>PPYE01626961.1_pt1 | contig 505457 bp, 415 predicted proteins | sample 1559881 | NCBI WGS metagenome assembly PPYE01 (sample SAMN08240022, study PRJNA423297) | Human gut metagenome, whole genome shotgun sequencing project.
TGATGCCGGTCTTTTCTTCTGTTTCATACGTATATGATTTAAAGGGTTAATAGATAAATTATCGCCCCAAAGGTAAGTCAGATCGAATGTATTCCGGTTTGATAAAATTCATTGTACGTATTTCAGCGCTTTCCTTCTTGGCTCTTTTTCTTTCTTTCCATCTTATTCCAGATTTCGTTGACGTAAGTTCTGATTGTACTGAAAACTAATGGTTTGAATACTCCATTTCTTATTTTTCCAAAAAGTTTTTTTTCCTCTATGTAGCGTGCCAATGAATCTTTGCACGTCTTGATATTTTGTTCTTTTGCGTCCAATATGTAGGATTCTATCAGCGCTTTTATAACTCCTTCATTGTTGGAGATAATTCCCGGTATCTGCACTCCTGCTTTTCTGCCTCTTGTTTCTTTAATAGGTTCTGTGATAGGAGGTTGTGTTTTAGTATTAGCGTTTTTTTACACTTTTGTTCACTGTCTGTAATAATTCATTTTCTTTGTTCATGATTTTTTTATTTAATCAATAACTAAATGTTGTTAATATGTTGCAAAGGTAGAGAGTAATCTTTCAGTGGGCAAATGAATGTGGAATTAAAGGAGAAATAAAAGGGAAAATAAAACCTTTTCTCTTCTTAATTGTCTGACATTAAATGAAATAATTCTTAAAAAAGTGAGTGTTTCAATAAACGATCGTTTAATTGAACGCAAAGATAGAGGGTATTTTCATAACTGCAAAATGTTTAATAAAAAAAATGTTTTCCTTCATGGCTTGATCTATTTAATTATTTGATAATCAAATGTCTATAAACTAACAAAAAACGCTTTAATATCTGTCTGCTTTTATATGTATTTTAATTGTCTGGATCTTTAAAAAAGTGTGTTTCAAAAGACGATCGTCTTTTGAAACACTTTCGCTTCATAATAGACTCGTTTACAGATTGTAAGATCAGTAAGGCCCTGTTTTTTCAAAACTTCGTTTTCTGTTCTTCTTTTTCAAACTGTCTCTCCTGCGATAGGGGAGTACCTGATGAAATGATATACGCTGCAAGGCAAACAACAGAATTAGCAAACTTGACCGGAAGGTGTTTCACTACCCCGGTGTCCCCCAATTATATCCTTTTGTGAACAATAGCATTAATAAATCCTGGTACGCCCTTCGTATCACCTATAGCCGTGAACTTGCCTTTAAGGAATACCTGGACTCCCGCGGAGTGAGGAATTTTCTTCCCATGCGCTATGAATACGTATTCCGTGGTGAGCGTAAGATCCGTAAATTGGTTCCTGTTGTTCACAACTTGGTTTTTGTTTATGCCACTCGCAGTGAGGTTGACGAAATAAAATCCACTGTCGGGGCTTCTCTTCCTATTCGTTATATCATGGACCGTGAGACCCGTCAGCCCATTACCATTCCTGAAGTCCAAATGCGTAGTTTTATCGCTGTTGCCGGTAATTACGATGAACAGGTTGTTTATCTGGATCCTTCAGTCGTTTCCATGAAAAAGGGAGACCGTGTCCGTGTCACCGGTGGCATCTTCGAGGGAGTTGAGGGTGAGTTTGTCCGTATCAAAGGTGACCGCCGTGTGGTGGTTTCCATCCAGGGGGTTATGGCAGTTGCCACGGCCTTCATTCATCCCTCTTTAATCGAATTAATAAAGAATTAAAAACTCTGTGAACTCTGTGCCCTCTGTGGTGCATATTCCAATACGTAAATAAATCACCATGTTGTCTTTGCAATCAGAAATCGATTCTTTGTGCGCTGTTTCGCACGAACTTCTCCATTTAGGTCTGGATGGCGAACCCATCTACTCCGACCGTTTCCGTCAGTTGAATACGGATGTGTATCATCGTTGTGAGCATCTTTTCGGTTCACATGGACGTACCCTCGAAGAGGAAGCTTCTCTTTGTATCGCTTTGTTGACCGGCTATAATGCTACCATTTATAATCACGGTGATAAGGAAGATAAAATCCAGTCGGTCCTCAATCGTAGTTGGGATCTCTTGGATACACTTCCCGTCTCTCTGCTGAAATGTCGTTTGTTGGTAGCTTGTTACGCCGAGGTCTTTGACGAAGAGCTGGCGGCGGAGGCACATGCAATAATAGACGGTTGGAAGGATCGGGAATTGACGAGGGAAGAGTTTGAGATTGTGGAGCATTTAAAGAATTTGGAGGAAAACCAGTATCCGTGTAGCGAGGTATAAGATTGATTATATGCATTTTTGAAGAATAATATAAATATGCTTAATATAGATAATTTTATCGGCGATCATATCACTTTTCGTCGTTCCAGCATGTTTGCTCCCGATATTGCAGCAAACAGTGATCGTCTTCGTCAGGAGGTTGAAGGTAAGAGTTTATTGGTGATTGGTGGTGCGGGTTCCATCGGTTCTTCCTATATAAAAGCCATTCTTCCTTTTAAGCCTTCCAAACTTGTTGTGATTGATTTAAACGAAAATGGATTGGCCGAACTCACCCGCGATTTGCGTTCCACTTACGGTCTGTATATTCCGGACGAGTATCGTACTTATACATTGAATTTTGCAGATCCCATCTTCGAGCGAATGTTCCGCAAGGAGCAGGGTTTTGATATTGTAGCCAACTTTTCGGCGCACAAGCATGTACGGAGTGAGAAAGATGAATATTCGGTACAGGCTCTGATTGAAAATAATGTAATAAAAGCTAAGAAACTGCTTGATCTATTATCGGAATTTCCTCCCCGTCACTTTTTTTGTGTTTCTACGGATAAGGCTGCCAATCCTGTGAATATAATGGGTGCCAGCAAACGTATCATGGAAGATATGATAATGGCCTACTCCTCTAAATTTAAAGTCACTACTGCCCGTTTTGCCAATGTCGCCTTTTCCAATGGCTCCCTATTGGCCGGTTTTATTGACCGTATCATGAAGAAACAGCCTCTGGCTGCCCCCAATGACGTGAAACGTTATTTCGTTTCACCTGAAGAAAGCGGCCAGATCTGTATGCTTGCCTGTATTCTTGGGAATAACGGAGAGATTTTCTTTCCAAAGCTGGGTGAGGAAAAGATGATCACTTTTTCTTCTATCTGTGACCGTTTCCTCCGCACTCTGGGCTATGAAAAGAAAGAGTGTGCTACAGATGAAGAAGCCAGAAGATATGCTGCCGAAATGGCGGATGACAGCAAGATATATCCTGTTGTTTATTTTAAAAGTGATACCACGGGTGAGAAAGGCTATGAAGAGTTCTATGTGCCCGGTGAGCGGTTGAACCTGGAACGTTTTTCTTCTTTGGGCGTGATTGAGGATGTCAGTAAACGTCCTTTGTCTGAATTGGATTCCTTCTTTGATGAACTGGAGTCTCTCTTTGCCTTTCCGGACTGTCATAAGTCTGATATCGTGACTGCGCTTAAAAGATTCCTTCCCAATTTCGAACACGTGGAGAAAGGAAAGAATCTGGATCAGAAAATGTAATGTTTACAAGTATGTATAATAATATAACTACTTTCATCCATAACTTGTTTGGTACGGATGAATTTGTCCCGTTGCACGCTCCTTTATTTATCGGTAACGAAAAAAAATACCTTGCAGAATGCATTGATACTACTTTTGTTTCGAGTGTGGGCAAATTTGTCGATCGCTTTGAGGAGCTTGTTGCTTGCTATACGGGTTCAAAAAGAGCTGTTGTCTGTGTAAGTGGTACTAATGCATTACACATGGGTATGCTTCTTGTCGGTGTCGAGCGTGATGATGAAGTTTTAACTCAGGCTCTTACTTTTATCGCTACCTGTAACGCCATCAGTTATATTGGTGCACATCCTGTATTTCTTGATGTGGATAGAGATACTTTGGGGCTTTCTCCTCTTGCTGTAAAAAGATGGTTGTCTGGGCATGCGGAAGTAAGGAATGGGCAGTGTTATAATAAGAAGACGGGACGCCGTATCAAGGCTTGTGTTCCTATGCATACGTTCGGGCATCCTATGAAGATTGACGAATTGTCGGCAGTGTGCAACGAATATCATATAGAACTTGTCGAGGATGCGGCCGAAAGTATCGGTAGTTTCTATAAAGGCCGTCATACGGGTACTTTCGGAAGAGTGGGAGCCATCAGTTTTAATGGTAATAAAACGATCACCACCGGTGGTGGGGGTATGTTGCTTTTCCAGGACGAAGAGTTGGGCAAGTTTGCCAAACATTTGACAACCCAAGCCAAAGTTCCGCACCGTTGGGCCTTTGTTCATGATCATATCGGCTACAATTACCGTATGCCTAATATCAACGCCGCATTGGGTTGTGCCCAAATGGAGAATCTTGACAGGTACGTTTCCAATAAACGTGAGACAGCAGAACGGTATCGTGAGTTCTTTTCTCATATTCCTGATGTTGAGTTTGTTGTTGAGCCTGCGAACAGCCGTTCTAACTATTGGTTGAACGCTGTACTTTTGAAAGACCGCCGGGCCCAACAGTCTTTCCTTGAATATACGAACGATCATGGTGTAATGACCCGCCCCGTTTGGGAATTGATGAACAGACTTGAGATGTTTCGTGGATGTGAGACGGATGGTTTGGAAAATACTGTGTGGTTGGAAGAAAGAATTGTGAATATACCAAGTAGTGTTCGTTTGGGAGTATGAAGCCTCTAATTTTAGTCGGTGGCGGCGGACATTGTAAATCGGTGATTGATGTCGCTGAGAGTATGGGGCATTCCATCCTGGGTATATTGGATCTTCCGGAAAATGTCGGCCATTCCATCTTAGGCTATCCTGTTCTTGGTACTGATGACGATATTCCCTTATTTGTGAATCAGGCTGACTTTATTGTTACTGTCGGATTTATAAAGGAATCTTCTCTAAGGTTGAAGATTCATGATAAAATACGAACTTCCGGTGGGCATTTGGGTACCCTGATTGCTTCCACCGCTTATGTTTCCAGACATGCTCAGATCGGTGCGGGTACTGTGGTCATGCATCATGCCTTTGTGAATGCCGGTGCACGGATTGGCAGTGGTTGTATCATCAATACTTTTGTAAATGTGGAGCATGATGCCCTGATCGGTGATAATTGTCATATATCAACCGGTGCTATGGTTAATGGAGATTGCAAGGTCGGCGAATGTTCTTTTTTGGGCAGCCAGTCGGTAATGGTGAATGGTACTTCCATTATTTCCGGTTGTATCATCGGCGCGGGTTCGGTAGTACGTAAGGATATTCTGGAAAAGGGAATTTATTCGGGTAATCCCGCAACTTTGAAAATAAAGATTTAATGCATACTTTGATTATAGCCGAAGCCGGGGTAAACCATAACGGTTCTATTGCCCTTGCTAAAAAGTTAATAGATGTTGCTTCGGAGGCCGGTGTGGACTATGTAAAATTTCAAACCTTTAAGACAGAGAATTTAGTTTCTCTTTCCGCTCCCAAAGCGGAATATCAGCGAAGGAACATGCCGGATACTGATTGTTCACAGTATTCTATGCTTAAGAAATTAGAATTGTCTGTGGACCAGCATTTTGAATTAATAGAATATTGTAAATTGAAAGGCGTACGCTTTTTATCTACGGCTTTTGATATGGATAGCCTCCGTTTCCTATCCGGTCTTCACCTTGGATTATGGAAAATACCTTCAGGTGAAATAACCAATTATCCATATATCAAATTTATAGCGGAACAGAAAGAGCCCGTTATCCTTTCTACCGGAATGAGTACAGTGGAGGAAATCCAATCTGCCATCTCGTTATTGAACCGGTTTGGTGTAAAAACAGATCAAATAACGATTCTTCACTGTAATACGGAGTATCCTACTCCCATGTGTGATGTAAATTTGAAGGCTATGTGTAAGCTCCATGAAGAGTTTGGAATACGTACGGGATATTCGGATCATACGGTTGGTATAGAGATCCCGCTGGCCGCTGTCGCTCTTGGTGCTACAGTGATAGAAAAACATTTTACCCTTGATCGCTGCATGGAAGGTCCCGACCATAAAGCTTCTTTGGAGCCTTCCGAATTAAAACAAATGGTTTCGGCTATTCGTAATGTGGAAGAGGCTTTGGGCCGGGAAGAGAAAGTTGTATCTTTATCAGAATCCGGGAATCGTATTGTCGCCCGCAAGAGTATTGTTGCCGCGAGGGATATCCGAAAGGGAGAACCGTTGACGGAAGAAAACCTGACTGTCAAACGTCCCGGTACCGGTATTTCACCCATGCAATGGGAGTCCGTCATTGGTACTGAGGCATGCCGTTCATTTAAAAAGGATGATTTGATAGTACTCCAATGAGGAAGATATGTGTTATAACGGGCAGCCGTGCGGAATATGGCCTACTCAGTGGTCTGATGGCCAAGATTCAATTTGACAGGGATTTGCAGCTGCAAATCATAGCTACTAATATGCACCTTTCTCCGGAGTTTGGCCTGACTTATAAAGAGATTGAAACAGATGGTTTCCGCATTGATAAGAAAGTCGAGATGCTTCTCTCTTCTGATACTGCCAATGGGACCGCCAAATCAGTCGGATTGGCTACCATAGGTTTTGCCGATGCGTTTGAAGACCTGTCTCCTGATCTGATATTGGTCTTGGGAGACCGTTTTGAGATACTGGCTGCTGTGAGTGCCGCCCTTTTCTATAAGATCCCTGTTGCGCATATACATGGAGGAGAGATAACGGAAGGCGCTTATGACGATAATATACGGCATGCCATTACGAAGATGAGCCATCTTCATTTTACATCGGCAGAGCCTTATCGCAGACGGGTCATTCAATTGGGCGAGAGTCCTGATAGGGTTTTTAATGTCGGTGCTCTTGGAGTGGAGAATATCAAACATGTGCCTTTACTGTCCAAAGAGGAGCTGGAAAAGAGTCTTAATTTTCAGTTGGGAGATAAGTCTTTGCTGGTCACATTCCATCCTGTCACCTTGGAAAACTCTACGGCCGAACAGCAATGCATGAATCTTTTGGAGTCTTTGGAGTCCTTTCCTGATTATCGGATAATTTTTACCTTTCCCAATTCGGATACGGATGGTCGTATAATAATTGATTTAATCAAGCGATTTGTGGAAAGACACCGTAGTGAGTCAGTCGCTTTCGTTTCGTTGGGTAAGGTCCGTTATCTTTCCACTTTACAATATGTATCGGCCGTTGTCGGTAATTCTTCCAGCGGTATCATTGAAGTTCCCAGCTTCGGTATTCCGACATTGAATATCGGCGATAGACAAAAAGGACGGATAAGCTCCCGCAGTGTTGTCCATTGTGGAACTTCGAAAGAAGATATCTGTCTGGGTATACAAACGGTATTGTCGGATCCGGTTGTCAGAATCGCCAAACAGAAACGGAATCCTTATGATAAGGAGGGCACGGCGGATGCCATATGCACTATTTTGAAGACTGTCTCTTTGGATGGCCTGACATCAAAATCCTTTTATGACCTTTAATTACAATGTCTGATTATTCCAAATATTTAATTCCTCATACGGCAACTATCCGCGAAGCGTTAGTTGCTTTGAATGATTTATCTCACGATGTGCTTGTCCTTTTTGTTATGAATGAATTTGACCAGATGGTCGGGACATTGACTGATGGCGATATTCGCCGCTATCTGATTGGCGGAGGTGAGATAAAAGACTGTGTTTGCGGCGCAATGACCAGGTCCTTCTTGTTTATGACGGAAGATTCCCCTTTCTCAACAATAAAAGAGTACAAAGATCGTGGTATATCTTTGGTTCCTTGCCTGGATGGGAAGAAGAGAATACTGAAGGTTATTAACCTAAAGAAACGGAAATCCATTCTTCCTATAGATGCCGTGTTAATGGCGGGTGGAAAAGGAGAGCGACTTCGTCCGTTAACAGAGACAATTCCTAAGCCGTTACTCCATGTCGGTGATAAAGCTATTATTGATTATAACGTAGACCGTCTGATTTCTTATGGAGTGGAGCATATTTCGGTTACTGTGAATTACCTGGGGGAGCAATTGGAGGATCATTTCAAGGAACCGTGTGATGGCATACAGGTCAAATGTGTCCGTGAACCCCAATATTTAGGTACTATCGGGTCTATTAAATTTATCAATTCATTCAGGCATGATACGGTTTTGGTCATGAATTCGGATTTGTTTACTAACATTGACTATGAAGATTTTTATCTTCATTTCAAAGAACACAATGCGGATATGTCTGTGGCCGCTGTACCCTATTCTATCTCAGTTCCATACGGTATTTTTGAATTGGATGGTAGAAATATAAAAGGGATTCGCGAAAAACCTACTTATAATTATTATGCTAATGCGGGTATCTATTTAATAAGGAAAGAACATCTTGATAAAATACCTAGTGATACTTTTTTTAATGCAACAGATTTTATAGAAATGTTAATTTATAAGAAAATGCAGGTCGTTCGTTTTCCGATAACTGGCTATTGGATTGATATAGGTAAGCATGAAGATTATAAAAAAGCTAAAGAACTTGTAAAACATTTGTAATATGTATAAAGGAAAAAAAATTCTGGCTATTATTCCAGCTAGAGGGGGAAGTAAAGGACTTCCAGATAAGAATATCCGAATTTTATGTGGAAAACCTTTGATTGGATGGACAATTGAGCAAGCTAAAGAGAGTAAATATATTGATGAGATATTTATATCTACTGATAGTCAAAAAATTGCTGATATTGCAGAGGACTTTGGAATAAGAGTACCGGAACTACGTCCCTCTGAAATAGCGACGGATATAGCTCCATCAAGTGCTTTTGTTCTGCATACAATTAATTTGTATCGTAGGATAGGTGTTGAGTTTGATTATGTATTGTTGTTAGAACCTACATCTCCTTTAAGAAAGCGAGGAGACATAGATCATGCAATATCCTTACTTTCTGAAGATAATACTTGTATCGGAGTTGTAAGCTTAGGAGAAGTTCATATGGAACATCCTTTAATTGTAAAAAAAATCATAGATGATAAGCCACACCCCTATGTTTTACCGGCTGAAACTATAATCCAAAGACAGATGCTTGATAAAGCTTATTTTCCATATGGTGTAGTTTATTTAGTGAATAGGGCTTATTTTGAGAAAGAACAGAAATTTTATTCAGAGTTATCTCTGCCTTACTATATAGAGCGTTGGCAAAATTATGAGGTGGATGATATTTATGATTTTTTATGTGTAGAATCAATATTAGAATATAAAAAGGAGGAGATATTATGATTTTTTTAGTTATAGGTTTAGGCTCTATGGGTAAACGTAGAGTACGATGTCTACAAACTTTGCAGATAAAAGATATTATAGGTTTTGATTTACGTGAAGACCGTAGATTGGAAGCCAAGAACAAGTATGGAATAGAGGTGATTGCATCATTGGACGATATCGATATTTCTAAATGTGATGCAATGATTGTGTCAACTCCACCTGATAAGCATACTTATTACGTGAAAATTGCTATTGATTATAATAAACCTGTGTTTGTTGAGGCGAGCGTAATAAAAGAAGAAGTTACAGAAATTCAAAGATATAATGTGAACAATACTTTTATTGCTCCTTCATGTACATTGCGCTTCCATCCGATAATCCAAGACATTACTGCTATTATAAAGAGTGGCAAATATGGTAAGATTACAAATTTTTCCTATCATTCGGGACAATATTTGCCAGATTGGCATCCTTGGGAGAGAGTGGATCAGTTTTATGTGTCGAATAGATTGACAGGTGGAGGTCGGGAAATTGTCCCTTTTGAATTGACATGGTTAGTTGACACAATAGGCTGGCCTCAAGATATTAAAGGTTGTTTTGAAAAAACAATAGATTTTGGGATTAATATAGAAGATAGTTACGCTTTTATACTGAAATACCCTTCAATGGTTGGGGTGGTCATTGTAGATGTTGCAGCTAGATATGCAGTGAGGAATTTGATTATAAATTTGGAGAATGCACAAATTCAATGGAGGTGGGATGACTTATGCTTTAATCTGTATGAATCGGAGTCAAACCGTTGGATAAAATATTCTCAACCGGAGTTTAACTCGGAAAGTGGATATAATAGAAATATTGGTGAAAAAATGTATGTTGATGAAATTCGGTGTTTTGTAAGTGCCATAGCAGGGGAAAAGGTATATCCTAATACGATTAATGATGATATTAAAGTTTTAGAATTATTAAATATTATAGAAGAATCAGATGGAGGATTTTAAAATGAATTACAGTGAACGTTTAAATCGTGCGATACCTGGTGGATGTCACACTTACAGTAGGGGTGATGATCAATACCCTGAAAATGCTCCTCAAATAATAGAACGGGGTGAAGGAGCTTATATATTTACTCCTGAAGGTAAGAAATATCTTGATTATGGGATGGCATTGCGTGCCGTAACATTGGGATATGCAGAAAAACGAGTTGCCAATGCTGCCATTAAGCAAATTTGGAATGGAAATAATTTGACTCGTGCTTCACTTGTTGAGTTGGAGGCTGCTGAGGCTATGATTGACTTATTTCCATCAGTAGAAATGGTCAAATTTGCAAAGAATGGTTCATCTGTTACTACTGCAGCTACTAAAATAGCTCGAGCATATACGAGAAAAAAATATATTGCAAGATGTTTAGATCATCCCTTCTTTTCATATGATGATTGGTTTATTGGTGATACTGCTTTGACAAGAGGAATCCCGGAAGAATATCATTCATTAACTTTAAACTTTAGATATAATGAAATAAAATCATTGGAGGATTTATTTGAAAAGTATCCAAATCAAATTGCAGGTGTCATTCTTGAGCCAGCTACTAGTGAACATCCTTATGATAATTATTTGCAGAAAGTAAAAGAATTGTGTCATGCGAATGGAGCATTGATGATTTTAGATGAAATGATAACTGGATTTCGTTGGCATTTGCAAGGAGCTCAAACCTATTACAATGTAGAACCGGATTTATGCACTTTTGGTAAAGGTATGGCTAATGGCTTTTCTGTAGCTGCTGTAGGAGGAAAGAGGGAGTTTATGAATGTTGGTGGAATAAAAGATTTAGGTGCAGAGAGAGTCTTTTTAACTTCTACAACCCATGGCGCTGAAATGTGTGGTATGGGAGCTTTAGTGGAGACTATTAAGTTTTATAAAGAGCATGATGTGATTTCTCATTTATGGAATTATGGAACAAAATTGTTGACGGAGATGAATAATATTGCAAAAGAATTAGAGATTGAGGACTATTTTATAGCTTCCGGAATTCCCTGTTCCCCTAATTATTTGACCAAAGATGCACGAGGTGAAACTTCTATGGCATTTAGGACGCTTTTTTCACAAGAAATGATTAATAATGGTGTGTTGATGCCTTGGATTGCATTATCATATGCTCATGGTGAAAAAGAAATGGAGTTTACTTTGGAGGCAGTAAGAAAAGCATTGATCGTTTACTCTAATGCTTTAAATGATGGTGTTGAGAAGTACTTAAAAGGAGCCATAATTAAGCCAGTATTTAGGACCTTTAATTAATGAAGATAGTACTTGTTTCATTAGATCAAGCATGGGAAAATAAGAATGAAAATCAGTTGAAGATCTGTAAAGAACTTCAACTGATTGGTGCTTATCACCCAGATCTTATTGTTTTTCCGGAAATGACTTTGACCGGATTTACTATGAATTCATTGGAGTTTGCTGAGTATAAAGAAAAATCACCGACGGTGCATTTTTTTTCTGAATATGCAAAGAAAATGAATTGTTATATTGTTTTTGGGGTAATACTGCAAACTGATGGGAAGTTACCTACCAATAATCTAATTGTAGTTAATGCTGAAGGTGAATTAGTGGCTCAATATGCAAAAATTCATCCATTCTCATACTCAGGAGAGAATGAATATTATAGTAAAGGGGAAAAATTGTCTTCTTTTCAATACAATGGTCATAAAATAGGTTTGTCAATTTGCTATGATTTGAGATTTCCTGAGCTCTTTCAAGCTCTATCAAAAGATTGTGATGCAATTATTGTAATCGCCAATTGGCCTAAAAAAAGGAGTGCACATTGGACTGCATTATTATTAGCGCGTGCAATAGAAACTCAATCATATATGATTGGAGTAAATAGAACGGGAATTGATGGGAATAATTTGGAATATGAAGAATCAAGTTTGGTAATTTCTCCAAATGGGGAAAATGTAAAGAGTTTGTTCTTGACGGAATATTCTAATATGTATGATATAGATTTATTGGTTGCTAATGATATTCGACGGCTTTTTCCTGTTAAGAGAGATAGACAAATAGAAATGTATAAAGATATATTATGAATTTAGAAGGGAAAATTGTAATTGTGACAGGTGGTAGTGGGCTTATAGGACGTTATATTATGGCTGATCTGAAACGAAGAGGAGCTATTGCTATAAATGCAGAGGTTTCGGTTAGAACCAATTTGGAATTAGGCGAAATATGTTGTGATATCACATCTGTAGAATCAATAGATTTAATGATTGATATTGTATTGAATAAATATGGAAAAATTGATGGACTTGTAAATAATGCCTATCCGAGGACTAAAGATTGGGGAGTAAGGTTTGAAGAGATACCATTGGAATCTTGGAGAAAGAATGTGGATATGCAATTGAATAGTGTATTCCTTGTTTGTCAAAAGGTATTATCTCAAATGGCGAAACAGAAATCAGGTTCTATCGTGAATATCGGATCTATATATGGTGTTGTAGGGAACGATTTTACTATTTATGAAGGGTATGGTGGAACTTCACCTGCCGCATATTGTGCGATTAAAGGTGGTGTCATTAATTTTACTCGTTATTTAGCTTCTTATTTTGGAAAATATGGTATTCGTGTAAATTGTGTTTCTCCTGGAGGAATAAAGGATAGACAACATCCGTCATTCATTGAACGGTATGAGAATAAATCTCCACTAAAACGTATGGGAAAACCAGATGAAATAGCTCCAGCTGTTAGTTTCTTATTATCAAATGATGCCTCATTTATTACTGGGCATAATCTTATGGTTGACGGTGGTTGGACAGCTATTTAAGTGATATAAGATAAATTGTTATTAGTTGTTTTCGACTTTCATGTTGTGTAAATTAATAATTAAACTTACTTTGTTATGAGGAAAATAGTCATAATTTGTCAGGCGCCTGCAGATGTACAATACTTAATTGATTTATATAGAAGAAAACAGTTACGATGTGATTCTATTTTTGTTATTAATGTATATAATGTTTTTCTGTTTCTACAATCTTTGAAACTGGATGATGTTCGATTGTATTTTATACCATATAAATTATTTTCTTGTAAAAATGTTGTTAATGTTATAAAAGAAAAGAAGAGACTTTCTAAGATCTGGGAACAGTATAAGGACATCTTCTATGATTCGGATATATATTTCTTTTCAATATATGAAGATTGGGTTACTGGATATTTATTGAATAAGATCGAGCATCAACCTCATGGAGATATCTATTATTATAATCATTATGATAACTCCAATTTGTATGTAAGGAGAAAGGTTTTATGGGGAAATAGAATAAGGCTTTTAATATTGAAATATATAACAGGGGTTTCTTTTAAAGGGGAGATTGTTGAAAAGTTTCCAGAGTATCAACTATCTGATAAGATTACTACTATCGTACCTGTGTGTGAGTACCATAAAGAATTTTTTTATAAAGTTCCTAAAGGTAAAAATTGTATGCTATTTTTGTCTGCTGCTGATGATATGACATTGTTTACATATAAGTCGTATATTTTGACTGTAAAAAAAATAGTAAGAGAACTGCAGACTAAAAGCTATAATGTTTTTATCAAAGCTCATCCTAGAGTTGGGATACAAAAGGAATTGGTTGATATAGTTGGGGTAAATATAATTCCTGAATATATACCAAGCGAATTTATAGATACTCAAGAGTATGAACTATGCTTAGGGTTTGAGTCAACTTCGTTAGTTGGGTTTTCGAATAATGAGATAAAAACTTATTCCTTATTGTTGTTATTGGATATTATTTCAGAGAAGCGCTGTCGTTTTATGATGCAATATTTGACAACTATGTCTGGAGGAAAAATTCGTTTTATTTCTAGTACAGATTTTTAGTTTTTATTTATCGAAACTATTGTTTGGTGTAATAATGTCTAAGTTAATAAAAAATACGGTTATATATTCTTTCTCAAATATCGTAACAGCATTGGTCAGCTTTGTTGTATTTCCTATAATTTCAAATAAAATAGGTGTTTCTGAATTGGGAATTTACAATCTGATGCAAACTTTATCCTCTGTGTTAATCATTATAATAGGACTTTCGCTAGAGAAATCGCTATATATATTGTATTATGATAGTGTTGTCATTGAAGATAAAGGGAAATTTGCTGGTACATTATTGTTATCTATGTTAGTATTTGGATTCTTTATAATACTATTATGTGTTTTGTGTCGAAATATTATAATTGGCTTTCTTAATATAAATATTATTTCTATTTGCGTTGTATTGACTATTATATATACTTATTTGCAAAATATATTCCTGTTTTTTCAGACACTAAATCAAATAAATCAGAAGGCTTTGAGGTATGTAATTTTTTCGTTGATCTTAATGTTAATAGTCAATGTGTCTAATATTGTCTCAATATTTTATTTTGATCCAAGTGTTAATTCTCTTATATATTCAACTTTTATAGCTTATATAATTATAACACCTTTGGCAATTGTTTACGGGAAAAAATATATCGTGCTTAAGTTTGATAAACGCTACTTATTACATGCGTTAAAATGCAGTATACCTATGTTATTTTCTGTGCTGTTTGTATGGATGTTCAGTATGTCTGATAGGCTATTTATTTCCAGATATACGTCATCTACTGCAGTGGGGCTATATGCTATAGGAGCTAAATTCGCTTCTATTATTACATTGTTTTCTGCAGCGTTGTTTCAAGCATATCAACCAGTGTTTTTTGAAATCTCAAATACAATGGAAATGGAGGCTTCTAAATCGAAGCTAAAAAAAATAAATAATATATTGTGCTTATTGATAAGCTTTGCATTCTTGTTGGTAGTCTTATATGGAAAGCATGTTTTAAATTACTTCTTCTCTGAAACTTACTATGATTCATTCCTGTATATTTATGTGCTTTCTATTGCTGCTTGGATTATTCAGATATCAGGTTTGTATAATCTGATGATCTACCAAAGGAAGAAGACTGTAGGTATATCAATGTGTGGGGTTATGGCAGGCGTTATTAGTGTGTGTCTGAATGTAATTTTATTACCTATTTTTGGGGCTAAATTTGCCGCAATAAATAATTTAATAGTGTCTTTTTGTATCATTATTTCTGTTTTCTTTTTGGCTAAAAGAGCCTTTTATATTCCTTTACCTATGAAAAGTCTGTTGTTGGTGTTTGTTGTTTGTTTGATAAGCGGGGGGATTGATATGTCGTCTGTATCTGTTTGTTGTCAGTTGGTAATTAAGACATTATTGCTGATGCTATTTCTCTATATCGTTTATTGTTATAAGTTTTTTTCTTTTGAGTTTAATGTGATATTTCAAATATTTAAAAAATGATGTTTTTAGTTCGTGCAGTTCTTTTCCTTAAAATAGATCTATTATATAGGAAAATTAAAACAATACTGGATTTAGCTTTGTGGGAAAGAACGAAAAAAAAGTTGAATATGTCTGTTAATTATGTGCAGCAAGGACATAATTATCCCTTAATTGTTGCAAGTAATGGAATTTTTAATTTTAGTATAGACAGAACTAGTCATCTGAAGTCAGATACATTTATAGAATGTTCTGGTGGGGTTTTTATTGGCAAATATTTTCATACAGGACGCAATTTGACTATTTTTTCTTCTAATCATAATTATAATAGGCCATCATCACTTCCATATGATAGTCTTGATATTCATAAACCAGTGGTAATTAAAGATTTTGTTTGGTGTGGGGCAAATGTCACAATACTTCCTGGGGTTTGTATTGAAGAAGGTGTGGTTATTGGTGCAGGTTCGGTTGTAACTAGAAATATTCCAAAATATGCTGTTATTGGAGGAAATCCAGCCTCTGTAATAAAATATAGAGATCAGGATGCTTTTGAGAAACTTAAAAAAGAAAATAAATTTAATTGACTTGTTGACTAATGTATTTGCTGGTTTTAATTCAGTCGATTCAAAATAATATGTGAAAGATGATCAAGGTATCTGTGATAACAGTGTGTTATAATGCTGAAAAAACTATTGAGAGGACTGTTGAAAGTGTAATTTCTCAATCATATCCCAATTTTGAATATGTAATTGTTGATGGAGGAAGTAGAGATTCAACATTGGATATCATTGAAAAATACTCTCTTAATATTTCTAGTTTGATTTCTGAACCAGATAATGGGATTTATGACGCGATGAATAAAGGGGTTCAAATATCCACTGGTATGTATGTAATATTTATGAATAGCGGAGATATTTTTGTAGATAACAATGTATTGCTTAATTTATTTTCAAATATTCATGATTTTCCTGATGTTATATATGGAAATACTGTATTGCTTTATTCTTATGGTAAATTTTTGGTTAAAGCAAAATCTTTAAGTGAGCTTAATAGGCATATGATTTTCTGTCATCAATCTAGTTTAGTAAAAAGGGAAATTATTGCAAATCATCCGTTTGATTCTCATTTTAAAATAGCAGCGGATTATGGGCTATTCTATAATTTATATGCTCAAGGTAAAATATTTGTTTATGTTGATCTTCCGATATCTGTATATGAGGCAGAAGATGGCTTGTCTTCTTCTGCTCCTTTCTTATTGTATAGAGAATATTCTTTGATAAATGGCTGCTCTTATCTGGTGGATAAAGTGTATTTGGCTTTTTGTGTTTTTATTGATTTTATGTTAAAAATGATATTGTCTAAAAAGAAGTATTATGAGCTGATGATAGTTAGGAAAAAAAGAAAAAATGTGATGCCGTATGAGTTGTAATATGATTTGTAAACCATTGATTTCTATTATAGTTCCAGTTTATAATGTAGAGAAGTATATAGGACGATGTATTAATAGTATATTAAGTCAATCTTATGATAATTATGAATTAATTTTGATTGATGATGGCTCATCCGATTCTAGCTTAAATATTTGCAAATCATTTGTGTCAGATAATGTTGTGGTGATTTCTCAATCTAATGAGGGGGTGTCAAGTGCTAGGAATCGCGGAATTGATATTGCGAAAGGTGATTTTATATCATTTATTGATGGTGACGATTGGGTTGAAGAGGATTATATTGCTTCTTTTTTTAGTGATGATTACCTTGATTTAAATATGTTATATATTCAAGGTATAAAACGCGAATATACTAATTGTACGAAATTGACAGATGTATTTCCTGATAGTATTGTAGATGAGAAAAATTATTCATATTTTATTCCTAAATATAAATTATTTCATAGCGGATATCCAGTAGCTAAATTATTTAATTTGTCTATAATAAGGGAGTATAATTTACGTTTTGAGATAGGGTTACAAACTCATGAGGATCACTTGTTCGTTTTGAAATATCATGAATATGTAAAAGGGATATGTTTGAAGAAGGGGTGCGGTTATCATTATATGATAAATCAAGCTGTCAATACATTGTCTAAAAAACGGCACGATCCTCAAATGCTTTTCAAAGCTTCGGATTTATTTTTTGAGGAGTATAAAGTGTTGTTGAAGAAGTTCGTGCTATTGGATGATGGTTATATTGACTTGTTGTACACTGACTATGGATTGACACAACGGATTAAGGCATTACTTAATATGTATATGTTTCAATATGATCGTTCGGTGAGATTAACTTTGTTAGTTCGCGAATTTCGTTTGCATAGAAAAGTTTATCTAAATCATTATTGTTCAGCCAAGAAAATCCGGAATTTGATTTTGTTTATTTTATTGTATCTTCCTTTGTCTGGCGTCGATGTACTTTTTTATTGTTGTAATAAAATGTTGAATCTAAAAAAATAACCATTTAAATATTTTGTTTTATTATTTTCTTCCTTGGTGTGCGTTTGTCGCTGCCGTTATTTCATATTCTAAGTATCCTAAATACCGTAACCTATATTATTGTGGTCTTTTTTTTCTATTTTTTCTTATAATTTATGTTGCGGGGTTTAGATATCAAGTTGGAGCTGATTGGTATTCGTATTTAGATATATTCTTAGGATATAAAGAAGCTGAGGAGGTCTCAACAGGTTTTATATCAAATGTTTTGAAATTCTTATCATGTGGGTATCAAGTTTTTGTGTTTGTATATTTTTTGTTGTCTTTTGTATTGAAGCTATGGCTCTTTAATCGTTTGTCCTCTTCTTTTGCAATCTCTCTCTTGATATATCTGGGGTTTTGGTTTTTAGTGTATGACTTGAATGGAATACGGCAGGGTATGTCTTTGTCATTTACAGGAATTGCTTTTTATTTTGCATATAGGAGACGTTTAAGGTATTATTTATTGTTTGTATTAGCAGCTATATCTTTTCATGCTTCTGCTATATGTTTTTTACCTTTTTATTGGATGGTAAAATTAAAAGTATCTTATTCTTACCAAGTTGTTGTTTTATGCTTGGTCGTATGTTTAGCTTATTTCCATATATCAGAGTGGTTATTACTGCTATTAGGGGAAATAATAGGAGAGTCTTATTTAACAAATAAAGCATTATCTTATGCACTTTCTGATGCTTTTGGTACTAATATAATCTTTTCTTTCACAACCGTACATCGTATATTAATTTTCTTTTTAACATTATTTGTGTTAAAAACCATTTGTTTTTAAATCACATTCTCGGATATTCGCTATTTTATTGATCTTAATTTATGTTGAATGGCAGGTGTATCAGACCTTGTCTATCCCTAACGGGGGATTGTTGCCATATAAAAATATTTTTATTATTTAGAAATGAAAATTGCAATCGATTGTCGTATGCTCACCAAAAGTGGAATAGGAGTCTATTTGGAAAATATATTAGAATATTTGCTAGATAGTAGTAGGTATTCCTTTTTGCTTATAGGTGAAAAAAAACATTTATCAAAATATGAAAACCGTAATAACTGTGAATATCTATATACTAATACCGGAATATTTACTATAAGTGAACTTCTTTTCATGAATACTAAGCGTATTAACGAATGTACGATTTATTATTCTCCTAATTTTAATTTTCCGATGGGATTAAAGATACCAATTTTATTATCTATTCATGATTTAGTTTTCTTAGAAGTACCAAGATTTACATCACCGTTGGGTAGGTATATTAGATTGTTATATGTTAAAAGAGCTGTAAAACAGGCTGATGTGATATTTACTGTATCTAATTTTTCAAAAGAACGAATAATTTCACTTTTAGCTGCTAAACAAAAAATATATGTAACATATAACGGAATAAATCGTGCTTTGTTAAACTATGATAGCACATGTGTAAAACCTCGGTTTAATTTTGATTATTTTCTTTATGTTGGTAATATAAAACCCCATAAAGGATTGTCTATGTTATTAGATGCATACTCTTTGGTAAGGAGATCTGGTGATCTTAGAAAGTTGGTAATTGTCGGTGATTATAAGTCTTTTAAAACAAGAGATAAGGTTGTTCTTCGTAGGATATCTAACAATCCTGATATTATATTTACTGGCAGAGTTACTAACGAAGAATTATATACTATTATGAGGGGGGCATCAATGCTAATTCAGCCTTCATTATATGAGGGGTTTGGTATTCCTCCATTAGAGTCATTGTTTTTAGGTACACCAGTCGTTTTATCCAATATTCCTGTTTTTAAAGAGTTATACGCTAATTTGGATGTCTGCTTTTATGATTTGGAATCAACGCATCAGTTAGCCGAATATATGTTGAATGGAGTGGAAAAGAAATCTTCTAATTTTATTCTACCTGTTCAGTTTGATTATAGATATGCTGCAAATGTTATATTAAAAATAATAAATAGTTATGAGAGTTTTACAACTCGGTAAGTTTTATCCTTTCTCAGGAGGAATTGAAAGGGTTATGTACGACCTTGCTGATGGTTTATCGGAACGAAATATTCGTTGTGACATACTATGTGCTAGTGTTGTTGGAAAAGGTAATTTAGATATTACTGTTAATGATAAGTTTAGTATTTATGCTGCTAATAGTTATGTAAAGATAATGAGTACTATTATTTCTCCTTCAATGATTTTTGAATTGAAAAGGATAATGCATAATTATGATATAATTCATATACATCATCCTGATCCCATGGCTGCATTAGCTCTATTTTTATCAGGATTCACTGGTCCTGTTATTTTGCATTGGCATAGTGACATTATTAAACAGAAAAAGATGTTGCTTTTTTATTCAATTCTTCAAAATTGGTTGTTAAAACGTAGTAAATTAGTTGTTACTACATCTCCTTTATACTTGGATGGATCTCCTTTTCTACGTGATTTTAAAGAGAAATGTGTTTCTGTGCCCATTGGTGTTGATAAGAAAGTTGATGCCGAAGACGGGAGTGATATTCATTTAATTAAAAAAAAATATTCTGGGAGAAAGATAATATATTCTTTGGGAAGATTAATATATTATAAGGGCTATGAATATCTGATTGACGCTGCTTCTTATTTAGATGATAGTTATATTATATTGATTGGAGGAGGGGGGCCAATGTATACTTTGTTACAAGAACAGATTAAAGATAAAGGACTTGAAGAAAAAGTTAAATTGCTAGGGAGGGTAGCTGATGACATGATGTCTAAATATTACCAAGCTTGTGACCTTTTTTGTATGAGTTCTATTGAAAGAACAGAAGCTTTTGGAATAGCACAAATTGAAGCTATGAGTTTTGGTAAACCTATAGTAGCAACTAAAATACCAGGCTCTGGTGTAGCATGGGTAAATGAAGATGGTGTGACAGGAATAAACGTCGAATGTCGTGATTCTAAAGGATTGGCTATGGCTTTTAAGCAGATATTATCTGATGATGCCTTGTATCATAAACTTTCTTTGGGGGCATTGGTGAGATATCAAACTTTGTTCACTAAAAAAAATATGATTGATAATGTTTTGACAATTTACGAAAAAATGTTACGGTAAAGTGGAGTTGTTGTTAACTGGTGCTTCCGGATTTTTGGGGCGTAATATTTGTTCTATATTGCAAGATAGATATGCTATAAAGACTGTAGGACTAACTCCTTTAAATTATTATGTGGCAAATTTGGCCACGGAAATACCTAAGTTTAGTGAAAAAATCGATATCGTTTTTCATGCTGCAGGCAAAGCTCATTCAATGCCTAAAACAGAGATGGAGAAACAACTTTTTTTTGATGTAAACTTTCAAGGTACTAAAAATTTGTGTACTGCTTTGGAGCGAAGTGGAATTCCTAAAGCGTTTATTTTCATTAGTACCGTTGCTGTTTATGGTTGTGATTCGGGTGAGAATATTACGGAAGAGCATCCTTTGAATGGAATAACTCCTTATGCTCTAAGTAAGATCAAGGCGGAGAAATATCTGGAGGAATGGTGTGGCATGCATAATGTGAAATTGAGTATACTTCGTCCTTCTTTAATTGCCGGTCCTAATCCTCCTGGTAATTTGGGCGCAATGATTTATGGGATTAAGAGTGGCAAGTATCTGAGTATTGCCGGTGGAAAAGCCCAAAAGAGTGTTTTGATGGTGCAGGATATTGCTAATCTGATTCCTCTATTAATAGAGAAAGGAGGAACATATAATGTGTGTGATAGTTATCAACCTAGTTTTCGTGAATTGGAATTGGTGGTTTGCCGGCAGCTAAATAAAAAAAGACCTTTATCTATCCCTTATTGGCTTGCTAAAACTATGGCTATTGTTGGTGATTATCTGGGGGAAAGAGCTCCGATAAACTCTCTGAAGCTTCGCAAGATCACAAACTCTTTGACTTTTAGTAATGAAAAAGCAGTGCGTGAACTTGGGTGGAAGCCTATGAATGTTCTGAAAAATTTTCGGATAGAATAAGGAGGTGCTCTAAATGGAAATTTTTCTTTGGATTATAGGAATCCTAATAGGAATTCTTTTTTTTGCCTTTTTAGGACTTCAACTTTGGTTTTATTTCATTAAAAAGAACGAATAGTTTATGTATTATCTGCTAATCTTAGTTCTGCTATTCCTGGCAGAACTTTTTTATTTCCGTATTGCTGATAAATGCAATATTATTGATAAGCCAAACGAGCGGAGTTCACACACTCGGATTACTCTGAGAGGTGGAGGAATCATCTTCTATTTGGGTGCATTGACTTTTTTCCTGACGAATCAGTTTGAATATCCTTGGTTTATATTGGCTTTGACCTTGATCACTTTTATCAGTTTTATAGATGATATCCGTTCTACTTCGCAGGGGGTGCGTTTAGTCTTCCATTTTACGGCAATGGCCCTGATGTTCTATCAATGGGGGTTGTTCAGCTTGCCTTGGTGGACGTTGCTTGTCGCTCTGATCGTCTGTACGGGGATTATCAATGCCTATAACTTTATGGATGGCATTAACGGCATTACCGGCGGGTATTCATTGGTTATCCTGGTTTCTTTGGCATATGTGAATGCGGAAGTGATCTCCTTCACAGAACAGAGTTTTATTTATACGATGATTTGTTCTGTGTTGGTGTTTGACTTCTTTAATTTCTGTAAGAGAGCGAAATGCTTTGCCGGTGATGTAGGTTCGGTCAGTATAGCTTTTGTAGTCCTGTTCCTGATCGGGAGTTTGATTCTTCAAACGAAAGATTTCAGCTGGCTTGTATTGCTTGTTGTGTACGGGGTGGATAGTGTGTTGACGATCGTACACCGGTTGTTGTTACATGAAAATATTGGTTTGCCTCACCGGAAACATTTGTATCAGATTATGGCCAATGAACTGAAGATACCACACGTGGCAGTGGCATTGACCTATATGTTGGTGCAAACCGTAGTTCTAGTAGGATATTTGCTGTTACGGGAGTATGGATATGGGTATTTATTAGGGAGCATCTTGGTGTTGGGGCTATTATACTTCCTATTTATGAAGAGATTCTTCTATTTACATAAATCAAATTAATTACTCATATATGTGTACCGGAGAAGATAAGCAACTGGAGGCATTTGCGAGGTTCATTAAATTTGCTGAATTACGGCCCAATCTGGAGCGGAAAGACTGGACCGGTTTTGCCAAAAGATATAATGGTCCCAGATATGCTCAGAATCACTACGATAAAAAACTGGAAGAGGCTTATCGGAGATTTACGAAGTAGAAAAGAGATATGCCCTAATGAGTATAGATTTTTGTTTCGTCCCCGGTTTTATGCCATGCCAGGTATAAAACCGGGGATATTTCGTTAAACGGGTATAATATGAATAATCGGACAATAGCAGAGTATGTGAAGTAGATGTATAAGAAAAAATTAAGTAATAATACTGATAATGTGATGATTATAACTTATTCTGCATAACTTGATCCGGATGCCCTGTTTTCTTTTGTCATCTTCCTGCAAATGTTCACCTTTGCAATGTTGATCAACGCAATGTGGATAAAATCAGTAGTAATAACATTAAAAAAAGGAGATGCAGGAATATGGCATTATTTTATAAAGCAGTAAAATCGACTATGGCAACTAAGTCCGGTGATAAGAAATGGCACTTGAACTTGGTGAAGGTAGGCAAGGTGGTATCTACTCAGCAATTGGCTGAGATGATTGCGGAAAAATCGTCGTTGACTCCGGGTGATGTGCATAATGTGGTTCGTAACTTGATGACAGCGATGCGTAGTGCATTGCTGGACAGTAAGACGGTACGTCTGGACGGATTGGGTACTTTTACGATGAAAGCGCGTACACGAGGAAGGGGAGTGGACAAAGAGGAAGAGGTGAACCCGAATCAGGTGGCAGCCCTTCTTTGTCATTTTACTCCTGAATATACTCGTCCTGCGGCTATCGGTACTACCCGGGCTTTGTTTCAGGGTGTTGAGTTCCAGAAAGCGAGTGGGATCGGTGCTTCGGGCAATAATGGTTCTGGAGGTGGTGATGGAGACATAGTAGATGATCCGACTGCGTAGTTAGCGGTTCTATAGGATTAGAATATGAGGAAAAATAATTGGAACATCTTTTTGAAAGTAATCATTGCTGTGGCAAGTGCTATTGCCGGGGTAATAGGAGGTCAGGGATTACTTTGACGGTCAGCCGATCATTTCGGTTGAAATAATAAATGCCGTTGTCTGTTTGAAAGAATGGATAGCGGCATTTTATTATATGGTTTACGGAATCGGTAATTAGGAATAATCTTGTATATTTGTGAGTGAAGCCATTAATAGGAATACGCTATGGCTAAACTTTACCCGATTGGGATACAGAACTTTGAAAGTTTGCGAGATGATAATTACTTTTATATAGATTCTCATTTGAAAACCTCTAAATCTTCAGTTTAGAGGATGAAAAATGCGGGGTAGCATGTGATGGAGTTCAAATTTGACGGGAGTGCGGAAGAGGCTTTGAAACAGATAGAAGAAAAGGGATATGCCGTTCCGTTTGCCAATGATTCCCGCCAACTGATAAAGGCAGGAGTGAACTTTAGCTCGAAAACAAGGAATATTGATAGTTGGATCGTGGACTGACTGTAAGCTTCACATGGCTACATAAATTGATATAAAAAGAATAAAATCTACATTAAGATGATTAGATTTTGTAAGTTTCTGTTTTTTTGTTATTTTTGTATTCAAGTTAGGTTGTTAATTTACTGAATATAGTAACCTTACACAAACAGACAAACATCGTCTTATGAAGAGAAATGTATCATTGCTGAAGTATGCACTGCTGATAGCACTTTGCTGTGTAGCATGTGTAAATGAGAAAGATTTGTATGAACCGTCGGGGGGGGATCCTGGCGAAACGGAAGAGTTGGACCTATCGTTCAAATTCGCTTTGAGATCCGATAAACAGATTCATATATCTGTTACCCGGGCAGATGGAAAAGCTGCTGAGGGGATAGGGGTTGGAGTGTATCTTCAACAGCCTTATGAAGAAGACGGGATTATTTCCGGTAAGCCTCTCTATATGGGCTATACAGATGGGAATGGGCAGATTGATGCTACTATTTCTGTTCCGGCAAACAGTGATAAGTTGTATGTCGCTTCGTTGACAGCCGGTTATCCCGGAGTGCAGGAGATGGATGTGCAACCTTCGATGACGTGCAACTTGACTGCAACAGCCTTTCAAATCAAGACTGCTACTACCCGTATGGTTGCTACCCGGAGTGAAACAGGATTGGATGTTCCCGTCGGCCAGAAACTGAGCAATCTTTATGAATTGTATAGCCCTTATACTGATTCGGAGATTGGAAAAGACGGTATACCACTTTTGAATGCTTCTCCGCTTGTTACGAAAGAGGAATTATCTGCTAAGTTTCTAAATTTAATGAATAGTTGGTATCCGGAACAGAAGAATGTGCAGGATGTGGATTTGAAAAAGAGCTCTGATCTGGTGGTGACTGATGAATTGGGAGCGGAAGTGTGGGCTACGTATGTCGGTGATGGTGGATTTTATGTAAATAATGCGACCGTCTACAATGTGTTGGCTTATTATAGCTACCAGGAAGGGGAGCTTGGCAGACGTGAAGATATACAGGGACATCGTATGACTTTGTTACTTCCGAATACTCATCAGCAAAAGTGTCCTTCGGGTTTAAAAGTACAATTGTTGTATTGGGACGGAAAACAATATAGTAAGGTATTCCCGAAAGGTGCACGTATCGGTTTTGCTGTGGCACGTGACGGATTGAATATAGCTAATGTAAATGCTGCCAATGGAGGAGTGAATTCAAAAAGTTCCTATAAGTTCAAGAATCAGACCTTCCCGAATGGAGATGTTAATGGCTTTTATTACTCTACCCCATCTTTGAATGCAACGAAAAGGACGAATGCGGTGATTCGAAATGTGCCCGATTACAACTGTTGCATTATGGGCTTCGATATTCGCCCTTATGATGATCCAAAAGCAGATTATGATTTTAATGATGTGATGATAAAGCTTACCGCATCACTGGTATCTGCCATAAAACCGGAAGAAGACATTCCGGTGATCGATGAATTTACTCCATCGGAGGCTGTTTACGGTACATTGGCCTTTGAAGACCAGTGGCCTAAGATGGGGGACTATGACTTCAACGATTTTGTGATGAATTACAGTTATGAGTTGGAGAAAGGGGATAATAATATGATTACTGCTCTAAAGTTGACTTTCACGCCGATTGCAAAGGGAGCAGCTTCATGGACGCATATCGGTGTGGGCATCGAACTGCCGCTTTCGGCTGACAATATCGACAAAGCAAAGTCGGAAGGTGCTACACTTGAAGAGGGTAATGACCGGGCCACTTTTATTGTCTGGAATGATGTTAATACTGCTTTCGGTACGACTGAAGGATATGTGAATACGGAGGGTGCGGTGGTTGGAGTTTCCGCTATTCCGGTTGAAGTAACCGTACGACTGAAGACTCCTGTCAGCAGCTTGTTAACTCAGAAGTTTAATCCGTTTATTTTTGTCAACAGCCGTCAAAGAGAAATACATCTGGTAGATTATAAGCCGACAAAACATGCCGACACTTCACTCTTCGGGACAGAAAATGACAGATCGGATCCTGGGGCTGAAGTTTATTATCGTATGGATAACCGATATCCATGGGCTCTTGATTTCCCACGGAAGGAAGACTCTTCACCGGCCTGGAATTATCCCAAGGAAAGAGTTATCATTACGAAAGCATATCCTAATTATGAGAAATGGGTGCTTGATCAATCCAATCTTTCCTGGTTTGACGCGAGTGTGTCGGGGAACGTGAATAAGGAATTCTTATATTAAGGAGAAAAACAAAATCCTCCGTAGAAAAAAGGTATCTACGGAGGATTATTTATTTTTTCTTTCTTAAGTCTCTCCCTTCGAACCGACAGATTGCCTCTATCCATTCTTCGGTCAGTGGCTTGGATTCGTGTCTCTCCAGATCGAATGTCACCATGACCGAACGACAGATGCATTTCACTTCCATTGTTTCGGTGTCGATGACCCGTTGCAGCAGATGAAAGCTTTTGGTTCCGATTTCGCAAACTGCGGTTTGTACGGCAATGTGGTCCGATGAAAAAATCTGTGCCAGAAAGTCGGCTTCAATGTGTACGACTACAATGCCGTCTTTTTCCCAGTCGACTCCCGGGCATACAGAAGCGAAATATTCTGTTTTGCCGAGATCGTAAAATGAAAAATAGACGGTGTTGTTGACGTGTCCGAATTTGTCTACGTCGTTGAATCGTAGTTGTATAGGTAAACTGTGATGAAATTCGATTTCTTCCATTTGTTTTCTCTTAACCTTTGTTATTATTGGGCAAAATTAGTATTTTTGCACGTTATTCTCACAAGAAATAGATCAAGAAATGATAGAAGACATTAAAAAAGCTTGTCAAGTGATGAGCGAAGGCGGGGTGATTCTCTATCCCACCGATACGGTTTGGGGAATTGGCTGTGATGCTACCAATGAAGACGCTGTGCGCCGGGTGTATGAGATAAAACGACGTGCTGACAGTAAGGCGATGCTGGTATTGGTAGACTCGCCGGTGAAAGTGGAATTCTATGTGCAGGATGTTCCTTCGGTAGCTTGGGATTTGATTGAGGTTGCCGATAAGCCATTAACTATCATTTATTCCGGTGCCCGCAACCTGGCTTCAAATCTGCTTGCAGAGGATGGAAGCGTAGGCATCCGGGTGACAAACGAGGCGTTTTCCCGTCGTTTGTGCCAGCAGTTTCGCAAAGCGATTGTCTCGACATCTGCCAATGTCAGCGGACAACCGGGAGCAGCCAATTTTAATGAAATCAGCGAAGAAATAAAATCGTCGGTGGATTACATTGTCAATTTTCGACAAGATGATATGAGTCGTCCTAAACCATCGAGTATCATTAAACTGGATAAAGGTGGAGTGATCAAGATTATTCGCGAATGATGGAAAAAGAAAAGATAAGTTTATTACAGCGCTTTATTATCTGGCGCGAGAATAAAATCAAAGAAAAGCAGTTTATTCTCATTTTAAGTTTTCTGGTCGGTATTTTTACTGCCATTGCTGCACTGCTCCTAAAATTCTTTATTCATACGATACAGAATTTCCTGACAGATAACTTTAATACGACGGAGGCCAACTACCTGTATCTGGTTTATCCGGTGGTCGGTATTTTTCTGGCAGGATGGTTTGTACGCAATATCGTAAAGGATGATATCAGCCATGGAGTTACGAAGATTCTTTATGCAATTTCGAGGAGGCAGGGGCGTATCAAAAGACATAATATCTGGTCGTCGACCATTGCCAGTGCCATTACCATCGGTTTCGGCGGATCGGTAGGAGCCGAGGCACCTATTGTGTTGACCGGATCGGCAATCGGGTCGAATTTGGGAAGTATGTTCAAGATGGAGCACCGTACACTGATGTTGCTGGTAGGCTGTGGAGCGGCGGGTGCCATCGGAGGTATTTTTAAAGCGCCTATTGCCGGACTGGTGTTTACGCTTGAAGTACTGATGATCGACCTTACCATGTCGTCTTTATTACCATTGCTGATTTCGGCTGTCACGGCTGCCACTGTTTCGTATATTACGACCGGACAGGAGGCTATGTTTAAATTCCATCTGGATCAGCCTTTTGAATTGGAGCGTATTCCTTATGTGATTCTTTTGGGAATCTTTTGCGGATTGGTATCGCTTTATTTCACTCGCGCTATGAACTCTGTGGAAGGAGTATTTGGCAAACTCTCCAATCCGTATAAGAAGTTGGCATTGGGAGGTGTGATGCTGAGTGTGCTCATCTTCCTCTTTCCACCCTTGTATGGTGAAGGGTACGATACGATCGAACTATTGTTGAACGGCGTGAGCAATGCCGACTGGGATACGGTACTGAATAACTCGTTGTTTTATGGATACGGTAATCTGTTGCTGGTCTATTTGGTGCTGATCATTCTGTTGAAAGTCTTTGCGTCGAGTGCGACCAACGGTGGAGGTGGATGTGGTGGTATTTTTGCACCTTCGCTGTATCTGGGATGTATTGCCGGTTTTGTGTTTTCGCACTTTAGCAATGATTTTGATTTTACCTCGACTTTGCCCGAAAAGAACTTTGCGTTGATGGGAATGGCAGGGGTTATGAGTGGAGTCATGCATGCACCTCTGACTGGAGTATTCCTGATTGCCGAGCTAACGGGCGGATATGACCTCTTCCTGCCTCTGATGATTGTTTCGGTCAGTTCGTATCTGACAATCATCGTGTTTGAACCGCATAGTATCTACTCTATGCGTTTGGCTAAAAAGGGACAGTTGCTGACCCATCACAAGGATAAAGCTGTATTGACACTGATGAAAGTTGAAAATGTGGTTGAAACTGACTTTGTCAGCGTGCGTCCGGAAATGGATCTGGGCGAATTGGTGAAGGCGATTTCAACTTCGCATCGTAATATGTTTCCTGTGACGGATAAAGACGGGGTCTTGCTGGGCGTCGTGCTACTGGACGATATCAGGAACATCATGTTCCGTCAGGAACTTTATCATCGTTTTACCGTTAGTAAACTGATGACCTCGGTCCCTGCCCGTCTGTATGATACAGATAGCATGGAACAGGTGATGCAGACTTTTGACGATACAAAAGCATGGAACTTACCTGTGGTCAATGAAGAGGGAAAATACCTGGGATTTGTATCCAAATCTAAGATATTTAATTCATATCGCCAGGTATTGGTACATTTCTCGGAAGATTGACGGAACGGCGATGGCCGTATGTAACGGATAGTGTGCTTTGCAGGCAATTCGTTACTTTCGTAATCTGCAGTGTGAAACTCATAACTTATAAATTATGAAGAAAGAAGATTTAAGAATTGTATATATGGGGACTCCGGACTTTGCCGTGGAAGCCCTGCAATGTCTGGTTGAAGGCGGTTATAATGTGGTTGGAGTGATTACGATGCCCGATAAACCTGCCGGTCGCGGACATAAAATTCAGTATTCTCCGGTAAAGCAATATGCACTGGATCATCAACTGCCTTTGCTGCAACCGGAAAAACTGAAAGATGAAGAATTCATTCAGGCGTTACGTGAGTGGAAAGCCGATCTACAGATTGTTGTAGCTTTTCGTATGTTACCGGAAGTGGTATGGAATATGCCACGTCTGGGAACTTTTAATCTCCATGCTTCTCTGCTTCCGCAATACCGTGGAGCAGCGCCTATAAACTGGGCAGTGATCAACGGAGACACCGAAACAGGTATTACTACTTTTTTCCTGAAACATGAAATAGATACGGGGGAAGTAATCCAGCAAGTACGTATTCCCATTGCCGATACGGACAATGTAGAGATTGTGCATGACAAGTTGATGCATTTGGGCGGTCGGTTGGTTATAGAAACTGTAGACGCTATTCTGGAGGGAAAGGTGAAATCAATTCCTCAGGAAGAAATGGCAGTGGCAGGCGAACTTCGTCCGGCTCCGAAGATTTTTAAAGAGACCTGCCGAATTGACTGGAATCAGCCGGTGAAACGGGTTTATGATTTTATTCGTGGGCTTTCGCCTTATCCGGCTGCATGGAGTGAGTTGGTGAATCCGGAAGGGGAAGCGGTTGTCGTGAAAATCTTTGAGAGTGAGAAGTTGCCAAAGGTGCATACGTTGGCTCCCGGAAGCATTGTTACTGATGGAAAAAACTTTTTGAGAGTGGCTGTGCCGGATGGATTTGTAAATGTCCTTTCGTTGCAGTTGCCAGGTAAAAAGAGACTGAAGACAGATGAACTTTTACGTGGATTCTATCTGACTGAAGCATTTAAGATGAAGGCTGTGTAATAACAGATAGTGCATTATCCTTTTGGGATATGAGCCGATCCCGTTGATTATAATTATGAATTTGAAATAGCAGAAAAAGAATTTCTGCCAAATAAATTGTTATTGAGGGGGAGCCCTGATGTTTTTTTGTTAATTTTGTGCTATTATTTTAAGAATGATGAATATGAAACCAATTATATCCCCTTCTATCCTTTCTGCAGATTTCGCATATCTGGCAAAGGACATTGAGATGATCAACCGTAGTGAAGCAGACTGGGTACACATTGATATTATGGACGGAGTATTTGTGCCGAACATATCTTTCGGCTTTCCGGTACTGAAATATGTAGCTAAGTTAACTTCAAAGCCGTTGGATGTACATCTGATGATAGTCAATCCGGAAAAGTTTATTCCTGAAGTGAAGGCATTGGGTGCCCACATCATGAATGTGCATTACGAGGCATGTCCTCACTTACACCGGGTCGTGCAACAGATTCGTGAAGCAGGTATGCAACCAGCGGTCACTATCAATCCGGCCACTCCGATAGCCCTGTTGCAGGATATTATCCGGGATGTATATATGGTGCTGGTTATGAGTGTGAACCCCGGATTTGGCGGACAAAAATTTATTGAACACTCGGTAGAGAAAGTGAAAGAGCTTCGTGAACTGATTGAGCGTACCGGATCTAAAGCACTGATCGAAGTTGATGGAGGGGTAAATCTGGAAACAGGCGCCCGTCTGATAGCTGCCGGGGCAGATGCATTGGTGGCAGGAAATGCTATCTTTGCTGCTGAGAATCCGGAAGGAATGATTCACGCCATGAAAGGGCTGTAGAGCCGTCTTGTGAACTTTCAGTATTTACACCGATATCCTTTTATACGCCTGCTATTCCCTCTGATAGCAGGCTTTCTTGTTGGCAATGGGTTGTTTTTTAGGGGAGTCTGTGTTTCGAAGGGCGTGCTGGCAGGAGGACTGGCAGGATTATTTCTTCTGCTCCTAGTCGTTTATTTTTCTCACCGTTACTCTTTACGTTGGATGTTCGGCTGTATTTTGTACCTGTTCGTGTTTTTTGGCGGAGCAGGTGGAATAAATCAGGCTTTGCAACAGACGCTTTATTCTTTTTCGGAACAAAAATGTGTTTACCGGGCTGTAGTGTCGGAACAACCGGAGCCGAAGGAACATAGCTTCCTTTGTCGGGCATTTTTGGAGGAAAGGCAGGATTCAGTGTGCACCATGCCGGTAAATCGAAAAGTTTTGCTTTATATATCGAAGGATTCATTGTCCGAAGGGTTACGTAGTGGGGATGAGTTAATATTTCTTGCCCATGTATCTCCACCTTCAAATAATGGTAATCCCGATGAATTTGATTATGCGCGTTATCTGCGCTACAAAGGGATTAGCGGGATTGCTTTTGTTGCAAGTGGGAATTGGAAAATTACCGGATATCGGTTTTCCCGATCATGCAGGCAGATTGCATTGGAATACCGGGATCGGATTCTTGACCAATATCGTGCTTTGAAGTTTAATCCGGATGAATTTGCCGTACTTGCCGCACTTACGGTAGGTTATAAGGAGGAGTTGAGCGAAGATATTCGGGAAACTTACTCTGTATCGGGAGCCAGTCATGTACTGGCACTTTCCGGACTTCATATCGGGTTTCTGTATATGATGCTTCTGTTTTTTCTGAAGTGGCTGCCAGGGAATGCTTTTGGTGTGAGACTTTTTCGTGCGGTAGTGATAATTACCGCATTGTGGGGATTCGCTTTTTTTACCGGTCTCTCTCCTTCGGTCATCCGTTCCGTTATCATGTTTTCACTGTTGGCTTTGTCGGTTTTATCCCGGCGTACAGGTATTTCACTCAATACACTTGCATTGACTGCATGTATCATGTTAGTGGTTCATCCTTTTTGGCTGTTCGATGTAGGATTTCAACTTTCATTTTCAGCAGTTGCAGCTATTCTGTTATTATATCCCTGGCTGTTCCGCCAATTGCCGGTCGGTAATAGCTTGTTAAAGAAGGTATGGGCATTAATGAGTGTTTCGCTTGTTGCACAAATAGGTACTGCTCCTTTGGTTTTATTGTATTTCTCCAGATTTCCTACTCATTTTTTGTTGACTAATCTGTTGGTAATTCCACTTGTTTCAGGCATCATGTATGCAACGGTCGCATTGCTGGTACTCACCCCTTTTCCTATACTTTATACAGGATGTTCAGTGGTAGTGAGATCTCTTGTTGATTGGTTGAATACTATGGTCCGTTGGGTGGAACATTTACCGTTGGCATCTATAGATCGTGTCTGGATCTATCCGGCAGAAGCTTTTGCTTTTTATCTGGTCTTGTTGATCGGTATACGTTATAAAGTAGTGCGCAGTTTGAAATGTTTATATGTTTTGGGTATTTGTATCTTGGCTATGGGAAGTTTTCATTGGGTGAGCAGAATGATGGACCGTCCGGTGCAAAGCATTGTTTTCTATAATGTCCGGGGATGTCCGGTGGTGCATTGTATCGAGGCTTGTGGTAAGTCGTGGTTGGCTTATGCGGACAGCATTCCGGATGAAAGACGGCTTTCGCGTGCAGTAGCCGGATATTGGAATAGACTGCATCTGGATGTTCCGGTTGCTATAACAGACAATTTTCATTCGTCCGGTTTTTGGATGCAGGATCATTTGCTTATGTTCGGTAATAAACGTATTTGTATGGTTAGTGACAATCGTTGGCGGAACAAAACCGTTGCTGAATCGTTAAACATAGATTATTTGTATGTATGCAAAGGCTATACAGGGAAGTTGGAGTCATTGGTAGGTTTGTTTCATTGCCGGGAAGTTATTTTGGATTCTTCTCTGTCTGCTTATTATAAAGAGGCTTATAGTGAAGAATGCCGCCGGTTAGGGTTGCATTTTATCTCCCTTTCCGACGAAGGTTCTGTGAGGTTTTTGCTCTAAGTACAAAGATTTATCGTATTTTTGCCAACTCAATATTTATATAAACAAGTTATGCTGACTAAAGTGATTGCTCAGGCTCATATTGATCATTTTACCAAATGGTTTGAACGGGCCGACAAAATAGTAATTGTATCTCATGTGTCACCTGATGGAGATGCCATTGGTTCATCATTGGGATTGTATCATTTTTTGGATTCTCAAGATAAAATTGTCAATGTGATTGTCCCCAATGCTTTTCCCGATTTTTTGAAATGGATGCCGGGTAGTAAGGATATTTTGCTGTATGACCGTTACCAGGAATTTGCCGACAAGCTGATTATGGAGGCGGATGTCATTTGTTGTCTTGACTTTAATGCGCTGAAGCGTATTGATGAAATGAGTGATATAGTGGCCGCTTCACCGGGGCGCAAAATAATGATAGACCACCATCTTTATCCTGAAGATTTTTGCAGAATCACCATTTCACATCCTGAGATTTCCTCTACTTCCGAACTGGTGTTTCGATTGATTTGCCGGATGGGATATTTTAGTGATATCTCCAAAGAAGGAGCCGAATGTATCTATACGGGCATGATGACAGATACAGGAGGGTTCACTTATAACTCTAATAATCGTGAAATCTATTTCATCATCAGTGAGTTACTCTCAAAAGGAATCGATAAAGATGATATTTACCGGAAAGTCTACAATACTTATTCCGAAAGCCGTTTGCGTCTGATGGGATATGTGTTATCGAATATGAAGGTGTATAAAGATTACAATTCCGCCCTTATTTCACTGACAAAGGAAGAACAGGGCAAATTTGATTATATCAAAGGGGATAGCGAGGGGTTTGTCAACATACCTCTGTCTATCAAGAATGTCTGTTTTTCTTGTTTTCTACGTGAGGACACTGAAAAGAAAATGATTAAGATTTCTCTCCGTTCAGTAGGTAAGTTTCCTTGTAATCGGTTAGCTGCGGAATTTTTCAATGGCGGCGGGCATCTCAATGCGTCTGGAGGGGAATTTTACGGTACTATGGAAGAGGCTGTAAAAGTGTTTGAACAAGCATTGGAAAAATATAAACCACTTTTGAAAGAATAAAGAGGTAAGTTGACGGTTGGCTCATCGCTCTTCCGTTAAAAGTTGAAAGTCAAAGGTTAAAAGACTTGAACTTTCTGCTTTTAAATCTAAAGATTCGACTAATTTAAAATACATTTGTACGGAATATACTTAAGATACAGAAATGAAAAAACTTCTATTGTTATTTTTTTCCTTGTTAGCCTTTGGATATATGTTCCAGGCTTGCGACAATTCGAAGACTTATGCTGAAATGCTGGATGAAGAGAAAGACGCAGTAAACGCCTTTATTAAAAAACACAATATCCAGACTATTTCCGAGAGTGACTTTGAAGCAAACGGATATAAAACGGATACGACCAAGAACGAATACGTGGCTTTCTCAAACGGAGTCTACATGCAAATTGTGGATAAGGGTATAGTTACCGATAAACCGGAAAATGACTCTATCAAGAATAACAATATTGTAGCCGTACGCTTTGTAGAGCACGACATCAAGGCGAACGATACCACTTGCTTCAATGTGGTGCTTCCCGGTTTCGAAAATTATCCGAACTACTATACTTATCCGGACGTTTTCCGTTATGTGGATAACGGTACTTCAGTAGCCGGTGTATTTACAGAGGGGTCGATGTATGCCAAATATGGTACGACGGATGTTCCTCCCGGATGGCTGCTTGCTTTAAAGTATGTTACCAATTATGCCCATGTGAGAATGATTGTACCTTCGAAGATGGGACATCAGAGTGCAAACCAATATGTAAACCCCTATTTCTACGATATTCGTAAATTTCAGAAAGCATTGAACTAAAACTACTAAATAACCAATTTTCTAAAACAACAACCTATGACTCTAATCAAATCTATCTCTGGTATCCGTGGAACCATTGGCGGAGGCGCAGGCGAAGGACTGAACCCGCTTGACATTGTAAAATTCACGTCGGCTTATGCCACTTTGATTCGCAAAACATGCAAATCAAAAAGTAACAAGATAGTAGTGGGCCGTGATGCCCGCATTTCCGGTGAGATGGTAAAGAATGTCGTAGTCGGTACCTTGATGGGTATGGGCTGGGACGTAGTTGATATCGATCTTGCTTCTACTCCGACAACCGAACTGGCTGTTACAATGGAAGGGGCTTGTGGCGGTATCATTCTGACTGCATCACATAACCCCAAACAATGGAATGCATTGAAATTGCTGAATGAGCATGGAGAATTCCTGAATGCAGCCGAAGGGCAAGAAGTACTTCGTATTGCTGCTGCCGAGGAGTTCGATTATGCGGATGTCGATCATTTGGGATCTTATCGCAAAGACTTGACTTATAATAAAAAACATATTGACAGTGTATTGGCACTCGATTTGGTAGACGTTGAGGCTATCAAAAAAGCTGATTTCACAGTGGCTATCGACTGTGTGAACTCTGTAGGAGGTATCATCCTGCCCGAATTGTTGGAACGTCTGGGGGTGAAACACGTCGAAAAACTCTATTGCGAACCGACCGGAAACTTTGCCCACAATCCGGAACCGTTGGAAAAAAATCTGGGAGATATCATGAACCTGATGAAGGGTGGAAAAGCTGATGTAGCGTTTGTCGTTGACCCGGACGTAGACCGTTTGGCGATGATCTGCGAAAACGGTGTGATGTATGGTGAAGAATATACACTGGTTACGGTGGCAGACTATGTATTGAAACATACTCCGGGCAATACTGTATCCAATCTGAGTTCTACCCGTGCTTTGCGCGACGTAACCCGCAAATATGGTATGGAATACAATGCTTCTGCTGTAGGCGAAGTAAATGTAGTGACCAAGATGAAAGCAACAAATGCCGTGATCGGTGGTGAAGGAAACGGTGGAGTGATTTATCCAGCCAGTCACTACGGACGTGATGCTTTGGTAGGTATCGCATTATTCCTTAGCCATTTGGCACACGAAGGTAAGAAGGTTAGTGAGTTGCGTGCAACTTATCCTCCTTATTTCATTGCCAAGAACCGTGTCGATCTGACTCCGGAAATCGATGTAGATGCCATTCTTGCTAAAGTGAAAGATATCTATAAGAATGAAGAGATCAATGATATTGACGGTGTGAAAATTGACTTTGCCGATAAGTGGGTACACTTGCGTAAGAGTAATACCGAACCGATCATCCGTATATATAGCGAAGCATCGACTATGGAGGCTGCTGAGGAGATCGGGCAGAAGATTATGAACGTAATCAACGAATTGGCTAAGTAAGTCATTTAATAAATATACGAAAGGCTGTATTGGTAACGATGCAGCCTTTTTTTATCATAATATAATCCATCTTTTTTTTAACAAAGTCTATTTTTTCGAAATAATATTTCCCGTTTCTTTGTACCTTCTGTTTTCGGAAATATCATGGGAGAAACCCTTGTCGGATATCGGAAACACTGTCTTTCTTTGAAGAAAGGAGGCTTTAGTGAGACGACTCAAAAACTCAAAACAATTTAATAAGAACATGAAAAAACTGATTTTGCTTCTCATTTTGATTTTTTCATTGCCTGTTGCAGCACAAAATTTCACAATCGGGAAGAGCACTTTCCTTTTGAATGGCAAGCCTTTTACGGTTAAGGCTGCCGAGTTGCATTATACCCGTATTCCGGCTCCTTACTGGGAGCATCGTATCGAGATGTGTAAGGCATTGGGGATGAATACGATTTGTCTTTATGTATTTTGGAACATCCATGAACAGACTGAGGGACAGTTTGACTTTACCGGACAAAATGATATAGCCGCTTTTTGCCGCCTGGCTCAGAAGCATGGGATGTATGTGATTGTACGCCCGGGTCCTTATGTTTGTGCCGAATGGGAGATGGGCGGACTTCCTTGGTGGTTACTGAAGAAGAAAGATATTGTACTTCGTACACTCGATCCTTATTTTATGGAGCGCACTGCAATCTTTATGAAAGAAGTCGGAAAGCAGCTTGCACCTTTGCAAATTACTCGCGGAGGAAACATTATCATGGTGCAGGTAGAAAATGAATATGGTGCTTATGCAGTTGACAAACCCTATGTTTCGGCTATTCGTGATATAGTGAAAAGTGCCGGGTTTACCGAAGTTCCTCTTTTTCAATGTGACTGGAGCAGTACCTTTGATCGGAATGGATTGGACGATTTGCTCTGGACTATCAATTTTGGTACGGGAGCCAACATTGAACAGCAGTTCAAGCGTCTCAAAGAGGCTCGTCCGGAGACTCCATTAATGTGTAGTGAGTTCTGGAGTGGATGGTTTGATCATTGGGGACGCAAGCATGAGACCCGTCCTGCCAAAAGCATGGTGCAGGGTATCAAAGATATGCTTGACCGTAATATTTCATTCAGTCTCTATATGGCCCATGGAGGTACTACTTTCGGGCATTGGGGTGGTGCCAACAATCCGTCTTACTCCGCTATGTGTAGTTCTTACGATTACGATGCGCCTATCAGTGAGCCGGGATGGACTACGGACAAATATTTCCAGCTTCGTGATCTGCTGAAAAATTATCTGCCTGCAGGAGAACAATTGCCTGAGATTCCCGAAGCTTTTCCGGTGATTGAGATACCTGAAGTGGAGTTTACTCAGATTGCTCCTCTCTTTTCCAATTTGCCCGAGGCTAAAGAGAGTATGGATATACAACCGATGGAGGCTTTTGATCAGGGGTGGGGAACGATTTTGTATCGGACTACTTTGCAGGAGCCTGTCGAAAATGGCACTACGATGAAGATCACAGAAGTACATGATTGGGCACAAGTTTTTGCCGATGGTAAATTGTTGGCTCGTCTGGACCGTCGTCGTGGTGAATTTGTCTTGCAACTGCCGGCTTTGAAGAAAGGAACGCGTATCGACATCCTGGTAGAAGCTATGGGACGCGTTAACTTTGATGAGTCGATTCACGATCGCAAAGGTATCACTGAAAAAGTAGAACTTGTCCGTGGAAAGCAATCTGCAGAGTTAAAGAATTGGACGGTTTATAGTTTTCCGGTGGATTATTCGTTTGTGCAAGATAAAAGATATAAAAATGGGACAGCTCAGACTATGCCTGCGTATTATAGGACTACCTTCCGTTTGGATAAAGTTGGCGATACGTTCCTTGACATGAGTACTTGGGGTAAAGGTATGGTATGGGTTAATGGCCTTGCTATCGGACGTTTCTGGGAGATTGGTCCGCAGCAGACACTCTTCATGCCCGGTTGTTGGCTCAAAGAGGGAGAAAATGAAATTATTGTTCTTGATTTGAAAGGCCCTGAGAAAGCATCTATCCGCGGACTGAAGAAGCCCATCTTGGATTGGTTACGCAATGAAGGGGCTTCTACCCATCGCAAAGAGGGTGAACAACTGGACTTGAGTCGGGAAACTCCCGTTGCCGAAGGTACGTTTGTTCCGGGCAACGGATGGCAGGAAGTTTGCTTTGATCGTCAGAGTATCGGTCGTTATTTCTGCCTTGAGGCCCTTTCGGCACAAAAAGGAAAGAAGATAGCAGCCATCGCCGAACTTGATGTACTGGGTGCCGACGGTAAGCCAATTTCACGTGAAAAGTGGAGAATACGCTATGCCGACAGCGAAGAGACACGTAGCGGTAACTGTACGGGAGATAAAGTGTTCGACCTTCAGGAATCCACTTACTGGATGACGGTGGCTAAAGATGCTTATCCTCATCAATTAGTCATCGATCTGGGTGGAGACTATACCGTAACCGGTTTCCGCTATTTGCCCCGTGCCGAAAAGGGATATCCCGGCATGATAAAAGATTACCGGGTGTACGTCAAAGGGGAAGATTTTCAATACTGACAGAGGTATTGTTCTATAGAGAAAGTGAATAGCCGGTTTTATTAGAACCGGAACTATATATTTTAGGTAATATATCCTACTGAAAGTTAGTTGGATAGTGATAGGCTGTGAATGTTATCATTTGACATTCACAGCCTAATTATATTACCCAATTTTCAAGTGACAGAAATGTTTTTTGGTTATTAAAGAGTTGTCACGGGTATTTGATGCCATCATCGAGAGGAAGATTCCGGAGAAATATAAGTAAAAGTAAAAGATTTTTTTAGTTATAATACTTTTGGACAGTAATCTTTTTTTTATTACAAATATAGGAATTTCAGCTTTATATGTTTTGTGGATTCATGGAAAAATATCCGGAAAAAGAAATGGTAAATAACAAATGTTCTGTATCTTTGACCAAAATATAACTTTAAAACATGATGAACACAAAGTCTTTTTTCATGGTTGCCATTGGCGTTTTTGTTTTGGCATCTTGTAATTTAAATCAAGTCGACCAAACAGGTCTGTTAACCGCTTCCGTTCGTGATGCACTTAATTCGCCGGCAACTTTGTCTATTGCTGATGAGATAGAGTCAGTTGAATATATCCCTTTGGAAATGACCAATGATGATGCCTCATTGATAGACGGTGTGGTAGACTTTGCCATCACAAGCAAATACATTTATGTATTGGTGGGCAAGGAAGCCCGTATCGTACTGTTCGATCGTCAAGGACACTTTTTGCGTACATTCCTTCGCCAAGGCCAAGGTCCCGATGACTTTAATGGTATGATAGGTTTTATACAGGCTGATGAGGCTGATAATCGTTTCTATGTTATCGGCAATAAGGTTGGCATATATACATTGGAAGGTACGTTTGTGGAAGACCTGCCTGTAAATTCTCCCATTATTTATGCTCATCACCTTGGTAACAAGCGCATTGGTGCCATCGCTATGCCTCTTATGCCGTTTCAGAACGGTAGTTTTGGTATTGGGGTATTTCAAGAGGACGGTGAGGCGATAATTACCAAAAACGATTTCTATTCGCCGTTGGTACCCCGTGAAGATTCAGGCTTTACTTTTGGAGTAATGGGTTCACCTTCGGATGGGAAGCAGGCGTCAGTCTTGTTTAAAACAGCTAGCAATGATACCATTTACCGTTTGTCGGCAGACACCATACAGCCTGTTTTAGTGGCCGGTCTAAGCAATTCGGATGAAGAGGTTATTCGTGGGCTCAATATTCGCGATATTAAAAGATTCCCTGCTAACGGTGATATTTTTGTAAGTGATATTTTTGAGACGCCTCGCCGTTTTTATCTGCGCATGATGCTGAATGAGAAGTATTATGTGGCTTCGGTGGACAAACACAGTGGAGAAACTGTTGTGGAGCAGTGTGATATCCCTGAGACAAGTGCTTATAACTTGGCTGATATCAATATGCAGTTAGGTATGGTAGGTAGTAAGGGGCATAACCGGTTCCCGGTATGGGGACGTGTCTTAGGAAATAATTTGGTACAGGTTGTTACACCTTATGAGATAGAAACATTTAAAGAACAAACTCAAATTACTGTACCACAAGAATTGCAAAAAAGAAATGCCAATGAAAATCCGATTTTCATCATATATAAGATAAAATAATATTATTAACTGTTTTATTATATCAGACTCTTTGAATAAATTTCAAGTTTTTGGTTTCATTAGATGACAGGAGCATAAACGCCTTATGAAATACGATCGTGTCTCATAAGGCGTTTGTTGTCAGTGGAAAGGTATGCCATTGATATATGCGATAACTATTCCATAGTTAGTCATTGGGACACCTTGTGCTTTAGCTTTGACTATCCGATTCAGGACATGTTTGCGATTGAACATGCAGGCTCCGCAATGAATAATCAGGTCGTAGCAATTCAGGTCCTTAGGAAAATCATTTCCGGAAACAATGTCGATATGCAGTTGCTCTCCGATACGTTTGCGCAACATTCGTGGAAGTTTCACTCTGCCGATGTCTTCGGACAGTGGAGCATGAGTACAGGCTTCGGCTATCAGGACCCGGGAATTTTCTGTCAGTTGGTCGATGATATACGCTCCTTCGGTATAGTAGTCAATGTCTCCCTTGTAGCGGGCAAATAATACCGAGAAGGAGGTTAGCCGGCTCTGTGGCGGTTTCTTTTCGTAGACGGTTCTGAAAACCTGCGAATCGGTAATGATCAATGAGGGGGGAGCTGACAAGACTTTGAGGGCATTGTCCAACTGGTCGGTTGTGCAGCTCAAGGTGATGCATTTTTTGTCAAGAAGTTCGCGCAGTGTTTGTACTTGTGGCAGGATAAGTCGCCCTTTAGGAGCCTGTATATCCTGTGGCATCACGAGTAGTACCACATCGCCTTCGTTGGCCAAGTCTCCCACAATATCCGGTTGCTCGTTAAGTTCCGGTAACCGATGAAGAATAGACTGACGGATTGAGTCTATGCCCGTTTTTTCTTTGGCACTGACAATTAAAGGGTGTTGTCCTGTCTGTTGTTCCAATTTATCGGCGACTTCATCCGGTTTCTCTAACAGATCGGCTTTATTCAGTACCAACAGGTAGGGGATATTCCTCTCTTTCAGTAACTCTATCCATCGTTGCTCTTCGGAAAGTTCCGTATCGCAACAAACCATCAGTGCGATGTCGGCTTTGTCCGCAGCTTGTAAGGTTCGTTCGATACGTAGGGAGCCCAGTTCACCTTCATCGTCGAATCCGGCTGTATCGATGAATACACACGGACCGATACCATGTATTTCCATCGGTTGATATACAGGGTCGGTAGTGGTACCGGCGATGTCCGATACCAAAGCAGCGTTTTGATTGGTCAATGCATTGATCAATGACGACTTGCCACTGTTTCGTTTACCAAACAAGGCAATGTGCAGGCGATTGGAGCGGGGCGACGTTTTCAAAACCTGAAGTCCCTTTCTCCTGCCGCAATTTGCTTCAGGTTTTCTAAAGCCCGTTCTCGGATTTTAGGGTTGGGGATATGTTGCATTTCTTGCTTTATCATGGCTACTCCGCGAGCTTTCGTCTCTTCCGAGGCATAATCTTCCAGATATTCCTGTAAGGTTATCAGTGCATTAGGGGAACAGCAGTTGGCTATTTGTCCCGATTTGACAAGTGACATAAACCGGTCACCCGTGCGTCCGGCACGATAACAGGCTGTACAGAAGCTGGGAATATAGTCCAGTTTCAGTAACCAGTTGACCACTTCGTCCAGTGTCCGGGTGTCGCTGACATCGAATTGGGCGGAGTTCTCTTCCGGAGTTTCTGCTTCGGCATAACCGCCTACACTGGTCCGTGATCCTCCGCTGATCTGCGAAATACCTAAGTCAAGCACTTTTTCACGGGTCTTTTGCGATTCTCGTGTGGAAATAATCATGCCTGTGTAGGGTACGCTGATGCGAATAACGGCTACTATCTTTTGGAAGATCTCGTCAGAGATGGCATTTTCAAAGTCTTCGGCATTTATGTCATCGGCCGAGCAGATGCGGGGAACGCTTATGGTATGCGGTCCCACGCCATAAATGGCTTCCAAGTGTTCGGCATGCATCAGCAATCCTACAAAATCATAGCGGTATGTATTCAGGCCGAACAGGACTCCCATGCCTACATCATCGATTCCTCCTTGCATGGCACGGTCCATGGCCTCGGTATGATAGGCATAGTTGCTTTTGGGCCCGGTGGGATGCAGCTGTTCGTAATTCTCTTTATGATATGTTTCTTGAAAGAGGATATATGTACCGATACCTGCATCTTTCAGCTTGCGATAATTCTCTACTGTAGTGGCGGCAATGTTCACGTTTACCCGGCGGATAGCTCCGTTTTTATGATGGATACTGTAGATGGTACGGATTGATTCGAGTATATAATCGATTGAGTTACGCACAGGGTCTTCACCAGCTTCGAGTGCCAGGCGTTTGTGTCCCATATCTTGCAGGGCAATAACTTCCCGGCATATCTCTTCCTGAGTTAACTTTTTGCGGATGATGGTTTTATTTTTGAGATGATACGGGCAGTACACACAACCATTGACACAATAGTTGGATAAGTAAAGCGGAGCAAACATGACGATGCGGTTGCCGTAGAATTTTTGCTTGATCTCTTTGGCAAGATGAAAAATCTCTTTAGTAAGATCTTCTTCAGCACATTCCAGCAATATGGCGGCTTCCCGGTGGGTGAGCCCCTTACAAAGGCGGGCTTTCTCTATTAAATTTCGGATAAGTTCCCGGTCATTCCGATGGGCGCGGGCATACTCCAGTGTTTCAATAATTTCCTGATGGTTAATAAAGTCGACAGCATCAGGTGAATCTACTTTATACATGTCTTTTGTTGATTAGTTGTTATAATCTCCCCGGCTGTAGTCGATGTGATATCCGACCGCTGTCAGTTGCTTTTCCAATAAGGCCAGTCCTTCGGCCGCTTCGGCACCGAAAGCTACTTTCTGGTCGTACAGGTTATATTTGTTTCTTACAATGATAGGCGACAGATTGGGCATGACCACATTGGCGCCGGCAAGAATACCCCGTATTCTGCCGTCCGGTGCCAGGCTTGCCAACGCAGTTGTCGAAGGGATCAGTGCCTTGGGATGCATCAGCCTGAAGATAGAGAGCAGTAACAAGGTCAGCTCTACACTGCCTGCTTTTTCGTCACAGAATGGGGTTCGCTGATGGGGGATAAAAGGTCCGATACCAATCATTTCCGGTTGGAAGTTTTCAATAAAACGTATATCCTCTATCAGAAATTCCACTCTTTGGTGAGGGGTTCCCACCATGATGCCTGTCCCGGTCTGGAAACCGATTCGTTTGAGTTCCTGAAGGCATTTGATACGTCTTTCGTTGGACATTTCATAGGGGTGCAGACAGTAGTAATGCCCTCTGTTGAATGTTTCGTGGCGTAACAGATACCGATCGGCGCCTTTCATAAAATAGCGTTCGTAAGCTTTCGCCGGTTTTTCACCGATAGACAGCGTGATGGCACATTCGGGATATCGCCGGCGGATTTCCGCAATGATCTCCTCCATATCATTGTCCGACCGTTTCGGATCTTCGCCTCCCTGGAGAACGAATGAGCGGAATCCGAGTTTGTAGCCATGTTCGCAACAATCCCAAATCATCTCCTTACTGAGTCGGTAGCGATCGGCTCGCCAATTGTCTTTCCGGATACCGCAATAGTTGCAGTTATTCCGGCAATAATTACTTATTTCGATCAGTCCGCGTATGTAGACTCCCTGTCCGAAGTGTGCGGTCGCTACTTCCCGTGCCTGCTGATTGATGTATGCCAAGGCTTCATCATCATAGTGCGACAACAGGTGTGCAAACTCTTCGGAGGTGAGGGTGCGCTCCTCCCTTAATTTATCTATGAGTTTCTTCATATGATTCACGGCGTTTTATCAGTTCCTGGTTCAACTGCCGGCGTCCACCGATAGCGTCATTATGGGCACTGGGGCCGCTGATACATCCGCCTTCGCAGGCCATGACTTCAATGAACTGTCCTTGTGCTTTGCCTGTTTTGGCAGCAGCACGCAGCAAGCCTATGTTTTTCTTGTTCAGGTCCGAGACCTGGATGGCGGAGAATTTCTTAGCCTCTTCGCCTAAGTAGGCCTTAATAGCTTCCATCACACCACCTGCCTGAGCAAAACCGTGTGCCTCGCGTACCGAAGTATAGAGTACTGAGAATGGCTGTGTCTGTTCAAGTTGGATGTCCAGTCCCTCAAAGATCGAAGCCATTTCCTCAAAAGTAAGTATGTAGTCCACGCATTCATCGCGGCGGGCTTCTTTACGTTTGGCCACACACGGGCCGATAAACACGATCTTTGCATCCGGGTGGCGTTCCTTGGCGATGCGGGCGGCATAATACATCGGGGATCCCGTAGAAGAAACATAAGGCTTCATTCCCGGTATGTGCTTGTTCACTAATTCGATGTAAGACGGGCAGCAAGAGGTTGTCATAAACGGCTGTCCTTCCTCCAGCTTTTCTTTCAGTTCGGCAGCTTCGTGACTTACGGTGTCCATAGCTCCCTGCGCCACTTCGACTACATCGGCAAATCCCATCTGGCGAAGCGCTCCGTATACTGCTTCGATGGATGTGTTGAATTGTCCGAGTATAGAGGGAGCAGGTATCGCTATCATCTTTTCACCGCTACGGATGCCTTCAAGGACATCAAAAGCCTGGGAAATCTCGAAAATGGCTCCGAAAGGACAAGCATTGAGGCACTTGCCACAGTAGATACATTTGCTTTCATCAATATGTTCGATACCGTTCTCGTCTTTGCTGATAGCTTTCACGGGACAGGCTTCTTCGCAAGGAACCGGAATGAATACGATGGCGTGGTACGGACAGCTTTGATGGCACTTCCCGCAACTGATACAAGCGTCGTGGTCAATCTTTGCCTGTCCGTTTTTTCGGAAACGGATGGCATCCTTGGGGCAGTTCATATAGCAACTGCGGGCTACACAACCACGGCAGAGGTTGGTCACCTCATAGTTAACCTGTACGCAAGATGAACAAGCTTCATCGATGACACAGAGTATATTTTCTTTCTGTTTGTTTTTACGTTCCAACGCCTGGCGTGCGTATTCCGAAAGTGGAGTGAGCTCGTCCGTTTCGTCTGTCATATCGAAACCCAACAACGGGAAAAGTTTATATTTGTATACAGCACGCTCTTTGTGGATACAGCAGCGTCCGAGCGGGCGTGAACGGCGAGGGCTCAGTTCAATGGGAAGTCTGTCAATTTCATTCGTTAATTTGTTCTCTTTCCAGAGATTTACCAATTTTGCCAGCAACTTGTGGCGCACAATCATTACGTTGTTGGTGAAAGCCATATTTGAGTATTTAGAATTAGGGTTACAAAGATACGGCTTGTAGGAGTATTCTGCAAGCGTGCATTAATATTTGTTTTTTATTCCTTAATTATTTAACGCTGAACCACTCTTTAAATTCAGCTACACGTGCTTTACTGACTAAAATCTTCTCTCCTGATACCGAATGACGAAGATTGATGGAAAGACGACTGTTGAACCAGAGGTCTATATCCTTGATGGCTTCCCGTGAAAGGAGATATTGGCGGTTGGCCCGGAAAAAGAGTGTCGGGTCCAGACATTCGGTCAATTCGTCGAGGGTTTGTGGGAATGAATATTCCGTCCCGTCTGTCAGAACAGCTTTCACCTGGCAATCTCTGATGTAGAACAACAGGATCATATCAACCGAAACGGGGAGCAGTTTATCGCCTTTTATCGGAATCAGGAAATGGGTTTTATAGCTTTCCTGCTTTTTTAACATACGCATCAGGTTCACAAGTTCGTTTGTTTCCGGACCGGTAGGTTTGGAATTGCCGGAACTGAACAGGGTCAGTTTTTCTAATGCCTGTTCTATATCCTGTCTTCCGATAGGTTTCAGTAAATAATCGATGCTGTTGACTTTGAAAGCCCGTAAGGCATATTCGTCATAGGCAGTAGTGAAAATGATGGGGCAGGTGATGTGGACGTGTTCAAAGATCTCAAATGCCGACCCATCTGCCAGGTGGATATCCATAAATACCAGATCGGGCATTGAATGATCGGTGAACCACTCGATGGTATCGGCGATACTGTCGAGTTCCGTTACGATTTCTATTTGCGGGCAGACTTCACCGAGTAGTGAAGTCAGGTTTCGTACCGCTGCTTTTTCGTCTTCAATGATGATTGCTTTCATAGGTCTTTCCGGATGAGGGGTATACGAACGGTGAAGTTTCTGTCTTCTGTGATTTGTATTTCTTGTCGGAACAAGAGGCGATAGCGTTTGTCGAGATTGACCAGCCCAATGCCGGTACCGGTTGTAGCTGTCAGTTTAGACTGTATGGGATTGCTTACCAGGAGTCCTTCTTCCGAATCGGTCGCGATTGTGATGGTAAGAGGACGGCGGTTGCTGATTTCATTATGCTTTACGGCATTTTCAATCAGCATCTGTATGGACATGGGGGGAAGCAAATATTCTTCGGAATTATGAGTTATATTGATCTCGAATCGCAGATTATCTTCAAAACGCATTTTAAGGAGAAAGATGTAGGCTGACACAAAGTCCATTTCTTCACGTAGAGTGACGCATTGCGACTCGTTGCCTTGCAATGTGTATCGTAGTACGTGTGACAGTTCCTGGATGTAATCTTGTGCCCGGTCTTGATTTTCACGAACGAGCGAACGCAGCGTATTGAGCGAATTGAAAAGCATGTGTGGGTTCAGTTGGTTTTTCAGCACTTCGAACTGGTTGCGTATGTTTTCTGCCTTTAATTGTTCGTTTTCAACAATTACTTGTTGTTGGCGACGGATCAGGTAGATGATATAGCAACTGCTGGTCACCAGGCTAGACATAATGAAATCGCGTAATGGATGCAGGTAGTGGTGCACCATGGCATCTATAGCGGGAATATCAAATGTCTTGTGCAAATATACAAAGCATTGTCCCAGGAAATTGCTTAATATCCAGGTTAGTACAAAAGAGAGAATAATCTTTTGCCATGTGATTTTCATTGAGGTCTGATTGAAATGAAACAGTCGGGTGTTGATTGCAAACAGAATCAGCAATGACAAAAAGGTAAAGAGGATCTCGTTGGCTACATCAGCGAATTTCATCCCGGGAAAAAGGGTATGACTCTCAAATCCGTCAAAAAGAGAGACTGATTCGGGAAAATGGATAAGCACCGCCACTGCCAGTGAGATGATGAGGGTGGATAGGAGGTATTTATCGTTGTATATAGCTCGGATTCGTTTCATGGGGACAAAGATAAGACAATACACCGGATTATTTCTGTATTCTCGCCGTTACATACATGCCGGGACGAAACTGTTGGTTGACATCATCGATACGGGCATATACTTCGAGCGAACGACTTACTTCATCCACCTTCTGACCGATGGAGACCAGGGTAGCTTTGAACACTGTTTTGCCCATACCGTTGACCCGAAACTGGACGGGACTACCTACTTTCATATCTGCCAGGTCTTTTTCATAAGTTGTCAGGCAAAGCAGGGGGGCTGATTTGTCGATGACCTCACAAAGTGCTTCACCCGGTTGGATGTATTTACCGATATTCATCGCCACATCGCTGATATAACCACTGATGGGAGCCTTTACCTGTAGCAAGGGCTGAATGCCGCTTTTCAGCAACTCTTCCGGGACGATGCCCAATAGGGTAAGCTGTGCTGCCGTAGCTTCCAGCTTGCTTTTCATTGACAGATAGTCTGCTTTGCTCTGTTGAAACTTCTTTTGCGAAGCGGCTTGTTCGGTCGAGAGAGTTTTTTGCCGTTCATATTCGGCCTGCAGATATTCTGCTTGGGCATGGCTGTCGAGATAGGTTTGTTGCAGTGCGATGAAGTCGGGATTCTCGAGTGTTGCCAGCAGGGCACCTTGCCGTACTTGTTGCCCTGGTAAGAGTGAGGTGTGTTTCACTACTCCTCCCATAGTGAGGGCCACCGTAGCTTGACGTTGGGGAGGCAATACAATGGTGCCGTTGAAAGATACTTGATTGGGCTTTGAAGTAGCCGATGTTATTCCGTCTACTTGGGTCGTAACAGTATCGGTCGGGATGTCGGCAATAGCAGGAGCCGGAACTATGGTTTCGGATGTCTGTTCAGGGTTTTTGCATGCCGCAAGAACCAATAAGAGGACCGGATAAAATATTTTTTTCATTTTCTTTTTATGTTTCAATAGGTTATTGATAAAGTTCGTATTCTAAAGAAGCTATGTTGTATTGATATATAGTTTCGATATAGCCTTTGCGTATTTCACGGGCAGCACTGACCGACTGGATAAATTCCGCAATACCGGTTTCGCTGTGTTGTAATTGTAAGTTGGCTGTTTTGACCAGTTCGTCTGCCTCTTTGAGTGCCGACGAAGTATAGAACCGGAGACTTTCTTCGTAACGTCGCAAGGCAGCACTCAACTCTGTTATTTTATTGTTCAATTCTCGGATGTTGGCTTCGGCCTGTATTTGTGCCGCCGAAACTGCTAATTTCGCTTGTTTGATCCGACTTTTTTGTGGCAGGAAGTAGATCGGGAAGGATACACCCACCATCCAGGCATTTAGATTTTTCAGTGGCAAAATATCCTGGCGGCTGTATCCGATACTTAATTCCGGAAAGAAACGGCTGCGTTCTACATTCAAGATTGCCCGTGCTTCGGAAGCTTGGCTATTGAAGAATCCGAGATGGGCTTCGGAGGTACTTCTCTGCTCACAATCGGTGGGGAAGAGTGTCATTATCGTATCTTTCGGTGTAATCGGGTCATCTGCATAACAACTCCATTGAAAGCGGGCCAAAGCTACTTTTTTCTCTTCTAGTGCCTGGAAGAGTCGATTGTGTAAATCGGCTGCCAGTGTAGTCATCATGTTTTTCTCCAATAAGGTGATTTCTCCCTGTTCGTATCTCAACTCACCGATACGCCTTAATTCGGCAGCCATCCGGTCTTGGTCGTGATAGAGTGAAGACATCCCGGAGGCATACTGATAATAGGCCCATGCGCGCTTTACTTCTGCCGTAATCTCCTTTTCGACCATTTGGCGGTAGTAAGTGCTTGTTTGTACCTGTCGGTTGATAAGTACATTTTTGTAAAACGGCGTCAACAATGAACCCAGACTCTGTTCGAAAGCTATTTCCTTGTCTTTCTTATTTTCACCATTCAACTGTCCCCACGAATAGTTGAATGTGGTGGGAGTTGCTTCTACAATTTCTCCCCGTCCGGCTTGTGCCTGCCGGATGGCCGTTGTGGCTATCTTCAGTCTTGGGTGGTTTTGCTTGGCTATCTCTATCGCTTGTTCCAGGCTGACGGTTTGTGGGGCCTGTGCCGTGGCGGTGGCACTCAGCAGAAGTGCCGGTAGCAGGATGAACAGATGCAACCGTCTCTTAGGCTGTTTCCAACCGGCACTTGCCGCATTGACTATTTTATAAAAGACCGGAAGGATAATCAACGTTAATATAGTGGATAGAATCAATCCTCCGATTACAACTGTTGCCAGAGGGCGTTGTACTTCTGCTCCGGCAGATGTGGCGATGGCCATTGGTACGAAGCCCAGTGAGGCTACCAGTCCGGTGAGAAATACCGGACGTAGCAGGTGGGGTGTCCCTCTTTTTATAATCTGATTGGTGGTCATGGCATATTTATTTTGTTTTCTTAAATCGTTGAAGTGATTGATCATCAGGATTCCATTTAGTACCGCTACGCCAAACAAAGCGATGAATCCTACTCCTGCTGAGATACTGAACGGAAGTCCGCGTAACCAGAGTGCCAGAATGCCGCCTATCAGTGATAATGGTACTGTAGAGAATACCATCAGTGTATAGGTCACATTCTTGAAGGCGAAGAACAGAATCAGCAGAATCAGCATCAAGGCTACCGGTATTACAATGGTTAGTGTACGGATGGCATTCTGTAAATTTTCAAATTGTCCTCCGTATTCAAAGTAATATCCGGGTTGTAACTTGATATTCTTATCCAGTATCTGTTGTATTTCTGATACTACCTGCTGAATATCGGCATCACGTACGTTGACTCCGATTACGATGCGGCGTTTGGTGGCGTCGCGGTTAATCTGGAGCGGTCCGTTCACCAAGTCGATGCTTGCCACTTCGCTGACAGGAATCTGTATGCCTTCCGAAGTGCGTATGAAGAGCTTGTCGAGGTTGAGGTCCGCCACTTTTTCCTGATCAAGGCGTACTACTAAATCGAATCTTCTTTCATTTTCGAATACGACGCCACTTACTTCACCTGCATAGGCTGTACGGATCATTGTATTCAATTCTTCGATATTAATGCCGTATCGGGCTATTTTTCCGCGGTTGTATTTCACTACCAGTTGGGGCAGTCCCATAGTCTGTTCGACAATGACATCGGAAGCCCCCGAAACTTGTTCGACGAAGCGGGCGGCTTCTTTCGCCTTTGCGTAAAGTTCGTGAGTATCCTCACCATATAACTTGACAGCTATATCGGCTTTGGCTCCGGTCATCAGTTCATTGAAACGTAACTGAATGGGTTGTGAGAAGTTGAACTCTGCACGATTTTCCAGGGGCTGGAGGGCTTCTTTCATTTTTTCTACCATTTCCGCCCGGCTCGATGCAGAGGTCCACTCTTTAAAGGGTTTCATCACAATCATTACATCGGCATCTTCTACTGCCATTGGATCGGTGGGTACCTCGGCTGTACCTATCTTGGCGACGACATGTTTGATTTCCGGGAACCGGTCCATCAATAATTTTTCGGCCTGATTGGAAACTTCGATGCTCTCCGAAAGTGAGCTGCCGGCCGGTAATGTCATTTGCATGGCAAAGTCCCCTTCGTCCAAAGTAGGGATAAATTCAGCTCCCAGTCGTCCGAAAAGCAGAAAAGAACCAATTAAAGTAGCGAAGGCCACGGTAACTGTTTGCCATTTGAAGCGGAGGCAGAAATGCAGGCACCGTTGATATATGACATTGAGTTTTTCAAAGAAACGGTCCGCAAATGTAGGTTTTACCATAATGGTGTGTTTTAAAAAAAGAGAAGCCATCATGGGTACATAAGTCAGGGAGAGAAGCAGTGCCCCGATAATGCAGAATACCAATGTCTTTGCCATCGGAGTGAAATATTTTCCTTCGATTCCGCTCAGTGTCAGTATAGGGAAGAATACGATCAGGATGATGAATACGGCGAATGTAGCCGAACGTACTACACCCGAAGCACCTTTCTCCACTTCTTCGTCCATTTCGGTTCCCGATAAAGTGCGTCCTTTCAGTTTATTGCTGTATAGGTGGGCAAGTATGCCTTCTACTATCACGATGGAACCGTCTACTACGATACCGAAATCAATAGCGCCGAGGCTCATCAGGTTGGCTGTCACTCCGAAAATACGCATAAGGATGAATGCGAACAGCATAGCCAGCGGAATGACTGAAGCTACGATAAGTCCGGCACGTATGTTGCCCAAAAAGATGATAAGTACCACAAATACGATAATAGCTCCTTCAATCAGGTTGTGCACTACGGTAGAGATATTCCGGTTTACCAGTTCCGAGCGGTTCAGATACGGCTCTATGCTTACTCCTTCGGGTAATAGTTTCTGTATCTTTTCTACCCGTTTTTCCAGCTCTTGTGTGACTACATTGGCATTGGCCCCTTTCAACATCATGGCGATACCTCCCACACATTCGCCTTTTCCGTCTTTGGTCATTGCTCCAAAACGTTTGGGTGCTCCAAAACGGACAATGCCCACATCGCTGATGTGTACCGGGATGCCGTTGCGGTTGGCAACCACAATCTGCTCGATATCTTTAGTGCGGCTGATCATGCCCTCCGAACGGATGTAATAAGCGTTTTTGGCTTTTTCGATGTAGCTCCCTCCGGTGTTCTGGTTGTTTTTACTCAGCGCCTCGAATACTTCACCGATGGTGATGTTCAATGAAAAAAGGGCATCCGGGTCAACGGCTACTTCATATTGCTTCAGATAGCCGCCAAAACTGTTGATTTCTACAATACCCGGTATACCGGATAACTGACGTTTCACCATCCAGTCTTGAATGGTGCGTAGTTCCATGGCGTCATATTTATCTTCGTAGCCGGGTTCTACTTTCAGGATGTACTGATAGATTTCTCCCAATCCGGTAGTGATGGGCATCATTTCCGGCATGCCCAGTTCCGGTGGAATTTCTCCGGCTACCGATTGAATCTGTTCGTTAATTAACTGTCGGGCATCGAGGGTCGGTACGCTTTCTTTAAATACGACTGTTACCACCGACAATCCGAAGCGACTTACCGAACGAATATCTTCCACGTTCATGATATTGCTCATGGCAATTTCGATGGGCATCGTGATTAATTGTTCTACTTCCTGAGGGGCAAGTGTGGGAGAGACTGTTACGATCTGTACCTGATTGTTGGTGATGTCCGGTACGGCATCGATCGGCAGAGTCAACATTGCATATATGCCTCCGATAAGAAGGAAGAGTGTAGTAAGTCCTACAAATAATTTCTTTTTTATGGAAAAACGTACAATGGCTTTAAACATAGTCTTTAAGTGTTTGAATGTCGGTACAAAGGTAAGTTGCCGGGATATTTATTGTTAACAGAAAACTGTGAGTTGGAAAGATTGACTGGTGAAATGTCAAAATGTGGAGATGAAGTGAATTGGAATAGCTGAAAAAAAACTATCTTTGCATATCAACAACACATCACAAAGATAAGATTATGAAGAAAAAAGTACTTTCCTTGCTGGCATTCCTTCCGGCATTTACGACAGTGATGGCCCAGCAGACGGCAGAAGTGCCGGATGTATGTGCATTTGTCAACCCGATCATCGGAACCAATGGTATGGGGCATACATTTCCCGGTGCTTGTGCTCCGTTCGGACTTGTACAGTTAAGTCCGGATACAGATACGATTCCTCACAACATAGATGGAACTTATCAAAGAAATGCGTATGAATATTGTGCCGGATATCAGTATCATGATCCGACAATTGTGGGATTCAGCCATACCCATCTGAGTGGTACGGGACATTCGGATCTGGGTGATATTTTGATTATGCCCGCCACAGGTCAACTGAAGTTGAATCCCGGAAGAGCCGGTACTCCTGACGAGGGATACCGCTCCCGTTTCAGTCATGACACAGAGGTTGCTCGTCCGGGGTATTATGAAGTGGAGCTTGCTGATTATGGCATAAAGGCACAACTGACAGCTACTCAACGGGTAGGAATACATAAATATACTTTTCCCGATAATGCGGACGGGCACATCATCCTTGACCTGATACACGGAATCTACAACTATGATGGAAAAACTCTATGGGCTAATTTACGTGTGGAAAATGACACATTACTGACGGGCTATCGTATAACGAACGGATGGGCACGTACCAATTATACATATTTTGCCATCTCTTTGTCTCAGCCCATCAAGGATTATGGGTATACGGATAAAGGGAAAGCTCTGTATAAAGGTTTTTGGCGACGGTTTAATACCGACCGTAATTTTCCGGAAATGACCGGTCGGAAGCTGGTGGCTTACTTTAATTTCGATACCCGGCAGAATCCGGAGCTAGTGATAAAAGTCGCTCTTTCGGCTGTGAGCACAGAAGGTGCAGTAAAGAATTTACAGGCAGAGGCTGCCGGAAAAACTTTCAATCAATTGGTTGCCGAGGCAAATTCTGCATGGAATCGTGAGTTGGATGTACTCGAAGCCAAAGGAACTCCCGATCAGTTGGCCATGTTTTATACTTCATTGTATCATACCATGATTAACCCGTCTGTTTATATGGATGTAGACGGTCGGTATCGTGGACTCGATCATAATATCCATACTTCCGAAGGATTTACCAATTATACTATCTTCTCATTATGGGATACATATCGTGCGGAGCACCCTTTTTTGAACTTGCTAAAACCCCGGCAGAATACGGACATGGTGCAGTCTATGATCCGTCATCAGCAGCAAAGTGTACATGGCATGTTGCCGGTTTGGAGCCTGATGGGCAATGAAGGCTGGTGTATGAGCGGTTATCATGCAGTGTCTGCTTTGGCTGATGCGGTTGCCAAAGGAGCGGATATATCTGTCGGGGAGGCTTTGATGGCAATGGATCATACAGCTAATGTTCCTTATTACGAAGGAGTTGAAGCTTATAAAAGATTGGGTTATGTACCTTTCGATCAAAGTGGGACGGCTGCTTCCACTACATTGGAATATGCCTATGACGATTGGACTATTTACCGGACGGCTCTGTTGGCGGGAGACGACCAGTTGGCCGATCTTTATAAGAAAAGGGCGAATAATTACCGGAATGTTTTCGACACTTCGGTTGGTTTTGCCCGTCCCCGTTATAGCAACGGAGAGTTCAGGAAGGAATTTGATGCAATGCAGACTTACGGGGAAGGATTTATAGAGGGAAATTCATGGAATTTCTCTTTCCACGTGCCCCATGATGTGGCCGGATTGATTCGTTTGATGGGAGGTGAGAAGAAGTTTGTCAGTCGGTTGGATACACTGTTCTCAATGGCACTTCCCCGCAAATATTACGAAAAGAATGAAGATATTGCTGAAGTAAGTTTGGTGGGAGGGTATGTACATGGCAATGAGCCCAGTCATCACATTCCGTATCTGTATGCTTGGACTTCCCAACCCTGGAAGACGCAATACTGGCTGCGGACGGTCATGAACCGGATGTATAAAAATGATATTGACGGCCTGGGCGGCAATGACGATTGCGGCCAGATGTCTGCCTGGTATCTGTTTACGGCAATGGGATTTTATCCGGTTTGCCCGGGTACTGACCAATATGTATTGGGAGCACCTTATCTGCCGTATATCCGTATGAATCTGCCCAATGGCCGCACTTTCGAAATAAAAGCGCCAAAGGTGAGCGATCGTAATTGCTATGTCCGGCAGGTGAAGCTGAACGGAAAGGTTTACGATAAGATGTATATTACTCATGCCGACCTTTTGGCGGGAGGAACACTTGAGTTTGATATGGCTGCTTCTCCGAATAAAAAGAGGGGGCTTGCCAAAGAAGCTAAACCTTATTCCATGTCTGAAGAGTAGGCTGCTTTCAAACATTCTGCCGGGGCTGCTTGTTAATTATTTGATAAACCAAATAATAAGATATGAAAGCATTTTTTTCTTTCGTAGCAGCCTTGGTATTTTCACTGTCGATGGCTGCTCAGAATAAATCATTCTATGACTTCACAGTGAAGACCATAGATGGCAAAGAGTATCCACTGTCAGGTCTGAAAGGTAAGAAGGTGCTGGTAGTGAATGTCGCCTCCAAGTGTGGACTGACTCCGCAATATGCAGAGTTGCAGGAGTTGTATGATCAGTATAAAGATCAGAATTTTGTGATTATCGGCTTTCCTGCCAATAACTTCATGGGACAAGAGCCGGGGACAAACGAAGAGATCGCCAAATTTTGTTCGGTGAACTATGATGTTACCTTCCCGATAATGGCCAAGATATCGGTAAAGGGTAAAGATATGGCTCCGCTTTACCACTGGTTGACAGAGAAGAAGCTGAACGGAAAGCAAGATGCGCCGGTACAGTGGAATTTTCAGAAGTTTATGATTGATGAGAATGGAAATTGGGTTGGTTTTGTAGCTCCCAAAGAGAGTCCTTTTTCAGAGACGATAATCAGTTGGATAGAAAAAAAGTAATTTAAGGTGTTAAAACTCACCACAGAAGATACAGAGTAACACAGTGGCAATTTTAAATTGTTGATTATTAACAAAAAAAGACTCTGTGTTACTCTGTGTTCCGTGGTGAAAAGTGTCTCTACACAGCCTCTTTGGGGGAAGTAGAAGAGAAAATCTCTACTTTATCTATTTCACTTTCAAAGTTCGGTGTGAAGACACCCTTTCCTAAATTCGTTTTGATTTCTTCATAGCTCCAGAAACGTCCGCCATCTAATTCATCGCTGGGATGTATTTCTCCGTCGTACACCGTTTTATGCACAAAGACTAATTCCCGTTCACGGGCAGACTCAAAGACATAGCTTGTCAGGAGTTCCGGTGTGAAGTCTGTGATACCCAGCTCTTCGGCGACCTCTCTCTTTAAAGCTATTTCTACACTCTCTCCCAGATCGATGTGTCCGCCTACGGAAGTATCCCATTTGCCCGGCTGTATATCTTTCCATTCAGGGCGCTTCTGCAAGTAAAGTTCACCTTTTGAGTTGAATACGTGCAGATGGACAACCGGATGCAATAGCTTGCTTCCGCTATGACATTCGCCGCGTGTAGCAGCTCCTGTAATAGTTCCCTGTTCGTCTACGATGGGGAACATTTCCTGATTATTATCGCTTTGCATGTTTTAAGGTATTAATAAAGATGAATCTCCATAACTCAGAAAGCGGAAATCGTGTCCGAGTGCATAATCATAAATGGTATGCCAGTTGCCTTTCACAAATGCCGAAACCAATAATAGCAGAGTGCTCTGTGGCTGATGAAAATTGGTAACCATTGCCTTGACTATCTTATAGTCATATCCCGGAGCAATAATGATCTGTGTACTGGTATGCAGTGCCTCCATTCCATGTCGGTCGAGATAACCTAATATTTTCTGTAAGGCTACTACGGGGCGAACATCACATTCCGTTTCGTAAGGTTGCCACTGCTTTACGTGCAATTGCTCTTCTGTAGCTTCCGGATTGTTAGCCAGTGTTACGCCGATGTGGTAGAGGCTTTCAAGGGTACGCACAGAAGTTGTTCCTACGGCAGTGGCACAAGCGTCGTGGTCTATCAGCTTTTTGATAATACTGCGTGATACGGATATATATTCCGTATGCATTTCGTGCCCCTCTATCTCTTCACTTTTTACCGGTTTAAAAGTACCGGCGCCAACATGGAGAGTCAGTTCCTCGAGGTCGATCCCTTTTTCGGTCAGGGCATCCAGTACACGAGGGGTGAAATGTAAACCTGCCGTAGGAGCGGCCACCGAGCCTTTTATTTTTGAATAGACTGTCTGATAGGTCTCCTTATCACTTTCTTCCGTATCCCGGTTGAGGTAGGGAGGGATAGGTAGCTCACCGAACACTTCGAGAATATCGGCAAATGTTACTTCCGGATTGTCCCACCGGAAATCGATCCAATGACTGGTGCCACGACATTCACCACGGGTGGCGGTCAACGTGATCGGGAATCCTTTTACAGTCATTTCACGACATAGCGGACCGTCTTTCCACTTTTTCAGATTGCCTACCATGCAAAGCCAGGCGGCATGTTCCGTTTGCTGAAAGTTGAGTACGTAGTCATTGGGTTGAATGGGCTCCAGGCAAAATACCTCGATGAGTGCTCCTGTCTCTTTGCGGAAATGGAGCCGTGCCTGAATCACTTTGGTGTTGTTGAATATCATCAGGCTTCCGGCTGGCAAATATTCCGGTAGAGAGGTAAATACATCTTCACTGACCTCGCCATGACGATAAATGAGTAACTTAGACTGGTCGCGCACAGGCAACGGGAATTTAGCGATGCGTTCATCCGGCAATGGATAATTGTATTCGCTAATACGGATATGTTTCGGGTTTTCTTTCATCATTTCTTTCTTTGCGACGACAAAAGTAGTTATATTTGCCTTAATTTGTAGATTGTAAATGGTAAATTGTAAACAGAACAATGAAAATAGGTGATAAAGTGCGCTTCCTCAGTGAGGTGGGCGGAGGAATCGTAAAAGGATTCCGGGGAAAAGATATTGTATTGGTGGAAGATGCTGATGGATTTGATATCCCGATGCAGATACGCGAGTGTGTGGTGATTGATACGGATGATTATAATATGACCCGGAAGGCTGCTCCTGCGCCAAAGAAACCCGAAGAACCCGTCAAACCGGTAAAGCCTGAGATTCCGGTAGTTCGTTCGGCCGAAGTGCGGGGTGGTGATGTTTTAAATGTTTTTCTGGCTTATGTGCCCGAAGACGTGAAAGCTATCAGCAGTACTTCGTTTGAGGCTTATTTGGTAAATGACAGCAATTATTATTTGTATTATACGTATCAGAGTGCCGAAGGAAAGGCCTGGAAAACCCGTTCGCATGGACTGGTGGAACCCAATACGAAGCTTTTGCTGGAAGAGTTTACTAAGGATATGCTGAATGAAATGGAGCATGTGGCCGTTCAGCTCATTGCTTTTAAAGATGGACGGACAGCGCCTTTGAAACCTGCGGTTTGTGTGGAGTTGCGTATCGATACGGTGAAGTTCTATAAACTGCATACATTCCGTGAGTCGGACTTCTTTGAACAGCCGGCTTTGGTTTATGATATTGTGAAAGACGATGTTCCTACCCGTCAGGTATTTGTTTCGGCTGAGGAACTGCAGTCTGTATTGATCCAGAAGAAGGAAGTGGATAAGCCTAAGTCACAACCGATTGTGAAACGTGGCGGAAAGAATGAAATTCTTGAGATAGACTTGCACATCAACGAATTGCTGGATGACACACGTGGCATGGGGAATGCCGAGATACTGAATTATCAGTTGGATAAATTCCGTGAAGTGATGGAGAAGTACAAAGCCAAACGTGAACAAAAAATAGTTTTCATTCATGGTAAAGGTGACGGAGTGCTTCGTAAAGCATTGATTGATGAATTAAAGCGAAAATATAGTAATTGCCGCTATCAGGATGCTTCATTTCAGGAATATGGTTTCGGAGCAACCATGGTGACCATTAAATGATGCTTCTATGCCTGTTTTTGAAATAGATAATCTTTAAAATTATACATCGATGTATTATACGTTGATGTATAATTTGTGTCTTTGTTCTCATCTCTCCACGTTGTTGGGGAAAGTCTTCACTTGTCAAAGTAGCGATGGACGAATTGATGCATGAAGATGAACAGGTTCGGAAACCATTGAAATGCGTACCCGGCAATTGATAGATACCGATATGCCTATGTGCATGAATGATACTGAAAATCTGATCACTGCGTAAACAGCCATGTTGCGTGCCGTAGCCAATGGTGAATATCGCTTCAATTCTATTCCTGTAGTGCGGAAATATGAATTGGGAAGCGTGCAAACCATCACCCGCAACAAACGCATGCTGACCGAGCGTGATTTTATTGAGAAGGAGGGGGAACTGTATGTGTTTTCTGATCCTGTATTCGAACGTTGGTTTAAGAGGGAGTATTGTTGAGCTAAATTATATGGGAAAACCGGCTGTTTAACAATGTTAACGTCAATTTCCGTTCATTTTATTCTTGTGTGCAAATAACAAGCCTTTTGCATTTAAAACACTTGTTATTTGCATCCAAAGAACAAGCTTTAACACTGTGTTAAAACAAAGTCTGTTCCTGATCGGGAGTTTGATTCTTCAAACGAAAGATTTCAGCTGGCTTGTGATGCTTACTGTATATGGAGTGGATAGTGTGTTGACAATCATACACCGGTTGTTGCTACATGAAAATATTGGTTTGCCTCACCGGAAACATTTGTATCAGATCATGGTTAATGAATTGAGAATACCGCACGTGGTGGTATCGTTGGTGTATATGATTGTGCAAATTGTGATTATCATCGGGTATTTATATTGCCGGGGTTATGGTGATTGGTATTTATTGGGCTGTATCCTTTTGCTGAGTGGAATATATATTGGTCTTATGCACAAATATTTTCACTTGCATCTTTTACCTAAAAGATAATTATTATATTTGCAATAATTATAAATATAATAATTTTGTTATGGCTGTTATTAATCCTTTTGTAGTTGGAGGATACGTTTCTCCTCGTTATTTTTGTGATAGAGTTGCTGAAACAGAAAACTTGATCCGTAACTTGATGAATGGGAGAAATGTGGCTCTTGTTTCAACTCGCCGAATGGGAAAAACGGGATTGATAAGGCATTGTTTTTATCAGCCTTTGATTAAAGAAGGCTATTATACTTTCTTTATTGATATATATGCGACTTCAAGTTTGAAAGAGTTTGTTTTTGCTTTGGGTAAAGGGATTTTTGAGAAGTTAAAGCCCCAGGGGAATAAATTCATAGATCGTTTCTTTTCTATAATTACCTCTTTAAGGATTGGATTTAAATTAGATAGTATTACAGGAGAACCGATTTTAGAACTTGGTTTGGGAGATATTCATGCTCCTGAAACTACTTTAGAAGAAATCTTTATCTATCTGGAGCAGGCAGACAAGCCTTGTATTGTAGCAATAGATGAATTTCAGCAAATCAGTTCATATCCGGAGAAAAATCTGGAAGCTATTTTAAGGACTAAAGTTCAGCATTGCAGTAACTCTAATTTTGTTTTTGCAGGAAGTCAGAGGCATATAATGATGAATATATTCAACAGTCCTTCCAGGCCATTTTATCAAAGCGTGAGTATGATGCACTTAGGAGCAATTCCTTTGGAGGTATATAAACCTTTTGTGAAGGGATTGTTTGAGGAGAATGGTAAGAAAGTGACAGATCAATTGGTAGAGAATGTATATACCCTGTTTGATGGGCACACTTGGTATGTGCAGTTAATGTTGAATGAACTTTTTATTTTGACAGACAAAAAGGGTATCTGTGATGTACCTATGATAAATCTGGCACTAAACAATATAATTGCTACACAAGACTTTACTTTTCAAGAAATATTTTCTCGTCTTCCGGAAAAGCAAAAAGAGATAATGATTGCCATTGCCAAGGAGCAGAAAGCAAAAGGAGTTACTTCTGCTGCATTTATTAAAAAATATCGGTTGACTTCTGCCAGTTCGGTGCAGTCGGGGTTGAAGGGTTTACTGGAAAAAGACATGTTGACTCAGGAGTCTGGAGGGTATCAGGTGTATGATAGACTTTTCAATATCTGGCTTAGGAGGAATTACTGATTTAACCGGAAACATCAGTGTTAACCATCTTTGTCAGTGATTGGCATAAAAATAAAAGACCGATGTCAGTTCATTCGACGACACCGGTCTTTTATCCTTTTATTCATCAATCAAGTTCCTACTTTACTTCGATGCCTTTGTTCTTCAAAGTCATGTTCAATATTGTAGTATACTTAGTGTACTGAGCATCTGTCAACGTCTTTTTCATCAATTTCAGATTGCCGTAAACAGCGTTACGAACCATGGTATCCTTGTTCTTTTTCGCAGTGGTGGCTCTTCCCATCTGTTCGTCAAAATAGTTGCAAATGTTGGCTACTTCTTCTGCCTGTACAGAAGATAAATTCAGGTATTTACCCAATTTATTCACATTGATGTTACCTTCCCATTTTGCAACTGTAGGTTGATTGCCTGCTGCAAATGTAGTAGCAACAAGGCATAGCACTGCCACTAATGTTAATCCTAATCTTTTCATAATACCTACTTTTTTAATTGTTATTCCTGAAAACTAATCTTTGTCCTTATCCTTGTCATAAGGACCCTAATACCTATTAAAAACAATTGCTAAGCGCTTAGCTTTTTCTTTTTACCTATGCAAATATACAAATATGTTATTCAACATAAAAGCGCAAAGAAAGAAAAGTGGGCAGAATGATACCATTTCTTGATGTATATCAAAAATATGCTGTAAAAAAGATGGGATATTAGAGAAAACTGAAATCGTTTTGTAATATGATGTCTATATGGAGCAGAATAATGTCACCAGAAACGGTACGCTAAAGTCTACAATGAATCCATGGAAAATGGAGACGATGACAAATTCCTGTCCGGAACAACGGGTGATAATGGGAAGAGTCGTGTCCATGGTGGTGGCTCCTCCGACTGAAATGGGGGCCAGTTTTCCGAAGAACTTTACCAATAGGGGGGCACAAAGCAAAGCGATGATTTCGCGCATGATGTTTGAAAGCAATGCGATGGTACCCAATTCGGCTCCTTTGTACTCGGTGATGAATATACTTGAGAGTGAATAATACCCGAATCCGGAACCTACCGCCATACAATCGGACGGTGAACGATGGGACAAAAAGAGGCTGACTACGGCACATCCAGCCAATGTTCCCAGAATGGTCATGACGGGCAGGAAGAGTAGGCGGGGATTCAGTGACCGGAAACTTTTCAGTGTCTGCGGATCGTTGCCTATGCTAATGCCGACGCAGAACATCAGCCCGCATAAGGCATAAAAACTGAGTTTACTTTGGCTGAAATCGTACGGGATCAGCTGAAAAAGTCCGCACAGAGTGCCGACAATGAAGAAAGAGACGATAATGAGACTGCCTTTCATGGTTTAGCCTCCTTTTTCTGATAGCGTGTATGGAGCAGATACCAAAGTCCCCAGGCAGCCAGTGTGCTTCCGGTTACGGCAGCTGCCGTGATGATGAGAGCTTCCAGCCCGATGGCATGCAATCCTTTCACGATGGCTTCGTTGCCTCCTACATCGATGCCGAGCAGGAAGAGCAACAGCCATATTAATAATGTGATGACTTTATGTATCCACGTGAGCCTTTTGCTACGTAACAGGTAACCCAGTAGCATGCCCGTGAGCATGATTCCGATAATTATAAACATATAAATGTGCTTTTAGGGCACAAAGATAGTGGTTTCTTTATAAATCCGGTACCATTGGGGGAACTGCGTTGTTTTTAACTGTCAGCATATAGTTTGTTTCTGTACTGAACCCTACCATTCCGGTACCTCCGTTCACATTGCTTGGGAAAGCGATAGGCTCGCTCAGGGTGTTGTCGTAGGCATCGGAGTCGAGCAGATTCAACGCTCTTAAATAATAATATTCTTTTTCGGTAATGCTGAGTATGCGGATGTAGACATCCGTCTTTATCCAGATATACTCCTGTCCCCAGAATCCCCATCCGTAGATATCGTTATAGACGTTCATCGTATAACTTCCGTCGGTGAAACGTGAGTCGTCAAATATGGCATACTTGTTATTGACAGTGCCGAACAGTCCGTTTTCATCATCTTCTTCCGTACTGGGTTTGCCGTCGGTCAACACCACGTCTTCGTTTGTTTGCAGTTTAAAGCTTTTCTGCATTGCCGAACTCCAACAGGTCTGGTCATTTTGTTCCCAATAGTATTTCCAGTATTTCCGTTGTTCCACAATGATCCGATAAAAATTCTTCTCTCCCGGGCGGTCCTTTATTTTGATTTGGTAACGGAGATGTCGTCTTGGCGGAGTTCCGTAGCCATAGTTACTCGGCTTTCTCATGATGGAGACCGTATCCACCTTTTCTATCTTCCCGATGGGTTGAGGTACGGTGACTTCGGTCCATGCGTGGTGTTCGCCGTCATCCGTCATAGCATCTATACGGACCACATCGCCCGGATGGAAAGCACTGTTTATATAAAAGCGCCCTTTATCGCTGCTATGCGGATCGGGACGGAGAGTTTCACTGAGAGAACCGTTGATGCGTACTTCTACGGTGGCTCCTTTTATTTGTCCGATCTGGTTTCTGCCGGTGAGGTTCAGAAACAAGGTGTTGTAGGTGCTGTCGGCGTTGATAATGGCATTCATCACTAACTTGGGCGGATTCTCCTTCAAGTCGAAAGGAAGATCGTTATTGCATGCCGCAGTGGATATGATAACCAGCAAGAAAAGGAATATATCAAGAATTGATCGTCTCATAAATACTTAGAATTTATATGTATAACTGAATGAAGGAATGCAAGGCAACAGAGTGAATTTCCGAATGACCGGTATGCGGTTGCCTTGTGCTTGTTCGCCTTGAGTATATTCAGTCTTTTTGTAGGTGCGATATATCAGAGTGGGGTTCATGGCATTGTATACATTATATATGCTGACATTCCAGATGCGCATGCCATGTTTAGTCTTCTTGCTGAAGTTGACCCCTACATTTAACCGGTGGGTGGCGGGGAGGCGATAATTGTTGCGATGCTTGACGTAGTCTCCCTCTTCTATCGATGAGTCGTTGTCGCCCGGACGGATAATACCTGTCAGTTCGGTGGGGATCGTTGTCGTACCTCCGGTGGTAAATATCCAGGAAGCACTTACATCGATCCGTTCGTTGAACCGATGATTGAGTGTCAGGTCGATGTTGTGTCGGCGGTCATATTTATATGGAAAGCGTTCGCCGTTGTTTATTCCTCCTGTGGCAAACTTACGGTCACTCTTAGCCAGGGTATATGCCAGCCATCCCGTTGTCTTTCCTATGGTTTTCTGCGCCATGAACTCTACACCCATAGAGCGGCCGTGTCCCATCTCCACTTTGTCCTCCCATCCGGTAGAAGAACCGAGAAAGCTGACACCGTCTTTGTACTCGAGTACATTTTTCATTCCTTTATAGTATCCTTCTATTGAGAATTCCCATCCGTCGATTCCCGTATAGTAACCGCCTAACGAGACCTGATGGGCCTGCATGGGTTTGATTTTGCTGGTGACAGGTACCCATAAGTCGGTGGGCATGGCAAAAGGCATGGATGAAATCAAGTGTACATATTGGCTCATTTTCGTATACGAAGCTTTCAATACTACATCTTTGCTGAGCTGATAGCGTGCGGAGATGCGGGGCTGCACGGAGAAGTAGTTTTTCTTTTGCACTTGGAAAGTCGAGAAGTGCAGGCCCAGATTCATACGCAGGCGACTGCTCAGATTGAAGTTATCTTCAAGATAGGCAGATGCTTCGTGGGCAAGGATCTCACTGTTGGAGGTAGTATAATACGTCGTGTCCCGCTCGATGGTTTCTCCGGTCTTGTCGAATATCTTCGAGGTGGAGACTTCCGGACGGAAGCTATGGTGCAGATATTGCACTCCGAACTTGACATGATGTGTGGGGATAGGGTTATAGTCAAAATCTATCTGAGCGCTCCAATCCCGGATTCCCGATTTATAATCGGCCTTATAGCGGTTCCAGGTGATTTGGTTGTTTGTATGTATCTCATTCTTGGTGAATGTACTGACGTCAAACTTATAGTTATTGAAAGCGACTGTGGTATTGCTGAACAGCTTGTTGTTAAAGATGTAGTTCCAGCGTCCCGAAACGATGGTATTTCCCCAGTTCATCTTTCCGCCATCCCTGTACTTGTCTTCGTCACCGTAGTAAGTGTCGTCATACTTTGTCATAAAATGGTCTTTGCCATTGTATGCACTGAGGAACAGGCGGCTGCGATCAGAGAACTTATGGTTGATCTTGGCATTGACATCAAAAAAGTAATAACTGTATTTCTCGTCTTTGGGCATGAAGGGTTTGGCCAGCAGGTCGATGTACGAACGGCGGGCGGAAATGTTGAACGAAGTCCGGTTCTTTATGATCGGTCCCTCGAAATTGATTTTGCTGGTCAGAAGCCCCACGCTGACCACTCCGTGATAGTTCTTCATGTCGCCATCGTTGGTACGCACATCGATAACGGAAGAGAGGCGTCCGCCAAAGCGGGCGGGGAAGGAGCTTTTGAAAAGTGTCACTTTCTTCACGGCTTCGGGTGTAAAGACGGAGAAGAAGCCCAATAAATGGTCTACGTTGTATACCGGTACTCCGTCCAGAAGGATCAGGTTCTGGTCGGGGCCTCCGCCGCGTACATAGAGTCCGGCAGAGCCTTCCATTCCGGCTTGTACGCCCGGCATCAGCTGGATGGCTTTCATCACATCGGCTTCTCCCAGGATGCTGGGTGTGTTTTTTATCTGGGTCATCGGTATTTCGCTGGCTCCCATCTGGGTGGCCATGACTCCCGATTCGGCTTTGTCCGACACGATGACTACTTCTTGCAGCATATTGTTGTCTTTCATCCGGATGTTCAGTAGAGTATCTGCGGTTAAGTTCAGCACATGTTGCTGGCCGGTATATCCCAAATAGGAGAAACTCAGCCGAGCTTCTCCTTCAGGCAGCGTGATGCTGTAGAAACCGTAAGGATTGGTGGTAGTTCCCTGATGATGACGACTCTCAAGAATATTTGCACCAATCAGCGTTTCGGCAGACGCTCCGTCGGTCACGTATCCACTGACAGTGAACTTCCGGCTTACGGGTTTGGGGGGCGTTTTTTGTAATAAGATATGCTTCCCGGTTATTTTATAGCTTATCGGCTTATTGGCGAATAGCAGGTTCAGGACTTCTCTGAGAGGTTTCCTTTGTACGTTGAGGCTGACTTTATGGTCGAGCTTCACCTCCTCTCCATAGATAAAAGAGAAACCGGTATCCTGTTCTATCTGCCGGATGACTTCTGACAAGCTGGTGTTTTGCAGTTTGAGTGTGAGCTTGGGTTCCGGTGTTTGCGCATAGATTGTCGAAAAGGTTAGGGAAACCACACACATCAGAATGTAACTTCTGATGTGGTGGAAATCCGGATTGGATTTTCTCATGTCTAGTTAAGTTTAGTAGTAATCGTTATTTCTTTATTATTGTATGAATAGTTGAAATTGCCAACAGTATGTAGCAGATCGAGAATCTGGTCGAGACCTTCTTCACTGGAGAACCGTGCCGTGATCCGGTAATTCTGCAAAGCAGTGTCTGTTATGGAGATATCTACGCCAAATGTGTTGGACAACTGGCGGGCAATCTCCTGCAAGGGGAGATTGGTAAAAATCAATTCTCCGTTCCGCCAGGCTATCTCTTCGGCAACGCGGTCTGAAACTTCAAGGGTCATGCTTTTTTTCTCCTTATTATATATAGCACTTTCGTTTGGTTTCAAGACGATACGTACAGAATTGCTTTTATTGCTCACGGCTACAGAACCTTCGAGTAGCGTGGTCTTCACTTCCGGATCGTCCGGATAGGACTCTACGTTAAAGTGAGTGCCCAGTACCTCTACATTGACCGACTCTGTCTGTACGATGAAAGAGTGTTTCCTATTTTTCGTCACTTCGAAATACGCTTCTCCTTTCAGGTTCACTTCCCTGTGTTCTCCCTTAAACTTTTCGGGATAGGTGAGTGACGAGAAATGGTTCAGCGTCACTTCCGTTCCGTCGGGCAGTTTGATGGTCCGCGTATCGGCCAGTGTGGAAATTGTCTGTAGGGCGGCAGGTTTCAGATAGCAGTAAGTGTTCCATCCTATGAAGCAGAGCAAAGCGATGGCAGCTACTGCCGACAAGGTGCGTAAAGAGAAGAGGCGAAGTGCCGGACGCGGCAATCGTTTCTCTAATATCTGATAGCTTGCCGCTGCCGAGAATTTTCCTCTGGGCGAGCGGGTGGATGCGATAAGTTTCTCCAGTAATCGGTCAAGTTCCCGGTCTGTATATTTCATTGTTTATTTCGTTATTTTTTCACCAGCCGGATAGACATCTTGGTCGTTTCCGACTTTCCGTTCTGAGGCCGGCAGATAAGCTGAATGTATTCATTCGTTCCCACTTTCCGGGGATAAACCAGGATTGTGGCTTTGGCCGATTTGCTGCCGCCCTTGATGGTGATTTTATTATCTTTAATTTTATAAAACGGTGCCGAAGAGCTTCCGGGCTTCGTCGGCCGTGCGGGCGACTCGATGAAGACAATCCGGTCTTCACTTGTTTTATCAGCCGCAACGATTTTTACTTGCAGTTCCGTTTCCTCTGCATTCTTTTGATAAGAGAAATCCTGCGCTTTCTTTTCGAATCCCAGGTATTCTTTGGGGTAAGAGTTGTTGCCGTTCTCACACGCAGTGAAACACAGTGCCATTGTAAGCAGTGCAAAGGTTGTAGGTCTTAATAACTTCTTCATAAGCTAAGTCTTTGTGTTTTGGTTTAAATGAACTTCATGGATAAAGACAGAGCGTTTGAAGAATCTCCCTATCGGAAGTGTGCAAATAAAAGTTAAACCTCTCTTACTGTTCGCCGGGCATTATTCACTGTCGATTGTTTATCGATCATTATTCACCATCGATATTGCTTCTTTCAGCCGGATGGTTGCCTTCTGGAGTTGAGCGTCTACGGTCTTGGTGCTGATACCCAGTTCTTCTGCTACCTGTGCATAGCTTTGCTTCTCTTCCCGGATGCGGATGAATACCTCTCTGCAACGTTCGGGCAAGCGGTCGAGTGCTTTCACATAAATGGCAAACAACTCTTCACTGATCATCGATTCTTCGGGTGAGTCGCTTTGTGCTTCGGGTTCCGGCAATGTCTCGGTAGATACCGTGGTACGCCTGTTTTCTTTCTCCAGATAGTTGAGTGAAGCGTTTTTAACCAATATGAAGCAATAGTCCTCAATGCTTTTGACTTCGGGAAGCGAGCTGCGCTGTTCCCAGAGTTTCAGGAACACATCGAGTACGATTTCCTGCGACCATTCTTCGCGTTTTACATAGTAGTAGGCGATGCGGTAGAGACGGTCGTACGTCATATCGTAGAAGGCCCGGAACGCTGTTTGCGAATCCAGCTCCTTCATTCGTCTGAGTAGTTTTCGAACCTCTGATTCGGTCATGACTTTATAATTTTAGTTTTCCACCCAGAGCAGGTCGCTCATGATGCTGTCGGAAATAAAAATTCCTTCGCGGGTGAGGCGCAAAGCACCTTCGTATATTTCTAATTTGCCGTTTTCTAAAGAAGGACGTGCCATTTTGAGACAATATTGCTCCAGTTGCGTTCCGTAATCATTACTGAGGCGTTCGAGTGAAATTCCCCATTGAGTGCGGACAGAGGTAATGATAAATTCGTTGTATCGGGTGGTCAGATCCCGCTCTTCCCGTTCGAAGTCCCGTTGTCCGCTTTCAATGCCGGACATGTATTTTTCGATCGAAGAGCAGTTCCATTCCCGGGTTTGTCCGTCGAAAGAGTGTGCCGACGGGCCGCAGCCGAGATAACTTACTCCCTGCCAGTACGAAGTGTTGTGGCGCGAATACATGCCCGGCTTGCAGAAGTTGGATATTTCATAATGCTCGTATCCGGCTTCACGCAACCGGTCTATTAATAAGGTGAAGAACCGGACACTGCTGTCCTCGTCCACCTCTTCGACCTGATGCTTTTGCAACATTTTATAAATGGGAGTACCTTCTTCGTAAATCAAGTGATAAGCCGATATATGTTCCACGTCTAGGGCAATAGCCTGTTGCAAGTCTTTTTCCCAGCGTTCCGTTGTTTCACCGGGGAGCCCGTAGATCAGGTCGATGCTGATGTTGCGGAAACCGTGGGCACGGCACAACTCTACCGCACGAATGGCTTGAGCCGCATTGTGGCGGCGTTTCAGCAACTTGAGCGTAGTGTCGTCAAATGTCTGGATGCCCATGCTGATGCGGTTGAACGGCAATTCGGAGAGCATTTGCAGGTATTCCGGACAGAGGTCATCCGGATTGGCTTCAAGTGTTATTTCATGGCAATTCTCCATCCCATAAACCCGGCGGACGGTGTCGAATACTTTCCGGAAATCCTTTTCGTCGAGCTGCGAAGGAGTACCTCCACCAAAGTAGAGCGTCTCAATAGGCTTTCCTTTCAGGTAAGTATATCTCATTTCCAGCTCTTTGCAGAGTGCTTCGATGTAGCGTCCTTTCCATTCGCTTCGCGTCGTTGAGTAAAAATCGCAATAGATACAGCGTGTCTTACAGAAGGGGACGTGTATGTATATGCCTGCCATGATGGTCTGAGTTATTTTTGCGTTTCAAATTGCAAAAGTAAGGTTTTCGTGTTAGTAAACAACCCTGTAGGGTAGATATTCTCTTTTATTTAACGGGAGGAAAGTTCCTTTTTGACCATTTGACAATCTGATAATCCGATGGCCTCAGAATGCTTTCGTTTCGTGCCGTCCTGAAGGTTGGCCGGAAAAACGCCTGCATTTGCCAACAGACTTTTCTCCTGTGTCGCAGATTTATGGTATATGTGTGCAAATGGACGGACTTGGGGCGGAATCCGATGAATTTGCTTTCGTTCTGTCTCTGTCCCGATGCTTTTGCTATATTCTCTCCGTATGCTTCTGCGGGGCAACCGGAGAAAAAAAAGCACCGGTGCGGGGTTCTGCACATAACAATATATGTGAGGAGGCAAAACATATAGACATCTTACCCGAAAGAAGTAAGCATTTTCCGGAAATGCTTACTTCTTTTGCACAGAATGTTTGCTTCTTTTTGGGAAAATGCACCGTGTTCAACCCGAAATGCCCCCTTCTTTGGTTGGAAAAACCTCCGTCTTGCACCGAAAAGTCTGCTGCTGCATTCTATTTCATCCTGTCCGGAAGAAGAAGGAGTCAGTAAATGTAAGGCAAACTGCTCTTTTTAATCGGGAATCGGAAAGAATACTTCCATTCTGTCAGATAGCCTGTTTCGCGCTTGTCGAAGGCTGTATGTTACATAACATTGTTTAGTAACACTGTCCGTTTTATTGCTTTTCATTTGATTAATGCCTAATTTGCGCCTCAGTAAAAAAAGGGTATGCGAAAAACACATACTGAATCATTCATTTAAATCTTATATATCATGAAAGTATATCAGACGAACGAAATTAAGAACATTGCCCTTCTTGGCAATGACGGCTCAGGAAAAACCACTCTCACAGAAGCGCTGCTCTATGAGAGTGGTATTATAAAACGTCGCGGCAGAATCACTGCCAAAAACACCGTAAGCGATTACTTTCCGGTAGAACAGGAATATGGATATTCTGTCTTTTCGACCATCTTCCATGTAGAATGGAACGGGAAGAAACTGAACATCATAGACTGCCCGGGCAGCGATGACTTTGTAGGCGCTGCCATGACAGCACTCAATGTAACGGATACAGCAATTTTGCTGTTGAACGGACAATATGGAGCGGAAGTGGGAACTCAAAACCACTTCCGCTATACCGAGAAACTGGGTAAACCGGTGATCTTCCTGGTGAATCAGCTCGATAACGAGAAGTGTGATTATGATATGGTGCTTGAACAACTGAAGTCCATCTACGGTCCCAAAGTAGTTCCGGTTCAGTATCCGCTGGCTACCGGTCCCAACTTCAACTCGCTGATAGACGTGCTGTTGATGAAAAAGTACTCTTGGGCACCCGAAGGCGGTGCACCTATCATCGAAGAAATTCCTGCTGAAGAGAAAGATAAAGCCATGGAGCTGCACAAAGCACTGGTCGAGGCCGCTGCCGAGAACGATGAAGGCTTGATGGAGAAATTCTTCGAACAAGATTCACTGACGGAAGACGAGATGCGCGAAGGTATCCGTAAGGGTCTGGCTGCACGCGGCATGTTCCCCGTATTCTGCGTATGTGCAGGCAAAGATATGGGGGTACGTCGTTTGATGGAATTCCTGGGTAATGTAGTGCCCGGTGTATCGGAAATGCCGAAAGTGCATAATACCCGTGGTGAAGTGGTGGAACCCGATCCCAACGGACCTACCTCTTTGTATTTCTTCAAGACCGGTGTGGAACCACACATTGGTGACGTTCAGTATTTCAAGGTCATGAGCGGAAAAGTGCATGAAGGAGACGACTTTACCAATGCCGATCGCGGTTCGAAAGAACGTGTGGCGCAGATTTATGCTTGCGCCGGTGCCAACCGTATCAAAGTAGAAGAGATGGTGGCAGGTGACATTGGCTGTACGGTGAAGCTGAAAGATGTTCATACCGGAAATACACTGAACGGTAAAGGTGCCGAGAACCGGTTTAATTTTATCAAATATCCGAATTCTAAATATTCACGCGCCATCAAGCCGGTGAACGAGGCCGATACGGAAAAGATGATGGCCATCTTGAACCGTATGCGTGAGGAAGATCCGACTTGGGTCATCGAACAATCGAAGGAACTGAAACAGACCATCGTGCATGGCCAGGGAGAATTCCACCTCCGTACGTTGAAATGGCGTCTGGAGAACAATGAAAAGCTTCAGGTGAAATTTGAAGAACCGAAGATCCCTTATCGTGAAACCATCACAAAAGCTGCCCGTGCCGACTATCGTCACAAAAAGCAATCGGGTGGTGCCGGACAGTTCGGCGAGGTGCATCTGATAGTGGAACCCTATTATGAAGGAATGCCGGTGCCCGATATGTATAAATTCGGCGGACAGGAATTTAAGATTAACGTGAAGGGTACTGAGGAAGTTCCATTGGAATGGGGCGGAAAATTGGTATTTGTTAACAGTATTGTCGGGGGTTCTATCGATGCCCGCTTCCTGCCGGCCATCCTTAAAGGGATCATGTCCCGCATGGAACAGGGACCTCTGACCGGTTCGTATGCCCGCGATGTACGCGTCATTGTATATGATGGAAAGATGCACCCGGTAGACTCTAATGAAATTTCGTTCATGCTGGCCGGACGTAATGCCTTCAGCGAAGCGTTTAAGAACGCCGGACCGAAGATTCTCGAGCCAATTTATGATGTGGAAGTCTTCGTACCGTCCGATAAGATGGGTGACGTGATGGGTGACCTTCAGGGACGCCGTGCCATGATCATGGGTATGAGCAGCGAAAACGGTTATGAGAAACTGGTGGCTAAAGTGCCTTTGAAAGAGATGTCTTCTTATTCAACCGCTCTTAGTTCGCTTACCGGAGGCCGTGCTTCGTTCATTATGAAATTTGCAAGTTACGAACTGGTTCCGAGTGATGTGCAGGATAAGTTAATAAAAGACTTCGAATCCAAACAAACAGAAGAGTAATTATAGTCATAAGCTGCCGGGCTTAGGCTATAAGTGGCTGTGCTACTAAATGATAAGGCTACGAGAAGTGTGCAATGAATGTGCAGCTACTCGTAGCTTTACTTTTTTAGGTATTCTTTGGGACGTGCTTGTCCGGTGTGGCGGTTGTGAGAGAGGACGTAACCGGTATCTTATAGCCTTCCCGTCCATTAACAATGATTAAAGAAAGTAGATTTTCTGAAGAGAAATCTTTAATTTTTTATTAAATTTGCAAACCAAAGGTGTATACGTTTTGTTATAGTGGTCAGAATACGACCTAAAAAACGCCTTTCGGTTAATTATAGAGAACGTCCTGTTAAAACAGGTTAAGCTGTTAGGAGTGTTAATTAGGGAGTGTTAATTTTGTTGCTATGAAAAAGTCAACAATCTGGATATTAGGCATTATTATGGGTCTTTCCTTTCTGAGTTTGCTCTATTTACAAGTGAGCTACATCGAAGAAATGGTGAAGATGCGTAAAGAACAATTTAATACATCCGTGCGAAATGCTTTGTTTCAGGTTTCAAAGGATGTAGAGTATGATGAAACGCAACGTTGGCTGTTAGAGGATATCACTGAAGCGGAACGCAGAGCACTGGCTCAGTCTTCTTCTACTACCGAACAGAAAAACGGTTTAATTCAGCAATCGGAGCGTTATAGGTTCAAGTCACCGGACGGAACCCTGTATTCGGAGTTTGAACTGAAGATGATTACCACCGAGCCGTCGAAAGTGCCCAAAGCCATGATTTCCGAAAGGCATGGCCGGAATACCATTCCGCAGACATCACGGAGCTTGACTGACGCTATTAAAAATAGGTATATGTATCAGCGTTTTCTGCTCGACGATGTGGCTTTGCGGATGATTTACAAGGCAAGCGATAAATCGATTGGCGAACGGGTGAACTTTAAAAAGCTGGATAATTATCTGAAATCGAACTTTATTAATAATGGTGTAGAGTTGCTCTACCATTTTTCGGTGATCGATAAAGATGGACGTGAAGTATATCGTTGCTCGGACTACGAAGACGGAGGGAGTGAAGACTCTTATACGCAACCTCTGTTCCAGAATGATCCGCCTGCGAAGATGAGTATTGTGAAGGTGCACTTTCCCGGTAAGAAAGATTATATCTTCGACTCGGTTAGTTTTATGATTCCTTCGATGATATTCACTATCGTACTGCTGATTACATTCATCTTCACCATCTACATCGTCTTCCGTCAGAAGAAGTTGACAGAGATGAAGAATGACTTTATCAACAACATGACGCATGAGTTCAAGACACCGATATCGACCATCTCGCTTGCTGCCCAGATGCTGAAAGACCCCGCAGTCGGGAAGTCGCCGCAGATGTTCCAGCATATATCGGGAGTCATCAATGATGAAACGAAGCGGTTGAGATTCCAGGTGGAGAAGGTGCTTCAGATGTCTATGTTCGACAGGCAGAAAGCAACGCTGAAGATGAAGGAACTCGATGCCAATGAGTTGATTACCGGAGTTATCAATACGTTCGCTTTGAAGGTGGAACGCTATAATGGTAAGATTACATCGAACCTTGAGGCTACCAATCCTGTTATATTTGCGGACGAAATGCATATCACCAATGTGATATTCAACCTGATGGATAACGCGGTGAAATACAAGAAGCCCGAAGAAGACCTGGTGCTCAACGTGAGAACCTGGAACGAGCCCGGTAAACTGATGATTTCGATACAGGACAACGGTATTGGTATTAAAAAAGAAAACCTGAAGAAGGTGTTTGATAAGTTCTATCGCGTGCATACAGGTAATCTGCACGATGTAAAAGGTTTCGGTCTGGGACTGGCTTATGTGAAAAAGATTATTCAGGATCATAAGGGAACCATCCGGGCAGAGAGTGAACTGAATGTAGGAACTAAATTTATTATTGCATTACCTTTATTAAAAAATGATTGATATGGACGAGAAACTGCGTATTTTATTATGCGAGGATGATGAAAATCTTGGCATGCTTTTAAGAGAATATTTACAGGCTAAAGGTTATTCTGCTGAGTTGTATCCTGATGGAGAAGCCGGATTTAAAGCTTTCCTGAAGAATAAATATGACTTATGCGTGTTTGACGTGATGATGCCTAAAAAAGATGGTTTCACACTGGCACAGGAGGTTCGTGCGGCTAACGCTGAAATTCCTATTATCTTCCTGACTGCAAAAACACTCAAAGAAGATATCCTGGAAGGATTTAAGATCGGTGCGGATGATTATATCACCAAACCTTTCAGTATGGAAGAGCTTACTTTCAGAATCGAGGCTATCCTGAGACGTGTTCGCGGAAAGAAGAACAAGGAGAGCAATGTTTATAAGATTGGTAAGTTTACGTTTGATACCCAGAAGCAAATCCTGGCTATCGGCGACAAACAAACGAAACTGACTACCAAAGAATCGGAATTGCTGGGATTGCTTTGTGCGCATGCTAACGAAATCTTGCAGCGCGACTTTGCCTTGAAGACTATCTGGATCGATGACAACTATTTCAATGCGCGTAGCATGGACGTGTATATCACTAAACTGCGCAAGCACCTGAAAGATGATGATTCGATTGAGATTATCAACATCCACGGAAAAGGTTACAAGTTGATCACCCCCGAACCCGAATCATAATGGATAGGGGAGTGTATAGAAATAAAAAAGCCGGAAAACATTCGTTTTCCGGCTTTTTTATTTCTTGCTGAAACTATTAATCTGCAATTCTTTTGTTTATCGCAATATAAGTAATCAGTCCGAGTACCACCAATACTATCGAGCCTCCCAAGACAGCGTTGTTGTTTACTTCTCCGGTCAGAGAGCAAGCAATCAGAATGATTACTCCGACTAAGATTAATAGCAATCCTAAATTCTTTAATAAGCCTTTCATGTGTGTGTATTTTAATAGATTATTATATTCCAGTCACAAATTAACGCATAATTCTTTAACGGACGAAATATTTTTCGCAAAAAAACCATTAATTAGCCATAAATAGTTGATTTTGTTGCTCTCACTTCTCCCTCCTGTCGATTAATCTTTGGTGTTGAAGAATATTTTTCTTAATACTTCCTGGCTTACGCTTAGCTCTTCGACTGTGATGCCATGCAGCGCCTCTTTAAGGGTCCGGTTAGCTATGATACGGGCCTTTTCTTCCAGCTCTTTTCCTGTTCTGGTCAGATGAATCAGATTGGTACGGCGGTCTTTTTTATCGGAGATGCGTACCACCAGATGTTGGCGTTCCATATTATCAATCAAGCGGGTCATACTCGGTTTGTCTTTAAAAGTTGCATTGCACAACTCTTGTTGTGTCACTCCGTCTTTTTCCCAGAGAAAAATAAGAACCGTCCATTGCTCCGGACTGATTTCCAGACCGTTCTGTCTGAAGTTCCGGTATAGTTTCCGATTAATGGCAGCAGAGACCTTACCATTCAAGATGGCAAAGATCAGCCTGATATCAAAGTTAAATTGTTCGATCATGAAATTATTGTTTAAGCAACTTTGCAAAGATAAATGTCTTCTTTGACAAATCCTATCTCGTAACACAAAAAAAGATTAAATGTTTGCAGTTCAAAATAAAATGCCTACCTTTGCACCGCATTTTTAAAATCAAATAATTTATTTATTTAATTAAAACGAGTATGAATCAATACGAAACCGTTTTCATTTTAACTCCCGTTTTGTCTGATGTTCAGATGAAGGAAGCGGTAGAAAAATTCAAAGGCATTCTTCAGGCTGAAGGTGCTGAGATTATCAATGAAGAAAACTGGGGACTGAAGAAACTGGCTTATCCAATCCAGAAGAAGTCTACAGGATTCTATCAGTTGATTGAGTTCAATGCAGAACCTACTGTAATTGACAAGTTGGAATTAAATTTCCGTCGTGATGAACGTGTAATCCGTTTCTTGACTTTCAGAATGGATAAATACGCTGCAGAATATGCTGCAAAGAGAAGAAGTGTTAAATCAAACAAAAAGGAGGATTAATCATGGCACAACAAGTTCAATCAGAAATCAGATATTTAACTCCGAGAGCACGTCACCTGGCGTTACTTCCATTTGTAACTGACATGATGAAATAAGGAGGAAAAGTATGGAAATTATATTGAAAGAAGACGTAGTAAACTTGGGTTATAAGAATGACATCGTAACTGTTAAGTCTGGTTATGGTCGTAATTACTTGATCCCCACTGGAAAAGCTGTTATTGCTTCTCCTTCTGCAAAGAAAATGTTGGCTGAAGAACTGAAACAACGTGCTCACAAACTTGAGAAAATCAAGAAAGATGCTGAAGCAGTGGCTGCTAAGTTGGAAGGCGTATCATTGACTATCGCTACAAAAGTTAGCTCAACCGGTACTATCTTCGGTTCTGTTGGTAACATCCAGATCGCTGAGGAATTGGCTAAATTGGGCCACGAGATCGACAGAAAGATCATCGTTGTAAAAGACGCTGTGAAAGAAGTTGGTGCTTACAAAGCTATCGTTAAACTGCACAAAGAAGTTTCTGTAGAAATTCCTTTCGAAGTAGTAGCTGAATAAGTAGCATACAATACCGAGATATAAGGAAAGGGTATTCTTGAAAGAGAATGCCCTTTTTTTAGTATCCTTATGTGACGTTACGATATTAACTTCTTTGCTGATACGAAGTTAATTTGCTGATGACAGGAAGTTAACTTGCTGTAGTCAGGATGTTAATATCCTGTTGCTGCGATATTAACTTCTTTCGATTACGGTATGGGGACACTGTCTGTTGCCGTCCGGAAGAGTTTGTTTTGAGGAGAGGGGAGAGGTAAGGACACAAAAAAAAGTCTGTACGTGCTTTGGCACGGCAGACTTTCAATTCTCTCTAATGTTGTTCGAGATTATTCAGCTACAACAGTTTCAGTTACTACTGTAGTGTCAGCTGCGATAGTATCAGCTGCCTGAGCTGCTGCTTCAGCTGCAGCTGCTTCTACTGCTGCGATAGAGTCAGCGATACGGATAGAATCTGCAGTTGCTTTTTCAGCGTCAGCTGCTTTGTTACCACAAGATGCGAATGATACTGCTGCGATAGCTACGAACATCAAAACTAATTTTTTCATTTTCTTTGCTTTTTAAATCTGTAATACAATCAATTGCTTATTAAAACGCTGCAAAGGTATGTACTTTTTGTATATGTTGTACTCCTAAGCCCAACTTTTTTTTATTTTTTTTTTAGAAGAATGTTTCATTATGTTTTTTTGTATGTTTTAAAACATATCTAATCTTCTGCTATACTGTTATATAGATAGCGTTTGATACTTCTTTTCGGAGTTTTCTCAAACTCAGTGGGGTAGAGTTGGATCTGGCTTACTTTTTCGTAGGCGGCTACATTATTATTCAGATTCTTCAGATTCTCGTCCATGATCGTTTTTAAGTTGTCTTCGTGGTTGAGTCCTAAAGAGTCCAAAGCTTCATAATCGGCGTAGACCAAGGCAACCAGTTTTTTGTTTCGTTCGATCACGAGACTTTCAAGAATAAATGGAAGATTATTAAGTTTAGCCTCGATTTCTTCGGGGAAGATGTTCTGTCCGCTTGAACTGAGGATCATCGTCTTCAGTCGGCCGCGAATGAAGATATTGCCTTCGTCATCCATGGTGCCTAAGTCACCGGTGCGCAACCATCTGTCTTTAGTGAACACTTCCTGAGTGGCTTCCGGGTTCTTATAATATCCGGTCATTACGTTCTCTCCCCGTACCTGAATCTCTCCGGTCTCGGCTTCGGGATTCTCTTTATAGATGCGGGCTTCCATAATATCGAGTATTTTGCCCGATGAAGAGGGGACGAATTTGTCCCAAGGAGCATAACTGATAAGCGGACCGCATTCCGTCATGCCGTAGCCAATGGTGAAGGGGAACTTGATTTTGTGGAAAAACTCTTCTACTTCCGGGTTCATGGCGGCTCCACCGATAATGATTTCTTTGAAGCGTCCGCCAAGCGCATCGATCAGCTTTTTGCGGATCTGGCCATAAATCTGATTATCCAGTAGAGGAATGCTCAAGGCCCATTTCATTCCTTTTTTGCTGATGATGGGCTGGATCACGTTTTTATAGATTTTCTCGATGACCAGCGGTACCGTAATAATCAGATTCGGTTTTACCTCTTCGAATGCTTTCATGATGATTTTGGGTGAGGGCACTTTACCGAGAAGGGTTACATGCGTACCGACTGCCGTGGCTGTCAGAAAGTCGAAGGCGCATCCATAAGCATGGGCCAGCGGAAGGAAAGAAAGCACTTTATCACCCTTTTTCAGCAGTTCCGTGCGGATACCGAAAGTCACGTTGCCGGCCAGGTTGTTGCCTGTCAGCATCACTCCTTTGCTGAATCCGGTGGTGCCGGAAGTATAGTTCAGCAGCATCACCTTATCGTTGGACAGGGTGGTGTAGAGCACATCTTCTTTCCGGAATCCCTTTGGATAAGTATCTGTCATGTACTGATCGATATGCTTCAGGAATTTCTGTACTGTTTCTCCGTCCCTCTGGTGCAGGCAACGGAAGTCGGTCAGTGAAAAGACAGCACGGATACCCGTCAGGCGTTCTTCTTCCAGATTCTCCCAGATGGTGTCACTGGTGAAAAGGAAAACGGATTCGGAATGATTGACAATATGGTGTACGTCGTTCGGATTGAAGTCCTGTAAGATGGGCACTATGATGGCTCCGTATGTGATGGTAGCCATGTAAGCGATGCACCAGCGGGCATTATTCTTTCCGATAACGGCTATTTTATCTCCCCGTCGCAAACTACAGTGCTTGAACAGTAAATGAAGTTTGGCTATTTCTTCGGCTACTTCACCGTAGGTATAACTTTCCGGTTCGCCATAGTTGGTGTAGCAAGGTAAATCCCAGTTTTCACGGAAACTGTTCTCGTAGAGTTTAATGAAGTTTTCTTTTATCATTGCACGTTTTTTGAAGATTTGTGCAAAAGTAGGTATAAACTTCCGGATTAAGAAACCTTTAGGTGTTAATTAGGCTTATTGTTTATTTATATCTTTACATGAAGAGGAAACGATAACTATCCGTACTCTTCTCTAATCGGTTGAAATATAGCATTCTATCCTTCACGGAAATACCTTTTAAAGCAACGGGCTCTTGCTTTAAAAGGCAGGTGTCTTTGGCTTAAAGTCAATGCTTCCCTGGTTTTAAACCAAAGAGGGATGCCTTTTGATGCAGGCAGAAGGATTTACAAACGTGGAATGTTTCTTTCCGGTGTCCTTCACGTCCCGTACCTCTTCTTCGGTCCCCTCTAACTCCTTTTAACTCCTTTCACCTCTTTACTCCTAATAATAATGTGTAACTTTGCGCTGAATATGCGTTTTTACAGATTATGATAGATACCACTGTATTTCAAGATAAGACAGCCGTTTATTATACATTAGGCTGCAAACTGAATTTCTCAGAGACTTCGACGATTGGTAAAATCCTGCGTGAGGCAGGTGTACGTACAGCCCGGAAAGGTGAAAAGGCTGACCTTTGTATTGTCAACACGTGTTCGGTGACCGAGATGGCGGACAAGAAATGCCGTCAGGCCATTCATCGGCTGGTGAAACAACATCCCGGCGCTTTTGTGGTGGTGACAGGTTGCTATGCCCAGTTAAAACCTGGCGATGTGGCAAAGATAGAGGGAGTGGACGTTGTACTCGGTGCGGAACAGAAGAAAGATTTGCTTCAGTATCTGGGCGACCTGCATAAGCACGAAGGAGGAGAAGCCTATACGACCGCTACAAAAGATATCCGTTCGTTTGCACCGTCTTGTTCGCGAGGTGACCGTACCCGGTTTTTCCTTAAAGTGCAGGATGGTTGCGATTACTTCTGCTCTTATTGTACTATTCCCTTTGCCCGCGGACGAAGCCGTAACGGTACCATTGCTTCTTTGGTGGAACAGGCCCGGCAGGCTGCTGCCGAAGGCGGAAAGGAAATAGTGCTGACCGGAGTCAACATCGGCGATTTCGGAAAGTCCACCGGAGAGACCTTCTTTGATCTGGTAAAGGCCCTCGATCGGGTGGAAGGTATCGAACGTTATCGTATTTCTTCCATCGAACCCAATTTGCTGACGGATGAAATTATAGAATACGTACCCCGTTCACGCAGTTTCATGCCACATTTCCATATCCCTTTGCAGTCCGGTAGTGACGAAGTTCTCCAACTGATGCGTCGCCGCTATGGGACAGAACTTTTTGCTTCGAAGATTGCGAAGATAAAAGAGGTGATGCCCGATGCGTTTATCGGTGTGGATGTGATTGTAGGTACCCGGGGCGAAACTGCCGGGTACTTTGAGAAAGCTTATGAATTTATTCACGGACTGGACGTCACCCAGCTGCATGTGTTCAGCTATTCGGAACGTCCGGGAACCCAGGCCCTGAAAATAGACCATGTGGTGACTCCTGAAGAGAAACACCAGCGAAGCCAGCGTCTGCTTGCACTGTCGGATGAAAAAACAAAAGCCTTTTATGCCCGTTACATCGGGCAGACCATGCCTGTCTTGATGGAAAAGCCCAAAGCGGGAGCGCTGATGCATGGATTTACGGCAAACTATATCCGTGTGGAAGTGGAGAGTGACGCCGCGTTGGATAATAAAGTAGTGAATGTTCTTTTGGGAGATTTTAATGAAGAGGGTACCGCACTGAAAGGAACTATAACACAATAAACATGAAATCGAAACTCCTCTATTTGTTGACCTATGTAGGAATGTGGCTTTTGGCTGTTCTTCCGTTTCCGGTATTGTATGCGCTGTCCGATTTTATCTATTTCTGGCTGTATCATGTGATCGGTTACCGGAGGAAGGTGGTACGTACCAACCTGAAGAACTCTTTTCCGGAAAAGTCGGCAGCAGAATTGAAGGCCATCGAACGCAAGTTTTTTCATTATCTTTGCGACTATATGCTCGAAGATGTGAAAATGCTGCGCATGTCGGAGAAAGAACTTTGCAAACGGATGACCTACGAGAATAAGGAAACCTACCTCCGGATGATAGACGAACGGGGCGGGATTGTCCTGTTGATACCCCATTACGCTAATTTTGAGTGGATTACGGGTATGGGAATGATTATGCGTCCGGGCGATGTGCCCGTGCAGGTATACAAGCCCTTGAAAGACGTCTATCTGGATGGACTCTTTAAATACATCCGTGCCCGTTTCGGAGGATATAATGTTCCGAAACACTCTACCGCCCGCGAAGTGATTAAGTTGAAGCGTGCCGGCAAGAAGATGGCCATCGGACTGATTACCGACCAATCGCCCAATATGCATGAAGCCCATTATTGGACTACTTTCTTGAATCAGGATACGGTATTTATGGATGGTGCCGAACGTATCGCCAAGATGATGGATTTTCCGGTTTTCTATTGCGAGCTGCGGAAGGAGCGGAGAGGATATTGCCGGGTAGACTTCGATCTGGTAACCGACCGTCCGAAGGAGACAGCCGACGGGGAGATTACCGAAATATTTGCCCGCAGGCTGGAACAGACCATCCGGAAAGAGCCGGCCTATTGGCTATGGTCGCATAAGCGTTGGAAGCTGAAACGCCCCGAAAAGAAAAATGAATAAGATATCTGTCGTTATATTGAACTGGAACGGTTGCGAGATGCTCCGTTCGTTTCTTCCCTCCGTGCTTCGATATTCGGAGGCTGAAGGTGTGGAAGTCTGTGTGGCTGATAACGGTTCTACGGATCAGTCGGTGGAGATGCTGCGCCGCGAGTTTCCCTCGGTACGCCGGATTCTGCTGGATGGGAATCATGGTTTTGCAGATGGGTACAATCTTGCCCTCCGGCAGGTGGAGGCCGAGTATGTGGTGCTGCTCAATTCCGATGTCGAGGTGACCGGACAGTGGTTGCAACCGATGGCTGCCTATCTGGACGCCCATCCTGAGGTGGCTGCCTGCCAGCCGAAGATACGCAGTTGGCGACAAAAAGAATGGTTCGAATATGCCGGAGCTGCCGGCGGATTCATCGACCGCTACGGATATCCGTTTTGTCGGGGAAGGGTGATGGGAGTAGTCGAAGCGGACCGAGGGCAATATGACACCGTACTGCCGATATTCTGGGCTACCGGTGCCGCCATGTTCATCCGTCTGGCGGACTATCGCGAAGCGGGAGGACTGGACGGACGCTTCTTTGCCCACATGGAAGAGATCGATCTTTGTTGGAGACTCCGTGCCCGCGGACGTGGAATTGTTTGCATCCCCCAAAGTGTGGTCTATCATGTAGGAGGAGCCACGTTGAAGAAGGAGAATCCGCACAAGACCTTCCTCAATTTTCGTAATAACCTTGTCATGCTTTACAAGAATCTTCCGGACAGAGAACTGGCCGGAGTGATGCGTGTACGTTGCTGGCTCGATTACATCGCGGCTGCTACGTTTGCGCTTAAAGGGCAGTTGCCCAATGCGAAAGCGGTGGTTCGTGCCCGTCGCGAATTCAAGTTGTTACGTGACAGTTTCCGGGATGCAAGAGCGGAGAATCTCAGAAAAACTTCCTCACACTTTATTCCCGAACGGATAAAAAGTAGTATCTTAGTGCAATTCTATGTGAAAAGGCGGAAGTTCTTTTCACAATTATCAGATTTAAAAGGATGACGTTATGGAAAAACTAATTCGAAGAATCGGGCTGGTAGCGCACGATGCTATGAAAAAAGACCTGATTGAATGGGTTCTTTGGAACTCGGAGTTATTGATGGGACATAAGTTTTATTGTACAGGTACCACCGGTACGCTGATACAGGAGGCATTAAAAGAGAAACATCCCGATGTGGAGTGGGATTTTACTATCCTGAAATCCGGTCCTCTGGGCGGCGACCAGCAGATGGGATCGCGTATTGTGGATGGAGAGATCGATTATCTTTTCTTCTTTACCGACCCGATGACTCTTCAGCCGCACGATACGGATGTGAAGGCACTGACCCGTCTGGCAAGTGTGGAAAACATCGTCTTTTGTTGCAACCGTTCCACTGCCGATCATATTATTTCAAGTCCGCTCTTCCTTGATCCGGACTATGAACGGACACATCCGGACTACTCGGGCTATACGAAACGTTTCGAGAATAAACCGGTGGTGACCGAGGCGGTAGAATCGGTGAAGAAAAGAAAGAGAAAGAAATAAGAGCCTATTCGGTTACGAAATATATTTCACTACAGAGTATACAGAGAGCACGGAGTTTTAATTATGTAGAATCACTATATAATAACTTTGTGCTCTCTGTGTATTTTGTGGCGCGTTTACTTTGTGATGTATCGGTTCCGGCTGCTGTCTTTCCGCCTATTTTTGTCAATAGCAGATTTATGTATTGTTAACTTTCGGGACTTCATCCTTTCCGTTGTTCATTATCAATAGGAGATAAGAAATTATCTTCTGGTGAAAAACGATTTTCATGCCGGGAAATGGGAGCCGACATACCGGGAAAAGTAGCGGAAGCAACCGTGTAAATGAGGAAAACAACGGCTCTAAAGTAGGTGAACACCGGCTCTGCAAGCTTTGGAAACCGGCTCTGCGGAAACGCACTGTTAGTAGTATAAAAAATAGGGAGAAGCATTGGCTTCTCCCTATTACCGTACTTTAATTGGAATATACTTTATGATTACATAGGCAAAGATACTCTTTTTCTTTGCGGAAGTCAAGCTTTTGCCCGTTTTTCTTTTCTTGATCAGCTTATTCCGAAGTCTGTTTTTACTTGTTATAATAGGTGCTCAACTGTTCGATCACTTTTTCGGGTTCACTCGGTGCTGCGGCATGGCGAATGACTATCTTTCCCGTCTTATCAATAATGACAAAGCAGGGGATACTCAGTATTTGCCGTTCGTTTCCCAATTCGGTGTATAGCGATTTTCCTAACTTTTCGTTTACTAATAAATGATAACCTTTCAGTTGATGGTATGCGATGGTCTTTTCCCATTTCTTCCGCTCCTCCGGACGGTCTATCGAAATGTATAGGTATACAACGTCCATGTTGTGCGCTTTTTCCTTGAGGGCGGGCAGGTATTGGAACTCTTTGAGGCAGGGACCGCACCAGGTAGCCCATACATCGATATAGACAACTTTACCTTTAAAGGGTTTTACCGCATCCTCCAGACTGGTGATGGTGGAGTCGCATGTCAGAATATGATAGTCTTTGTCGGTGATACGGCTATTCTGAAAGCGCAGGTTTTCTTTAACGCCCGGTTCGAGTACGTTCAAAAAAGGACTGTTGGGGAACTCTGCCCTATAAGTTTCGTATAGTTGGGGGATCGAAGGAGTTTTGCTACCCTGAAATTCATCTTCGTAGATAAGCTGGGCCTGCATGTATTGCAGATTGTCTCCTGTGAAGAACTTCCGATACCGGTCGAAGAGGAAGGAGGCGTAATCCTTTATCTCTTTGAGGTCACCGTTTTCGAGGTTGGTGAACTGCATCATAACCAGGTCGTTTACAAAGAATCCGATTCCGCGGTAGGAACGCAGATAATCACCGTTGACGGATGAATTGATGACTTCTGTCAGTTCTCTTTGCCAATCTTCGGGTAGTTTTTCTTTTCTCGACAGTTGCCTTGCAATGTGTATAAATATAGATCGGCGGATGTAATCGATGTGTGCACGCTGTTCCGCGAGAAACTCTTCATTGAGTCCGGAAGTATTTACAGCGTCGAGTGCCTGCCGCATTCTGGCGTCTGCCAGCCGGTGATATTGCTCCAGTGAAGTGATTCCTCGCAGTTCGTGCGGCTGCATGTACACCAGTTTATCACTGTATTTCTGATAATCGTTCACTGTTTTCAGGCATCGGTTATAGGCCGAGTTTGTACCGCTGATGATCAGGGTATCTTTGGTCACGGTAATGGTGTCTTTGCTTCCCGGTGTCAGGTAGAGTGTAAAAGAATCACTCCCTTGGGTCCATACCTGCACCATGCCGGGGCGGTCGGTGCGGAATTGATGGACAAATTCTCCCAGAGGGCCGGCTTGTGCTTTGGTTCCCAGAGCAATGCAGAACAGGTGTTCTTTGCCTGTAGGCCAATAAGCAATTTCGTTGTCCGGGGTAGTCTTGACTACAATCGTTGCTGCTTGTTGTGCGCTGATTTCTCCTGCCAGTACCAGTAGGAGGATTAATAAAAGTTTTTTCATCTTATTAGTGTTTTAATGTCGATTCAGTCTCGCGTGCAATGCATCTCTACTCCGGCAGAGTCGATGTCTGCTCCCATGGGCGGGTTTCTTTTCGCCAGTTTGATTTCTATCTCCCTGATTTTCCGAAAGTCCCGGAAGAGCCTTTTTACGATTCGTCCGCATACATGTTCCAGCAGTTTTGAAGGCAGTTCCATCTCTTCTTTCAGTGCGGCATATATGTCGGCATAACTCACGGTATCTTCCACTTCATCGGTTTCGGTCGCTTTGCCGAAGTCTGTTTTCAGTCTCAGGTTGATGATAAACTCATTGCCGATGGCGGTCTCCTGGGGGGCCACTCCGTGATAACTGTAGAAACGTACGTTTTCCAGGAAGATATAATGCTGGGTAGTCATAAGTTTTATAATTGATGTATCTTCCGGCAAAAATAGGATAATTAATGCAATTATGATCCTTGTTGTGTCGATTGTTTGGTTTTAATAAAGTCTTTTTGTGCCACTGCTTGCGGAATCAGTTTCAGGAATATGGGGGTCGCAATGATGCAGACGGTCAGCGTCAGCAGCAGTAAGGCAATGGCCTGTCCCCATTCGTTGTGGATAAACCGGCTGACAACCGGATATTCAAAATGGAGTAAAGGTGCGTGTATGCCCAGTGTTATGACCGAGTAACGCCCCATATACGAGATGACGGGCAGCTTCTTGAACTTCTTGCAGAAAAGCATGATCATAAATATGCCGGCAAAAGCTGAGGCCCAAAATTGGAAAATGTTGCCGGCATAATTGTTGGTGCGCATGCCCACGAATGTGGCGGTGAAGTACATCACTGCCAGGGCTGCCAGGATGCATAACGGAATCAGCTTGTCGAAACGATGGGGAAAGAGGAAGAAATTGTAACGGCGAATCCAGAATCCGGCTACGTAGAAAGGCAGGGCGCTCATGGCTACGTCCATATAAAGGGGCAATTCTATCTGATGCTTGCCCATATAGAATCCGGCTGTCCCGATCAGCAAAGTGAGGGCAAACATGAGACCTAACCGCCGGTTGCGCAAACTGTGAACCAGATAGAACAAGATATTGCAATTGAAGAGTGCCAGCAAGAACCAGATGGGAGGGTTGAACTTGATCAGCGCATGGTCATGAAACACAACTAGGAGTTCCGTCCAGCTGACCGGAAGCTGGAAGACTCCGGGAGCGATTTTCCATACAATGTATTTCAGAAAGAACGCGCTGAGATAGAAAAAGAGGAAAGGGATGATCAGCTTGTTTATCTTTCGGATGAAGAAGCCGAAAAGGCCTTCATAGGATTTGAAGAAAATGCCTGAGATGAAGAAATAAAGAGGCATGCGAAAACTGGCAATCATCGAGTGATAATCAAGTTTTTCGAAGGCTCCACCTATGTGTGCCATTACTACCAGAATGATGCAGACTCCTTTCGTTAAGTCCACAAAATCTATTCGTTTGTTTTTGTCATCTCCCATTCCGGATGTTTGTGTAGTTGGTCTGACAAAGATACTGAATATTACTGAAAACAAAGAGAGAAGAGTGAAAAACACTTGGTTTCACTCTTCTCTCTTTGTTCTTTTTCTTCTTAAAGTGACAGGCGGATGTTACTTTTCCGGATTTCTGCCTGTCTGCTTCACCAATTCCCTGATTTTTTCATTCAGGCTTTCTGCTTTCATCAGTTGTTCCAGTGTCAGGTGCATCCGGTAGCGCCAGTAATGACGCGGATTGGCGGGGATATTGATCCGTTCTTCCTGTACATTCGGGTTGCGCCATTTTCCATCCATCGACAGCCAGTCTTGCAGGGATAGGATGCAGAGGATGGAATTGCTGTAAAGGTGATTGCGTACTACTTCTTCGCACAGCTCCGGCGTTGCTATGGCAGGAGCGGTACCATAATGTCCCAGCATCTGATTGTAGTAGCGTTGGGTCTGCTGATAGTCTTCTTCCCACCAGCCCCGCAGGGTCGACATATCGTGGGTGGAGAAGGTGCAGACCGAACGGTACGGATATTCGTTCAGCCTTCCGAATTCTTCTGCCGGATTCTTGGGCATCCGCTGAATTTCGAGACTCAGGATACGTAAGTCGTTCATCACCCATGCCACGCAGTCGGGAATCATGCCTAAGTCTTCGCCACATACCAGCATGCGGGTAGACTGGGTGAGCTGTGGCAATTTCTTCATGGCTTGCTGTTGCCAGAAGTCATTGTGACGATGATAGTAGTACTGGTCGTAAAGGCGGTTGAATGCTGTTTTTTCCCAGTCGTTTAGGGCACGGTAGATAAAGTCGTGCTGCACGCCGATGCGGGGATGGTACAGGTTCGGGTCTTTGCGGTCAGGAACAAATAATACGTCACTGATCAGGGCATATAATCCGTCTCTGACCCATATACTGTCTTCGTCGTTCTTGCCGGCAAAGAAGGCTTCTACCTTGCGTTGGGTATCAAATTCCGGACGCATACGGTACACCTCGTAAGTTTCAGTCGGTTCGATGAACGTCTGCTTTACATAGTCGGTATGTGGTCCGAACACTTGTCCGAGGAAATATTCATGGATATACGGCCGCAGGAACTCTTCACGGAAAGAGAGTCCGTAGCTTTCTATCTCTTCACGGCTCATGGGAAGGGCGGGTACAAACTGTCCCAGCAATCCATGCACGGCATTCATCGGGATTTCCCAGATGCGGAAGAATCCCAGAATGTGGTCGATGCGGTAGGCGTCAAAGTATTCAGCCATCTTTTGGAAACGTTTCATCCACCATTTATAACCGTCGTTCTCCATCACATCCCAGTTATAGGTGGGGAAACCCCAGTTCTGCCCGTTGACAGAGAAATCATCGGGTGGAGCACCGGCCTGTCCGTTGAGGTTGAAATAATAAGGTTCTGTCCAGGCTTCTACACTGTTGCGACTGATACCGATGGGGATGTCCCCCTTCAGCACTACTCCATGCTCGCGGGCATAAGTGGTGGCTTCGAGCAATTGCAGGTGAAGATTGAACTGGATATAGAAGTAGATGGCGATATGGGCATAGTCCGCCGTGTCGGGGCGGCACAGTTCTTCAATCTCTTGAGCATTGTACTCCGAGTATTGGGGCCATTCGCGGAAGTTCGGTGTATGGTATAAATCGCGCAGGTAGCTGAATGCAGCATACGGTTGCAGCCAATCTTTGTTGGCTTCGAAGAAGCTGCGGAAGGCTTTCGAAGCCAGCACCTTTTCTCCTTCTTGCTTGAATATCTGATGGAAATATTCCCATTTCACCCGGTTGACAGCTTCGTAGTCGATGGCGGAAAGTGCATTCAGTTCTTTTTGTTTTCGGTTGAAGGTAGCAGCAGTTTCTTTATCCTTCAGGTTGCCCATCTGTTTAAGGTCGGCATACATCGGGTGGAAGGCATAAATGGAAATGCTGTTGTAGGGATAAGAGTCTGTCCATGTATGAGTCATGGTGGTATCGTTGATCGGTAAGATCTGTACTACCTTCTGGTTGGTACTGACCGCCCAGTCCACCATTCTCTTCAGGTCTCCGAAGTCTCCTACACCGAAACTTTTTTCCGACTTTAGTGAGAATACAGGGACAGCTACGCCTGCACCTTTCCAGGAAGGAATATTAAAGTAGGCATATCGGTCGGCAATGACCAATGTCTCGTTTGCTTTGATTTCGGGAGCAGCCAGATAGCGGTTGGGGTTATTCTCCCAAGCTTCGGCACGCTTCTCTTCTTTATTGTACAATACAAATTTGTATTCTAGTGGAAATTCCAGTTTGGAAGCATCCAGTTCGGCTTGCCATTCCGGAAAGTTGGCATCACTCATGGGCCATGCCTTGTCCGGGTCCCAGTTGCCGAGTGCTTTCTGGTTACCACAGATGGCCAGGCAGTACTTGCTGTTGATGCGTGGAGCATAAGCCTTGATCATCAATCCTTTTTTGTAGCTTTTGGGGATTGCGCTTCGTTCGCGGTGCGCCAGCAGTGCTTCGGTAAATGCCGAACTGTAGAAGTATTGCTGCTCCGGAAGATTCTTCCAGCAGTCGTTGATGCGCAGGCTTTTCTTAACGTCGGCCGGTAGATAGATGAGTCGCGGAAAGGAGTTCCATTCGGTACGGATGGCCTTACCGTCACGATATATGTGATAACTGTATTCGACAACCCCTTCGGCCGGCAATTGAATGGATATTTCATTGCTCCAATGAATGCCGTCTACTGTGGTAAGGGCTACAGCCTGCTCCGGATTATTTTTCCCAAGTTCGGGGACAGAACCTAATATTCTGACTTCTTCTCCCCAGCTTGTGCGATATTCAATATGAAATGTAACTATCATATATATTAGATTTAATTATTGACTAATGATTTTGCAAGTATAGAAATATTCTACATATGTCGTATCTTTACTTTCGTCGAACTACTTTAAAATAGTATGCAAACGTTTGTGCTCTTTGTATGATTAAACATTGAAAGGAGCCTATGGGCTCCTTTCAACACTTTTTGCTTACATATTAATCATTTACTTGGCTAAGTTTATCCACATCTGGATGCACCGCAAGTGGTACAGATGAGGCAACCTTCCTGATAAACTAATGTCTCGTTTCCGCAGTTGGGGCACTTCTTGCCTTTGGCTTCTGTTCCGTCCTGCACATATTTTTTCAGCGCACGCTCTACACCATTCTTCCAGGTGTTGATGTTCTCGCTGTCCAATTGCAACGAACCTACCAGTTTGATCACCTGTTCGATCGGCATTCTCCAGCGAAGTACACCTGAAATCAGTTTAGCATAGTTCCAGTATTCTTTATTGAACTTCTCAGACAGACCTTCGATGGTCATTTTGTATCCGCGTTTGTTCTCGAACTGGAAGTCATAGCGTTTGTTTCCGTTTTCATCGACGTTCTTGATGATGCGTCCGGTATTTACGCTTTTCGGAATAATGATTCCTTCGTCATCGTCTTGCAGACCGGTGAATATCTCATAAGGTCTGCCGTCGAGCAAGCCGACCAGGGCCACCCATTTCTCTTTGTTGTTTTGGAAGCGTACGACGTCGGCTTCAAGCACTGTCGGGCGTACCTCGACTACCGTTGGTGGTTTGCAAGGAGGGAGTTCCTCTTTCTTATCTTTGTCGGACTTCGCAGAGATCAGCACTCCTGAACGGGAACCGTCACGATAAACCGTACAGCCCTTGCAGCCTGACTTCCAGGCTTCCACATACAGGCGATTTACCAATTCTTCGTCTACATCGTTCGGCAGGTTGATGGTCACACTGATGGAGTGGTCTACCCATTTCTGAATTTTACCTTGCATACGCACCTTCATCAGCCAGTCCACATCGTTGGACGTTGCTTTGTAATAAGGTGATTTTGCTACCAGTTCGTCTATTTCTTCCTGAGTGTATCGTTTAGCCGGATCATAGCCGTTTGCTTCCATCCAAGTCACAAACTTGTGGTGGAATACGATGTATTCTTCAAAGGCATCTCCGGTTTCGTCAACAAAGTCGACTCGTACGTTGGTATCGTTCGGGTTTACTTTTCTTCTGCGTTTGTATACCGGAAGGAATACCGGTTCGATACCCGAGGTAGTTTGGGTCATCAGACTGGTTGTGCCGGTAGGAGCGATGGTCAGGCACGCAATGTTACGGCGACCATATTTTTTCATATCCTCATACAATGCCGGGTCGGCTTCGCGCAAGCGGTTGATAAACGGATTGTTCTTTTCTCTTTCCGAGTCATATACATCGAATGCTCCGCGTTCTTTGGCCATATCCACTGATGAACGATAAGCGCCCAAAGCGACTGCTTTGTGCACTTTCTCTGAAAACTCTGTCGCTTCTTCTGTTCCATAACGCATTCCGAGAGCGGCAAGCATATCGCCTTCGGCTGTAATACCGACACCGGTACGTCGTCCCTGACCACTCTTCTTATAGATCTTTTCCCACAGTCCGCGTTCGGTGTGTTTCACTTCTTCGTTTTCGGGGTCCTGATCGATTTTCTCGATGATACGTTCTATCTTCTCCAATTCCAGATCGATGATATCATCCATGATGCGCTGAGCCAGTGCTACATGTTTATGGAAGAGATCGAAGTCGAAGTAGGCATCTTTGGTGAACGGATTGACTACGTATGAATATAGATTGATGGCCAACAGTCGGCAAGAATCGTAGGGGCATAATGGAATTTCACCACAAGGGTTTGTCGAAACCGTTTTATATCCCAGGTCCGCATAACAGTCGGGCACTGATTCGCGAATAATGGTATCCCAGAACAATACACCCGGTTCTGCTGATTTCCATGCGTTATGCACAATTTTTTTCCATAGGTTGGAAGCTTCGATCTCTTTTACCGTAGTCGGGTGATCGGAGTCAATAGGGTATTGTTGGGTATATTTTCTGCCTTCTACGGCTGCTGACATGAATGCATCGTCCAGCTTAACTGAAACATTGGCTCCTGTTACCTTACCTTCTGTCATTTTGGCGTCGATAAATGCTTCCGAGTCCGGATGCTTGATCGATACACTGAGCATCAGTGCACCGCGACGTCCGTCTTGAGCAACCTCACGTGTGGAATTGGAATAACGTTCCATGAACGGAACCAGACCGGTAGAAGTCAGAGCGGAGTTTTTCACAGGAGAACCTTTGGGACGGATGTGCGAGAGATCATGACCTACACCACCACGTCTTTTCATCAGTTGCACCTGTTCTTCGTCTATTTTGATGATGGCACCGTATGAATCGGCAGAACCATCAATACCAATCACAAAGCAATTGGAAAGTGAAGCAACCTGATAATCGTTACCTATACCTGTCATCGGACTACCTTGCGGTACGATATACTTAAAATGATCAAACAGCTCAAACAACTGTTCGGAACTTAGTGCGTTGGGGTACTTTGCTTCAATGCGAGCCACCTCGTTGGCAAGTCTCCAATGCATATCCTTCGGTGACTTCTCGTAAATATTTCCGAAAGAGTCTTTTACTGCGTATTTGTTTACCCAAACTCGCGCAGCAAGTTCATCGCCCTGAAAATATCGTAAAGATTCTTCGAAGGCTTCCTCGTAAGAGTAAATTTGCTTTTCCACGATGCAATGTGTCTTAGATTTCTTTATTAATAAGTAAATATGTAGAAGCTTACTTATCATTAACAAACGTGCCTGCAAAGCTATGAATGTTTTTTGGTATATCAAAATAAAAACGAGATAATTTATTAACCGGTACTAAGTTATCCGTTTATAAACGATAAGCAATTGATAAACAAATGAATGATGCTTTTGTTCGACGCTTGAAGTTTTCCAAAAAGAAAATTATTCTATTTTATAAATGAGATAGAATGATTATTCTTTTTATATCTTTGCAGAAAAAAGATATGATGGATACAGTTAAGAACAGAAGGACAATCCGCAAATACCAGCAAAAAGATATTACGCCGGATTTGTTAAATGATTTGCTTGAAACTTCATTTCGCGCTTCTACGATGGGTGGAATGCAGCTTTATAGTGTGGTTGTCACCCGTGATGCCGAGAAAAAAGAAATACTTTCTCCGGCTCATTTTAATCAGCCGATGGTAAAGGAGGCTCCGGTTGTATTGACATTTTGCGCGGATTTTCGTCGTTTTTGCAAATATTGTCAGGAAAGGAATGCGGTGCCGGGATATGGTAATTTAATGTCCTTTTTGAATGCCGCTATGGATACTTTATTGGTTGCACAGACTTTCTGTACGCTTGCCGAGGAAGCCGGATTGGGTATTTGCTATTTGGGTACTACTACCTATAATCCTCAAATGATCATCGATGCTTTGCACTTGCCCGAGTTGGTGTTTCCCATTACTACAGTGACTGTGGGATATCCGGCGGAATCTCCGAAACAGGTAGACCGTCTGCCGATAGAGGGCATTATACATGAAGAGAGCTATCACGATTATACCGCCGAAGATATAAACCGGTTATATGCTTATAAGGAATCTTTGCCTGAGAACAAGTTATTTATAGAAGAGAATCAGAAAGAGACTCTGGCCCAAGTATTCACGGATGTCCGCTATACAAAGAAGGATAATGAATTTATGTCTGAGAATCTGTTGAAGGTACTTCGCCGACAGGGCTTTATGGATTAAATAACGATGAACAGTGAGCGATAAATGGGGCGAGCGATGGACGATGAACATCTTACATTATTTTGCAGTATGTCCATCGTTCATCGTCTACCGTTCACCGTTACTCACGTTTCTTTTCTTGAGTAAAGTTTCTATGTTTTCCAGATCCGATCGGAATCCTTTGTCAACCTCACATTGCCCTTTTACTGTTTTGCATGCATGCAAAACGGTGGCATGATCTTTATTGCCTATGAATTTTCCAATTTTGGAAGTAGAGAAGTCTGTATGTGTTTTAGCTAAATACATGGCTACTTGGCGTGCCTGTACGACTTCCCTTTTTCTTGATTTGGTATGGATAGCAGATGATTCCAGATCGAAGTGCTTGCAAACTACGTTGATGATATCATCGATAGTGACAGCTTTTGTCTCACAACGAACGACTTTGCGAACGATGCGTTGTGCCAGGTCCAGATCGATTTCTTTATTGTAAATGGTAGAGTGGGCCATGATGGAAATGACAATACCTTCCAGGTCACGCACGCTTTCATTAACATTCTCAGCAATATAGTCGATTACTTCCGAAGGGAATTGTAATCCATCCCGATGAATTTTATTTCTTAATATGTTTTTTCTCAGTTCTACGGTAGGCTTCTCCAATTCGGCTACCATTCCCCATTTAAACCGGGTCAGTAAGCGCTCTTCCATACCCTGCAATAATACAGGAGCACGGTCGGAAGTCAATATCAGCTGTTTGCCATTCTGATGTAGGTGATTAAAGATATGGAAGAAAGTGTTTTGTGTTTTGGTGACACCTGCAAATTCTTGAATATCATCAATAATTAATACATCGATTGTTTGGTAGAAGTTGATGAAGTCATTCGTTGTATTGTTACGTACGGAATCGGTATATTGTACCTGAAATAAGTGTGCTGAAACATAAAGCACTCTTTTGTCCGGATACAACTCTTTGATGCGGGTACCGATGGCATTGGCCAAATGGGTCTTTCCTACTCCCGATGCTCCATGGAGGAACAGCGGATTGAAGACTGTTTTTGCCGGATTCTCGGCAACAGCTTCGGCAACACTTCTTGAAAGCTTATTACTGTATCCTTCAATAAAGGTCTCAAAGTTATAGTTCGGATTTAGATGGGGATCAAGGTCCTGAACGGCCGGTGCACGCAGCAAGCCCGGAGCTTTCCTTTCATCAACACGGGGAAGTCCGGATTGGGGAATAGCCGTAGAGCGGGTAGTAGACTCCTGGTTCACGGTTGCCCCTGAACTTTTGTCCACCAGCACGTTGTACATCAACTTCGTGCCGTCGCCTATAACCTTATATAACGTCTTACGTAGCAAGTCCACAAATTTATCTTCCAGAAATTCATAGAAAAACTGGCTGGGAACTTGTACGATTAACGTTTTGTCCTCATATTTTAAAGGAACAATGGGAACAAACCATGTTTTGTATGTCGACTCAGGAACATTGTCTCTAATAATTTCAAGACAGCGGTTCCATAGGCCGACATGACTCGATTCACTCATAGCGGCTGTAATACATTTATTAATTAAGCAAAACTTCTACGGTTGCAAAATTGGGAATCTTATTCGAGAAAAACAAATCTCCTTTTTCTTGTATTTCTCACTGAAAGAATAATGTGTTTACTTTCAGTGACTTATCATTTCCCTATAAAATACTCCTCATGGGAAGCTATTGCTTTTTTATAACTACTTGTTAATTAATTGCTTATCACGTGACGGTCCACCTGTTATTCTTTAACCTGATAGTTGGTGCACGTATCCTTTCTGTCTATGAATAGACTTTTAAAGGATTTCATCCTATCCTCGTTTGGTACACGCTTATTTAGATAAATTCTATTTAAGGCGTATTCTCTACTTATCTTTCTTACCAAACAAAGAGAAGTGAACATATCGTTTCGGATGTTCCTTCAGGTCTTCAAGCAGATTTGCTGCATTAATGGTTGTTTGGTTCAGGTTATTGTATAATTGTGGATCGTTTAACAGTAATCCGACAGTGTTGTCTTTGCTGTTAAGTTTTTCTGTAAGCATTTTTACATTGCTAAGAGTGGCGTCTATTTTTTTGAATGTGGCAGCATAATCAATTTCTTTCAGATTGCCGCTGATTACAACAAAGTTATCACCGATAGTATTGAGCTTTCCTGTTAATTGTGGTATATCATTGTTCATCAATACTTTCAATTGACGGCTGGTAACTTCGAGATTGGCTGTTGTCTTTTCAATAGAATGCAGAGTTGCCAGAATGCTTTGATCTGCCATGATTGTGTTCAGTGAAGTAAGGATAGAGTCTAATTTGGGCAACATCTTTTCGACAGCGGGCATCATTGCTGCAACTTTCTCCATCATGCCGTTGTTCAGCGTTCCCGGAATCGTATCGCCTACTGTATAGCGTTCGCGAGGATTGTTGGCCAATAAAATATTCATTCTTACTCCTCCCATCAGTTCGGGTACCAGTTCGGCTGAGCTTCCTTTCGGTATGCGTAAGTCAGTATCTACTTCTACTTCCACTATTACATTTTCCGGTTGATTGTAATCGTAAGCAATATCACGGACGATACCTACACGGACACCATCGGCGAATACCGGACTTGATTGTGCCAGACCGTTTACATTATGGAATTTTACATAAAAATAGCTGGCAGGCTTAAACATGTTGATGCCCTTCAGATAATTGATCCCGAAGACGAGTAAGCACAAGGCCGCAACACCTGCTATTCCTATCCTGACTTCTTTTGTAATGAGTTTCATGTTTTGTTATTTAGTCTTTTTATTTATTTCTTCTTTTCTTAAAATTGGCTATAGCCTCGTTAATATTCATCTTTTCTCCGTTGCGGAATGCAATGATGAAGGCATCCTTAAATAATGGAGTGACTGTATTACGGCGTGTCCGTAATACCTTATTATAATCGGACGATGCCCCGTAAGTGTATTTGTATAGTCCATTTTCCTTGTAATAATCTACATCTTTCAATCCCTTCAGTCGTTTATCATTTTTAGATAGTGGACGTGAAGAGGTCAGTATTTGTATCTTAAACGTAATTTCAGAGTCGTTTGTTGTGCTTTCTACAACAATTGGGCGTTGAGTTTTTGCTTCTGTTACAAGCTTGTCGGTGCGTGGAGTATTTTGGGGCTTTTTGTTTTCGCTTTCTGTGCTGTCTATCTGTGCAACCTCAGTATCGGTTACTTCATCATCATTGGGAAGTGCAGTGCGGCTGCTGCCTGTCAAACGGATTTCGTGTTCTCTTTTATAAGAGAGAAATGCCCGATATATACCTTTTGCCAAAGTAGAACTTCCTTCTTCTGTATTAAGATAACGTTCTTCTTCAGGCGTAGAGATAAAACCGAGTTCAACCAGAATGCTTGGCATGGCACTAGCCTTCAATACAAGGAATCCGGCCTGATGTACTCCCCGGTCCACCCGTTTACAGTGATGGCGGAATTGTTTTTGAACCAATGAAGCCAGGTGTACACTCTGCTCCATATATTTGTCTTGCATAAATTCGAAGATAATATACGATTCAGCGGAATTGGGATTAAATCCGGCGTAACGAGTTTTGTAATCATCTTCATATAAGATTACAGAGTTCTCCCGTTTGGCCACTTCTAGGTTGGCGTCTGATTTGGCTAGACCTAATGTCCATGTAGAAGCACCTTTTGCGGTCCGGTTATTGGCCAAAGCGTTAGTGTGGATTGAAATAAACAGGTCGGCTTTTGCATTGTTGGCAATCTCTGCACGGCGGTCAAGTGGTATAAATACATCTTTGCTACGGGTATAGACCACCTTCACATCATTGCAGTTTTGTTTGATCAGATTACCCAATTTCAATGCTACTTTCAGATTGATATTCTTTTCTTTGGATATCTTTCCGATGGCTCCGGGATCGTGACCGCCATGTCCGGCGTCAATAACTACAACGAAATCTTTTGCCCAGACGCTACTGACGTTTGATGGAGAAACGAGTAGCCAAAGGCAAATCAATATATATAATATGTGTGGTCTACGTAGTTCCATATAAAATAATGTGCAAATGTAGCAGAAATTTGTTGAAAACTCACTATTTAGTGTTAAGTTTTGAGTTTTTTACGTTACTTTGCACCTGAAATTTAAACGATATAACAATGCTGAAGTTCTTGAAAAATTGGACGCTTCCGATAGCTATGCTGGTAGGTGCTGTTGGTTATCCGGTATTTATCAGCTTTTCTTTCCTTACTCCGATACTGATTTTCACTATGTTGCTTCTCACTTTTTGTAAGGTATCTCCGCGTGACTTAAAACCGAAGCCGTTACACTTATGGCTTTTATTGATTCAGATATTCGGATCTTTGATTGTTTATCTGCTACTTTATCGTTTTAATAAAATTGTGGCAGAAGGAGCGATGGTTTGTGTTATTTGCCCCACGGCTACTGCGGCTGCCGTTATTACATCGAAGTTGGGGGGAAGTGCCGCCAGTCTGACAACTTATACATTGATAGCCAATATTGGAGCTGCAATTGCTGTTCCGATCCTGTTTCCATTGATAGAGGCCAATCCCGGTATTAGTTTTATAGATGCTTTTCTGGTGATTCTCAGTAAGGTTTTTCCTTTATTGATCTGTCCTTTCTTAGCAGCCTGGTTCTTGCAGAGGTTTATTCCCAAGGTGCATAAAGTGCTGTTGGGTTATCATGAACTGGCCTTTTATTTATGGGGAATTTCTCTTGCTATTGTCACTGCACAAACGCTTTATTCTTTGATTAATGATCCGGCAGACGGACTTACGGAGATTATGATTGCGGTTGTCGCCCTGATAGCATGTTGTCTTCAATTTTTTCTGGGCAAAACATTGGGCAGTATATACAACGATCGTATTAGTGGTGGACAGGCTTTAGGGCAAAAGAATACTATTCTTGCCATCTGGATGGCTCATACTTATCTGAATCCACTTTCTGCTGTAGGGCCGGGAAGCTATGTATTGTGGCAAAACATTATTAATAGCTGGCAACTTTGGAAGAAGAGAAAGAAAGAGAGTGAAAAATGCAGTAATAATGTAAGCGGCTAATAAATAAGATTATAATTATGGATATCATTTCATTACGGAAAAGCCCTCAATATTTAGAGGAGGCAATTGCTTATTTCCAAAGGAAGTGGGCTGACGAAAATAGTAGAATGGTTTATGATAACTGTTTCAGAACTTGTTTGGAGTCGGAATCTCCTCTGCCACAATGGTATCTTCTGATAAATGGAGAAGGAGAAATTATAGGTTGTGCCGGACTTGCCACAAATGATTTTAATTCACGTATGGACTTATACCCGTGGTTGGTTGCTTTATTCATCGAAGAGCAGTATAGAGGGCATAATTACGGAAACTTACTGATCAAAGCAGTAGAAGAGGATACCCGGCGGTTAGGCTTCGGGAATTTATACTTGTGTACAACTCATACAGGCTATTATGAGCATTTCAATTTTGTATATATAGGAGATTGCTATCACCCTTGGGGGGAACATACACGTGTCTATCAAAAAGAAATATAAATTCCCGGTTGTCTTCTATGACGGATTTTTGATATTTGAGGTTTGACATAAGTTTGCTGTGATTCGTTTGCTGTGATTCAATATATTTAAAATGAAATAGATCTATATGGGCGCATAGCGGATCGTATCACGATTTCCATTTTGTAAGTATATCCTTAAAATTTCTCTTTTTTAGAAAGATGTGACTACTTAAGGTCTTTATAAAAAATAAGAGGCTATGTCAAAAGTGTCACAGTGTATTATTGCCCTATCACGTACTCTCTGATCTAAAACTCTGTGATGATCAATGAGGGGCTGTGGAAAAAGAGTTCTGACATAGCCTCTATGGTATCTTCTAATATTGGGTCTACTCGAGTTCAAAAGTGACTTTTGACTTTATATCTGTAGCCGAAGCCGCAATTTGTGCTTCAAACTTTCCCGGTTCTGCTACCCATTCATGACGACTATCATTAAAGAAGCTTAACGCTTGTTTATCAATTAAGAAAGTGACCTCTTGGGTCTCTCCCGGTGCAAGTTGTATTTTACTAAATCCTTTCAGTTCTTTAATCGGACGAGGTAATGACGATTTGAGGTCACTGATATACAATTGTACGATTTCTGACCCAATGCGCTTTCCCGTATTGGTTATGGGAACAGTGATAGCGATTTGTTCGTCTATTTTCATCACTTTCTTGTTTACGGTAGCCTTTCCGTAAGCAAAGGTGGTATAACTCAATCCGTGTCCGAACGGAAACAGTGGACGGATTTTTTGTTTATCTGTCCAGCGGTAACCGACAAATATACTTTCATTATATTTTTCGTCGAATATGCCATCTTCTCTCTGCCTGCCCGGATAATCACCTAATTGATGGGCGCCCACGTCTTCTAGCTTTTCCGGGAAAGTAAAGGGTAGTTTACCTGACGGATTTACATCTCCTACTAAAACTGATGCGATGGCATTGCCTGCTTCCGTACCCAGATACCAAGCTTGTATGACGGCAGGGATTTCACTGATCCAAGGCATGGCTACAGCATTTCCCGATATATTGACTACTATCAGGTTCTTATTTACTTTGGCCAGGGCTCCTATCACTTTATCTTGTTTATAAGGCAGTTCAAGACCTTTACGGTCGGTGTCTTCACAATCCTGATGCCCGCTTTTGTTCAATCCTCCGATGAAGATTACATAATCGGCCGATTGTGCTATGCGTACAGCTTCTTCGATCAACTGTCTGGCAGAACGATCATCTTTCAGATTCTGTCCGGAAGAGACGCCATCAAACTGTCCTCCTGTGTCTCCTACATATCCGCGGGCATAGCTGATCTCTATCCCATCGCCTATTCTTCGTTTGATTCCATCCAACGGAGAGCATTCATACTGTACTTTGAGTGAAGAACTGCCACCACCTACGGTCATCATTTTCAATGCATTCTCTCCGATAACAGCTATTTTCTTTGTCCGGTTCAGGTCGATAGGCAATATGTTCTTCTTGTTTTGTAATAAAACGATTCCCTCTTCACCGATTTTGCGGGCTGCGGCAATGTGTTCTTCCGAAAGCATTGCCCCATACGGGCGGTTACGGTTCATAGTTGTCCGGAAGGCCAGCCGAAGAATACGTCTTACTTTGTCATCTAATTCTTTTGTCCCTATTTTACCTTCTTTTATCTGTTTCAGATAGGGATGTGCTAAGTAGTAATTATCATAAGCATTTCCCATGCCTTTGGAAAGTCCGTTGGTCCAACTGCCGAATTCCATATCCATTCCATTATAGATGGCCTCTTCTGTGTTGTGAACACCTCCCCAGTCAGAAACTACGACCCCATCAAATCCCCACTCACCTTTTAGTATATCATTCAGTAAATACCGGTTATGACAGTTATGTTGATTCTTATACAGGTTATAAGATCCCATGATGGCCCATGCTTTCCCTTCTTGAACTGCGGCTTTGAATGCCGGCAAATAAATTTCATACAGTGCCCGGTCATCTACAATAACATTGGTGGTATGCCGGTTGATTTCTTGGTTATTCAGTGCATAATGTTTGACACACGCTGCTACTCCGTTTTGTTGTACACCTTTTACATAGGGTACTACCATTTGTGAAGCCAGATATGGATCTTCTCCCATGTATTCGAAGTTTCGTCCATTCAGTGGTGTCCGATAAATATTCACGCCCGGACCCAGCAATACTGTTTTGTTACGATAGCGTGCTTCTTCTCCGATGCTTTGTCCGTACAGCAGTGCTGCTTCCGGATTCCAGGTTGCCGCCAGGCAGGTCAGTGCCGGAAATGCAACGCAAGAGTCGTTGGTCCATCCGGCTTGGTTCCACTCATCCCATAACACTTCGGGACGGATACCGTGCGGACCGTCCGTCATCCAGAATTCCGGAATCCCAAGGCGTGCTACACCCGGAGAGGAAAACTTAGATTGTGCATGGATCAAAGCTACTTTTTCTTCAACGGTGATTCGTGAAAGTGCATCTTCAATTCTATCTTCAATCGGTTTGCTATCGTCCAGATAGACAGGGAGACTTTGTGCCTGTACAGTACCTCCCAATAAGAGGCTCAACATGCTTGCTGTGATTATTTTTTTCATGATCATTTGGTATGTGTCTGTTAGATTAGAATTTTATTATGATTCAGTTGATTTTCAGTAGCTTCATATCTTTCATATCGAACACTATCTTACCACTGCTTTTACATAAATCCTGTAATGTGATTTTTCGGGTATAAGGAGTTGGATTACCTATCGAATATTTTTGGGTATCGTCATCCGGGTCGCGAAAGCAGAAAGTGTAGTTGATCAAGAGCAGAGGGTATTGCTTGGCATTCGTAAAACTCTGTACTTGCTGCATCAGTACTAACTTTTGGCTTTCTATACTAAATTGAGGAATGAGACGAAGAAGGCTGTTGCCTAATATGATATCATTTCCTTCCGTAAGATTGAATTGTACATTTTTTATCAGTAGGTTGCCCAGCTTCAATTCATTGGCTATAGCCATACGTTTTTTACCCGTTGCAGTTGTATGGTCTTCGAATTCGATGATTTTCATGTTTAACTTTCCGGCATCCGCTTCCGAGATACTTGAGTTTATTTGATCAGGAGCAAAGTAGAGTTTATTCTTGTTTCCGTTTATCTCAGCCGAGGCCAAAAATCCTTTCTCGCTAAAAGTGGTGTTTAGAGTCACTTCCGGTTGTTCCCAACTGAGCTGCTGGACGCCAAAGGGGGTTAATGCCATGCATTTATTGTAGCCGTTTATCATGTCCGGTACGGCTTGTGCGCACATCTTCATCAGATCGCCTGCTTCTTTATAGAGTCCGAGATAGGCTAGTGAAGCAGCCCGGAGGTTGAGTACATATATGATGCTGCCACCAAGCTCCTGCTGATATTTCCCCAAAAGACTGTCTGTGTATTGAATGCAACTTTCGGGTTTGTTTTTCATCATTTCGAGTGATGCGTTGGTAAGCCATTTGCCCATTTCATCTGTTGTCTTGCTGATTCGTTCGTATTCAATGTCGAGTCCTATCATATCGCCACTGTTCATTAATTCCGAATAGCTTTTCCTGAGTCGGTAACCTTCTCCGGAGAAGTTCATACGATCGAAGTCGAGTGTACAAATTTTAAATCCGGAGAAAAATGGAAATCCTAATAAACCCGATTTTTGGGCGGCAGGGATTGTTGTATATGTATTGAAGAATTGTACCGGATAACCGTTTACGTCTATCACCTTGGTAGAGACGCTATCAGGCGTATTGCTGAAACTGCCTTCTCCACCTGTATCTAACAGATAGTTTTGTCCGTTGGCAAATAAAAATGCACAACCAGTTTCCGCAAAACACATATTGGGATCGAGAGGACTTCTTAGTGATTTTTGCTTCAAAGTTAATTTGACAAACTCAAACTCTAAGGCGGATATTCCACGAAGTTCCTTTAGCCCTAATAAAGCATCGTGTCCGGAAAAGATCGGATCTTTCTCGAGCAGAGAAACATGGACTGTCACATTATGAAACGTAATGCTGCCCAACTGTAATGTCTTGACGAATCCGGTTGTTGCCTGTGAGGTTCCGAACATACTTTTCACTGGTATGGTGTCACCCATGCATTGTACGTTGCATTTCGTTGCTGTTTCCTTGGTCAGAAAAGTATAAGGGGCCCCTGTGTCAAAAATGGTAGCCGGCAGGGGAGTTCCGTTTATCGTCACTGAAAGTACCAACGGGTAAGTATAGCTTGTGGGAACTGTCGATGAACTTTCCGGAAAGTCCACTCGAAAGTTGTCCTTATCCGACAATCCTTGAATAGCCTTTTCCGAACAAGGGAAGTTTTCCTGCTTTTCTATTTCTCTATAGAGTTTTTTGTCTTTTCGTAAAGACTTCCACCAAGTGTTTAATTTCTTATAGTGCCCTTTTTCCAAAAGCTTTTCGGCTTTTACATAACAATATGCCAGCTTTTGTTCTGTGGTGCATTCTTTGGGGTACAATGTGAGGAGGGAGTCAACACATTGGAGCATTTCATCGGGACGGTTGAAATAATAATATAATGACACTTTGGCATGCAACTGTGTCGCTTTATCCATTACAGAAGCGGAATCGTTATATAACTCCCACAACCGGAGAGCATCCGGATAGTCGTTCAAGGTTAACACTTTCGCCCGCAAAGACGAAGTTGTTTGAGAAAAGGCGATCATCGATAAGCCGATCGCCCATACAAGAATGCTTAGTTTAAGTTTTATCATGATATCGATATTTTGTGTTATGGAGCGGAACTGAATTATAATCCGTGTATCGGAGGGTATACCTAAACTCGTATTCACCACAGAGTACACCGATTTACACAGATAAATATCATTTATCAATAATAGATTAAGTTCGATCTGTAGAATTCGGTGCTACTCTGTGGTGGATCATGACACACCCTTGTGTGTCATGTCAATTTATCCTTTGAGCAATAATGTTAGTTTGCATATAAGTCACTTGTCGGAATTTCGTTTCCTTCAGTGCCGGTTACCGTCATTTTCAGTTGACCACCGTTTTGGTCAAAATAGCGTACTTCTATCGGATGATACCCTTTCGATAATGCTTTCTGGCCGATAACTTCACGCGGCCCGTGCGGTCCGTCGTTATCGATCACCTGTTCACCGTCTATTACCAGCGTACTGCCGTCATCCGACAAAAGGGCAAAGGTATAGATATCATCTTTCGGCACATTAATAAACCCTTTGATAACCAGTCCTATATTTCCTTTTGCCTTTTCGGGAATCATAACTTTTTCTATCGGGTAAGTTCCGTTCAGCGGTGCTTTAGTGATGTCTGCACACTTGTTGCCTTTAAACTCATACCATTCAGCTTGCAATCCTTTGGTAGAGGGAGTGACAGTCGTAGCCGGAGCATATTCGCTCTTGATGAAGCGTGTCCGGGAGATGTCACCGGCTTTTCCGTTGGGACGGAAGGTGCGGAACGTAAAGTCCGTTGTTTCTTTTACTTGAATAGGCCCTTCGTATTTAGGCGATTGCAGAGTAGGAGTGCTGCCATCCGTCGTATAATGAATTTTGGCATTGGGATCGAGGCAGGTTACCTTTACGGTTCCTTCACCGATAAAAGCATTGTTGCGATGGAAGCCTTCCAAGTCGGGGATGCGATAATTGATACCCATGATGTTGAGGCGTTCGAATTGGTTTGCCATGCGTTGTGCAAAGTCATTCCAGTTCTTTTGTGAGGGTTGGCTCCAACCCAGTTCGGCGATAGCCAGCAAGCGTGGAACAGCCATATACTGCATGCGTTCGCGTGAAGGAATCCATTCACACCAGATGTTTCCTTGTACGCCTTTGACTAATGCCTGTTGTTCGGAAGTCAATCCTTCGATTGCCGGATTGAAGTTATAAATATTGCGTACAGAGTTTTTGTCTTCCTGATAATCCAGATAGAACTGTCCGTTTGGAGTGAAAATGATGGAGTTCCCCTGTTGAGTTGTCTTTGCGGGAGCATCTTTTGCCCAGCTTCTCCACCACATTACGGTAGCCGTCGGGCTCAGTCCGCCTTCGATGATTTCGTCCCAGCCGATCATCTCTTTCCCCTTTGCATTGAAAAATTTCTCCATATCGTGGATAAACCAGGATTGCAGCTCTTCTTCGGTTTTCAGATGATTATCCCGCATACGTTTCTGGCAATCGGGACATTTCTTCCAGTTTGCTTTTTCAACTTCATCCCCTCCGATGTGTACATATTTGTAGGGAAACAGGTCGATCAGTTCACTATATACATTCTTACAGAATTCCATTGCCGATTCTTTTCCGGGGCAGACGGGTGAGGAGAAAGTGGTTCCCCAGCCTACTTTATCGGTACAGGCTACTCCGGAATAGTTGCTGACAGCAGCCAGCATATGTCCCGGCATGTCAATTTCGGGAACGATATCTATCCCGCGTACTTTGGCATATTCAATCACTTCTTTGATATCCTCCTGCGTATAGTATCCGCCATATAACGTGTCGCCTTCGACGATGCGGAGTTTATTTTCCGGAATCAGAAAATCCGGATTGTCTTCTGATTTAGCGGACTTCATACACGATCTGTCGTGTGAATTAAAGGTACGCCATGCGCCTTTCTCCGTCAGTAACGGATATTTTTTTATTTCGATGCGCCAACCTTGATCGTCTGTCAGATGCCAGTGGAACTTATTCATTTTGTAGAGTGCCATCAGGTCGAGTAATTCTTTTACCTCCTCTTTGGTGTAGAAGTGACGGGATACATCGAGCATAATCCCGCGCCACTCGAATCGGGGGGCGTCTTGAATCTCTGCCGTGGGAATGGCCCATGCCACACTGTCTACGATTTGTTTGGATTCGATTTGCGGTGGGAATAACTGGCGAAGCGATTCGATACCGGCTATCACCCCTCCATAAGAGTTGCCTGTGATGTCTATCTGGTCTGATTTTGCCGAAAGTGTATAGGCACCTTCTTTTCCTTCGATGTTGGCTTTCGCAAGAGTGATTGTCCCCTTGCCTTCTTTAACCTGAAGGTCGTAGCCCGTGGCGGCCGAAAGAATTTCTTTCAGGTATTGGGCGGCTGGCTGTAATTCCGGGTCGGTGGTACCGATTGTAGTGTTCGGGGTTAGTACAAAAGCGTTGCCGGATTGTTGAATTTGGTTAGGCAACGGTACGATTGATGCGTCTCTGGTAACGGGAGCGGGACCGCAGGCTCCCAATAGCAATGTACTCGTGAGAGTACAGGCTGCTATCCACTGTTTGTAAGAAGGTTTTGTCATAGGAATAAATATTGGATTGTTTTTAATATGATATCAGATCCGTTTTCCGGGTTACTATGAAATGCACAAATATACAATCAATTCTTTTGATTATCTTCATTCCGTATTAAAAAACAGTTGTTATCTTTGCCTTTGGCAGGAACCTTCCTCATTCATGACTTGTTTTCTATGTGGAAGAAGTTAATTTGTTTAGCCGGTTTGCCCTCTTGGATAAGCCTGAATGGGAGTATTAACGACTTTTGACTTGTTCATCAGCGGGCTCGGGTATCCGGGCTGATGGGCACACGAGTCCGAGCCCACTAAACAAGGCCGGGAAAGAGGGGTAAAGAAGGAAAGAAATGTGCTTAAGAAACCAATCGAACACACTTGGCTTATGAAGGGTTTCCATTCCGGAAACCAATGGCAAGTGGTTTTTGAATTAATGAATAATAGAATATGAAAGTGCTTGATTTGATAGACAAATATTATCCTCAGGATAATGAACTGAAACATATTTTGAACGTGCATAGCCGGTCGGTGGCTGATAAAGCTCTATGGATCGCCGGAAAACATCCGGAACTGAATCTGGATACTGTCTTTCTGGAAGAAGCCGCCATGTTGCATGATATTGGTATCTTCCTGACACATGCTCCGGGTATTCAATGTTTTGGGACGGAACCTTACATTTGTCATGGATATCTCGGAGCCGGACTTGTCCGTAAGGAAGGTTTCCCCCGACACGCATTAGTCTGTGAACGGCATACCGGGGCGGGACTTTCACTGAAAGATATTATGGATCAAAAACTTCCTGTCCCCCATCGCGAAATGTTGCCGGTAAGTATGGAAGAACAAGTGATTTGCTTTGCCGACAAGTTTTTTTCGAAAACCCATCTCGACCGTGAGAAAACTGTGGAGGGGGCTCGTAAGAGCATCGCCAAGTATGGAGATGAAGGTTTGCAACGTTTTAACAATTGGTGTAAGCTATTTCTTTAGTGCCTAAAAAAGAATTAAAAATGAAGATTCTCAAGTATATTTGGTGAAGATTGTGTACTTTTGCCCCTTCAAGCGTAAACTCTATTAGTTAATGACGCCATTGAAAGCAAATACGATAATATCATCCATACTACTGTTGATCCTCCTGATGCTTCCGTACGAAGCTATGGCTCAGCGTCGCCGTGTCAGGGAGTTGAAAGGGCCGGTGGTCTATTCACCCCCTAAGAACGATTCACTGAGAGTCGACACACTGAAAAACGATACATTGAAAGCCAATGTATTGAAGGCCGATACATTGTCGGCGGAATCGGTGAAAAAAAAGAAACACCCCCTGGACGCTCCCGTTGTATATTCTGCTAATGACTCTATTGTCTTTACACAAGGAGGATTTGCCCATTTGTATGGAGATGGAAAGGTGAACTACGAGAACATCGAGCTGGGAGCCGAAATTATCACCATGAACATGGACAGCAGTACGGTCTATGCCCGTGGAGTGATCGACTCTGTGGGAGTGGAGAAGGGGAAACCGGTGTTTAAGGATGGAGAGACTCCTTATGAAACGAAGGCTATCCGGTATAACTTCAAGAGTAAAAAAGGATTTATCAATAACGTCGTTACCCAGCAGGGGGAAGGCTACGTGGTAGGTAACAATGCGAAGAAAGGCGCAAACGATGAACTGTTCATGGAGAATGGACGATATACGACCTGCGACCACCACGATCATCCGCACTTCTATATGCAGTTGACCAAAGCCAAGGTCCGTCCTAAGAAAAATGTGGTAACGGGGCCTGCTTATCTGGTAGTGGAAGATGTACCGTTGCCTTTGGCCGTACCGTTTTTCTTCTTTCCGTTTTCCAGCAGCTATTCTTCGGGCTTTGTCATGCCGAGTTATATGGATGACTCCAGCCGTGGTTTCGGTTTGACCGGTGGTGGCTACTATTTTGCTGTCAGTGACCTGATGGACCTCAAGCTGACTGCCGATATTTTTACTAAAGGTTCATGGGCCGCCAATATGGAAAGCAATTATAACAAGCGTTATAAATATTCCGGTTCGTTACAGGCCGGCTATCAGGTAACCAAACTTGGGGATAAAGGTATGCCGGACTACTCGGTTGCTAAAGACTTCAAGATTGTGTGGAATCACCGGCAAGACCAGAAGGCGAGTCCCAACAGCACTTTCTCGGCAAGTGTAAACTTCGCTACCAGTAGTTACGAACGTACCAATATCAACAACCTCTATAATTCTCAGTTGATGACCCAGAATACAAAAACTTCGAGTGTAAGCTACTCTCGTAGTTTCCCGGATCAGAAGCTGACACTCGCGGGTACTTTCAACATAGCGCAAACCATGCGTGACTCTTCCATTGCTGTCACCCTGCCTGACTTGAATATTACTCTGAGTACTATTTTCCCTTTTAAGCGTAAACGTGCGGTAGGTGAGGAGCGTTGGTACGAAAAGATCTCATTGCGTTATTCGGGACGTCTGACTAACAGCCTGAAGACAAAAGACGACCGTTTGTTTAAAGCCGGTTTCAGGGAATGGGAGAATGCAATGCAGCATAACATTCCGGTACAGGCAACTTTCACTCTTTTCAAGTATTTGCAGGTGGTACCTTCATTTAATTACACTGAGCGTTGGTATACCCGTAAGGTGATGAAGAGCTATGACGAAACTACCCGGAAATGGGATACACACCCCGGCGATACGATTCATGGATTCTATCGGGTGTTCAACTATTCGGCCAGCCTGGCTTTAAGTACCAAGATGTATGGTATGTACCAGCCGCTGTTTATGAAGAAGAAAGAGATACAGATTCGCCATGTCTTTACCCCGCAGATTTCATTGAATGGCTCTCCAAGTTTCGGGCAATTCTGGGAATATTATCGTGATGCAGACGGTAATGATCAGTATTACTCGCCTTATTCCAGTCAGCAGTTTGGTACAGCTCCGCGTGAGAAGTCCGGAACGGTTAGTTTTGATGTGTCGAACAACTTGGAGATGAAATACCGTAACAAGAAAGACTCTCTTGTGAAAGTCAGTTTGATTGATGAAATCGGTTTCAATCTTTCTTATAATATGGCTGCAAAGAAGCAACCATGGAGTAACCTGAATATGCGTTTGCGTATGAAGTTCAAGAAGTTTAATAACTATACGCTGAATATGAACGCGGTATTCGCAACCTATGCCTATACATTCGATAAGTCGGGTAATGTAATAGTGGGTGACCGCACCGAATGGTCTTATGGCCGCTTCGGGCGTTTCCAGGGATGGGGATCTTCCATCAACTATACATTCAATAATGATACCTGGAAGAAGTTGTTCGGGAAAGATAAGGATAACGATCAAAAGAAGAAAAAGGACGGTGCCGACGAAGAAAAAGGAAATTCTACCGGTGACGAAGCGGTTACTGAGAAGAGAGTAGAAAAAGCACAGGCGGATCGTGACGGTTATCAGGTATTTAAGATGCCATGGTCGCTGAATGTTAACTATTCGTTCCGTATTTCCGAGGATCGCAGTAAGCCGATCAATCGTAATACGATGCGTTATCCGTTTAAGTATACGCAAAATATCAACATGTCGGGTAACCTGAAGATTTCCAATAATTGGTCGTTTACATTCAATTCCGGATATGATTTCGAGGCAAAGGAGATCACTCAGACTTCTTGCACGATTACACGTGATTTGCATTGCTTCAATATGTCTGCCAGTATTTCGCCTTTCGGCCGCTATCGCTATTATAATTTTACGATTCGGGCTACGGCAAGTATCCTGCGTGACTTGAAGTGGGATAAGAGAAGTCAGACTCAAAGTAATATTCAGTGGTATTAAATATCTGATGGACGAACGATAAACAGCCGGCAATTTATGCTTAAAATCTCTATAGCATAAATTGCCGGCTGTTTATCGTTTATCGACTATCGTTTGATAGTTTGCTCTGTTTACCAGTTTATTTCTGTTTTTCCATGGGCTTTCAGGTATTCGTTTGTTTTACTGAAATGCTTATTCCCAAAGAAGCCATTGTAGGCAGAGAGGGGAGAAGGATGTGCCGAACTGAGTACCAAATGCTTGTTACGGTCAATGAAGGCACCTTTCTTTTGTGCATAACTTCCCCAAAGGATGAATACCAGATTTTCTCTTTCTTCGGCCAGGACACGGATGGCAGCATCTGTAAACTCTTCCCAACCGCGACGTTGGTGTGAACCGGCCTGGTGGGCGCGTACTGTCAGGGTGGCGTTCAGCAACAGGACGCCCTGTTCAGCCCATCTTGTCAGGTTACCGGTGGACGGGGCTGGCGTGCCGATATCTTCTTTTATTTCTTTGAAAATGTTCACCAGAGAAGGCGGAAAGGCTACTCCGTCATTCACCGAGAAACAAAGGCCGTGTGCCTGACCGGGACCATGGTAGGGGTCCTGACCGATAATGACTACTTTTACTTTATCAAACGGACATAAATTGAATGCATTGAATATCAACTTTCCCGGAGGAAAGATCTGATACTGGCTATATTCACTTCTGACAAATTCAGTCAGTGTGCGGAAATAATCCTTCTCAAATTCTGGTTCTAAATGAGTTTTCCAGCTCTCTTCTATTTGTACGTTCATAGGCTATTAAATAAGGTGTATATTAAGGGCTGTACATTCACGACGCATTTCTTCCGGCCAGATACTTGCCTGAATCTCGCCGATATGAGCTTTGCGTAAGTAGAACATGCACAAGCGTGATTGTCCGATACCGCCGCCGATAGAGAGTGGAAGCGTATCATTCAATAATCTTTTATGGAAATAGAGTTCCAGTCTTTGTTCCTGATTCTCTTGCTTCACCTGGCGTAAAAGAGCCTCTTTGTCTACACGGATACCCATTGAGGACAACTCAATGGAGCGTTGCAGCACATCGTCCCAGAGCAACAGGTCACCATTCAGTCCGGGTAGGTCGTTCAACCCTTTGCTGGTATAGTCGTCATAGTCCGGGGCGCGTCCGTCATGTTTCTTGCCATCACTCAGCTTGCAACCGATGCCGATGATAAATACGGCTCCATACTTTTTACAGATGGCATGTTCGCGGCATTTAGGTTCCATATCGGGATACAACTGGCGTAATTCTTCCGAATGGATAAAGTGCAACTTCTGTGGCAGGCAAGGTTTGATTTGCGGGTACATTTCGTACACCATATATTCCGTACGGATCATAGCGGCATAAATGCGGTTTACGATCTCTTTTAAGAAGTCGGCATTACGGTCTTCGGCAGTAATTACCCGTTCCCAGTCCCACTGGTCTACATAAAGTGAATGCAGATTGCCCAGTTCTTCGTCCGAGCGGATGGCATTCATGTCCGTATAAATACCATAACCCGGTTCAATGTGATAATCTGCCAAGGTCAGGCGCTTCCATTTAGCGAGTGAGTGTACTACTTCCGCTTGTGCATCGCCCAGGTCCTTGATGGGAAATGAGACAGGACGTTCTATACCGTTCAGGTCATCATTGATACCCATTCCTTTGAGTACGAAGAGTGGGGCTGTGACACGGCGCAGACGCAGCTCCGAAGAAAGATTCAGCTGGAAGAACTCTTTAATTTGTTTGATGCCCAGTTCTGTCTGTTTCAGGTCAAGCAAAGGTTTATAATTCTGAGGTTTTATTAGGTAACTCATAGGTTTATTGATTGTTATTTGTCGGCAAAGATATGAATAATATCTATATCTGTATGAATAATAGGCTAAAATGTTATCAAATTGATCGTTTTATATAGCATAAGAGTTGCAAAATAATATTTGATAATATAGCGTTCGGTAGATGAATACTACAAAAAAAGGTGAATCATTAGGAAAATGCGAAGATTTTTTATACTTTTGTCGTCGCATAAAAACAATGCTCCTGTAGTTCAACGAATAGAATGTAGGTTTCCGGTACCTAAGATAAGGGTTTGATTCCCTTCGGGAGTACAAAGAAATGGCTGATAATTAAACAATTATCAGCCATTTTAGTTTTATTGACCAATTAATGTAGGAGTCGGGCTAATTTCTCCCAGGATTCACGTAAGGCTTGCATTGAAGGGAATAATAAATCGGCACCGGCATTCAGTAGTATTTCCCCGTTCAGAGGTCCGGTGTTGACAGCAATGGTGAATATTCCGGCTTTATGTCCGGCTTCTACACCTAAAGGGGCATTTTCGATGACAATAGCTTCATTAGGTTTCAATCCTCCTTTTTCCAATGCCATTAGATAGGGTTCCGGATTCGGCTTTCCGTATTTGACATCGAAGGCAGTCACCATCAATTCCTGACGAAACATTCCCGGAAAGTTATGCTCGAGTCTATCCAGCAGTGAGGCTTGTCCGGAACCGGTAACCACGGTCGGGATGATACCTTCCGCTTTGATTTTTTGTAGTAATTCCCATGCACCCGGCATGCGTTCGGCTTGGGGATGCTTGTTGAATTCGATGCTCTTTTCGAGATAAATGCTCTCTATTTCTTCTTGAGTGGCGTCACGTCCCAATTGACGTTGACATACGATGTTGATAGTTCCGGCCCCCGTACGGCCTTCGTGCATGTAAGCTTCTTCCCGACTTAGATTCAGTCCATGGGCCTTCATGGTCTTGTGCCATGCTTCGGCATGATAAGGCATGGAGTCGAAAAGTACGCCGTCCATATCGAAAAGCACGGATTTCAGTTGGATAGATTCATAATGATTTTGCTTGAGATATTGCGCAATTGCTTCCTGAAACATGATATATACCTATTGATTTGGAGTGCAAAGATACGATTATTTTGGTGAATCGAACAGAATATGTATTTTTGCAAAATCTATTTAAGTGATATGATTGCATGAAAAAACTATTTTTCCCTTTACTGTCGTTATGCTTGCTGACTACCGCTTGCAAAGATTCTGTTCCAAGTCCTACGATCGAAATGCAGGGACTGTACGTCAATGACGGAGAGATGGATTATACTCGGCAAATGGAGGCCTTACCTCCTCTCAAAGTAGATGATGAACTCGAAATTTCATTGAAACTGGACGGCAATGGAGAGGAGTTGAATACGTTTCTGGTAAAAGAGGAAACTCCGGGTAGTAAAGAGACTGCTGTGGAGATTGATTTTAATGATTTGCCGGAAGAGACGCTCAGTGATGATAAAGAGTTTACGGATAAGGATAATGGCAAGTTAGGGTTTAAGGATGGAGTTTCTCAGACTCAAATAGGTATCAGGGCAAAGGTGCAGCAAGTGACCGAAGATGGAGTGAAACTTAAATTCTACCTTTTCTCCAAACCTGTTAATTGTGAAGGGGCCAAGTATGAATTGGAAATCAAAACTTCCGATAAACAAGACGATTGATCTGACGGATCGGTATATAATAGAAAAGAGCGATACTTCCGATAGTACCGCTCTTTTCTATTATATACTTGTTTTATTGGGCTCTTACAGTCTTGCCTGAATAGCTTTTGATTCTTCTTCGTATCCGGGTTTGTTCAGTAAAGCAAACATGTTCTTTTTGTATGCTTCTACACCCGGCTGGTTGAACGGATTTACGCCCAGCAGATAGCCGCTGATACCGCAAGCTTTTTCGAAGAAATAGAGTAATTGTCCGATGCTGAATTCGCTCAGTTCCGGAATCACGATACGCATATTGGGAACTCCTCCGTCTACGTGAGCCAATTGGGTTCCCAATTCGGCCATTTTGTTTACTTCGTCTACGCGCTTGCCGGCCAGGAAGTTTAAGCCATCCAGGTTAGCTTCATCCGAAGGTACTTCTAACTTATGGTTCACTTTGTCTACAGAGATCACTGTTTCGAAGATTGTGCGTTCACCTTCCTGAATCCACTGACCCATCGAGTGCAGGTCTGTAGAAAAATCGACTGCTGCCGGGAAGATACCTTTATTGTCTTTTCCTTCAGATTCTCCGTAAAGCTGTTTCCACCATTCGCTTACGTAGTGAAGCTTCGGGCAGAAATTAACAAGAATCTCTATCTTCTTGCCGTTCTTGTATAACTCGTTACGAGTAGCGGCATAAATCGCTGCAGGGTTTTCTGCGAAAGGAACATCGGCTCCACAAGCTTTCTCCATGTCGGCAGCACCGTTTACCAGTTGCTCGATATCGAATCCGGCTACTGCAATGGGCAATAAACCTACCGGAGTCAACACGGAAAAACGTCCTCCTACATTGTCAGGGATAATGAAAGATTTGTATCCTTCTTTATCTGCAGTAACGCGTGCCGCACCTTTCTTGGCATCTGTAACGGCTACGATTACTTTCTTTGCCATCTCTTTGCCGCGTTGATCTTCACACTGTTTCTTCAGCAGGCGGAATGCCAGAGCGGTCTCTGTAGTTGTACCGGATTTAGAGATATTGATTACACCGAATTTTTTATCTTTCAGAAACTCAGTCAGTTCGTACAGATAATCTTCACCAATATTGTGGCCGGCATAAATCATAACCGGTGCTGTTTTCTTTTCCTGTAACCAAGTGAAGCTGTTTGACAATGCCTCGATCACCGCACGGGCACCCAGGTAACTTCCTCCGATACCGGCTACGATCACTACCTCACAATTGTCTCTCAATACTTGTGCGGTAGCTTTCAGGTCGGCCAGGTGCTCTTTACTGATAGAAGAGGGCAGGTGCAACCACCCCAGAAAGTCGTTACCTTTACCAGTGCCGTTTTCCAGCGCTTCCTGTGCGGCTTTTACCTGAGCTTCGTAGGCAGAAACCGATTCCTTGGAAATGAATCCAAAAGTTTTTTCAATGTTCAAACTAATCATATCTTTCTTTATTTAGGAGTTAAAGAGTTATTTGTCTGCTTCCTTGTTTATCTAAACGAGTCAGTCAGCAATTTTATTTCAATCATCGGAGATATGCGCTCATATAAGATGTTGTATACAGCATCCAGTATCGGCATATTTACGTGATGATGTTTATTGATTTCCTTAATACACTTTGTTCCATAATATCCTTCCGCTATCATCTCCATTTCAATTTGGGCACTTTTTACAGAGTATCCCTTACCGATCATGGTACCAAACGTACGGTTACGGCTGAAGTTAGAGTAGCCGGTCACCAACAAATCACCCAGATAAACAGATTCATCTACGTTTCTGTTTATCGGATGTACCGTATTTAAGAAGCGATTCATCTCTTGGATAGCGTTTGATATCAGTACGGCCTGGAAGTTGTCTCCATATTTCAAACCGCTACAGATGCCTGCTGCTATGGCATATACATTTTTCAGTACGGAACTGTATTCAATTCCTATCACGTCATCGCTAACAGAAGTCTTGATGAAACTGCTGCCCAGTCGGCGGGCAAAAACGCGTGCTTTATCCTTGTCCGGACAAGCGATGGTGAGATAAGAGAGACGTTCCAGAGCCACTTCTTCGGCATGACATGGACCGGCCAGTACGGCAATATTTTCGGGAGGAACGCCATATTCCTTGTTAAAGTATTCCGAGACAATCAGATTGTCATCGGGGACAATACCTTTGATAGCGGTAATAATGAACTTGTCTCTGATCCGTGTTTTCAACTTTTTCAGGTGAGCTTTCAGATATGGAGAAGGGGTGACGAAGATTAGCGTATCAGACTCTTTCACCACATCGTTGATGTTGGAGCTGAAATTGATGCGCTTCATGTCGAACTTTACGCCTGTCAGATAGGCTGGATTATGCCCGAGCCGTTTGAAATCGGCGATGCGGTCATCGCGCCGCATATACCAATTGATAGACTCTTCCTGAGCCAGACACATCTTTGCGATGGCTGTAGCCCAGCTTCCTCCGCCCATTATCGCTATCTTACCGGGTAATTTCATTTCTATAAATTAAGAATTAAAAATGAAGAATGAAGAATGGTGCAGGGAAGGCCGGAGGTCAAATGCTCCGGCTCCTCATCGCCATTCTTCATTCTTAATTTATTTAATTTTCTGTATCCACTCGGCTACATCGTTAACTGACGGATTGGTCAGTTCCAATTTGTATTTCTTGTTGATGCCACAAATATCCTGGTGGAATTTCTGCGGATTAACCTCTTTCATGTCGGCCACCTGATTGTATCCTGCTTTTTGGATGACAGGTACCCACTCTTCGGCAATGCCCAGTTCCATAAATTTGGAAGCACTGTCTTTCGGTACGACTTTCTCCGGACGCATCTGCGGGAAGAATAATACTTCCTGAATGGTCGACTGACCGGTCATCAGCATAGTCAGACGGTCCATACCGATACCCATACCCGAAGTAGGAGGCATACCATATTCCAATGCACGGACGAAGTCCTTATCGATGATCATCGCTTCATCATCTCCCTTTTCGCTCAGCTTCATCTGGTCTTCGAAACGTTCCAACTGGTCGATCGGATCGTTCAACTCAGAATATGCGTTACACAACTCTTTACCGTTTACCATCAACTCGAAACGTTCTGTCAGTTCAGGATTGTCACGATGCTTCTTGGTCAGAGGAGACATCTCGATCGGGTAATCCGTGATGAATGTAGGCTGTATATAAGTGCCTTCGCAGAACTCACCGAAGATCTCATCGATCAGTTTACCTTTACCCATCGTATCATCGATTTCCATGTTCAGTTTCTTGCAAACTTCGCGAATCTGCTCTTCATTCATTCCTGTCAGATCGTAACCGGTGTGCTCTTTGATGGCTCCCAGCATAGTGACACGCTTATAGGGCGCTTTGAAATTGATGATGTTGTCGCCTACTTTTACTTCGGTAGTACCGTTTACGTCCAGACAGATCTTTTCGATCATTTTTTCAGTAAATTCCATCATCCAGTTGTAGTCTTTGTAGGCTACATATATCTCCATACAGGTGAATTCTGGATTGTGTGTACGGTCCATACCTTCGTTACGGAAGTTTTTACCGATCTCGTATACACCTTCAAAACCGCCGACAATAAGGCGTTTCAGGTAAAGCTCACTGGCGATTCGCATGTATAAAGGAATATCCAAAGCATTGTGGTGAGTCATGAACGGACGCGCGGCTGCTCCTCCGGCAATGGCCTGCAGGATCGGAGTTTCCACTTCCATGTATCCCTTTGAGTTGAAGTATTCGCGCATGGAACTGTATACTTTGCTGCGTTTGATGAAAATATCTTTAACGCCTTCGTTGACAGCCAGGTCGACATAGCGCTGGCGGTAACGCAATTCAGGATCTTCAAAAGAGTCGTAAGTTACGCCGTCTTTGTATTTAACAATAGGCAGTGGTTTGATCGATTTGGCGAGCACCGTCAGCTTTTGTGCATGGATACTGATTTCGCCCATCTGTGTGCGGAATACGAAGCCTTCGATTCCGATGAAGTCGCCTAAGTCGAGCAGGCGTTTGAACACTGTGTTGTACATTTCCTTGTCTTCTCCCGGGCAGATGTCATCACGGGTGATATATACCTGGATGCGGCCTTTAGAGTCCTGCAATTCAATGAAAGAGGCTTTACCCATTATGCGGCGGCTCATCATGCGACCGGCTACGGATACCTGGCGGGGTGTCTCGTCATCTTTGAATTCGGCTTTAATATCAGTTGAGAAAGCATTGGTTACATACTCTGCTGCGGGATAGGGTTCGATGCCCATCGCGCGAAGTTCATTCAGACTGTTACGTCGGATGATTTCCTGTTCACTTAGTTCTAATATGTTCATTTCGTTAGATATTAACTCAATTTTGGAGGCAAAAATACGAAACTTTTCTTAGAAATACGGCATTGTAACTCTTATTCTTTATTCTTCACCTTTAATTCTAAATAGATTTGTATCTTTGCACCCTCAAAATAATAGGTATGACAGGACAAAAGACGCCCACTGCGCTGGGCACCGAAAAGATTGGAAAACTCTTGATGCAGTATGCCATTCCGGCTATTATCGCTATGACCGCATCTTCACTTTACAACATGGTAGACAGCATTTTTATTGGTCACGGGGTTGGTCCGATGGCTATTTCGGGGCTTGCTCTGACATTTCCGCTGATGAATCTTGCGGCGGCTTTCGGTTCGCTGGTCGGAGTGGGGGCTGCCACGCTGGTTTCGGTAAAGCTGGGACAAAAAGATTACGATACGGCGCAACGTGTGCTGGGAAATGTATTGGTGCTGAATATCATTATCGGGCTTGCTTTTACGATACTTACCCTTATTTTTCTCGATCCTATCCTTTATTTTTTCGGAGGCAGCGACGAGACTGTGGGGTATGCCCGCGATTATATGAAGGTGATCCTTTATGGTAATGTCATTACCCATCTTTACCTGGGACTGAATGCCGTGCTTCGTTCGGCCGGTCATCCGCAAAAGGCAATGTATGCCACTATTGCTACAGTGGTTATCAATACGATTCTCGATCCTCTGTTTATTTACGGCTTCGGCTGGGGCATTCAAGGAGCAGCCATAGCCACTATCCTGGCACAGGTCATTTCTCTGATGTGGCAGTTCAGGCTATTCAGCAATAAGGAAGAGTTGCTCCATTTTCATCGGGGCATTTTCCGGTTGAAACGGAAAATCGTATTCGACTCGCTCGCCATCGGTATGGCTCCTTTCCTGATGAACCTTGCGTCGTGTTTTATCGTAATCCTGATTAACCAGGGGTTGAAAAAATATGGCGGAGATCTTGCTATCGGTGCGTTTGGTATTGTCAATCGTCTTGTTTTCTTGTTTGTGATGATTGTGATGGGACTGAACCAAGGGATGCAGCCCATAGCCGGATATAATTTCGGCGCCCGGCTCTATCCCCGGGTGACCCGTGTGTTGAAGCTTACCATTTACGGAGCCACCATTGTAACAACTACGGGTTTCCTGATGGGAATGTTGATCCCCGGCTTGGCCGTATCTATCTTTACTTCCCACGAAGAATTGATCCGTCAGTCGGCCGAAGGACTTCGGATTGTGGTGCTGTTTTTCCCGATAGTCGGGTTCCAGATGGTGACGTCGAACTTCTTTCAAAGCATCGGGATGGCGAGTAAAGCTATCTTTCTGTCTATCACCCGTCAGGTGCTGATACTGATTCCCTGCCTGTTGATCCTGCCCCGGTCTTTCGGTCAGACAGGCGTATGGGTAAGTATGCCTGTTTCCGACTTGATAGCCAGTCTGATCTCGGCGGGGATGTTGTGGTGGCAGTTCCGCTTGTTCCGTATCCATGGCAGACAGGCTGCCTGACTTCGGTGGCAACTGCCGGAGAACGTTGCGGCGTATACCATGCGGACCGTCTTCCTTTATGTACACCTTATTCTATTCTTTCGGTTGAAGCAAAAATAAGGATTGACTACTTTCATGCCGGTGGGCTAAACAAATTGCAGCCGGCATTTGTCTTTTATCTGTAATGATCAGAAACCAATGTAGTAGTCATGAAAAAGCGAATCTGTTTTGTCCTTATCCTGTGTATCAGTCTGTTTGTTTTCTCACCTGTACATGCCCAGCAGCGTAAGAGTGTTGCTGTGGTCTTGAGTGGTGGAGGTGCCAAGGGAGTGGCCCACATCGGCGCTCTGAAAGTGATTGAAGAAGCAGGTATCCCTATCGATTATATTGTCGGAACTAGTATGGGGTCCATCATCGGCGGGCTTTATTCCATCGGTTATACTCCCCATCAGCTCGATAGCATGGTCAATCATCAGAATTGGCCTCTCTTGCTCAGCGACCGTATCAGTTGGGAAGACCAGACCATGACCGAACGTCAGAACTCGGAAACCTACGTCCTCTCTGTTCCTTTAAAGAAGAATCTGAAGGCCAATGTGTTCGGAGGCGTTATCAAAGGCCAGAATCTGGCCAATCTTTTTTCGGAACTGACAGTCGGTTATCACGACTCCATCAACTTCAATAAACTGCCTATCCCGTTTGCCTGTGTTTCGGAGAATATAGTAAACGGAGATGAAGTCGTATTTCATAACGGAGTGTTGGCTACCGCCATGCGCGCCAGTATGGCTATTCCCGGCGTATTCACTCCGGTGCGCCTGGGTGATAAGATTCTTGTGGACGGTGGCATGAAAAATAATTTCCCGACCAACATAGCCCATGCCATGGGAGCTGATGTCATTATCGGTGTCGATGTGCAGAATGATCTCCGCACTGCCGATGAACTGAACAACCTCAGTGAAATCTTCAATCAGATTATCAATCTGACCGGGCAGACCCGATACGAAGAGAATATCAAACTGGCCACTGTCTATATCAAGGTGGATGTGAAAGGGTATTCTGCTGCAAGTTTCAATATTCCCGCGCTCGATACTTTGGTGAACCGGGGCGAAGAGGCTGCCCGTGAACAGTGGACCGCTTTGCAAAAGCTGAAGAAGGAAATAGGACTGCCTGAGAACTATGTTGCCCCGCGTCATGGTCCGTTCAGTTCATTGTGGTCTTCGAAAGACATTTTTGTTAAGGAGATCACTTTTGACGGCATCGAGGATAGTGACAAGAAATGGATCATGCATCGCTGTCACCTGAAGGAAAACAGCAAGATGCGTATGGAACAGCTTTATGAAGCTCTGACCACCTTGCGCGGCAGTCAGGCTTACTCCAATGTCAGCTATAAACTGACCGACACCCCTCAGGGATATCAGTTGCACTTCATCCTGGAAGAGAAGTATGAACGTAATCTTAATCTGGGTATCCGTTTTGATTCGGAAGAGATTGCCTCGCTTCTGTTGAACGTCAGGAGCCGGCTCGATACGCGTGTTCCTTCGTGGGTTTCGGTGACGGGAAGGCTGGGAAAACGTTATCTCGCCCGGGTCGAATATACATTGGCACCGATGCAGATGCGCAATTTCAATTTTGCTTATCAGTTTGAGTACAACGATATCAATATCTACGATCACGGAAGGCGTTCCTATAACACTACTTATAAGTATCATTCGGGTGAGTTTGGATTCTCGGATGTATGGTTTCGCAACCTGCGCTTTGGCGCCGGGCTGAATTTTGAGTTCTTTAAGTATAAAGACTTTCTTTACAACACCGGCGGGCAGCGTCTGGAGGTGAAGCCCCAACACTTCTTCAGCTATTTTGCACAGTTGCATTACAATACGTACAACAAGGGATATTTCCCTTCCAAGGGGACCGATGTGCAGGGACGCTACTCGCTCTATACCGATAATCTGACACATTATAAAGGCCATGCTCCCTTCTCTGCCCTTGCGGCATCATGGGCCGGTGTCTTTTCACTGACCGATCGCTTTGCCCTGATTCCCTCTTTGTATGGGCGGGTGCTTATCGGTAAAAATATACCTTATCCGTATCTGAATGCCATGGGAGGCGAGAATTTCGGGCACTATCTGCCTCAACAACTTCCTTTTGCCGGCATCACGAATCTGGAGATTGTGGACAACTCTGTTCTGGTGACAAGCCTGAAGTTGCGGCAGCGTATCGGTAGCAAGAACTATGTCACCTTTACCGGAAACGTGGCTTTCCGGAATGATAACTTTTTTGATATCTGGGGAGCAAAACCGGTTTGGGGCGGTAGTGTGGGATATGGTTACGATAGTCTGTTCGGTCCGCTCGAGGCTTCTTTGGGATACTCCAGCAGATCTCACAAGGTGGGATTTTATGTAAATCTGGGATATGTCTTTTGATAAACCGGTTCGGGAACGAGACAGAGAGCTTGTCCCGGACCGGTCTCCTTTGCCGCAGACCACCGGATGACGCAGGCCTGAAGTTCAAGTCGGTTCGTCAGTTTACTCATGAATCCGGAGGGCTGCTGTCATCTGTCTGTAATGGGATGTATCAGATTCCTCTTTTGATCGGGCAGAGATGCCGGACAAGCTCCATGTTTTTTATGCGGTATCCGTTTCATTCGTCATCGTCAGGAATGAACTCCGGTTCCTCTTCCCGAGTCTCTTCTTCCCTGATTGTTTCGGGTCGTAACAAGTCCTTTGGGAAATATTTGGATAGTGGGTAGCGAAAGAATTTCATCCGGCTGACACGTTGGGTAAACTTGCGGTCGGCAATGAAATATACTTTGGATACCCGTACCTCGTGAGGCAATACATCTTCCGGATGCTCGAAGCCATTGCTTGTAATGGAGGCATGAAACGATCCCAACCCTCTGATGGATACGGATTCTCCATTTTTCAATATCTCTTCTATCACGTCCGGCAGATCGGTGAGGATGCTCAATACTTCCCCTTTGCTTCGTGAACTGTTTGCCGAAAGGATTTCGGCAAGGTCTTCTTCGTTCTTGCCGCCTCTTTTCTGAAGTTTCCGCTGGATGGCAAAATAGAGTTCTCTGATCCCTTCGGCTGTTCTGAACTTTTTCTTTCTGACTAGATAAATGAGTCCCATAGTGCTTTGTATGAAAGGTTAATATGATTCGATGTACCGGTTACACAACTTGTACGTTACCAGTTGTACAACTCGTCGTATACCAGTTGTGCAACTCGTCATGTACCAGTTGTGCAACTCGTATTCGGTTCCTTACAAAGGTAACTAAAAAGAGATAGAAAGGAAAGAGATTGAGGACTAAATGGAGCGAATGATTGGTATAACGAGAGAAATATGGAAAGAGGAGTATGGCAAAGCCTCTGTTGAGGTCTTCACCCGCTCTGTCGCTGTGTCAAGCTCCGAAATTACATTTTCATTTCTCTCCGGATTCTGCTCAGCGACTGTGGTGTAATCCACAAATAAGAGGCTATATGCTTTAAAGGCACATTTTGTAATAGTTCGGGATGTTCTTTGATAAGGGTCAGATAACGTTCTTTAGCTTTGGGGCTCCCGGCGCTGATCAGCCAGTTTTCGAGGCTGAGCAGTTGCCGTTCCATCAGTTGCCGTCCCAGGTTGGCGAGTCCGAGCGATGAAGCATAAAGATTGTTCAGGGTTGATCCCGGAATACAGTAGGCTATGCTATCGCACATGACTTCAATCGTGATGTGCGATGCAGTATTTTCCACATATCCCCATACCGAAAAGGCAGCTTCGCCTGCACCGGCAAACCAAATGGTAGTGTCCACTCCATCTTTCAGATAATGGGCACGCCAGATGCCCTGCTTTATCAGATACAGATTTCCGTTTTTGGAGCCTTCATGGACGATGACTTCTTTCTTTTTGAAACGGATCTCCTCCATATAGCTGAGCAGGGTTTGCGTGTCGTTTTCTGAAAGATGATAGCTGTTTCTGAACTTTTCAATAAATGTTTCCATAAGACTCTTTGCATCTGTTTGAATGATGCAAAGATACGTATCATCGGCGAACGGCGAAAGAGTCCTTCAGGTAAATTCCGATAATAAGCAATAAGGTCAGCAGTTCGGCCAAAGGAACGGCCAGCCAAATGCCCCTTACTCCCAGCACCGGAGGCAAGAGCAGGAAACCTGCCAGCATGAACAATGTTCCCCGGAAAAGGGTGATGACAGTGGCGCGCCGGGCACGTTCGATACTTTGATAATAGCCGATGCCCACTATGTTGAGCGCAAAAAACAGATAGCCGACTGCAAAGTAAGGAATGCCGTTTACCGCAATATCATAGGCTTGGTAGCTTTTATCGATAAACAGCCCGACTATCTGGTGATTGAATACCAGAGTGGCGGCAAAGAAAAAAATGCCGCAGCCTAAAGCTGTCTTCAATGCCAACCGGATGGTACGTGCGACCCGTCCCGGGTTCTGTTGTCCGAAATTATAGCTGATGATGGGTTGTGCCGATTGGGCGATGGCATTGTATACCATAAAAATGATAGGAAAGAAGTAACATACAATGCTGAATGCGGCTACACCGCTTTCTGCCAAATGGCTGATAAATACATAATTCCCCAGGAACATCATGCTGGCAATGGATGCCTCGCTGATAAAGGCGGAAGATCCCAGCCTGATCATGTAGCCGATGTTACGGCAGGTAAGCCGCATGCTTTTCCGGCTCAGCTTGATACGGTAAATACCTACGTTACGGGAAAAACGGAGGAGATAAATGAGTGTCATCAATCCGCCGACCATAGTGCCCAGGCTGGTGGCAAAAGCAGCTCCCATCATTCCCCAGCCCAATTGGAAAATGAAGACATAATCGAGTATGATATTGATAATGGCCGATACGGCGTTGCACATCATGGCATAGTTGGGCGATCCGTCCAGGCGGATGTAAAACATGCCGGCGCTTAGGAGCAGGTAGAATACGAGGAAAGGTACGTACCAATTCATATACTCCACCACCAAAGGCAACAACCGTTCCGAGCTGCCGAGTAATCGGCCGATAGGCTCTGCGAAATAGCAGCAGAGTGCCGATAGCACTAGAATAAGTAAGGCCGAAAAGGCAAGTGCCTGTGTGATGTTGATACTCGCAACTTTTCGTTTACCTTGTGACAGGTGAATGGAAGCTACAACAGATGCGCCCACTCCAAACATCAGTCCGATGCCGGTGGTTATCATAAATAGCGGAGCCGTGATGTTGACCGCTGCCAGGGCATCACTGCCTATACCTTTACCGACAAATATACCGTCGGTGATTACAAACACGGCGGAAAAGACCATTCCAAGTACTGTTGGAATCAATAATTTCCTGAATAGTCTCGGAATTTCCATATTTCCGAAGTCAATGCTGTCCTTCATAAAAACAATGTTTATTTTTTTAGCGGCTGCAAAGATACGACTCTGAAAATGGATAAAAGTTACCAATTGATAAGAAATGCGGCACTCTGTATATTGGTACATTATTTATTTTCTTCTTTCGGAAATAATGTGTATGTTTGCTATTGAACCAATATACAAAAGTACTATGAATGGTAATTATGTCATCAATATCGGCCGTCAGTTGGGCAGTGGCGGAAAAGAGATCGGAGAAAAATTGGCAGCCAGGTTAGGCATCGATTTCTATGATAAAGAGCTGATTAATCTGGCTTCGGAGGAAAGCGGACTCTGTCGGGAGTTTTTCGAGAAAGCCGACGAGAAAGCCTCTCAGGGTATTATCGGCGGGTTGTTTGGGATGCGTTTTCCTTTTATTAGTGATGGTGCCATGCCTTGCACCAATTGCCTGAGCAATGATGCTCTTTTTAAAATCCAGAGTGATGTCATCCGGCATCTTGCGGCAAATAAATCCTGTGTGTTTGTGGGGCGGTGTGCCGATTACATCTTGCGTGAACATCCCCGTTGTGCCAATATTTTCATTTCTGCTTCGCAAGAGGATCGTATAGCCCGTCTGTGTCGCATCCACGGAATTTCTGAAGAAGCAGCCGCAGAAAAAATGAATAAGGCGGATAAGAAGCGTTCAGAATATTATAATTACTATAGCTATAAAACCTGGGGAGCAGCTGCGACCTATCATCTTTGCATCGATTCTTCGGTATTGGGAATTGATGAAACGGTAAGGTTTATAGAAGAATTTGTGGTGAAGAAACTGGCTTTGTAATAGAAGCTGTTACCATATAGAAATGGCCAATTACTATGTAAATAAAAACATGGTAACTGGCCATTGCTGTATCAGGGTGTATCGTTATCACATCATTAGCAACAATATCATTTGTCCCGCAAGGATACGGAGAAACATCGATAGCGGATATACGGTAGAATAACCTACTGCCGGTGCGTCGCTACCGGTTGCCTGATTGGAATAGGCCAATGCGGGAGGGTCGGTATTGCTACCCGCGATCAATCCCATCAGCATGAAGTAATTGATTTTATAATACGAACGTGCTATGACCCCGATTATCAGCAAAGGAATAATCGTGATCAGGAAACCGCAACCTACATAAAGCAGACCATCTCCATGGATTACCGTATCCACGAAATTTGCTCCGGCTTCGATACCTACACTGGCAAGGAAGAGAACGATACCGATTTCACGTATCATCAGGTTGGCGCTTTGAGTTGTATAAGTTACCAGATGTAGTTTGTGTCCGAAACGTCCTATCAGAATGGCTACCACCAGCGGTCCGCCGGCAAGGCCGAGCTTGACAGGAGTCGGCATACCCGGAAATGCAATGGGAAGACTACCGCACAGGATACCCAGGAAGATGCCCACAAACAATGTGATAATGTTCGGTTCGTTGAGGCGTTTCAAAGAGTTACCAAGCACGCTGGCTACCCGTTCTACAGCGTCTTCGGAGCCTACTACCATGACACGGTCACCCACTTGCAGTATCAGGTTGGGGTTAGCAAACAGGTCGACACCCGAACGGTTGACACGGGTAATGTTGACATTATACATGCTGCGGAAGTTCAGCATACCGAGCTTCTTTCCGTTTATTTCCGGTTTGGTTACCAAGATACGACGTGATACCATCGGCATATCCTGTTTCTCCCAGTCTACTTGCACTTCGCGTCCGATAAAGGCTACAATGGCATCTGAATCTTCTTCTGAACATACCACAAATAACTGGTCATTCTGTTCCAGGATAGTGCCGTGGTTCGGAATGCTGACGTGCCCGTTTTTACGGATGCGCGAACAAACAAACGGACGTCCGAGGAAGCTGCTGATTGTGCCCAGGGTTTTTCCGTAGATGGCTTCGTTGTGTACTTCCAGACTCATAAGGTGTGGCTTGTGGTGAGTGCCGTCAGTCTCTTGATTCCAGTTCTCTTCTTCTTTGGCGAAGTTGATGCGGAAGATGTAACGCACTGCGATGATAGAGCCTATGATACCTACTACTCCCAACGGATAAGCACAGGCATAACCTAATGCAATCTGCGGGCCGGAGTAACTCAATTGATTCAGTGCTTCTTGTGCGGCACCGAGTCCCGGGGTGTTTGTGACTGCGCCGTACAGGATACCTACCATCATGGGGAGCTCGATTCTGCCTCCCAGAATGAAATAGAGCGCCATTGCTACGGCAATGTTCAATACCACAATTCCTACGGCCAGCATGTTTAGGGTCATTCCGCCTTTCTTAAATGAAGAGAAGAAAGAAGGCCCCACCTGAAGACCGATACAGAATACGAACAATATCAATCCGAATTCGCGGATGAAATGTAGGATATGGGTATCGCCTGTGAAGCCAAAATGTCCCATTAGGATGCCGGCAAACAAAACAAAGGTAACCCCTAAAGAGACTCCGAAGATCTTGATCTTTCCCAAATAGACACCTGCCGCCACTACGAAAGCGTAGAGGAAGACGATGTGGGCTACGGAGTTGGGGTTCCATAATAAATCTTGTAACCAATCCATAATATAGTAGTTTATAATTTTATGTAAACGGGTGCAAAATTAGCTATAACCTCGGAGGTAATCAAATATTTGCCTGCCTTTTATTTGGGGAAGTCACAGGGGTAGCAGGTAGTGCGAATTTTCCCTAAAAAAAGCGTGAGGTTTAGAGTATTTCAGTATATTTGCAAGTCGCAATCTTACATTTTGATTAAAGAATTAGAGACATAAATTGAGATAACAATCTTATTTTAATTTAAAATAAATAAACTATGGCAGACAGTAAAGAAAAACTCTTCTCAGATTTTTCTCCTGTTTCCACCGAGAAGTGGATGGAGAAGGTCACAGCTGACCTGAAAGGAGCTGATTTTGAGAAGAAACTCGTTTGGAAGACAAACGAAGGATTCAAGGTAAAACCTTTCTACCGGATGGAAGACCTGGAAGGACTTAAAACAACCGATGCGCTTCCCGGAGAATTCCCTTATTTAAGAGGCACGAAGAAGAATAGTAATGAGTGGTTGGTTCGTCAGGAGATTAAGGTGGAATCTCCGAAAGAAGCCAATGCGAAAGCTCTGGATATTCTGAACAAAGGCATCGATTCTCTTTCTTTCCATGTAAAAGCAAAAGAACTCAATGCGGAATACATTGAGACATTGTTGAACGACATTTGTGCAGAATGTGTTGAACTGAATTTTTCTACCTGTCAGGGACATGTAGTGGAGCTTGCCGATTTGTTGGTAGCTTATTTCCAGAAAAAGGATTATGATTTGACGAAGTTGCAAGGCTCTATCAATTATGACTTCTTCAATAAGATGCTGGCCAAAGGCAAAGAAAAGGGAAACATGGTGCAAACAGCCAAAGCCCTGATCGAGGCTACTGCACAATTACCCAAATATCGTGTGCTGAATGTGAATGCACTGACCCTGAATAATGCGGGTGCTTATATTTCTCAGGAACTGGGATATGCATTGGCATGGGGCAATGAATATATGAATCAGTTGACTGAAGCCGAGATTCCCGCTGCCATCGCGGCTAAGAAAATTAAGTTTAATTTTGGTATCAGTTCTAATTATTTCCTTGAAATTGCAAAATTCCGTGCTGCCCGTATGTTGTGGGCGAACATTGTGGCTTCTTACAATCCCGAATGTCTGCGTGATTGCGAAAACAAGGGGCCTAACGGTGAGTGCCGTTGTGCTGCCAAGATGAAGGTACATGCTGAAACATCTACTTTCAATCTGACATTGTTTGATGCTCACGTGAATCTGCTTCGTACACAAACAGAAGCAATGTCTGCTGCATTGGGAGGCGTAGATTCAATGACGGTAGTTCCTTTCGATAAAACCTATGAAACTCCCGATGAATTCTCCGAACGTCTGGCCCGCAACCAGCAGTTGCTGTTGAAAGAAGAATCACACTTCGATAAAGTGATTGACCCGGCAGCCGGTTCTTACTATATTGAAAACCTTACGGTATCTATCGCTAAGCAGGCATGGGAAATCTTCCTTGCCGTTGAAGAAGAAGGAGGCTTCTATGCTGCTTTGAAAGCCGGTACTGTTCAGGCGGCTGTAAACGAAAGTAACAAAGCGCGCCATAAAGCGGTGGCTCAGCGTCGTGAAGTCCTGTTGGGTACTAACCAGTTCCCTAATTTCAATGAAAAAGCCGGTGATAAGAAACCGGTAGAAGCGACCTGTTGTTGTGGCGGGCACGATACTTGCGAAAAAGATGTTGCTACATTGAACTTCGATCGTGCTGCAAGTCAATTTGAGGCATTACGCCTGGAAACGGAAGCCAGCGGCAAACGTCCGAAGGCCTTTATGCTGACAATCGGTAATCTGGCTATGCGTCAGGCACGTGCACAATACTCCTGTAACTTCCTGGCTTGTGCCGGATATGAGGTGATTGATAATCTTGGTTTTGAAACGGTTGAAGCAGGCGTGGAAGCAGCGATGGCTGCCAAAGCTGATATTGTGGTGCTTTGCTCAAGCGATGACGAATATGCAGAGTACGCTATTCCGGCCTTCCGGGCCTTGAACGGTCGTGCCATGTTCATCATTGCCGGAAATCCGGAATGTGCCGAAGAGCTGAAAGCTGCCGGTATCGAGAACTTCATCCATGTACGTGTCAATGTACTGGAAACACTTAAAGAGTTCAACGCTAAATTATTGAAGTAAGATGAGAAAAGATTTTAAAAACTTAGATATCTACGCAGCATTCCAGCCCGCTAACGGTGCGGAATGGCAAAAGGCTAACGGAATCGAAGCCAACTGGAAGACTCCGGAACACATCTGCGTAAAGCCTGTTTATACCAAAGAAGACCTTGAAGGAATGGAACACCTGGACTATGCTGCCGGTCTTCCTCCCTATTTGCGTGGTCCGTATTCAGTGATGTATACTCTTCGTCCCTGGACTATCCGCCAGTATGCCGGATTCTCTACAGCTGAAGAGTCAAATGCTTTCTATCGCCGTAACTTGGCTTCCGGACAGAAAGGTCTGTCGGTTGCGTTCGACTTGGCTACACACCGCGGCTATGACCCCGACCACGAACGTGTGGTAGGTGATGTGGGTAAGGCCGGTGTATCCATCTGTTCACTCGAGAATATGAAAGTCTTGTTTGATGGTATCCCTTTGAACAAGATGTCCGTATCTATGACTATGAACGGTGCTGTACTCCCGATCATGGCATTCTATATCAATGCCGGACTGGAACAAGGAGCTAAACTCGAGGAGATGGCCGGTACGATCCAGAATGATATTTTGAAAGAATTTATGGTGCGTAATACTTATATTTATCCACCTGCATTCTCAATGAAAATCATCTCTGATATTTTTGAATATACCTCACAGAAGATGCCGAAGTTCAACTCTATCTCTATCTCCGGTTATCATATGCAGGAGGCTGGTGCGACAGCCGATATCGAATTGGCTTACACATTGGCTGACGGTTTGGAATATCTCCGTGCAGGTGTTGCCGCAGGTATCGATATTGATGCTTTTGCTCCGCGTCTCTCTTTCTTCTGGGCCATTGGAACGAATCACTTTATGGAAATTGCCAAAATGCGTGCAGCACGTATGTTATGGGCGAAGATTGTGAAGCAATTCAATCCGAAGAACCCGAAATCTCTAGCACTGCGTACGCACTCTCAGACTTCCGGTTGGTCATTGACAGAACAAGATCCGTTCAACAATGTGGGACGTACTTGTATCGAAGCCATGGCTGCTGCACTGGGACATACCCAGTCGTTGCATACCAATGCTCTCGATGAAGCTATTGCTTTGCCGACAGACTTTTCTGCACGTATTGCCCGTAATACTCAGATCTATATTCAGGAAGAAACTTATATCTGCAAGAACGTTGACCCGTGGGGTGGATCTTATTATGTGGAATCTCTGACCAATGAATTGGCTCACAGTGCTTGGGAGCATATTCAGGAAATCGAGAAGTTGGGAGGTATGGCAAAGGCTATCGAGACCGGTATTCCGAAAATGCGTATCGAAGAAGCGGCTGCCCGTGCACAAGCACGTATCGACAGCGGATCGCAGACCATTGTCGGTGTAAATAAGTATCGTCTTGAAAAAGAAGATCCGATTGATATTCTTGAAGTAGACAATACTGCTGTTCGTAAAGAGCAGATCGAGAACCTGAAACGTTTGAAAGAAGGTCGTAATCAGGCCGAAGTGGACAAGGCACTGGCCGCTATCACTGAATGTGTGAAAACCGGTAAGGGCAATTTGCTCGAGTTGGCGGTAGAAGCTGCCCGTGTTCGTGCTACATTGGGTGAAATCTCGTATGCTTGCGAACAAATAGTAGGACGTTATAAAGCAATAATCAGAACTATATCAGGCGTGTATTCATCAGAAAGCAAAGGCGACGCTGACTTTAAGCGCGCTTGCGAACTCACTGAGAAGTTTGCAAAGAAAGAGGGACGTCAACCCCGTATTATGGTTGCAAAGATGGGCCAGGACGGTCACGATCGTGGTGCCAAAGTAGTAGCTACCGGATATGCCGATTGTGGCTTCGACGTGGATATGGGACCGTTGTTCCAGACTCCTGCCGAAGCAGCTCGTGAGGCGGTAGAGAATGATGTTCATGTAGTGGGAGTTTCTTCGTTAGCGGCCGGACACAAGACCTTGGTTCCGCAGATTATTGAAGAACTGAAAAAACTGGGACGTGAAGATATCGTAGTAATTGCCGGTGGTGTAATACCTGCTCAGGATTACGATTTCTTGTATAAAGCTGGTGTGGCTGCTATTTTTGGTCCGGGTACTCCGGTGGCCAAGGCTGCTTGTCAGATTCTGGAAATCCTGATGGATGAGGATTAAAGACCATCTTTAAAGAATGACAATAAAGAGGCGAAGTATTTTTTTATACTTCGCCTCTTTTGGGTTCTATCCGTTGGCTTATTATCGGATGTTTGTCCTTTGCGCTTTATTGAATAGCTTGTCTGGTAAAAGAGAATGCGAGTGCATTAACTTCTGTCTTTAGGTTTTGAGGCAGGTAGACACGTACTCGGTTATTCTTTATTTCCCATTTTACTTTTTTCCCGTTCTGTAAACAATAGATGGCACTTCTTTTTGCAGGGATATTGTTTTCCCATTCTATATAGTCGGGAAACTTTTCAGTTTCCGGATTACTATATAATGCATACATCGTTTTTCCATCTTTATTCATGGTAAACCAGATACCTTCACTATAATATTGGGGTGTTGTAACAGTGTTGTAGATAGCCGTACCATTCTTTTTCATCCATCCTCCTATGGTTTGCAGACGGCTGACAATCTCATCCTGTAATATCCCTTTGGGGGTAGGACCTACACCAAGTAATAAACTTCCTCCTTTTGCTACGATTTCCATTAGTTTTGCTATTACTGTAACTGGTGATTTGAATACTGCATGCGGAGTATATCCCCAGTCTACTCCCAGTGTCATACAAGTTTCCCACGGGTAGGGGAGTTGTTTGTCCGGAATTTGCTGTTCCGGGGTCTGATAGTTTTCATATTTGCCATGGATGGTACGGTCTACGAATAAAATACCCGGTTGTGCCTGTCGTGCCATTTGTGAAATACGGTCCATGTCTAAAACTGACTTCGTTCCGGGATTGTTTACCCATCCGCCGTCTAACCATAAAATGTCGATCGGACCGTAGTTATGCATTAACTCTCCGATTTGATTGTAAGTGAACTCTTTGAACTGATTCCAACGCCAGGGATTCTTGTCAATGTTGTAATTTTGTGTACGTCGGGGAGTGGCGTAGCGTGGCCACCAATAATATTCCGAATGCCAGTCCGGTTTAGAAAAATAGGCTCCTACCATTAAATCATTGTTACGGAAAGCCTCAAACACGTATTTGGCAACGTCTGCCCGGGGATCTGTTTGGAAGGGACCTTTGGCTATTGAAAAATCGGAGAAAGCCGTATTGAACATATTGAATCCGTCGTGGTGCTTAGTTGTAAATATTGCATAGCGCATACCTGCTGACTTCGCCGCTTGTGCCCATTGCTCCGGATCGAAACGGGTAGGATTGAATGAATCTTTCAGCCCCCAATACCATTTTTTGTAGTCTTCATAGGCCATAGTGCTGTCGCGTGGAATCCAATCTGCCTCTTCCGAACAGATAGACCATGATTCTACGATTCCTGCAACAGAATATAAACCCCAGTGAATCAGCATTCCAAATTTCTGGTCCTGCCAGTGATGTAGTTTTTGTATTACCAGACTATCTTCAGGAGGCGTATATTGGTCGGAACGTTCGTGAACGTATTGTGCTTTCATATTGAAAGCAAATGCAAGGAATAAGGTAAATGCCAATAATAATTTGTAGCTTTTCATGTTTTTTCGGATTTTAAAGATTATACGAAGCAAAGCTACAAAATAAATGGAGACGGATTACTACTTCTCCCTTCCTATTTTTTTGTACCTTTGTCTGCTCAATTCTCATTATAATAAGAAAAACAAATGATAGTTTGCATAGCCGAAAAGCCCTCTGTGGCACGTGATATTGCTGATATTTTAGGAGCCCGCGAAAGGAAAGAAGGGTATATTGAAGGAAACGGATACCAGGTTACCTGGACATTCGGTCATCTTTGTACCCTGAAAGAACCTCACGAATATACTCCCGGCTGGAAGTCATGGAGTCTGGGCAGCCTGCCTATGATTCCTCCACGTTTTGGCATCAAACTGATAGAGAATCCTACTTACGAGAAACAATTCCATATTATTGAGGGATTGATGCAAAAGGCTGATGAGATAATAAACTGCGGTGATGCCGGTCAAGAGGGGGAACTGATTCAGCGGTGGGTGATGCAGAAAGCCGGAGCGCGGTGTCCGGTAAAACGTTTGTGGATCTCTTCACTGACAGAAGAAGCTATTAAAGAAGGATTTGCGAAACTAAAAGATCAGAAGGATTTTCAACCACTTTATGAGGCGGGGATGTCTCGGGCTATTGGTGACTGGTTGCTGGGGATGAATGCCACGAGGCTCTATACTGTAAAATATGGGCAGAATCGGCAAGTGCTTTCGATCGGACGAGTACAGACCCCTACACTCGCACTGATCGTCAACAGGCAACTGGATATTGAAAATTTTCAGCCTAAACAATATTGGGAACTGAAAACCATATATCGTGATACAACTTTCTCGGCCCTTATTCGTAAAAGTGATGAAGAGCTGGCGGCTGAAGAAGAAAAGTCCGGTGGTAAGGCTAAGAAAACAGAGAACCGGGGCATTGATCCGATAGCTAATCGTGAAGAGGGGATGGCATTGGTGGAACGCATTAAAGATCTGCCTTTTGTCGTGACTTCTGTGGCTAAAAAAGACGGAAAGGAGTATGCTCCCCGTCTGTTCGACTTGACTTCTCTTCAAGTGGAATGCAATAAGAAGTTTGCCTATTCTGCCGATGAAACTCTGAAACTTATCCAATCTCTTTATGAAAAGAAAGTGACTACCTATCCACGTGTAGATACTACTTTCCTGAGTGACGATATTTATCCTAAGTGTCCGAATATCCTGAAAGGACTGAAAGATTATGAAGTACTTACTACGCCGTTGGCAGGAGCTTCATTGGCTAAGTCGAAAAAGGTTTTTGATAGTTCGAAAGTAACCGATCACCATGCCATTATTCCTACAGGAGTTTATCCGCAAAACCTGACGGATATGGAGCGTAGGGTATTTGATTTGATAGCTCGCCGGTTTATAGCGGTTTTTTATCCTGATTGCAAAGTTTCTACTACAACAGTGATGGGAGAGGTTGATAGTATCGAGTTCAAGGTAACCGGTAAGCAGATTCTGGAACCGGGATGGCGGGTAGTATTTGCCAAAGACGTAAAAGATCCGAATGAAGAAAAAGAAGGTGAAGATGAAAACGTGCTTCCTGCTTTCGTGAAAGGGGAAAGTGGTCCGCATATACCGGATTTTAATGAAAAATGGACTCAGCCGCCTAAACCCTATACGGAAGCTACCCTGCTTCGTGCGATGGAAACAGCCGGCAAGCTGGTGGATAACGATGAACTTCGGGATGCATTGAAAGAAAATGGTATCGGCCGTCCTTCTACTCGTGCAGCTATTATCGAAACTCTCTTTAAACGTAACTATATCCGTAAGGAAAAGAAGAATCTGATAGCTACCCCTACCGGAGTGGAATTGATTCAGTTGATTCATGAAGAGTTGCTGAAGTCGGCTGAACTGACGGGTATCTGGGAAAAGAAATTGCGTGAGATAGAAAAGAAAACTTACGATGCTCGTCAATTCCTGGAAGAATTGAAGCAAATGGTGTCTGAGATAGTAAATAGTGTGCTATCTGATAATACGAACCGTCGTATCACCATTCAGGAGGCTACAGCGGTAGAAGAAGAAAAGAAAAAGAAAGAACCGAAAAGACGGGAACGGAAATCTGCTACTCCGAAGGAAAAGAAAGGTAAATCGGAGCCTGCAACAGTCGATGTGTCTTCTACCGGTCAATCTGTTCGGGCGGATGCCTTAAAAGAAACAGATTCTTTGGTAGGGAAACTTTGTCCGGTTTGCGGAAAGGGAGTGATAATCAAGGGTAAAACTGCTTATGGCTGTTCCGAATGGAAAAATGGATGCACTTATCGGAAAGCGTTCGAATAGGGCTTCTGTTTTGTTAATACATAATTTTAACTGAACTATTTTATAAAAAGCTCGTTATTAATACCACTTATCAATTAATAACGAGCCTTATGAATACAATGTTTTTCAACGCGGTATCTTGTTTTTTTGTATGCGCCGGTCTTATCATAGCCCTTATTCTGGCAATTAATGTAATATTTCACAGGCAATCCATGAAAATAATGAATATAGTGTGGGTACTTACCGGATTATGGGGCCATTATTTCGCTTTGTTTGCTTATTATACTTTTGGTGTCCGAAAAGATAATATGGTGGCAACAGTACCTATGGAGAATATGAAAATGGATATGAAGATATCGATGGAGATGGATATGTCTGAAGTACGTCCACAATGGCAGTCTATCACTTTGTCGGCACTTCATTGTGGAGCCGGTTGCACTTTGGCGGATATTATCGGAGAATGGTTTACATACTGGGTACCTTTGCAGATAGGAGGAAGTTTAATAGCAGGTAGCTGGGCACTCGATTTTGTATTGGCATTGATTCTCGGTGTTTTCTTTCAATTTATTGCAATTCGCGAAATGGAAGCTATCTCTTTTCGTGAAGCTGTTTCTCGTGCCTTTAAGGCCGATTTTTTTTCATTATTAGCTTGGCAGGTAGGGATGTATAGCTGGATGGCTGTTGCTACTTTTATACTTTTTAAAGATGAATCTCTGGAAAAAACATCCTGGACATTCTGGTTTATGATGCAGATTGCCATGCTTTTGGGATTCATGGTGTCCTATCCGGTGAATGCATGGTTGATTAAATCGGGTATCAAAAAAGGAATGTAATTTCCGACTTCTGGAAAAACATCAAAAAGATGATTGATTATTGGTGAAATATCTATGCATTTACAGATACACATCTCCTTAAATATGTTATTGTGAACCGACATCTTCTTTTGGATCGGTTTTCACAGCAGGCATTGCAGACTTTGCATAGCTATCGTGCCGTTATGTTCAGCCCTACGATGTTTTTGTGATTGTAAGGTGAAACATATTATCTTGACTGGTGGAACGGATACGGCCCGTAGCATAGCAAAAGCTATTCCGGCTACTCCGCTTTCGGCAGAGACCGGAGGGAAGAATGTCATTATTCTGACTGCCTCGGGGGATCGTGATCATACTATTATAAATATTGTCATATCAGTTTTTGGTAATGCGGGACAGAAGTGTTCTGCCTGTTCGTTGTTGGTTGAGCGTTCGGTATATGAAGATAAGAACTTCCAAAAGAAACTGATTGATGTGGCTACCAGCATGAAAGCGGGGAGTGTTTGGAATCCGGGTAATGTAGTGGGGCCAATGATAACGAATAAAAAATGAAAAATTATTGCAGGCATTGACATTGGAACCGGGAGAATCATAGTTAGTACCGTGCTTGTTCCCTTGAGATACCGATGAAAATATATAAGGCGGCTGCACAAGCTGACAAACATATTGCAGCGGCGCCTCCGGTGAAAAACGGAAGGGTAGAGCTGATAATCATATTAAGGAGCAAAGTATTGCCTTTGAATATCATAGATACGGAAGTATTTCGGAAGTACCCGCCTTTGAATAAAACTAATACTCTATGGTTTTGTTATCTAAATGCAGATAACAAAACCATTTTAATATAAAGAGTATGAGAAGAAAAATAATGATGGCAACATTGATTGTCATAGCTGTAAATTTTATCTGGAGTGGACAACCGGTAAAAGCATGTACGCGTGCAGTATATATTGGTCCGGACAATATGGTAATCACCGGGCGTACAATGGATTGGAAAGAGGATATTCAGTCTAACCTGTATCTTTTCCCTCGCGGTATCAAACGGGCCGGATATAATAAAGGAAATACGGTAGAGTGGATTTCGAAGTACGGTAGCATTGTAGCAACCGGATATGATATCGGTACTTGTGACGGAATGAACGAAAAAGGACTGGTTGCCAGCTTGTTATTCTTGCCGGAATCTATTTATGTCCGTCCTAATGATACTCGTCCTGTTATGGGTATCAGCATTTGGACACAGTATGTGCTGGATAATTTTGCTACGGTAAGTGAGGCTGTAGAAGAGTTGAAGAAACAGACTTTCCGTATTGATGCTCCGGATATGCCTAATGGTTCGGCATCTACATTGCACATGGCTATCACTGATGAAACGGGTAATTCCGCTGTTTTGGAATATATCGATGGAAATCTGATTATTCATGAAGGTAAGGAGTATCAGGTGATGACTAATTCACCCCGTTATGATCTACAGTTGGCTGTGAATGATTATTGGAAGGAAGTAGGTGGTTTAAATATGCTGCCGGGCACTAATCGTTCAAGTGATCGTTTTGTACGCGCTTCTTTCTATATTCATGCTATTCCGCAGACTTCAGATGCAAAAATTGCCGTACCGAGTGTGTTGAGCGTCATGCGTAATGTTTCTGTTCCTTTTGGAATTACGACTCCGGATAAGCCTTACATTTCTTCCACTCGTTGGCGTTCGGTTTCCGATCAAAAAAATCGGGTATACTATTTTGAGTCTACTTTAACTCCTAACCTTTTCTGGATAGATTTACATAAAGTCGATTTTAGTCCGAATGCAAGTATTAAGAAATTGTCTTTGACTCACGGAGAGGTTTATGCAGGAGATGTAGTGAAAGATTTCAAAGACAGTAGATCGTTTACATTTATGTTTGAATTACCCCAATAAAAATGTCTACCGAGGCAGATACAGATTAATACAGAATTCAACTAAAAAATTCTGTATTAATCTGTGTTATCCGCAGTGGATATATTATTTCTTTCCATATATCAGATGGAATTCTACTACAGCTTCAATTCCTTTTCTGAATATATCCAAAGAGAAGTTTTCGTTAGGAGAATGGATAGCATCCGATTCTAGGCCAAATCCCATTAATACAGTTTTTATACCTAACACCTGTTCGAAAGTTGATATAATAGGTATACTTCCTCCTCGGCGTACTGCCAATGGCTTTTTCCCGAAAGCAATTTCAAATCCTTTTTCCGCTGCCTGATAAGCAGGCAGTGATATGGGACATACATATCCCTGGCCTCCATGCATGGCAGTCACTTTTACTTCTACCGTAGCAGGAGCGATCTGCCGGATGTAGTCAGCAAAAAGTTTTGAGATCACATGATGATCTTGATGGGGAACCAGGCGGCATGATACTTTGGCATAGGCTTTGGAAGGGAGTACTGTTTTAGAACCTTCCCCGGTGTAACCTCCCCAAATACCACAAATGTCGAATGAAGGCCTGCAACTGTTTCTTTCGAGAGTGCTGTATCCTTTCTCACCGAAAAGTTCTTTTACTCCGATGGCTTCCTTATATTTTTCTTCATTAAAAGGGATGTGGGCAATCATTTCTCGTTCTGCTTGTGGAACTTCTTCTACAGCATCATAGAATCCGGGTATTGTGATACGTCCGTCGGTATCAATTACCTTACTTAACATACCACAAAGTACGTTGATCGGATTGGCTACCGCTCCACCAAAGTGTCCCGAATGGAGGTCACGGTTAGGACCTGTTATTTCGATTTCCCAGTAAGCCAGACCACGCAGTCCGGTGGTTAGTGAAGGAAGGTCGGCCCCCAACATACTGGTATCTGATACCAAGATAACATCGGCTTTTAGTAATTCTTTATGCTCTTCACAGAAAGCTTCCAGGCTTGGTGAACCAATCTCTTCTTCTCCCTCAAAGATAAACTTTACGTTATTCTCCAGCAGGTTGTATTTTACGAGATATTCAAATGCTTTCACCTGGATAAATGCTTGTCCCTTATCATCGTCGGCTCCGCGCGCCCAAATATGTCCGTCACGTATTTCCGGTTCGAACGGTTGGCTCTTCCACAGATCGAGAGGCTCGGCAGGCATCACGTCATAATGAGCGTATATCAACACTGTTTTAGCATTCGGATCCACTATCTTTTGCCCAAATACAATCGGATTACCTTTCGAAGGCATAACGATGGCTTCGTCTGCTCCGGCCTTGAGTAGCAATTGTGTCCAGCGTTGTGCGCATGCCAGCATATCATCATGGTGTTCCGGCAATGCACTGATACTGGGAATACGGATGAGGCTGAACAAGTCTTCCATCATCGTCGATTCATTCTCTGCAATGTATTTCTGAATTTCGTTCACGTTCAATAGTTGTTAAAGTTGTGTCATTCTATCTAATAAATAATAGTCGAGTATGGTCATTGCTGCCATAGCTTCCACAATAGGCACTGCACGTGGCAATACACACGGGTCATGGCGTCCCCGGGCCTTTAGTGTTGTATCAATACCGTCTATGTTTACAGTTTCCTGCTCCATCAAAACAGTAGCCACCGGTTTAAACGCTACCCTGAAAAAGATGTCCTGTCCGTTGCTGATGCCTCCCTGTATACCTCCGGAGTGGTTGGTACGTGTTTCAATCCGGCCATTATTGTTGTAGAATACGTCATTTTGTTCCGATCCCTTTTGTTTGAGCCCCTTGAATCCGTCTCCATATTCAAAAGCCTTTGCGGCATTGATGCTTAGCATAGCATTGCCCAATGCAGCATGGAGCTTGCCGTATACGGGTTGCCCAAGTCCGATAGGACAACCTTTGATGACACAAGTCAGTACACCGCCAATGGTATCTCCTTCTCCTTTGATTTTGTAAATCAGGTCTTGCATTTCTTTTGCTTTCTCCGGATCGGGACAGCGCACCGGGTTGGTTTCGATCAAGTCCAGATCGTAATCCGTGTAATTGCCTTCCAGTTTTATAGGACCTACCTGTGAAGTATATGCCGTGATGTGAATACCCAATTGGCGTAATGCTAATTTGGCCAATGCACCGCCTACTACCCTTGAAATGGTTTCACGTGCCGAAGAACGACCACCGCCACGGTGATCGCGGATTCCATACTTTACGGTGTATGTGTAGTCGGCGTGTGACGGACGGTATACTTTCTCCAGGTTATTGTAGTCATTAGAATGTTGGTTTTCGTTCCATACGATAAACCCGATAGGGCATCCGGTAGACTTTCCTTCGAAAATGCCTGAAAGGAATTCTACTTTATCAGCTTCTTTTCGGGAGGTAGTAATTACCGATTGTCCCGGACGACGACGGCTTAGTTCCTGCTGAACAAACTCCTCATCGATGACGATACCTGCTGGAAATCCATCGATCACTCCTCCGATTCCTTTACCATGGGATTCACCAAAGCTGGTTAGTCTGAAAATATTGCCAAATGAATTGAACATATTGAATAAGGCTTTAAAATTTAGTATATGCAAATATAACAATAAAATTCAGGAAAGAGTTGTTCTCTTAAGTTTTCCTTTATCCGTGGAAGATGAATCTTATTGTAATTGGCATCAAACATAGTCCGCTCTCTAATTATTCCGATAGAGGAAATTAGCAACTATAAAGGAACTTTATAATTAAAAAGAGAGCTGCATTAACTACATTTGATGATTTTTTATTTATTTTGCGCAACTGATATTGTTAGAAGCCGTGCAATATGTATAATGATGAACTTATTGAAAGTAGTAAGATAAAATGGCAGTCGTTTCTGAAAGGAGATGATGATGCCTATGCATGGCTATATTCCCGGTATGTTCAGCAACTCTATCAGTACGGATGCCGTTTTACGACGGATACAGAGATGGTGAAAGATTGTGTTCAAGATGTTTTTGTGAATGTTTATAGGCAGAAGGATAGGTACTCTTCTCCTCCGGATAATGTTAAAATCTACTTAATGTCTTCATTAAGAAATTCTATTTTTAATGTTTTCAATAAAGGGAATTTGCATGACACTTATATCTCCAATATCAATTATGAATTCGATTTGTCGGTTGAAGAAAAACTGATTGAGACAGAAGATGAAACCTCTCAGAAGCATACTGTTGCTCATTTGCTAAATACACTCTCTCCCAGACAGCGAGAGATTATTTACTATCGTTTTTTTGAAGGATTAGATTACAGTGCCATTTGTGAATTGATGGGGCTTAATTATCAGTCAGCCTATAATTTACTTCAGCGTTCTCTCTCCAGATTACGTGAAATGTATGGTATATTACCATTCTTTTTTCTATTTTAATATTCTGTTTATCAGTAGATAATAAAAAAGTAATAAAAAAAATCCATTTACACTGAGTAGATTTCGAAACTCTGTTTGTCTTTTTATGAAAAGAAGAAAATGGAGAAAAATCACTATATACATTATACTGCTGCCGATTTGTTGAATGACGGGACTTTCCTGGATTCGATGCAACACCCTACGGAGCAAAGTGAAAAGTTCTGGTCACAACTGGAAAAGGAAAATGAAACTTTTGCCGGAGAATTACGTATGGCCCGAAGCTTTTTAATGGCTGTGGCGGAAAGCCCTCAAAAACGGATGACAGACGATGAAGTGGGGACACTTTGGGAGCGAATTAGCCGGCAGGTAGCGATGGAAAAAAGAGTGAAAAGAAAAAAACAGTTGCTTTTCTTACGTGTGGCCGGGATTGCTGCTTGCATATCAGTGTTGGCATTGAGCAGTTACTTTGTTTTTTCACTTATTTCATTTTATGAAGAAAGTTTTTGTTACAGTTTGGCCGGTATTTCCGAGCCGGATAGCAGTAATGACATACAGCTGATTTTATCGGAAGGACGTAAGTTGGTTATGGATGGGAAAGAAAGCAGGTTGCACTACAAGGAAGGTGGTAAGATAGCTATTAGTTCCGGAAAGACCCAATTGGACGAAGAAAATGAAACCGGTTACAATCAATTAATTGTTCCTTCGGGGAAGCGTTCTTTCATAACTTTCTCCGATGGTACCCGAGTAGCCGTAAATGCCAATACCCGTATAGTATACCCGTCAGAGTTTTCGGGACATAAGCGGGAAATTTATGTGAATGGAGAAGTCTATCTTCAAGTATCTCCTGATAAAAAGCATCCTTTCGTTGTGAAAACCAATCGCATGGAAGTAGAAGTGTTGGGTACGGAATTTAATGTAAGTGCTTACGATTTTACAAAAAATCAATCGGTGGTTCTAGTATCAGGTAAAGTAGAAGTGGATACATATAAATATCCTAAAAAAGTTCTGAAGCCCAATGATATGTTGACTTATGACGGACAAGACGACGGGCTACGGGTAAATACAGTAGATGTATCTGAATATATAAGTTGGGTGGATGGTTATTATTGTTTCAACCATGAGAAGATTGAAATCATAACCGAAAAGCTATCTCGATATTATGGAAAGCGTGTCATACCTGATTCCGGTTTGATAGGATTGACTTGTAGTGGTAAGCTCGATTTACGAGACGATTTACGGGATGTTCTGGAAGTATTAAGTAAAACTATACCTGCACAAATAGAGACCAGAGATAATTATTTTTTATTAACCAAGTGATTTTTAATACTATGAAACAAGGACCTTAAATTTTAAAAGAAAGGGTTGGATAATACCCTCATATCATCCAACCCCTGATTAGATTAAACTACGTAAAAACAAATTTGTTAATCAAATCGTACAAATGTATGAATAATCATGGAATTTTTAGTCCCGATAGGACTAAAGTAAGAACTTTATTATCAATAAAAAGTATTTTTTTGTTTTTGTTATTCACTTTTGCATTCGAAATGGCTTATGCTTCAAGTGTTTACTCTCAAACCAAAGTCTTTACTATGCAATCTGCCGAGAAAACCGTATTACAGGTTTTTAAAGAAATAGAGAAGAATAGTGAGTTTATAATCTTTTATAGAGACGGTGTTATTGACTTAAACCGGAAGGTTAGTGTAAATGTGGTTAACCAGTCTGTTGATAAAATACTGGAGCAGTTACTGGCACATACCGATAATGGTTTCACCATTAAAGACCGTCAAATAATCATTTATAAAAAAGAGACTTCTGCGACACCTTCGGTTTCACAGCAAAAAAACAAAATTAAAGTAACCGGGGTTGTTACTGATGCAAAAGGTGAGTCTATCATCGGTGCTAACGTTGTCGTAAAAGGGAATCCTACCATAGGTGCCATTACCAATATGGAAGGACGTTATGAAGTGATGCTTCCCTCGGACGATGTCATTTTATTGGTTTCATATTTGGGATATAATACCGAAGAAATCAAAGTAAAGGGACGTCGTAATATCAACGTTGTTTTGCATGAGGACTCAAAAGCACTCGATGAAGTAGTGATAGTTGGTTACGGTAAGCAGAAGAAGGAAAGTGTGGTGGTCTCCATGAGTTCTATCAAGCCCAAAGATATTGTTGTTCCTTCCCGCACCTTAAATAATAGTCTTGCCGGTCAGGTAGCAGGTCTGATCGCCGTACAACGTTCTGGAGAACCCGGTTATGACAATGCTGAATTCTGGATTCGTGGAGTCAGTACTTTTGCCGGGGGAACTTCTCCGCTCGTACTTGTCGATGGAGTGCCGAGAAATATGAGCGATATTGAACCGGATGAAATAGAAACATTTTCTGTTCTGAAAGATGCAGCTGCTACTGCTATTTACGGCGCAGAAGGAGCTAACGGTGTAGTATTGGTGACTACTAAACGTGGCCGTGTTGAAAAAGCTAAAATATCTTTTAAGACCGAACACACCATTTCATCACCTACCCGCCTTCCTGAGTTTGTAGGTTCTGCCGATTATCTTAGTTTATATAATGAGGCATTGCGTAATGATGGTGAAGGACCGCAGTTTTCAGATGAACTGATAGCCCATTACCGTAACAACGACGATCCGGATTTGTATCCCAATACCAATTGGATTGACGAACTTCTCCGGAAGAACACCTTTAGTCATCGCTATACACTCAATGTACGCGGCGGTACTGAGAAAGCCAAGTATTTTGTGTCGGGAGCCTATTATAACGAAAGCGGATTATTCAAGAACAGGCCAAATGGGATTTATGATACCAATATTGGTATAGACCGTTTTAACTTGCGTTCGAATATCGATATGGCTGTATCTTCCACCACTACTGTAGGGGTAGATCTCGCTATGCAATACCTTATTAATAATTATCCGGGAACGGGTACTTCCACCATTTTCCGTTCTATGTTAATCACGCCTCCTTATGCTTTCCCCGCAGTGTACAGTGATGGTACCGTAGCCACGTATGCCCAGGAAAGAGATGCGAACATGCGTAACCCTTATAACTTATTAATGAATTCCGGGTATGCCAAAGAATATAGGACAGGTATACAATCGAAAGTAAATGTCAACCAGAAACTTGATTTTATTACTAAAGGTTTGTCTGCAAACTTAAATGTAAGTTATGACTACGATAGTGAGATGATTATTCGTCGCGAGTATAATCCGACACGATACCATGCCACAGGCCGTGATGAATTAGGGCAGCTGATTTTTTCCACAGTAGTATCGGGTAATCCGGATATTCAAGATCCCAAAAACAGTGCGACATCTGCTACCAAGAAAATTTATATCGATGCATCTATCAACTATAAGCGTACATTTGGAAAGCATGATGTGGGAGCAATGTTACTATATATGCAAAAAGAAACGCAACAGCATAATGTTCCCCTTCCATTCCGTAAGCAAGGATTCGTAGGACGTGCTACATATGGCTATGATGGGCGTTACTTTATTGAAGGTAATTTTGGTTATACCGGTTCTGAGGCATTTGCTGAAGGCAATCGTTTTGGCTTTTTTCCGGCAATAGGTGCCGCTTATTACCTTTCCAATGAATCATTTTATCCGGAAGTAATAAAAAAAGTGGTAAATAAACTAAAGCTAAGAGCGTCTGTCGGGCGGACTGGTAACGATAAAACCGGACAGGAACGTTTTTTGTATCGTCCCACTTTTACTACCAATGCCGGCGGATTTACGCAGGGTATCGGTGATACGGGCGGAACTAACGGAATTGGTAACGGAATTGTTGAAGGACGTTTCGCCGCTCCTTATCTGGCTTGGGAAATTGAGGACAAGCAGAATTATGGTTTCGATCTGGGACTGTTTGATAACCGCATCGATATTATCTTCGATTATTTCCGTTCTGAGCGTAGGGATATTTTGTTACAGCGTCGTACTGTTCCACAATTGGGCGGGCTTCGTCAAGACCCGTGGCAGAATTTTGGTAAAGTACGTAATCAGGGTATAGATATGTCGATGAATCTCAATCAACAGATAGGTAAACTGAAACTTAGTGCTCGGGGAACCTTTACTTTTACCCGGAATAAAATTCTTGAATATGATGAACTACCTCAGAAGTATGGATATCAAGCTGTTACCGGTACAAGAGTTAGTGAGAATACTCTTTATATAGCCGACCGCCTTTATACAGAAGACGATTTTATAGTCAGTACCAATGCTAACGGATTGAAAACCTATAAACTCCGTTCGGAACTTCCACGTCCTACTTTAGGAGGACTGATTGGCCCGGGTGATATCAAATATGTCGATGTAAATGGTGATGGCGTGATTGACTCTTATGATCAGGTAAGAGGAGTGGGTAATCCGAGTACTCCTGAAATTATTTATGGATTTGGTCTTAACGCTGAGTACAAAGGCTTCTATGCGAGTATCTTTTTTCAGGGAGCAGGCAATACATCTGTTCTTCTGGGAGGAGCCACTTCCGAAGGATGGTATCCGTTCTCTTGGGGCGTCGACCAGTCCAATTATCGTACGTTTGCTTTAGACCGCTGGACTGAAAACAATCCCAGTCAGGATGTTATTATTCCGCGTTTGCATAAGAACAATGCCAATAATGCCAATAATCGGGTGGCAAGCACTTGGTGGTTGCGTAATGGTTCCTTCTTACGACTGAAAAATATAGAGTTCGGTTATCAGCTTCCTAAGAAATTTATGGATAAGATTGGTTTTGAGGCTGCCCGTATTTATATTATGGGATATAACCTTGCTGTGTGGGATGACATTAAATATTTCGATCCGGAAGCCGGTAATGCCAATGCGGGTTTGAATTATCCTTTGCCCCGTACTTTCACTCTCGGTTTAGACTTTACATTCTAAAAAGACAAAATTGATTAATAAATAGAAAGATGAAAAAGCAAAATTCTATATACACTTTGTTGATAGCGCTATTGTGCTTTGTTAGTTCTTGCGACTATTTGGGAGTTTCCGATCAACTTGCAGGAGGTTTGCAGAATACCGAACAGGTGTTTGATAATGTATCGTATACAAAGAGATGGTATGCCAATGTTTTTGCCGGTATCCCCGATTATTCAGGGATTAACAGCGTGAATGTGGGAGCTTTCAAAAATCCCTGGACGGGTATGTGTGATGAGCTGGTCGTTGGGTATGGAAACTCTTCCAAATACAATAATTCGGATAGAAATGCTGCCAACATGGGTTTTCATCGTTATGGTGACTGTTACAAATACATTCGTCAGGCTAATATTTTTTTGCAGAAAGCACATCCGATAATGACTACGGGAACCCAAGGAGACCAGTTGTTGGAAGACGAGCTGACACAGATGAAAGCCAATGTGCGTTTTATGCGGGCATTTTATCACTATTTGTTGTTTGAACAATACGGTCCGATCATCTTGGTAAAGGACAAAATATACAATGCGACTGAGGATCAGGATGTACCCCGGAATACAGTAGATGAAGTAATAGAGTATATTGATTCCGAGCTCACAGCTGTTGCTTCTGAATTGACTCAGGAGCCTATTTTTGAAGATAAGGACTATCGTGCCTGGCCGACTAAAGGAGTTGCTTTGGCTGTTCGGGCAAAATTGTGGTTGTATGTTGCAAGTCCTCTTTTAAACGGTGGATACCGCGAAGCTCTGTCGGTGACAAATCCGGATGGTACCCGTCTGTTTCCTGATTATGACGCCGGTAAGTGGGAGAAAGCTCTTGCTGCTTGTAAAGACTTTATTGACTATGCTGAGGCCGGAAGATATGAATTATACAAAGAGTATAAAGACGATAACGGTGCTGTCATTGATCCGGATAAGTCTGTGTATAATCTGTTTCAGAAATATACACATGAGATTATCTGGGCTACGGCAAATAATGATTGGGGGGGAATGAATGGTGATGCTTTCGACCGTCGTATTGCTCCCCGTTGCGAAAAAAATGGCTTAGGTTCCACTGGAGTTACTCAGGAACTGGTCGATGCTTTTTATATGAAAGACGGTTTCCCTGTTTCGGCTACAGCCTATTTGCCGCAGTCTACACTTTATCAGGAAGAAGGGTATGGGACTTACAAAGATCAGAATGATAACTTTTCTAAGAAGTATACCAATGTGACTGTCAGTAATCGCTATCTCAATCGTGAACCTCGTTTTTATAATACAGTCTTTTTCAATGGACGTCAATGGCCAGTGAGCTGTAATCAGGTATTATTTTACAATGGTGGTAACTCCGGCGTACAGGAAGGACAGGCTACCCTGACCGGTTATATGCTTTTCAAACGTTTCAATCGTTCGATCAGTTTAACTAATCCGGGAGTAGCCTCCCAGTTCCGTCCCTCTATTATTTTCCGTTTGGCAGATTTCTATTTGATGTATGCTGAGGCAGCCAATGAAGTCAATCCTAATGACGCGAGAGTTTTGAAATACCTCAATCTGGTGCGTGAGCGTGCAGGATTACCCGATATAGAGACTTTGAATCCGGCTATTCGTGGTAATCAGGAATTGCAACGGGCTGCCATTCAACGTGAACGCCAGATTGAACTGGCCACAGAGGGGCAGCGCTATTTTGATGTGAGAAGATGGATGATTGCTGATAAAAACGGGGAAGGTCGTCAGAATGGCTATGTGCACGGAATGAATGTACGCGGTGAGTCGAATGATAAAGAAGATTTCAATCGCATAGTGGAAGCAAGCCAGATTGTATTTAACCGGAAAATGTATCTGTATCCCATGCCTGATTCCGAAATGAGAAAGACCAAGAATCTGGTACAGAATCCGGGATGGTGATTTTTGAATAAATAAAAAAGATGTACTTATGAATAGATTTAATTACATAGGAATGTTAGCTTACGTCGCACTGTCTATGAGCAGTTGTGATGATAGTTTTGATGTAAGTTCCAAAGCCGATGGGGTTTTGGCTGTTTCTCAGGAAGGGTTTAATACATTGCAATCTTATAATGTAGGCGAAAAGTATACAGCAGATTTATGGATACAGCAGGGGGGCTTGAAGTCAACTGCCAGTGTAGTAAGTTTTTCTGTGGACAAAGCTTTGCTCGATTCAATGAATATTGCCGATGGAACCTCATATGAACTTCTTCCTGCTGACTGTTATCAATTAACAAAAAGTTCTGTCGATATTCCCGCAAACGAAAGGCTGTTGAAAGGTGAGCTCACTTACGACCCGGCTAAGATACAAGAGCTCTCCGGATATGATCATTTGAAATATGTGTTGCCTTTACGTGCTACATCCAGTGGAATGCCTTTTGTTTCAGGACGTTCTGTTGTGTTGTTGGGTTTTAAAGTTTCAGAGCCGATTGTAACTATTATGAATGCCGGAGTAGAAGAGATCAACCTGGCAGAAGTAAAGGAGTTACCTGTACAGATCGGGGTCCCATTCACCAATAAATGGGAAATCAGCTGTCGCTTGGAAAGCCGCCAGTCGGTGATTGATGCCTATAATACGGCTCACGGTACTTATTTCAGCATGCTTCCGTCCGATGCCTATGCGGCTCCCGAAACTCCGATTCTTCATAGTGGAGTAAATCAGGTTACAGCAACTTATAAACTGAAAGACGATGTCCTGCCGGGAAATTATATGTTACCCGTGCAAATAGCAGAGGTAACTTCTGATGCTACTATACGGGCTGATAAGGATGTTTATGCAGCTTATAGCATTATTAAAGAAGGGGATAAACTTTCTAAAACAGATTGGAAAATTGTATCGTTCACTACCGAAGAGGCTTCGGGTGAAGGCAGCAATAATGGACATGCCAAACATTTAATTGACGGAAATGTCGAGACTTTCTGGCATTCGCGTTGGCAGGGAGGATCTGATCCTTTACCTTATGAAATAATTATCGATATGAATCATCGGGTCAAAATAGCTCAGATAGAGTTATTGCCACGTGGGCGAGGAAGTAATAATCCGATAAAGGTAATACGTTTTGAAGCCAGTGAAGACGGGACGAATTGGGAATCGATCGGTCAGTTTGGTTTTACGAATCAGGATGCCGCACTAAAATATTATGTAAAATCATCCACGGCACGCTATATCAAATTGGTCATTCCGGATGGGGTGGGTAATGGTACAGTAGCTGCGATTCGTGAATTGGATGTAAGGGGTACAGTCGTCAACTGATATAAATAAATTAATAATGCGAGTTAATAGTTGTAAATTCAATTATTAACTCGCATTTATATTTTAGTGTAATGTCATCAGATTGTTTTCATGCTACCAAAGATATACCGTATACAACTTTTGACTTAGTAATTATTTTACAATGATCTTCTATAAAAATGTTATTAATATGCACTTCTGTTGGGAAATAAATAAATTCAAAAGTACTTGAGAAAAGTTCCTGTAGAACTTGGAAAGTTTTATGCATTATACATACAGATGCTACCTTTTAGATTGTGAAGTTAACAGTTTTAAAAGTTCGTAATAAATGGTTCTTTTTCGTGGCAAATATACTAATAACTTTAATAAAACAATTATTTAAGCATATCTTTTTTTAAAATATCGTAATTATGACTCTAAAAGTTCCTTTCTATAAGATGGCTTTCTATACTATTTACTATCAATGATTTGACCTTCTAGCTTTTGATTATATACTTTTTCATGGAAAATATCCAGGGGTGGAAAATAGGTATATTTCTTTAGGATTCTGAACTACACTTTACAATTTCTCCTTTTCATTTATATCGTTTACCTGTTTATTTCATAGGTTTTTTCTTTTCTTAAGTTCTACAGGAACTCTGATAAAATCAGCCGTTTTGTGCAAATTAATATCAGCATGGTTCAGTATAGATGAAGTATAAACCATATTTATTACGCCTATGAAAACATAAGAAAGACCCGATCCCAGACAGAACTATGCATCGATAGATGGATAGTATCTCTTTTCTTGAAAATTAATTTTAAAACCTACACAACAAAAAAGATTTAAGCTTATGAGAAAACCTTTTATGCTAATATCAGTTTTACCGATAACTGTTCATATTAGTCATGATACCGATACTGCCAGTAATCGTATCGGTGGGATACCAGAAAAATATGCGTTTAAGAATAAAGTATTAAGATCAATTTGCTTTGTTCTGTTTTTATTATCTATCGGACTCAATTCAGCCTTTGCCCAAGTCCGTAATGCCGCCGGACTTGTGGTGGATGAGAATGGTCAGCCCTTGATTGGAGTACAAATTAAATTGGAAGGAACTACTACAGGAGTTATTACCGATGTAGATGGCAATTTTTCGATAAATGCCCAAAAAGGGGACATACTTCTTTTTTCGTATGTGGGCTACGAACCACAGCGGATAACCTATAAAGGTGAAAAGATTTTGGCTATAAAAATGCTTCCAAACACCGAATTGTTGGATGAAGTAGTGGTAATTGGTTACGGCAAACAGAAAAAAAATAGTGTAGTAAGTTCTATTAATGCCATCGGGCCTAAAGAACTGGCAGTATCATCTAACAGAAATTTGACCAATTCCTTGGCCGGACAGGTGCCGGGCCTGATTGCCGTTCAACGTTCGGGTGAGCCGGGATATGATAACTCTGAGTTTTGGATTAGAGGTGTAAGTTCTTTTAAGGGAGGTACGAATCCGTTGGTTTTAGTTGACGGTGTGCCTCGTAATATGCAAGATATCGAACCCGACGAGATTGAATCGTTTACTTTGCTGAAAGATGCTGCTGCGACGGCTGTATATGGGGCAGAGGGTGCCAACGGAGTTATTTTGATCACTTCTAAGCGTGGAAATTCACAGAAGCCCAAAATATCTCTTCGTGCCGAGTCCACTTTGCTTACTCCGACTCGTCTACCTAAATTCATGAATTCGGTGGAGACACTCGATCTGTATAATGAAGCTTTAAATAATGAAGGAACAGCCAGTATACGCACAGCGGAAGAAATTGCCATGTATGGTCCGGGAGCCGATCGTGATCTTTATCCCGATACAGACTGGTTGAAGGAGATGTTGAGAGAGCATACTTACAATATGCGTTATACTCTTAATGTAAGAGGAGGTTCCGAACGTGCGCGTTATTTTGTTTCCGGAGCGTTTTATCAGGAGAACGGTATCTTTAAAGAAGGTAAGAAAAACGAGTATGACAATAACATCGGGCTAAAACGTTATAATTTACGTAGTAATATTGATTTTGATGCAACGAAAACGACTTTAGTAAAAGTAGATATAAGTGGGCAATATTTGCAGACAAACTATCCGGGGACAAGTACAAATACTATTTTTAATTCGATGTGCCGCACCCCGTCTTACCTGATGCCTGCTGAATACTCAGACGGGACAATTGCCGGACATCCGCGTCCTTCGGGTAATCGGGTGAATCCGTATAACTTGCTTATGAATTCCGGATATGCCAAAGAATGGAGAACATCTATCCAGTCGAAACTGGAAGTAGACCAAAAATTAGACTTTATCACCAAAGGACTGAACTGGAAAGGTCTGATCAGTTTCGATGCAGACATGAAATATATAGCAAAACGTACAAAGACACCTACTCAATATCTGGCGACCGGACGTGATGAAAACGGTGGATTGCAATTTAAGAAAGTAGTGGAAGGCAGCGACGTATTGACCGAGAAACTGGAAAACTCTTCGAATAAAAAGATTTATTTTGAGACTTCGTTCAACTATAACCGGACTTTTGCGCAGAAACACGATGTGACTGCCATGGTTCTTTACATGCAAAAAGAGACTCAATATCATAATAATGCTCTACCTTACAGAAAGCAGGGACTTGTGGGACGTGCTACATATGGCTATGACGGGCGTTATTTTATAGAAGGAAACTTCGGTTATACAGGTTCCGAAACCTTTGCCAAAGGATATCGTTTCGGCTTTTTCCCGGCAATGGGATTGGCATGGTATGTCAGTAACGAACCCTTTTATCCGGAGGTATTGAAGAAGGTGGTCAATAAGTTGAAATTTAGATTTTCTATCGGCCGTACGGGAAATGATGATACCGGTGGCGACCGTTTCTTGTATCGTGGTACGATGAAACAGGATAATGGAGGATATGATCTCGGTTTCAGCGATACGGGAGGTATGGGAGGTATTGGTAATGGAATAACCGAAGCCCGGTTTGAAGCTCCTTACCTTTCATGGGAAATTGAGGAAAAGAAGAATTACGGTATTGATCTCGGGTTATTCGACAACCGTATTGATTTGCAAGTTGACTATTTCAATAATAAGCGTAAAAGCATTTTGTTGCAGCGTAATACAGTGTCCAATGTAACCGGCTTCCAGCAGATGCCTTGGCAGAATTTCGGTATTGTGAAGAATCATGGAGTGGATGCCAGTCTGACCCTTAACCAGAAAATAGGGCAGGTCAATCTGAGTGCACGTGGAAACTTTACGTTTGCCCGTAATGAAATTATCGAATACGATCAAGTGCCACAGGTATATCCTTGGTTGGAGAAAAGAGGCACCCGACTCAACTCAAATAAACTATATATTGCCGAGGGGCTTTATACATATGATGACTTTATCATCAATGGTGAGGGGCTCAACCGTACTTATGAATTAAAACCCGGAGTCGTTTCCGGCCTTTCAAGCGGTGTGCGTCCGGGTGATATCAAATACAAAGACCTGAACGGTGATGGTAAGATTGACAGTAATGACCAGAAGGAAGATGTAGGAAATCCTACTGTTCCCGAAGTGGTCTATGGTTTTGGATTTAATGCTGAATGGAAAGGTTTTTATGCAGGTATCTTTTTTCAGGGAGCCGGTAACACTTCGACAGTATTGGGAACCGGAGCTGACGCAACTTTTTTCCCTTTCCAGTGGGGAGTTGAAGAATCTGCTGTGCGTTCGGTGGTAGCCGATCGCTGGACAGAACAGAATCCGAGTCAGAATGTAATGTTTCCCCGTATGCATAGTAACAACTTCCAGAATAATACGGTAGCCAGTACGTGGTGGTTGCGTGACGCAAGTTTCCTGAGACTGAAGAACATCGAATTAGGTTATAATTTTGATAAAAAGTTGCTGAAAAAGTTGAATATAGAGGCATTACGTTTCTATGTGCAAGGAAACAATCTGTGTGTATGGGATCATATTAAAATGTGGGATCCCGAACAAGGAAACAGCAATGGAGGATTCCCTTATCCTTTGAACCGTACATTTACTTTTGGTCTTGACTTTACATTCTAACTAAATTAATAATAGTATTTATATGAAAGTATTTAAGAATTTATCCACCTATATACTGGCACTTGGATTTAGTGCGACTCTCTTTTCCGGTTGTGAAGATTATCTGAATGTTTCTGATGATCTGGCTGCGGAGATGACTATGGAAGAAGTTTTTAATAACACAAGTTATGCACGTCGGTTTCATCGCTACATCTATACGGGTATTCCCGATGTGTCAAACATCATTATAACGAGTGCTTATGCCGATCTGACCGGTTTGGACAATCCCTGGCCGGCTGTTTCTGATGAATTGAAATCTGCACAGAACAATGTGAAGACGATTCCGACAATCGGTTATCATGCCGGATCGGCAACTTTGTCACGCTGGAGTCTTTATAAGCAGATACGACAGGCGAATGAGTTCATTGCCTATGCCCACGTTATTCCGCAGAATGGCGATGTGGCTGACTTTATTGATGAAAAAGAACTGGCTCTTTTGAAAAATGAAGCACGTTTCTTACGTGCCTATTATCATTACCTGTTGTTTGAGTTATATGGCCCAATTCCTATTATGACCGAAATTGCTGATCCCTCGGCCGCTGATTTGGACTATTACAGAAATTCGGTAGATGAAGTAGTCGCTTTTATCGATAAAGAACTTAATGAATGCTATGACCTACTTCCGGAGAAAGAACTGAATCCGGATGGCACCATCAATAATGAGCGTGCGGCAGCGCCAACCAAAGGGGCGGCATTGGCTATCTTGGCTAAATTGCATGTATATGCGGCAAGTCCGTTGTTCAATGGTGGTTATCCCGAAGCTATTGCTTTGAAGGATAATCAAGGCAAGCAACTTTTCCCGGCAAAAGATGACGCGAAATGGAAGACTGCATTGGATGCTTTACAACGTTTTATCGATTATTCAAAGGGACGCTACTCTTTATACCAAGTAATGAAAAATGGTGAAATCGATCCGGCTGAGTCACTTTATCAGTTGTTTCAGGTAAGCGTTAACAATTCCGAAGCTGTTTGGCAAAGTAGTAAGAACTCCTGGGGAGGCGTAAATGGTGAGGGTCGTGAGCGTAGATGTACACCGCGTGCAATTTTTAGCGGATTCAGTTGTGTCGGAGTCCTCCAGGAAGCCATCGATGACTTTTTGATGAGTGATGGCAAGAGCATTGAAGAATCGGGTTTGTATAAAGAAGAGGGCATTGGTGAAGACGGTATACCGAATATGTATAAGAACCGTGAACCTCGTTTTTACCAGGATATAACTTATTCCGGCAAAGTATGGCAAAAAACAGATAAGAAAATTTATTTTTATAAAGGAATGCCTGACGATAATTCTAAAGCAGATATGAGTTATTCGGGATACTTGCTTTATAAAGGCATGAACCGTGACTTGTTGAATCAGGGAAACAATCCGAAATCCAAATATCGAGCAGGTATGTTGTTCCGTTTGGCCGATTTCTATTTGTTATATGCAGAAGCTTTGAATCATGTAAATCCGGGTGATGCACGCATCATTCAGTATGTGGACAGTGTTCGTTATAGAGCCGGTATTCCTTTACTGAAAGATATTAAGCCGGAAATTATCGGTAACCGGGAGTTGCAGGAAAAAGCGATCCGTCACGAGCGTCGTATCGAATTGTTTGCCGAAGGACAACGCTATTTTGATGTGCGCCGTTGGATGTGTGCTGAAGAGGAGGGTTATAAACAAGGTGGTCCGGTTCATGGTATGGATATGAATGCTACCGATCTTGAAGGTTTCATGAAACGTACTGCTTTTGAAACTCGTATTTTTGAAAAACGTATGTATCTGTATCCCATTCCGTTGGCAGAGATACAAAAGTCAAAAAAACTGGTACAGAATCCCGGATGGTAAGAGAAAACGCACACAATGGGTATCACAACTTGTTTTTTCATGATCACTTACAATCCTGTCATTTTGTATTTTGAAAATGTGTAGAAACTCTTTTTTACGGCCCGAAGGAGATGGGCTGAATAAAAATGTGTGGATTTTGCGATAGTGTAATTCACGCGTCTTGTGATTGGATGATATCTTGATTATAAAGAAGAGCTTTTGGTTTTGTATGGTAATAAAATGAAAGGCAGAAATATTAGAAAGATTTCAAAATGCTATTTGTGTGATACTCGTTTGTGATTGGATTCTAGAAGAAAATACTCTTTTTCGAGGGCCATTTATTCTGTTTTCTACGACGTGGCCTTGCTTTTCTTTCTGGAAGACAGATATCGTGAAAGCAGGAAGTTAACTTCCTGCTTTCACGATGTTAACTTTCTCTTGGTAAGAAGTTTGTTTTTTATCTTTACGATGTTAACTTCCTGTTTCCTGCTTCCGGATTTCAGGGTATAAACAGACCCGATATTCACATTTTGTTTGCCGATTCGCTCCTGTTTCGCCGTTTTTGGTAAAATGAATAGTTAGTATAAAATGGCTTTTTGCAATTTTTTAATACGGATTTCGGAATATTGCTTTTATAATGTCAATCGGTAAGTATGAGTACGGACAGTGCTTTCAATGGCTATGGCTATCTAAGCCCTTATGCAGATACCTGCTTTTATAGAGATGAGAAAAACGGTTTGTTTGAAAACTGTCACAACTTATTTATTGCAATTACTAAAACCGTTTCTTAAAATTTTGAGATTATTATTATTATTTGTTACTTTGTCAATGCCTTTTTATTAACTAATACTTTAAAATGAAGGAAAACACAATGTATTCGAATCTTGAATCGGTAGAACAATTATTTCGGCAATATTATAAGGTGTTGCGGGTATATGCGTTCCGTTTTGTGAATGATTGGGATATTGCAGAAGACGTAGTGCAGGATGTTTTTGTTGCTTTATGGAATAAACGTACAGATATTGAATTTGATGGCGCGGTAAAAGCCTATCTTTTTAAGGCTGTCTATAATAAATCGCTTAATATCCTTTCCAGTAAGAAATATACCGAAGAAGAATCCGTAGAACAATTTTCCGATCAAATCGAAGCACTGCAAATTCTGGAGAATAATCAGGAAAACTCGTTGTTCATGAAAGAACTCCAGGGTGAAATTGAAACTTTTATCGAAACACTTCCTACGCAGGTAAAAAAGGTATTTATATTAAGTAGAAGCTATGGTCTGAAAATAAAGGAAATCTCCGTTCAGCTCGATCTTTCTCCAAAAACCGTAGAAAAGTATTTGACCCGTGCTTTGTTGGAACTACGTACTCATCTTAAAAACAAGGATTTAATGAGTCTTTTATTCTTGCTTTATCTCTGCTCGAAATAATATTCTTAAAAAAAAGTATGTTTTGGAGGAGGGTTTTTTAAATTTCACTTGTATTACTAATAGAGGAGCTAAAAATGAAGAATGAAATTAAAGACATAAATGAAGTTATCATACGTTTTCTGGATGGTACGGCTACCGGTGAAGAGAAAGTTTTTCTGTTCAACTGGCTGAAACAATCAGAAAAGAACCGGAATGAATTTTCCGAAGTCCGTGATTTATGGCTTTTAGGCAACACGATAGCTACCGACGATCTGGAAACAGAGATAGCGCTAGAGCGATTTAAAAATCGGATACAGTCAACAGAATCCGGTTTACGTAAAAACAGATTCGTTTTCAGGAAACACTTCGTTCCGTTCTTGCGTGTGGCAGCTGTCTTTTTGATGTTATTTACTGTAGGGTCTGTCTTTTATTATTGGGGTAGCAGTTCGGTCCCGAAACAGCCGGATGTCATGAATCGTTTGTTGACTGCCAATGGAAGTAAGGGACGATTTGTTTTGCCGGATAGTACGGTTGTATGGCTTAATTCCAATAGTTTATTGGAGTATCCTGAAACGTTTAGTTCGTCAGCCCGTGAAGTCAGTTTATCCGGTGAAGCCTATTTTGAGGTACGGAGGAATGAGAAGCTTCCTTTCCGTGTGCAAGCCGGAGAGATGAAAGTAGAGGTATTGGGGACTCGTTTTATTGTTGACAACTATCGACGGAAATCCGGGGTTGAAGCAGTATTGGTAGAAGGTAGTGTGAAGATTGCCGGTTGTAAGATGAATCATTCGGTAGTGTTGACTCCCGGGCAGTTGATTAATTATGATAAGAAGAGTGAACGTACGAAAGTACAAATGGTGAATACGGATGATTATATCAGTTGGATTCAAAATGAACTGACTTTTGATAATGATAAGTTGGCTGATATTATTATTAATTTAAATAAGTGGTATGGGGTGGATATTGAATGTCCGTCAGAGTTTGCTGAAAAAGTATTTATGTCGTTCTCTGTCAGGAATGGAGAGAATCTGGATGAAATTCTGAAAGCGATGACTTTGGTTGCTCCAATAAGATATTACTGGGAGAATGGTATCTTACATATTCTTCCCAGAAAGCGATAGGCAACACAAGTATTAATCTTAAAATGAATTGAAAATATGTAGAAACACACATCCAAGCAAAAAAATAGGTAAATGTTGCAGCACTTACCTATCTCTGAGTTTTTTTAATCACGTCTCTTGCAGGAGGCGCAATTATTTACTTTAAATCTTTTACAAAGATATGAATAAATTTAAATGGAGAAGCTTTTTAAGCTTTTTCTTAACAGAAAGAAACATTCGTTTAGTTAGACTAATGTCTTTTATTTTGTTTCTATTTGTTTTTCAGGGAGTTTATGCTCAGCAAACCCGCATTAATCTTCATGTGAAACAAGTTCCCCTAAAGCAAGTGCTTAAATCGATCGAATCGAAGAGTGAATACACTTTCTTCTACAATGATGCCGAAATTGACATGAACCGTAAAGTTACGGTACAAGCCAATAACGAACGTATTGATGTGATTTTATCCAAAATTCTTCCGGACTGCAAATGTGTAGTGGAGAATAGAAAGATTATTTTGGTTCCCGGTGCGGAGAAACAAAATACCCCAAATGATAATACTGCGAAAACGAAAGAGATAACCGGTACGGTTACAGACACACGAGGCGAAACGTTGATAGGTGTAAATGTAACGGTATTGGGAACTACTACCGGTGTTATCACTAATATCGATGGGAAATATTCGTTGAAGGTTCCGGCAGGTAAGTCACTTAAGTTTTCATACGTCGGCTATATCGCCCAGACTGTAAAGGTAGGTGATAAATCAGTGATAGACATTGTATTGGAGGAAAACAGTAAAGCGCTGGATGAAGTCGTGGTAGTTGGCTATGCTGTTCAGAAGAAAGTTAATCTTTCGGGTTCGGTAGCAACTGTTTCTACCAAAGCGATCGAGGACCGTCCGGTATTGAATATGGGACAAGCGCTGCAAGGTGCTGTTGCCAACCTCAATGTATCGGTCGGTGATGGTGAAGCAGATGATTCTCCTTCTTATAATATTCGTGGTACCACCTCATTGAATGGAGGTTCTCCGTTGGTTGTCATCGACGGTGTGGTCTCTACCAGTGATCAACTGAATCGTATGAATCCTGTTGATATAGCAAATATTTCTGTATTGAAGGATGCTGCGTCATCTGCTATATATGGTTCACGTGCTGCGTTTGGTGTCATCCTGGTGACAACCAAGGATGGTAGCAATGAAAAACTTACCGTCAATTATAACAATAATTTTGTATTACGTACCAATACCCGCATGCCGGAAATTATAACAGATCCTTATCTGGTGGCAACCACTCGAAATACGATGGCATATCCATGGTATAATCTTTATAACGAGGAGCAACTGGCCTATGCGAAGAAATGTTCTGAGGATCCTTCTACTTCTCCTTATTTCTTGAATCCGGATGGATCTTATACTTACTTTGGTCGGACAAACTGGGTTGACGAGGCTTACAACGATGTAGGTTTTTCAACTATCCACAACATTGATATTTCCGGAAAAACAGATCGTATTTCCTATTACTTTTCGGGAGGATACAATCGGCAGAACGGTATGTTTAAGTATGGTAATGACATTTATAACCGATATAACCTGCGTACCAAATTACAGTTTAAACTGACAGACTGGTGGAGCTTGAACAGTAATGTCAGCCTGACGACTTCCGATTATGATTATGCGAATGCCATGACCAACACTTATAAACAGATGTATCGTAAGAATCCGATGGATATGGTTAAGAATCCTGATGGAACTTGGACAGATGCCAGTGTCGGTACATTGGGAGCATTGGCCGAAGGTGGTCGTGCTACCGACTGGAAAACAAATACAAATATCAACTTGTCGACTAAGATAGATGTGATCAAAGATGTCTTTTTTGTACAAGGAACATTTGCCTTTTCAAATACAAAAACCAGAAGTAATTGGTATAATTTGCCTGTGACTTACCGTAACGGACCGGAATTACCTGTTTTGACATTTAATCCGATTTCGACCGTATCCGATGCTTCAAGCAGTAACTCCGATACGAAACATATTCTATTTGATGTATATGGTACCTTCCAAAAAACATTTGCGAAGAAGCATGCTGTCACTGCTGTTGTGGGTTTCAATCAGGAAGAGTATAAATATGATTACGTAAAAGCAAATCGTAAAGAACTGATTTCAAGTTCACTGCCTACTATTAATCTAGCTACAGGTGATATGAATATGTCCCAGAGTATAACGACCTGGGCTCTGAGAGGTGCTTTTGCGCGTTTGGGATATATTTATAACGACAAATATATTTTTGAATTCAACGGACGCTATGACGGTACTTCACGTTTCCCTAAGAATGACCGTTTTGTATTTAATCCTTCTGTTTCTTTAGGATGGGTCATCTCACGTGAAAAGTTCTTTGAGCCTTTGACCGGAGTGGTCAGTTTTCTGAAGTTGAGAGGTTCCTATGGTAGTTTAGGAAACCAGGATGTGGATGCTTATGCATATCTTGCCACGATGGGATCAGGAAAAATCAGTCAGATACTGGATAAGCAGCAACCGGTATATGTGGGAGCTCCCGGATTGGTTGCCGGTAACTTAACCTGGGAAAAGGTAACTACTACCAATCTTGCCTTGGATGCCAATTTCTTTGATAACCGTTTAAGCATAACAGGTGAGGTATATGTACGTCGTACAAAAGATATGTTAACACCCGGAGTTACGCTTCCAAGTGTTTTGGGAACCGACGTGCCCAAACAGAATGCAGCCGATTTAAAGACGGAAGGATGGGAATTGACTGTGGGTTGGAAAGATCAGTTCAAGTTGGCCGGAAAACCGTTCTATTATGATGTAAACTTCAATCTGGCGGATAGCCGTGCTTATATTACAAAGTACGAAAATCCCAAGGGATTGCTGGGCGATTATTATGTAGGAAAAGAGATTGGTGAGATATGGGGTGTAGAAACTTTAGGGTTCTTTACTTCCGAAGAAGACATTAAGAATCATGCCGATCAGTCATGGTGTACTTCTTATCCGGGTACCCGTCCTTTGGCACCGGGTGACCTGAAGTTTAAAGATGAAAACAAGGATGGTAAAATTACTGACGGAGCATGGACTTTGGAAGACCATGGCGATTATAAAATTATAGGTAATAGCCGTGCTCGTTATACATTTGGTTTATCGGCCAATGCACAGTGGAATGGATTCGATCTCAGCTTGTTTGCCCAGGGAGTAGGTAAGAAGGATTATTATCCGGGTACGGGTGACCTCTATTTCTGGGGTATCTATGCACAGCCTTGGACCAATATCACCAAAGGTAATATGTATGACCATTGGACGGAGGAAAATCCGGATGCGTACTTCCCCCGTATGAAAGCTTATGTGGCGGAAAATACGGATAGAGAATGTGGAGTGGTACAGACCAGATATTTACAGAATGCAGCTTATATGCGTCTGAAAAACCTCACAGTAGGTTATACACTTCCTAAGGTATTGTTGAATAAGATAGGAATTGAGCGCTTGCGCATTTTCTTCTCCGGTGATAATTTGTGTGAATTTTCGGGTTTATACAAGCATTACAAAGTAGATCCGGAGAGCTTAGGTGACATTGTCTATCCTCTTCAGCGTTCTTATTCATTCGGTTTAAATGTTACATTCTAATTTAGATAAACTATGTGTTCAAAAATAAAACATATATTACTGACTGTGTGCTGTTTCACAGGCGCAGGACTGATGACAAGTTGTAATGACGGGTTTATGGATCGCTTTCCGGAAACGAGTATTACAGAGAAAGTCTTTTTTTCTTCTCCTGCTGATTTGGAGACTTATACCAATGGCATGTACGGCTATATCGGTGCAAGCTATTCGGATACTCCTTCCGACAATATGCTTTACCCAGAAGATACCGATATTTATAAAATGATGCGCGGCGAATATCGGGCGGATAATATAGGTAAATGGAGCTGGAGCAACATTCGTACAGTCAATTTTATGTTGGCTCGGACAGGTCGTGTAGAAGGAGATCGCGGTGAGATTGATCATTATATTGGGTTGGCACGTATGTTTCGTGCACTGGTCTATTATTCAAAGGTGAAAGATTATTCGGATGTACCTTGGTATAGCCATGACCTGCAAACGACGGACATTGATTTATTGTATAAGCCGCAGGACCCTCGAGCATTGGTGGTAGACTCTATTATGGCAGATCTTGACTTTGCCGTAACTCATATGAAAACGACTAAAAGCACGACTCGTATTTATCGTGATGCGGCTTTGGCTGTACAGGCACGGATTGCTTTGCATGAAGGAACGTTCCGTAAATATCATCCGGAACTGAAGCTGAATGACGGCGACCGATTCTTGAAAATAGCGGTAGAGGCATGCCAGAAGATTATGGACACAAAAAGTTACAGTTTGTCTACAACCAAAGAGAGTGGTTTACCGGCCTATCAGTCACTTTTTTGCAGTACGGATCTTACACAGAATCCGGAAATGATTCTGGTAGCTGACTACGACAAGGCGTTAGGACGTCTGCACAATGCTCAGGCTCAGTTTGACTACAACACCGGTCTTTCCCGTAGCCTGATGGAAGATTATTTAGTTGTTAAGGATGGACATACCGAGTATTTTCATCAAGTGGAAGGCTATAAAACGAAGACAGTACTTGAAGTCTTTGAAAACAGAGATCCCCGCCTGGAACAAACATTTATGAAACCGGGTGTTTTGAATGTGGGAACCACTGAACCTCATCGTACGAAATTGAACTTGGGAGGATATCCTCAGATTAAGTTCCGTCCGCTGACATTCGATCAGATTGACTGGGGAAAATCGTATACAGATTTGCCTATTATCCGTTATGCCGAGGTTTTGTTGATGTATGCAGAGGCAAAAGCCGAGCTGGGTATACTCACGCAAGATGATGTCAACCAGACAATTAACCTGATCAGGCAGCGTGCAGGCATGCCGGATGTTTCGTTGGATGATTGGCTGGCTAATATCGATCCGGTACAGGATGAACGTTACTCCAATGTACAGTCAGCACAGAAAGGTGCTGTTTTGGAAGTGCGCCGTGAACGGAGAATCGAGTTGGCATGCGAAGGGTTCAGATATGGCGATTTGATGCGTTGGGGATGTGGAAAGTTGTTTGAAGCAGCTCCCGAAGGAGCTTATATTCCGGGGATGGGATACTATGATGTGACAGGTGACGGTCAACCGGATGTCGCTATAGTAGAAAAGAAAGCAGATATAGATAAAATTCCCGAAGAAGACAAGCAAAAGTATAAACTGACAGTTTATGCTTTGGAAGGTAATACCATCGGACTTACCGAAGGAACAAAAGGCTATATCTATTTGGTTGCCCAACATAATAAGTATACTTTTGTATCTCCAAAATATTATTACTATCCGGTAGCTACCAAAGATATAACTGTTAACGAGAACCTCTATCAGAATCCATTCTGGGAATAGGCTTATCTTAATCAGAAAACAGGAAGGGCTGCTTCGGCAGTAATGAAGGGGCCCTCTTGTTTTCGTTAAGTGACAAGGGCAATTAATATGATAAATTAATAAATATGTTGAAATTATTTATAAGCATGGCTGCTTTATTCTTGGGAGTCGGTAGCTCTGTGTTCGCACAAATAGAAGGAAAAGTTTATATCGATGCGAACGGCAATGGCATTTGTGATGCGGGAGAGAGGGGGCTAAAAGGAGTCTGCGTACAAGATGGTCTCAATGTGGTGAAAACCACAGATGATGGTCATTTCATACTTCCGGGACATAAAGATACACGTTTTGTAACTTTGACTGTTCCCGATGGGTATCAGGCATCAACCTCCCATTACCTATCTTTTGACGGAACCGGAAAAAAGTATGAATTGGGTATCTGCAAGACCTCGGTAAATACCGGGAATGGATATTCGTTTGTACAAATTACAGATACGGAAACTTCTCTATACGGTGATTGGATCGATAACTTGAAAGAGTACGTGAAAACCAATCCGACTGCTTTTATTATCCATACCGGTGATATTTGTTATGAAGCTCATCAGGATTTTCATGGACGTTATCTTCGTTCCGTAGATTTGGGAGTTCCGACCTACTATTGTGTGGGGAATCATGATCTGCGTGCCGGAAAATACGGTGAAGAGTTGTGGCAAAGTCATTTTGGTCCTTCATGGTATTCGTTTAATGTCGGTAATGTACATTATGTAGTAACTCCGATGCTGGGTGGTGATCATGCACCTTCGTACAGGCGTTCCGACATCATCCGTTGGCTGAAGAATGATCTTGCACAAACGGATAAAGGGAAAAGAATTGTTTTATTTAATCACGACTTATGGTTTTGGGGAGACGATTTGCTCTTCAAAGATAAAAATGGCGAACAGATAGACTTTGCTGATTACAATCTGGATGCCATGATTTACGGACACTGGCACAATCATTATTATAAGCAGTTGAAGTCAGGACTTCATACTTACTGCTCATCCACTCCGGACAAAGGAGGAATAGACCATGGAACTTCTTGTTTCAGAATTTACAATGCTGATACCAAAGGTAAATTAAGTTCAGCAACTCGTTATACTTATATAGACGGAATATTGACTTCTGCCTATCCGGCGGAAGGTGAAACTGTTTCAGTTCCTGACGGAAAAATGACGGTCCGGATCAATGCTTACCGTACTATATCGGATGCGAAGAAGGTGACAGCTTCTGTTGAACGAAACGGAAGGCTTGTATCGACTGTGACGCTTATGCCTGAAACAGACTGGGGATGGAGCGGGGCAGTCCGGGTATCCGGCGGTAAGCAACGCCTGTTGGTGACTGCCGAGTTTGAAGATGGAACTCGTTTGACGAAGAGAGTAGACTATACTGTAACTAAGCAGCCGCTATCGGTCATTGCGACATCTGATGTCTGGGCAGGGCTTCGTGGAAATGCCGCACACAACCAACTGGTGAATGACAGTGTATCTTTACCCTTGCAAACCAACTGGATTCAGAATGTCGGCAGCAACATTTACATGTGCTCGCCGATTGTTGCGCAGAACAAAGTCTTTATCGGAACCATTGATGATGACAAAGCGAAGAAATGCTATGTAAAAGCCTATGATGCGACCACAGGACATCTTTGCTGGACCTTTGTCACTTCCAATTCGATAAAGAATACCATTGCCTATGAAGATGGCCGTATATTCGCTTCGGATGCTTCGGGAATGCTTTATGCTATAGATGCTGAAAAAGGAACAGCTTGCTGGCAAACGCAATTGCCGGTTTCTTTGCTGCCGCTTCTCGACGAAGGATTGGCCGTAGCCGATGGTGTGGTATATGCCGGACATGCAAAAGGTACTTGTGCTGTGCAGGCTGTCGACGGAAAAATTTTATGGCAGAATAAAGCCTGGGACGGAGGCGAGGGAACCACTTCCACTTTTACCGTGGGTGCGGGAGTGTTAGTTGCATCGGCCCATTGGAACGGGCTTTTCGGACATGACATCAGTAATGGTGCTTTGTTGTGGAAGAAGCGTGATAGTAAGATTCGTTTTCGAGACGGATCAGCTACTTTCTATGATGGTAATTTCTATTTAGCTTCATGTGAGAATCTGTATGTAATCAATCCCCGTTCGGGAGATATTCTGAAAATGGCAGAAACTTCTTATGAATTTAATTCGGCTTGCGCTCCGCTTGTGACGGATAAATATCTGATTGTTTCTACTTCCAATAAAGGTGTGGTCGCTTTTGACCGCCTCACTTTTAAGGAAGTCTGGAATTATCGTACCGGGACAAGTCTTTTCTATACCGTTCCGTATTCACATAATCAGGAATGTACGGTCGAGGTTTCGCCTGTCCTTGTAGGTTCGACTGTTCTCTTTGGCGGCAGCGATGGATATTTGCATGCCGTTGACCTGAATACGGGGGCTTATCGCGGTAAGCGGGCCTTGGGAGCACCTGTATTCTCAAGCGTGGCAGTTAGTGGTAACTGTCTGTTTGTTGCCGATTTTGGCGGCAATATTTATAATTTTAAGTTACACAATTAAATGTATATACAAAATGAAAAAGATATCTATACTATTTATATTTTCCTTGATTCTTGGTTTATTTGTCAGTGAAGTAAGCGCGGCCGGCCCACGTTTGAAGAAACGTCCCAAGCATGTGGTATTGGTTGCTTTTGACGGATTGAGTGCTGTTGCTATCCGTAATCATCCCATGCCCAATTTCAATCGGTTGATGAAAGAAGGAGCTTCTACATTGAATAACCGTTCTATCCTCCCTTCATCGAGTGCTCCTAACTGGGCCTCCATGTTTACCGGAGTAGGACCGGAACTTCACGGTTACACTACTTGGGGAAGCAAAACACCGGAAATTCCTCCTTTTATCACCAACCAATATGGCCGTTTTCCGGGACTGTACGGATTGCTGCGCGATACACATCCTAAAGCGGAACTCGGTTATATTTACGAATGGGATGGAATGAAGTATCTGGTCGATTCGCTTGCCATCAATCATTTCGTACATGCTCCACAGACAAAAGATCATCCCAAGGGAGCGACACAATTTGCCGTCAATTATCTGAAAGAGAAAAAGCCGATGTATTGTGCTGTTATATTTGAATATCCTGATCATACCGGACATACCTATAAATGGGAATCTAAAGAGTATTATGAAAAGTTAGATGAATTGGATGGGTATTTAGGTGAAATAGTAGCAGCTATTGAAGAAGCCGGTATGATGGACGAAACAGTGATTATTTTGACCGCAGACCATGGTGGCATCGGTACCAATCATGGAGGAAAAACGCTCAATGAAATGGAGACTCCACTTGTCTTTTATGGAAAGGGTGTGAAAAAGAATTATAAGATTACTGAAAGCACGATGGTTATTGACGTACCTGCCACAGAAGCCTGGTTGTTGGGTGTAGAGCCTCACGAAGCTTGGTTGGGCAATCCGGTAACAACTGCATTTTTTACTAAATAATTAATTCTTTTTGTGGAGGTGTGACAGGAGGTAACTTCTGTCATATCTCCATGTATTATTTTCAATAATAGAATAGGTATGAATAAGTTTATATATATTTTTGTTGCAATTGTTGCAATAAGCTTTGCTTCCTGTACGCAAGAACGTGCAAAAGAGAAAGAATTAAAAGTTTTGTCATGGAATGTATGGCATGCGGGACATGCTAAAAATTATTCTGAAAAAGGATGTGAAGGTACTATCGGGATTCTGAGAAAGAGTCAGGCCGATGTTATTTTGATGATTGAGACTTATGGTGCGGCTCCAATGGTTGCAGACTCTTTGGGATACGATTATGTATTGTTATCGGACAATCTGTGTATTTATAGCCGCTATCCGATTAAAAAAACATATCTTTTCCCTGACTCCATTTCTACATTCAATTTTGGAGGAGTCGAAATAGACATGGATGGCACACCGGTCCGTTTATTCGATACCTGGTTGCATTATTTACCTGATATGCGCTTGGTACCTACCGAACAATCGGAAACCGATATCCTCGCATGGGATGATGCCGGTACCCGGGATAATGAAATACGTCGCATACTCTCTGTCTTGCAGCCGATGATTCGTCAGACTGACAGTATTCCCATGATTATGGGTGGAGATTTCAATGTGCATTCCCATCTTGATTGGACTGAAGCAACGAAAGACATGTATCATCATGGTGGTGCAGTTGTGGAGTGGACTGTATCTAAAGAGATGCAAAATGCAGGTTTCAAAGACAGCTTCCGTGAAATACATCCCGAACCGGAAAAAAATATAGGGACTACATGGATCTATGATAATGAAGATAAACCACTCCGATCCGACCGTATTGATTTTATCTATTACCAAGGCAAGACCATTCGTGCAATTACCTCCGAATCTTATAATCAGGAGTTGACCAAGCCTTTGAAATTTATGGGAGAGGAGTTCTTTTATCCTTCCGATCACGGCTTTGTGATGACTACTTTTAAGATATCACCATTAGAAAAATAGTGCCGGACTGTTTCATATTGAGTTTGTATGAATATTAGATATGTATGTTCTGCATTACTTGTGCAACGGCAGACCTTCATGAGCTGGCCGGTGTAAATTCATTCACAGTCCTAAGTATCCTGAGATTGTCAAAAAGATTGGTGAGATTATGAGACAAGAGCATACGGTCCCGGTATACCTCGCATTTCGGGTGAAAGTATTGGACGAAATATACTGATTCTTAAAAAATAGGATAATCGGTAGCAGTAATTAAAAACGCATATATACAATTATATTATTATGTGTGAAAGCAGATGAAGGGTAAGAGATCTTTTTTGATAGATAGGATCTCTTACCCTTGTTTTCGTATAATCAGTGTAATATAAGTAATTAGCAGGAGAAAACAATTTTATCATTATCTTATTAAAGATGATGATGGAGATATATTATATTTGCTCGATTCGAATCATAGATTAATTTTTTTTTAATACGATTTCGCTCGATAACCAACTTAATCTTAAATTTAGAACATAAAATACGTAAGATAGACCTTGTTTGGATGGAAATAAAGCTGTTACTTTGCTCCGTTTTAGAATGAAAATTAAAAATTACTAACTAAACGTGATTATTTATGAAGAAAAATTTATTGTATCTCTTCGCGCTGATTTGCTCAGTGAGCTTGTTCACTGCTTGTAGTGACGATGATGATAACAGCTGGCAGGAACTTCCTAAAGGTGAAATTAAAGCAGAAAATGTAGACTTTCAGTTGAATGGGACGAATACAACCGGAACAGTGAACTTTGAAGCCACAAGTCTTCAATCTGCAACAGTCGGTTTTAAAAATGTGGTTGATGGCTATAGTGATATAACTGTTGATGTTACAATGGAAAAACAGGCGGATGGTTCTTTCAAATTCAATGGAACGAAAGATATCATGACAAAACCTGTGACAAGAGAAACATCTCAACCTGCTCCATTATTGAAAGTTACAGTTGATGGTATGATTACTCCTGAAGGTAAAGTAACTTTGAATGTTAGTGCAACAGGTGCCGGTCTTTATATCGGAACTTATAAGGATGAAACTTTAGTTCTTACTTATGGTGAAACTTTATTGACAGGTAAAGAGGTTGTATTTGATGCAACTAATGGTGATAATGTCACTATTCTTTTGAAAAACGTAATTCCTGGAGAAGAAGAAGCAACTTTAACTGGTGTTAAAGTAGATGGTGAGGGTTTTAGCGGAACAGCTAAAACGGCTAATGCTTCAGTCGAATATACTGGATCTCGTAAAGACAAGGTGTTAACTTTATCTTTGAAAGTTACGATGAACGATCCAAAAGGTTGGGCTAAAACTTATGGTTTAGCTGAGTACACAACAGGAGAGTTAACTTATAATGATTATACTAATCCTAATGCTGTAATAGCAGGTGCAGGTTATGTAAATTATGTATGCGTAACTGAAAGTTCTGATTATGGAACATCTTATGGTGCTATGTTTAGAGGAATTTTTGGTGTATTATTACCTCAGGTATTGCAATCTGTTACTCTTGGCGTTGACGGAAATGTAACGGCTTCTTATAACTCTGGGGCAATTCAATTCCAACCGATGTGGGCTTTAATGCCTCCTACTGCAGATGTTGCTAAAAAACTAATTCCAACTGAAGGATGGTTACAATCTCCTACGAATCTAGCATACTGGTTTGAAAAAGATGGTAAGTTGTATGTGAAACTTAATATTCCTGTAATTGTAGCGCAAGCTATGGGAAGTGGAGCTGCCGGACTTGATGGGATTATCGATCAAGTATTGAAAGGTGACCCTGCTACAGTTAAGGCAATGTTAGCTAAACTTTTAAAAGTTGAATCTATTGCTATTAGCGATGAATCAATTGCAATGTTATTAGATTGGGTAAACAATGGATTCCCATTGAATGTAAAAGTCGCTGATGGACATAGCTACATCTATTTAGATAAGTCTGCATTTGCACCATTAATGGCTGTACATGAAACGGGCGAAGTAGATAGTTGGGGAGATCCTGTGAAAATGTCGGATATCTTAATATTATGGGATATGTTGAGTAAAAGTGGTATTCTTCCTCCTGAAGCTGCAATGGCGTCAATGTTGATTGGAGCTATAAGTGGTAATTGGGAGGCAACAGAAGCTTTTGATTTGGGATTAGATTTACAAGCTAAATAGAGTGATATAATAAATATTAAAAAAGATGAGACGAATATTCACAATATTGATGTTACTATGTACAATTAGTACGTTTGCGGCGGGTGTGACGAGTACTTATAGCGGAAAATTAACAGTTTCGGTTGATGGGGCTACTCCTACAGTTGTAGATCCACAAAGCGTGAAAGTTATTGAAGATGGAACAGCGGTTAAAATGACTATTTCTAACTTTAGCTATGCCGGTTTAACAGCTGATGTTAATATAACTGCATCTAAAAATTTGAGTACTGGTGAATTAACCTTAAGCACCATTTCTTATGCAGGTTTACCGCTTAGTGGTAAATTTAATGCGGGTTCGAAACTTATAAACAATGATTGTAAGATTATCTTGTCTATTTCGGCCGTATTCCAGAAGATAGAGGTTACTTTTATTGGAACTAAATAAAAGGATTTTAAATCTCTCCAATTAAAAAGAGGGTGTCCGGAAAAAATTTGGACACCCTCTTTTTAATTGGAGTTAAAGAAATTTCAATTTTATATTTTCAAGTAATTCTTTTGTAATATAAGGTTGTTTTGATAAAACAGAGGGGGAACTAGGAGGATGACCAGTCTTTTGTTGCTAAATAACTATGATTCTATTAGTATCTTTATCATGCTTTTAGTCTTGAAATATATTTTCTTCTTGTATCTATAAATGATTTTAATGAAAGTGATTTCAAAATGAAGTGAAAAAGGCAACTTTTTCATATTGAATCAGTTGCCCTTAATTATAATACTATTGGAAAAAATAGATTTTAAAACGCATATCCAAAGCCTACATTTAAATAAATAGGATACATGTTGAATGTAATTGTTTTAAATTCCTTTTTGAAGATATCATTCAAGCCCCATACTAGATCTGCATATACATTTAAATGTTTGAATGCTTTCCACTCTGCACCGGCCTGAACTCCCCATTGGAAATTGTTCAGGTCCTTAGAAAAATCATAAGGAGCTATTTTATCTCCCTCAAATTCAGCTTTTTCTCCTGTGGGAGTATCTTTACGCAGATAACCATCATTGACGTGACCGTTAAAGTCACCACTAGTCATAAATGAAACATAAGGACCTGCATTGATTTTTACACGTTGGCTTATTTTATAAGCAGCTGTTATAGGAACCGAGAAATAAGAGCCTCGGTATTTGGTTCTTACTTTTCCGGTCCAGTAACCTGCTAGGCGTTCGCCACCATCCCCTATGATCTCCATACTATAGTTTTTTACGCGTGCTCTGGCTTCCATACCTTTAGTTTCCAGACGTAGCCCTAAAGTCATTCCCCATTTAGAATCTTTACCAAACCATTTGGTGGTATTACCTTCTATGGCAAAGCATATCGTTGGACTATATCCTGTGAGTGCGCGTATTTCGGCTGGTAATGGAAGTGGAGAGGCTCCTCCCACATTGAATCCCGCTTTTATTTCATATTCAAGCCCGTGTAATGCAGACCAAATAATACCATGGTTCCTTTCTTCCTGAGCTTGTACGGAAGTGATTGTACTGATGATAGCGAGTAGGCCTATAAGTATATACTTTTTCATTTTCTTGTTTTTACTTGTTAGTGAAATTTAATAGAACCTCATCAATGTAAAGTGTACTTCCTGGAGCACCTTCAAAATGATCTCCGCGTATACTTGAAGAAAATACGATCGCTAGATTATATTTTCCCGCTTTGAGTTTCTCCATATCTACTGATTTACCGGTACGATATTCAAATGGTAAGTCAAACTTAATCCATTCATCAGTTTCTTTTGCATCTTTAATACGGGCTACTGACACTATATGAGTATTATCCTCTGCCAATATGTTGGTTCCATCAAGTGTGGACAATTTTTCATCTGTCTCATAGAATACAGCATAAATATCACAGATATCTTTTTTATTATCTACGGGTTTACCATCTATTTGGAATGACTTTCCTGCTTTATATTTATAATATCCGGTAATTGAAGTTGGAATATTGGAAAATGGAGTTCCGAATTTGGTTGAACGGAGGATATCGGTAGGTCTTACTTCAAAGCTGCCCAAAAATAAGTTACCTGCTGCGATCGGCATTCCAAGCAATGAACCCCAATAACCGGTTTCACAAGTTGTTAATTTTAAGCATTTTCCTTCTACACCGTTCGTTGATTGACTTGTTGGATATTCTTCAGCTGTTGCTTTTACGCCGGTGAAAGCGAATCCGGCATTACCACTTGCCCAAGTCATTGTTTCTTTTCCTTGTGCGTCTGTTTCATAGAAAATATGGTATTTCCCTTCTGAATCGAATTTTATATTCTCAAAATGGTACGTTGTGTTAGTAATACCAGAGAAAGCTACTCCTACTTCATATTTTTTCTTCCATTTTTTGTCTTCAGAAGTCACTTCATAATATTGAGGTGTAGTGAAATCCAATGTAGTTCCGCTATTAGGGATAATCGAGGCTCCAGGAGTTAAGGTAAACTTGGGAGCTAATGCTGTTATATCTGTTCCTGCTTTTACGATTAATGTAACCTTATTGTTTTCAATTATCGGATCTCGGTTGAGTACGTCACCCGGTACAGAGCATGCTATGATGTCTGCTTCTGCATTAGGTGCTTCGTCTTGTATGCAAGAAACCATTATAAAGCCCAGAAAGAAACAGGCTATCAGATTCTTTAATTTCATTCGATTCTGTTTTTGATTAATAATCCTTTTAGTTTAGTTGATTTTTTGTAAACTTGGCTGCAAAGTTAAGTTTCTTTTTTGAAAAGATACATTTGAATGCCTACAATACAACATTTTATAACGGTCATAATGTTCAGAATGGTATGTTTTTAGTCTAAAGTCCATGAATCTTTCCATTCGATAATCGGTTTGGGACCTTCAAAATGAATGGGAAGCCAGATGTAGCGCCCGTCAATAGCGTTTTGCGGAGTCCAGCGGTCACCCATGTATATAAACTGATTTTTCTTACCTTGTACCGGTAGGATATAAGTGCTTTGAGAATGAAAAGTAAGGTCTGCATCCTGACCTATACAAGGATTTCCTAACTCTTTCCATTCTCCCCAAATGGAAGAAGCTATGGCAGAGCGTGCGGCATTGGGATTCCATCCGCTACAGCCGGACATAATAAGGTAATAGTTACCATCTTTCTTGAACATGGCCGGAGCTTCCATGAACCGGTTAATAAAGACCCGGATATATTTGCCTGTATAGCCTGTATAGGTCGGATCCAGTTCGGCAATGTGCAACGTACTATTCTCTTCGGAGGAGTAGATATGGTAAGCTTTACCGTCATCATCGACAAACAGATTCATATCACGCGCCATTTGCCCCTGCTCCATGTCGCGGCCCAATATGTTGAGGCTGTCCGGATGGGCAGGAAGACTACCTCCGGTGCATTGACGTTCTTCTTCTGCAGAAGGTCTGCGGGTGGTTTTATGAATGGGCAGTACGTTGATGGGCCATGAACCGGCATTGGGACGGACAGCTTTTAGAAAGGTGTAAGGGCCTGTAACCCGGTCGCTAAGGGCAATTCCGCTTAGTGCTCCCGAATATCCTGTACCTTTGGGTTCAAGATGAAACCACATGACATATTTCTTAGTGAGAGGGTTGTATATAACTTTAGGACGTTCGAGAATACACCCTTTAGAAATGGGATGTCCGGGATCATTTTCTATCACTGATAGTGCAATACCACAGTCTTTCCAATGATATAAGTCATCGGACGAGTAGCAATGCACCCCTACATTGGCTAAATTTCCGGCTTCACCTTCTGTTTTGTGTTCGCCAAACCAATAATAGGTTCCGTTTTCATATAAAATGCCTCCGCCATGCGCATTGATATGTACCTGGTGATTATCGGGCCATATCTCTCCGGGAGTGAAAGATTGTCCTTGGGCTGTTTGTGAGAAAAGAAAGCATAACAGAAACAGGGCTTTTAGTATAAATCCTTTATTCATTACTCTTTTTTATTAAGTATTTGTAATTGAGAGGCAAAGATACATGATAATTATTAAATAACCAGAGGATAGAGTGTAAAACCATTCACTCATCCGGATAGGATATTCTTTGGTTAAATGGATGGTTTATAAGAGTATATTTCCTACTTTTGTGCAAAATATAAACCTTGGACAGATGACTGAATCAGAAAGAAAACAGATAATCGCTTTAATACAGCGGGAGGTGATTCCGGCTATCGGATGTACAGAGCCGATTGCAGTTGCATTGTGTGTAGCAAAAGCTACAGAGACTTTGGGGGCCAAACCGGAGAAAATAAAGGTATTGTTGAGTGCTAATATCTTGAAAAATGCAATGGGAGTAGGAATCCCCGGTACGGGAATGATCGGGCTGCCCATCGCTGTGGCTTTGGGTGCGTTGATCGGGAAGTCCGATTATCAGCTCGAGGTGCTGAAAGACAGTACTCCGGAAGCTGTAGAAGAGGGAAAGAAACTGATTGATGAAAAGCGTATCTGTATTTCGTTGAAGGAAGACATTACGGAGAAACTTTATATAGAGGTGACGTGCGAAACCGGTGGTGAACAGGCGACGGCTATCATTTCCGGTGGGCATACCACCTTTGTTTACGTGGCAAAGGGAGATGAAGTACTGTTGAATAAACAGCAGACTTCCGGGGAGGAAGAGGAAGAAAAGACTCTGGAACTTACTTTACGGAAGGTGTATGATTTTGCGTTGACTGCTCCGTTGGATGAAATCCGCTTTATTCTTGAGACGGCACGGCTTAATAAAAAAGCGGCAGAACAGTCTTTTCAGGGTGATTACGGACATGCGTTGGGTAAGATGCTTCGGGGCACTTATGAACATAAAATTATGGGGGATAGCGTTTTCTCACATATTCTTTCGTATACGTCGGCAGCATGTGATGCCCGTATGGCGGGAGCCATGATTCCTGTTATGAGTAATTCGGGCAGTGGTAACCAGGGGATTTCTGCGACTTTGCCCGTAGTGGTATATGCCGAAGAAAACGGAAAGTCGGAAGAAGAATTAATTCGTGCTTTGATGATGAGTCATTTGACTGTGATTTATATTAAGCAGAGTCTGGGACGCCTATCCGCCCTCTGTGGCTGTGTAGTGGCGGCAACCGGGTCGAGTTGTGGCATTACTTGGTTGATGGGAGGCTCTTATAAGCAGGTGGCTTTTGCCGTTCAAAACATGATAGCCAATCTGACCGGAATGATTTGTGACGGAGCTAAACCTAGTTGTGCTCTGAAGGTGACGACAGGAGTATCGACAGCTGTGTTGTCGGCGGTAATGGCAATGGAGAATCGTTGTGTTACTTCGGTCGAGGGAATTATTGACGAGGATGTCGATCAAAGCATCCGAAATCTGACGCGGATTGGATCACAGGGTATGAATGAAACAGACAGGGTGGTGCTCGACATCATGACACATAAAGGGTGCTAATGTTAAACTATATGTTAAAAAATAGAAGACAAGCAGTAAAAGACTAATTCTTTCATTTTCTTGATATAAAGAATCTTGTTGGAGTGACGAACTATTAATGCTGTATATATGAAAAAACATTTTGTATGGTTGCTTTTATTATTTCCGCTTCTGCTGACCGGATGTTATGGAGAAGAAGATAAAGAGAAGGACCAGGGAGATTATATTTGGGATTTCATAAACTATAATATTTATTTTTCTGTGAAGGATGCCGCCGGCAATAACTTGCTGGACCCACAGGTTGTGTCGAATATATTGGGTAATGAGATTACTGTGGAATATGGGGATAAATCCTTTCCATTGGAAAATTCTGTGGATACCCGCTTTAATATGCCCCGCCCGTTGGGATTGAGAAAAGAAGTGCTGGGTGAAGCGAAAGAGCGTGTGCTTTCTTTTGGTGAGTTTTCTCCGGAACATCAATATAAGGGAGAGACTTTTACGATTCATTGGGGAGATGGAACGAAAGATGTGGTAAAATTCGACTTATATATCACCTGGAAGAAACAGAACCCTACAATACATAAAAGGCTTTACTTGAATGACAAAGAATACAGTAAGGATTCTTTCCTGATAAAGATCGTGAAATAGATTGTCTGTCCTTAGGTATAATAAAACGGGGAACATACGATGCAGTTGCAGTATGTTCACCGTTTTTCGTTTTATAAATTACCGCTCGGGATTAATGGCAATGTCCACAACCGCAGCTGTCTCCACAACTGTCTCCGCAGTCGTCACCGCAACCGTCGCCACAGCTTCCGCAACTGCATCCGCCTTCGCCGGTCATCATTTTAATCATTTCCTGAATTTCTTCGTTTGTAGCCGGACGGCTCTCGGTAACCTCGCCCACGAAAGTCAAATCTTCACCGGCCAACGGATGGTTCATATCCATCACTACCGTATCGGCTTTTACTTCAACTACACTACCATTCAGGCGCTGGCCTTCTGAGTTCATCAAAGGAATGATGTTTCCCGGATAGATATGTTCGTTATCGAATTTTCCGTCAATCTCAAAGATATTTTTGGGAAGATCGATTACATGTTCTTCGTCATATTCACCATAAGCTTCGGCAAAAGGAATAGTAAATTCAAATTTGTCTCCTTTATGAAGGTTTACTATCTGTGATTCAAAAGCTTCGAGCGTAGTGCCCAAACCTGAAATGAATTGGAAAGGATGTTCGGCTGCTGTTTCTTCTACTAAGTCTCTTTTACCATCTTCTGTTGTATACAGTTTGTAAGCTACAGTGATGTACTTGTTTTCTGCTGTTTCCATCTGTTCTTTATAATGTTATTAATAAAATTCGGATTTTCCGTGGGGACAAATATACGAATTAATCGTCAGAGATTTATGGACTGGTGGGGAGTTTATTCTTTCGTAGTAGAAATTAATACCTGTTGGCTGATAGGCGATGAATAACGAAAATGAAAGAAGTAGTATATCTATATGTCGTTAAACTGAAAAAAAAGTTTTTCCATTTGTTATTATATATAACAAATTAAATAAAATGTATAAACGAACTGACCTGTTAAAAGCCTTCCTTTGTACTTCTAAATGTAAGATATTGGTACATTTTTGTTTTTTTATAATATACATCAACCTATGAAAACCTTAATTGAAAATTTGACTTCTGATTTGCTACCCAATCAGATTTTTCAAACCGGATTTAGCTTTTTAATCATCTTAAAAGGGAACTCCTTATTGAAGTTGGATAGCAATGTTTTGATTTTTATTATGAGTGGTACTATGAAAGTTTCCTCTGCTCAGCAAGAGTTGGCTACCGTCAGAGAGCGGCATATCTTTTTCTGGGATAAAGAAGATGACTATACCTGCGAGATGCTTTCGGACTCACAAGTCATCTTATTTGCATTTGGTGATTTAATAGTACATGATTTATTGACATTCCGTCCTTTCGGAGCCATTTCGGATAGCTCTGTTTCAAAAGATGTGGGACTTAAATTTGCCGAGCCTTTGAATTCTTTTTTACAGCTTCTTGCACAGTACATGGAGATGAATTTATATGATCTTTCTTTGTATATAGCGAAGCAGCGGGAACTGTTCTATATCCTGAATTCTGTTTATAATGAGCAGGAACTTGCCATTTTGTTCAGTTCCTTGACGGAACAGTCGTCCAGGTTTAAAGAACAGATACTGGAGAACTATCTCAGTGCAAAAAATGTGGGTGAGTTGGCCAGTCTGTTAGGCTATGGCGTCACTAATTTTCGGGCAAAGTTTAAAGAACAGTTCGGAGTGTCGGTCTACCGTTGGCTTCTCAATCGGAAATCGCAACATATCATTTACCGTATTACCGTATATGGTGATGAGTTTAGCCAGATTATCGATGACTTCGGATTTTCATCTCCTTCACACTTTAATAAATTTTGCAGGTCACAATATGGACTGACACCTTGCGAACTTCGCAAGAAATTGAAAACAAACAATAATTCTTAAATTGAAGCTTATGTTAAAAAATCATTATTGTATGGGGACAGGATGCAGAAGAGCCATCCTTTTCCTTCTTTTTTCTCCGCTGTTTGGTATCGGGTTTGCCCAGACGGAAACGCCGGTTAAGGTCGATAAACCTCTTAAATCGTATTCACATTGGTATTTTGGAGCAGAATATGGTGTCCCTTTCCTGTTTGGCGATTTTACTTCATTCTCGGCGGATAAAACCTATGTCGGATCTCAGTTTGGAGGGTTTGCCGGTTATCAGGTTAATTCGTGGATAGGCATAGAGGCATCTGCGCGAACCGGATATACCAGAATGGGGGCGAAATCTTACGCGGGTGATTACCTTATGAATGCCGACGGGATGACTTATTATACGAATCAGGATTTTAATACCTGGAAGTACAAGGATGTGTTTTCGAAAGTACACTTTACGAATATTGGTTTGCAGATGAATCTGAATGTGAATAATTTCTTTGGCCCTAACCGGGGAAATCGTCGCTGGACGGTATTACTGAGTCCTGCCGTCTATGCACAACATTTCTCTACAGAATTAATAAATAAGGCAGATAAAAGCCCATTATCGGGAAAAAAGACGGATAAGTGGAACATCGGGATAGGGGGAGATGTGTCTTTGCGTTATAAGATTTCCCGGGCTTTTGATGTACAGTTGCGTACGGGAATTATATGGGTCAATAACAATAAAATGGATGGTATATCTACGCTGATTAAGTCGAAAGACCACTTTATGACCAGTGCCGGACTCTCTTTGATATGGAAGGTGGGTAAAAAGAAAGAAGACAATGTTCTCTATGCCTCAAGACGAGCGGCGGATGTGGAGATCAGATATATAGAGGAGCGTGCGGTCAGCTTGCCTACCCCTGCTTGTTGCGTTGAAGATTCGATAGAGAAGGAGCGGATGAAACGGGAGATTGCTTCTTTAAATATGCAGTTGCAACAGGCGCACACGGTAGTGAAGGAGAAGACCGGTTCTGATCCGATACTGGGATTCAACGAATTGCCTCCGGTCTATTTTAAGAGAGGATCGGCTTATCTGAATGTAGCCTTGTACAAAAATGAATTATGCCGCATCGTGCAAACCCTGAAAAAGTATCCTGAGCTGAAAGTTATTCTTTCAGGGCATGCCGACCATACCGGGAATCCGGATATTAATCAAAAAATCTCTTTACAGCGTGCCGAAGCACTGGCAGCCTATCTTGAAAAGAAGGGAATAGATGGCAAACGTATCGCCGTGAAAGGAGAGTGCATAGATATGCTTACTTCCGATCCGAATAATTACAGCGTACTTGCCAGGCGAGTTATTGTTGAAATCCAAAAATGAAAACTATGATTAGAAAGAAAATATATCTGTTGTTGTTATTGATGCCTTTGCTGCATGGCTGTAAAGAGTCCGATTTCAACGATTTACTTGACAGACAGGGTGATCAGAGGAAAGAATTGCAGGAGTTGACAGATCTATGTAAGAAACTGAATGAGGATATTTATAATCTTCAGGTGATTGTCAATACCGACAGGATAGGAGATAACATTACTCATATCGAGGAACTGGCGGATGGTGCGGGGTATACTATCTCCTTCTCCAAAAGTGCTCCGATTACTATCCGTAACGGGAAGAAAGGAGATACCGGTCCGGATGGAGATGCCGGGAAAGACGGCATAGACGGTACGGACGGTAAGGATGGCGTAGATGGTACGGATGGTAAAGACGGTGTGGACGGTACCGACGGTACGGACGGAAAAGATGGTGAGAACGGTACCGATGGTAAAGATGGTGCAGATGGTACGAATGGTACGGACGGTAAGAATGGCGTGGATGGTACCGATGGCAAAGATGGTGTCGACGGTACCAACGGGAGTAAGGGGGAGCAAGGTGCCCCCGGACAGAATCCGGTGGTTGGCATTATGCAGGATCCCGCTGATTCGGAATATTATTGGACTATAAAAATAGGTTCCGGTGAACCTTATTATCTGGCCGACAATGATGGAAACAGAATAAAGGCAACCTCTACGGTACACGATGGACAAACCCCTCAACTGGGAGTGAAGCAATGGGAAACGTCCGACGGGGGCGACGATAACTATTACTGGACGCAAAAGATTGGAACCGGTCCCGAGACATGGATTGAAGCGGATGGAAAGAAAATAGTTGCCAATGCAAAAAATGCTGTGTCCGTGTTTGAGAAGGTGGACTTGAAGGAGCCGGATTATGTGGAATTTACCTTAAGCGGTGGGGCAACCCGGTTCAGATTACCTATAGGAAGACCGGTTATTGAGGTTCCGGAGGGACGTAAACTGTTTTTTTTCAACCGGGGCGGGTCTCAGGCGATTGCTTTCAGTTGTAAGGGTATCTCAAAAGAGCAATTGTCGGTAGATGTTCCGAAGGGGTGGAAAGCGACAGTCGATTTTGAAGCGGGAGCTTTGACTCTTGAGGCCCCTTCGGCGGGAACAGCGGACGTAGCATTATCAGGAGATGTGGTACTGCGAAGTACGAATACCGCAGAAGAAACGGCGCGGACTTCTTTCACCGTGAGTATGCTTTATAAGATAATGCTTCCGGATTTTAGAGGTTCTTATGTGTACAACATCCGTCTTTGGGGCAAAAAGGTAGGAGAACTTTGTCGTGAATACCAGCGGGAACTGGGATTGTCTGCAACGGTTGTCTATCCTTATTTGACAGGAGGAGTTTATGGATCGGGACTTATCACGAATACCGGTGCTTCGGTGAAGCACGACGGTACGGGTTATCATGCTTCAGTTTCTGACAGGCCGGCAGTTATGTATATCTATACTGAAAATGGATCGGAATTCTATACCGACAGTTCGTTGAAAGGACGGGAACCGGATTTCGGAGACGGCCTGCAGGCGGAAAGGCTGACTGATGCGGATGGCAATGCCTACCGCATTGTGAAAATAGGTAAACAGTACTGGACAGCGGAGAATTTACGGACACTTACTTATCCTGACGGAGCTCCTGTTGCCACCGGCTTGTCGGGGCGTGCCTGGAGAGAGAGTGGATTTGATGATAGCGGTTCGGGTGCCTGTGCCGTGTACGATTATGAGAATGCTGCAGCAGCAGGGGCATTTGCCAATAAGGTATCTTATGGAGTTTTGTACAATAGAGTTGCTGCCAGAAAAGTGGTGCCTGCCGGATGGAAGCTTCCAACGGAATCGGATATCGTATCCACATTACGGGCTTTTCTGGGTTCTAATGCCGGTACATTATTGAAAGAGTCCGGAACAGAGCATTGGCTGACAGGGGGTGGAACCGATCTCACAGGTTTTTCCGGTGTCGGAGGAGGATACAGAGGTGCTGACGGTCTTTCGTTCAACGATTTTCAGCAAGTCGGTATCTGGTGGAGCAGTGCCAGTCTGGAGAGTGTCGGTGCTGTGTTCAGATTGTCCGCAAACTCATCCGTACTCGAGTTTAACAGCGGAGACAATAATTCGACAGGCTACAGTGTACGGCTTTTGAAAGAAGATTAATCTTTAAAACAGGAAATCATGAAGAGATATAAAAAATATATGTTTATCATTTTGTCGGTTCTGTTGGCGGGAGGCTGTGTTCAGGAGGACATTAACGAGGCCCTGCGCCGGGAAGCCGAACTGAATGTACGGATGGGAAAACTCCGGGAATGGATATCCGATACCAATAATGAAGTGAGGCTGCTTGCCACGATAGTGAATACGATACCGACTCATGATTACATTGAGAGTGTGACCGAATTGCCCGATGGAAGCGGTACACTGATTGTTTTTCATAAAGGAGGAGATATTCTTATAAAGAATGGCCTGACGGGGAATAAAGGAGAAAATGGCAATGACGGTGCCAATGGTGAGAATGGCAGTGATGGAGCAAACGGCACGGATGGTACGGACGGTAAAGACGGCGTTGACGGTCAGAACGGAACCGACGGTCAAAACGGGTCGAACGGAACTGATGGTACCGATGGGCATAATGGCAGTGACGGACAGGACGGTGCCAATGGTGAGGATGGCAAAGACGGAGTTGACGGTAACGACGGCAAAGACGGCGTGAAAGGTCCTGCAGGAGATACTCCGCTGCTGGGTGCCAAACGGGATACGGATGGCAATTATTACTGGACTGTACAAATAGGTGGCGGAGCGGTAGAGTGGCTGACGGATGGAGAAGGTAACAAGGTGATCATGACTCCTGTGAATGGTGTCACTCCATATGTCGGCATAGCTAAAGATACCGATGGTGAATACTATTGGCAGGTTACTGTCGGAGGTGTAACGAAATGGATCACAGGAGGAAGCGGAGAGAAGATAGTGGCTACGGTGACAGATGGCAGCCCGTCCATCTTTGCTTCTGTGAATACCGGTAATCCTGAATATGTCGTGTTTACCATGACTGACGGGAGCATCTATAAAGTGGCCAAAACCGGAGACAGTAAATTGATATTCAATGAAACGGGGCCACTTTTCTTCCGTCGTGGAGTAACGCAGGACGTTACGTTTGATTGCAGCAGTTTCCGACAGATAGTAAAAGTGGCAGGAACATGGGATGCTACGATTAATTATCAGCCGAAAGCTTTGCAAGGGAGGCTGACTGTGAAAGCACCTGCTGCCGGTTCGGCTCTGCCGGCTTCGGAAAGAATAACGATAGAAGGCACAGATGCTTTGGGAAATACTGTCCGGGCAGACATCCTGGTAACGTTGTATTATCGTATTGAACTTCCGAAGTTCAATAGTTCTCAGGTTTATGATGTATTGATGGAGGGAGTTAAAGTAGGAGAAATATGCCGGGAGTATGTGCCGGCGTATTCCACGACGGACCGGGCTACAGTAGTCTATTCTTATAATGCTGCTTCGCGTACTTTTGGTTCCGGACTGATCTTGGAAAACGGAGCATCGATACAGCATGACGGAACAGGATATATGCCGGTGGCCGGCAATCCGTCGTCCACTGCCATACTTACGGAAGACGGTAGCCGGTATGTGATGGCGGCAGATGGGGCAGACGGACTGGTGAACGGGACTGTTTGCGGGCTGAAAGCTTCCTTGGCTGTCGATGTGCAGGGATATGCTTACAGGGTTGTAAAAATAGGTAGCCTCTACTGGATGGGAGAAAATCTGAAGACAACCCAATTTAATGATGGTACTCCTATTCCTACCGGTTTTGCCACATCTATGGATTGGGGAATTCAGTGCGGGGCAGATCTTCCGGCCTGTCAGGTCGACCGGGCGGTTAATGCCAATGCTCCGGGAGCTATGCAATATCGTAACCTGTACGGTGTACTTTACAATCAGTTTGCAATGAAAGGAAATATAGCTCCCCAAGGATGGCATGTTCCTTCTAAAGCAGAACTGCAAGCATTGGTAGACTTTGTGGGGGCAGATGCACGTAAACTGAAGTCGACAGCTGTTGGGAAAGGAATTGGAAATTGGTTGGAGGATACGGGAATAGAGGCGAACAATCTGACCGGTTTTACGGCTTTGCCTGCTAATACGGTTAATGGCGGTAATGGCAGTACCGGAGCCCAGGAAACAACAGGGCAATGGTGGTCGACGGAAACGAGTTATCGCATCCGGATGTCCTACAAATCTAATTCTGTAGAACTGTTGACTTCTGGCAATGCGTTGGCGGGTGAAGGTAACAGCATTCGTTGTGTCCGGGATGCAAATTATTAATTTAACTCTAATGAATATGAATCATATAATCAAACTATTGTTTCTCTGTCTGTTCTTCGCAACCGCCTGTAGCCAAGAGGAGATGAACGAGGTGTTGAAGAATCACGCGGAAATGGAGGGGCAGGCAAACTCTGTCGAGGAGTTGTGCAAAAATATGAATAGGGATATCGTTGCTTTGAAGCTGATCATTAATTCGTCTGAATCAGGTGATTATATTACCGGTTTCAAGGAACTTGCAGATGGAAGCGGCTATACCATCAGTTTTTTCAAAAGTGGTACGATTGTCATCAAGAATGGCGAGAAAGGAGACGATGGTAAAAAAGGAGAAGATGGTCAGGATGGTCAGAATGGTCAGAACGGTACCGATGGCAAAGACGGTCAGGATGGTACCGACGGTAAAGACGGTCAAGACGGTATCGATGGGCAAGACGGACAGGATGGTACTGACGGTAAAGACGGTCAGGACGGTACCGATGGCAAAGATGGCCAGGACGGTACCGATGGTAAAGATGGCCAGGATGGAACAGACGGTACGGACGGTCCGGAAGGAGACAAAGGACAGAATGGGACAGCTCCTGTCGTCACTATGAAAATGGATACGGACGGACATCTGTATTGGGCTATCAAGAATGCCGATGGAACATCTTCTTTTCTTTTGGACAACAACGGGCAAAAGGTCAGAGCTTCGGGAACCGATGGTATTGTTCCGGTCATTGGGGGCAATGCGGCAGGATACTGGACGCTTGATTATGGGAGCGGTCCTGTCGAATTGAAAGATGCTGCGGGCAATCCGATGAAAGCGAAAGGTGCGTCCGGTGATCCTATGTTCCGGAAGGTGGTCAGTGAAGACGGTTATATTGTATTTTATCTGACTGATGGAACCATATTTAAAGTGCCGGAGTGGGGAGGGGCACAGGTAGAATTGGCGGCTTCGGGAGTGACGTATTTTCATCGGAGTGAGTCTCTGACCTTTACGTTTACTTGCAGTGGCGTAAATAAAAGTATTGCTCCGGTATGTACGGCTCCGGTCGGTTGGACAGTTACGGCCCAATATACGTCGGACACCACCGGGGAGATGACGGTGATTGCTCCTGATAAAAGCTCGGCCGATGGAGCCTTGTCCGGTACTGCTATTCTTGAACTGACAGCCAAGGACGGCAAGAAGTTGTCGGCAACGCTCGGAGTCACTTTATTGCTTGAATTTAAAGTGCCCGATTCTTCCCGTTCGTTTGTTTATGAACTTTATGTTGAGGGAGTGAAAGTAGGAGAACTATGTCATGAGTTTATTCCCGATTATTCATTTGGATCGGGTAAAAGTGCCTCGGTCTTTTATCCTTATAATGTTTATAACAAAGCGTTTGGCGAAGGAATGGTATTGGATAACGGAGGGAAAGTAGACTATCTGACTACCGTTTATACGCCGGGTACCAATACACAACCATTCACCTCCCTGTTTACAGAAGACGGAGTGAGTTTTATAACCGGCGATTATATCGGCTACTCGGATAGTCAGGCAAACGGACTCCGTCCTTATCTGACTACTGATAATGAAGGCAACTCATATCGGGTGATGAAAATCGGTACCCAATATTGGATGGCGGACAATCTGCGGACAATAACAAACAGTGCAGGAGTCATTTCTTCGGAATGGAGAAAAGATGCTAACCCGAGATATGCTGTATATGGTTTCCCCGCCGGCATTACGGAAGATAGCCGGACCATTCGCAATCAATATGGACTGTTGTACAATGCAGGTGTGTTTTCCGGTTCTACGTCTTTAGTTACTGAAGGCTGGAAAATACCGAATCATTTGGGCGATTGGGATAAATTGCGGAATTTCCTGGGTGGGGATTCTAAAGTGGCCGAGGCATTGAGTATTGCCGGGTTTGTGGGAAAACCCGGTGGACGGCGTGATGCTGATGAACCTTTTGCTTTCCAGGAAAAAGATGAAGTCGGGTATTGGTGGTTTAGCAGTGTCGATGGGTATAATTGCTGGGCGCTCTCCATCAATCCTTCGAATGTATCCGTACCACAATCTACGAATACATATAGTCGTGGTTACGGATTTAGCATACGTTTTATTCGTCAGTAATATGCCATTGTTTACTTTGAAACTTTAGACTCTTTGCGTAAAAACATCCGGATGTTGTTGTATAAAACATCCGGATGTTTTGTATTATAACATGGGGATGTTTTACTGCACAACATCCCCATGTTTTATTGGTTCGGTCTTAATCTGCTCTTTCCGCTCTTTTCTTCTTTCTCTGTTTATGATTGATGTTTTTCTGCTTTCTTCCTGAGAGAACTATCGCAAAATAATTGTTTAGGATGCATTGTGTCTTGCTCTTGGAAATATTAATTAATGGTTTCAGGGCATTTTTTATCTGTTGATTTTATTTTCAGTTAAATAATTGTTTAATTTAGGGGAAAATAATAATGGCTTTGGTATAGGTGATTACATGATTAATAATAGTAAACATGAAAAATATAATTGGGATTCTGGGAGTTTTTATTTTGGCAATATCCTGTTCCGGCGGTAAGAAGGAGTCTGCGGATGCCGGTCTGGAACTGACAGAAGATTCTGTTGTTTATTTATTGGCCGATAATGTGACGTTAGAAATAAGGGCTCTATTCCCTTTTATTAATAAAGATGGGCATGAATACCTAACTTTTCAGAATCAATTGGAACCAGAGATTTGTGTTTATGATTTGCAGTCGGGAGAGTTTGTGAAAAGCATCTTCTTTGATAGAGAGGGGGCTAATGGTGTTGGTATGTTCGGAGGATATCATATTATTGATTTTGATGAAATATATTTGCCCAGTTTGCAACAAAGTAAAGTGTTTGTGATGGAAGAGTCGGGCAAGAAAAAACGTGAGATTATAACTGAGAAAACGGATGATGGGATACCTCTATTGCCTTTCGGAGCCATAACCTTTGCATATCGCCCTATTTACTTTAATAACGGGAAAATGTATATACCCCAAACCATCAATATGCGTTTAGGGAACAAAGTGATGGAAAAATCTCCTGTCTACGTCGTGGTTGATACGGTTAAAAATGTGCTCAGTCCTTTTCCAATTAAGTTTCCTCCTATTATGTCTTCGGATGATGTTACTAAACCATCCTTAGGTAATGAACTCTCATATAGTTGCTGTTTAAATGACAAGGATCAATTTGTATTCTCTTTCTTTTTTGATGAAGATATTTACGTAGTTTCTCTACAAGATGGAGAAATGAAAAAAATCAAAGTAAAGAGTCGATATATCGATAAGCCTGCAATCAAGGAGAATCCTCCACAGGATTTTGATGGGGCGATGAAAGCAAGTTCAGAAATTCCTTGTTACGGAAATCTGATTTATGATAAATATCGGAAAGTCTATTACCGTTTTGTATACTTGAAAACGGATTTGGACGGGGAGAAAAATTATCTGAATATATGGCAATATGGGCGTAAATCTTTCTCTATAATGATTCTGAATGAAGATTTTGATGTTATCGGGGAGACTCGTTTTCCGGATTTTACGTATATATCTACCTTGCACTATATAGGTAAAGACGGCTTGTATTTAAGTGACAGCCATTACAAGAATCCGTCTTTTGATGAAAACAAACTGAGATTCCGGCGTTTTAAATTAGTACATTATAATAAGAAATAGTTGGGAATATAGGATTTTGAATGATAAATACATATTTAAAGATGGGCTTTGCTTACAATTATTTTGTTTTAGGTGATTTTTTTCTTCAATTTGTTTGGAGTTTATAAAAAAGCACTTACCTTTGCAGCAATCAAAGAATAGAAAATAGAAGTTATGAATAATCATACATCAATTAACCTGGCAGTCCTGCATATTATTCGCGTCGTGGTGATTCCATCAAGAGCGTGAGAAAGGTTATGTATGTATTCGTACAGATAGAAGATATGATTTAGAGCCTTTCTCACTACAGTGAGGAAGGCTCTTTACTTAAAAGGAATATTGAAATGAAAAAGCAGTTACGCAGTTCGTTCAGCACACAGGGTCGCCGCATGGCAGGCGCCCGGGCACTTTGGGCAGCCAATGGTATGAAAAAAGAGCAATTAGGCAAACCTATCATTGCCATCGTCAATTCGTTTACTCAGTTTGTTCCGGGACATGTACATCTACATGAAATAGGTCAGCTGGTGAAAAAAGAAATTGAGAAGCTGGGATGCTTTGCTGCGGAATTCAATACGATTGCCATTGATGATGGTATTGCCATGGGACATGACGGAATGCTTTATTCCCTTCCTTCCCGGGATATCATTGCCGATAGTGTGGAATATATGGTGAATGCCCATAAAGCGGATGCCATGGTATGTATCAGCAATTGTGACAAAATCACTCCGGGGATGTTGATGGCGGCTATGAGACTGAATATTCCTACTGTATTTGTATCCGGAGGTCCGATGGAAGCCGGTGAACTGGATGGACAGCATTTGGACCTGATTGATGCGATGATTAAGTCGGCCGACGAAAGTGTGAGTGATGAAGAAGTCTCCAAGATCGAGAATCGGGCCTGTCCCACTTGCGGATGTTGTTCGGGAATGTTTACCGCCAATTCGATGAACTGCCTGAACGAAGCGATCGGTCTGGCTCTCCCCGGAAACGGAACGATTGTGGCGACTCATGCCAACCGTACCCAATTGTTCAAAGATGCTGCGAAACTGATTGTAGAAAATACCTATAAATATTATCGGGACGGTGATGAAAGCGTACTTCCCCGGAGCATTGCCACCCGTGAGGCATTCCTGAATGCCATGACGCTGGACATCGCGATGGGAGGATCTACCAATACGGTACTTCACCTGCTGGCGATAGCCCATGAAGCGGAGGCGGACTTTAAAATGGACGATATCGATATGCTTTCACGCAAGAGCCCATGCTTGTGTAAGGTGGCGCCGAATACACAGAAGTATCATATTCAGGATGTAAACCGTGCCGGAGGTATCATGGGGATTATGGGACAACTTGCCAAAGCCGGATTGATCGATACGTCTGTAGTGCGTATCGACGGGATGACATTGGGTGAGGCGATAGATAAATATGATATAACTAGCCCGAACGTATGTGAAGAGGCTATTAAAAAGTATAAGAGTGCGGCTGCCGGAAAGTTCAATCTGGTGCTCGGCTCTCAGGACGTCTATTATAAAGAGCTGGATACGGACCGTGCCGAAGGGTGTATTCGCGACATAGAGCACGCATATAGCAAAGACGGAGGACTGGCCGTACTGAAAGGAAATATTGCCCAGGATGGTTGTGTGGTGAAAACGGCCGGAGTGGACGAGAGCATCTGGAAGTTTACCGGTCCGGCAAAGGTGTTCGATTCACAGGAAGCAGCCTGCAATGGGATACTCGGAGGAAAAGTTGTCAGCGGTGATGTAGTCGTCATCACGCACGAGGGTCCGAAGGGAGGTCCCGGTATGCAGGAAATGCTTTATCCTACCTCTTATATCAAATCGCGCCACTTGGGCAAGGAGTGTGCGCTGATAACCGACGGCCGTTTCAGCGGAGGTACATCGGGACTCAGCATCGGGCATATCTCTCCCGAAGCAGCAGCCGGAGGTAATATCGGAAAGATTAAGGATGGTGATATCATCGAAATCAATATCCCCGAACGGACTATCAACGTGCGACTGACCGATGAAGAACTGGCTGCACGTCCGATGACTCCGGTCACTCGTGAACGCTATGTGCCTAAAAGTCTTAAAGCGTATGCCAGCATGGTAAGCTCTGCCGATAAAGGAGCGGTGAGACTGATTGATTAACCACAGAGTTGTTTCAATCGTAAATTGTAAATCGTAAAATCGTAAATTTTAGTACATGAGTAAAGATATAATTTCAGGCGGTGAAGCATTAATGCGTTCTTTGGAATATCATGGTGTAAAGACGATCTTTGGTTATCCCGGAGGATCTATCATGCCCGTATTCGATGCCTTATACGATCATAGAGAGACTTTGAATCATATTTTGGTTCGCCACGAACAAGGGGCGGCACATGCGGCTCAGGGATTTGCCCGTGCTTCGGGTGAGGTCGGAGTTTGCCTGGTGACGAGCGGCCCCGGTGCTACCAATACCATAACCGGTATTGCGGATGCAATGATCGACAGTACACCGATTGTAGTCATTGCCGGACAGGTGGGAACAGCTTTTTTGGGGACAGATGCTTTTCAGGAGGTCGACTTGGTAGGCATCACGCAGCCAATTACAAAATGGAGTTATCAGATCCGTCGTGCCGAAGATGTGCCATGGGCGGTGGCCCGCGCCTTTTATATAGCGAAAAGCGGACGCCCGGGACCGGTAGTGCTCGACTTTGCAAAAAATGCCCAAGTGGAGAAAGCCGAATATATGCCTGCGAAACTCGATTTCATACGCAGTTACGTACCTGTACCCGAGACTGACCCGGAGGCCGTGAAAGCGGCTGCCGAATTAATTAACGGTGCAGAGCGCCCGTTGGTATTGGTGGGGCAAGGTGTGGAACTGGGCAACGCACAACAGGAATTGCGTGCTTTCATCGAAAAGGCAGATATGCCCGCCGGATGTACGTTGTTGGGACTGTCGGCTTTGCCGACCGAGCATCCTTTGAACAAAGGTATGCTGGGAATGCACGGTAATCTCGGACCGAATATGAACACCAATAAATGTGATGTCCTGATTGCTGTCGGCATGCGTTTTGACGACCGTGTGACCGGAAACCTGGCTACGTACGCCAAGCAGGCGAAAGTGATTCATTTTGATATCGATCCGGCTGAAATTAATAAGAATGTACATGCGGATGTAGCGGTTCTGGGTAACTGTAAAGAGACGCTCTCTGCTGTTACGGCATTGCTGCAGCCCAACGAGCATAAAGAATGGCTGGATAGTTTCCTGCCTTATGAACAGGTGGAAGAAGAAAAGGTAATCCGTCCGGAATTGCATCCGATGGGAGATACGCTTTCGATGGGGGAAGTGGTGCGTGCGGTAAGCGATGCGACCAATCATGAAGCGATATTGGTGACCGATGTCGGTCAAAACCAGATGATGTCTGCCCGATACTTTAAATATTCAAAAGACCGGAGTATGATTACTTCCGGAGGACTTGGTACCATGGGATTCGGGTTGCCGGCTGCTATCGGTGCAACCTTTGGCCGACCGGACCGTACGGTTTGTGTATTTATGGGTGACGGTGGTCTGCAAATGAACATTCAGGAGTTGGGAACCATTATGGAACAGAAGGCACCGGTTAAAATTATCGTATTAAACAATAATTTCCTGGGCAATGTACGCCAATGGCAGGCAATGTTCTTCAACCGTAAATACTCGTTCACACCCATGCTGAATCCCGATTATATTAAGATTGCTTCTGCTTATGATATACCGGCCAAAAGAGTCTTTACCCGTGAAGAACTGGCTGATGCGATTGACGAGATGATTGCGACAGACGGTCCGTTCCTGTTGGAAGCTTGTGTGATTGAAGAGGGAAATGTGTTGCCGATGACCCCTCCGGGAGGTTCAGTTAACCAGATGTTGTTGGAATGCTAATAAGTTAGGAATTATGGATAAGACATTATATACATTAATTGTTCATTCAGAGAACTTTGCCGGATTGCTGAATCAGGTTACGGCAGTATTTACCCGTCGGCAGATTAATATAGAAAGCCTGAATGTTTCGGCTTCATCTATCAAGGGGGTGCATAAATATACTATTACGGCTTGGACCGATAAAGATACGATAGAGAAGGTTGTCAAACAGATTGAGAAGAAGATCGATGTGCTTCAGGCACATTATTTCACTGAAGATGAAATCTATTTTCATGAAATAGCTCTTTATAAGGTGTCTATGCCCGAATTTCAGTCACAGCCGGAAGCTTCGAAGGTGATTCGTCGCTATAATGCACGGATTGTGGAAGTGAATCCGGTATTTGCCATCGTCGAGAAAAATGGAATCAGTGAAGAAATTACTTCTCTCTACGAAGAGTTGAGTGCATTGAATTGTGTGTTGCAATTTGTGCGTTCGGGACGTGTGGCAATCACTACCAGTTGCTTTGAACGTGTGAACGAGTTTCTGGCAGATCGTGAGACCAAATATAACTTAAGCAAGAAAGAGGAAAAGTGAATGAGTGACGATAAGAAGATAGGGAGTTATAAGTTTATTGCGGAGCCTTTTCATGTAGATTTCAACGGACGTTTGACAATGGGGGTGCTTGGCAACCATCTGTTGAACTGTGCCGGCTTTCATGCCAGTGAACGCGGCTTTGGAATCGCTACATTGAATGAGGACAATTATACATGGGTATTGTCTCGTCTGGCCATCGATCTGGAAGAGATGCCTTATCAATATGAGGAGTTTACTGTACAGACATGGGTGGAGAATGTATATCGTCTTTTTACTGATCGTAATTTTGCCATTATAGACAAGGACGGCAAGAAGATCGGATATGCCCGTTCGGTATGGGCCATGATTAATTTAAATACCCGCAAGCCGGCTGATTTGCTGACGTTGCATGGCGGTAGTATTGTGGACTATGTATGTGACGAACCTTGTCCGATCGAAAAGCCTTCGCGTATCAAAGTGGCTACTGACCAACCTTGTGCTAAGTTGACAGCTAAATACAGCGATATCGACATCAATGGTCATGTGAACAGCATTCGTTATATAGAACATATCCTCGATTTGTTTCCGATCGATTTGTATAAATCGAAACGGATTCAGCGATTTGAAATGGCCTATGTGGCAGAAAGTTATTATGGCGACGAGCTTTCTTTTTTTGAAGAGGAAGTAAGTGAGAATGAATATCACGTCGAGATTAAGAAAAACGGCAGTGAAGTTGTATGCCGGGCAAAAGTGAAGTTTGTGTAGTTTAAAATGTGATTAAAATGAAGAAGATTGTTTTTCTTTTGCTGCTCTGTGTTGCTTGCTGTATGAATGCACAGGAGTTTCATCTGATTCCGAAGGTCGGTTTGAATCTGGCAAATACTACCGGAGAGGTGGATTCTAAAGTGCGTCCCGGACTCAATATCGGTCTGGGAGGTGATGTCATGCTGACCGAACGCTTTGGAATAGAAACAGGAGTGTATTACTCCATGCAGGGAAGCAAATATAAAGGGGGCGGAGTCTCTTATACGGATAAACTGGATTATATCAATGTTCCGGTATATGCGAAAGAATTTATATATAAGGGGCTGTATGTGTTTGGAGGGCCGCAGTTCAGTTTCAATGTGAACTCAGAGAACAAATCATCCTCCGACTATGGTACCACAGTCATAGGCATGAATGTGATTCGCAAGTTTGATTGTGGAGTGGGGCTTGGAGCCGGTTATCAGTTTGAACGTGGTCTGCTGATCTCTCTAAATTATAACATCGGACTGATTAACGTAAACAAATCTTGGGCAAGCGACTCTAATCCTAAAGCAAACAATAGTGTGGTCCAGCTAAATGTCGGTTGGCGTTTTGCACTGTAAGATAAAGAATATAAGTTTAATTATTAATAATCGGTTTTGTTTTCGTCCGAACGGAACAAGACTTTTAAAACAAAAAAGAAAAATGGCACAATTGAATTTTGGCGGTGTTACGGAAAATGTAGTAACCCGTGAAGAATTTCCTTTGGAAAAAGCTCGTGAGGTATTGAAGAATGAAACAATCGCTGTTATCGGTTACGGTGTGCAGGGACCGGGTCAATCACTGAACCTGCGCGATAATGGCTTCAATGTAATCGTTGGTCAGCGTCCGGGAAAAACATATGAAAAAGCAGTGGCAGACGGCTGGGTTCCGGGTGAAACACTGTTTGGCATCGAAGAGGCATGCGAGAAAGGTACTATTATTATGTGTCTGTTGTCAGATGCAGCCGTAATGTCTGTATGGCCTACTATCAAACCTTACCTGACTGCCGGGAAAGCACTCTATTTCTCTCACGGTTTCGCAATTACATGGAGCGATCGCACCGGCGTTGTTCCACAGAAAGATATCGATGTCATTATGGTCGCTCCGAAGGGTTCGGGTACTTCACTCCGTACGATGTTCCTTGAAGGTCGCGGACTGAACTCTTCGTATGCCATCTATCAGGATGCTACCGGCAGAGCTATGGAGAGAACCATCGCATTGGGTATCGGTGTAGGTTCCGGATATCTGTTTGAAACGACTTTTGTCCGTGAAGCTACTTCCGACCTGACAGGTGAACGTGGTTCGCTGATGGGAGCTATACAAGGTTTGCTGTTGGCTCAGTATGAGGTTTTGCGTGAGAACGGTCATACTCCATCTGAGGCATTTAACGAAACGGTTGAGGAGTTAACTCAGTCATTGATGCCGCTGTTTGCTAAGAATGGTATGGATTGGATGTATGCCAACTGCTCGACTACGGCTCAGCGTGGTGCTCTTGACTGGATGGGCCCGTTCCACGATGCTATTAAACCCGTTGTTCAGAAATTATATAATAGTGTAAAGACCGGTAACGAGGCACAGATCTCTATCGACTCTAATTCAAAACCGGATTATCGCGAGAAACTGGAGGCCGAACTGAAGGCATTGCGTGAAAGCGAAATGTGGCAGACAGCTGTAACCGTTCGTAAACTTCGTCCGGAGAATAATTGATCTGAATAGATTATACAACTTATGATAAAAGGAGGAAACTGCTGTTTTCTCCTTTTATTTTGCTTGTAATTAGTGTTTTGTGTCTGAGTTGTTAGAATGGTATGTTGTAGAATATGAAAAATAGATAGATTGTTTGGATAGATAAATCAAGTTTAATATATATCTTTGTGCCCTGATCAAACAACAAACAATATTATATCATATGAAAAATCGTATTTATACAATGAAAGGGATGCTGGCTACATTACTGGGTGCTTTTTTACTAGGGTATGCAGTAACAGGTTGTATTGATGAAAAAGATCATTATAAACCGGACGATAAAACATCAGGAGTGCCTAACTCTTTTGATTTTGCGACTACTCAGGATGTCCAATTGGATCTAAAGTATGATGTTCCTGTGAAAGATTATCAGGTTTTGTTTGAACTCTATTTTGAAAATCCGTTGACGACAGATGCCGAAGGGCAGGTGGTGAAACGTACTGATATCACTCCCAAGGTTACGAGAATGACTGATGGAACCGGAAAATATCGTGCCAAGGAGACGGTACCGGCCTATGGGGAGGAGGTTTATATCTATACTTCTTGTATCGGAGTGCCGATGTTGTATAAGACTAAAATTGTAGGGAATACGATTACAGCCGATATAAATTGGGATACGGCGGCAGAGGAGTCTGTTCAGACACGTGCCGAAGGCGAGTATCAGACAGTGCCTCAGGGATTTTATACTTTAGGAAGTTGGAACGTGAAGGGACGCCCTAATTATCTGGATAGTGAAGGGGTAATAGAATTGACTTCTTCATTTTATCAGACGATTAATCAAACAATTCCGGAAGGTGGAAATTGTCCTCCGAAATATCGACAATCGGCTGACATTGTTATCAACGATGAATTGGGAGCTGAAGTGAAGGTACGTTTTGTCGGAGGTACAAGTGCTGCGTACAGTGCTTTCGGATATTATTGTTATCCGGAAGGAGCGGCTAAAAAACAGATAGAGAATGCTAGGAAATATGTGGTGTTTCCCAACACGAAAACCGGAGTCGGCATAAAAGGCGGAGAGTGTGTGAAGCTGCATTATATCGATGAAAATGGTGAAGACCAAGGGACTACTTTTCCAAAAGGAACAAAGATAGGTTGGTTTATCAGTAATGATGCATTTACGAAAAAGGGTGAAAAGACCGGCAGTGTTGGTAAAGGACTCGGAATGTTTTATTCGACCACTGCCTTGAATTCGGATGGTCGTACCCATACGGCTGCATTCAAGATCAATGATTTTATAGTTTTATCATTTGAAGATTGGACTGATCAGGATTACAATGATGTGATGTTTAACATCTGGTCTAATCCGATTGAAGCTATTGCTCCGGATGTACCTTCGGTAGATCCGATAGATCCGGATGATGCGTCGGTTGCTTATCGCATGACTTATAAAGGTATTTTGGCTTTTGAAGACAATTGGCCTTCTAAGGGTGATTACGATTTGAACGATGTAATTGTGAAATATAGCTCTATATTAGAGTTCAATACCAAGAATCAGGTGCTTTCCGCTGAAGATACGTTTACGGCGATGTGGTCCGGAGCTCTCTTTAAGAATGGCTTTGCCTATCAGTTGAATACCGATAGAAGCAATGTGGAATGCAGCATATTGGAAGGAAAGTCGGGATGGGACAAACAAGGATTAGACAAAGACTTGGAGCAGGCCACCATTTCGGTGTTTGCCAATGCGATTGAAGAGACGGGAGAGAACACTAAGACTTCTACTTTTAAGATTCAGAACAAATTTAAACAGCCAGTCGATCATGAAACTTTCGGAGTGGCACCCTACAATCCTTTTATCTTCTTGCATCAGAATACGGACAAGAACCGTACAGAGGTGCATTTGGTAAATCACGGACCAACCTCTAAAGAAAATATGGATCTGTTCAATACCCAGCAGGATTTGTCAGATAAAGATAAAGGCATCTATTATGTGTCCGATCAGAATTATCCGTTTGCCATTCATCTGTCGGATGTCGAGTCATTCAGTACAACGGAGAAGGAAGCTATTGATAAGTCGTATCCTCGTTTTGCTTCATGGGCACAATCCGGCGGAACGACAGATAAGGATTGGTATTTGAAGAAATAAGTTGATGTCGTTTTTATGCTATAGAACAAGGGGCTGTCCGAAAATCCGACAGCCCCTTATTTTATGGTTTTAAATGGAAACAGAAGTTACGACTGAAATAAGGAGATCGGCATCAGAGTCCTTGGCTGATGTGCCGGATATATCCGATCAATTTCTTATAGAAAGCATGCTTGCTCATTGTGACCGCATCTCCTAATATAACCAGTTTCATTCGGGTGCGGGTGATGGCTACGTTCATTCGGCGCAAGTCGTTGAGAAAACCGATTTGTCCATCTTCGTTAGCGCGGACGAGGCTGATGAAAATGACATCACGCTCCTGTCCCTGAAAACCATCTACTGTATGGATGGTGATCTGGCTACGGAAGGGGCGGAAGAATAAACAGCCTTTGAGTTTTCCTCTCAGATACTGTACCTGCGCTTTGTAAGGGGAGATAAGGCCGAAGTCTATACGCTCTTCCAATACACGCTTCTCACCGATTTTGCGGATGTATGCTTCAAGTTCTTGCAACAATAAGTTTGCTTCCGGTTTATTGATGCGGCCGAAGCTTTCTCCTACAAATTCTTCGTGGAACTCCATTTCGGAGGTGTCAATCCAACTCATGGGCAGGTCCAGATCGAGTATCCCCCGGTTGGTCACTTCGGGGGCGGCTTGTAGTTCGCCTTGGTAGAACCATTCGGAGGAGAATTGCATAATAGACTGATGCATGCGGTACTGAACTTTCAGGAGTGAGACCGTTTCCTGCTTGTTGGCTGCTACTTTTTCCATTAATGTTTGTTCCAACCCGTTCCGGGCCGCTTCTATGCATTTTATTGTGGGAGGCAACTGACAATGGTCTCCGGCAAAGATGACGCGGTCTGCTTTTCGGATGGCTATCCAACAGGCAGCCTCAAGGGCTTGTGCTGCCTCGTCGATAAAGAGTGTGGTAAATCGCCGGCCGGTCAGGATACGGTGGTTACTGCTGACCAATGTGGAAGCGATGACCCGTGCCCCCGAAAACAGATCTTCATTGATTTGTATTTCCAGCTCCGTGGCACGCTCCCTCAGATGATTGATGCGGCTACGTGCAGCTTCCCGTTCCGAGTAACTGCTTTTGCGCATCCGGTTTCCCATTTCCCGGATCGATTTACGTATTCCCCAGAGTTCGGTATAGGCTGGATGCCCCTCGAAACGGCGTTCGTAAGTAAATGAAAGCATCTTGTCATTTACCCGGCTCGGATTGCCGATACGCAATACAGGTACTCCGCGGTCCACCAGCTTCTCGGCAATCCAGTCGACGGCCGTGTTGCTTTGTGCACAGACCAGGACTTGATTTTCGCGGTGCAAGGTCTCGTAGATGGCTTCTACAAGAGTGGTGGTCTTTCCGGTCCCCGGAGGACCGTGAACGATGGCTACGTCTTTGGCGCAAAGTACTTTGTTGACTGCTGCTTCCTGAGTGCTGTTCAACCAAGGGAAACGGACCGGATAGGTTGCCCTCCAGCAGGAGGGTTGCTTGCTTAGCAATATATCACGTAGTTCGGCAAGGCGGTTGCCTTTGGCGCGAATCACATCTTCCAGCGCTTCGAACATGGTACGATAGGAGGTTTCATCAAAATAGAGTTGTACTCCCAGACGTTCTGCTCCTTGTATTTCAAGTAGAGATCCGGCACCGGGTACGGCTACTACCATACGCTCCTCGTCGGCATAACTGACTGTACAGATGGAATTGAAATAATGTATTTTTCCGTCATATCCCTGTTCGAAAAAGCAAACCGGACGTCCGAATTCGAATACATGTTCGATGTCTTTATCTTCTTTCCTTTCTATTTCGATGACCAATTGGTTCAGTGAATTGTAGAAACTCCGTCCCGTCCCGACCGGATACCAGCAGAGCCCTCGTTTTACTTTCCGTGCAATGCCCATCGTCTCTGTCTGCCGGCGGAATTCTTCTTTCTCGTATTCATATTCCATGCGTAGCAAAAGTTGCTGATGCTGAAGATCACTGAGTGGAGAAGAAGACTTTATTTTATTATCATTCATCTTGATTGGCTGTAAGTTATATGCTAAGAACTATAGTTATGGAATGACTACAAATTACGAAAATTATGCAGAACCTGTCACAGTCACTTGTAGCTTGTAGCATCTGATTTGTAGCAGCTATACTTATAGCTTCTCACAAAATTTCCCGCAAAGATAACAATTCTGTTTCCGGGTTGGAATAAACATTTCAATTTGTTAAACCTTTCTTTCATATTATTGGTTATAATAAATAGAAGAACAGATAAAACCGAAATTGTTATGGTATATGATTTGAATATGTTGAAGAGCTTCTATGCTTCCTATAAAGGGAAGATGGAGCATGTTCGTGCAGCCTTGAAACGTCCTTTGACGTTGGCTGAAAAGATTTTGTATACACATTTGTATAATGTGGCGGATTTAAAAAATTATGAAAGGGGTGAAGACTATGTCAACTTTCGCCCGGACCGCGTTGCTATGCAGGATGCTACTGCTCAGATGGCTCTGTTGCAATTTATGAATGCGGGTAAAGAAGCGGTGGCAGTACCTTCCACGGTTCATTGCGACCACCTGATACAAGCTTATCGGGGGGCTGAACGTGATATTGAAACTGCTACACAAACCAATCGGGAGGTGTACGATTTTCTGCGTGATGTCTCTTCCCGTTATGGCATCGGTTTCTGGAAACCGGGAGCGGGTATCATTCACCAGGTAGTACTTGAAAATTATGCTTTTCCGGGTGGGATGATGGTCGGTACAGACTCACATACTCCCAATGCAGGAGGTCTCGGAATGGTAGCTATCGGTGTAGGCGGAGCCGATGCTGTGGATGTAATGACAGGTATGGAGTGGGAACTTAAGATGCCAAAACTGATTGGAGTCCGTTTGACAGGCGAGTTGAACGGATGGACAGCTCCGAAAGACGTGATACTGAAACTGGCGGGCATCTTGACCGTGAAGGGTGGGACGAATGCCATTATCGAATATTTTGGCCCGGGTACAGCTTCGCTATCGGCTACAGGAAAGGCCACCATCTGCAATATGGGTGCCGAAGTGGGGGCAACCACTTCATTATTCCCGTATGATGAACGGATGGCTGTTTATCTGAAAGCAACCGGACGTGAAGAAGTAGCTGCGATGGCTGACAGTGTAGCTGCCGACTTGCGTGCAGATGACGAAGTGATGGCACGACCGGACGATTTTTATGACCGGGTTATTGAGATAAACCTTTCCGAACTGGAACCTTATATTAATGGTCCGTTTACTCCGGATGCTGCTACTCCTATTTCAGAGTTTGCAGAGAAAGTGGTAACAAACGGTTATCCCCGGAAGATGGAAGTGGGGTTGATAGGATCTTGTACCAACTCTTCTTATCAGGATATCAGCCGTGCCGCTTCTGTTGCCCGGCAGGTGAATGAAAAGAATCTGGGAGTGGCGGCACCGCTGATTGTGAATCCGGGATCCGAACAGATTCGTGCTACGGCCGAGCGTGACGGCATGATGGATGTGTTCGAAAAGATGGGGGCTACGATTATGGCTAATGCCTGTGGTCCCTGTATCGGACAGTGGAAACGCCATACGGACGATCCGACCCGTAAAAACTCGATAGTGACTTCCTTTAACCGTAATTTTGCCAAACGTGCCGACGGTAATCCGAATACTTTTGCTTTTGTGGCTTCTCCTGAAATTGTTTTGGCATTGACTATTGCCGGAGACCTTTGTTTCAATCCGCTGAAAGACCGTTTGGTGAATCATGACGGTGAAAAGGTGAAACTCAGTGAACCTCAAGGTGACGAACTTCCATCAGCCGGATTTGTAGCCGGTAATCAGGGATATCAGGCTCCCGGCGGTGAGAAAAACGAGATCAGAGTGGCTCCCGATTCTCAACGGTTGCAGTTGTTGACTCCTTTCCCCGCGTGGGATGGCAATGATTTTCTCAATATGCCACTGCTTATCAAAGCACAGGGTAAGTGTACGACAGACCATATTTCGATGGCGGGTCCCTGGCTTCGGTTCCGGGGGCATCTGGAGAATATATCTGATAATATGCTGATGGGAGCGGTGAATGCTTTCAATGGCGAAACGAATAAGGTATGGAATCGTTTGACCAATACCTATGAAACTGTTTCGGGTACGGCTAAACAGTATAAGGCGGACGGTATCTCTTCCATCGTTGTGGCCGAAGAAAATTACGGTGAAGGTTCCAGTCGTGAGCATGCCGCTATGGAACCGCGTTTCCTTCATGTAAAGGTGATCCTGGCTAAGAGTTTTGCCCGTATCCATGAGACTAATCTGAAAAAGCAAGGTATGCTGGCTGTTACATTTGCAGACAAGGCCGATTATGACCGGATTCGTGAGCACGATTTGATCTCGGTAGTCGGACTGAAAGAGTTTTCACCCGGACGCAATCTGGAGGTGATATTGCACCACGAAGATGGTACGGAAGAACGGTTCGCTGTACAACATACTTACAATGAACAACAGATCGGCTGGTTCCGTGCCGGTTCTGCTTTGAATGCAAAATAGCCTTCAGGAGGCTTTCAGGGGCCCACTTTTAGGTTTGAAAATCAATAGGACTTAGGTTTAAAACCAACGGGTTTTTAGTTTAAAAGGTAAGGAGTGTTGGTTCTAAACCAACGAACCTTTACTTCGGAACACGATTGGAGGAGTATATAAAAAGATAAATAGATGAGTAAAATTACCAAACAGCAAAATGGAGTATTGTCAGTGCCGGATGTACCGACAATACCTTTTATAACGGGTGATGGAGTAGGAGCGGAAATAACTCCGGCCATGCAGGCGATAGTAGATGCGGCGGTAGACATGTCGTATGGTGGTGCCCGGCGTATCGAATGGAAAGAAGTACTGGCCGGTGAACGTGCTTTCCGGGCTACCGGTTCGTGGTTGCCGGACGAAACGATGGAGGTTTTCAAGGAGTATCTGATAGGCATCAAAGGACCGTTGACTACTCCGGTAGGAGGAGGAATACGTTCGTTAAACGTGGCTTTGCGCCAGACACTCGATTTATATGTCTGCCTGCGTCCGGTACGTTGGTTCCGCGGAGTGGTGTCTCCGGTCAAAGAGCCCGAAAAGGTGAATATGTACATCTTTCGTGAGAATACGGAAGATATCTATGCCGGTATCGAATGGGAAGCAGGCACTCCGGAAGCTAAGAAGTTCTACCGGTTCTTGCACGAAGAGATGGGAGTCAGTAAAGTACGTTTCCCCGAAACCTCTTCTTTTGGTGTGAAACCGGTTTCGCGTGAGGGGACGGAGCGTCTGGTACGCGCTGCCTGCCGTTATGCGTTGCAGCATGAATTGCCCTCGGTCACCTTGGTGCACAAAGGTAATATCATGAAATTCACAGAAGGAGGTTTTAAGAAGTGGGGGTACGAATTGGCTGAGCGGGAGTTTGCAGATGCTCTTGCCTCAGGTAAACTGGTGATCAAAGACTGTATAGCCGATGCCTTTTTGCAGAACACTCTTTTGATTCCTGAAGAATATTCGGTCATTGCCACTCTGAATCTGAACGGAGACTATATTTCCGACCAACTGGCTGCGATGGTAGGTGGCATTGGTATTGCACCGGGAGCCAATATCAATTATGATTCCGGACACGCCATCTTTGAGGCCACTCATGGGACAGCCCCCAATATTGCCGGAAAGAATGTGGTGAATCCCTGTTCACTGATACTTTCGGCCGTTATGATGCTTGAATATATAGGCTGGCAAGAACCCGCCGATCTTATCGTCGAGGCGCTTGAAGCCAGTTTTGCCGAGGGGAAAGCCACTAATGACCTGGCACGTTTCATGCACAAAGGCCAGCCGCTCTCTACTTCGGAATTTACCCGGGAAATCATTAACCGAATTAAAAATTAATACCTTCAGGACATGAAAAAAGAATATTTGATTTATAAACTCTCCGAGGCAATGAAGGATTGTACCCGGATTGATAACGAATTGTTTCCAAAATTTGACGTTAAACGGGGACTTCGCAATGAAGACGGTACAGGTGTATTGGTCGGATTGACTAAGATTGGTAATGTCGTAGGATACGAACGAATCCCCGGAGGTGGTCTGAAGCCGATCCCGGGAAAGTTATTTTACCGTGGATATGACCTGGAAGATTTAGCCCACGCCATTTTAAAAGAAAAACGTTTCGGATTTGAAGAGGTGGCCTACCTGCTGTTATCCGGCAGTTTGCCCGATAAGGAAGAACTGGCTTCGTTTCGCGAGCTGATCAATGATAATATGCCTTTGGAGCAGAAGACCAAGATGAATATCATTGAACTTGAAGGAAACAATATTATGAATATTCTAGCGCGCAGCGTACTCGAGATGTATCGTTTCGATCCTAATCCGGATGATACTTCACGTGACAACCTGATGCGTCAGAGCATCGATCTGATCTCGAAATTCCCGACCATTATTGCTTATGCTTTTAACATGTTGCGTCATGCCACCTTCGGGCGTTCGTTACACATTCGTCATCCGCAGGAGAATCTGTCGATTGCCGAAAACTTTCTCTATATGCTGAAACGCGATTATACCGAGCTGGATGCGCGTACACTCGACCTTTTGTTGGTGCTTCAGGCAGAGCACGGAGGAGGTAACAACTCTACGTTTACTGTCCGGGTAACTTCGTCTACCGGTACAGATACATACTCGGCCATTGCCGCAGGCATCGGGTCGCTGAAAGGCCCGCTTCACGGAGGAGCCAATATTCAGGTAGCCGATATGTTCCATCATTTACAGGAAAATATTCAGGACTGGACCAATGTAGACGAAATCGATACTTACTTTACCCGTATGTTGAATAAGGAGGTTTACAATAAGACCGGATTGATATATGGCATCGGGCATGCCGTATATACCATTTCCGATCCGCGAGCTGTGTTGCTGAAGGAACTCGCACGTGACTTGGCACACGAGAAAGGTCGTGAACGGGAGTTTGCTTTTCTTGAACTTTTGGAAGAACGTGCTATCGCTACTTTCGGTAAGATTAAGAATAATGGGAAAACAGTATCCAGCAACGTTGATTTTTATTCCGGTTTTGTTTATGAGATGATTGGCCTGCCGCAGGAAATCTATACCCCCTTGTTTGCCATGGCGCGTATCGTGGGTTGGTGTGCCCATCGCAACGAAGAGTTGAATTTTGAAGGTAAACGTATCATTCGTCCGGCTTATAAAAATGTGTTGGAAGAAGAACAATATGTACCGTTAAAGAAACGGTAAAAGAGAAGCTTGAAGTCAGAAGTTCACCGCAGATTTACAGATTGCACAGACCGGTACCGGCATTGATTAGCTGTCAGTTCTATGTTTGTACCGTCTGCCAATCTGTGGTAGAACAGACTTTTGTGATACGCTTGCTTTATTTTCGTAAACTATTTGTCCCTTTAAAGTTTTTCTTTTAACTTTGTCCTTGTATAAAATCTTGGATATGAGTATAGAAAGCTTTAATCTGCTTCTTTTAGTAATGGGCCTGGTGGCTTTGGTCGTATTCATAGCCCTTTATTTTGTCAGGGCGGGATATGGCATGTTTCGCAGCCGTTCCTGGGGAATCTCGGTGAATAATAAGATAGCCTGGATTCTGATGGAAGCTCCTGTCTTTCTGGTTATGGGATGGTTGTGGTGGCATTCCGACCGACGTTTTTTACCTGTCGAACTCACTTTCTTTCTTTTTTTCCAACTACATTACTTCCAAAGGGCTTTTGTTTTTCCTTTCCTGATGAAAGGAAAGAGCAAGATGCCGGTACTCATTCTTTTGATGGGAGTGATCTTTAATATTCTCAACGGACTGATGCAGGGAGAATGGATATTCTATCTTGCTCCCTCGGACTATTATACACCCGGATGGTTGCTGACTCCTTGCTTTTGGATAGGAACCCTTTTATTTTTTGCCGGAATGGGGATCAACTGGCATTCGGATTCAGTCATCCGTCATCTGCGTGCTCCCGGAGATACCCGTCATTACCTTCCTCAAAGAGGCATGTATCGATATGTGACCTCTGCCAATTATTTGGGTGAAATTGTAGAGTGGGTAGGCTGGGCTATTCTCACTTGGTCTTTGTCCGGATGTATTTTTGCCTGGTGGACTGTTGCCAATCTTGTTCCGAGAGCAGATGCTATCTGGCATCGCTATCGGGAAGAGTTTGGGACGCAGGTCGGATCGAAGAAACGAATTTTTCCTTTCTTATATTAAAACACACAGTACTTATGAACACACATTCTGCTTCTAAGCTTTTCACGCCGGTTACCATCGGACCGCTCACTTTGCGTAACCGTACCATCCGTTCGGCGGCTTTTGAAGGCATGTGCCCGGGAAATGCTCCTTCCCCCATGTTACTCGATTACCATCGTTCTGTGGCCGCCGGAGGCGTGGGAATGACTACCATTGCCTATGCTTCGGTAACACGCAGCGGACTGTCGTTTCCACGGCAATTGTGGCTCCGTCCGGAAATTATTCCCGGTTTGCGTGAAGTGACTGCCGCTATTCATGCCGAAGGTGCCGCCGCCAGCATACAGATAGGGCATTGCGGCAATATGTCTCATAAGAGTATTTGCGGAGTTACCCCAATTTCTGCTTCGTCAGGTTTCAATATTTATTCGCCTACTTGGGTGCGGGGGATAAAACGCGAAGAGTTGCCGGAGATGGCAAAAGCTTACGGGCGTGCTGTCTGCCTGGCCCGCGAAGCCGGTTTTGATGCCGTCGAGGTACATGCGGGACACGGCTATCTGATCAGTCAGTTTCTGTCGCCTTATACCAATCACCGGAAAGATGAATACGGAGGATCGTTGGAGAATAGGATGCGTTTCATGACGATGGTGATGAACGAGGTGATGAAGGCGGCCGGTAAGGATCTGGCAGTATTTGTGAAGATGAATATGCGTGATGGCTTTCGGGGTGGAATGGAAATAGAAGAGACGCTCGAGGTAGCCAGGCGGCTCGAATCTTTGGGGGCTCATGCGTTGGTTTTGAGCGGAGGATTTGTCAGTAAAGCCCCTATGTACGTCATGCGTGGGGCCATGCCTATCAAGACCCTGACACATTATATGGATTGTTGGTGGTTGAAGTTCGGCGTCAAATTGGCGGGGAGGATGATGATACCGACTGTTCCTTTCAAAGAAGCCTATTTTCTGGAAGATGCTCTGAAGTTTCGTTCGGAAATTAAAATTCCTTTGATCTATGTCGGCGGACTTGTTTCCCGTGAGAAAATAGATGAAGTGCTGAACGAAGGGTTCGAAGCCGTGCAGATGGCACGTGCTTTACTCAACGAACCGGGGTTTGTCAATCGGATGCGTCGGGAAGAGAAAGCACGCTGTAATTGCGGTCATAGTAATTATTGCATTGGGAGGATGTACACGATCGAAATGGCTTGCCATCGGCATCTGACAGAAGAACTTCCTCTTTGCCTGAAAAAAGAAATAGAACAGTTGGAGAATAAATGATGGAACGTAAACTTGCTGTTATTACCGGTGCCGACGGCGGGATGGGAACGGAGATTACCCGTGCCGTGGCTTGTGCGGGGTATGATGTAATTATGGCCTGCTATTCATCGTCAAAAGCTGAAACCAAATGCCGGGAGTTGGTGAAAGAAACGGGAAATGAAAAGATAGAGGTATGGCAGATCGACCTTGCTTCACTGGCTTCGGTGAGGGCTTTTGCCGACCGGATGTTACGGCAAAAGACTCCTGTCGCTTTGTTGATGAATAACGCCGGGACCATGGAAACCGGATTGCACATTACGGAAGATGGTTTAGAGCGGACGGTCAGTGTAAATTATGTAGGTCCTTATCTTTTGACGCGTCTTTTGCTTCCCTTGATGGGAGAGGGAACCCGCATTGTCAATATGGTGTCTTGTACCTATGCAATCGGTAAACTGGATTTCCCGGATTTTTTTCTTTGGGGGAGAAAGGGAAGTTTCTGGCGTATTCCTATCTATAGCAATACCAAGCTTGCTTTGTTGCTTTTTACCATTGAACTGGCTGAACGTCTTCGGGCACGCGGGATTACTGTCAATGCGGCCGATCCGGGCATTGTGTCTACCAATATCATACGGATGGACCAGTGGTTCGATCCGCTGACAGACATTTTTTTCCGTCCTTTTATACGTACTCCCCTCCAGGGAGCAGCTACTGCAATCGGATTATTGCTCGATGCGGAAGTGGAGGGACGGACGGCAACGTTTAATTTGAATAATCATTGTCGTCTTCTACCGGAAAAATATACCCGTCCTGACCGAAGGGCACAGCTATGGGAAGAGACGGAACGGATCTTGTCGGAAAAGGGCTTCTTGCCGATAAATGATAAACGGTGAACCATAAACATGTATGTTTACCGTCCACCGTTTATCTTATTACTGTTGTACTGCTATCAAATAGACAGTTCTCTCAATACATTGACGAGATCTCTCTTGACAGGTTTATCATTCTTGATGGCTTTACTGAACGGAACGTATACAATCTCGTCGTGTTCAATGCCAATCATGACATTTCGTTGATCTTCCATAATAGCGTCGATAGCGGCTGCGCCTAGACGGCTGGCCAAAATACGGTCGTGTGCCGTCGGACTACCCCCGCGCTGCAAGTGCCCTAAAATGGTGACACGGACGTCGTATTGAGGGTATTCGTTTTTCACGCGTTCGGCATAATGCATAGCTCCTCCGGTGAGTTCGCTTTCGGCTACCAGTACGATACTGCTGTTCTTTGATTTACGGAAACCGCTCTTTATAAATTCTTCCAATTGGTCGACTTCTGTACTGAATTCGGGGATGATGGCAGCTTCTGCTCCGGAAGCAATCGCACCGTTCAATGCCAGGAAACCGGCATCACGTCCCATCACTTCAACGAAGAACAGACGTTCGTGAGAAGTGGCCGTGTCACGGATTTTGTCGACAGCATCCAAAATAGTGTTCAGCGCCGTATCGTATCCGATGGTCGTGTCGGTGCCGTAAAGGTCATTGTCGATGGTTCCCGGAAGTCCGATGCATGGAATGTCATACTCTTGTGCAAAGATGCGTGCTCCGGTCAGCGAACCGTCGCCACCGATCACTACAAGGGCATCGATTCCTTCTTTCACCATATTGTCGTATGCCATTTTACGTCCTTCGGGAGTTGTAAACTCTTTGCAACGTGCTGTCTTCAGGATCGTTCCTCCCAGTTGAATGATGTTACTTACATTCTGGCTCTTAAACTCCTTGATCTCTCCTGTTACCAAGCCTCTGTATCCTCTATATATACCTTTTACTTGCAGTCCGTTGTAGATTGCTGCACGCGTTACTGCACGAATAGCAGCGTTCATTCCCGGTGCATCACCACCGGAAGTTAAAATACCAACACACTTAACTGTTCCCATAACAATCATGTTTTTTAATTGACGTTGCAAAGATAACAAAAAGGAGTGCCCTGTATGATTAAATAACGTTAATTCATTGTCTTTTAATCTGTGCCTTTATAGCTTCAGAGATTTCTTCCATCAGCCATTTAGGAGTCGATGTAGCCCCGCATACACCGATAGAATTGACACCGGGTAGTAAAGAGTCGTCAATTTCGTCGGCACTGTCTATCAAATGTGAATTCGGGTTGACTTTTTTGCATTCTTCGAATAACATTTTGCCATTTGAACTTTTTTTACCACTGACGAAGAAGATCAAATCGTGTGATGCGGCAAACTTTCGCAGGTTGGGCATACGGTTGGCCACTTGGCGGCAAATGGTATCGTAGTACTCAAAAGTTACGTCGGGAGAGATGTGCTCCTTGATATATTCCACGATTTCCCAGAATTCATCCAGTGATTTGGTTGTCTGCGAGTACAGGCGTATGCTTTTGCTGAAATCCAGCCGGCGAGCCTCGTCGAGCTTTTCTATCACAATAGCTTTGCCGGTTGTCTGCCCTACCAGACCTAAGACTTCCGCATGTCCGTTCTTTCCGTAAATTACGATTTGTTTTTCGTCGAGGTCCTCCTGCATATACTCTTGTTTGATTCGTTTTTGCAGGCGGAGTACCACCGGACACGTGGCATCGATGATTTCGATATTATTTTCTTTGGCAATGATATAGGTTTCGGGTGGTTCGCCATGGGCACGCAAAAGCACTTTGGCGTTATGGAGTTGTTTGAACTCTTCATGATTGATGGTAATCAGCCCCATCTCTTTCAGGCGTTCCACTTCACGGCTGTTGTGTACAATGTCTCCCAGGCAATAGAGTGTTACCCCTTTTGCGAGTTCCTCTTCGGCTTTGTGGATAGCTGTGACCACTCCAAAGCAAAAACCGGAACCTTCATCTATTTCTACTTTTACCATAATGATTACAAATGTATGATTAAGAAAGGGTGTAGCCATACTGACCGGATGGCTACACCCTTTCTTTAGGATGGCTACACCCTAACAGGCGGATGGTTACACCCTTTTGTTTTTATGCTTTTATCGCTTTCTGATATTCTGCCATCAGCCACTCTTTTTGCTCGGCGATGGTGAGATGGCTGTTGTCTAATAGCAAAGCATCGTCGGCTTTCTTCAATGGGCTGACTTCACGTGTCTGATCGATGTGGTCACGTTGCTTCACATTTTCCAGTATCTCTTCGAAGCCGGTTTCCTGACCCTTGGCTTTCAGTTCGTCATAGCGGCGTTGGGCACGAATTTCGGCGGAGGCGGTTACGAATATTTTTAATTCTGCATCCGGGAATACGGTCGTCCCGATGTCACGACCATCCATAACAATACCCTTGGCTTTTCCCATTTCCTGTTGCTGAGCCACCATCGCTTCCCGGACAAAACCGAGTGCACTGATCGGGCTTACTTTAGAAGAAACCTCCATTGTGCGGATTTTGTTCTCTACATTCACTCCATTTAAGTAAGTGTTGGGGCGTCCTGTCTCCGGATCGATCCGGAAAGAGATGTGGATGTCGCCGATACGTCGTTTTAATTCATCCGTATCGATTGTATCACCGTGAAAGATGCCATTTTCTATACTATATAATGTAACGGCACGATACATCGCTCCACTGTCGATGTAGATGTATCCTATTTCTTTGGCTAAATCTTTAGCCATGGTGCTTTTCCCGCACGAGGAAAAGCCATCAATTGCAATTGTTATCTTTTTCATTATGTTATGCAGCAGGTTTACTCCCTTTTTTAACGTATTATCTAAATTTTTTCGCCAAATATACTGTATTTTTAAAATATCTGCGTTATATTTGTGCCACAAAAGCAATAACAGCTTAAAAACCAGAAGAACACCAATTTTTATATACTAATTTTATGGAAGTAAAAAAATCGCCCAAAGCAGACCTCGAAGGTAAGAAAACCCAGTGGCTGCTGATCGGTTACGTGGTGGTGCTCGCCTTTATATTCGTTGCGTTCGAATGGACGGAGCGTGATATAAAGATCGATACAAGCCAGGCGGTAGCCCAGATTGAGTTTGAAGAGGAAATGATTCCTATCACACAACAGGAAGAAAAACCGGCCCCACCTCCTGTCGAGGTTCCCAAACAGGCTGAAATCCTGAAGATTGTTGATGACGAGGCTGATGTACAAGAAACAGCCATTGCTTCAACAGAGGATACCGGACAGAAAGTGGAAGTAAAATATGTACCGGTTGAGGTAAAAGAAGAAGAACCCTCGGAACAAGAGATTTTTGAAGTAGTAGAAAATGCACCTGAATTCCCGGGTGGTATGCCTGCTTGTCTCCAGTTCCTGTACAAGAATATCAAATATCCGCCGATCGCTCAGGAAAACGGTACTCAGGGACAGGTTGTCCTCCAGTTCGTTGTTGAACGTGACGGTAGCATAGGTGATATTAAAGTTGTAAAGAGCGTTGACCCCTACCTTGATAAAGAAGCTCTTCGTGTGGTTAAGACCATGCCTAAGTGGAAGCCGGGTATGCAGAGAGGTAAACCGGTTCGTTGTCGGTTTACATTACCTGTACGATTCAGACTGCAATAATCATTGTATAGTATAAGAAGAGAGGCTGCCGTCCAAGCAGCCTCTTTTCATTCAATCTCTCTTTTTATAATTTATTTATTATGTATACAGCATTTCAGCTTCTCGATAAGATCAATTCTCACATTTCAGATATCCGGTTTACACGTACTCCGGCAGGTTTGTATGACCCTATTAAATATGTTCTTTCCATGGGAGGAAAACGTATTCGGCCGGTTCTTATGCTAATGGCATACAACCTCTACAAGGAGGATGTGTCCTCTATTTATGACCCTGCTACGGCTATTGAAGTTTATCATAACTATACTCTTTTGCATGACGATTTGATGGATCGGGCTGATATGCGCCGCGGCAAGACAACTGTCCATAAAGTATGGAATGACAATACTGCGATTTTGTCAGGAGACGCTATGCTGGTGCTGGCCTATCAGTATATGGCTGCCAGTTCATCGGAACACCTCAAAGAAGTGATGGATTTGTTCAGCCTGACAGCACTTGAAATTTGTGAGGGGCAGCAAATGGATATGAATTTTGAGTCCCGTGAGGATGTAAAGGAAGAGGAGTATCTGGAAATGATCCGTTTGAAAACGGCGGTTTTGTTGGCTGCCAGTTTGAAAATCGGAGCTATTTTAGGTGGAGCTTCTCCTGAGGATGCCGAAAATCTGTATGATTTTGGCATGCAGATCGGAGTAGCCTTTCAATTGCAGGATGATTTGCTGGATGTATATGGTGATCCTGCTGTGTTTGGTAAAAACATCGGTGGAGACATTCTATGCAATAAAAAGACGTATATGCTGATTAAAGCACTGGAACGTGCCGACCGGGATCAGTTGGAGGGATTAAATCATTGGTTAAGTACAACTTCATTCTGTCCCGAAGAAAAAATCAGTGCTGTGACCGAATTGTACACTCAGATTGGCATCAAGGCTGTTTGCGAAAACAAGATGCGTGAGTATTACACTCGTGCGATGACAAGCCTGGGCGCCGTGTCTGTCATTGAGGATAAGAAGAGTGAGCTGAAAAAGTTGATGAAGCATTTAATGTACCGCGAGATGTAATATCGAGATGCCCTATAGACGTTTGCCAAATACAGATCAAGCCAGGATACGGGCGCTGAAAACAGCGGTCGTGAAGGGCGATATGTGTGATGTCTATGATTTGCCTGTTTCACTCAAGACATTGGGAGAAGCCCGTATATTTCTGTCTAAATTTGAAACGGCGCATTCTTATTATGTACACTGTTACGGAGAGCAAAGCAGGAATAGTAAGAAACACCAGGCGAATGTAAAAACGGCCCGGCTTTATATTTCTCACTTCATACAAGTCTTGAATTTGGCTGTGATTCGTATGGAAATCAAAGAATCTCATAAGGCTTTGTATGGCTTGCCCGTAGATAATTTCAGTGTACCCGATTTAAGTAGTGAAGCGTCTCTGGCCGAGTGGGGACAAAAAATTATAGAAGGGGAGCGGAAACGCACCTCTCAAGGCGGTATTCCGATTTATAACCCCACGATTGCTAAAGTGAAAGTGCATTATGATATATTCATGGAAGGATATGAAAAACAGAAAAGCCTTCAGTCTCTCACCAATCGTAGTTTAGAGCAACTTGCATCCATGCGTGTGCAAGCTGACCGGTTGATTCTGGATATCTGGAATCAGGTGGAAGCCAAATTCCAGGATGTATCGCCCAATGAGAAACGCTTGGAAAAATGTCGTGATTATGGTCTGATTTATTATTATCGGACCGGAGAAAAACAGAATAAGGAGATTCTTTAAAATATGCTTGTCGATTCACATTCCCATCTTTTTCTGGAAGAGTTTGCCGAAGATTTACCTTTCGTTATGGAACGTGCCCGTGCTGCCGGTGTGACGCATATCTTTATGCCTAACATAGATAGTACGACGATTGAACCCATGCTGTCGGTTTGTGATACCTATCGGGACTTTTGCTTTCCGATGATCGGATTGCACCCTACCTCCGTGAACGAGTCCTATGAAAAAGAGCTTGAAATCGTTGCCGCAAATCTGGAAACTTCCGGCCGGTTCGTTGCTGTGGGCGAGATTGGAATCGATCTTTACTGGGATAAAACCTGGCTGAAAGAACAGTTGATTGCTTTTGAAAAACAAGTGCAATGGGCCCTTCATTATCAATTGCCCATAGTGATTCATTGCCGCGAAGCTTTCGATTATATATATAAGGTATTGCAACCTTATAAAAATAGTGGACTGACCGGAATCTTTCATAGTTTTACGGGAACTCCCGGTGAAGCTGTCCGGATGATGGAGTTTCCGGGATTTAAGATCGGTATAAACGGTGTGGTGACTTTCAAAAAGTCAACGTTGCCGGAGACATTGAAGTCTGTTCCGTTGGAACGTATCGTATTGGAAACCGATTCGCCTTACCTCACTCCGGTTCCTAATCGTGGAAAGAGAAATGAGAGTGCGAATGTGAAAGATACATTAATAAAAGTTGCCGAAATATATAACGAAGATCCGGAAAAAGTTGCGGAATTGACCGCTGTTAGCGCATTAAAAGTGTTTGGAATGCTCAAATAAGCTCCACAAGATTTTAAATTTTATTAATTTAGTTGATTTATTAAAGATAAAAGAAGGATAATGCTGCAGAAGAAGAAAAAAAAGAATACATTTGTAGCTGAAAACGCTTGTGGTTCGCATTTTTTTTGTAATTTGCACCCGATTTGAAGAAAGCGCCAATTGGAGAGATGCTCGAGTGGTTGAAGAGGCACGCCTGGAAAGCGTGTATACGCCAAAAGTGTATCGCGGGTTCGAATCCCGCTCTCTCCGCAGGAAGTATAAACAAGAGACGATAAGTAAATACAATAATAATAATTTAATTAATTAATCTTAAAAATTAGACACACAATGAAAAAGTTATTTGCAATTGTTGCTGTGATGGGAGTCTTAAGGTACTGCATCTTTCATGAGTTTGGTTGCTATCGCATTGGTTATTGGTTTGGCTTTCTGTATTGAACGTATCATTTACTTGAGCTTGGCTGAAATCAACACTAAGAAATTTATGTCTTCTATCGAAGCAGCTCTGGAAAAAGGTGATGTTGAAGCTGCAAAAGACATCGCTCGTAACACAAGAGGTCCTGTTGCTTCTATCTACTATCAGGGTTTGATGAGAATCGACCAGGGTATCGATGTTGTTGAAAAATCAGTAGTATCTTATGGTGGTGTTCAAGCCGGTTACCTTGAAAAAGGATGTTCTTGGATCACACTGTTTATCGCAATGGCTCCGTCATTAGGATTCTTGGGTACTGTAGTAGGTATGGTTATGGCGTTCGATAAGATTCAGCAGCAGGGTGATATCTCTCCGACAGTTGTTGCCGGTGGTATGAAGGTTGCCTTGATTACTACTATCTTCGGTTTGGTTGTAGCTTTGATCCTTCAGGTATTCTATAACTACATCCTTGCTAAAATCGAAGCTCTTACAAGCGAAATGGAAGATTCTTCTATCTCTTTGCTTGACATGGTAATCAAATATAACTTGAAATACAAAAAATAATCTGAGATGAGTAAGTTAACATATAAAGTATCGTATTACGTACTGTACGCGATGTTTGCTCTTATCGTGATCGTATTGGGCTTGTTCTACTTCGGTGGACAAATGGAAACTCCAATTGTATACGACATGGATAATCCCGCAAACACAGATGCCTTACTGTACTTGATGTATGGTCTGTTTGGCATTGCTGTAGTTGCAACTGTGGTTGCTGCTATCTTCCAGTTCGGTTCTGCTTTGAAAGATAATCCTAAAGGTGCTATCAGATCATTGCTCGGACTTATTCTTCTAGTTCTTGTATTGGTCGTAGCATGGTCTATGGGTAGTGGTGAAACACTGACCATTCAAGGATATGAGGGAACTGATAATGTTCCTTTCTGGTTAAAACTGACTGATATGTTCCTTTATAGTATCTACTTCTTAATGTTGATAACAGTTCTTGCTATCATCGGAAGTAGTATCAAAAAGAAATTATCATAACTAATTGAGGAAACTCAATAAAATACAGTAACTACAATGGCAAAAGGAAATAGAACAGTTCCTGAGATTAATTCAAGTTCAACAGCGGATATTGCTTTCTTATTGCTTATCTTCTTCTTGATTACGACATCTATGGATACTGACCGTGGTCTGGCAAGACAGTTGCCCCCACCTCCTGAAAAGGATCAGGTTGATAATGACGTAGTTGTTAAGGACCGTAACGTTTTGCAGATTTTTCTGAACTTTCAGAATCAGCTGATGTGCGGTGGCGAAATTGTTGATGTGAAGCAATTGAGAGAAAAAGCCAAAGAGTTCATTGCCAATCCATATAACGATGAAAAATTACCGGAAAAACACGCTAAAGATGTGCCTTTCTTTGGTAATGTCATGGTTACGGAGAATCATGTAATCTCTTTGCAGAGTGACCGTGGATCTTCTTATCAGGCCTATTTTGATGTTCAGAATGAGCTGGTTGCTGCTTATAACGAGTTAAGAGATGAATTGGCTCAGGAAAAGTGGCAGAAGAATTATGCTGATTTAAATGAAGATCAGCAGAAGGCTATTCGTGATATTTTTCCTCAGAAGATATCTGAGGCTGAACCTAAAGGAGTAAAAAAGAATAATTAATGGGAAAATTTAATAAAACAGGTAAGCGCGGGATGCCTACGCTGAATACTTCTTCACTGCCTGACTTGATCTTTACATTGTTGTTCTTCTTTATGATTGTAACAACAATGCGTGAAGTTTCATTGAAGGTTGAGTTTAAGATTCCGCAAGGTACTGAGTTGGAAAAGCTTGAAAAGAAATCTTTGGTTACGTTTATCTACGTAGGTAAACCGACAGCAGAATTTCGTAAAAAACTGGGGTCTGAAAGCCGTATCCAGTTGAATGATGCTTATGCTGAAGTTGACGAGATTCAGGCTTACGTGACTAACGAGCGCTCAAGTATGAAAGAGGAAGACCAACCCTTTATGACTGTGTCTTTGAAAATTGACCAGGATACTAAGATGGGTATCGTTACCGATATTAAACAGGCTCTTCGTCAAGCTTATGCACTGAAAATTAACTATTCTGCGAGAGCTCGCGAATAAGTTGACTCTATACATAGAAAAAGCCGTCTGAGGATAATCAGACGGCTTTTTTTTATGGGTTTGTTTGGGGGCTGCAGAGGTTCTCGTAGTGCTGTGTTATTCGTAGGGACTATACCATTCGTAGAGCTATGTATTTATAGAAACTATGTTATTCGTAGAGCCATGTATTTGTAGAATCATCTCATTCGTAGGCTTTATTCAGAGTTGTGTATACAATATCTGTATGGATTCAGAGGAAGAGCGGTTTACTGTTCTCGGTGCGATTGGATTACGCAGGGGAGGATTATTGCCAGGTGGTGGATTGAAATGATGGATAGCCGGAATAAGGAAAGTGGAGGCATTGTAGAGGCGAATGAACAGTAGATAATATAGGAGTAGTGATCAGACTTACGGTCTTAGGGGCTAAAGTTCAATACACCTGTTGACCGGTTGGAAGTTGGTTCTCTAATTCTGTTTGGCTGGCGTGCAAGACGATAGTTCCATCACTACTCCTATATTAAGTTCAGGTTATTTACCTGTGTAAAACTCTATGATCCGTTGGATAGCTCTTTGGCAAACCGGACAGAAGGTAGGATATTCGTTGGTACGCATGCGGCAGTCGAATGCCGGGCGATAAATACCTTTGGCTGAGTAGCCTCCTCCTTCGTATACGCCTATGGGATATTTGGCCTTATTTGCTACCGGAGTCGGAACAGGAGTAGCTTTGGTGAGCATATCTTCCCATTTAGAGGCAAAGTTGATGCGGGTGGTAATGTTCTGCTCCCATGGTTCAATGTTGAGAGGATAGAGTCCGTTCATGACGTCTTCATCATAAAAATATTCGTCGGCCAAGCCACCAAAACTATGACCGAACTCATGTACCACTACCGGACGGAAATTGGGATGGTGTGCGGTGGTCAGTGTGAAAGCATTGTAGATGCCGCCCCCACCGTATTGTTCCGTATTGGCTAAGATAATGATATGTTCATAAGGGATGCCTGCCAATGCGTCGTTTATTGCTTTTACCCGGCTGGTAGTCAGATAGCGGTCGGAATAGAATGTATCGAAGTGGGAGCCGAAGGCCGTGTGCTTCCATGCTCCCTGTTTGGGAGCGCTGACCCCACTGTCTGCCGAAGGACTGGCCACAGCCACGATGTTGAAGCGATTCTTCATCGACTGAAACGGTTCGTGTGAGAACAGGGCTTCGCATGCGATGGCGGCATCTTTATAGAAAGTTTCCATTTCACTTGTGGTATACCCTTCTGCCAGGATGGCTACATCGATACATTGTTCTTCATTTCCACTTTTCAGCAGATACTTGTGCGGAGTGATGTGTGTGAGCCCTTTTTTGTGTATCAGAATGTCGTCGGGCTTAACGACGTGCTTCAGGTTGGCACTGACTTCGCGTTTGTTATTGCGTAATGTGATTTCTACCTCGGCCGGCTTTATGGGATAGGGGAGGAGATAAGTATTCTCAAATCCTTTAGTGACCTCTTTGGCTTCATCTGTCTCGAGCCATTCCTGGAAGAGCGAAGAAAACGAAGTCGTATAAATTACTTTTCCACTTGCCACATCGCGCATCACAATCTGTCCGTTTCCTTCCAAAGGCAATTCCGACAGATGATGGCGTCTGCCTGCCCATACGGGCAGTTCCGAAAGTTCGTCAAGACAGATCGACTGCTTGTCCGCATTCCCCGTAAATAGATAATCGATGCGTAGGGTTTTGTTCGTGAAGTAGTCCGAGAAATTTTGTGCGTATGCACATCCTGTCACGAAAAGACAGGTGAATAGGGTTAATATCAGCTTCATATCGTGTGAATTTATTGTTTTTACAAAGGTACTAACTATTGCCGATTTATTCTATTTCTACAAATAAAAGTAATAAACTATAGTATTTATTGCCGGGGAAATAGCTAACTTTGCATAAGACATTGATATATTAAAACAAATTGATTTAAAATGGGACATCATCAATTAGATACTTTAGACGAGCAGATTCTGAAGTTGATTGCCGACAACGCCCGCATTCCGTTTCTGGAAGTGGCAAGAGCGTGCAATGTTTCGGGTGCGGCTATTCATCAACGCATACAGAAGTTGACTAATCTGGGTATATTGAAAGGTTCGGAGTATGTCATCGACCCGGAGAAGATCGGGTACGAGACATGTGCTTATATTGGGATTTATCTGAAAGATCCTGAGTCGTTCGATTCTGTAACCAAGGCTTTGGAAGCAATACCGGAAGTGGTGGAATGTCATTTCACTACCGGGAAATATGATATGTTTATCAAGATATACGCAAGGAACAATCACCATCTTTTGAGTGTGATTCATGATAAACTCCAGCCGTTGGGATTGGCTCGCACCGAGACGCTGATTTCATTCCATGAAGCCATCAAGCGGCAGATGCCGATTATGGTAGATACGGACGAGGATTAATCGATTCCCCGTACGTAATCTACAAAAGCATACGAGCAGAGATGTTTTTCATCGGCAGGATGAACTTCTCTGCTTTTTTCGTGCCATATAGTTGTGTCTACAGCCGGGAAGAAAGCATCGGCTTCCGGCGCTGTATCATTTACTTCGGTCAGGCACAGCTCGTCGGCCAGGGATATGGCCTGGCGATAGACGCTTGCCCCTCCGATGATGTATACTTTTTCTTCGGCTTGGCAGCTTTCCAAAGCGGCTTCCAGCGAAGTGAATACTTCTGCTCCCGGACATTCGGCTGCCGGATTGGAAGAAAGGACTACATTCCGGCGATTGGGTAATGCCCCTTTCGGGAGTGATTCGAACGTTTTGCGTCCCATGATGATTGTGTTTCCTGTGGTCAACGCCTTGAAACGTTTCAGGTCATTGGGCAGCCAGAATAAAAGTTTATTTTGAAAGCCGATAGCCATCCGGCTGTCTACGGCGGCGATAATGCTGATTCTACTCATAGTCCGATGGGGGATTATACCGCAACTTTTCCAGCGATGTGCGGGTGCGGATCATAATTTACTAATTCAAAGTCCTCGAATTGGAAGTCGAAGATGTTTTTCACGTCCGGATTGATCTTCATTTGTGGTAGTGGGCGCGGTTCCCGGCTGAGCTGGAGTTTCACCTGTTCCAGGTGGTTCAGGTAGATATGTGCGTCGCCCAGTGTGTGGATAAAGTCTCCTGCCTGCAGACCGGTGACTTGCGCCATCATCTGCAGCAGCAATGCATAAGATGCTATATTGAAAGGTACCCCCAGGAAGATATCGGCGCTGCGTTGATAGAGTTGCAGGCTCAGCCGTCCGTTTGCTACGTAAAACTGGAAGAATGCGTGGCAAGGAGGGAGGTTCATGTGATCCAGGTCTCCTACATTCCATGCACTGACAATGATGCGGCGTGAATCGGGATTGTGCTTGATGGCATCTACAGCTTCGCTGATCTGGTCGATAAATCCTCCGTCGTAGGTTGGCCACGAACGCCACTGGTATCCATATATATGTCCCAGATCTCCTGTTTCGTCCGCCCATTCGTTCCAGATGCGTACGCCGTGGTCCTGCAGATATTTCACATTCGTGTCTCCTTTGAGGAACCACAGTAGTTCGTAAATGATTGATTTCAGATGAAGTTTCTTGGTAGTCAGGCAAGGGAATCCCTCGTCCAGGTTGAAACGCATCTGGTGTCCGAAGACACTGATGGTTCCCGTTCCGGTGCGGTCACCTTTTTCTATTCCCTCCGTCAACACTCGGTCGAGCAGGTCTAAATATTGTTTCATACGAATGGTATACTTCTTGGGTTATTAAAAATTCCTGCCAAAGTTACAAAAACAGCCTGAATAACTTACAGGAATGGTGTGAATAAGTTCGCAAACCAGCACTTAAACTTCTTCCAGGCTGATTTTTGTTTCCACATTTCCGGGGTCAGGCGGGTGCAGTGCAGCATGTCGGCTTCGAAAACGTCATTCAGTTGTTGCGTAATGTCCTTGTCGAAGATGAACGCATTCGTTTCGTAATCATATCGCAGGCTGCGGCTGTTCAGGTTGGCTGTACCCACGGTACAGAACAGGTCGTCCACCATCATGATTTTCGAGTGATGAAATCCGCCGTTGTACAAATAGATCATTGCCCCTTTTTTCATCAGTTTCTGTACGGCATAGAGCGAAGCATCCGGTGTGAAAGGAATGTCGGATTTGGAAGAAATCATAATTTCCACTTTCGTCCCCCGGTTCAAAGCCCTTTTGAGTGCCTTGCGGATGGATGAAGTCGGTACGAAATACGGGTTCACGATGCGTACATCATGTTGCGCTGCATAGATGGACATGGCATACGTATGGCTCAACATGCGGGAATTCCGTTTCGGAGTGCGGTCTACAATCGAAATGACCGTATTGCAGCTGTCGGCCCGCTCCGGGTGGTTCGGAAAATATTCTTCGCCCACGATGTTTTGCTTGGTGGTTTTATTCCAGATGTCGAGGAAGATTTCTTGAAGGATGTTTACCGCATCGCCTTCAATGCGGATATGCATATCGCGCCAGGTGCCTATCTTGGGGAGTCCGTTGATATAATAGTCGGCAATATTCATTCCGCCGGTATATCCTATTTTGCCGTCGATGACTGCAATCTTCCGATGGTCGCGGTGAGCCGCATGATTGATATACGGGAACTTGAACGGATCGAATTTTACGATTTCGATTCCTTTCTCCCGGATTGCTTTCAGATGCCTTTTCTTGAGTGGTTTGTTGTTCGACCAGTTACCGAATGCATCGAACATCGCCCTTACTTTGACACCTTCCTTCACTTTTTCGCCCAGCAGGTCGAACAGTGCATTGGCTATGGAGTCATTGCGAAAATTAAAATATTCCAGATGAATGTGGTGTTTTGCCCCACGGATGGCTTCGAACAAGTCCTCAAATTTTTCCCGTCCGCTTTTGATAAGTTTCACTTTATTATTATCGGTTATGGGGATATTCGAGTATTCCAGAAATTGTAACACGAGGGAGTCGCTTCGGATGAATTGTGTGGTGTCCTCCCGCTGCATCAACAGGCTGTCAATATTCTGTGTTCGGGCAGTGCCTATAGAGAGAATGATCGCTATTATTAAAACGTATAATTTCAAAACCTCAGTCTTTATTTAGTTTACAAGAAAACAAAGATACAACATCTCTGTTCTTGCCTTCTTTTTGTCAAGAGCAGATTTAGTATAGATTAACAATTTGGCACTTCTTTAGAAAAGAATAGGAGTAACTTCCGATATCATCAGGAGATAATCATTTATCTCCTGATGATATCGGGTCGAAGAACCGGGCTTCGGAGGTGAATGATTACTGCTTTTAGCGAAAACTCAACGTCTTCCGCCCCCCAAGATACCGTCTATTCTTTCCGGACACACCGTCTGCCGGAAGACTTGCCGATGATACCATAAAAAAAAGGGAGAAGTTGAAACTTCTCCCTTTTACCTCATATTAAATTGAATATATTGTATGTATCTTGTTTACAAAGATAGTACATCCCGAGTCCGAAAGCAAGTTTTTCGTCTGTTTTTCGGGCAGTTATATTGAATATCCTACATTGCTTTCGTATGATCTCTGCGTGTTATGCCATCGACCATGCCTTGCGCGCTCCGAAGAAGGCAAGTACCAGAGCGGCGATATACAGGGATTTCGGGTCGAATCCTGTTGTGGCACTTTGCTGGACCATCGAGACAAATACTTCGCGCAGTGTACTGATGGTGGCTTGCAGACCTCCCAAAGTGAAGAACAAAATGACGCATACTACTGCGCAGGCTGCTCCCCATGCCTGAACCAGCCGGTGGTTCCGTCCCGGGAGGTTACGCATGACGCGGCGGCTGAATCCGTTGTCTTCTATTTCCTGTTTTTGCTCGCCGAAGAATTGCTTCAGGAGTTTATCATCTGTTTCCGTCATAACCGTTTTGTTTTAAGTAAATAGCTAATTTATCTTTAGCCCTTGAAAGGTGCGATTTGACCGTTCCTACCGGGCACCCCGTTATTCCCGCAATCTTGTCTATACTTACGTCTTCCATATAGAACAGAGTGATGCAGGTGCGTTCTATTTCTTTCAGCGTTCTGAGTGATTGGTAAACATCCATCTGTTCACCCACGTTTACTTGTTCGGTACTATTGGCAGCGTCTACTTCGCGGGCATCCAGGTCTGTTGTTTCCTTTCGGCTGCGAATATAATCATAAAATACGTTATAAGCAATTCTGTAAAGCCATGTTGAGAAATTTGAGAGATTTTTAAAGTTTGCAATGTTTGTGTAGGCTTTTATAAACGTATCTTGTGCCAAGTCGTCGCTCAGTTCGCTGTCGCCGCAGGTCAGGTTCAGAAAGAAGCGCCGTACAGGCGACTGATATTTCTGTACCAATTGGTCGAAGGCCCTGGTGTTTCTGAACACCACGACCTGTGCGACTAACGATATATCATTGAGCTGGCTCATTATTTTTGTTCATTCAAAGTTTCGTCTTTGTGTGTAGGGCGTGTGAAAGGGTCTTCCGGCCGTTCATGCTGTTGATTGCGTGAGATGATCCACTGTCCGATTCCGGTGAACATCACCAGCAATCCGATGCATCCTATGCTGAATTCGTCTGTGATGGCCCAGAGGAAGATGAACAGTCCGATTCCGGTACAGATGTTCTTGATACCTTTCGTCCGGTAGTCCTGCGGCAGAGTGTCTTTGAAGATACCTTCCGGCAGAGGTTGTCCGGTTGCCAGTGCCTGTTCCATCAGTCTGTACTTTGCTTTCCGGTTTTTATACCGGAAGTAGAAGGCGATGAATACGATAAAGAAGGGGAATCCGAATATCAGTATGATAACTACCAATCCTGTCAGTATGCCTCCGTTAATGGCCCCTTTGTCTATGTTGAACGGAAATTCATTGCCGAAGTCGAAACTGCTGCTTTGGTAGTCGGTGTCAACCGTACTGCTGTCCACTATGTCAGTGTATTCGGTCACGATGGTGGAGTCGGAAGAGTTCTTGTTGTCTTGGGTGATGGTTGGGTTCTGTGCCATTGCCAGCGAACAGAAAGTTACGGCTACCATCAAAGCGATAATGATACGTTTCATATTACTGTTGTTTTTTAATTGTTTTTGTTTATTTGTCTGTTAGACGTAGTTCATGCCACAGAAAGTTGCAAAGAGACGAAATATTTTTGATATTTGCAGGTATTAATACACAAAAGTGATGGAACTGCAGATTATACAGAGCAAGATTTACGGGATACGGGGACAGAAAGTGATGTTGGACTTTGATTTGGCCGGATTATATCAGGTGGAAACCCATGTCCTGAATCAGGCTGTAAAGAGGAACAGCAAACGATTTCCTACGGATTTTATGTTCCGGCTGAATACGGAAGAATGGGAAATCTTGAAGTCACAAATTGTGATATCAAGTTGGGGAGGTACCCGTAAACTTCCCTTTGCCTTTACCGAGCAAGGACTGGCCATGCTCTTCGGAGTGTTAAACAGTGATCGCCATCGAAGTGAATATTTCCATTATGCGAGCTTTTGTAGCTGTCCGCCAATTGGTCTCGGCTCTTCCGGTGAATGACATCACCAGGCTGCAAGATGAAATAAAAGAGTTAAAAGAATATGTAGAAGCGGCATTTGCCGATTACAATGATATTAATGAAGATACGAGGATGCAACTTGAATTAATTAATCAGGCAATTGCTGAATTGCAGGCCAAAGACAAACAGGCAGGCGGAAAAACTCGTAATCCGATCGGTTTTATATCTTATAATAAGGAAAAATGAAATTACCTATATCATTTATCGAATCGACCCGTGCGTTGATGGGAGATGAAGAGTATCAAGAATTGTCTGTTGCCTTGGAGCAAGAACCTCCTGCCAGTGTTCGGCTGAACAGTAAGTTTCCCGGTTTAGCTGCCTGTTCATCCATCTCAGGACGTATCCCCTGGGCGGCAGAAGGCTATTATCTGAACCAACGCCTGACGTTTACGTTCGATCCCCTTTTTCATGCCGGATGTTATTACGTGCAGGAAGCCTCGTCGATGTTTGTGGAACAGGTGCTCCGCCGTTACGTTACAACCCCTGTCAAGATGCTCGATCTCTGTGCCGCTCCCGGTGGAAAGTCGACCCATGCCCGCAGTGTATTGCCCGAAGGCAGTCTGCTGGTAGCCAATGAGGTGATTCGCAACCGTTCGCAGATACTGGCGGAAAATCTGACGAAATGGGGATATGCCGATGTTGTGGTTACCAATAACGATCCTTCTGATTTTTCCCGGATCGGTTCTTTTTTCGATGTCATACTGACGGATGTGCCTTGTTCGGGCGAGGGAATGTTCCGTAAAGATCCCGGTGCCATAGAAGAGTGGAGTCCCGAGAATGTAGAGATTTGCTGGCAGCGCCAACGCAGGATTATCACTGACATCTGGCCTTGCCTGAAGCCGGGAGGAATTCTGATATACAGTACTTGTACCTATAATACGCGCGAAGACGAAGAGAATATTACCTGGATCAGGCAGGAGTTCGGTGCTGAGCCGTTACCGCTTGCCGTTCCCACGGAGTGGAACATTACCGGTAGCTTGCTTGTCGGGGTCGATGCACCTGTCTATCGTTTCTTGCCTCATAAGACTCAGGGAGAAGGTTTCTTTCTCGCCGCTCTTCGTAAGCCGGAAGAAGACAGGGAGGCGGATACAGATCTTTTTTCTCCGAAGAAAAAGAAATCGAAGGGGGACACTGCTGCTTCACCTGTATCTAAAGAAAATCTGGCTATTGCCAAAAGTTGGTTGGCGTCTTCCGACGAATATAATCTATTGGTGAACGGCACTGCGATTACTGCTTTTCCGGTGTACTACCAAAATGATCTGGCACTGCTTCGTCAGTCTCTCCGCATCGTCCAGGCCGGTACAGAAGTGGCTGAAGTAAAAGGCAAAGATCTGATTCCCGCACATGGACTTGCTATGAGTCGTCTGTTGAAAACGTCGGTTTTTTCAACCGAAGCATTGACTTACGAACAAGCCATCGCCTATCTGCGGAAAGAGGCTATCGTCCTTCCGCCTTCTGTTCCCAAAGGTTATGTACTGGTCACTTATAAAGAGATTCCTTTGGGATTTGTGAAGAACATCGGCAATCGCGCCAACAATCTTTATCCGCAGGAGTGGCGTATCCGAAGCGGATATTTGCCTGATGACATACGAACTCTGTGACAGTTAATTTATTATTCACACAAACAAACTTACTTATGAAAACAAACTTCTGTCGTTTTTTAATTGGGTTGGTTGCCTTTGTTGTCGGCATCCCGGTTATGGCCCAGACGAGACCGGATAAGGTGAAGCCTTTCAGCCATTTATCCGTTTCGCTGAATGCCGGAACACTGGGGGGAGGACTCCAGGTTGCTGCTCCGTTGAATGACTATCTGGGATTTCGTGCCGGATTCTCTTTACTGAAGTTCAAGTGTAATTACGATTATGACGGAATTCGTGATGATCAGTTGATTCAGGATGTCGGTACTCGTACCGGTTACAATCCGGATAAATACTATACCGTTCCTCTGAAAGCAAAAGCAAATATGACAAACGGCATGCTTTTGCTCGATTATTTTCCATTCAAGAGATCCGTCTTTCATGTGACCGCCGGACTGCTGTTCGGTACTTCATCCATCCTGAAAGTATCGGGACAGACAGACGAACGGATAGAGGTGGGAGATATCATTATCGAGCCGGGAGCGGACGGACGTGTGGAAGCAGCTTTGAAGACCAATGCCGTGAAACCTTATGTAGGTCTTGGATTCGGACGTTCGGTAGCTCATTCACGCGTAGGGTTCAAGTTCGAATTGGGAGCTATGTTCCATGGTAATCCGAAGATTGAAGCCACTACCGGAAAGATTGTGGAAGAGGCGATCGATCAGGACCTGAGCCGTTTCAATAAGTTCCTGAAAAACTTTAAAGCTTATCCTGTGCTTAACTTCCAGTTATCATACCGGATATTTTAAATTCGTGCCCGCTCCGTGACGGAGCGGCTGACAGACACAAACTTAATTCTCAAAATAAAACACAAATGATTAGAACAATGATTGCGTCATGCCTGTTGGCATGCAGCGGGTTCGTATCCGCACAAATGACGGGTGGAAATCCCGAAGAGGTGAAACAAACTGCTCCGGCTCCTCTTTACAGAGATCCTGTTTATGACGGAGTGGCCGATCCGGTCGTAGTCTGGAATAAAGAAGACCGCAGTTGGTGGATGCTGTATACACAGCGCCGGGCCAATGTGAATGCCGGGAACGTAGCTTATTGCTATGGAAATGATATCGGTATCGCTTCCAGCCGTGACCATGGCAGGACGTGGGTTTATCGTGGAGTACTCGACCTCAATATGGAGAGAGGAAAGAATACTTTCTGGGCTCCGGAGGTGGTAAACTTCAATGGGGTATATCATTTGTTCGTATCTTATATCGAGGGGGTACGAACCGATTGGGGCGGACATGCGCGCATGGCTCACTATACAAGTAAGAACATGTGGGACTGGAAATTTGAAGGCTTTGTGAAGCTGTCATCCGATAAAACGATCGATGCGACTTTCTTCCGGATGCCCGATGGAAAATGGCGTGCCTGGTATAAAGATGAAACCCGTAATGCGGCTATCATGACGGCAGAAAGTGATGATCTGTTCCACTGGACGCTGAATGATACACCGGTGATTGACCAGAGTCGCCAGGAAGGGCCTAAGGTATTCCGTTTCGGAGGTTATTACTGGATGCTTACCGACGAATGGCACGGCATGCGTGTGTATCGTTCAAAAGATGCCACTACATGGGAGAAGCAGGGAGTGATTCTAGATAAACCCGGTACCCGTCCCGAAGATACGCCGAGCGGTGCGCATGGTGATGTGGTTGTGGTAGGAGATAAGGCTTATGTTATCTATTTTACCCATCCCGGGCGTAAGGCACATTCCGAAGAGACCAAAGATGAAGACGGTAACATCCCTTATCATTTGCGCCGTTCATCGGCACAGGTGGCAGAATTGTTGATAAAGGACGGGCAGTTGGTGGCAGACCGTTCGCCTGAGTTTAATTTCTATTTGCCCGATATGGAGGAATAACTAACAATGAACGGGCAGGAGCTATAACCGGGTGTGCCATAATTCACCACAGATTACCCAGATTAACACAGAATGAAATTAATCAACAGATAATCAGAGATATTTATCTGTGTTAATCCGTGTAATCTGTGGTGAATACAATTTTTGGCACATTCCTCCTTCTCTACAGTTTATTCTTATATATCTTTGCCATTGCCTTCTGGTACTGATTCTCCAGTTGCAGATAGTTCTGTTTGCTCTGATAGACTACCGATACTTCTACAAAGTATTCTATCATACTGATTTGTCCGCCCGTCAATGCTTGTTTCAGCAGGGATAAGTCCTGTTGCGCCTGAAAAGTCTTCTCGTATTCTTCCATTGAAGTGCGCAAGGTATGGGCTTCACGATAGAGCTGGGTCAGTTCCGATTCTACCTGTACCGAAGTATTAGCCCTTTGCAGGTCGACATTGAGCGACTGGGCTTTAGCTATCTTTACTTTATTGCGATTCTCGAATAGTGGGAACGAGAACCCTACTACAACTCCGTTGAACGGCTCGCCCGATTCAGTGTTACGACGGTAACCTAGTTCCAGCTTGGGTAGCCATTGCGACTTGTTGACCGCAATCTGTTTGCGGGCAGCGGCACTTTCGCTGTTGAGTGCCTGGAGGGTATAGTCCGATGCCAGGACTTCAGTTTTCAGTTCTTCGTAGTTGGAAGGGAAGATGACAGCCGGATAGTCAGCATCTTCAAACACGACCGGTATGTTTCCGTTCAGTGCAGTCAGTTCCTGAATCTTATTGCGTAAAGCAGTTTCGTTTAGTGACGCTTCTGTCTTCACGTTCAGCAATTCCAGATTGATCTTATTGGTTTCGATTACATTGGCGTCTCCTGTTTGCAAACGCTTGGCGTACATGGCTGAGAGCTCTTCGGCGTTTCGCAGCCGTTCGGTCAGTATCTGCTGTTGCTTTCGCAGCATGATGATATCCAGGCACACATCTTTTGCCTGTAGCAGGATGCCCTGACGGAATACACTCTTCTGCCCGTCAAAAGCACCGGCTTTCAGCCGGTTCAGTTGATTGCGGGTAGCATACAGGCTCGGAAAATCAAAGCTCTGGGAGACTACAAGTTCTCCGATCGTATTATTCTTGTCTTTATTATTCCACAAATGGGCATACGAAAGAGTCGGATCAGGCAGATTGTTGTCTGTCCGGGTTTCCAGTTTTTGAGAGGCAATCAATTGCGCATTGGCTTGCAACTCTTTATTATTGGTTTCAATGTTGCGCAGCACCCCGTCTATACCGGTTTGCGCTTGCAGTCCGGATAGCGCGAAGAGGGTAGCGGCAAGTATGGTTATTCGTTTCATATAATTATTGAAGTTCTTATTATTTTCTTTTTCCGTTCATCATCAGGTAAACAATCGGGATAATGAATCCGTTCAGGAAAGTCGATGTGAGCAGACCGCCCAGAATCACTTTTGCCATCGGACTCTGAATCTCGTTACCGGGCAGGCTTCCGCTCAATGCCAGCGGTATCAGTGCCAAGGCAGACGAAAGGGCTGTCATAACAATCGGGTTCAGACGGTCGAGTGATCCGCGGATTACGCTTTCGTATACTCCCAAACCTTCTACCTGTTGCAGGTGGTTGTAATGGCTGATAAGCAACATACCGTTACGGGTAGCGATACCAAACAACGAAATGAAACCGATGATGGCCGGAATACTGATTTCGCCGGTTGTGATCAGCAGGGCAAACACACCGCCGATCAGTGCCAGCGGTAGGTTTATCAGGATAACTGCCGATTCCTTCACGCTGCGGAATTCATGATACAGCAGCAGGAAGATCACTACGATGGACATGAAGGAGGTCAGTGCCAATGTACGGCTGGCTGCCTGTTCGCTTTCAAACTGACCGCCATATTCGATATGATAACCTTCGGGGAGCTTGATTTGTTCGTCCACTTGCTTTTGGATGTCATTGATCACACTCCGCAAGTCGCGGTCGGCTACGTTGGCGGAAATCACGATCTTACGTTTTACGTTTTCGCGATTGATGGTATTCGGCCCCATGGACGAGGCTACGTCGGCAATATAACTCAGGGGCACTTTTTTACCGTCTTGGGTGTCGACCATCAGGTTGCGTATCTTTTCGGCTTCGTCACGGAAGTTATTCTTTACTTTCACAATCAGGTCGAAACTCTTACCCTGTTCGTAAACCTGCGAAATCACCTCTCCGGCCAGTGCCACATTGATGTATTCCGAAAATTCCGGCAGGGTAATGCCGTATTTAGCCAACATTTCACGTTTGGGAGTGATTTTGAGCTGCGGGCGTTCAATCTGTTGTTCCACATTCAGATCGGCAATGCCGGGGATATTGCCGATGGCTTCTTTTATCTGATTGCCCAGTGAGAACATTTTATTCAGGTCGTCACCAAACAGTTTGATGGCGATATTGGCTTTGGTACCGCTGAGCATAGCATCGATACGGTGGCTGATCGGTTGTCCGATCTCGATGTTTGCTCCGGTGATAGTACCCAGTTTTTCGCGTACGTCTGCCATCAGTTCGTTGCGCGAACGATCTTTCAGTTCAAACGGTGCCTCTATTTCCGAGACGTTGACTCCCAAAGCATGCTCGTCCAGTTCGGCACGTCCGGTTTTGCGGGCCACTGTCTGTATCTCGGGGATAGAGAGCAGAAGTTCCTCGGCACGGTGTCCCATCTTATCGCTCTCTTCGAGTGAGATGCCCGGCAGCGAACTGATGTTGATGGTGAATGAACCTTCATTGAATGGAGGGAGGAACGAGCGTCCCAACGTGAAGAAGAATCCCAGGGTAATGATGAACAGTCCGATGGTGCTTCCCAAGGTCAGACGTTTATGAATTAACACCCAAGTCAGTGCTTTTTCGTATACCCCTTTCATCCAGCGGGCTACGAATGCTTCTTTCGGAAGCTTATCACCTTTTTCTTTGCCCAGCAGGTAGGAGCAAAGTACCGGGGTCAGGGTCAATGCCACTATCGTCGAGGCAAATAATGCTACGATGAAGGCAATGCCCAGCGGAACCAGCATGCGTCCTTCCATACCGGAAAGGAAAAAGAGAGGTACGAAACTGACCACAATGATCAGTGTAGAGTTCAGGATAGGCATACGGACCTCTTTGGAGGCGTTGAATACCACCTGGATGACCGAAAGACGTTCATTCTCCGGGAGGAGACGGTTTTCACGCAGGCGCTTGTATACGTTTTCTACATCGACAATGGCATCGTCTACCAGCGAACCAATGGCGATGGCCATACCTCCCAGACTCATGGTATTGATAGTCAGTCCCATGAAATGTAGAGTCAGGATGGATACCAGCAGTGAGAGCGGCAGGGTCACCAGCGAAATAATCGTGGTTCGCACGTTGGCAAGGAACAGGAATAAGACGATGACTACAAAGATACCGCCTTCAAAAAGGGACTTCTTTACATTGCTGATGGAACTGTCGATGAAACGGCTTTGACGGAAGATATCGGTAGATACCTTTACATCCGGTGGAAGATTCTTCCGGAGGTCTTGCAACGAAGCTTCCAGTTTGTCGGTCAACTCCAGAGTACTGGTGGCGGGCTGTTTGGTGACGGTCATCAGTACGGCAGGTTTTCCTCTTTCCGAAGCCGTTCCCAGTTTGGGGGCTTTCGGTCCGATCCGGACATCAGCGATATCCTCCAGCAGTACGGGTACGCTGTCGATACTCTTTACTACCGCTTTACCCAGTTGTTCTATGTTTGCGGTGGAGAGTACACCACGCACAATGTATTCGTTACCATATTCATAAAGTACACCTCCGTTGGCATTCAGGTTCATGCCGCGGGTGACGGTCATCACCTCATTCATAGATACGCCATAATGACGCATACGTTCCGGATCGAGTTGAATCTGATATTCTTTTAACTCTCCTCCCAATACAGCTACCTGTGCTACACCTCCGGTAGAGAGCAGGCGCGGACGTATGGTCCAGTCGGCAATGGTACGCAGGTCGAGCATGGAGGTCGAGTCGGCGGTTAATCCGATAATCAGGACTTCGCCCAGAATGGAGGATTGGGGACCCAGTGTCGGTTTGCCTACATTTGAAGGCAGTTCTTCACCTACGATGGCCAGCTTTTCGCTTACAATCTGGCGGGCGAGGTATATATCGGTTCCCCAGTCGAATTCTACCCATACGACAGAGAATCCGTTCGTGGAAGATGAACGTACCCGGCGCACACCGGTGGCACCGTTTACGGCTGTTTCAACGGGGAAAGTCACGAGTTGTTCCACCTCTTCGGCTGCCATTCCGTTGGCTTCGGTCATGATGACCACCGTCGGTGCATTCAGGTCGGGGAACACGTCTACTTCGGTATGCATGGCGGTATAAGTTCCGCCAATCAGTAACAGTACCGAGGCTACAAGTACCAAGATACGGTTCTGAAGTGAGAAATGTATGATTTTATTTAGCATATTCTTTTTTCGTTAGTTGTTATGCACCACATGGAAACCGGGCTGTGGCGCCTTGTCGTTAGTGTTCGTGGCTGTGTGCAGGTATTGCGTTACTTGCCGAAGCCAGTTTCACCTGGTAGGCCCCTTGGGTCACTACCCGGTCACCGGCCTTGATACCCGAAAGTACCTGTACGCTCTTGCCGTTGTCGGCTCCGAGGGTGACTTCCTGCTTTTTATACCCTTCTTCATCCAGTTGCAGGTATGCGAAGAAAAGCCCCTGTTCTTCGGTCAGCGCCGTGCGGGGAAGCGACAGTACGTTCTCCATGGGAGACGACAACAAATATACTTCAACGAACGAGCCCGGGATAATGTCTCCTTTATTATCAAATTCGAAAGTGACCGGTACATAGAACGAATTTTCTCCTGCCGATTTACCGAATGACAAAAGACGGCCGTTCAGTTCTTTCAGTTCGTATACCTTATTGTCATAAGGAGTTTTGAAATTGGCCGAACCGATGGTGCGCAGAGACGGATAGTATTTTTCCGAAACTTCGGCACGCAAGAAGAGGCGACGGTTTTGAGTGATGCTGACCAATGGCTGGCCGATGGTTACGTAATCACCTTCTTTCACCAGGATGTTTTTTACAAATCCTGAGATGGGAGAGGTTACGGCCTGTCCTCCTGCCGAATGATTCTTGGCAAGGGCCTCATAGCTGATCCGGGCATTTTCGTAATTCTGTTCGGCTTGTGCGAATTCCTTGTCGGATACGATTTTGTTCTTTACCAGCGCTTGCATACGTTCATATTCCTTTCTGGATATATCGTAAGCGATACGGGCGCGTTGTACGGGATCACCATCGGCAATGTTACTGGATGAAATGGTCACCAGTGCAGTACCTTTGCCTACACTCATGCCTTCGGTCACTTTACTGCGAAAGCTGACTACTCCTGCTACGGTGGCTACTGCTACGGATTCGTCACCTTGTGCGGCCAGTACTTGTCCGCTTGTTTTTATCACTTGTTCAAATACTTCCGGTTCTATAATACTTGTTTTCACTCCGGCTGCTTCTGCTTTGGCTTTCGGCAGAATGATTTCGTCACTGTGACCGGTAGCCGGTTCACTGCTCCGGCTGTGTTCGTCACCTTCGTGATCATGTCCTTCATGGTCTTCGCCTTCGTGTTCATGGTCGTGCCCTTCGTGTTCATGGTCGTGTGCTTCTGTTCCATGGTCGTGCCCTTCGTGGTTGCCACCCGATTTACTGTTGCAGGAACCCAGGATAAACAATCCGAGGATTCCCATAAAGATAAGTTTCTTCATGATGATATAAATTCTTTACTTTTAATGATTCGGAAAAGTGAGCTTCTGTAGGTTTCAAACCCAAAGACCTTTGGCTTAAAACCAAGGCGTCGTTGGTTTTAAAGGAACTTCCCGTTGGTTTTAAACCAACCGTCCGGATATTCCTAACCTTACGAAATGTGGCTTAGAAGCCTATACAACAGGGTATGGAGGGGCACGAAGGCCAAATGCACGGTTGACAGCCGTACCGTGGAGAGACTCCCGGTATGCGTAATAATTCTTAATACGTCGCTCCTGGGGCCTGAATAAATTCTCTATGATAAAGTCCGTAAATAAGATGGCAGTAAATAGGTAATGAGGATTATTGTCTGCCTGTACGGAAGGGGTTGGTGAGTTGAGGCGTGTCATACATCCGTCATTGCAGCACGAATCGTTGCCCGGATGATGATAATGTTTAGGACACTGGGGTTCCGGTGTCAAGTCGTTCTTCATGCAAATCACGCCATCGGCATGATGATGATGGGGGATAACAGGTACGACCAGCATGATCATGCTGATGAAAAGGAGAAAAGAGACTATGTACCGTTTATTCCTCATTCTTAATTTAGATTATTGCAGGGCAAAGATAGTCTATCATTGGATAAAAAACAAACAGTGTTACTTAAAAAACAAAAAGACAGATGCGTCGTACTTTTTACCACGGAGTACTACGGAGTATCACAGAGCCTTTTTTGTTAATGATCAACGACTGAAAATCGACTCCGTGTTACTCTGTGTCCTCTGTGGTGAGTTTCGACATACCTGTCTTAAATGAAATGTCGGAAACGTTTGTTATTTTTTGCCTCCTTTGTCTTTGGTACATTTGCTGTCTTTGCATCTGGCTTTAGCCTTGCAATCAGCTTTGTGTTTACATCCGTCAGTTGTTTTCTTATCTGCTTCTTTCTTGCAACATGCTTTTTTTTCCTTTTTACAGCATGCTTTGCTGTCTTTTTTGTCACATTGCTCTTTCTTGACTTCTTTCTTTTTTACGTCCTGAGCTTGGGCAGTAGTAGTGCCTGCCATGCACATTGCTGCGACAAAAGCAGCACAGAAAACTAATTTTTTCATACGGTTTCTTTTTTAATTGATTAAATGGGTTTTGTACTTCTCTGTTTTACTTAACAGGTAAAAGTTGCCGTATGTTAGTTATCGAATATTAAATTTACGGGAATAAGATCCGGAGATATCATTTCTCCAATTCACGTAACGAATCCATTTTCTTTTTATCAAGGAATTCATAGATACCGCATAAATGTTCGGTCACCTTTTGGTTTCCGAATTCGTATACCTTGGTCACCAGTCCGTCCAGGAAGTCACGGTCGTGTGATACTACGATCAGTGTACCGTCGAAATCTTTCAATGCCTGTTTCAGGATATCTTTGGTTTTCAGGTCAAGGTGATTGGTCGGTTCGTCAAGAATCAGCAGATTCACAGGTTCCAGCAACAGTTTGATCATGGCCAGGCGGGTACGTTCACCTCCCGAGAGTACTTTTACTTTTTTCATCGACTCTTCCGGTCCGCCAAACATGAACGCTCCCAGCAGGTCGCGTATTTTATTACGTATTTCGCCTTTGGCTACATCATCGATTGTCTGGAATACAGTCAGGTTTTCATCCAGAAGCGATGCCTGATTCTGGGCAAAGTATCCTATCTGTACGTTGTGCCCTAAAGTCAGTGTTCCATCATGCTCTATTTCGTTCATGATGCATTTCACCAGTGTCGATTTACCTTCACCGTTTTTGCCGACAAATGCCACCTTATCACCGCGTTCTACTGTCAGAGTGGCGTTGCGGAAGACAACTTTATCACCATAGCTCTTGCCTACACCATCCATAATGACGGGATAGTTGCCCGAACGGGGTGAAGGCGGGAACTTCAGACGCAATGCCGATGTGTCTTCTTCGTCCACTTCCAGTATTTCCAGTTTTTCGAGCATCTTTACCCGGCTTTGCACTTGGAGTGTTTTTGAATAGGTACCTTTGAAACGTTCGATGAAATCTTTGGTTTCAGCAATGAATTTCTGCTGTTCTTCGTAGGCTTTCTGTTGCTGTTCACGACGTTCTTTGCGTAATTCCAGATATTTGGAGTAGTTCACTTTGTAATCGTAAATGCGTCCCATAGTCACCTCGATGGTACGGGTAGTGATGTTATCTACGAATTTGCGGTCGTGACTGATGACGATTACTGCCTTTCCGTTATTGATCAGGAAGTCTTCCAACCATTGAATAGACTCGATGTCCAGGTGGTTGGTCGGTTCATCCAATAAAAGCACATCCGGCTTTTGCAATAAAAGTTTAGCCAGCTCGATACGCATCCGCCATCCACCGCTGAAGTCACTGGTCTGGCGGTGGAAATCTTCGCGCATGAAGCCTAATCCGAGAAGTGCCTTTTCTACGTCCTCTTCGTAGTTGGTGGCGTCGATGGCATAAAACTTTTCGCTGAGAGTCGACACGTTCTCTATCAGTTCCATGTAGCTGTCGCTCTCATAGTCTGTGCGTGTCTCCAGCTCTTTGTTCATGCGTTCTATCTCAGCTTCCATTTCGTGCAGATGGGCAAAGGCCTGGGCAGTCTCTTCAAAAACCGTTCGCCCGTCTTCTGTCATCAAATGTTGGGGCAGATAGGCTATGACGCACTCTTTGGGAGCAGATATCCTGCCACGGGTAGGCTGACGTACGCCTGCCAGAATCTTGAGTAGGGTACTCTTACCTGCACCGTTCTTTCCCATAAGCGCGATGCGGTCTTTTTCGTTAATAACAAATGAAATATCGCTAAATAATGTGGTTCCGCCGAATTCCACGGCCAGTCCGTCTACTGAAATCATATCGCTTCTTTAAATTTTAGCCGCAAAGATAATCAAATCTATGATTTTTTTTTATACCTTGCGGGCTGAATCGAATAAGATGAAATAAAAAGCAAACCTATTATATAAAATGGATATTGAAGAAATTAAAGATTTTCGTCCCCTTATTCTTGTGGCCGAAGATGATGATAGCAATTTCAAATTGATTAAAGCTATTATCGGTAAGAAATGTGACATTCTGTGGGCGAAGAACGGTGAAGAAATGTTGAACTTATACCGTGAACACACTCAAGATGCACATGCTATCCTTATGGATATTAAAATGCCGATTATGAACGGATTGGAAGCAACCCGGATTATTCGTGAAGAAGGAGCTTCCCTCCCTATTATTATGCAGACTGCTTATGCTTTTAGCTCAGACCGGGAGAATGCCATGCAAGCCGGTGCATCCGAAGTATTGGTGAAGCCCATTACGGTAAGTGCACTTCGAGGCTGTTTAAGCAGCTATTTTCCGGAGATCAAGTGGTGAGGTGACGTTGATTAAAATAGATGTCAAAACTCATATTCACCACAGATTACAGGGATTTACACAAAAACGATTTTTAATCTGCTGGTAACCCATAATATTTATCTGTGTAAATCCCTGTAATCTGTGGTGAGTTATGAAATACCTTCCTATTTTAAAGGGGATTATTAAATATCTGTTTCTATCTGGAATTTACGGCTTACTTTCATCAGGTTGATCGTATAAGTTACTACGTTTTGTGCTTCCTGGATCATGGTCAGATAAACCATACTTACTTTAATACTTCCGGTCTGGCTCTGGATACGCTGTAGTTCCTGGCGTTTCAGGTGTGATAGCTGTGAGTTCAGATCATTGGCCCGGTGCAGGTCTTCTTCAAGATTGCTGTAATTGTTGCCTTCCAGTTTTTGGCGGCATTGCTGGATCAGATAGGTGATATCTTCGGCTACATCTCCAAATTCACCTTTTTGGATAGCATCCAGCGGATTGAAATTGTTGTCAATGTGTTCCAGACAGGGTTCGCACAGGCGGCTGATACTGTATACCAGTTCACTTGCAAAGTCATTTCCCTGATAATAATAAAGTCCTTTTTCAAGTACGGTGTGATTATCCAATTTGCACATTGCTACGGTTCCGGTGCGCTTCATCTGCTTGATCAGTTGTTTTTCAAACTTGGTAGATCCCATTGCCCGGCGCAATCCGCGGAGGTTTTCGTGCAAGAATGAAGTCACGGTGAGCTCAAAGTTCTGTTCTGCATATTCCAGTACTTTACTCAACTCTTCGCGTGTATGCTTACGCATTAGCTCTAAAGCTTCGTGGCTGCTTGTGGCTTGCATCAATTGCTTCAAAGTTTCGTTTCCTTTCTCTTTCTCTTTTTTCTTTTTGTACATCAACTGGCTGCGGATCAGAGTGAATGCTGCCAGACCGATCAGGGCTATGATAGCTATGCTTCCTCCGAAGTGGATGACCATGGCAACAAAGAAACAGATGGTGAAGGCAGCTCCGGCAGTGATGAACCATCCGCCGATGACACTTAGTACACCGGTGATACGGTAAACGGCTGAATCACGTCCCCAGGCACGGTCGGCAAGTGAGGTACCCATGGCCACCATGAAAGTGACGTAGGTTGTAGAAAGAGGAAGTTTTAACGAAGTACCCACGGCGATCAACAGACCTGCCAATACCAGATTGACAGAAGCGCGAACCAAGTCGAATGCCGCACCGTCGGCAATGATGGCTTCGTCTTTACGGAAGCGGGTATCTATCCAGCGTTTGGCACTCGGTGGAGTAATGCGGGAAATACCGTTGGCCAGTGTGAGGCTGAAACGCACCAGTGTTCGGGCTATCGGTGTGCTTCCGAAGTTTTCTTCACCTTCATCCTGACGGGAGAGGTCTACCGAGGTCTTGATTACGGCATGTGCCTTTTTGGAAGTACACAAGGCGTATACCATGACGGCTCCGGCACCTATCAGGAAATACCACGGTGTTTTGGCTGAACCCATCAGAGAGGTCATCAGGAAACCGTCCGGTCCGACAGAAGTTCCGTTGGCGGTATAGTCTATGAACGAAGAATAACCGGCTAAAGGTACACCGATAAAGTTGACGAGGTCATTACCGGCAAATGCCAGTGCCAATGCAAATGTACCCAGCAAAACGACTACCTTGAATACATTTACTTTCAGCCAGTGTAATATCTGCATCAGGATGGTAGAGATGACAAAGAAACAACTTACCAGCATCATCGTGTTTTCTTGTACCCACTGCTTGTTCTCAGGAGTCATGAAAGAGCTGTCTTTCAATCCTTTTATCACCATGAAATAAACGATGGCAGTAGAAGCGATGCCACCGAATAGTGCAATGCTGTATTTTATATTGCTCTTGTAGTTAAATGTAAACACCATGCGTGCCAGCCATTGTACAAGCATACCGAAAAAGAAGGCAATGGCAACGGAGACAAAGATGGCCATGATGACAGACAAGGCTTTGTCGGTGTTGATAAGATCACCCAATCCCAGTGTATCACTGTTGTGCACTTTGATAAGTGCCAGGGCAAAAGTACCTCCCAAAAGTTCGAATACCATTGAAACAGTGGTCGAGGTAGGCATTCCCATAGAGTTGAATACATCGAGCAGAACGACGTCTGTCAGCATTACGGCAAGCAGGATGCACATGATTTCGGCGAAATAGAAATGTTCCGGTTGGTAGATGCCGTGTCTTGCGATGTCCATCATACCGTTTGATAAGGACGCTCCGATGAAGATACCGGCACCTGCAATGAACAATATTGTTTTAAAAGATGCCGCCTTTGCTCCGACAGCCGAATTGAGGAAATTTACCGCATCGTTACTTACACCGACCATCAAGTCGAATACGGCAAGTACGAATAGGAAGATAATAATACATAGATAAATTGTCTCCATAAATGTGTATGTTATTTCTGGCTGCAAAGGACGGATTTTCGTATTGCAGAGAAATGTCATACATGTTACAGAAATGTTTCATTCTTCTCTTTTAGGTAATTATAGAAGGTATATTGCGCTCTGACGGGCGCGGCATTTGTTTTGAATTTAAATATATTATTCAGTTTATCATCGACGAAGCAAGCCTTTTGATTGTCCGATAACTGGATATGAAGCATATCGACGATTTCTTCCCGTAATTCATGATCGAGAATGGGTACCACCGCTTCGATTCGTCGATATAAGTTACGACGCATCCAGTCCGGTGAACCCATATATACTTTGGGATGTCCGGCATTACCGAAATACCAGATGCGGGCATGTTCCAGAAAACTGTCCACAATACGGGTGACACGTATGTTACAACTATATTCTTGTCCGGGTATCAGGCAACAAATGCCTCGTACGATCAGATCTATTTTTACACCTTTTTGTGAGGCCTCGTAGAGCCGGTCTATCATTATCGGGTCTTGCAGGGCGTTCATCTTCAAGATGATTCTTCCGCCTCTTCCTTTTTCGGCCAGTTCTATTTCTTTGTCGATCAGCCTGTTCAGTTCGGGAATCAGGTTGAAACGTGCCACAAGCAACCGGGTGAATCGAGGATTCTCTTTGCCTCTGAGGGTACGGAACAGGTTTGTGAGATCATGTACGATGACCGGATTGCTGGTAAACAGTCCGCAGTCTGCATACAGTGTAGCCGTCTTCTCGTTGAAGTTGCCGGTACTGATATAAGCGTAACTGTGAATCTTTTCACCGGTGAAGCTGCGACGGCGTATCAGAGCTACTTTGGCATGTACCTTCAGCCCCGGTATACTATAGATAATGTTGATACCGGCCGCTTTCATCATTTCGGCAGTGGCGAGGTTGTTCTCTTCATCGAAACGGGCTTTGAGTTCCACGAATACCGTGACTTTTTTACCGTTTTGTGCAGCAGCAATCAAGGTGTTGATGACAGCCGAGTTTTCTGCTACCCGATATTGGGTTACCATGATTTCACGGGTTTCGGGATTGTGCACTGCTTCGTAAAGGAAGTGGATAAAGTGGTCGAAAGAATGGTAAGGATAGTATAACAATAAATCTTTCTTTTCAACATAACTGAAAATGGATTCCTTGTCGTTCAGTCGATTCAGTTTCATTGGGATCGGTCTCTCAATCCGGGGAATGGAATGATTGGGGTTCGGCAAGTGACGCAGATCTTCCAGGTTAAGGTGTTTGTCTCCCGGTACCAACTCTTCGTGCCGGATTCGGAAAGCGTCTACCAGGAAGTACAGAAAATCATCGGGCATGGCGCGGTCATAGACGAAACGGCATACGGCACCTATCTTACGCTTTTTGATTTTTTTCTTTACTTGTTCCACCAGGTCGACACTGTTGATCGTGTCGTCTATCATAATATCGGCATCTCTCGATATTTTGATACAATAACTGCAATCTACTTCGTATCCGGGGAAAATGACGTCTATGTTCGCTTTGATAATATCTTCGATAAACATCAGATAATAATCTCTGCCATGCTTGGGTAATTCGATAAAGCGGGGCACTTTACTGTAGGGTAGTTTCATCACAAAATATTGCAGATGATCAGCATCTTCTTTGTTTGTACCTTTCAGGAACAGGCGAACTGCCAGGTAGAGCCGGTTGTCGCGCAGAAAAGAGATTACTTTGTCTTTGGATACCGGTACCGGTTGCAGGTAAGGGAATATCTCTTCCCGGAAAAAGTCTTTTACGAATTGTTGGTGGAAAGGCTCTACATTGCGGCTTTGATAGAAGACAACGTGATTTTTGCGTAATGCAGGTATGATCTTTTTTTCATAGATGTGGATACGATCCTCCAATTGTCGGTTCACTTCCCGGTTGATTTCTTCCAGCAGGTCCTTGGCCGATTGCAGGGATTCTTCCGTTCCATCTGTTACGCCGGAGGCTACAGCTTTGTGGTCGGCTACTCTGATTTTGTAGAACTCTTCCAGGTTGGAGGAATAAATAGAGATAAAATTGATACGTTCGTAGAGTGGGAGCCGGTCGTCGTCAGCTTCCAGAAGTACCCGGTAGTTGAATGATAGCCAACTAATATCTCTCTTGAAGTATTGGTATTTGTTTTCCATTTGCACGTAAGGTTTGCCCAAATATAGTTACCTTTGCAGAGATAAACAAAGAAAGTATGACAAAAGTTGGCTTATTGTCCGACACACACAGTTGGTGGGACGAAAAATATTTGCAATATTTCGAAACTTGTGATGAAATCTGGCATGCCGGAGATATTGGTTCAGTGGAGGTGGCACAGAAGTTGGCAGCTTTCCGTCCTTTCCGTGCTGTGTACGGTAATATTGATGGTCAGGAAATTCGCCGGATGTTTCCTCAAGTGAATCGTTTTACGGTGGATGGTGCCGAAGTTCTGATGAAGCACATCGGGGGGTATCCGGGAAATTATGATCCGTCCATCAAGGGAAGCCTATTGGTGCATCCACCCAAGTTGTTTATCAGCGGACACTCGCATATATTAAAGGTAAAGTATGATAAGACGCTGGATATGCTTCACATCAATCCCGGTGCTGCAGGGATGTCCGGATTTCATAAAGTACGTACCATGGTTCGTTTTGCCATAGATAATGGTGTGTTTAAGGATTTGGAAGTGATTGAACTGGCCGGCTAATAAATTTGTATTTTTATTTTGTCACGTCAGAATTCTTTCCGTTCTTTGTCACAGGTTTAGGGATACAAGCTATAAGCAACCCGTTATGAATAAGCGGATTTTGCATTGAGTTTATATATAATTTACTGTAGCTTGTGATTTGTAATCTGTAGCTCGTAACTTGTAACATTCAAAATATGAAAGGAATTATTCTTGCCGGCGGTAGTGCCACCCGACTCTATCCGTTGTCAAAGGCCATATCGAAGCAAATGATGCCGGTGTATGACAAGCCGATGATATACTATCCGCTTTCTACATTGATGCTTGCCGGAATACGGGAAGTGTTGGTTATTTCTACTCCTCGTGATCTGCCGTTGTTCCGTGAACTTCTGGGGAGCGGTGAAGAGTTTGGAATGTCCTTTTCATATCTGGTGCAGGAGCAGCCTAACGGACTTGCCCAGGCTTTTGTGCTGGGAGCCGATTTTCTGAATGGTGAACCGGGCTGTTTGATATTAGGAGATAATTTGTTTTACGGACAAGGTTTCTCAGCTATGCTTCGCCGGGCGGCTACCATTGAAAAGGGAGCTTGCATCTTTGGATATTATGTGAAGGACCCTCGCGCCTATGGCGTCGTGGAATTTGATGGAAGTGGAAAGGTTGTTTCGTTGGAAGAGAAGCCTGCTGTCCCCAAGAGCAATTATGCCGTCCCCGGACTTTATTTCTATGATGCTACGGTGACTGAAAAAGCGCTTGCTTTGGAGCCTTCTGCCCGGGGTGAATATGAAATAACTGATTTGAACAAGCTATATCTCGACGAAGGAACACTGAAAGTCGAACTCTTTGGCCGTGGCTTTGCCTGGTTGGATACGGGGAATTGCAACAGTTTGCTCGAAGCCTCTAATTTTGTGGCTACTATCCAGAATCGTCAGGGATTTTATGTCAGTTGTATTGAAGAGATAGCTTGGCGTAACGGATGGATTTCTTCTGCTCAGTTAAAAGCTTTGGGCGAGAAATTGGAAAAGACCGAATATGGTAAATATCTGATAGACTTAGCAAATTAATAAATCAATCATAAAGAATATGAAAACTTATCTTGTAACCGGTGCTGCCGGATTTATCGGTGCCAATTATCTGAAGTATATTCTGGCTAAACACAGTGATATCAAGGTGGTAGTGCTCGATGCACTGACTTATGCCGGAAATCTTGGAACGATTGCCAACGACATTGATAACGAACGGTGCTTTTTTGTGAAAGGTGACATTTGTGATCGTGAACTGGCCGACCGCCTTTTTGGTGAGTACAAGTTTGACTATGTAGTGAATTTTGCTGCTGAAAGCCATGTAGACCGTAGCATTGAGAATCCGCAACTTTTCTTGATGACCAATATTCTGGGAACACAAAACCTGTTGGATGCCGCACGTCGCGCATGGGTAACCGGTAAAGATGAATACGGATATCCTACCTGGCGTAAAGGGGTACGTTATCATCAGGTATCTACCGACGAGGTTTACGGTTCGCTTGGTGCCGAAGGCTATTTCCATGAAACGACTCCACTCTGTCCGCATAGCCCGTACAGTGCATCGAAAACCAGTGCTGATATGGTGGTAATGGCTTATCACGATACCTATAAGATGCCGGTGACTATCACTCGCTGTTCAAACAACTACGGTCCGTATCATTTTCCGGAGAAACTGATTCCGCTGATTATCAAGAATATTCTTGAAGGTAAGAAACTTCCTGTGTATGGAGACGGTAGCAATGTGCGCGACTGGCTGTACGTGGAAGATCATTGCAAGGCTATCGACCTGGTAGTTCGTGAAGGTGTGGAAGGAGAAGTATACAATGTGGGCGGACATAACGAGAAGACTAATCTTGAGATTGTAAAATTAACAATCGCAACGATTCATCGCCTGATGGCAGAACATCCCGAATATCGTGAGGTGTTGAAGAAAAAAGAGAAAAATGCCGATGGTGAAATTTCAATCGACTGGATAAACGAAGATTTAATTACGTTTGTCAAGGATCGTCTGGGGCATGACCAGCGCTACGCCATCGATCCGACAAAGATCACTAATGCCTTGGGTTGGTATCCCGAAACGAAATTTGAAGTCGGCATTGTGAAAACAATCGAATGGTATCTGAATAATCAGGAATGGGTGGAAGAAGTAACCAGTGGTGATTATCAGAAATATTACGAACGGATGTATAGCAAACGTTGACTTGCTAACCGTTTATAACAAGTCCTATTGACAATAGGATTCCCATTAACAGCATATTGCGTGAAGTTTCGCCCAATATGCTGTTTAATTTTTTGCCACTATGTATCTGTACCATTTTTTTCCAGGTCCGAATGTGGAAGAACAGGTAAAGTTGGGGTAAGAGAGTTGCGTATAGGTGCCCGTTGAATAGAAACCAGAAACAAAGCCAGGCAGCTGTAATGCCGAGCAGTAAATAAAAGTATCTGCCGAAGGATTCACCGAAACGGACTACAACGGTCTTTTTTCCGCTTTTTCGGTCGGCATCCCGATCCCGGTAATTGTTAACTACCAGTAATGTATCTACAATCAGTCCGCATACCAGTGATGCAACCGTGACGTTTGGTGTCCAATTGAGAGCCTGTACGTAATAAGTACCCCCTACCGGAACGAAGCCGAAGAATACAATGACCAATACATCTCCCCATCCTTTATAGGATAATGGATAAGGTCCTGTGGTGTATAAGAAGGCGAACAATACACACAACGCACCTATAAGAATCAACTCCCATCCTGCATAAAACAGGAGAGTACACCCGATCAGGCAGGCCAGGCCTACCGTGATGAAGATACCTTGTTTCATCGCGGCTGCCGAAATCCAGCCTTGTGCACAGGCACGTTCCGGTCCGAGACGATCTTCGCGGTCGGTCCCTTTTAGAAAGTCAAATAAATCGTTGATGAAATTGGCGGCAACCTGCATCAGTCCGGCGAACAAACAGCAGATCAATGCCGGTATCCAATTGAATTTTCCGTCGGCAAAAGCCAATGCACAACCTATCATTACCGGAGTAATGGCACCTGCCAGTGTTTTGGGGCGGGCCGCAAGTATCCATGCCTGCAACGAGTTACGTTTCACTTCTTCCATTTTCTTTTTCTATCATCCGTTTTTGAGAGAACAAAGATAGGGCAAAAAACGTATATTTTTGCTTTTTTGTCTATCTTTGCGCTCCTGATATTAGAGAATATGAAGAAGATAATATACCTGTTGGCGGCACTTTTGTTGCTGCTTTCCTCTTGTAAATCGAAGAAGAATCTGGTTTCTCCGATTCCTCATCCGGTATTGAATGTTGATTCTGTCCGTCCGGATAGCTCCGATGTAGTGGCCCGGCTGTTCTCGCCGGATACCTCCGAACTCAAAAAACTCTCAGTCAAGCGGAAGAGAGAAAAAACGCATGTTGCCTCTCCTGTTATAACGCGCTCTGCTCCTTCCATTGTAGCCCGGGGGACTCGTATTACCAGTTCTGCGGTGAGCGTATCTTCCGTTTATCCGGGTATCGACCGGGTGAAAAAGTACGAGTTCACCCATCGTGATGTGCCTGATGCTTTTGACGGTTTCCGTATTGCTTTTATTTCGGATTTACATTATAAGAGTCTTTTCAAGGAGAAAGGGCTGGAGAGTCTGGTGCGTTTGCTGAATGCCCAGCATGCCGATGTACTGTTGATGGGAGGTGACTACCAGGAGGGATGTCAGTACGTGCCCGAGCTCTTTGCGGCGTTGGCTAAAGTCAAAACTCCAATGGGGACTTATGGAGTGATGGGAAATAACGATTATGAACGTTGCCATGATGAAATTATCCGTGAGATGCAACGTTACGGCATGCGACCTCTTGAACATCAGATCGATACGTTGAGACGTGATGGAGCACAAATTATCTTGGCCGGTGTACGCAATCCGTTTGACCTTGCCAATAACGGAGTTTCGCCTACTTTGTCCCTTTCTCCGTCTGATTTCGTAATACTATTGGTACACACACCTGATTATGCCGAGGATGTGTCAGTCGCTAATTCTGATTTGGTCCTGGCAGGGCATACACATGGCGGGCAAGTCCGGATTTTGGGATATGCTCCCATTATTCCTTCACACTATGGCAGCCGTTTTCTGACAGGATTGAAGTATAACTCGGCTAAGATTCCGATGATTGTGACCAATGGAATCGGTACCTCAAATAAGAATATCCGTATCGGTGCACCTGCCGAGATTGTGATAATTACACTGCATCGTCTCCGGAATGAATAATTCTCAGGTATGGCAGGAGTGGGAAGAATCAATGCTGTCGGTCTGTTGTATAATTCTTTTATATACAGCCGGATGAAGGAAATAACGTATATCTTTTCCGGTAGCCAGGGCTTCTCTGATGAAGGTAGAACTGATTTCGAATATGGGAGAATCTGCTACGTGTACGTTCGGGGGTAACTGTGACTTATCTACAGAGAATCCCGGACGGGGATAAACGAGTATCTTATTTTCTGAGACGATACGTTCCGATTCGAACCATCGGTCAAATACCATCCAATTGTCAGAGCCTATAATCAACTGGAATTCTCTTTCGGGATATTCTTGTTTCAGGCGATTGAGCGTATGGATCGTATAAGAAGGACGGGGCAGATGAAATTCGAAATCGGATACCCGGAATCGCGGATATCCCTCAATAGCAAGCTGTACCAGTTGCAGACGCAGTTCGTCCGGCCATAAATCAGCCTGATTCTTGAAAGGATTGTGCGGGGTGACCATAAACCAGACTTCATCCAGCCCTTCAAACTCGCACAGATAGTTGGCCAGTGCCAGATGTCCGATGTGGATCGGGTTGAAAGAGCCGCTGAAGATTCCGGTTTTAGTCTTTGCCATATGCTATAATCACGAATAAGAGAGAGTAGGAGATTATTCTGTATCGATGCCCAGAAACTCTTTGATCACTTTCAATGCGTGTGCCTTGGCTGTTTCCAGGTCGTCATTAATGATAACCTTATCAAATTTCGGAGCAAAGCTTAATTCATATTCGGCTTTGGCTATCCGACTCTCGATCACTTCGGGAGTATCTGTTCCGCGTCCGATCAGACGGCGGCGCAGTTCGTCAATGCAGGGAGGCTGGATAAAAAGCGAAAGTGCCCGTTCACCATAATATTTCTTGATGTTACAGCCACCTACGACATCTACATCGAACACAACATTTTGTCCGGCAGCAAGCTGTTTTTCTACCTGTGCTTTCAGAGTGCCGTAGAACCGGTCGGTATATACTTCCTCGTATTCCAGGAATTCATTGTTTGCAATGCGTTGACGGAATTCATCGGGAGAGAGGAAAAAATATTCTACTCCATGCTTTTCGTTTCCCCGGGGGGGACGACTGGTGGCTGAGATCGAGAATGCAAGATTCAACTTTTGAGCCAACAAATAATTTATGATTGTTGACTTACCCGATCCGGAAGGAGCAGAAAAGATGATTACTTTGGCTTCACCCGTTTTGTGTGGGGTAGTTATTCTTTCAGTTGGGTTCATAATCTATCGTTATTACATCACATTCAGCACCTGTTCTTTGATCTGCTCCAGTTCGTCTTTCATCTGTACCACGATTTTTTGCATTTCAGCGTGGTTCGATTTACTGCCGAGTGTATTGATCTCCCGTCCCATTTCCTGAGCGATGAATCCCAGCTTTTTACCTTGTCCGCTGCCACTTTCAAGCGTACTGATGAAGTATTTCAGATGATTGCCCAAACGTTGTTTCTCCTCGTTGATATCGAGTTTCTCGATGTAGTAGATCAGTTCCTGTTCGAGACGGTTCTTATCATAGTCCACATTGAGTGTTTTCTCCAGTGCATCGGTGATACGTTCTTTAACCTTATCTACCCGTTCTTTTTCATAAGGGGTTACCGATTCGAGCAGACGATGGATATTCGCGATTTTTTCCCGGAACTTTTTTTCCAGAGCAGCACCCTCTTGTTTTCGGAAATCGACTAAATGTGAAACAGCCTCTTTGACTGCTGCGTACACTATTCCCCATTCTTCCTCACTCAACTCCTGTGTTTCGGTGCGGGTCATTACATCCGGCATACGGAGTAAAGTCTGAAACCAGTCAGTAGGTACTGCAATGTGGAGGTTTTCGGAGATAGCTTTGATTTGGTTGTAATATCCTTCTACCAATACTTGGTTGATGGGAGTGGCAGCGTCTGCACACTCTTTCTTTTCCACCCAAAGGCTGAAGTCAACTTTTCCACGTTCCAGCACACGTGCAATTTCATTGCGGATTTCCATCTCTTTTTCACGGTATGCCGGTGCGATACGTGCCGACAAATCCATCGCTTTGCTATTAAGCGATTTTATCTCTACGTTAATCTTCTTATCGGGAAGTTCGGCAGTTGCTTTGCCATATCCCGTCATGGATTGTATCATATTACCAAAAGTTTTGTGCAAAAATACGGGATAATTTTAAGATAATCGCTGTAAATGGATAAAAAAGACATCTTGGTTAGAAGAAACTGTTTTGAATTTTCTGCCATAATAATCTTAGAATCCGGTATTTCGATAACGAAGGTGCGGCAACCGAACACATACGAAAAAGGTTCTTCTTCAAATTGGGTGGCAAGTTTTCTTTTACTCATGGAATCTAATTCAGTTTTCGGAAGTGTAAGCCCTCGTTTATAGTTGACAAAAAAGCAAGTACCGGTTCAGACGGCGTAAATTCACTTCCTAAACTTGAGTTATGAGTTGGGGTATCCAGTTCTACGTTCCTAAAATCGCAGTATCAAACGCCCCTGTTGTTAATGTAGTGATCTGATATTTAGTGTTTTAGTAAGCAAAATGTTTTTTGGGAAATTTGCATATTCCATTAGTTAGTAGTAACTGCTTCGAACATTCTGCTTTTTGAACGGGAGAAAGCGATGTGATCCTTATCCGTTGGGTCTGTTTGTTAATGTGATCGAGAGGCCCGTCAGACTTGCGAGTAAATAGAAATAGTATATAGTAGTGTATCTGTTTCATTGCAGGTTTTAAAACTTGTTATATTTGTCTTTTGCTTGTATAAAACAGTCTGATAAAGTATGTAAAAACTTAATTTAATGCAATGATTTTGAAGGGAAATGCGCTTTATTTATATCTCGGTGCGGTAATCTGAAAATAATCATGTAAATTTGCGTCAATTTAATAATCTGATTCTTATGTCGTGTATCCTACATATTGAGACTTCTACCGCCGTTTGTTCGGTAGCAGTAAGTGAAGACGGGCAGAATATTTTTGTGAAAGAAGACCTTAAGGGGCCTTCACATGCCGTTTCGTTGGGAGTATTTGTGGATGAAGCGTTGTCTTTCATCGATAGTCATGCCATTCCTTTGGATGCGGTAGCTGTCAGTTGTGGTCCCGGATCGTATACCGGGCTTCGCATTGGCGTTTCGATGGCAAAGGGTATTTGTTACGGACGTAATGTCCCGTTGATCGGTATCCCGACATTGGAAGTGTTGAGTGTACCTGTGCTGCTTTATCATGAATTGCCGGAAGATGCATTGCTATGCCCGATGATTGATGCACGGCGGATGGAGGTATATGCGGCTATCTATGACCGTGCGTTGAATGTGAAGCGTGAGATTTCCGCCGATATCGTGGACGAGAATTCTTATCTTGAATATCTGGAACAGCATCCTGTCTATTTCTTTGGAAATGGAGCCGCAAAGTGCCGTGAAAAGATTACGCACCCCAATGCGCATTTTATAGATGATCTTCATCCGTTGGCAAAGATGATGTTCCCGCTTGCAGAAAAGGCCGTTGCAATCAACGACTATAAAGATGTGGCCTATTTTGAGCCTTTCTATCTGAAAGAGTTTGTGGCTTCGCAACCCAAGAAGTTACTTTAATGCTTTTCACTCCTTATTTGATTTACTATTTTTAAAATATAATTTAACTACATGCAGTATAATACTCAACAGAAAAGAATGCCGCTGCCGGAATATGGTCGCAGTATCCAGAATATGGTTGACTTTGCGTTGACTATCCAGGATCGTTCCGAACGTCAGCGTTGTGCCAATACCATTATCAATATCATGGGTAATATGTTTCCCCATTTGAGAGATGTACCCGATTTCAAGCATAAATTATGGGATCATCTGGCTATTATGGCCGACTTTAAGCTTGATATCGATTATCCTTACGAGATTATCCGTAAAGACAATCTGGTAACGAAACCGGATCCGATTCCTTATCCAAGTACTAAGATCCGCTACCGCCACTATGGTCGTACATTGGAAATATTAATCAAAAAAGCGTGTGAATTTCAGGAAGGGGATGAAAAGAAGAATCTGGTAGCCCTTATCTGCAATCACATGAAGAAAGACTATATGGCATGGAATAAAGATACGGTAGACGACCGGAAAATCGCCGAAGACCTGGCCGAATTCTCGGGAGGCAAATTGCAGATGGATGACGAGATTCTGCGTCTGATGTCTGAACGTATTGCTCAGAACTACCGTCCACGTACGAATAACAACAATAACCAGAGAAATAATAATCAGAGAAGAAAATTCTGATCAAAGTGATTATTAGCATTATCATTAACCACTAATCACCTCGAAACATGGCTTCATTTGTAATCGAAGGAGGGCACAGACTTAGTGGGGAAATTCATCCCCAAGGTGCCAAAAACGAAGTGTTGCAGATTATCTGCGCTACATTGCTTACTGCCGAAGAAGTAACAGTGAATAACATTCCGGACATCCTGGACGTCAATAACCTGATTCAGTTAATGCGGGATATGGGCGTGACGGTTGCAAAAACAGGTGTCGATTCGTATAGTTTTAAGGCCGCGAATGTCGATCTGGCCTATTTGGAAAGTGACAACTTCCTGAAGAAGTGTTCCAGCCTGCGGGGATCTGTGATGCTGATCGGTCCTATGGTCGCCCGTTTCGGTAAAGCCATGATTTCAAAGCCGGGAGGAGACAAGATCGGGCGTCGGCGTCTGGATACGCATTTTATAGGAATCCAGAATCTGGGAGCCGATTTTACTTATAATGAAGAGCGGGAAATATACGAAATTTCGGCCGAAGAATTGAAAGGTACATCTATGTTGCTCGATGAAGCTTCTGTGACCGGAACTGCCAATATCGTGATGGCCGCTGTACTAGCCAAAGGTAAAACGACGATTTATAATGCGGCCTGTGAGCCCTATCTGCAGCAGCTTTGTAAGATGCTGAACCGGATGGGAGCGAAGATCAGTGGAATTGCTTCGAACTTATTGACTATCGAGGGAGTGGAGGAACTTCACGGTACCGATCACACTGTGTTGCCGGATATGATCGAGGTGGGTAGCTTCATTGGTATGGCTGCCATGACCCGTAGCGAAATCACAATCAAAAATGTGTCATACGAAAATCTGGGTATTATTCCCGAAAGTTTCCGCCGTCTGGGTATTAAACTCGAACAGAGAGGAGATGATATTTTTGTTCCGGCACAGGATTGCTATCAGATCGAGTCGTTTATCGACGGTTCCATCATGACCATTGCCGATGCTCCCTGGCCGGGACTGACTCCGGACTTGTTGAGCGTCATGCTGGTAGTGGCTACCCAGGCAAAAGGTAGTGTACTGATTCATCAGAAGATGTTCGAGAGCCGTCTTTTCTTTGTCGATAAACTGATCGACATGGGCGCACAGATTATTCTTTGCGATCCGCACCGTGCGGTTGTTATCGGACATAATCATGGATTTACTTTGCGGGGAGGCAATATGACCTCTCCGGATATCCGTGCCGGTATCGCTTTGCTTATTGCAGCTATGAGCGCCGAAGGTATCAGCCGGATTCATAACATCGAGCAGATAGACCGCGGATATCAAAATATCGAAGGTCGACTCAACGCTATCGGTGCAAGAATTACACGAATATGATAAAAAGAGAAGATGTATACAAGATAGGCTTGTTCAATAAGCCACACGGCATACACGGTGAATTGTCGTTCACCTTTACCGACGATATTTTCGATCGGGCGGATTGTGATTATCTGATTTGCCGGTTAGATGATATTTTTGTTCCTTTCTTTATAGAAGAGTATCGTTTCCGGTCCGATTCCACAGCTTTGGTGAAACTCGAAGGTGTAGACACTGCCGAACGTGCCCGTATGTTCACCAACGTGGAAGTTTATTTTCCGGTGAAACATGCCGAAGAAGCCGGTCCCGGGGAGTTGTCCTGGGATTTCTTTGTCGGATTCCGGGTGGAAGATGTCCGTCACGGTGCTTTGGGAGAGGTGACGGATGTGGATACGTCTACCGTTAATACACTGTTTGTAGTGGACCGTGATGGCGATGAATTGCTGATTCCTGCACAAGAGGAATTAATTGCCGGTATCGATCAGAAGCACAAAATCATTACAGTCGATTTGCCCGAAGGCCTGCTGTCTTTGGACGAGTGCGATGATGAAGAAAGTTAAATAGCATAAAGAAACAGACGGCAAGTAAAGCGAAATGCTTACATTTGTCGTGATATTCTATAATAATGCCGAAAAAGAAACGTAGTAAAGCCTTTTGGAACAATATCAAGTTCAAGTATAAACTCACTATCATCAACGAGAATACACTCGAAGAGGTGGTGGGACTTCATGTATCCAAGCTGAATGGTCTTTCCGTGTTACTTTCGGTTCTGACCGTGCTTTTCCTGTTTGCCGCTGCCATTATCACTTTTACTCCTTTACGCAACTATTTGCCGGGATATATGAATAGTGATATTCGTGCTCAGGTTGTGGAAAATGCCTTGCGGGTAGATTCTTTGCAACAGTTGGTAGACCGTCAGAATATGTATATCATGAATATACAGGATATCTTCAGCGGCACCGTGCGGGTGGATACTGTACAGTCAATGGACTCATTGACCACCATGCGTGAAGATTCGCTGATTGCCCGTTCCGAACGTGAAGAAGCTTTCCGTCGTCAATATGAAGAGACCGAAAAATATAATCTAACCTCTATTACCACACAGCCCGATGTCAACGGACTGATTTTTTATCGTCCGACCCGTGGCATGATTTCCGATCATTTTGATGCCGAAAAGAAACATTTTGGAACCGATATTGCCGCCAATCCCAACGAAAGTGTATTGGCCACTTTGGACGGTACAGTCATATTGAGTACCTATACGGCCGAAACCGGTTACCTGATCGAGGTACAGCATAACCAGGATTTTGTATCAGTCTATAAACATTGCGGTTCGTTGCTGAAGCGTGAAGGCGACACTGTGAAGGGAGGTGAAGCTATTGCCTTGGTTGGGAATAGCGGAACGCTCACTACCGGTCCGCATCTTCATTTTGAACTTTGGCACAGAGGACGGCCGGTTAATCCTGAAAAATACATTGTATTCTAATAATGAACGAGATAAAGAAGAAACAAATAGCTATCTTAGGTTCTACGGGTTCTATTGGTACCCAGGCCTTGCAGGTTATCGAAGAGCATCCCGAACTGTACGAGGTGTATGCACTGACTGCCAATAATAAGGTAGATCTCCTGATAGCCCAGGCACGTAAGTTTATGCCTGAGGCTGTAGTTATAGCCAATGAAGAGAAATATACCCAACTGAAAGAGGCTCTCAGCGACCTGCCTGTTAAGGTGTATGCAGGTGCTGCCGCGTTATGCCAGATTGTAGAGTCCGGCCCTATCGATGTAGTCCTGACCGCTATGGTGGGGTATGCGGGATTGAAGCCGACCATGAATGCCATTCGTGCCGGAAAAGCCATTGCCCTTGCCAATAAAGAGACACTGGTAGTTGCCGGAGAGTTGATTAATCAGTTAGCCCGGCAATACCGTACACCGATTCTTCCTGTCGATTCCGAACATTCGGCAGTATTTCAGTGTTTGGCCGGAGAGGTAGGCAATCCGATAGAGAAAGTTATCCTGACTGCTTCCGGAGGTCCTTTCCGTACATGTACTATGGAACAGTTGAAGACTGTGACAAAAGTACAGGCTCTCAAACATCCGAATTGGGAAATGGGAGCTAAGATTACTATTGATTCTGCCTCGATGATGAACAAGGGGTTCGAAGTGATCGAAGCCAAATGGTTGTTTGGCGTACAGCCCGGCCAGATTGAGGTGGTGGTACATCCGCAGTCGGTTATTCATTCGATGGTGCAGTTTGAGGATGGAGCAATAAAGGCCCAGTTGGGAATGCCCGATATGCGTCTGCCCATTCAGTATGCTTTCTCTTATCCCGATCGTATCAATTCGTCTTTCGACCGGCTTGATTTTTCGAAATGTACGAACCTTACTTTTGAGCAACCCGATACCAAGCGGTTCCGTAATCTGGCATTGGCCTATGAATCGATGTATAGGGGAGGGAATATGCCTTGCATCGTAAATGCGGCCAACGAGGTGGTTGTGGCGGCTTTTCTTCGTGATGAAATCAGCTTTCTCGGCATGAGTGATGTGATAGAACATACCATGGGGCAGGTGTCTTTCGTACAGACTCCTACTTACGACGACTATGTGGCAACCGATGCGGAAGCACGCCGGATTGCCAGTGAATTAATATGTAAATAAATAAATTGTAAATAATCTGATGGAAACATTTTTAATCCGTGCCCTGCAATTGATTATGAGCTTATCTTTGCTCGTCATCATTCACGAAGGAGGGCACTTTCTCTTTGCCCGCCTGTTCAAAGTACGGGTAGAAAAGTTTTGTTTATTCTTTGATCCTTGGTTCACACTATTTAAATTTAAGCCAAAGAAAAGTGAGACAGAATATGCTGTCGGTTGGTTACCTTTAGGGGGATATGTCAAAATAGCCGGAATGATTGACGAATCGATGGATACCGAGCAAATGAAGCAACCGGAACAGCCGTGGGAATTTCGTTCTAAACCTGCGTGGCAGCGCCTGTTGATTATGGTGGGAGGTGTGTTGTTCAACTTCCTTTTGGCTCTGTTCATCTATTCAATGATTCTGTTTAAGTGGGGTGATCAATACATTCCCGTACAGAAAGCCCCATTGGGTATGGACTTTAATGAAACAGCCAAAGCGGTGGGATTTCAGGACGGAGATATTTTGTTGTCTGCCGACGGAGTCGATTTTGTACGCTACGATCCCGATATGCTCAGCCAGATAGCTGATGCCCGGGAGGTAACGGTGTTGCGTGAGGGTAAGAAGGCATCTGTATATATCCCTGAAGATATGATGCAGCGTCTGTTGGGTGACAGTGTTCGCTTTGCCGAATTCCGTTTCCCCTATGTAGTCGATAGCGTGATGGTCAATTCACCTGCAGCCATGGCCGGTATCCAGCCGGGCGACAGTATCATTGCTCTCGACGGAAAGCCGGTTTCTTATACAGACTTCCTGGCAGCTATGGCTGAAAGAAGACAAAATGCGAAAGCGTTACAAAATGACAGTATCAATCCGCACCAGATCTCATTGACTTATGTGCGTGACGGAAAGACCGATGTATTGACTTTGACTACGGATTCAGCTTTCAAAATAGGAGTAGCGGTCAATCCATATACGGATCAACTTCTTCCTGTAATCAGGAAAGAGTATGGTTTCTTTGAATCCTTCCCGGCCGGTGTAGCATTAGGAGTGAAGACTTTGAAAGGCTATGTAGGCAACATGAAATATCTTTTCTCAAAAGAGGGAGCTAAACAATTGGGCGGTTTCGGAACCATCGGAAGCATCTTCCCTGCAACCTGGAATTGGCATCAGTTCTGGTATATGACGGCATTCTTGTCTATCATCCTTGCTTTTATGAATATTCTGCCTATTCCTGCGTTGGACGGTGGACACGTCTTGTTCCTGTTCTATGAAATCATTGCCCGTCGCAAACCGAGTGATAAATTTATGGAATACGCACAAATGGCGGGTATGATTTTGTTGTTCGGCCTTTTGATTTGGGCTAACTTCAATGATATATTGAGATTCTTCTTCTGATAGGAGAGTTCTCGGAAAAGTATTTTTTACCATAGGCTACTCAGGTTTTCAGGGGGGATCTATTCGGATAACTCCTGTTCAATAACTAAATCTGAGTAGCCTGTGGTGTTTTTAGGGTATGTCGCTTTATATTTTCAGCATCTTTTTTTCTCTTTCCAGATCCGATTCATCCAGTTTGGGTGAGGGTACCGTACAAGTCTTGATATAGTCTCCTTCCTGGCATGTATAATTATAATAGATCTCTTCTTCAGGGGTCAGTTCCGATCTGGAGATTAACTTTCCTTCCATTTTCAGGAACTCGTCTATGTCTGTGCTGTCCGATTGCTTCACCAGGACAATTCTCCGGGCTATCGGGTTATGGTTATAGTCCAGACAGAGATATAATCCTTTCAGCATATGCGGAAACTCATAATGGGGTAATTGCAGATAGATGGTTACCAGGGCAAACTGCGGAAGTTCCCGTTCATTGAACATCAGGTATGAATTTTGATGATTACTGATAATGCCACTTCCCCAGTGCACTGATTTATAGGCATTGATCATGCCTACTTTCACATAATCATTGTTTTCTGATGCACAGATCAGATAGGGTTCTGCCTTGAGGCTGTCTGTCGATGAAGAAAGGCTGTAGCTTAGGTACGTGCCACTGTAATTGTAGACTTCCCCTACAGATTCCTGCATTTCCTTTTCCAGTAATTTCAGAAAAGCATTTCCTGTTATGTTGGCTTCCTGATTGGGTTCCAGATCGAAGAGCCGTTCTTTCATTTCTCCCAGATTGCCGAGCAGCCGTTTCTTCGACACATTGTTTACCAGTGCCAGTGCCTCGTCCAGAGCCTCTTCCCGGGGCTTGGTCCTTTGCAGGTTCAGATAGGTGGGCAGCACACTGGAGTAGAGTGCGGACAGCACACTGGGAGCCATGTGTATCCAGTCGGCTATTTCTTTCATTTTCACTCCGTTGTTACGGAGATATTCGATTCGTTTGTATATATCTTCCAGTTCGTTCATAAGTACATCGACGCATTGTTTACATTGCAAATATATGACTTTTGGATTATATAATCATGATATGAATGTTACATTAATATTTCGGAAGAAATGTGCGGAATATGAATGAAATGAATCATGCGGAATTCATTTTTGCTCTGTACGGGATGCCCTACTTTTGCATCAGATTCAAAAACAAGGAAATTATAGACATAAAATGAAAAAGATTGAATGTATCATTATGGACTGGGCAGGAACGGCAGTCGATTACGGATGTTTCGCTCCGGTGGCTGCTTTCATCAAAGCTTTTGCCGGGAAGGGACTCACGATCGATGTCGAGCAGACTCGTAAGCCTATGGGGTTGCCGAAAATTCAGCACATCCGTGAATTGCTGACTATGCCCGAAGTAAACGAACAATTCATAAACCGTTATCGACGTGCCTGGACAGAGGAGGATGTCGTAGAACTGAACCACCTGTTCGAGAAATATCTTTTTGCTTCACTGAAAGAGTATACCGATCCTATTCCGGGTGTGATCCCTACGTTGGAGAAGTTGCGTGCCGAAGGACTGAAAATAGGTTCTACTACAGGCTATACCCGCGAGATGATGGATGTGGTACTACCCGAGGCACAGGCCAAAGGATACCGGGTGGATTACTGTGCCACTCCGAATCTGCTGCCCGCCGGTCGTCCTGCTCCCTATATGATTTTTGAGAATCTCACGAAACTGGCGGTTCCCGATCCGGATACAGTGGTGAAGGTAGGCGACACCATTGCCGATATTCAGGAAGGTGTACATGCCAAAGTATGGAGTGTGGGAGTGGTTCTCGGAAGTAACGAGATGGCACTCACCGAAGAAGAGACATACGCCTTGCCGGCTGCCGAACTCGAGAACCGTATTGCTGAAGTGAAACAACGTATGCTGGCTGCGGGAGCCTCGTATGTCATTCGAAGCATTGAAGAACTTCCCGCACTGATTCAACTAATTAATTCAAAACTAAATCATTAATCGATATGAAACCTTATTTGTTATTGACCCCCGGACCACTTACTACCTCAGAGACTGTAAAGGAAACCATGATGACCGACTGGTGTACATGGGATGAAGACTATAATTTGCACATTGTCGAAGCATTGCGTAAAGAGCTGGTCGGCATTGCTACCCGCAATACGGAAGAGTATACATCTGTTCTTTTGCAAGGAAGCGGAACCTATTGTGTAGAAGCCGTGATTGGTGCTGCCATCGGTAAGAATGATAAACTTCTGATTTGCAGTAACGGTGCTTATGGTGACCGGATGGGGAATATTGCCGAATATTATCATATCGACTACGAGCTCCTTGCTTTTGATGAAACGGAACAGGTATCGGTAGACTATGTGGACGACTATCTGAGCAATAATTCAGATGTTACTCATGTGGCCTTCGTTCACTGCGAAACGACTACCGGTATCCTGAATCCGTTGAAGGAGCTGGCACATGTAGTGAAGATGCATGGCAAGAAACTGATTGTAGATGCTATGAGTAGCTTTGGAGGTATCCCGATGGATGTTAGTGAGTTGGGAATCGATTTCCTGATCAGCAGTGCCAATAAATGTATCCAGGGAGTTCCGGGATTCGGATTTATCATAGCCCGCCGTTCGGAACTGGTGCGTTGTAAGGGAGTAGCCCGTTCTCTTTCTCTGGATATTTACGACCAGTGGGAAACGATGGAAAAAGGGCATGGTAAATGGCGTTTTACTTCACCGACCCATGTGGTGCGTGCTTTCAAGCAGGCCCTTACCGAACTGATTGAAGAAGGTGGAGTGGAGGCCCGTCACCGGAGATATTGTGAGAATCACCGGGTACTGGTAGAGGGTATGCGTTCACTCGGTTTTGTAACTTTGCTCGATGACGCAATCCAGTCACCTATTATCACTTCATTCTTGTATCCGAAAACCGGATTCGACTTTAAGGCCTTCTATACCGCCCTTAAATCCAAGGGTTTTGTAATCTATCCCGGAAAAATTTCAAAAGCGGATACTTTCCGTATCGGTAATATCGGAGATGTACATCCGGGGGACTTTGCCCGTCTGGTGGAGGTGGTTAGAGAGACTGAGTACTAAATTTTTCATTCATTGATTGACATGGAGGTGTCTTCAAGAAACTTATATTCACCACAAAATAACACGGATTTGCACAGATCAATATTATGAATAGCTTAAGCTCTTTCTGTGTCACTTTGTGTTACTCTGGCTTCCGATGGGACGATATACGTGGATTGAGATGGTTATCGGGGCTTCGTCTTTAATGTGGAGGGTTGTGAAAGCCGCATGCTGCTTACCACTGCTGCGACAAACGCAAATCCGCTGCCGGCTATCAGGCAGACCGCCGTACTCTTCTCGTGTACTACAAAACTGAAGAGCAAAGCAACCAGTGTCGTACCGAATGTCTGTCCCAAGAGCCGTGCCATACCCAACATTCCGCTGGCTCCTCCCGAACGTCGGGTAGGGGCGGAAGAGATGATTGTACTGTTGTTCGGTGTCTGGAAAAGACCGAAACCTGCACCACAAAGCATCAATCGCAGGATGATGCCGGTGACCGATGAATCCGCCGTTAATGTAGACAGAGAGTAAAGTCCGATACAGAACAATGCCATCCCGATGCTGCCCAGTATGCCGGGATGAATGCGTTCCACCAGATATCCGGCTGCCGGTGCTGTCACCAGTGTGGCTATAGGCCAGGGAGTTAACAATAGCCCGGTCATGACCTCGCTGTATCCCAAAGAGTTTTGCAGGAAGAAGGGTAAAGAGACCATTGCCAGCATTTGAGCGGTGAACGAACAGATACTGGTAAGAATGGAAAGCCTGAAAATGGGAATTCCCAACAGGTCGAGGGGAAGGAGAGGAGACGGTTGGTTCAACTGTCTGCGCACATAATAAGTCCCGACAACTGCCAATACAGCAAGTTGTATCACTATATAATCATTGTTTTCGTGGTGGGCAAATCCATCCAAAGTATAAATCAGGAGTCCGAAGGTGATTGCATTGGCTATGGCACTCAGCTTATCGAATTTTCTGTTCGAACGTTCCTCTTTTCGGGGCAGGTACTTTAATCCCAAAGTCAGGGCAACTAATCCGAGAGGGACGTTGATAGCGAATAGCCAGTGCCAGGAAGCGACAGATAGAATTCCGCTGGCTACCGAGGGGCCGGCTGCTGCCGATATGGCCACTACCATGGCATTGATCCCCATTCCCCGGCCGATTTGTTTTCGGGGGTAAATCGTACGTAACTGAGCCGTGTTGACGCTGGTAATGGCCGAAGCACTGAATCCCTGGAAAATGCGGGCAATGGTCAATGTCCAAAATGAATGGGACAAAGCGCAGATCAGGGAAGTGACGATGAACATAGCTATTCCCGAAAGAAATATTTTGCGGTATCCATAAATTTCTCCCAGTGACGAGAATGAAAGCAAAGAGATGACAATGGCAAGCTGGTAGCCGTTGATAATCCAGGTCGTGACTGCCGGAGAAGTTCCGAAGTCGTGAGAAAGTGTCGGGAGTACCACGTTGATAATGTTGATATCGAGTACCGACATGCATAAGGCAAAAGAAATACCGACAACTGCCCATATACGGTGCGGGAGAGGAAGGCCGTCTGTTTCGTCAACTACCGGAGTTTGTGTATGTAGAATCATAAAGAACTTTTTTATGGAAGTGCTACAAAAATAAACAAAATCGGACTTTTTCGGTTGGGGGAGGTAGTGATATATAAGTTTTTTTACACATTGAAACTTGATGGGGAGGGAGTGGAAGGTCGTCTTCACCACAGATTTCACAGATCGACTTCCAATGTTATCGTTGATAGTCCGTCCGATAAACCATTGATATTTGTGCAATCTGTGGTGCTTTCGACGCTTGTTTATTTATATCTATTTCAGTTTGATAATCCGCTGATTACTGCTTCCTCTGAATTCCAGATGCGGTGAATAAAGTTCCTGTTTGAAGCGCCCGTCCACCAGTACATCTATGTAAGGCAATATGGCTGCCAGTTTCGGATCCGATTCTATTTCCTCGTAAGTATATCCTGTGTAGCACCAGATATTCTGTCCCGTTTCTGTTTTTACTCTCCGGATGACAGGCAAAAATGCTTCCGGATCATAAAAAGGATCGCCCCCCGAGAAAGTCACTCCGTCAAGCAACGGGTTCGAGTTTATTTCGCGGATGATGGAAGCCAACCGTCCTTCGGACAGTTCCTCACCGGCTTGCGGGTTCCAGCTTTCCGGGTTATGACAACCCGGACAGCCGTGCCTGCATCCTGCCAGATAGATCGAATAGCGGATACCTTCTCCGTCAACGATTGTTTCGGGATACGTGTACAAGATGTTCATGATTCCTTATCCGTGCTTTACACGGTCTTTTTCTTCTGCACGTTTGGCCGAATTCCATGAACTCAAGTCTCCGGTCAGGTAGCCTGTGATGCGGCGCATGCGCAAAATATTCTCACTTTGGCATACCGGACATTTATCGTAGATCACGCCCTTGTATCCGCAATTGTGGCAGGTATCCACCGGATGATTGATTGAGCCGTAGCCGATTCCTTCGTCAAACATAACTTTTACGATCTTGGCAATGGCGCGTACGTTTTTCTGGGCTTCTCCGTCCAGTTCCACATAGGTGATGTGTCCTCCGCGGGTGATGGCGTGGAACGGAGCCTCTCTTTTTATTTTCTCTACAATGCTGATCGGTTCTTTTACATCCACATGGAAAGAATTGACATAGTAATCGTTGTCTGTCACTCCTTTGATTTTTCCGTATTTACGGCGGTCCATACGGGTGAAACGTCCCGAAAGTCCTTCGGCCGGTGTAGCCAGTACCGAATAGTTCAGGTTGTATTTGGCTTTGTATTCATCAGCCACCTTGTTGATTTCCAGCACGGCTTCATAAAGGGTGTCCCATGCCTTCTGGCTGTGTCCGTGTCCCTCTCCATAGAGAGCCACCATGGCATTGTGTCCGCCCAGGAAGCCGATACCCAGCGTACCACTGCGCAGCACGTCGCCTACTTGTTCGTTCGGGTTCAGGGCAGCTCCTCCTTTCCATACATCATTTCCCATCATGAAGGGGAATTGGCGTGCCAGGGCTGTACGCTGATATTGATATCGCTCGTAGAGTTGTTCGGCTATCAAGGTAGCCGTTTCATGTATCGATTCGATGAAAATTTCTTTAGCCTTTCTCTCGACGGCATCTTTATTGTGTCCGTCCTCCGTCATGTTTTCTGCTTTGATACGGGCTTCGATGGCCAGGCGAGGCATGTTCAGTGTGGTGAACGAAAGGTTTCCGCGTCCCAAAGACGATTTCTCGCCGGCTACATTCTCAAACACACGCGTGCGGCATCCCATGGTGGCCAGTTCGTAACGGTAACGTTGCGGGTCGTTGGCGTCCCATTTTTCGTTTTGGTTGAACGGGGCATCCAGGAACATAAAGTTAGGGAAGAGTGCTTTTGCCGTAGTGTGGCAAGCTTTCAGGAACAAGTCGAAGTTGGGTGCTTCAAATTTTAATTTACCTTCCATGGCAGCATCGAAATTAGCCATAGCCTTTTCATAATCGGCTTCTGTGTACGATACTCCGTTTTTTATCTTGAATATCTGAATGGGGAACACCGGCACTTCTCCCCTTGTGCCCAGTCCCTCTACGGTTGCTTTCAGTAATTCTTCGATCACCATGCGTCCTTCGGCCGAAGTGTCTGTTCCATAATTGATCGAACTGAACACTACCTGGTTTCCGCCGCGTGAGTGCATTGTGTTCAGGTTATGGATAAAGCCTTCCATGGCCTGGTGCGTATCTTTCTGAGTCTGCACAAATGCTTTCTCTATAATTTGGTTCAGATGTTCTTTGTCGATATTGATCTGTAGGGCAGTCAGAGCCATGCGCAGCGTTTCGCGTTCCAGTTCCGATGCTTTGATGGACGACAGATGTTCGGCAATCACTGTACGGATAGCCTTTTCTTCTATCTCTTCACCCTTGTTCATCTGTACATAGAAGCTGATGAATGATGCCAGGTGTTTACGGAATGATTTGCTCACACCTTTTGCCATAAAGAAGTCGAATGCCGGTATGGCCTGACCTCCGTGCTGTTCATTCTGGTTAGTCTGGAAAATAATGGTAGCCAGGGTAGCATAGCTTTGAATGCTTTGCGGGGTACGTATACTGCCGTTTTTGGTGCGGAATCCACGTTCGAAGAGGTCATCCATGTCATATTGGATGCAAGTCGTCGTTTTGGTAGGATAGTAATCCAGGTCGTGGATGTGGATGTCTCCCAGTTGGTGGGCTTCGGCAAAACGTTTCGGCAACAGATATTTATATGTATAGTCTTTGGTTACTTCCGAGGCGAATGTCATCATCTGTCCGGCGGGAGTATGACTGCTCATATTGGCGTTGCTCAGGTTGACATCGTTTTTGTCAATGGCTACGATACCGTCCATCACATGCTTCATCTGGGTCTTTTTGTCTCGTTCGGTATTTCTCCATTCCCGATAGATGATGTACTTTTTGGCTACTTCCGGACGAACCTTCATCAGCTCTTTTTCTACCAGGTCCTGAATTTCTTCTACCGTAATGGTAGGAGATGCAAATTGTCCGATTACATTCATCGTGATGTCAGCAATCAATTGCTGTTCATCATTGATTCCTGTGGCACTAAACGCTTTTGATACAGCGTTCTTGATTTTACTGATGGAGAAGTCCTCCCTTTTACCATCTCGTTTGATGATACAAATTTCCGCGTAGTTCATAACTTTAACTCCCGAAAGCTTTAGATTTTTTTTAATATGTTTACTTTTTCAGCAGGTCTTCTGACTTATCTCTCCCTCGCAACGCCTTCCCACGCTGGGCGCAGTGGCATAGTGTGCGGATTCTCAGAGAATTACAGCAGCGGGTACTGTCGCCGATTTGCACAGCGTTCCCTTATGACTAAACCTCTTTTTAGTACTGAAATCTGCTACAAAGGTAACAGTTAAAGCAATAAGTTGTTCTTGTTTTAACAAGAATTTTTGGAGAACTTTTCTTTCTTCTTGATACAGAAAGTTTTCCAAAACGGGAAACTTTTGGAGAGAAAAAGCGAATCGGGTTTGCTAAAGAATCAACCAGATGGCTATGATATGGCCTATGCTTCCGCCTAGACAAAACAGGTGGAAAACGGCGTGCATATAAGGTTTTCGCAACGAGTAAAACACGGCTCCCATGATATACGAAGCTCCTCCTCCGAGAAGCCACCAGAAGGCGGGAGAGGCTCCGATGGCGGATAGGCAGTCCATTAGTGGTTTGAGGGCCACCAGGATGGCAGAGCCCATCCCTACAAAACAGATCGTCTCGAGATTGCTGTGTTCTTTCAGTTTTTTGAAGGCTAATATGAATCCTACAATAGCCGACAGCCATACAAAAGTGAAGATTCCCCAGCCCCATCCGCCGGCATGGCGTAGCACTAACAGGGTGAACGGAGTGTAAGTCCCTGCTATGTGCAGGTAAATGGCGCCGTGGTCAAATTTGCGCAGAAGTTCTTTCCGCTTGCCGGGCCTGGAGCCGTGATACCAGGTTGAACTGATGTACGATGCCAGCATCCCCACCAGATAAGCCAGTACACAGCCTGTTGCCCAATAGGGGTGAGGGTTGGCGAGCGCCTTTTCCAAAAGAAAATATCCTGCGGTGATGCCCAGCAGGATGCCTGCGCCATGGCTTAAAGTATTGGACAGCTCTTCGCCGCGTGAGTACCGTTTGTTCTTCATTGTGTGTAAGCCGGAGTGTTTATCTAATAAAAGATGACCGCAGATTTTTATCTTTTCGATTATCGGTGATAATTAAAAAGAGAATCTGCGGTCGTCCTTTCCTTGTCTTTGGAAATAGTTTGTATCAGACACTTGGCTTTTTTATACCAGGTGGCCGATCCATTCTTCACGGTCGCCCGGAAGCAGATCGATAACCGGAACTTCCACCATGGTGTAACATCCCGGCTGCTGCTTCATCGAAGCACGTGCTACGCATACCAATACCTGTGCGGTCAGTGCGGGGTTGTTGATGCGCATATTGAATTCGAACAGTTGGTTCTGGGTTTTTCCGGATACACCTTTGCGGGTCAGGTTTACACCGTGTCCCATGTCCAGCAGTGCGTCTACGCTCGGCACTTGTTTTACGTGTGTCTCGTCGTTAACGAAATAAGCGTCCGATTTAATGGCTGCTGCCACTTCCTCGAATTTATATCCGTCTTTCAGTTCGATGTATACCATACGGCGATGAATGCCTGTTCCGGTAGGGATAGTCATCGATAAAGCCGCTTTCACTCCATCGATAGCTTTGACGGCTACCGTATGGCCCATACTCATACCCGGACCGAAGTTGGTGTAAGTGATTCCTTTGGGGGCGATTGCTTCGAGCATGGTGCGTACGATCGAGTCGCTTCCCGGATCCCATCCGGCCGAGATGATCGATACAGCTCCGTGTTCTTTGGCGCAAGCACCCAGTTCACGACGCAAGTCAACGATGCCTGTATGAATATCAAAGCTGTCTACTGTGTTGATGCCCACTGCGAGAATCTCTTTTGCGTATTTCTCAACGCTGCGGGTCGGAGTACAAAGAATAGCCACGTCTACTCCTTGAAGTTCCTTTATATCTTTAACTACTGCGTAATCATTCAGTTCAGCCGGTTTGTTCTCGGCACCTGCACGACGAACCACACCTGCTATCTCAAAATCGGGAGCCGCTTGGAGGGCTTCCAGCACATAACGACCAATATTGCCATAACCTACGATGGCTGCTCTTACTTTTTTCATCTTTTTATTGGTTTTGTTTAACACATTTCTTTATTTCGGTTGCAAAATTAGTCATTTTCTTTGTTTTCAGGTCTCTTAAGGGTGTTAAAGTTAGTTTTTGTTATTCAAGGTTCGTGAAGCACAATATTTATTATCTTTGCGTTCTGATTATAACCATTATGATAGAATACATCAAAGGCGAAATTGCCGAACTGAGTCCGGCAACCGCAGTTATCGATTGTAACGGATTAGGATATGCCGTTAATATATCACTCAACACTTATTCTGCCATTCAGGGTAAGAGCAGTTGTAAACTCTATATCTACGAAGCCATCCGCGAAGATGCTTACGTTTTATATGGCTTTGCCGACAAACAGGAACGGGAACTTTTCCTGCTGCTGATTTCCGTTTCGGGTATTGGAGGAAACACGGCCCGTATGATTCTTTCTGCTCTTTCACCGGCCGAATTGGTGAATGTGATCAGTACCGAAAATGCCAATATGCTGAAGACGGTGAAAGGTATCGGACTGAAGACCGCACAGCGTGTCATTGTCGATTTGAAAGATAAAATTAAAACCGGTGCCATGGCTGCAACTGCCGTGGGAGGTGCTGCCGGTGTTTTATTGCCGGCAATGAATGCGGAAGTACAGGAAGAGGCCATCGCTGCATTGACCATGCTCGGATTTGCCGCTGCACCTTCACAGAAGGCGGTGCTTGCCATATTGAAAGAAGAACCCGATGCTCCGGTGGAGAAAGTCATTAAGCTGGCTTTAAAAAGACTTTGAGAACGGACGGAGGGGGGCATTGCTGTCGCAGATTGCATAATAGAGTTACAGCGCAGAGGAAGGGAATGTGATTGTTTATGTAATCTGCGATAGGGCTTTGTCGTTGTGTTGGCCTTGTTTTCTTGAAATGTGTGAGTTTAAATTTGTACGGTACATGTATATTGGGTTATATCGATGAATGGAAGTTTGCTTCCCGCATTATTTACTTCCTGCATGAATTCCTTACACTCCTGCTCTGTCATTTTCTTTCTGCAGTAAGCATAATATAAAAAATCAAGTGTAGTCAGATAGGTAATATTATTCTTGGAGCAATATTCTTTTATGTCTTTCAGGTTACTGCTTCCCAATACGTCTCGGTTGTCCCTGCAATAGATCATGCATGCACTTTCTCCTTTTCCCAGAGTGCGTTGCAATAAAAAGAACTCTTTCATTGATTCCCTCTTTGGGGAAAAAACTTCTTTTTTCAATTTAGGGAAGAAATGGAGATATTTATCTATAAAATCTTTTGTACCGGAATTTTGGGAAATTTCATTATATACCACATCCAATATCAAGTATTCGTACTCAGGAAATATATCGGGTAATATTGAGAAATAATTAGCCTCCATGAAATGGATAATTACATCAGCATCGAGTACTATCTTCGTTTTCTTGTGTTCCATTGATGTTTATTTTATGGAGTAACTCTATATAGTGACCTTCTGAAATTTTCTCCTGTTCGAATAGCTTGCGGGCTTTTTCACCAAAATCACCGATAACCAGTCCTTCGTTGGCCGGTTCGTATAAAGCTGTGTCATATCCAAAACATTTGGCAGAGTATTTTACTTTTATTTCTGCCAATTTGGAACGTGTACTTTCTGTTATAAGTCCGATATTTTGTAATCTATACAATAAAGCGGAACGGGAAACGGAAAAATAGTGTTCAAGTTTTAGGACTGTTGCCATCGAAATGTTTTTGGTTTTTAATTCCATTTCGGGTATTAACTGGCATATACCGCCCTCCGGCATTAATAGAGAGGAAGCAAACATGTCGGCACATTGTTCTATCGGATCTTTGCTGGCACATCCCGGATTACATTTGTGAGGAGTCGGTTTTTTCTCTATATAAAGGTGGTATAATTCGTGAGCTATCGTAAAGTGTTGCCTTCCTCGTGGTTGATTAGAATTGATAAGCATGAAACGGTGCTCTGAATTATCTTTCAAACACATTCCTGAGAAGTTGTCGGATAAAGGTCTGAAAACAGTGAGTATGTTTAGTTTCAAAAGTAAACTTTTCAAAGTGATAGGCTCCGTAGCGCTAAGTCCATTGTCCATACGAAACTCTGAGACTTGCTTCTCTATGATAAACTTATTCGGCTTCATTTTGGGCAATGCGTTCCATTTTGAGATAAGACTTTACGATATCTTTGAAAGCTGCTATTTCTTTCAAATCATTTTCTCCTAAATTTGAAATTCTGAAAGCTGTAGCCATAATTTCATTATTCGTCTGAATATTGTCCTCAAACAATATAAAAGGTTCACAACCGAATAAATTTGAGATATCTTCCAAAATGGTATAAGGAATCTCTCTGGTTCCTCCTTCATAATTACTGTAAGTAGAGCGTTCTATCTTAATAGATTGGGCTACTTGTTCTTGTGTAAAACCGGATAACTCTCTAATTTTTTTTAGATTCTCTCCAATAATTTGATTAACCGTTTTCATTACTGCTCTTCTTCTGATTTCTGTGGCAAAAGTACCGATAATTTCTTGTATATACAAATATTGCCACACAATGTTTGCTCATTTATAGTTCTTTATCTAATCGTGCTTTCAGATTTGAAGAGAACTTCTTGTGTGGATGTGTTTCTATCATCGGCTTTCAGGGAGTGAGATGTGAATTGTCTGAAATAATTTTCTGATACATCTTCAAATCCAGTTTTTTGCCGAACTTCTCCGCTACCTGCCGGATGTTTGCGCAACATTCGAAACCGCATTTTTCGAACAGGCGGATGCTGGCTTCGTTCTCTCCCGAAATCAGTGCCATTATGTTGCTGAAGCCTTCTTGGCGGATGATCTCTTCCAGTCGGAGTATAGCTTGTTTTCCATATCCTCTTCCTGTAAACTCCGGTTTCAGGTAGAGGGTCAGCTCTACCGAGATGCGGAAGGCTTCTCGGGGCTTGAAGCGTGCGAAATAGCAGAATCCGCAGGGTGCTCCTTCGGGAGTTTCAATGATGAACGACCGGTAGACGGGATCGCCTACGGGGATGTAGTTTTTTAGTTCGTCGATGCTGGCGCAGTGTACAAAGTACACCACTGTCGTGTGGAGGGTATAATAGTCGTAGATGTCTTTTACAAAAGGCAAGTCGTTTTCCGTGAGCGTTCTGAGCGTAATATCCATTGCCGTAAAGTTCATAAATTGGTGCAAATGTAGCCAATCTTATCAGAAAAGAAGTACATTTGTTTCCGTAAATCAACACTCCAATTCATGAAACTGCAAAAAATATATCGTCAACTGTGGATGGAAGTCCATCCGCGTCCGCAATCGGCAGATACCGATCAATGGTATGTCGATTTTGCCAACAGGCTGCTGCCCCTATTTGAGAAGTCGGAGCTTACCGGACAGATGATTCATAAAAACCGGGCCGTTCTTTATTTCACCTGGTATCTGGAAGATTGTGTGAATAATTCCGGTGGATGGAATAAGTTCATCCGGTTGCACAAGCGGTTGTACGGGCGTTTTCTGCCCTTTTATACCCTGACAGGGGCGTATGCCGATGATGAAATAAATTTTGAGGATGTGTCGTTCCTGCTATGGTCGCTTCTTTCTCCTGTCACAGACGATTCTCCGGTTCCTTGGAATCCGACGGATAAATCTCTGCTTCGACTTGCGACTGATATTTATGCGCTACTTGAAGCCCATTTTGAACAAGCCCCTCTTACCGATGACGAGTCGATGGACTGGCTTCCGGAGATTCGTGCCCTGTTGCCTCCTCCGGGACCTGTTTTGGATATTTTCCCGGAAATGGAGCTTCCCCATGATGTGACCAAGTTCCTGAATGCCACCCAAGGGAAGCAGCTTGTCTATTTTGAGGATTATGCGGGCTTGCGCCGTTTCTGTGTCGATGCGTTGGAGTGGGCCGACGAAGACGATTCGTTAATGCCCGAATTGGCCGATGAAGAAAATTTTGTATTTTTTGCCAATCCGAAAGGCATCTTGCTTGCTCCCAATATCGGTGCTTGCTTCCGGGATGAACGAAACTCGACATATAATCCCGGGATTGCCGAACAAGAAGGGGCCGAGTTGTTTTATGTTCCCGGACTTTGTCCCATCGACTTGTTGCACTATGCCATGCAGCATGATTTATTGTCCGAGGTCACTTTTCCTTTTGAGGATGGTAGGAGGGTGTTGCACGAGAACTGGGATTTTATAGCCCGCAGATATTTAGGCAAATATTATAATGAAGATTTTTATGAAGAAGAGCGGAAATAGCAGTGCCCGTCCGGGTAGCGGACGGCCCAAAGCCTCGGGAGGTAAGAAACCTTCCGGTAAACGGATCGGAAAATCAAAGCCCTCAAAAGCCAATAACCAACTGAACCGTAGGGTGAAATAAGTTGTTACCTGTTATAAACAAGTGTTAGTATGAAATGGGAAAGTAGCTTGGTGGAGCGTCTCCAATGGTCGGACACGATCACCAACCGGGAGAGTAAGGAGCAGTTAGCCCGTATGATTGCCATGCGTGTGCAAGAAGGGGAGATTATTGGGGCAGGTTCCGGATCGACCGTATATCTGGCATTGCTCGCTATTGCCGAAAGGATACGTACGGAGAATCTGCATGTCACCGTGATCCCTGCCTCGATGGAGATATCGATGGAGTGTGTCCGTTTAGGCATTCCGCAGACTACTTTATGGATGTGTCGCCCCGATTGGACGTTCGATGGCGCCGATGAAGTAGATCCCGATCATAACCTGATCAAAGGTAGAGGCGGAGCGTTATTCAAGGAGAAACTTTTGATATGCAGCAGCAATCGTACTTTCATTTTGGTGGACGAAAGCAAGCAGGTTTCTTTTCTGGGAAGCCGTTTTCCTGTTCCTATCGAAGTGTTTCCGATGGCTCTGCCTTATGTGGAGCGGGAAGTGCTTACTATGGGAGCTTTGCGTACGGAGTTGAGGCTTGCTAAAGGTAAAGACGGTCCTGTAATTACCGAAAATGGAAATCTGATTCTCGATGCTTGGTTCGGCAATATTCATTCGTCTCTCGAGAAAGAGATAAAATCAATCACAGGAGTTGTCGAGAATGGATTGTTTATGGGATATGATGTCGAGGTGATGGTAGCAAAATAAGATCGGAAGCGGTTGATAGTATGAAAACTAAATGGGAAAGGTGATACCACGCGGATATCACCTCTCCCATTTAGTTTTCGTTGCCTACAAGTTCATTGCATTACCTCCAAGGACTCCCAGTATGGCAGATGCCACTGCGATCATTACCTTTAGAACCGTACTCCAGCCTGACTTTTTCATTTCTTCAACACCTCCTTTCTATGTAATCCTGATTTATGCCGTCGGGTCATCCACAATGTCTCCGTCTCCACCTTTTTCAGATTCTTTACCTTCCAGTGCGGCTTTGATATCGATGAATTCGATTTTATCACCGGCCCGGGTCGATGTCAGGTTCGGACGTACACTCGATGACGGACGAAAGTTTATTTTCACTGCCATTATGTTTTTGGCCGTACATTCTTTTTCCGTATCCACCCCTTTGGTGCGTGCCGAAAGGCTGAATACTCCAAAATCCCGGATATTGACTGATTGTCCGTTATAGAGGGAGGTGCGCATCGCTTCTACAAAATTGGTGAGTACGCTTTTAATATCTCCCAATGATAACGAACTTTTCTCCTTCATTTCGTACGCAATGCTTTCCAGGCTTGCGCTTTGGCCTAAAGTGACCAGTTGCGGATAAAATTTCTCTATAGCATCCGTTTTTCGCGGATCTTTTCTCGCGATTTTTTTGTATGGAACTGCCATTGTCTGATAGTTTTTTATGGTTAATAATTAAGAATGCATCCGGAAGGTCGGACGAGCTCTTTCCCTTTCTTCCGGTATGTCAAAGATACCGCTTTGTAACCTCTGCTTTGTGCTTGTTGATGTGGGTTGAGGTGGTATGGATAAAAGATTGAAAATCAATGAATGTTTTGTGAAATAGTATGACTTCTGCTATGATATGTCGTTTGTTTTTGTTATCTTTATGCTATTGTAAAGTTCCGATTATTTATTAATTTAAAATTGAAAAACATGAAAGATTTAGAAGATGACGAGAGAGAGTTTCCTATCCGTGTATATACAAAAGTCGAGTTGGCTCTGCTTTATGCACCCCATTTGTCTGAAAATGCCGCCCTCAATAATCTCAGCCGTTGGATGCGGCACAACAAACTCCTGATGGCTGCGCTCGAGGAGGTGGGATACTATAAATACCGCCATTCATTTACGCCCAAGGAAGTTCGTCTGATCTTTCGATATATGGGAGAACCGGGAGCATAAGGTGCTGGAAAAATAATGAATAATTAGTGGATTATGGATATTCGAATACATCGCTAATTTTTTACCCTCAGCAGTTGCCGCAAAATTTGCGGCAACTGCTGAGGGTAAAGTTTATCAGACAGAACATTATAATCTTAGTATGATTATATCTGTTGGTTTTAGAGTAAAGGCTAAACGTGGTGTTGAATTTAGGAGATGGGCTTCACATTTTCATGTTATTTATCCCCATAATGACTCCTCGCAGAAATGACTTCTACCGTTACGATCTCTTCATGTATTGTATAGATTATCCGAAAGTGTTTATTAATTCTCCGGCTCCAATAACCTGAAAGACTTCCTTTGAGAGCTTCTACCTGACCGGTTCCTGTAGTAGGGTGTTTTTCCAACTCCTGAAATAAAGAGAGAATCTTTTGAAAATCTTTTTTCTGCCCTGATTTCCTCCATTGAAGCAATTGTTTTTCGGCTTCTTCGGTCAAAACAAGTTTATAAATCATATATCCAACATTTTTCTCATCTCGTCTATTGTATATGCTTTAGTCCTTCCTTGTTTTGCATCCTCAATACCACGCATAACAGATGCCATATTATCAGGATCATCAAACCATCCGTCCCCACTTGGACTCGGATTGGTAGAAACTTCAACGCACACAGCATTAGCTTTTGCAACCAGAAGGCTTTCAATGAATGCCTTCAAGCTTTTACCCTGTGAAGCTGCCATAATGGAGAGTTTTTGCAATGTTTCCACTGGCAGATCAATATTCTTTCTTTTCTTTTGTAATGCTACTGTTTCCATAAACTTGAGTATTTTCTACAAAGATATATAATATATATATGATGTATACTATGTATATGGAATAAATTAAATTAATTTCACTCTGTAATCAGCGGCTATACAACAGCGTCATATGTGGAAATAAGATCTTTCACCTTTGCCTTTAGTGAATTCACCAGAAAGCTTTTTTGATTTCACAAAGATGAATATTTTTGCCAGCGTTATTATAAACTCTATTGAACTTTGGTTTTTAAATGCCAAAGGGGAACTTTTTGTCAATAAAACGCCAATATATGTCCTGCCCCGTAAGAATATATGTAATCGAAATAACATATATTCTTACGGGGCATTTCTCTTCTATTTCCTTCCCTCCGGTACTTTTAAAACGGGAGTTCATCCATTTCCTTTCCCTTATCCCTTTTCCTGAAGTTTTCGCTCACCTCCTGTTGTGTGAGTTCCACTACGGCATACTCCGTGATGCCATGGATGTTTACACGCTTGCCGAAGGCATCCCTTTCCAGAATCTGTACCAACACTTGTTGCGTTTGCGCGTTGGCCTGTGTCCGTCCGTATACAGATAGAGTAGCCAGTATTGCGGCGGCGGGTTTCCATTTCACCTCAAAGTCCTTTTCTCCTGCCGGACGGAAGTAAACATACAGGTTCTCTTCCAGTGGGTCTTTCATGCGGTGGCGTTCGTTTCGGGTGTTGATGTCGTCTATCTCGTTTCCTTCAAACCAATAGCGGAAACCGTCTTCTATCAGTTGCACCGCCTGCGCGTACACCCCTTTGTGGTCTACCGGGGTGCGGTAGTCGATGGTCTTTACAGGAATGACCAGGAAGCGCCGGTTTCCTCCGTAATCCTTGAGGAACTGCATGTTGTTGGTGCTTCCGATGAACGATGCCCTGCGTGGATACAGTTGTGCCTGGGTGTCATACACTTTCCGGATGGTGACGTTTTCTTGCCCGATGATTCGTTTTAGTTCGGCGATGTCCCCCGTTTTCACACCCTCAAACTCTTCCATGTTGATCAGCAGGCGGGTGGACAGCAGTAAGAGGTCGTCCTTGTTTGCCGGATCTATCATTCCGTTTCGGTAATATTCTGCCAGTTCTGGAGGCAGCAGATGCCTTATCCAGGTACTTTTTCCTTTTCCTTGTGCTCCGTGCAACACCAGTGCTTCTTGGTTTGCTTTGCCCGGTCGGAGGGCCGAGGCCACCATGGCCACGATCCACCGCCGGAATCCCTCCCTCCAGAACTCCTGATCTTCCGCCTGTATGGTGTCCGCCAGTTTTCTGATGTGGTCAGTCTTCCTGTCCCACCGGGCATTTCCTTCGAAGTAGTGCGTGAAGGGGTTGAACTCCGGTGAATAGTCCGAGTCGATGACCGATTTCAGGCTGTTGAGCGGATAAGCTATGCCCTGCCTGCTGATGTTCAGGAAGATGGAGTTGAAATCCTTGTTCCGCATGGCATAGAAAGATTTCTCTTCCGTTTGGGATAAGTCGCACATCTCGAGGCGGTCGAGCACCGTGTTTCGCCTGAAAGCATAATTCTTGTTCAGATAATCTATCACCTGTTCCACGAGTGGTATCTTTTTCTTCTCCTCTGCCCGTTCCGTCCTGTCGGTATATGTGTAGGCGTTTCCGATGGGTGTGTCCGTGTCCATCCCTCCTCCGTCTCCCAGCCTTTCCGCCGCCAGGCGCTTCACTTCCGACTCTTCGAGCCCTTTTCGGAAACATTTGTTTCCCAAGGTGAAGAGGAACGAATTGCGGCTTCCTTCCGTATATTTCATCAGCCTTTGCGTGGAGCAGAGGCATTTGTTGAATTCCATACACGTATAGGCGCTGATATCTCCCGTCTGTCCCGTTTCGGGTTCTTTCTTTTTTTTCCTTCCCCTTTGTGCAGGTTCGGGAGCTTCGATGGTGAGTGTCCGCTCGGGGATGCGTGCCACCCTTTCGGCAGAGTAAAACGCCTTCGGGTCATACGAGGCGAAGACACCTCTCGACAAGTCTTTTCCGCTGGTGTCCACCTCTGTTTGCAGCAGTTTCTCGTAGTGTTTCCGGGTCAGTTCGTAGATGCCTGCGTGATACTGTTCCAGTCTGTCGTAGGTGATGGTTGCTGTCTTGAAGAACGAGTTTCTCCACGCCTCCGCCTCAAGGTCTGTCAGGTAAGCCAGAATTTTGAAACCGTGCTGCTTGGCGGTGAGGAAACAGGCGAGCGTCGCTTCGTCGGCTTCTATCAGAGCCCGTATGCGTTCCAGTTCCTCTTCCCGCAGCTTGTCGATGTCGATGGTGCTGGTGTCGTTGTATGCGGCTATGCTGTGCGCCAGCCTGCATTCATGATAGTTTGCCGTGACGGTGAAGTAGTCCAGTTGCCGCTTCACATTCTCCGCCTCCTTGGTTTTTCCTTCACTGACCAGCCTTCCTATTTTCTCTATCAGGTTGGCGTATTGTCTGCTCCGTACCCATCCGATCAATTCCTGCAGTGAACATTTCCCTTTCACTTTGCTGAAACCCCTGTAAGTGGTAATACTAATGCTTTTCATCTTTCATTTTTTAAGTTTAACATAAATCTTTGATTGCAAAAGTACGGGGCTTTTTTGTACCCCTGTTAGACGTTTTCATCCAGAAATAGGCTGATATCGTCTAATAGATTTATAATCAAGTCTTTATCTTCCGCTTTTTTCATGCTTTTTAATATCCTTAGTATCTTAAATATCTCAGTTTCAATGGAATCCGGCTTCATCTCCTCGTTGCTGTTGTGTTTTTGTCCGAAGAACAGTGACCGGTGCATGATCTTTGCCAGTTCCCGTATGTTTTTTCTCTTTTTGGGATCTTTCTGCTGATGGTTCAGCCATACGAAAAAGAAGATGACAAGCTCCCTATGCGAGCCTATATCCATCTTTTCTATGTTTTCTTCCAGTGCTTCCAACACTTTCTGTCCTTCGTCACTTTTTTCATTGACGATTACTACGTAAGGGGTATTTCCCATGTTTAATACCACTCCTTCATTCGGTTTTTTTTGCTCATTTCGTCTAATAAGTTTTTTATTACGAATGCAAAATTAGTGGTTCTTATATGGATATTTCTATATATACGCGTATATTGTTTATTTTATATTGATGTTTCGCTCCGTTAAGTAAATAGGTAAGGTATACCTGACCTATTTACTTAACGGGGTGAAATAGATTAAAAAAGAAAAGATTATGCGCATAGGCGTACGCGCGATTATATATAATATATTAAGCTTCAGGAAAATCGAATTGTAAAGAAAAGAAGGCGTGTTTCAAAAAACGTTCGTCTTTTGAAACATCATTTTTGATGAAATTCAGAACCGGATAAAAAGAAAAATTCAAAAAGAAAATCTATATTTTTTAGATTCCAATAATTCATTGATTTACAGCATCATGAAGAAGATAAAAATAGAATAAATGAATTTATTTATAAAAATATTTTGCTATAGTAAAAATACTGTTTACCTTTGTTCCATTGAACGAACGTTTTTTGAAACATAAACCGTATCTAATATCTTCGTTCATAGCTAATTAGTCTTAAAAATCAGCGTTTTTACGAAATCGGCTGTTTTTTGAGGCGGTCACATAACATTTCAGCATCCTTCTACTGTGATAGGGGAGGGTTTTGAGATCACATGAATGCAAGCAAGACTGATATTCGCATTACATCACCTGACCGGGAGGTACTTTCGTACTCCGGTGTCCCCAAAGAACATCCTTTTGTGAAGGAATCCCCAGAGCTGTTTTGGTATGCCGTTCGTGTCACTTACAGCCGTGAGCTTGCTTTAAAAGAGTATCTCGATGGTGAATGTATCGAGAATTTTATCCCTATGCACTACGAATACATCGTCAAGAACGAGCGCCGCATGCGTAAATTGGTTCCTGCGGTCCACAACCTGGTGTTTATCCGTTCGAGCCGTGAACGTATCGATCGTATCAAAGACGAGATGGGCATGACCCTTCCGATCCGTTATATCATGGATCGTGAAAGCCGCCAGCCCATTGTTGTTCCCACTTCCCAGATGCGCAGCTTCATGGCGGTTGCCGGCAGTTACGACCAGCAACTGGTCTATCTCGAACCCTCAGCCGTAGCTTTCCGTAAAGGGCAGCGTGTGCGTGTGACAGGAGGCATCTTTGCCGGCGTCGAGGGTGAGTTTATCCGTGTGAAAAACGATCGGCGTGTGATGGTTTCCATCCAGGGTGTCATGGCCGTTGCCACCACCTACATCCATCCCTCTCTAATCGAGCCGCTCGATCTTTAAACAGTAAAATAGCAGACAATAAATCGTAAATTGTAAATATTTCCATGAACTCTTTAGATTCTCAAATTACCGCTTTGTACACCTTGGCGCACGAACTTCTTTATCTCGGTTCCGATGGCAGCCCCATCTACAGCGACCACTTCAGCCGGTTGAACGGTGATGTACTCAGTCGTGCCAATACTTTATATCCCCATCATGGCTCCACCGACGAGGAAGAAGCCCGTTTGTGCCTTTCGCTTCTGATGGGTTATAACGCGACGATCTACAATAACGGTGACAAGGAAGTCCGCATCCAGCAGATCCTGAACCGTTGTTGGGAAGTGCTCGACCGCTTGCCCGCTTCCTTGCTGAAGGTGCGCCTTCTGACTTATTGCTATGGTGAAGTCTTTGACGACGACCTCTCCCGTGAGGCGCATAGCATCATCGACAGCTGGGGAGAGCGTGCCCTTTCCGGCGATGAATGTGAGATTGCCGAACAACTCCGCAGTCTTGAAGAGAATCCTTATCCCAACTGGGAAGTAGAGGAGTAAACTCTTTTCTTTTTCGACACAACACTGTATATAACCTAAATCCCCTTTGTCTTGAATATCCTTTTCATCATATTGGCTTTTGTCATCTCTGCTTCGGTTGCCCGGCTTATCATTCCCCGCATCCTGCTTATCTCTTTGCGGAAGAAGCTTTTCGATATGCCGAGTGAGCGCAAGGTTCATAAACGTGCCATTCCCCGTTTGGGCGGTGTCTCTTTCTTTCCCACCATCCTGCTTTCCTCCTGTGGCGTGTTCGCCCTTCGCATCCTGATGGGTTATGATGTTCCCGCCCTCCGTGCGGTGTACTTGTTGCCCGAGTGCTTGTTTCTGGTCTGCGGGATGACTTTGCTCTACCTGACGGGTATTGCCGATGACCTTGTCGGAGTGCGCTACCGTCAGAAATTTGTGATCCAGATCATCTGTGCTTCGTTTTTTCCCCTGGCCGGCCTTTGGATCAATAACTTCTACGGTCTTTTCGGCCTGTATGCCCTTCCTGCCTGGATAGGTATGCCTTTTACGGTTCTTCTGGTTGTCTTTGTCACCAATGCCATCAATCTGATTGACGGTATAGACGGTCTTGCCTCCGGTCTGAGCAGCGTTGCCCTGCTTGTCTTCGGCTTCCTGTTCATGCAGAAAGAACTTTGGACGTACAGCATGCTCGCCTTTGCCACGTTCGGTGTGCTGGTCCCTTTCTTTTACTATAACGTCTTCGGCAGTGCGGAACGTGCCCGTAAGATTTTTATGGGTGATACGGGCAGCCTGACTTTGGGCTATGTGCTCTCTTTCCTTGCCATCAAATACAGCCAGTACAATCCGGATGTCACCCCGTATACCGAAGGTGCTTTCGTGATTGCTTTCAGTACGCTGATTGTTCCTGCGTTCGATGTGATCCGTGTGGTGATGGTTCGTGTTCGCAGTGGCAAGAGCCCTTTCGAACCGGACAAGAACCATATTCATCATAAGTTCCTGGCAATGGGTTTCACACCAAGAAAAGCGATGATAACGATCTTGCTGATTTCTTGTGCGTTTAGTGCGGTGAATATTCTGTTTATGCCCTATGTGAATAATACAATAATGTTAATAGGAGATATTACTGTGTGGGTGGGACTGAATTTATGGTGGGACAGGGTAAGAGATGAGGAGAAGTTCTTATGAGTGTAGATATTTCTCGGGAAAATAAACGAATTGTAAAAAATGCTACGATGTTGTATGTTCGTATGTTTTTTACAATGTTAGTTGCGTTGTATACTTCTCGTATTATTTTACAAAGATTGGGAGTGTTAGATTATGGTATCTATAATTTAGTCTCTACTGTTGTAATGATATTTTTGTTTCTAAATAACATGCTGTCAGAGGCTACTCAGCGTTTTATAATATACGAAATAGGAGGGGGTAATAAAGAAAAAGTAAATAAATATTTTATTAATAGTGTTAATCTCCATTTGATAATTTCTATCATAATCCTTCTTTTATGCGAGACAGTTGGAATATGGCTGTTTTATAATAAATTGGATATTCCTTTAGATAGACGTGACGCTGCAATGTGGGCGTATCAGATTTCTATTCTAACTTCAATAATAGGTATTTTGAGTGTTCCTTATAATGCTATAATTATTTCTTATGAAAGGATGACTGCTTTTGCGTATATTTCAATAATAGAGGTATTACTCAAATTATTAATAGCCTATTTGATATCTGTAGTACGATATGACCATTTGATCGTGTATGCAACTCTTTTGTGTTTTGTACAAATAATAATCAGATTTGTGTATTATTTTTATTGCGTAAAATCTTTTGAGGCAGCTCGCTATAAGTTATCTTATGATAAATTAGCTTTAAAAGAAATGATTTCTTTTTCGTCTTGGTATGTATTAGGTTACATTGGGCTAGTGATGAATAATCAAGGAATTAAAGTTCTTTTGAATATATTCTTTGGACCTATAATTAATGCAGCTATAGGAGTTGCTGAACAAGTTCAAAATGTGCTAACTTCTCTACGATCAAATTTCCAAATTGCAATAAACCCTCAAATAACAAAGTCATATGCAAGGCATGATTATGAAAATATGCAGTCTTTAATTTTTGCGAGTACTAAATACTCTTTTTATATTTTCTGGATATTTGCTTTTCCTATTTTTTTTCAGGTATCTAATATTCTTAAGTTTTGGTTAGGCAATGTACCAATGTATGCTGCAGACTTTGTTAATTTATTGCTAATCGTGGCATTAATGAATACATTGTCTAACCCTCTTGTTGTATCAATTGGGGCAATTGGACGTTTAAAAAAAATAACACTTATTCAATCGTTTTTTTCTATATTAGTTATGCCCATATCGTATGTTTTATTGAAAAACGGCTTTACATTTGTATATCCACTATATGTATATATTATTATACTGATAATTAATTACTTTATAAGTCTGCTTTTCTTATCTAGAAAAATAAAATTAAAGTTTCGTCGTTTTGTTATGAAATCTTGGATTCCAATGATTTTTGTTGTTTTTATGTCTCTGCTCTTATCTTTTGTTATATCTTATTTTTCTTGGGAGTTTTGGACTGATATTTTATCTCGAATATTTCTTGTTTGTGTAGTTATATTTTGCCTTGGGTTAGATGCTTCGGAAAGAAAGATAATTTCAGCTTTTGTAAAACAAAAAATTCAAAAAACGTAATAATGAATATTAGGAAATATAGGTGTTATCAAACATTAGCAAAAACTGCATATTTACTTTTAAAGCAAAGAAAGAATCTTTCAAAGATTCAAATGGAAATGCAGCAGGAATATTATTCCTTAATAGTGCCTAGAGCTACTAACAAGAGTAAAATGGTAATTTGCATGTTAGATGGCAGAGCACTTCATGGTGGACTTTCAGATCGATTAATGGGGATTATTTCAACTTATAAAGTATGTAAATTATTAAATCTTGATTTTAGAATCCATTTTGTAAAACCTTTTTTTTTGAATGATTATTTGGTACCTAATAAAATAGATTGGAAGATATCATATGAAGAAATTAGTTATCATTCAAAAGATGTTTTACCTATTTTTCTGAATACATTAGGTGTTCTTTTTGAGAAAGGTATGCAACGTAAATGGCTTCTAAAAGAATTATCGAGGGACTATAAGCAGTTTCATATTTATACAAATGCATGTTTTTCTTTGGATAAATCATATTCAAAATTATATAATGAATTATTTGTACCTTCTGAGAGAATACAGGCGGCTTTGCAGTTTTATTTAAAAGAAATAGGCTCAGAATATATTAGTGTTTCTTTACGATTCTTACAATTATTGGGTGATTTTAAAGATGATAATTTTCCTGTTTTAAGTAAATCTGAGGCTGAAATTTTAATTTCCAAATGTATAAAACAAATAGTAAAACTACATACTCAGTATCCTGGTTACCGTCTTTTAGTGGCCTCTGACAGTATTTCTTTTCTTAAGAAGATAGAGCATTTTGATTTTACTTATATAATACCAGGAATTCCGGTTCATGTAGATTATGCTACAGATAATTCTTTTGAGCTACATAAAAAAACATTTATTGATTTTCTAATGATAGCTAATGCTAAAAAAATATTTCTACTGCAAACTGGAAAAATGTATAAAAGTAATTTCCCAAAATCAGCTTCTTATGTAAATAATGTACCTTTTAAATTAATTCGATTTTAATTATAATTATAATGGAAAATGTTGTTACGGTTACTTCTCCACTTCTTCCTTCCTTGGATGACTTTATTCCTTATCTTGAGGATATCTGGGATCGTAAATGGCTCACTAATAATGGTCATTATCATCAGAAGTTGGAGCAGGCTTTATGTGAGTATTTAAAGGTACCTTATATTAGTCTTTTTACTAATGGTACACTTCCTTTAATGTGTGCCTTACAAGCATTACGTATAACCGGTGAAGTGATTACGACTCCTTATAGTTTTGTTGCCACTACCCATTCTCTGTGGTGGAACGGGATTAAGCCGGTGTTTGTGGATATTGATCCTGTAACCTGTAATCTGGATCCTGAAAAAATAGAGGCCGCTATTACTCCCAAGACGACTGCTATTATGCCTGTGCATGTTTATGGCAAACCTTGTGACACGGTTCGTATTCAAGAGATTGCGGATAAATATGGTTTGAAGGTCATTTATGACGCTGCCCATGCATTTGGTGTGGAGGTAAACGGCAAGTCAATACTTGAATCCGGTGATATGTCCACTCTGAGTTTTCATGCTACGAAGGTCTATAATACGATTGAAGGTGGAGCTCTGGTCTGTCACGACGAACAGACCAAGAAACGTATTGATTATCTGAAGAATTTTGGCTTTGCCGGTGAAACGACGATCGTTGCCCCTGGTATTAATGGTAAGATGGATGAAGTCCGTTCCGCTTATGGACTATTGAATTTGAAACAAGTTGATTCCGCCATTGAGGCTCGTCGTAAAGTTGCCGTTCAATATCGTGATGCTTTGAAAGATATCCCCGGTATCCGTTTCATGGAGGATATGCCCGGTGTCCGTCACAACTATTCTTATTTTCCTATTTTTATAAATGCTGAGGAATATGGTCTGACCCGTGATGAGCTTTACTTTAAGTTGAAAGAGAATGACGTACTCGGCAGAAGGTATTTTTATCCGTTAATAAGTGAGTTTTCCACTTATCGTGGACTGGAATCCGCACATCCGGATAATTTGCCCATTGCGAATAGGATAGCAAACAGTGTGATTTGTTTGCCCATGCATCACAGTTTGACTTTTAGTGGACTTGATAGAATAACATCAGTAATTTTTGAAGGCAATAGGTCTTAAATTTATAAACTTGTATATATGAAAAATGAAATCTGTATAGGAATGGCTGGTGCAGGGCGTGCCACAGAGTTACATATAAATGCTTTAAAAAGGTTTACGGGTATTCCACTCCGATTTAAAATGATTGTGGCCCGACGCAAAGAGCAGCTGGAAGTTGCAAAAGCTATATATGGATTTGAAGAAACCTCCTATGATTTTGAGGACTTGTTGACTGATCCAGATATCGATGTGATAGATATTTGTACCCCGCCATATGTACATGAAGAAATGATTGAAAGAGCCATGTTGGCCGGGAAACATGTTATTTGTGAAAAACCTTTGACAGGCTATTTCGGCATGTCAGGAGATGAATATCCTATTGGGATCAATGTTTCTAAAAAAGTAATGTATTTACAACTTCTTGAGTCTATAAGAAGATTACGCCAGATTATTCGTAAATCAGGAAAGAAGTTTATGTATGCGGAAAATTTTGTATATGCACCAGCCGTATTAAAAGCTGCGGAGATTATTACAGCAAAGAAAAGTCGTATTTTATATGCAAAAGGTGAAGAAAGTCTTAAAGGTTCTAGTTCTCCAGTTGCGGGTGAATGGGATAAAACGGGCGGAGGTACTTTCATAAGGACAGGTTCACATCCTTTATCAGCTATTTTATGGTTAAAACAACAAGAAGCTAAAGCACATGGTATTGACATAAAGGTAAAAAGTGTCATAGCTGATATGGGACGTATTACCCCCAATTTATCTGATTACGAACATAGGCATATTGCGGCTAATCCTGTCGATGTTGAAGATTGTGGTACTGTAATTTTAAATTTTACTGATGATTCGCGGGCTGTCATTATAGCTACTGATACTTTGTTGGGAGGAAGTAAAAATTATGTAGAGTTATATTGTAATGACGCTGCCATAAATTGTACATTGACTATGTCAGATTTAATGAGTACTTATTTTCTAGATGAAGATAATTTAGATAATGTGTATATATCAGAGATGTTACCGTCCAAAATCGGTTGGAATAAGCCTTTTCTTGAAGATGAAATAATCAGAGGTTATACAGATGAAATGCGTGACTTTATGGAAGCTATTTTTTATGATAGAGATCCTAAGGCTGGATTCGATCTAGCATATGATACCATTAGAATAATTTATGCAGCATATATGTCAGCAGAAATGGGGTGTAAAGTAGAATTAGACACTATATAATTAATCATACAGAAGAATGTTATGGATTTCTTAAAAAAATTACCTACGCCTCAGGAGGTGATGTTGAAATATCCTTTAAATAAAGAATATTCAAAACGCAAAATTTTACGTGATAAAGAAATAAGGGATATTTTCGAAGGCAAATCGGATAAATTTATTTTGGTAATTGGTCCGTGTTCTGCCGATAGAGAAAATGTTGTACTTGATTATGCGAAGCGTTTGGCCAAACTTCAAGAAGAGGTTAAGGATACGATATTGATTATTCCTAGGATTTATACCAGTAAACCTAGAACAATAGGAGATGGTTATAAGGGTTTGTTGCATCAACCTTTTTTAGATCGCGAGGAGGATATTGTTGAAGGTTTATTAGCTGTTCGCAGGCTTCATAAAAAAGTTATAGAAGAAACCGGATTATTTGGTGCGGATGAAATGTTGTATCCGGAAGTTATCCGTTATGTATCAGACTTATTGTCCTATGTCGTGGTTGGGGCAAGATCTGTAGAAAATCAACAACATAGGTTGACTGCCAGTGGCTTAAATGTTCCAGTAGGAATGAAAAATCCTGTAAGTGGTGATATCTCTGTAATGTTGAATTCTATTGTAACAGCCCAACATCCTCACCATTTTATATATAATGGCTGGGAGGTTATTTCACATGGGAATGTATGTACACATGCTGTTTTACGTGGCTTTTTAGATGTGAATGGAAAGGCTAATACAAATTATCATTATGATGATTTAATTCGTATTTATGATTTGTACCAACAAAGAAACCTAGAAAATATTGCTTTTATAATAGACTGTAACCATAGTAATTCAAATAAGGATTTTTTAGAGCAAATAAATGTTGCCAAAGATGTTTTACTTTCTATGAAACGTGACTCCAGATTATTGTCTTCGGTAAAAGGCTTGATGATTGAAAGTTATATTGAAGATGGATGCCAACCGGTTGGAGGAAATGTGTATGGACAGTCTATTACAGATCCATGTCTGGGTTGGGAAAAAACAGAAACTTTAGTTTTAGAGTTATTCAATGAATTGAAACAGTTTACGAAATGAAAAAGGTACTTATTTTAAATACAAGCCATAATGACTTAAGGTTGATTTTGGCATTAAAAGAAATGGGCTTTTATGTAGTGTCAATTGGCAATCGTCCAGGTTTAGTTGGTGAAAAGTATGTAAATCAATATATCCAGATGGATTACTCTTGTAAGGAGGAAGTATTAGCTCTCTCTCGGAAATTAAACATAGATGCCATTTGTGCTTGTTGTAATGATATAGGGGTGATTACAGCTGCTTATGTTGCGGAAGAAATGGGACTTCCCGGTCATGATAGTTATGAAAACACTTTAATCATGCATCATAAAGATCGTTTTAAGAAATTTGCTAGAGAATACGGTATAACAACCCCTCAATCAGAATATTTCTTTGAGGAAGAGGATGCGGTGAAGTGGCTTGATAAGGCTGAATATCCGATTATAGTGAAACCTACAGATTTAAGTGCAGGTAGAGGAGTAGCAAAAGCCGATTGCTATGAAGAAGCTAAAAGTGCAATAAAAAATGCTTTCGAACACTCGAGAATTAAACATATTGTTATTGAACCTTATATTGATGGTTCACAACACGCATGTTGTACTTTCATTCTTAATAAGAAGGTTGTAGCCTATTGTACGAATAATGAATATTCTTTTGTGAATCCTTATCGTGTGGAAATAGATACTTATCCGGCTGATAATTTTGATTGTGTCAGAGATCATTTAATAAATGAAGCGGAAAAGATGGTCAATATTTTGGGGTTAAAAGATGGAATACTATCAATGCAATATAGAATTAAAGATGGTAAACCATATATCATTGAGGCTATGAGGCGCATCCTTGGTAACCTGTATATGATTCCTGCTGAGAAATTGACAGGAATAAATTGGGACTATTGGGAGGCAAGAACACATTGTGGTCTTGATTGTAGTCATTTTCCTGTAGATATCCAGCAACATGGATTTTGGGCCTATAGAACTATCATGGGAACTCAAAATGGTGTGGTGAAAAGCTTGGTCGTGCCTGATGATTTGAGAAAGTATATATTTGATGAATGTATCCTTTGGAGATCTGGAGATTATATTAAGGATTATATGTCGGAACCATTGGCTTTCTTATTTTTTAAGTTTGATTCAAAAGAGGAGATGAATCATGTAATGCTTGATCAATATAATCGAATATATGCAGAATATTGATACTCCCCCTTTGGTAAGCATTTTCTGTATAACTTATAACCATTCATCTTACATCCGGCAATGTTTAGATGGCTTTTTAATACAGAAAACGAATTTTCCTTTTGAGGTTTTAATTCATGATGATGCCTCTACTGATGATACAGCCGGAATAATTAAAGAATACGAGGCTAAATATCCTGATATAATTAAGCCCATTTATCAGGTTGAAAATCAGTATTCCAAAGGATTGGATATAAACATTGTATACAATCTGCCTCGGGCAAGGGGGAAATATATAGCAATGTGTGAAGGAGATGATTATTGGATAGATCCGTTAAAGTTGCAAAAACAAGTAGATTTCTTAGAAAGTCATATAGAATATGGTATGATATATTCTAATGCTAAAATATATAGTCAAGATAGGGAAATATTCTTGCAATATTCTTGGGGAAATAAAAAAAGATCCACTTATGATTTGTTATTTTCTAAAACTGAAATTCCTACTTTAACTACAGTTTTTAGGCATAACCTATACTTAGAGTATGTCAATGATGTGGAAATAATGAAAAATAAATGGAAGATGGGAGATTATCCTTTATGGATATTTATTAGTTCAAAATGCAAGATAAAGTATCAGGATGATGTAACTGCTGTATATCGGGAATTAGCTGTTTCCGCCAGTCATTTTAAAACATTCGAATCTAATAGCTCTTTTTTAGAAAGTATTTATCATGTCCGTTCTTTTTTCTTTTCTTATTTGGGAATGAAGAAAGGAGCGAATCGCATAAAGGGTGAATATTATGCAGGAGTGTTGGGATGCTATTTAAAATATAATCGAAATCTGGATGGATTTAGGGATATAATTTCTAAAGAAAAAAATGCTGGATTAAAAATTTTTTTAATGAAAAAATATGTAAAAAATAAATTTTTTCAATCTTTTCTCCGATGGAGGTGGAATTTATAAAGTACTTCTTTTATTTTTTGGAAATATTATTATGAGAAAAATTTTACTTGTTTTTGGCACTCGGCCAGAAGCTATAAAGATGGCTCCTTTGGTCAAGGAGTTTCAGAAACATTTATGTGAGTTTGAAACAATTGTTTGTGTGACTGGGCAGCATCGTGAAATGCTAGATCAAGTTCTTAAGATTTTTGATATAACTCCAGATTATGATTTGAACATTATGCAAGCTGGACAAGATCTATATGATGTGACAGCTCGTGTTCTGATGGGCATGCGTGAAGTCTTAGATGAAGTAGGTCCAGAGATTGTGTTTGTACATGGGGACACTACGACTTCGATGGTTGTTTCTTTGGCTGCATATTATAAAAGAATTGCTGTAGCACATGTAGAGGCAGGGCTTCGTACTTTTGATATATATAATCCTTGGCCTGAAGAATTGAATAGGCAGATAACAGGACGGGTTGCAGCCTATCATTTTGCTCCGACAGAGCTTAGTAAGCAGAATTTGATATTGGAAGGAATAAATGAAGATAAAATATTTGTGACAGGTAATACGGTAATTGATGCTCTCCATATTGTTACCAATAGAATCAAGTCTGATATAAAAATAGAATCAAACCTTATTAATTTATTGAAAATAAAAGGATATGATCCTTTACGCACTTCCATAGGACGAAAATTGGTTTTGATAACCGGACATAGGCGTGAAAACTTTGGTGCTGGTTTTGTTAACATATGCCGAGCTATTAAACAATTGGCACAGATGTATCTGGATGTTGATTTTGTTTATCCAATGCATTTGAATCCTAATGTGAGAAAACCCATTCATGATATTTTTGCAGGAGAAAAGCTCTCTAATGTTTTTTTTATTGAGCCTTTGGAATATTTATCTTTTGTTTTCTTGATGGAAAAAGCTACCATTGTTTTGACTGATAGTGGAGGTATACAAGAAGAGGCACCTGGCTTTGGTAAACCTGTTTTAGTTATGCGTGAAACGACAGAAAGACCCGAAGCTCTGAAAGCCGGCACGGTAAAACTTGTTGGAACTGATTATGATAAAATCATAAAAGAAGTATCTAAACTTCTTGATGATCAAGAGTACTATAATAGCATGAGTAAAGCTGTGAATCCTTATGGTGACGGAAATGCATGTTTTAGAATTATAAACACTTTTATGTCATGAATGAAGTAATTAGATTAGGAGTTATTTGTGATCAGTTTGGAAATTTGCAGCGTGGAGGTGCTGAAGCACAAGTTGAAAATACAATTGCCGCTTTACAAAAAACAGGTTTGGTATCTGTTGAATATATAACACATGAAACAACTGATTTATCAAAGTTTGATTTAATTCATTTTTTTAAGTCTAGTTTTGAATATACTCCTGTTGCCATAACTTTAGCAGAAAAGGAGATTCCTTATGTTGTTTCTACAATTATATATCCTAAAAACTTTAGACTTGAAGTGCTGGCATATAACCTGACTAGGATATTTCCTAAAAAATTAAAAAGTTTATTGAGCATTTCGCGGAGAGTCCAATTGTGGGATAAAGCTTCTGCATTATTTCCTAATACGATTGACGAAGCTAAATTTATATCAAATGTAACGAAAAATAATTTTGTTAAAGTTGTTCCTAATGGGCTTGACTTATATGAGATGACAGATGTTTCCAAAGACTTATTTGAGACTGAATATCCTTTTTTGAAGAATCGGAAATTTGTTTTAAATGTGGCGAGAGTGGAACGCAGAAAGAATCAGAAATTATTGGTTCAGGCTTGTAAAGAGTTAGATATGCCAGTCGTTGTAGTTGGCAAAATTTGGGATAAGAAGTACTATGAAGAGATTCTTAATATTGGATATAAGGAGTGCTATTTTCTTGGGCCAATTTATAATCGGAAGCTATTGTTTAGTGCATACAAATCGTGTTCTGTTTTTGCACTACCTTCAACACTAGAGACTCCCGGTATTGCAGCAATGGAGGCTGCTTTTTATAATGTACCTATTGTTATTACTCGAAATGGTGGTACTAATCTATATTTTGAAGATAAGGCTTATTATGTGGATTGGAGAAATATGCAGGAAATAAAAGCCGGAATTATTGAAATGATTGATAAACCTGTTGATACTAAACAAATGATATCAAATTACTCTTGGGATAATATAGCTAATATGTATGTAGAAATGTATAAAGCTATTTGCTATAAATGACATTGTATAGAAAAAATAAGCTCAATTTAAAAGAATGTGCAGGATGGTTAATAGTATGTGGTATTTTCATGGAAAGATACTATGAAATGGTCATTCTATTCTTGGCTCTACTTGTTATAAATCAACTTCAGAAGAAGTTGAATTTTAGTAGAAATATTTTGTTTTTTTTATTAATACTTGGTATATATTCTTTTTCATGCATAACATTATCTAATTATGCGTATAATAAGTTTATTCAACAATTTTTTTTATTGACTTATTTTGTAATGTGTTATGCGGTGATTTTTAGATATTTTCGTGGGGATATTCCTGCATTATTTGCTAAATATCTTTGTATTGCACATGTTGTTGCATATTTGGGTATTATCCAATTTGCTGTTTATTATATTTGTGGAATCGATATATTTTGCTGGGTTTATGGACGGGCATCGGTTGAAGTACTTCCAGGCATATTGAGGGTGTCCTCAATTATTGATGAACCAAGTTATTTGAGTACAATATTAACTCCGGCTTTCGCCTATTATTTATTTACAGGATTATTTCCTCTGAATAAAAGAAAGCTTATTGTGATATTAGCTATCTTTCTGACTTTTAGTACGATCACATTTGTTGTTGTCGGTATCCTTTTATTTTATAAATACGTTTATTTACGAAACAAATACGCCTGTTATTCCATTTTTATTATTTTATTGCTATTGTTTTTATTGGGAGGGAATTTTAAAAGACTGGAACAATCGGGTGAAGAAACTGCTTTTAGTGCAATAGTAATGAAGCTTCAAGACACTTATGAAGGTTTTATTGCTATGGATCCAGATGTATTTGAAACGTTGAATATGAGTTCTTATGCTACTATGGTTAATGTGTGGGTCGCATTAAATGCTCCTAATAGAATAATGGGTACCGGATTGGGGACACATGAATTAAATTACTATCGAGAATATAAATCAGATTATATTTTTTATGGTCTTAATGCTCAAGATGGCTATTCTTTGTTAAATCGTTTGTATTCGGAATTTGGCGTATTAGGTCTAATATTATGTTTATGGGTGATATATAGAAATTATAATTTGAATAATATAATAAATATTTCCGTCTTCTTTCTGATACTAACACTGCTAATACGTGGAGGACATTATGTTAGATATGGATTTATTTTTTGGGCTTTTCTTTATTACTATTCTGGTTCTTTTATCTATTCTTCAAAAAAATAAAAAATGAACACTATAATTATCTCTGCTGTTAATTTGACAGAGGGAGGAACCTTGAGTATTTTAAAGAGCTTCTTGCAGGCTCTTAGTATGTCCGAGTTAAGTAATATTTATAGGGTTATTGCACTTGTTAATAATAAGGATAAAATTCTTTATCCGAATATAGAGTATATAGAGTTGCCAAAAGCAAAAAAAAGATGGCTATACCGTATTTATTATGAATATTTTTATTTCAAAAAAATATCAAATCAATTTGATGTCTATTTGTGGCTTTCTTTACATGACATGTCGCCTAATGTAAAAGCTCGGCGAAGAGCTGTCTATATGCATAATCCATCCCCTTTTTTTAGATGGAAAGTGAAAGATGTTTTTTTGTCAAAAAAATACGTCTTCTTTGCAATGTTTTATAAATGGGCGTATCGAATTAACATTCATCAAAATGATTATTTGATTGTTCAACAAGAGTGGTTACGTAAAGCTTTTGGTGAGATGTTTAAGGTTGATCAGAAAAAAATTATTGTAGCCAGACCTTACCATGAAGAAATAGATTCAAAAGAAAGGAATAGTGTTAGTACACTTCCTTTTACTTTCTTCTTTCCTGCATTGGCCCGTCCTTTTAAAAACTTTGAGGTTATATGTGAAGCTGTTATCATTTTGAATAAATTGAATATAAAAAATTTTAGAGTGGTACTAACTATTGATGGTACAGAGAATAGCTATTCCAATCATATTTTAGAAAAGTATAAATCTGTACTTAATATTGAGTTTGTAGGACTTTTAAGGATGGAACAGATGCATGATATGTATTTAAAAACTGATGTATTACTGTTTCCTAGTAAACTGGAGACTTGGGGACTTCCTATATCAGAATTTAAAGAGTATCGAAAACCTATGATAATTGCGGATCTTGAGTATGCACATGAAACATCTGAGGGTAGTTTATGTACTGCTTTTTTTGATGTTAATAGCCCTCAAATGTTAGCGGAATTGATGATTGATGCAATAAATGATAATTATATAAAGTTTTCTACTGTCCCTTATAAAAAGGTAGCTTCTCCCTACGTCGTAAGTTACTACGATCTTATGCTTCTTCTATTAAAATGATTTTGATGTATTCCTTTTATTTAGATTGATCTTTTTAGTTCTAATATAGATTATGCTTAATGTCCGAATAACAGCCAGTTTAGTGCTGTATAAAAATGAGAAGGTAGATGTTGAAAATATCTGCCGATTAATTTGTGGTGAGATAATACATAAATTATATGTAATAGATAATTCTCCATCCGATGAACTCGGAACTTCTATTAGTGTAATTTCAGACAAAATAGTTTATCTTTTTAATGGTACCAATTTAGGATATGGTGCAGCACATAACATTGGAATAAAAAAAGCTATTGAAGAAAAAGTCGATTATCATGTAGTGATAAATCCGGATATATCATTTTCAAAAGGTATTTTTAAGTCATTGGCTATGTATATGGGTGAAAATCATAATTGTGGCTTGGTTATGCCTAAAGTTGTATACCCTAATGGAGATATTCAATATTTATGTAAATTGCTACCAACTCCATGGGATTTGTTCGGACGTCGCTTTCTTCCATTGAAAAAATATAATAGAAATAGAAATTATAAATATGAATTAATCTTTTCTGGCTATGATAAAATAATGTGGGTGCCTTCTTTGTCTGGTTGCTTTATGTTTATGAGAGTTGATGTTTTAAGAAAAATAGGTGGATTTGACGAGCGTTTTTTTATGTATGCAGAAGATTTGGATTTATCACGTAGGATAGGGACTGTTTCTGACACAATATTTAATCCTAATATAATAGTTATGCACGGATATGATAAAGGGTCTTATAAAAGCTGGAAGCTTTTGAGATTTCATATATTTTCTGTTTTTAAATATTTCAATAAATGGGGATGGTTTTTTGATTCTTATAGGAAGGATATCAATAAAAAATGTTTGAATTATCTGGAAAATAAATAATATATTATGAAAGGCATTGTTTTAGCCGGTGGTTCCGGTACTCGTCTGTACCCCATCACCAAAGGAGTTAGTAAACAGCTTCTTCCTATTTTTGATAAACCGATGATTTATTATCCGATTTCGGTGTTGATGCTTGCCGGTATCCGTGAAATCTTGATTATATCTACTCCGGATGATCTTCCTGCTTTCCGACGTTTACTGGGAGATGGTTCTGATTACGGAATACGTTTAGAGTATGCGGAACAACCTTCTCCGGATGGTTTGGCTCAGGCATTCATTATTGGTGAGGAATTCATTGAGAGTGATTCGGTCTGTTTGGTGCTTGGAGATAATATCTTCTATGGGCAGAGTTTTACCCGTATGCTGAATGAAGCTGTACGTATGGCAGAGGTGGAGCAAAAGGCAACGGTGTTCGGTTATTGGGTAAGTGATCCGGAACGTTATGGAGTGGCTGAATTTGACAAAGAAGGAAATGTCTTGAGTCTGGAAGAGAAGCCTGAGGAACCGAAGTCTAATTATGCAGTGGTAGGGCTTTATTTCTATCCGAATAAGGTGGTGGAAATAGCAAAAAAAATAGAGCCCTCTGCACGCGGAGAATTGGAGATAACGACAGTGAATCAGGAATTTCTCAAAGATCAGGAACTGAAAGTCCAGTTGCTAGGTCGTGGTTTTGCCTGGTTGGATACCGGTACGCATGATTCTTTAAGTGAAGCATCTACTTTTATTGAAGTGATAGAAAAGCGTCAGGGATTGAAAGTAGCTTGTTTGGAAGGAATTGCTTTGAGACAAGGTTGGATCAGTGCCGATAAGATGAGTGAATTGGCAAAGCCCATGCTGAAGAACCAGTACGGACAGTATTTGTTGAAAGTGATACAGGAACTTGGTTTGAAATGAATGTAATAAAGACTGCTATCGATGGGGTTGTTATCCTCGAACCCCGTATTTTTAAAGATGACCGGGGATATTTCTTTGAATCTTTTAATCAGAGGGAGTTTGAGGAAAAAGTATGCAAGACTACATTTGTCCAAGACAATGAAAGTAAATCAAGTTATGGTGTACTTCGTGGTTTACATTTTCAACAGGCCCCTTTTGCTCAGAGTAAATTGGTGCGTGTAGTGAAAGGAGCGGTATTGGATGTAGCTGTTGATATCCGTAAAGGATCTCCTACATTTGGACAACATGTGGCAGTAGAGTTGACGGAGGATAATCATCGTCAATTTTTCATTCCCCGTGGGTTGGCACATGGATTCAGTGTATTGAGCGAGGAAGTCGTTTTTCAGTATAAGTGTGATAATTTTTATGCTCCGCATAGTGAGGGTGCCATTACCTGGGATGATCCGGATTTGGGTATTGACTGGCGTATTCCGGCAGATCGTGTGATTCTCTCGGAGAAGGACAGCAGGCATCCCCGGTTGAAAGATTTAAATTTATGATTCTCTCTTCTTTGGTACATACCGATTTTCAGCCTTATTTACTTCCTAATACGGATGCATGGGCTTTGCCTGGGGATAAGGCGTTGGAATTGTTGGTTTATCTTGAACAGCAAGGTGTCAGGCAGATCTACTGTGTACCTCCGGTAAAGGTGGAAAATGAAGGGAATGTTTTTTCTTTTCTGAAAGATGCCTTTCAATATTTACAGCAGCAATACTCCGGTAATATCTCTCTGCGTTTGTCGGCAAGATATCGTTTGGATGAAGGATTTCCGGCTTTGTTGGAGAAGGGAGATTTGTTGGCGATAGGAGGGGGGAAGGAGTTACTGGTAGATGTGTCTCCTTTACAACAGCCGGAAGGACTCAGTGAGATGATTCATGCCATCTGCCGGTCGGGTTATATCCCTGTCCTGATGCAACCGGAACGTTCGCTTTATTGGGGAACGGAAGACTATCTGCACTTGCGGGAATCGGGATGCAGGCTGATGCTGAATCTATATTCCTTGTTCGGTTATAATGGTGACGGAGCGTTGAATTACAGCCGTATGTTGTTGAGAAAGGAGTGCTATACATATCTCTGTTCGGGTAGGGAGGATACGAAAGTGATGCGTTATGGTGAATCGTTTTCGATAGAGGATGATGATGATTTGGCGATGAAATTGCAGGAGATAGAAAGAAACAGCAGGCTGTTGTGGGCTGCTATGGAAAACGGGTAACGGCGGTTATTCGTGTTTTAGGCGGCAGCCGGGATTACCGTAACAGGTGATTCCGGCTGTTTTTATATAATATCTTTGAGCCTCTTGAGAAGTCAGTAAATAAAAAAACAGATTGGATTTATATATATTTAAATAACATATGGTGTATATTAAAATATTATATATATCTTTGCGTGTGATTTCAATTAACACAAAATGTAACTTAAATATAAAACAAAAAGCGTGGAAATAGCGTTCTTGGATAAAGACCTCAGAAAACAAGCAGAAGACTATCGTAAATGCCGGAAAGAACAGGGAGAAATAAGAGCGAAACTCTTCTTTAAAAGGATTGGGGATTTATCCGCTGCTGAAACTCTTGAGGATGTTCGAAATCTGCCCGGGCATTATCACGAATTGACTGGTGACCGGAAAGGGCAATGGGCATGTGATTTGGACCAACCTTATCGTCTTGTCTTTGAACCTCTTGAGAAACCAATACCCACTGATAAAGATGGAAAATATATTTGGGTACAAATTAAAGGAATAGAAATTGTACAAATAAGTAATTATCACGGAAAATAATAATGGATATGGCAACAACAATCAATAATTACACCCCTTCAGTTGTATTTCATCCAGGTGAAACATTGGCTGATAAGTTAGAAGAGATGGGCATGGGCGTCAAAGAGTTTGCTGTTCGCACGTCTAAACCGGAGAAGACTATTATCGCTGTCATTAAGGGCGATAGTGCTATTACCTCTGATATGTCTGTGGCATTCGAAACTGTTACGAAAATTCCGGCACATTTTTGGATGAATAAGCAACGTGCTTATGACGAATATATTGCCCGGCAGAAAAGAGAACTATTAATTCAAAATTCCGCAGAGTGGGCAATGTTGTTCCCTATTGCGGATATGGTTAAAAAAGGCTGGCTGGCTCCTTGTAAAACAGTCCGTGAAAAGGTTTTTCAGTTATTTTCTTTTTTTGGAGTTAGTACTTCTCGGGCTTGGGAAGATTATTACTTTAATCAGCAATTAAAAGTTGCTTTTCGAATTTCTTTAGCCAAAACAAAAGAACCTTACGCAATTTCGGCCTGGCTTAGACAAGGTGAACTGCAAGCTGCCAATTTGGAACAAGACGTTGTATATTCAGAGAAATCTCTTAAAGAACTTATACCTCAAATGAAGACTCTTATAGCTACTCATCCACAAGATTTTGCTATTCGTTTGCAGACACTTTGCTTACAAGCAGGTATAAAGCTTATATATACTCCCTGTTTGCCTAAAGCTCCTATCAATGGGGCTACTCGTTGGTTGAATGATACTCCTTGTATTCAACTTTCCGGGCGTCATAAACGTAATGATATATTTTGGTTTTCATTTTTCCATGAAGTGGGTCATATTTTGCTACATGGTAAGAAAGATATTTTCTTAGAAAATATAGACTATACGGATAAACAATTAGAAAAAGAACATGAGGCTGATACTTTTGCATCGAAAATACTCCTTTCTCCCTCTGAAGAAGCAGAGATTATAAAATCCGGAGATTACACTCTTCAATCTATCCGTTACTTTGCTGAGAAGTTCTGTACTCACCCTGCCATAATAGTAGGAAGGCTGCAACATCTAAAGGTAATACCTTATTGGCAGGATCAAGAGTTGATAGAGAAGGTCGATTTGGATAGTGCCGTTAAGTGATTGCGCTATCTGGCAATTCCGGTTCCATCACGATTGGGGCCGGAGAATTAGGAATAACCGAATAAAATGTGTATATTTGCCGTTACTAACATTGAGTTTATACTGAAATCTTCTTTGTGCATGGTTGTTTTCCGCTTTATTCTGCGGACTATGGCATTCTCCAGTCGACATCATTATTTGCTGTTTTGTTCAGGATAATAGTAATTGCGCCTATGTGTTACAAGCATTCAGCGTGGTGTGTAGTCTGGATATAATAATGAAATCGTTTATTTATTGGTGTGCGTGACATAAAACTGCCTATTGACAATCAACATGAAGGAAAACAGGCAGTATTGATTCTGACATAAAATTATTGAATGGTAAAAAAGATAACAATAAGTAAACGTGACCGGGAGAAGCTAAAGGAGCAGAAACGTAAGGAGAAGCAACAACGTAAAGAGGAACGCCAAAGTAACGGTCCGAGTTCTTTTGAGGATATGATTGCATATGTAGACCAGTTCGGTGTTTTGCATTCAGTGCCGCAGGAAAGGCTTGAGGAAGAAGTGGATGCCTCTCATATCGAGGTTTCTGTACCCAAACAAGAGGATGTGGAAGTGGCTCCCCTTATGGGACGTATCGAGTATTTTAATGCCGCGAAAGGCTATGGCTTTGTGAAGGATGCGGATAATGGCGAAAAGTATTTCTTCCATATCTCTTCTGCCCCTGCGACAATTGCGGAAGGTGATAGAGTGACATTTGAAATAGAGCGCGGTATGCGTGGAATGAACGCTGTACGAATATCAATAGTGACTGAATAGCAGGAACTTTCCGTAGCTTTATTTCCAGGCCCTAATCGTACCTTGATATTGAATTTTGCTTGAAATGAACGCTTTATAAGAATTTTGTTTGAACTTAGGTTATACAAAAAATGAAATACCAAAGCGATGATCCTCTTCTCCGGTATCGATATAGTGATTTAAAAAAACGATATTGATGCCGAAGAAGAGGCAGATATTTTATCCAGGGGGGACGAAGGCTTCGGTAGTTAGTAACTGTTTACCATGTCTTCGGGTACGCAGATGTAAAAGTCTGCCAAGCCTTTATGGTCGTCATCCAGTTTCCGGATGTACTCTTGACGTACCGAGGTTACCGTCACTATACTCGTATTGGGGCGGTAACGGAGCAGATAAGGGATGATGCCTCCCTGTCGGTTGGAATGATAACTGCCGTTGATATGCAGGAATTTATTTTTGATATTACGGGCTATGAACCATCCCATTGTAGCATCTTTTATGGCTTGTGCCTGTGCCAACTTCCGATTGTTGCCGGCCCGGCGTCCTCCCATCATGTTCATCATACTGAAAGCTGCTGCGCTTTGGGCTTCATCATATTCGAAATCGATCGGTAAAGGAGCTATATATCGTTTGGCTTCCTCGGATAACGAGTCGAGTGCTTCGAACCCTTTATTTTTTACAATGTTGGCGTAGCGTCTCGGGATATTGGTTGCAATGAACGGAATGTGATGTTCTTTGGCAAAGAAAACAACCGGATAATAGTCAGTCCGGTAATTATCCCATAGACGGGCTTCGGCCTCAAAGCGGTCGTAAGAGATCTTTTGCTGCATGTATTCGTCAAAAATCAGTTGATTGTCACTTTCGAACATTTCGGCTCCCAGCATCAGTTGATCTTTATGAATGTTATAGATGGAACGGGTTATTTCGAATTCCAGCCAATGGGTGATGGGGCAGTTATGCAGTTCCCCGAGGAAGATAACATCATAGCCGGAGAGTCGTTTGATTAATTCTCCGTAGCTGATTTGTTTTCCTGTGTTGTCGAACAGGGTATAGGCCGGTTTGTCCTTATCATCCTGAGAGAAGGCTGACTGCTGAAGGAAACAGCACAGGCAAAGCAGGCATGAAATCTGTTTAATGGTTTGAAGTATCATTTTTCAGTTTGTTTTTGCTTAAATATAAAAGGATATAATTCTCGGTATCCAGATAGCGACGGAATGCTTCGCGGAGCATGGCGGGAGTGATGCTGTCGAGACATTGTTCGTAGTGATCGAAGTCGCTGATGGTTTCACCGTTTTTTAGTAAACCGACCAGGGCGGCTCGCCAGGCAGAAGGTGATTCTTCGTTTAACGCTTCGCGTTTGGCTATCAGAAATGAACGTTTAAGGGTATTCAGTTCTTCATTATCCACTTCTTGCTGTTTTAATTGGTGGAGAATCTCTTTCAGCAACTGTTCTATTTGAGGCATGTTATCGTTATCGGCGGATGCATTGATGTCAAAGTAGAAAATTCCTTGTGGGATGCCTTCATACATTAATGAAATGTAAGGAGAGTAGACAAGGGATTTTTGTTCTCTGAGGACGGAGATCAAACGGTTGCGAATAAGGTCACGCATCAATTTTAAAGTGAGTGTGTTTTTTAATCCCGGTTGATAGTGGCCGGGGAGAAGATAGTCGAACAGTGTCTGAGTGTCATTATCATTGGGAAAGCCTTCTATATGCTTTCTGACTGGAAAATTGAAATGCGGATAAGAAAATCGGGACAAATGTGACGAAACAGGAATACGTCCGAAAACGGAGACAAACTGCTGCATGAGAGTGTCCGCATTGAAATTGCCGCAAATGACATAGGTGGTTCCTTGGGGATTCGTATAGAGCTTTTTATAAAAAGCTGCGATGGAATCCAGATTCAGATTTTTGATTTGTTCGGACGAAAGCTTTTGGGAAGAGCGGGCGAAACCGGTTCCGGTCAACTCGTTTATGCGGGCAGATAATAACCGGTCAGGACTTCGTTGAAGCATTTTCTCCAATATCGTTTCTTTGTCTTGATTTTCTAAAAGGTCCTGGCGTATTTCCTCAAATTCGTCATATTTTAATTCGGGATCGAATATCTTTTCATAAATCAGATTGAATAGCTCGGGAGCATTTGCAGTGGGAGACATGCCTATGAAGCCATGCCAGTGATTTTCGACTGCCATGGAAAGTGAGATTTCTTTCCGGAAGAGGTAATCGGACAAAACTTGTCCATCTACTTTTGCGATATCTCCCATATCTATGTATCCGGCAAATCCCTCTAATAAAGGATATTCTTCATCGGATAGGGAAGAAGTGCCGAAAGGGGCAAAAGAAGTGATCAGCAGGGTGGAATCTGCTTCGAGGGTAGGTTTGAGGACTAACCGTATGCCGTTCTTCAGTTCTACTTCACGAATCCTGTTTTGCGGATATTCTGTTTGTCGTAATACGGATGCAGGATCGAAAGGAAAACGGGCTGCCAGACATGGAGGAGTCTCAATGTCGATCTCTTCTTGTTTTTCAGGACGGAAATAAAGAAAGGGAGTGCATTCGACTTGCTCGCCTTGGGCCCATGCCGACGCTATTTCGGTTTCCGATAACGGGGCTCCCAGTCCCGGATGGGTTGAACAGGCTACTAATAGAGTTTCTTCACGGTAAGACATCCACTCCTTGAGCAATGTTTGCAAAGATTGGCCGGAGACACGGGACATGGCTTCTTTGAGTTGCTGCTGTTGGGATGGATCGGTCAGATAGCGGTCTCCCGATATAACGTAATCGGCAAAATCGTCACACCACATGGAGGAAGGACGTGACGGGGCATCGGTGGACAATTTCATCCGGCGGCAAAAATTGTTTTTAATATCTTGTAATTCGTCCTCTTGCCATCCGTTGCGTATCAGATCATTCAACAGAGATACGGTTGTAGAAATAGATGTAAGTATTTCTTTTCTGTTTTCTCCTTCCACTGTCAGAACAAAATGGTTCTTGTCACTTAAATACCATTGGTCTGTAACATCGGTCTTTAGTTTCCGGGCACGGAATCGTGAAGAAATGGCACTGACGAGCAGGCGTCCTTTCTCCTTTGCTATGGCGTCTTCCATGGTGCGCTCTACTGTGCAAGGGTGTGGAATCATTAATTCGACTTTTGTACGGGTTTGCAGCGAGTCTCGTATGGAGGCCAGATGGATTCCCCGGGTGTACTCTAACGGGTAGGTCCGGAAGTCATTGACCGGACGTCCGGGCAGGGATTTGAAACGTTCTTTGATTTTAGATTCGATCTCCAGGGGAGATATGTCGCCTACAATGACCAATGTTGCCAAAGAGGGTACATACCATTTGCGATAATAATTTTTGAGCACTTGCGGGGTGACCTTGCGGATATCGTCTGTTGTGCCCAAAGGCATACGGTGACAGAATATGCCTTGTCCGATTTTGAGCGGATAGAAATCGTCTTCCGGATCGAATCCGCGTAGTTCTTCAAGAATGATTCCTTTTTCATTCTCTACTTTTTCCGGATCTATAGTGACACCGTCCAACCAATCGCATAGGATTAGTAATGAACGATCGAGAACTTCGTCTTTGGCATGATCGGTGGGAACTGCGAACATATAGATTGTACGGTCGAAACCGGTGAAAGCGTTGATATCTTGTCCGTACTTCATTCCTAAGGACTCGAGATACTCTACTAAAGAGCGTTTAGGAAAATGACGGGTACCGCCGAAAGTTACGTGTTCGAGGAAATGGGCACAGCCTTTCTCTTGCTCCGTTTCTTGTACGGAACCTACCCGCATGATTAGCCTGAACTCTACTCTGGATGCCGGAGAAGCATTGTGCAGGATAAGATAGTGCAGTCCGTTGGGAAGGCGTCCCTCTACCGTTCCGGTCGGAAGAAGGATTGGAGTGGACTGTGGGCAGGCTATACATGGGAGCATAGCAGCTATGAATATAGCTGCTATGTATAAATATCTGTTTTTATTATTTCTTTTCATAAACTACGGTTATGCGTGTATATCCTCCGGCGTTGACATGGCTCAGGAGAAATTGATAAGTCATTTTATCTGTGGCAAAGTCTATGTTTCCGGTGGATTTGATAAAGTTTTCGGGGGTGTCATAGTTGTCGGAATTGACAAGATCGTAGCAGTTGAGGTAGTAAGCCGGATCTGCGGAAGCTCCCTGGTCATTGATCTCTTTAATTTCTGCGTTTCCACTTTCCAAGAGCTTGTTTTGACGGTCTAAAGCACTGAATTGGTAGGTAAATGGAACGATGGTAATAGGATCTCCATAATAGTTTTTTCCCGGACCCAGATATTCCAGCCGGGTTGAAGTGGAAGTGATGTCTTTGAGTCTGATTGCATCCAATGATACGGCAAATGTCTCTTTACTTTCTTTATTCCAGTTGAGTAGTTTCATCAGTTTTTGTGGTTCCGGCTGTTGAGTCCAGAATTCCGGATCTGCTACGGTCTCGGAACGGAGTACAAAGTATAAATATTCGGTCAGTCCGAATGGATTGTCTGTCATTTTTAATACCGGCATGTCTTCTGTGGCCTGCTCACTGAGAGTGATGACGGTCTTGCCATCATATTCTTTCGTAAATGCTGCTGCAAAGGGTTGGAGATACCCATCTGCAGGGCTTTGCACAGTGGTATGGCAAGAGAGGACTCCGAGCCATTTATTCAGGTCAATGCCGTATTTGGTCTTATAACCTTTGATTAACGCTTTTTGCTGAGGGGACAATTCCGGAATTTTAGGGTTGGGCTTGACACGTACCTGCAATGTTTCGTTTAACATTAAATTATCGGTAGGGAATTGAGAAATTCCGACTTGAAAGTATGTATCTTCGGTTAATAAATTCTTTTGGTTGGAAACTACTTCGAATGTTGCAGAACGTTTTCCGGCTTTAATCGTGACGGGATTGTTCTCTAATTTTAGAACTCCGTTTTTATCATCGGGCAATTCAAAGTTGAGTACGAGGTCCTGTTCACAGGTCAATGTTAAATCTACATTTACTGTTAATGGAATGTTTTCGGACTCGGTAATAACCGGGGTTTCGGCAGACAGGTAGATTTTGTTGATTCCTGTATATTTATTTTCTTCTCTATCGTCTTTGCATGACGTGAAAGCAGGCAGTAGGCAGATGCCTACTGTGTAGATAAACAGTTTTTTCATTCTAGTTTTCATTTAGTTTAGTATTTTGTTTATTTTTCGATTTTGGTCCATCCTGCATTTTGCGATATATTTTCATTATATAGATATTCGCCTTTCGGAATGGGGAAAAGCCAGCGGTAGTCATCTGGTTTGATTGGTTTATTTTTCATTGTGGCAGAGAGATTCCAATCGGAAAGCAGGCTTTTCCGATAGCGCTTTAAATCAAAGTAACGTTCACCTTCACCGGCAAATTCTTTCCACTTTTCCTGAAGGATAGCTTTCAATAGGGGAGCGCCGGAAAGTGATGTGTCAAGCAAGGGAGCTTCACGTTGGGCCAGGTAGTTGTTTATTACTTCCAGGGCCAATGCATCGTGACCTTTCTGGTCTTGACAATAGGCTTCGGCAAGAATAAAACAGATGCCGGATACACGAAGTTTGTTGATATATTGTATAGGCTTATAATTCCAGTTCTGTTTGTTGTATTTTCCCAGATATAGTACCGGTAAGGTCTCGCCGATGCTTTCACCAGGCATTTCTTGGGGATAGACCGTTGCTTCGTAACGGATGTCATTGGCAGCATATAATTGGGTGAGTGTGGAGTTGATCGTGAAGTAGTCTCCTTTCTTCCTTTCGTAATTCATATCGGTATAATATGAATTGGTGGTATGCAGAGAAAAAATACATTCCTCGCATGGTTCTTGTTCCCATAGTTTTTTATAATGTACGGGGGCCAGGACATCGTATGCATTGGTTGAAGACAGGATTTTTAAGGCATATTCTTCGGCTTTATCGTAATTTTCGGCATAGAGTTCTAAGGCTGCCAATAGATAATAAGCACTTTGCCGGGAAAACCAGTAGACCTGTGAAGGACGGTTGTCTACGGTAACTGCTTCGGTCAGCAATTGGCGGATAGCATTCACACATTCACTGATGCTCGAGCGTTTTAGAAAAGCAAGTTCGAACCGCTCTTTTAAGATGATTCCGTCTTTTTCGGGACCTTCCGGATAGGTGGGGGCAAAAAGTCTGAGCAGATTGAAGTAACAATACGCTTTTAGGGTTTTCGCTTCGCTAACGATACATTGCAACTCTTGCTTGTCACTGTCTGAAATAGGGGATACATAATGGATGCGCTCCAGTACCGTATTGGCTATGGCTATGGCTGAGTAATATTTTTCCCACAGAGAGTTCGATAAGTCCTCCATCGGTTTAGGATGCCATTTATACAGGTTATTCAGGTCGGCATTCAAGTTTATTAAAAAAGTAGGCTGGAAGTCGTCGCTCAATACGGATAAACTGAATTCCGGTTTGGGAATTGCATCATAGGCTGATGCCAATAGTTCGCGTGCGGCAGTTACTGTGGTAATGGCATCCGGATCTGAATACTGATTCTCGTAGGGGATATTGAGCGAACAGGCTGCACAACTGAATATCAATATGCAACAGATTTGTACTTTTCGTATTGGGCGTTGGAAATTATTTATTATTGGGTTCAGGTTCATATATTACTTGTATTTAGAAGGTCAAACTAAGATTGATGGTTAATACGGGCTGCATAGCTCCGGCCAATGAACCTGTTTCGGGATCGGACTCTTTATAAGGAGTAATCATAAAAAGGTTGGATGCCTGAAAGGCGATATTGGCATATTTTATGAAATGACAATTTTTCTCCAGAAAGGTGTGTGGAACCCGGTAGCGTAGCGACAACATGGCCAATTTCAGATAATCGCTTTTCCCGACGGTTTCTGTATTGGGCTGTTGGAGTGAAGCATTGGCAGGAGATATGTAAAATGGAGAATGGTATATTTTTCCTTCATCTCCTCGGTGGAACCACATGTTTTCTAATTGCTTTTGAATGGCATTCTTATTGGCACTGTCGGCTGAACGGACATAAGAATAATTGTAGGGTTTAATGCCGCCGAACACATAGTAAAAGTCCATATCCAAATCGAAATTCCGATAGGAGAAATTCAGGTTGAATGTACCGCTATAGGGAGGAGTGCTATGTCCTAAAACGATGAAGTTTTCTCTGGCCGGATTTTGTGTCGGGGGAATTTCACTTCCATCGGCTCCTTGAAATACCGGAAGACCGGTGATAGGGTTTATGCCTAATGACTTCAGCCCATAAAGCATGTTATAAGCTTTTCCGACTTCATAGTCGGGAGTCAGGGCGGTTTCGCTGGTGTATAAACGGTCGGTATAGTACAGGCTGATTACCTTATTACGGTTGTAGGCCAGTGAACCGCGTAAAGATACACGCCAGTCCGGTGTATCGAGCACTTTTAGTGCGGCGGTCAGCTCGTAGCCTTCATTGCGTAATACACCGATGTTACGTTTCATGGTATTGAAACCGTTGGAAAGGGGGATGGGGACGTCCAGCAGTGCATCACTCGTTTCGCGGCGGTATAGATTGAGACCCAATGTCAGCCGTTTGAAGAATTCGATGGATAGACTGAAGTCTGTTGTGGAAGTCTGTTCCGGTTTCAGATCGGTATTATAAAATCCGAGTAACTGTAGCAGACGGGCATTTCCGTAATAATTGGTGGAGTAGCTGAAGGTGCCGATTGTGGCGGAGGCAGATACTCCGGATAGGTTTGCCATACGTCCATGGGAACCTTTCAGGTTCAGGAGAGTGATGACCTTATTGTTTTTCAGGAAAGGGTATCGGCTGAGGGTCCACCCCAAGCCTACTGCCCATGCTGCATTCCAGCGCTTGTCCGGAGGGAGAACAGAAGAAGCATCGGCTTTGTAAGTAGCAAAAAGGTCATAGGTGGAATCAAAACTGTAGCCCATGACTATCCCGAATCCTAACTGAGCCGTTTTGTCCAGAAGCGAACTGGCTGTCGGCTTCCGGGCTCCGGTGATGGAGTGGTTGATTGCGTTTAGTGACATTTGTGTCCCTACTCCGTATCCGGTGGCAGATATGTTATCTGTCTGGGTCAGGTAGTAGTCCATGTTCCCACCGATTGTCAGGTCGTGTCTTCCGGCGAATGTCTTGTTGTAAGTGATACGTATATTGGAGGAAATATTGGTCGTTGTATTTTTTTCTTTTGTTAATTTTCCACGTTCGGCTATCGCTATTCCCATTTCCCGCTCTGCTATAGACGTGGAAGGAACAAGCGTAAGGGCTTCGTTCAGAAGGAAATCGATGCCGGTTACTGCATCTATCTCCAAACCTTCGAGTGGCCTTAAGTTGAAACTTCCGCTTACTCCGCCACGCTTATCGGTAGATTTACTATGGTATTGGCTCATCAAATCATTTAATGTATATTCGGATGATTTTTCGGAGTAGGAGATTAATTTACCGGTTTTGGTTTCATAAGGATTAAGTTGATAAATCAGATCTGTAGGGGAATGGGTACTGCCGTTGGGAGTATCGGTTGCCGAATAACCTGCATCGGTGCTTAAGGAAAAATATCCCCAGTTTCCCAGTTTCTGATCGAGGCTCATACGGGCGGTGAAACGTTGAGTGTCATTACCCGGTACTCGTCCTCCCTGCTTGGCATAATTGGTGGATATATAATAAGATGTCTTATCTGTTCCTCCTTTTATGCTAAGGTTATGACGCTGGTAGATGCTACGATGTATCAGTTCATCAAACCAGTCGGTATGGATATTTTTTAATGAGTCGAGTACTTGTTGTCCTTCTGCGATCAGCTCGTCGAGGTTGGGGGCGGTAGCATAATATTTCCGATAGTAATCTTCACTGTATCGATATCCCGGAGTCGATATATTCTGTAAACGTCTTTCTAATTCTAACTTTTCTTCGCTATCCATCATCTTGACTCCTCTGCGTCCACGGGTGGTGATACCTATATTGAAACTGTAACTGGTGGTTAGTCTTCCGTCGGGATTGCCACGCTGGGAGGTGATTTCTATTACACCATTGGCTGCTTTTATTCCGTATAAGGCACAAGCCACAGCATCTTTCAGAACCTTTATTTCCTGAATATCGGCGGGATTAAGAGTCATGAAGGCATCAGATGATATTACTTTGCCGTCCATGACGTAGAGGGGTTCGTTAGCCATATCTCCTTTACGGAAAGATGAATTGCCTCGAATACGAATTTCCGGTTTGGAGCCCAGGTCGCCGGTGTTGGTAATGATCAGCCCGGGAACGGTTCCTTGTAGAGCGAGGGACATATCGATCATGGGTTTACTGTTGAGACGTTCTACATCGACCCGTTGTACAACACCGGATTTGGCACGAATATCCAATTCATTGATATTCTGCCGGGCAACGATGATTACTTCGTCCAGTGCTTTGGGATCTTCTTGCATAGCTGCATCTTGTACCTTCTGACCGGTATATTTCACACGTATCTCTTTCATTCCTATGAAAGAGAAAAGAATTAGATCGTTTTCTTTCCATTTGCCACGTAACAGATAGTGCCCGTCGGTATCTGTTACTGTACCGAATTGGGTACCCTTAATGCGGATGGTGGCGCCGGGAAGCGGTTCGTTTTGATGATCCGTAACTGTTCCTGTCAATACAATATCTCTTTGCTGAGCATGACTAGTAAGGGTGGAAAGGGTGATAAAAAAAGAAATGATTACTGCTTTCATATTAGCGTTCTATCATATGTACTCAAATGTTTCGGGGGACAAAGATAGATACTATGAATAGTCTGTGTAATCGCTACACATAATGAACTTGTTTCTGAAAATACCTAAAAATTGCTATCTTTATTTTAATTTGAACTCCGTATTATTGGGGAAATTCATGAGATGAAGAGTGAGAGCATGGAGAGGCGGTCGATCATTGATAGCGACAGGATAGCGGGGAATAATCGGGACGGCCTTTTCGGAGGGGATAAAAATAGGTAGGACGGAAAGAGTTCACCACAGATTGACGGATGGGACAAATAAATACGATAGCTTGTGAGCTGTATTTTGTGTGATCCGTTAATCCGTGGTGAAACAGACAGTTGGGGTGCTTTATTATCTTTGTTTTTCCGCAGCCTCTTCTTGGGCTTTTTGTTCCATTTTTCTTTTCACAAATTCGATTTTCAGGTTGGCTTCTTCTTTCTCTTGCTGAATCTGACGTATGGATGAAAGTAATTTAGCCAACTCGTAAGTACCGACGAGTGCTTCACGGTCGGAAGGAGTCATGGTAGTGGAGAATTTCCGTTCGCCGAGATACTCGACACGGATATTTTTCTTATCGCGGTTCATGTAGAGGAAACTGAGGACGTTGCCGTCTTCTCCCATTTTGTAGTCGGCTTTTTCGATTTTTTCTCCCAGATCGGTAGTCTCGTAGCTGTCGTTGGAGGCTGGGGTTTCGGCAAAACTTCCGTCCGGTGCTATCACTTTGACGGCTACGTGGTGGATGTTACTTGGTCCGCAGTAGATAGACGTCAGTGTCATTACTCCCTGTTCGTTCACCTGAAAACGGAGGAAAGAGCGATGCAGGTTCTTCTCTACGGTCTGGGTAGGCCAGAAGTAGTTACCGATTTTTTGGTATTCTTCGTTTTTCTCGAAAGTATATTTGTTCTTGATCGCTTCGAATTCTTTCTGTTTGACCTGAAGCATGCTGTCGAGATAAACCAGGCTTTCCTGTTGCTCTTTCAGTTCGACTTGTTGCATCAACTTGATGCCCTCTTTACGGGTGTCGAAAGCTTTAGGATAGAGAATTTTAATACTGTCGATCTGCAACTTGGCTTCGTTGTAGTCGTTATGCTCAAAGGCTGCACGGGCAGCGGCAAGCTTTTCACCCGCTTTCTTTTCGATGCTGTCACCACAAGCTGTCAGTAGTGACAATGTACATGTCAGGACAATCAGTTTCTTCATTTTGTTGTTCTTTGTTATAGAGGGCAAAAATACAAATTTAGAGTGAAGAGTGGAAAGTGAAGAGCGAAAAGTTGTACCTTTGCAGACTGATTAGCTATAAAGAGGGTATGCCAAAAGCCTCAGAGGGCTTAGGCAGGCCTTTTTCAATAACTGTAAAAAAGATAAATAAAAGATGATAGAGTTGACTCAGGAGGAATTGAAGCAGCATTTCAGTGAGCCCATTTTCGGTCAGATCTCAGAGACGGCTGATGCGTTGGGATTGGAGTGTTATGTGGTAGGCGGTTATGTCCGTGACATTTTTCTGCAACGTCCTTCTAAAGATATAGATGTAGTAGTGGTGGGGAGTGGCATTGCGATGGCCGAAGCGTTGGGAAAACGTTTGGGACGCGGTGCGCATGTCTCTGTTTTTAAGAATTTCGGTACGGCCCAGGTGAAGTGTCACGGTACGGAGGTGGAGTTTGTAGGTGCCCGGAAGGAGTCGTATCAACGGGATTCCCGTAAACCGATTGTGGAGGACGGGACGTTGGAAGACGATCAGAATCGCCGGGACTTTACGATCAATGCACTGGCTGTCTGCCTGAACAAAGGGCGGTTTGGAGAACTGGTCGATCCGTTCGGCGGCATGAATGATTTGAAGGAGAAGATCATTCGTACTCCTCTCGATCCGGACATAACGTTCAGTGACGACCCCTTGCGCATGATGCGCTGTATCCGTTTTGCTACCCAGCTGAATTTTTACATCGATGATGATACATTTGAATCTCTTTGCCGTAACAGAGAACGGATTGAGATCATTTCACGTGAACGCATTGCCGACGAATTGAATAAGATCATGCTTTCACCTATACCTTCGAAGGGTTTTATCGATCTGGACAGGAGCGGGCTGTTGGAATTGATTTTTCCTGAATTAGTGGCTTTACAGGGAGTAGAGACCCGGAACGGGCGTGCCCATAAGGATAATTTCTATCATACGCTGGAAGTGCTCGACAATATCAGCAGAGTGACGGATAACCTTTGGCTCCGTTGGAGTGCTCTGTTGCATGACATTGCTAAACCGGTGACTAAACGTTGGGAGCCGAAAGCGGGATGGACCTTCCATAATCATAATTTCATCGGTGAAAAGATGATTCCGAATATCTTCCGGAAGATGAAGTTGCCGATGAACGAGAAGATGAAGTATGTACAGAAGATGGTGAGCCTGCACATGCGTCCCATTGTGATAGCGGATGATGTGGTGACGGATTCGGCTGTACGGCGTCTGCTTTTTGAAGCCGGAGATGATATAGACGATCTGATGACGCTTTGTGAAGCGGATATAACCTCGAAAAATATGAAACGTAAACAGCGCTTCCTGAATAATTTTCAATTGGTGAGGCAGAAATTGAAAGATCTGGAGGAAAAAGACCGTGTCCGTAACTTCCAGCCACCTGTGAGTGGGGAAGAGATTATGGAGGTGTTCAATCTGGGACCTTGCAGGCAAGTGGGCTCGTTAAAAAGTGCTATAAAGGACGCTATTTTGGACGGAGTGATTCCCAATGAATACGAAGCCGCCTATGCATTTATGCTTCAAAAAGCCGCAAAAATGGGATTGAAACCCGTACAAAACAAAGAGGTTTAGATGCAATAAGTTTTTGTTTTTAGTGATCTCCGGGGATTCATGCCGGAAAGGATTATATATGCCATAGAACAGTTTTGTAACGGTTTTCCGTTACAAAACTGCTTTTTTTATCTACTCTTTCTGTCTATTCTTTTTTCATTTCTGTGTATAAACAACCAAACTTTCGAGAAAATAAAAAAAAAGGAGTTTCTGTTAGTGATAGATTGCGGAATAAGTGCTTATTTTGCAAAACACTATTAAACATAAACTAAATCATTTTAAGGTATGAATAGGATGAAATGTGGATTTTACACTTACAGAGGTATTGCTTTTTGTTTTGTAGCCGCGATGTTCTGCGGACAAACAATGGCACAGGTTGTAGAAAAAAGGGGATTCGACTCTCAGAAAAAGATTAATGCATTTGATAACACGACTTTTTGTACTGCTTATTTGTCTGACGGAGCCCTGTATACCATGCGCGATATCGCTATTAATGATGTGCGAAAAATTGAGCGTATCGTGTTTAACCCGACGGGAAGCTCCATCGCTCTGTTGAGGGCGAAGAATCCGATAAGTATTTACTCTTTTCGCGACAGGAATAAGAAGCTTTTCGAACTGAAGGAGAAACGTAAGAAATTGAAGGCTAAACCGATGCCGGTGTCGATGTGCTATTCTGCTGACGCCCGTAGTTTTATTGTGGGTAACTCGTTGGGAGAAATTGTGATTTATGATACGAAAGAATATATGCCGTTAGCTTATATTCAGGGGGAGGCTCCGGCCACTGCCCTGGCCATGAGCTCGAACAATTATTTTATCGCCGCAGCGGTAGGACAGAATATTAATATCTGGAATTTCCAGACAAAGGAGTTGAGAAAAGCGATTCCTATGCCGGCAGTCGTTAAAGAGGTGACTTTCTCTCCGGATGCTGCATTGCTGGCTGTAACTACAGATGACAATCACTTGACCATTATCGATACGAAAAACTGGGATAAGGTAGATATATTTGATAAGCTGGGTGGAACACTCAGTTCTCCGTCATTCCATCCGGAAGGAAAATATATCAGTGTGGTGAAAGATGGAAAGAATATAGAGATCATCAACCTGAAGAATGGTGTTGTGGAACAAGATATCGTTGATCCTACAGGCGGTGTTACCGGTGGGCGTTTCTTTAAGAACAACCAGAACAGCGAGGTATTTCTGCTGACCAATCGTACGAAACAAATGGTCTTCTGGGATGCAAACGGACTGAACCCGTTCTATGGTAAGATTATGGGTAGGGAAGTGGATGCCAAGATGAACGAATGGGTGAAGATGATGCAGGGGGAATCGATGGAAGATTATGCGATTCGTGTAAACGATGAAACCCGTATCAAACAGCAACAGCTGTTTGCTCAGGAAGTTGCTACGGCATTGGCGGGTGACCGTATTTCTATGGATAATCCTTTTATAGATGGTTATGATGCTTCGAATAATATGTTGAATATCGGTTTTAAGGGACTGCCGTCTATCGGACTGGAAGTTCCCTCCAATGAAGCGGGCGACTTTAAAGACGGTAAGATGAAATTCTCGAATGCCGTATATGTGCTGAATGATAAAGATGAATTTGAGTTGGCCTATGTTGAAGTTACCAACGAAACGACGAACAAGGTTTATATTTATGATAATATCGGACGTACAAAACTGACTGCTCTGGAAGCAGATGAAAACTTTGTTCCTCTGGAAATTATGCAGCAGGCTACCCGTGAGGAAGCACAATTGGCCGAGATCAAAGAACAGGTCATCGAGGAGAAAAAACAAGATAAACTGATCACTGATAATACGCAGATCAATGTGAAGACAGAGGTAATCCCGGGAGTGGATGCGAATGGTAAAAAGATTCTGAACTACAAGGTGGGTTACCAATATGAAGTGATCAATAAAGAGTTTTCGGCTAAGGAAGACTTCCCGTCGGGAGGTTATAATATCGAACGTTCGAATGCAGCCATGTCATTGATGAAGATTATCAAGAATGCGTTTGAAGGTGACTTTGCCAAATATCTTTCTGAAGGTAAGCAGGTGAAGGTGATTATTACGGGATCGGCAGACGCAGCCCCGATTCGCGGACGTCTGGCTTATGACGGACGTTATGGAGAATTTGTGGACGAACCTTATTACAAGGATGGCAACCTCGATAATATCACAGTCACCAAGGCCGGAGGAATCACTCAGAATGAACAGTTGGCCCTGATGCGTGCAGCAGGCGTAAAGACTTATATTGAGAAGAACGTGACAACATTGGGTAATACAAAGAACGAATACGAATATCATGTGGAAGTAGCCAAAGAGCGTGGTGGAGAATTCCGCAAGATCAACGTAGAGTTTGTAATTATGGATGCATTTCAACAATAAACAATGAAGAGATTTTTTTTACTGACAATCATTCTTACTGTTGTTGTAACAGGTAAAGTGGGGGCACAAGAAGCTGCCTCCGCTTCAAAACGTGCTAACCAACAGTATGTGCTTTTTGAAAGTGAGCGGGATAAGGGAACGAACGTAACGGCCATGTATGATTATTTGATGGATAGTTACGAAAATTTCATGAAGGTTGTAGAGGCACCGGATAACAGTCAGTATATTGGAGGGGCCAAGAATCGACTGAGAGCGTTGTATCCTTATCTGCTGAACGGGGCAGTGTACTATTCGGAACAGAAACAACCGTCCAAAGCATTGGATTTTGCTGCTGCTTATATCGATATGCCGCAGCTGAAACTGTTCCGTAGTGAATTGTTGCCGAAAGATAACCGATATGCTTCGGTGGTGTATTACGCAGCTGTAGCGGCCTTCAATCTGGAGAAGAACGAAAAAGCTTTGAGATATTTTCAGGAATATCTCAATACCGGTACGGAGGCCCAGCAGAAAGACTGCTATGTTTATATGAATATGATTTATCAGAAGCAGAAGAAGTATGCGGACCAGGAACGTGTGCTGGAACAGGCTATTGCCAAGTATCCCGTTTCGCTTGATTTCCTATACAATCTGGTGAATGTGCATATTGCTACCAATAATATGGAGAAGCTGATTGGAGCAATAGACCGTATTCTGGCTGTCGACCCGAATAATGATAAAGTGTTGCCTATCAAGGCACGCATCCTGGAGCGTCAGGGAAAGAATGTGGAGGCATTGGATATTTATAAACGTCTTTATGCACTGCACCCTGAGAGTTTTGAATTGATGACGGGAGTTGCACGTGCCAACTTTAACTGTGCTACGGAGATTGTGAACAATGGTGCCACTATTGCCAACGATACGGAATATGCTTTGGTACGTCAACGTGCATCGGGTTATCTGATGGATGCCAAAGACCTCTTCCTGAAAATTTTGCAGAAAGATCCTTCTTCCAAAATGTATATGCAGGGACTGGCCGGGGTGTATCAGTATATGGATATGAAACCGGAATATGAGGTGCTGAACAAAATCGTTCAGGATGGGGCTTCTTATACCGCCTTTCCGTCTCGTCTTGCGGCCTATAAAGAGGCATTGAAAAAAACGGAGAATGTGGCTCAAGAGCAACAAGCGGTTCCCGTGCCTATTGAACCGGCTATGCTGGTTATCAAAGTAGACCAGTTTACGGATGCTAATAACAATAAGGTGATCGATGCCGGCGAAAGTTTTGCTATACGGTTCACCATAGAGAATCAGGGTAAGGGAGATGCCTACAATGTACGGCTTCGCCTGGCTGAACAGCAGGGCTATGATCAGTATTTTGACGGCCCTCGTGAACTGGACGGTGGTAATATTGCTGCCGGGAAGTCTAAGGAATACACTTTCCGTTATATAGCCAAGAAGGAGTTGCCGACAAGTCTGGCCAAGATTAATATTTATGCGTTCGAGGCGAATGGATTTGATGCGGATCCTTCCGAGCTGATTGTGAACACTCAGGAATATGCAATGCCTCGTCTGCGTGTTGCCGATCACCAATTCTTCGCTTCCGAGGGTTCTTCCATCACTTTGGGTAAGAACGGTAAGCTGACTGTTGCCTTACAGAATTTCGGTACGCAGACTGCACGCAAGGTGAAAGTGAACTTTACTTTGCCGAAGAATGTATATACGACTGATACGCCGGAAATTATTGTCGATAGCATTGCCCCGGGAGATGTAGCTATACTCGACTATGGTTTTTTGGTGAATAAACGTTTTGATGGAGATTCGATTGCAGTTATGCTGGCTGTCACGGAATCTACTCGTTCGGCTTCTCTGAATGAAGCTTATAAGGTGAAAGTCGGAGAGTACCTGAGTGCTTCCGCTTCGATGAACCTGAGTGGAAATGTAGCTGCACGTAAAGTGAATGTGAAAGACTTCTCACTCGGCTTTAAGAGTGAACTGATGGAGGATGTGCCTGTGGGAGCTGTCAATCGCCATCGGTATGCATTGATTATCGGTAACGAGGATTATAGCATGACAGGGGCTAATGCGGAAATAAATGTACCTTATGCGGTCAATGACGCTGTGTTGTTCCGTGAGTATTGCGTGCGTACTTTTGGGGTGCCCGACGGACAAATCAAGGTAGTGCCGAATGCCACAGCCGGTATGATGCACGAGCAACTCGACTGGCTGGTGAATATGGCAAGTACGGATCCGCAGGCGGAATTGATATTCTACTATTCAGGACATGGAAATAACGACGAGGCTACCAAAGAACCTTATTTGTTGCCGGTAGATATTACCGGTAAGAATATTCGTTTGGGTATCTCGTTGAGTGACTTGTATAAAAAACTGGCTACATATCCGGTGAAAGGGGCTTATGTATTCCTCGATGCTTGCTTTAGCGGTGGTTATAAGAGTGCTGCTCCGTTATTGGCACAGAAAGGGGTGCGTGTGGTACCAAAGGTGGGTTTACCACAAGGAAACACATTGAGCTTCTCGTCCAGTAGCGGTGACCAGACTTCAAGCGTTTATCATGAAAAGAAACAGGGATATTATACTTACTTCCTGATTAAGACCATTCGGGACGCAAAAGGGAATATCTCCATGAAAGAACTGTTTGACAGAACCAGTGCTGCCGTGAAACGTGCAACCGCATTGATCGATAAGATTCAGGAACCTCAATGTATGGCTTCTCCTACGTGGATAGGCTGGGAAGATATAAAACTGGAAACTCCGGTTGTGACGCCTTAGTAGCATAACAGCCGGTAGTGGTATAAAAAAGAATCGGGAGAGCACTTTCAAACAAGTGCTCTCCCGATTCTTTTTATTGTTGCGGTTTTAATTTACACTTCAGGTTCATCAATAGTGTGAACCATCCCTCAGTTATCAGTATCCGTAGAGAGAGAGCTGTCTTATTGCAACTCAATAATCTCTTCGTTGCAGATAGTCAGTTTCTCAACACCTTCGGGAGTTACTGCCCAAGAGTTTTCGATACCTACGGGACCTACACCCGGAATGACGATTTTCGGTTCGAGAGCGAAAACCATTCCCGGTTCCAATTCTTGTTTCATACGGGGAGCAAGTACAGGGGCCTCGTTGATTTCCAGGCCGATACCGTGGCCAATGAATTTGGCTTGTTGACTGATACCCATAAATTTGTCGGCAAAACCGGCTTTGGTTACTATGTTGATCGCTGCATTATATAAGTCTTCGCATACAACGCCGGGTTGAGCCATCGATGAAACGGCTTCCTGAATGTCAAGACAGACCTGATGAGCTGTATAAGCCTCGTCACTTAGCTTTCCGACAGAGAATACACGACTCATATCTCCCATATATCCATTGAAATTTCCGCCTAAATCTACCATAACACTTTGTCCTTCTTTTAAAGGAGTCTTATTCAGTCCGCCTGGCAAAGCCGGATCCAACCCTTCGCCCCCCAAAGCGAAATCGTAAGGTGAAGGATAAGCTGCATTGTCACCCGTCAGTACGCTACCCATAAAAATCTCCATACTTTGACCGAATACGCGGAAGATACCTAAGTTACCTTGCAGACGCATCAGCCTCTCTATTTCAATGGAGAATTCCAGATCAGTCATCCCCGGGCGATATACCGAAGGAATCTGGTCGTAGGCTTTGGCATGAGCTACACCCGAACGACGGAATAATTCTATCTCTACAGGAGTCTTAACGCTGCGCGCTTCACGGATCAGAGGAGTACCGTTTACAATTTCCGATTCAGGGAAAATAGCAGCAAGGCGATTGTATTCTGTAAACGAAAGTTCGTCGCCTTCCAACATCAACTTTTGTGGCATCGGCAGATTGTTTTCTTTGATCAAGTCTGGAATCTGTTCCGGTTTACGGATGGGAAATACATGTTCGCCGGTGATATTGTTGGGGCGTTTGATGAATAATAAAGCCGGTGAGTGGAGAGGTAAGTAGAGGTATCCGCTGACGATACGGCCGTAAGTATAGAGCAAATTTACATTACAAGTGATAAGTGCGGCTTCAATATTTTGCTGAGCCATAAGCACACGAATTTTATCGCGGCGCATCTTTAATTCGGGTTGTAACATTTTGTATTATTATTTGGTTTCGAGATGCAAAGTTAGGCGATTTTAGTTGAAAATGAAACCTTTTTATAAAAAAGTAGCGTTACCCATGTCCTGTCTCAGGAGATGGATAACGCAAACCATAAATACAAATACAACTAAACAAAGTTTTTATGTTAGTGGACAAGTAATAATCAGATGATTCCTTGTCCCATCATTGCATGGGCTACTTTCATGAAACCTGCAATATTGGCACCTTTTACATAATTGATATATCCGTCGGGCTCTGTACCATACTTCACACATTGTGCATGAATGCCGTGCATGATAGAATGCAGTTTCTCGTCTACCTCGGCTGCACTCCAGCTCAAGTGCATTGCATTTTGTGACATTTCGAGTCCGGATGTTGCCACACCGCCTGCATTGACAGCTTTGCCGGGAGCGTACATTGTTTTGTGTTCGATAAAGAGATCGATAGCTTCGGGTGTACAACCCATATTGGAGATCTCTCCGACACAAAGAACGTTGTTGTCGATCAGGTTCTTGGCATCTTCGCCATTCAATTCGTTTTGAGTGGCGCAAGGAAGCGCTATGTCTGCTTTTACTTCCCATGGGCGTTTACCGGCTACGAATGTAGAACCCGGAAATTCATCTGCATACGGAGCCACAATATCGTTGCCCGAAGCACGCAACTCAAGCATATAATCGATCTTCTCTCCACTGATTCCATTCGGATCATAGATATATCCGTCCGGTCCGGAGATGGTAACTACTTTGGCTCCCAGTTCGGTAGCTTTGGTAGCAGCTCCCCAGGCAACGTTTCCGAATCCGGAGATAGCCACAGTTTTACCTTTTATGTCGATACCCTTGGTCTGCAACATTTGGTTGACGAAATACAATCCGCCGAATCCGGTGGCTTCCGGGCGAATCAGTGAACCGCCAAATTCAAGTCCTTTACCCGTGAAAGTTCCTGTAAACTCACGGGTCAGTTTCTTGTACATACCGAACATATAGCCGACTTCACGTCCTCCTACACCGATATCACCGGCAGGCACATCCATATCCGGCCCTAGATGACGCCACAATTCAAGCATGAATGCCTGACAGAAACGCATGATTTCCGCATCACTTTTTCCTCGTGGAGAGAAGTCGGAACCTCCTTTGCCACCGCCCATAGGTAAAGTTGTCAGTGCATTTTTGAAAGTCTGTTCGAATCCCAGGAATTTCAGGATCGAGAGGTTGACAGAAGCGTGGAAACGGATACCGCCTTTGTATGGGCCGATAGCGTTGTTGAACTGAACACGATATCCCAGGTTGGTCTGAACTTCACCTTTATCATCCACCCATGTTACACGGAATGTGAAAATACGGTCGGGCTCTACCAGTCTTTCGATGATTTTGGCCTTTTCAAATTCTGGGTGTTGGTTGTAGATATCTTCGATAGAGAGTAATACTTCTTTTACGGCCTGAAGATATTCAGATTCACCGGGATGTTTTGCCTCAAGAGAGGACATGATTTTTTCGATGTTCATAATAGTATGTTTTAAAAAGGTTGATTCTGATAAAATGTAACTTGTTTCATATGCAAATATAAGAAAAGTTTTCTGATGTCATTCGGAATGGCGTATTATTTTGATTAAATAATGATAAAATGACAAAAATACCTATTCGGATATTTATGTCAGTATTTCATTTTCATCCCCAGGTTATACATGATAAATGCATAGATGTCTGCTTGCTCCTTTACTAACTTTGTTGTGGCTTTGTTGGAACCATGTCCGGCCTTGTGGTCGATACGTATGAGAGTAGGAGAGATTTTAAGCCGAAAACGAGAAAGCAATCTGTGCATATATGGATAGTCAGCAATAAAGTGAATTGTTTTTTCTTGTTTTTCCCAATAAAAACAGCGACTTTTGTCTGTTGAATTTTAAAACTACGGGAAGCCCATGCTCAGCAAATTTAAATTAAACCAGCTCTACTTTAAAGATACCCAGTTTGCTAACCTGATGACAAGGCGAATTTTTAACGTCTTACTGATAGCTAATCCTTATGATGCTTTTATGCTGGAGGATGACGGGCGTATCGATGAAAAGATTTTCAATGAATATACCTCACTTTCTCTCCGTTATCCCCCCCGTTTTTCACAAGTTTCCACCGAAGAAGAGGCGTTGAGGCAGCTTGAAAGTGTATCGTTCGATCTGGTGATTTGCATGCCGGGTACGGGAGATAACGATAGTTTTGATATCGGGCGTCATATTAAGGAGAAGTACGAACAGATACCGATTGTCATCCTGACACCGTTCAGTCATGGTATTACCAAACGGATTGCAAACGAAGATCTGAGTGCATTCGACTATGTGTTCTGTTGGTTGGGAAATACCGATTTGCTGGTGTCTATCATTAAGCTGATCGAAGACAAGATGAATCTGGAGCATGACGTAAAAGAGGTGGGCGTGCAGTTGATTCTGTTGGTGGAAGACAGTATCCGCTTCTATTCTTCCGTACTTCCCAATCTTTATAAATTTGTATTGAAGCAGAGTCAGGAGTTTTCTACCGAGGCCTTGAATGCCCATCAACGTACACTCCGTATGCGTGGTCGTCCCAAAATTGTATTGGCTCGTACTTACGAGGAAGCGATGGATATATATAATAAGTATACTAACAATATATTGGGAGTTATTACCGATGTCCGTTTTCCTCGTGTGGATAAGGGAGAGAAGGACGGTATGGCAGGTATCAAGTTGTGTGCCGAGGTAAGAAAGAAAGACCCGTTTGTTCCTTTAATCATCCAGTCGTCCGAGACGGAGAATGCGGCCTATGCGGCAAAATACGGGGCCACGTTTATCGATAAGAATTCCAAGAAGATGGATGTCGATCTTCGCCGGATTGTTTCCGATAATTTCGGTTTTGGTGACTTTGTGTTCCGTAATCCCGAAACGGGAGTCGAGATAGCCCGCGTACGGAATCTGAAAGAGTTGCAAAATATCCTTTTTGCCGTTCCTGCCGAATCTTTCCTTTATCATATCAGCCGTAACCATGTCTCACGTTGGTTGTATTCACGCGCCATGTTTCCGGTAGCCGAATTTCTTCGTCCCATCACCTGGCATAGTCTGCAGGATGTCGATGCACACCGCAAAATCATCTTTGAGGCCATCGTGAAATATCGAAAGATGAAAAACCAGGGAGTGGTAGCCGTATTCAAGCGCGACCGTTTCGACCGTTATTCGAACTTTGCCCGTATCGGAGACGGTTCGTTGGGAGGAAAAGGGCGCGGACTGGCGTTTATTGACAATATGGTGAAGCGCCATCCGGAATTTGAAGAATTTGAGAATGCCCGTGTAGCTATCCCGAAAACAGTAGTGCTCTGTACCGATGTATTCGACGAGTTTATGGATATGAATAATCTGTATCAGGTTGCCCTTTCCGATGCTGATGACGATACGATTCTGAGATATTTCCTGAAAGCAAAGTTACCCGACCGCTTGGTTGAGGACTTTTTTACTTTCTTCGATGTAGTGAAGTCCCCTATTGCCATCCGTTCTTCTTCTCTGCTTGAAGATTCCCATTATCAGCCTTTTGCAGGCATCTATAACACTTATATGATTCCTTATCTGGACGATAAATATGAGATGCTTCGCATGTTGTCCGATGCTATTAAGGGAGTATATGCATCAGTCTATTTTCGTGACAGTAAGGCATATATGCAAGCCACTTCGAATGTGATCGATCAGGAAAAGATGGCCGTTATCCTGCAACAGGTAGTCGGCAATCAGTATGGTGACCGTTATTATCCTTCCATGTCCGGTGTAGCCCGCTCTCTCAATTATTATCCCATTGGTGACGAAAAGGCTGAAGAAGGTACGGTAAATCTGGCTCTCGGTTTGGGCAAGTATATCGTAGATGGAGGCATGACTTTGCGTTTCTCGCCTGCCCATCCTTCGAAAGTGCTACAGACCAGTGAATTGGATATTGCCTTGAAAGAGACGCAGACCCGTTTTTATGCCCTCGATCTGAAGAATGCCGGTGATAACTTCTCGATTGACGATGGCTTCAATCTTTTGAAGTTACATGTGAAGGAAGCTGAAAAAGACGGTTCGTTGCGTTATATTGCCTCTACTTACGATCCTTACGATCAGGTGATTCGGGACGGTTTGTATCCCGGAGGTCGCAAAGTGATCACGTTTGCCAACATCCTGCAGCACGATGTATTTCCGTTGGCACGCATCCTGCGCTGGGTGCTTCGTTATGGTCAGCAGGAGATGCGCCGTCCGGTAGAGATCGAATTTGCCGTGACGCTCAATCACGACCGTGATAAGACCGGTACATTCTATCTGCTTCAGGTGCGTCCTATTGTGGACAGTAAAGATATGTTGGACGAGGATCTTACGACTATTCCTGACGAAGACGTGTTGCTTCGTTCCAACAACTCTTTGGGGCATGGCATTATGAACGAGATACACGATATTGTGTATGTCAAAACCGATCATTACAGTGCATCGAACAATCAGAATATAGCTTGGGAAATAGAGAAAATCAACCAGCAATTTCTGAATGAAGGCAAGAACTATGTGCTTGTCGGCCCCGGACGATGGGGAAGCAGTGATACTTGGTTGGGTATTCCGGTGAAGTGGCCACATATTTCTGCCGCGCGTGTCATTGTGGAGGCCGGACTTACTAACTATCGGGTAGATCCCAGTCAGGGAACACATTTCTTCCAGAACCTGACTTCTTTTGGTGTGGGATATTTCACGATTAACGCGTTTATGAATGATGGAGTATACAATCAGGAATTCCTGAATGCGCAACCCGCCGTATTTGAAACCGAATATCTCCGTCATGTACGCTTTGAAAGGCCGATTGTTGTGAAAATGGATGGCAAAAAGAAACTTGGAGTAGTCCTTATGCCCGATAAATAATTGAATAACGTTGTATAAAAAAAGTCCTGTTTTTCATAAGAAATGCAGGACTTTCTTATTTTACCTCCTTTTTGTGGTCTGTTTTTATGATTAAACAACTTTTTGTGGCTCTTTTTTCAGATTTTGTAAGGAATCGCATGTTGTGCATTTATTATAATAAAGGAAAACTATAACTTTGCGTTCGGTTTTTACAACTTATGAGTAATAATTAGTAGTTATCATTATGAAAAGACTCTCTTTTATGGTTAGTATGGCGATGCTAATTTCATGTGTTGCCTCGTGTGATTCCGGCAGTGATGCTGTTTCATACGGTGTAGGAACATTGAGCCTCGGGCTCTCTGCCAATCCTTCTTTTTCCACGAAAACCCGTTCCGTCAACGAAGCGGAATATAAAAAAGCCGATAATTATCAAGTGACGGTCAAGGATGCCGACGGTGCCTCTTTATACAATGGCTTGTACAAAGACATGCCCTTGTCCATTGATCTGACTGCCGGTAAGGGGTATACCGTAAAAGCTTTCTATGGCGAGAATGTGAACGCAGGCTTCGACAAGCTATATGTGGAAGGTAGTCAGGAGTTCACGGTCAGTGAAGGCGAACAAAAGAATGTTATTTTGTACTGCAAACCGGCTAATGTCAAAGTATCGGTTGTCTATACCGAAGATTTTCTGAAATATTATTCGGATTGTACCGTATCGCTCTCTACTTCACACCTGACTGCTCCTTTTGAAGTGAATATGAAAAAAGATTCCGGCAAGGATGCTTATCTGAAAGCAAATGCCGATGGCGAGAAGGTATCGATCACTGTAGGAGGTTTCAGAGATAAAGAAGGCAATGAGGTGGTGATGGAAGCTTTGGTTGCTGAGAAAAAAGTGGCTCCCAAAACACACCTTACTATTACAGTCGATCCGGAAGTTATTACTATTTCCACGGGTACGGCGTCGTTGGACGTAACAGTGGATACCGGTACAGAAGATAAGGATGTGAATATCGAGATTCCGGAAGAGTATTGGCCGGGTAATGCAAGTAAGTAAATATAAAAAGATTGGTATATATGAATGCGATAAAAAACATATATGCGGTGCTGGCATTGATAGCACTTTGTTTGAGTTCCTGCGAGATGAAGAATGAATTGGAAGGCAAATATAATTTGAAGAATGACGAGGGGCTTCTGACATTGGATCTGGTGAACAAGACTCAGGCTACGCCTACTACAAAGGCTGAAAGTACATCACTTACTGATGAACTGGATGTGAATACCTATAAGGTGGAGATTGTTGATAATGCCACTGAAGCCGTGGTCCGTTCATTTGCCAGCTATGCAAAGTTGAAAGAAGCTTTGCCGTTGGTCGTTCCGGTAGGAAACTATAAGATTGTGGCTAAAAGCGGTGTTTTGCAAGATGCTTCGCGTACTCCCTATTTTGAAGGAAGTTCTTCTATCGAAGTGAAGCAAGGAATGGAGTCTAAGGCAGAAGTTCTTTGTAAATCGGCAACTGTGAAGGTTAGTTTGAATATATCAGAAGAGTTTCTCAATATGTTTGCCGATGATTACGTGTTCACTGTTTCAAACGGAATCGGCGGAGTCATTTATGTAAAGAAGGAAGATTTAAGTTCGATTTATCTCAGCATTCCTGACGGCTCTACCTCGATCAAAATTGTAGCGAAAGTAACGGAGAAGGACAGTGGTAGAGACATTGAGACTGTTTATACAGTGACGAAGCCCGATGCAGAAGGTCTGCAAGGCGGTGATTCTTTTAATGTCACGGTGAAACCGGTAGAAGAAGGTGAAGATCCGAACAATCCCGACGTAACTCCTTCTGATCCGAAGTTGGGGATACAGCTGGATATTGACTTGACCATGGATGAAACTGGCATTACAGTGAAAGTACCGACTGAACTGATTGAAGAATCGAAACCGGACGAACCGGATCAACCAACAGATCCCGATCAGCCGACAGTAGACGGACCGGAGATTATCGGGGCGGATGAAGTGGTAGAAGTGGATACCAATAATCCTCCAACAGTTCAGGTTACAATGAAAGCTCCGGCTGGAATTCAGAATTTACTTGTGACGATAACTTCAGATTCCAACGAGTTTATAGGTTTAATTTCTCAAATAGGGTTGGGCGAAACGTTCGACTTAGCTAATCCCGGTGATTTGGAGGATAAACTTGGAGGTAGTTTAGAAGACGGATCCGGTATAGGCCTGATTGACCCGAATGATCCGATTAAAGATAAAAAAGAGTTTATCTTTGATGTATCCGGTTTTATGCCTATGTTATCGCCGTTTGGGCTTCAGCAACACTATTTTACTATTAAACTGATTGATAATAATGGTAAGGAGTTAGCCAAGAAATTGACAGTAAAAGTGGTGAAAAACTAATTTGAATTTTCAATGAAAAGATATATATATTTGTTCGTCTCTGTCTTTACTCTTGTGATGGCATCATGCCAACAAGAGGAGACTTCCAATGGTAAGACCGGATTTCTCCAGTTTTCCGTGGAGAAGAATACAAGTACGATTTTAGTTCCGGCAACAAGAGCAGAAGAGTTGCCGATTGCCTTGCAGGTAGTTGACAGAGCCGGGACCGTTGTAAAGGAGACTGATGATTGGCATAACTGGACATCTACTCCTCTTGAATTGCCATTAGGTTCCTATACCATTAATGCTTTCTCAAAAGGGGTTGATGTAGGGACAGCCGGATTTGACGAGCCTTATTACTGGGGGCAAAGTGAAGTAACGGTTGTTCCGAAAGTAAATCAGAGTGTTAACATAGAGTGCCGTTTGGCCAATGTGAAAGTGACAGTCAATTACAGTGCTGATGTGAAGAAGTATTTTTCGAAACTGAACTGTTCTGTGGGTAATTCTTCCGGTAAGCTGGTTTTTGGTAAGGACGAGACACGCTCCGGGTATTTTGCGGTGGATAAGTTGAATATTTCGTTGGCATTGACAAATACGGATGGGCGTTCTTTTGTTTTTGAATCCGAACCGATTACAGATGTAAAAGAACGTCAGCACTATCGTATTAACTATACTATGAAGGCCAATGGTGCTATTGGTGGGGTATCAGTCACCTTAGATCCTTCTACCAAAGAGTATAATGTGAATATAGCCATTCCTAAAGAAAGTAATCCGAGTGTAAATGTCTGGTCTGATTTTGCAGACGTAACTCTTCCTCTTCCTGACGGCGTCGTTACCAAAGAGTGTAAGTATCGCATTTCCGGAACGGAAGATTGGAATACGGTGTCCAATGTTGAACAGGCCGATGGAAAGCTTGTTGCAACCATAACCGGTCTGATTCCCGGTACGGAGTATGATTTCTGTTTTGCAATAAATGGAGTAAACGGAAAAATAACGACTGCGACCACCGAACTCCAGAAACAACTGGAAAATGGAAGTTTTGATGAATGGAATCAGAATGGAAAAACTTGGTTCCCGGGAACTGCGGCTGAGGCTTCTGCAAAGAATTCGTATTGGGATACCGGTAATGTGGGAGCAGCTACCATGAGTAAAAATCCAAGTATCGGAGAAAGTAACGATGTACATACCGTAGGTGGTAAATCGGCCAAATTGTCTTCGCAATTTGTGGGAATGTTTGGTATCGGAAAATTTGCTGCCGGTAACATCTATATCGGGCGTTATATGGAAACGTATACAAGCCCGATGGGAGCACGTATACGTTTCGGCCGTGAGTTTACGTCACGTCCTACGCAGCTGAAGGGATGGTACAAATACACTCGTGGAACCAGTATAGATCGTGGAGATCATAATGTGGAGGAATTGAAAAACTCGGGTGGTGATAAATGTGCTATCTATATTGCCTTGACTGACAATGAAGGTTTGGTTGATGATAATGGAGTGAAGACAGCTTATGAAGTCAACAATAACAAAGAAGGCAGTCCTACGCGTTATACGGTTGATCTTTCTGAAGCCAATAAAGATGTTATAGCTTACGGTTCCATTACCGATGAAGAGTCTAAAGGCTCTTTCGATGAAAGCGGAAATGTAGTCTGGAAGCAGTTTACGATTGATTTGAAATACCGTGATTTGACCCGTAAACCCAAATATATTATCGTCGTTGCTTCTGCAAGTAAATATGGTGACTTCTTTACCGGCAGTGAAAGCAGTGTCATGTTGATTGATGATTTTGAATTGGTGTACGGTACACCTGTTACCGCCAACTAATCCATAGCGAATGAAAAAAATAATCATATTTCTACTTCTTCTTTGTCCGGTACTGGTCCAGGCAAAGAAGAAGTTTGACCGTGGAATCGTGAAGAGTGTGTTTGTCCCGAAAGGGCAATGGTTTATGGGTTCTACAGTTTCGTATTCGGAGCAGAGTGCTGATCAATATCAGTTTTTGGTATTGGCAAACATCGATGCCAAAGGTTATACATTCCGTTTGAGCCCTTTCGGAGGATACTTTTTTGCTGATAATATGGCAGCGGGAGGCAGGTTCACCTACTCCCGTACCTACTTCAATATAGGAAACGTAGACATTAATCTGGGCGATGATCTTTCGTTCCACATCAAAGACGATATGTATCTGGAGCATAACTACTCCGCATCCGGATTTCTGCGTACCTATATGGGGCTGGGCAGCAGTAAAGTGTTCGGCTTCTTCAATGAAGTGCGTCTGACTTATGCTTACGGGCAGGGGAAACATTCCAATGGTACGGGTAACGACTTGACGGGATACTATCAGCGTTCTCACACGTTTGAGATCGGTGCGGCTCCCGGATTGGCAGCATTCGTATCCGATTTTGCTTCGGTAGAAGTTTCGGTAGGAGTGATGGGATTCAGTTATAAATGGGTCGATCAGATACACAATCAGGTAAACAAGGCGTCCCGTCATAGTGCAAGTGGTAATTTTAAGATAGACTTATTCTCGATTAATCTCGGAATGACGATGTATTTCTAACTTAAGCAGTGTTTTGAGAAATGAAGAGTTTACAAATTTATCTATTCCTGTTTCTGTCGGTCTTTGCTCTGGGTGCTTGCATACAGAATGACATTCCTTACCCTTACATCAAAGGCGAAATTACAGCTTTCGAAGTAGAAGGGCAGACCGGTGATGCCGAGATAAACAAGAACAGCCGCACCATCGTAGTGGAAGTGGGTGATGAAGTCGATATAGAAGAATTGCGTATTACCAGGTTCGTTGTGAACGAAGAGGCCACTTACAGCGTAGACGAACAATACTGCGTCAGCCCCAATAAATTTCCTTCGGCCGGCTTTTCTGCTTTAGCCGACTTGCCGGCAGGAGCAGATACACGGGTCGATTTCAGTAAGACCGTTCCTGTTCTGTTGCGTACTTATCAGGATTATCAGTGGATGATAACTGTTAAGCAGACAATCGAGAGAGTAGTCGAAGTCGAGAACCAGGCCTTACCTGCCATCATCGATGATAAGAATCACACGGTATTGGTGTATGTCTCGCAGAAACAGGATTTGTCTGCTGTCAAGATAACAAAGATGATTCTGGGAGGCAGTAAGGCTACCATCACTCCCGATCCGTCCACTGTAACCAATTTCAGGAGACCGCAAGAGTTTGTTGTCAACCGTTTCGATAAAGAAGAGCTATGGACGGTCGATGTGGTACGTACCACATCGACAGGTACCACGGGAAGTGCCGATGTGTGGGCTACAAGAGCCACATTGAACGGGGGTATGAAGCAAGGAACCACTCCCCGTGTGGAATACAGGAAGAAGTCGGAAGATACCTGGACCGTTGTACCCGAAACAGATGTGAAACTGGAAAGTGGTACAACTTTCAGTACGACGCTGACCGGATTGCAAGATGGTACCGATTACGTTTGGCGGGTAGTGGTCGAGGAAGTTCCTAGTACGGAATCCGGATTTACTACCGAAAAGATACAGGAAATACCTAACTTAAACTTCGATACCTGGTCGCAGAATCCCACAGGAACCTTTAAGAAGAGTTGGTATCCTAATGCCGATGGCTCAAATTCTTTCTGGGCAACCGGAAATGATGGAGTGACCTCTTCACTGGCGGGCAGCCGTGATTCGAGTACCCGCCCGGAAGAAAAGAGCGTTGTGAACGGAAAGGCGGCTTATATGGTCACTTTAGGTAGTGTGCCGCTGGTAGGGGTGGCTGCCGGCAATCTGTTTATCGGTGATTATAAAACGAATGCCCAAAGTCCCAAGGATAGCCCCAAGTTTGGACGTTCGTTTACGGGGGCACGTCCCACCGGATTGAAGGGGTGGTATAAATATACTTCTAAACCGGTGGATTATGTCGGTAATCCGGATAATCTGAAAAATGATGAATGCCATATCTATCTCCGTCTGTGGGACGATAAAGATAACGAGATCGGTTACGGAGAGTTCATCGGAAAAGAGACGGTGACCCAATATACTCAGTTCCGGTTCGATGTGACTTATACCAATAAAACGGCGAAGCCTGCCAAGATAACGATTGTTGCCACTTCGAGCCATTATGGCGGTGACTTTACCGGGATGAAGGTGACCGGTTCGGTAGGTGTAGGCAGTGAACTGTGGGTCGATGAATTTGAATTATTGTATGAATAAGAAAGAGAGCTATGCATAAATCTGTTTTATCTTTAGTGTGTTGTTTGTTCTTTTTCCTGTCGTGTCAGGAAGAAATAGAAACGATGCCTAACGGCAGTTTGAATATCGTATTGACGGATGAAGCGGCGGTTACCCGGACTTTGCCGGAGGCTTTGTCAGATGAATTGCGGCAACAGTTCACGATTGAGTTGCTGCGTGACAGAGAAGGGACAATCGTGCCCGAATACAAAGGTGCATTGAGAGATTTCGGAGATCAAAGGGTATTCAAGGTAGGCAGTTATCAACTGAAGGCTTATCTTGGAGAGAATCCGTCACTGGCATTGGATGCACCCTATTATTATGGAGAAGTTCAAGACATTGCCATCGAGAAGGGTAAAGCAACGACGGTTACTGTCGGCTGTAAGGTAGCCAATGCGCTGGCTACTTTTGAAATTGTGAATCAAGAGGTCTTTGATAAACGTCTGAAAGATTATTATGTGGAAGTCAGCGCAGGGGGGGAGTCGGTTACTTGGAAACCGGGAGACGCCACACATCCCTACTTTAAAGCCGGAGGCCGGGTGACAATGGCATTGATCGGTACTTCTGTAGAGACAGGGCAGGAGGGAAGTTATGCTTTGAATCCGATCGAGACAGTGAAAGCGGGTGTTAAGTATAATTATAAGCTCTCCATGAAGGCTTCCAATGTAAGTCTAGAGGTCACTACGGAAACTCAACAGGAACCTATTACTATCAACGAAACCGTACCCGACAGCTGGTTGCCGAAAGCTAAGGTATTTAGTGAGGATTTCGATGAAAATCATGTGTTGACTTATACCGAGACGGCAGATGCTTTGTCGAGAGCCGGCATTGCGTATACAGCTTTGCGTCCGGTTCAGGATGTGGAGTTTGCCTTTAACTTTGCGGATAAGCATTTGGAACATCTGAATAAGACGTATCTGCTGTCGGAACTTTCCGAAGAAGATCGGCGGGCTTTGGCTGCTGTGAATATTGTCTTGCCCGATCTGACTGCAGGAAGTACTGAGGGAGTTATCGACTTTGCCGGAGTAACTTCCGGCATGCTGACTCACGATGGAGGACAGGATACGGATAATATAATAGCCGTTCGGGTAAAAGCAAATGACCGTTGGAGTGATGCCGGTATGTATACCATCCGGACTGTGAAACCTGTCTTTAAAGTGGGTTATTATCCAGGCAATGTTTGGACGAAAGAGTTTACTTTGAACACACTCACTGCCGATAGCGTGAAAACCGGCAATTTAGATAAGTTTACCGATATTGCTTACGAATTTAGTGCCGATGGTAATAGTTGGGAGGCGATGCCCGGAGATTTGCGAAAGGCAGGGCTGAGTTCGGGAACCTCTTATTATGTGAGAGCGAAATATAGGGGAGAAGTACCGGGAGAGAAAGTGGAGGTGAAAACGTATGAGGCGCTATCCATACCCAATTCTGATTTTAATGCTGGATATGATGTTACATATCCCAAGAGTGAGAATCCATTATACACATTTAAAGGCGATTGGATTGGTACGCGAAATCCTTTGACCTGTCATACTGATGGAGCTAACGCATTCTATGTATCTAAATCAAGTACGCTTCCGGTAGTTGATGGTGAACGTAATGTTGCTCATATGATGACATTAGGGTGGGGAGCAGGAAACACTTGTTCTTTCGGTAATAAAGATTATTGGCTTGGAAATAGTGTTATTAATCATATCAGTGCGGGTATCGTTTGCGTAGGAGATTATGAGGCTGCTGGAGATGTAGTTAATGGTAAAGCGGCTTATATTCGTCCAACGTCTATGAGTTTTGTGTACAAAGCTGCTCCATATAAAGATGATGAGTATTTGATTGAAGCCTATTTGGAAAATATTACAGGAGAAGTAGAAACCATAATTGGCAAAGCTTATTTGAAATCCGGTACTGCATATTCATCCTATCAAACTCAAACCTTGAATTTTGAGTATAATAATGAACATAGAAACTTACCGATCTCTCATGTGAAGATTATATTTAAGGCCGGTACTAAAGAAGATCGTGATCACTTGGAAGATAAGTTTAGGGATGCAAAAGTTCCATATGGTGATGCTTATATCATAGGTTCACAGTTCTGGCTCGATTCATTCACTTTACATTATGACAAATAAATATGAAAACCTATATATACCTCTTTCTCCTCTTGCTTGCTACGGCTTCCTGTAGCGAGCAAACTGCTCCCGATCATTCCGTCGGTTATCTCCGTGTAGAAAATATCATCCTCAGTTGTGATACCGAAACGCTGCCCATTACTCGTGCCGTCGATGCCGGACTTAAGCTTGAGATCTGGCAAGGTTCTGAGTGTGTACGTAGTTATGATCCGGGAGCAGCGGAACTTTCCAAAAGGATCGTTCTTCCGGTTGGTGAATATACCCTGAAGGCCTTTACTCCCGATCAGACCGAGGCGCCGGACAATGAATCGGGTACACCCATCTACAGCGTCGACTATCCTTTCGCTATTGTATCGGAGGATGTTACTCTGATTTCGGTGAAAGCACCGCAAGTTAATATCGGGGTTGGCGTTGAGTATTCGGATGAATTTATGGCAAACTTTACAGACTTCTCCATTACTGTAAGTAGTCCTACAGGACGTCAGGCAAGCCTGGCAGGTAATGTGACAGACCTTTTATATTTTAATGTCCCGACCGGTGGAACCCATTTAAGTTATACACTTACCGCCACCAATGCCGATGGAGAAACAATGACTTCCGAAGCGCGTCCCATCCTTCAGGAATCGGGAGCGGAACTTACTTCCGGAAATTATAAAGTCCGGATCGGCCTGGTTCAGTAAGGAAGGTCGATGAAAAGCAGTCCGGCTACTCCTAAACTTCCTTAAACCTCCAAACTTTCTTCTTCCGGATTTGTCATATTGCCAATCTTTAAAACGTAGAAAGTATGAATAGAGACAGGCAATTGAAGAAGGACATGGAGAGCCGGGAAGTGCAGATCCATGAAGAATATGAAAAGAACAGGCATCTGATGTCTGAGGACAAAGTAAAGGAACATCAAAAAAAGAATAGGGGCATTAAGACCACTACCCAAAAATGACTCTTTGCGTGCAAACGGTTAATGGTTTAGCGATAAACAGTTAATAGTTTGCACGCAAAGTTTTATTATAGGGTAGGAGCTTTCTGGAGTGTGTTATATCTGCTATTGATTCATATTTACCTTCGTTGCCGGTCTTCGATCAAACGACGATTGTGCGGCTGCCCGATCTTATTTTATTAACTTTTGTGAGAAAACGGGTTAATAATGTATTTTTGTAGTATATTTGAATGTAAATATCAATAGGGGTTTATTTATGAATGAAACAGTTAATCTTACTGTATATCAGTTTGGACCTATATCCGAGGCGGATGTCGTGTTCGACAAATATACGGTTTTGATAGGAAAACAGGGATCGGGAAAAAGTACCATTGCCAAATTATACTCCATGTTTACGTGGTTGGAGAAGGGGCTGGCACGCCGTATCACCAGTGAAAAATACATTACCCAATATTCACGATTCCAGAAAATATATTGTGCCTATCACCGTTTGGAATCATACTTTAAGAGAGAAACGGTTATCCATTTTTATGGATTACATTATAACTTCTTCTATGAAAATGAAAAGTTTCATGTCGAAGCCAAAGGACTTCCGGAGTCTTATAAGGTAGCGAAGGTAATGTATGTTCCAGCTGAACGAAATTTTTTGAGTACAGCCGATGATACGGATGGATTGAAAAGTCTGCCGGAATCTTTAGAAACCCTGCTTGAAGAGTTTGATAAGGCTAAGGAGGCATTCAAAACCGGATATCGGCTTCCATTCAATGACACTGATTTTGAATATGACGCACTCAATAAGATATCGTGGATTAAAGGCAGCGATTACAAGATTCGTTTGTCGGCAGCTTCCAGTGGTTATCAGTCTGTTTTACCTCTTTCTTTAATTACCAGATTCCTATCCGACCTAGTGCTGGACAATGCCAATAAAGAGGACTTGAGCATTAAAGAGAAGAAGCAGATTGAAAAGGAAGTGAATAAAGTTATGAATGATAAATCACTTACGGATGGGGTAAAGTTCGCTATGTTGCGCAATATCTCATCCCGGTTCAAATATTCCTGCTTTGTGAACATTGTTGAAGAGATGGAACTGAATCTCTATCCGGAGTCACAGCGAAGTGTACTTTTCGATTTATTAAGTTATGCCAATAAGATAGAGTTGAACCGCCTTGTGCTTACTACGCATAGTCCTTATGTCATCAATTATCTCACTTTAGCCGCAAAAGCTTTTTTGCTGACTCAAAAAATATCTGCAAATGAAACTTTGCAAGAGAGAATAAAAGAGGTAGTTCCTGCGGACAGTGCGATAGATCCGGCGCGACTCCGGATTTACGAACTGAAAGACGGAGGAGTATTTAGGTTAAGTACTTACGAGGGCTTGCCTTCTGACGAGAACTTTTTGAATATCCAATTGGGAGTGACTAATGAATTGTTCGATCAGTTACTTGAAATAGAACAAGAGTTTGATTATAAAAACTAAGTGACTATGTCCATTGATTTTTTTATAGCAAAGTGTCAGACAGAGAACATCGTTGATAAGGAATTTGGCATTTGTGATGATGAAGACGAAGAAAAAAAGACCCCTGCTTATGTAGATAGGAATCAACCGGATAAATGGGTTGCTGTGGTAAAGAACCAAACGAATCAATCTATCAACTTTACAGCAGTCGATAATTGCGTAGAGATGAATCGAAGTGACGGAACAATGGACTTTCGTTGTGATGCCATGTTAACCAATGATGACAATATTGTTTTCGTTGAACTGAAAGTACAAGCAGCCGATTGGATCTTTCATGCGGTGGACGAACAATTACAAACTACCATTGATCATTTCAAGGCTAACCACGATTTATCGAGATATAAATATAAGCGTGCATTTGTATGTAATAAAAGGCATCCTAACTTTAGGGTCAGCTATAAGGACAAGATGACATCATTTTATCAGAAAAACGGTATTCGTTTGAATCTGGTTAGAGAAATTATTTTTAAGTAAGAGACGTATACACTATTACTGAAAAGATATAAATCTGATGATGTAGAAGGGGAATATCAAAATTATATCGTTTCTGCTGTAATACAGATAAAAAGCAATAAAATTCTTCTTTTTACAGACTCGTACTTTTCTTTCTCCGGATCAACTAGGACGGTAGAAGTGAGAAATGGCTGGTTTCTTTGGCGAAGAACCGCTCTTTTGAGTCGGTAGAGCCTTGCTTTTCCGGAAAACAAGTAAGCATTTACCTCAAAACAAGTAAGCATTTGCCTTGAAAGACGGTTACATTTTCCTAATTTGCTTACTTCTTTTTTAAATATCTCCTAATGTTTTGGCAGATTACATATATTGTTATGCAAATCGGGCGATAAGAGCACGGATTTTCTTCCCGTTGCTCGCAGGAAAGTATCCTGTCCGAAGTGTGTAAAGGAATGGTGTTTTACTCTAACAAAGAGATTACGGCGGATAATACTCCTTTATTGTTTCTATTTGATAAGGAAGCAGCTGAATGACCTGTTGAAATGATAATCGGGGAATCGTCTGTGAGCCGTTTTTCCGAACTTCATCAGAGACGTGCCCGAAAGAACGGGATATAGAGCCATTGGATTATCATTTTGACATTTTGGCACTTTGACATTTGCTCTCACACTTTCTATGACGACCCTATGTCAGTAAGTCTAATATATCCAGATAACCATGTTCCGGTATTGTAGTCGTCCTTGCAGATTAGAGGAAGTTATACTTTTATTGCTGGTTAGAAATTTCATGTTTTTAATAAAGCGCAGAAACATATTACCACTTCATATTAAAGGTCTGGGGTATCTTCTTTCCTTATTAAAAGATGGTTTTGACAGGTTCAAGCTGAATCTGTCAAAACCATTCTGGGTTTAAATATTATAATCATTCTCTTCCAATGACCTGACGAGATTCGCCATATGTCACTGTTGTTGTTTTATCCGGTCTAACCTGTATTCCGATGTCCGAATACATATCAGAAGAATCATCAGAGGGTTTTATATAATAATTCCCTATATTCAACGATACTTTCAATACTCCATTAACATTCGGGGATTCTACTAAAATGGGGTACTTAGTATTCTCCATCGAACAAATAGCAACTTTGAGTCCCTTTGTCGGTTTGGCGAATGTTATAACGAGCTTACCTTGTAACTCCTCTGCATCGTTAGAACATGATGATACACCTAGTAGTATTCCAGCCAATATCAGGCACAACCACGTAATTCTTAATTTTTTCATTATTCTTATCGGTTTAAATTAAATATATTCTTAATGACGGATATAAACATTCTCCGTTATACTATAAATGGGATTTAACAAAAATACTTTCGTTACGAAGGGCTTAGATATGCTCACTTGTTAATACACGGCATTCAACGATTCTATTGTCCTTCTTTGGGGGATGAGACAACAAGTACGAGCGACAAACAAAGGGAATAAAATTTTTTCATAATTAAAATTAGTTCAGTTTATGCAAATTTACAAGTTTTTTCTTGTCAGAAAAATACCTATTAATTGGTATTTTATTAGTGGAATAATAGAATTGAGTGAAATTTGATTGAGAGTTTGCAAATAGCGACCAAAACCCTTCTTTTATTGGTGAAAAAGAGGAATAATTCGCTCTTTTCTGGATTTGGATGGGGAAGGGACAGAGCTGCCCGCCAGATATAGTTATAAACTGATTAAAACTCTTTTTTTCTTTCCAGACCACATGCCGGCAGAAGTTTCTGATTGGATACACCAAGCATATTCCATTGCTTTTTTATGTATTTAATGATGTGTTAGCGGAAACAGATACATGTATGCAATGTCATGTGGAATATACCCGGATCGAAGATTTGTCCGGAGAGACGGGTGAGGGATGCCCGCCCCGATGGAACTTGCACATAATAAGTAGGGTGTAGCCATCCGGGACGGATAGCTACACCCTAACCCCGATATGGCTACACCCTAAGCATCGGATGGCTACACCCATTTATATGGAGAGATATGTTTGCGGAATTACTTTCCGTTGTTATTTTGCTGTTCCAGACCTTGAATCCGTTTTTCAAGCGCGGCATATTTTTCATCTTTCTCTTCGAGAAGACGCTCGTAGAGTTCGGTGATTTTATCAATCGGATTAAAGCTGTTGGTTGTGGCATCTTGTCCTTTATAACCCGTAATGGGCACTGAGCTGTCTTTATTGTCATGCACATTATTTGTGATATTCTCAAATACTACAGAAGGTGCATCCTCTTCCAGCGTTTTCAGATATTCTACCGGCACATTCAGTGCCCTTGCGAATCTATTTAGCATTTCATCCTCAATCACCCGCATCTTCTCGTATTTGGATACATTCGGTTGTGTCATGTTTACGAGTGCTGCCAATGCGTCCTGCTTGATGTTTTTCTCGATCCGGGTGCGCCTTATGTTATGTCCGTGATGGACATTTACATTCTGTATTTCTTCTTCTGTTTCCATGTTCTTTTTGCTTTTTGAACAACGATTTCCGTTAAAATGTTCCGTTCGAAGCAAATATACGAAAAAATGGAATAAGATGAATAAAATGAATATTACTTTGCTTAAAAATAGAATATAAGGAATACGTATATGCTTGCAGAATCAACTGTTTTACGCTTATTTTACAGCTATTGAAATAACAACAATACTATTACACACTATGATCGGACTACTGACAACTAAAGAACTTGATTTCCTCACCAAACTGGCTGAACTTTTAAAAGAATACAGTGCCATAATATCTTACGGTCATTGTAGCGAACTGTGTATTCTTGTTTGTGCTGGTGACAGCGAAGATGTGGAAAAATATCCCATTATATTTGAGGACAGCTTTGATGAAAATGAGATTTATGATCTGTTGCGCAAAAACAGAAAACGGATCGAGGAGATTATCGAACGTGAGGTAGCTGAGGCTGTTCCCGAAGGAGAACTATCTCAGCCGGACGATCAGGCCGGATCAATGGCAGACCATTTTCACTAAAGATAGTAAGGAATATGAAATGCGTTCAGAGGCATAACATGGAGAAGGGTACTGCTTCACCTGTTTGTATATTAATGTGCTGTCACATGGTTTTAAGGAAGGGGCGGGACTGTTATTTCATAAGTCCCGCCCCTTCACGGCGTGAATAAAAAGTAATGAAATCTTGCTTTACCGGAAAGCTGTGACTTCATTTACATCAACGGAAAATCTGCCATTGAAGGCCATCATATTCTCGAAACGCACTTTAGTACATTCCACCGGTTTTTTAAAGCTTATATAAGCAATTCCATCCATACTCTTGCGGTCGAATACTCCATGGTTCACCCAATTCCCATCCGGTGTTTCAACCATCACTCTACAGGATTTGAGCATATACGAGCCGCTTGGAGAGGTGTTGGTGTCCAGCCTGAACCCTTTGAGCGATTGTTTTTCCGGTAGAATTATCGTCAGATAATTGTTCGCGTTGGAGGTATACCAGTTGTTGGCTGTGAAGTTGCCATCGTTTAACGAACCTAATTTATCCGGGCGTATGTCCGATTTAAAACTGATTTCTTTGTTGAATCCTTTTCCTTCGATCTTTTTATTGCTTGAATCGATATTGTCCAGGCGTATAGAAAGATTTAGTTTCACAAAGTATGCCGAGCGGGTTCGGGCGATGGCCAAATGTTCATGCGATCCTTCCATCGTCAGCTTTATGGCCATCACATAACCCGATAGGTTGTTTAACTTCTCAACATCCTTAATCGTTAGTTTCACCGTTGTTTCCAGTTCGCCGGCTTTCAGCACACCGCCTTCAAAGGTGCAGTTTTCGCTCGGAAAAAGAGGTATTCCCTCCGCCATCTCTGGAAAATCGGTTACCAGTTTGTCTTCTTTCATAAGATTGACTTTGATATCTTCTTTGTAAGGCTTCGTCACTTTTACTTTGAACGAAAGTTCGTTCTTTCCCACCAGTGTGGTATTTACCAGGTCGTTGATTGCCTCCAACTGTGTATAAGGATTGCCGTAATATCCCAGGTACACCAGATCTGTGAACGGATCGATGCCGAGTTGCTCACGGATATCTTCTTCGATATATTTATTGTCCATTTGCCAACTTGTATCCTGATCTACGATCTGTATTTCGTCTTTACTGCACGATGCTGACAAAATGAGTAATAGAACCCATAAAATGCTTTGGGCGGATTTTATTCTTCTTTTCATTTTGAATTCCTTTTTATTCTTGATTTACAATTACTAATTCATCTGCCGGGAATTTAACGTTTTCCACATATTCAATGCGGGCTTTCGTGGTTACATTCTCCGTACCGGCGGGAGCTTTCAGGTCTTTGGTCTCCATCTCTTTGCTCAGTGGCAGATACGAAATGAGATGCGGGGTTGCAGGGTCCATCGGGAGGTATAAGTAATCGTTGATTTCCGACTCTGTCAGCGCCTTGTCCCATAAACGTATCTCGCGGAGATAGTCGTTACGGTAACCGGAGTTTCCGACTACGATCATGCTGTTCTCGCCAAAGGTGATGGCACTGTTCTCAAATACCTTCTGGACTTTTCCGTTGACATAGACTGTCGTTTTCTTATCCTTGTGCACATAGGTGATATGCAGCCATTTACCCGCTTGCAGGGGTATTTGAGTCCATGTGTCGTCCCCGTCGCGTCCGTTTTTCACTTGTATGCCGGCAGTAGATGAAATGCGGGTATAGAATTCTCCTCCTGTTCCGTTGCTTAGATAGGCTGTGGTCAGGTTGCTTCGGGTCAGGCTGGAATAGATGGCGCTCATTTGAATGGTCCATTCGGCCTTTGTGTGCATTCCGACAGGTTTTATCCGGATGCCTTCTCCACCGCTGACTTTGGCTACCGACGAAAGGATGGAACGATTCAGGAGCAAGATCGCGCTGCGTTGTGAGGGAATCAGCGAATAGTTGGAAGCCCCCGTGATACTAAGAGGAATTGCATATTTCTTATTGGCGGGGAAATCCTTGGAATTCAGTTGTCCCACTTTCACCATTATTTTTGCTGAAAAGTCACCGGCGGGTACCCGTATGCCTTCGGAGGCGGATAGCTCGTTTCCCTCTGCATCTGCCAGTTTAAAAGCGGAGGGGGGAAGGGGGGCATACGAGGCCCCGTTGTCCTTGTTGTATTTATCCAAGGCCTCTTTGTCATAACCCACTTGTATAGTCACCGGGCTTTGGCTGATATTGGCCAGCCGGGGTGTCAGATAGGTTGTTCCGCCATCGGGCTCTAAAGTGAAGTTGACGATGCCTTTATTATCGGGTGTTTCCATGTATACTGCGTTTTCCGAGCCTGAACCTTCTCCGTCGGCATAGTCACAGGCGGAAAAGAGCGGGCAAAGTATGCCGATCGCAATAAACAGATATTTGTAAGATACGTTACATTTCATGTTTCAAACTGTTTTTAGGTTAATTATTTTACGGGAGGATTCATGATAGAGATGGCCTTTCTGATGTTAACATAGGCTTCGTCTTCAAATGCGTCTTCATTAATATGAAAGACTCCGATTCCTCCTACATTGCCTTGTTTGGAAGCCACGTAACCGGCGTATGTACCCGGGAATCTGCTTCGTGCACCGGGCTTGTTCTGAAAGCTTTCCGTAAATACGAGCTGTTCGGGTTTGATATTCAACCGGTTTTGGATATCATTGGTCCATCTCTCAAAACTGGAAGCCGATCCGTTGTAAGATTGAACGACAAAACGGTCGAAATACTGTGCCGCACGCGGGTCCAGCCAATGGATAGAGCCGTTCAGATGAAACAGTTTGTCCGGGCCCAGCAGCTCGCGCATGGTCTTCATAAACAAGATTTCTTTCTCTTTATTATAATCGCGTGAGCAAGAAGTCAAATTGCCGCAATGATTGCCCGGCTTGAACGGTGATGCGTATGACGGCTCATAGTCATAATCGAATCCGTCGTAGCCGTATTTGTTGATTGTGTCTACGATGGCTTGCGCATACTCTTTGATGGCTTGAGTATCATCGGCGGGCCATTGGTCGCGTCCCCATTTTATCTGGTCGCCTATATCTTCTATAATCCAGCCGATAATGACTTTGGTTCCTTTGGCCTGTACGCTCCGCAACTCTTTGATTTTTTCTTCGCTCAGAGAGTGCCAGTTTCCCCATATCGAAACAACATCCATGCTGTCCGGCAAAAGAGACAGGCGGGGATATTTTCCCGCTCCGTCCGGTTGCCAGGCATTGAACCACCCGAACATAATGGGGTGCTTGGTGCTTTTGTAAGCTCTCAGGTTCTCCAGGTATTTTTCGTAGGCAGCTTCGTTCTCTTTATGCCTTTTTTCTTCTTCGGCCCACTTGATGGAGTCGCGTTTGGAGTAAAGGTCACCCACTGCTTCGTTTTCTACATCGAGTTTCTCCGGTGAGGTCCAGTCATCGCATGCGACGAAGCCTACCAACAATGCTACTCCGATAAATGTAAAAATGGTATTTCTCATATTCATGTTTCTTTAATTTTCAGGTTCATTACTATTTGCTTTTTTTGTCCCACCATACTTTGGTGGCAGCATTGTCTACTCCTCCCAAATACTGGCTGATGGCGTTGTGGAGGTTTTCGCCGTTTTGTTCATATTCGGTGCGGGGATAGGGCAGTCTCCTTACGCCTCCCAGGTCGTATCCGTTTCCGATCAATACTGCGGAGTTCGTTTTATTTTCGGCAACGACTATTTGGCGGGGATATCCGGTACGTCTCCATTCGGTCCATGCCTCTTGTCCGTTGGGGAAGATGGCGAGATATTTTTGAGTGATGATACGTTCCAGTTTTTCTTCTTCCGTAGCTCCGTTTTCCCAACGGATGGTGATGCTGCTCGGAGCATTGGCGCTCAACTCGCCGTTGGAGGTATCGGTGTAGTTGGCCGGTTTGCGGGTGGAGTCTTTCAGATAGGTTTCGGCCGACGAATTGTCCAGTCCATTCTCACTGAACGACATGCGGATGCCTGCGTTGTAGAAGTCGCCGGCACTGCCGCCCATATCGAATCCGGCCAGTGCCCCTTCGGCTTTCAAGAAGCATACTTCGGATGCTTTCATCCAATAGAGAGGGTCGTCTTCATGCACGTTCGGGCGTGTGAATCCGTTATAGGCGTCTCCGGACTTGGCGATCCCGCAACGTACGGCTTTGAAACCATTGTTTTTGACAAAGTATACGGCAGCGCGGGCGTCATTGTATCCTGCCAGGTAAGAATAGATGGTGGCCCCCATACGGGTGTCATTGTATTCTTCGTTGATCACTTTCAGCGGATTCTTCATCTGCAGGCCGGCTCCTTTACCCATCTGGGCTGCCAGTTCTTTACTGTCGATCAGGCCTGCGGGATGCTTCACGGCTTTCTCCGCATATTCTTTGGCGAGTCCCGCATCGGCAAAACGGACACGGATGGCCAGGCGGAGCATCAGCGAATTGGCAAAGCGCATCCATTTATTGACATCGCCATTATAAACAATGTCGAAGGCAGGCAATACTTCTTTGCTCTTATTCGAGTAATCGTCCAGGGTTTGGACAGCCTCTTCCAGTTCTTTCAGAAAAGAGCGGTATACGCTTTCCTGAGAGTCGTATGCCACTTTAAAAGAACCTTTGCCCACTTGTGAGTAGGGGATGGGGCCAAACATATCCGTAGTGCGGTGCAGTGCCGCGATCTTGATGATCTGGGCTAGGGCATAAATCTCGTCATTTCTTGTCCCTTCATCCTGCGAGATGCGTTTTATCTGCATCCATGGCGAATATACATCCGTCACCATAAAAGAATACACATAGTTCACCCAGTTTTCGTACATGAAATAGTTGGTGAAATTCTTGCTGCCGTTGAATTTGTTGTCTCGGGGAGACATGTATCCCGCCCAGGCGTCACCGGCCAGATTTACTCCGATCTGATAGCGGTTTACCGGTTCTGTACTTTCTGAAGCGGTGCCGATGGGGATTACACTTTTTTCAAGATTGGGCAGGTAGGCTCCGTAAATAACTCCGTCCATCTTTTCATCTTCTTTCGTCGGGAGCAACGGGTTCCGGTTGATATCTTCGGATATACACGAGGTGCATAGTGTTGAACCCAAGAGGGCTATGACCGATAGAGTTCTCCACATATTCTTTACTTTATTTAATTTCATAGTGTTGCATTTTTTAAAGGTTATAATTCAATCTTCACGCTAAATCCCACACTACGCAAACTGGGTGGCATAAAGACATCTCCCCGGTTATAGGTACCTGTCGAAGAGGTCATTTCCGGATCGAATGGGGCTTTATTATAGATCATCCACAAATTGCGCCCGATGGCGGAAACTGTCAGCCGGTTGATCACATTGCCGAACCATTTGCCCGGTAGGGTATAGCTCAGGCTGGCTTCTTGAAGACGGATATTGGTTGCTTTGTATGCATAATATGCCATCAGTTGTTCGCCGCCGATGGTCGTATAATATTTTTCCGCGTCGTATTGGGTTCCGTTCACCCATACACCACCGTTCTGACGCGCTTTATAAGTGTCTTTCGATACACCGTAGTCGTCAAGGAATGCTTGGGTGGAAGAGGTGACAATACCTCCGAAACGTCCGTTGAACAGCAGGTCCAGAGTAATGTTGTTCCAGGTGACATTGTGTCTCCAGCCGATCGAGAAGTCCGGATTGACCGATCCTATCTTGATGCGTTGTGAGCGGTCTACTTTATATCCTCCTTCTTCTTCGATCAGTTTACCGTCTTTGCCCCTGGCAAGGATGCCTTTTACATATACGTCTCCGATGGCGTCCTTTTCCCGCAGGTAAACTCCTCCCTTATCTTGCAGGGTCAGTTCAGTGATGCTGAACAGCGAACCGTCCGAAGGGTTCTTATAGTCATGCACCATCTTCATGATTTTATTTCGGTTGGCTGTATAAGTCAGATTGGTGGCATATCCCACTTTTCCGAACCGGTCGTTATAGCCTAATGATAGTTCGATACCTTTGTTGCGCACTTTACCCGCCTGTACATAGAAGCCCGAGTATCCCGAAGCAGGAGACATGCTGGAAAGGAAGGTCTGGTTGTAGGTATCTGTCAGGTACACCGTGGCATCGATATTGATTTTGTTGTTGAAAAGTCTCAGGTTAGTTCCCAACTCATACGATTTGGTTTGTTCTGCTTTGAAGTTCGGGAAAGGATAGACAGATATCGGATTGATGACTCCGCCTTTCATGGGATCGGTGACAGTTCCGGGAGTCAATCCGGTATAGTTGATCGGTCCTCCTACTTCGGCGAAGGAAGCTCTCATCTTCCAGAATGAAATAAATTTAGGCAGACTTACCATCTCAGAGATTACGCCCGACACTCCGACAGAAGGATAGAAATAGGTGGGCTGGTCAGAGTTGACTAACTGGGAAGCCCATTCCTGTCGTCCGGTAAGTGTGAGGTAAAGCATGCTCTTATATCCCAGCTCGGTGCTTACAAAGACCGAATTGTTACGTGTATGGGTGTGCGATTGCGAACCGGGTCCGGAAGCCGGATCGAAGTTATAGGCAGAGAACAGGTTGGGGACGGTAAACAGTTTTCCTCCGATGCCCATGCCGGTGGTCAGGTGATCTTCATAACTGAATCCGGCATTTGCCGTCAGGTTGAAGTTACCGAAATTCTTGTTCACATTCAGCATAATATCCGCATAGGTCTGCTGATATTCTTCCATGCTCCGGTTGTAGGCTCCTTTGTCCGATTGGGCATGCAGCTTGATTGTCGAAGCGTGTAATTTGCGCTCGGAAGTAGTGTTGGTGTTATCCACACGTATACGTCCTGCTATGTTCAGCCAACTGAGAATATCGTATTTTACATTGGCATAAAACATGTAACGTTTCTTTTTGGAAACAAACATTTCGCGGTTCACAATCCAGTACGGGTTTTCCAGATTCAGGCCCTGATCGCCATAAGACCATTCCTGTATGGGGAATTTTCGGTTGGTGTCATAGCGCTCGTACACCTTGACTGCTTCGAAATCTTCACCCCGCGGAAAGAGATACAGAGGTACCAGCGGATTAAAGTAACGCCCTGCCGACAGCATATTCTGGTCTCCCTGCAGAACATAACTGGCTCCCAGGTCGAGATGGAGTTTGTCATTCAGCATACTCGCGGTGTTGCGCAATGTGAAGTTGTAACGATAGTATTCGTTGTTGGGAATGATGCCGGTGGAGTTTGTTGTTGCCACCGATACGAACGTTTGATTATTTTTGTTTCCTACTGAAAAATTGGCGGCATTCATGATATTGGCGCCTGTCTTGAAGAAGTCCTTCGGGCGGAACGTTGAAGGCTGTTGCAGCATCTCACCCCAACTCTTGTATGATCCTTTTGCATTACCGTATCGGTTTTGAAATTCCGGCATTACATACGGGGTCATAAACTCCGTATTGTTGGAGATCGAGATTTTCAGTTTGCCTTCCTGCCCTTTCTTGGTGTTAATCAGGATAACACCGTTGGCTGCCGATGAACCATACAGGGCTGCGGCGGCCGGACCTGTCAGTATCGATAGACTTTCGATGTCCTCCGGGTTGAAGTCGGAAATGCCTTCACCTCCTCCCGGAGTGCTATAGTCATTGTTGATTTCGCCTTTTGAAGGGTTGCCGATAGGCATACCGTCCACCACGTAGAGCACATTATTGTTTCCTACGATAGACTTGGCTCCGCGCATGACAACACGGGTCGCCCCGCCGATGCCCGAGGAACTCCGGTTGATGGATACACCTGCAACTTTCCCGGTCAATCCGTTCACGAAGTTGGCATCTTTCACATCGTTGATAGCATCCGATTTTACCTGCTGAACACTATAACTCAATGCCTTTTCCGCACGTTTGATACCCAGTGCGGTAACAACTACTTCGTCCAGTGCCTTGGCGTCTTCTTCCAATACGACAGTTAGCGAAGAAGCATCGCCCACTGTAATATATTTGGTGGTATAGCCTACGTAGGAGAATTCAATGATATTTCCTTTGGCAGCCAGAATGGAAAATCGTCCGTCAAGACCGGTGACGGTTCCTGTGGGGCTGCCTTTGAAGGAGACGTTGACTCCGATCAAGGGATCTCCTTTGTCATCTTTCACTATCCCCGACAGTTTTTTGCTTTCGACTTCCACTTTTGATTGCGGAATAATCATGATATATTTGTCTTTGATTTTGTAGGAAAGCCCCGTTCCGGACAGGATAGAAGCCAGTGTCTTATCCAGAGATTCAGCATTAATATTCAGGTTAACGCGCTTGGTTTTCTCAAGTTTGGATTCGTTGAAAGCGATCAGATAATCAGATTGTTTCTCAACCTCCCGCAATGCTTCCTGCAACGTGATATTCTTTTTCTTGATTGTTATTTTTACGTTGTTTTGAGCAAAGGCAGCCGTTTGTAGAATAAAACAGCTAAAAATTATAAAAAAAATAGACTTTAATCGATAAAAATTCATAGATTTGAACGAATTTTAGTGTTAAATCATAATATTTATTTCCCAAAAAGTAAAGCATAAGCTTTAACGCAAAGAATTCAGATTTCATATCCGGAATCAGGTGGCCGCCTCTTTCCGGATACTTTTTTACATACTAAACAATTGTTTTTAAGGTTAAACAAATCAATATATTAAATCATTTTATTTTTTTGTCTCCGGTTTTATATAACATATATTTCCCTTCAGTTCATGACTGAATCCTCCCACAACTTCCTGCATAATGTTCAGGATATCTTCCAAAGTGGATTTTTCACGAAAACGGAAGTTGAATTTATCATCATTAAATAAATTGGCGTTATACTGGAAGGTGACTGCATAGCGTCTTTCCAGCTCGTTCAGGATTTCTGACATGGTGACGCCTCTGAATACGTACATCCCTTTTTGCCAGGCTGTTACGTCTTCGATGTTTGCTTCGGCGAGCCGGCTTTCTCCCGTACTTTTACGATAAGTGACCTGTTGTCCGGGAGTGACGATATAACTCTCTTTCCCATTGTCGCATTCCACTTTTATTTTTCCATGGATCAAAGTTGCAATCATTTCGTTCTCTTCCGGATAAGCAGCGACATTGAACTCAGTGCCCAAGGCTGTCACCGACATGGTACCCGATCTGACAATGAATGGCTGACCGGAGTTTTTCTTTACTTTGAAGTTGGCCTCACCGATTAGGTAAACTGTGCGGGTTTCACCTTTAAACTTTTCGGGGTAGAGCAAGATACTGCCCGAGTTGGTTTGTACTATGCTGCCGTCCGGAAGACGAAGGCTGCTCAGTCGTCCGTCCGGTGTTATGTTTTCAATAAGGGGAGCTTCGGCAAAGTGCTGTTTGGTCATTTGAAAAGTGACCGAAACTGATACGATCAGCAACGCTATGGCAGCCGCATAATGTGCGAAACGGATACGTGGCTGATGTCTGTCCCCGGAGTTGGCCCCGACTTTGGTATATACCGATGCAAGAGAATCCCAGGTAGTCCTGTCCACCTTTCCTTCCGTTTCGTACCATAAATCGTGCAGTGCCGTCTCCTTTTCCCCGGCATGCTCCTGATCGAGCAGCCATCGGTGGATCTCTCCGGTGAGCTTTAGGTCGGGGTCGGAGGTGGCAAACAAACGGATGATTCTCTGAATATAATTCTTCATTTTTATAGCCTTTATATAGATAAGACAATTAGGTGTGACTGATTACTCAACCGAGATAGAAAAAAAATAGGGTGAGGAGTACTTTTTTTAAATCGATTAGTGCCAAATAGATGTGGCGCTCTACAGTGCGGATCGAAATATCCAGCTCGTCGGCGATTTCCTGATTACTTTTTTCCTGTGTCCGGCTCATTCGGAAGATTTTCCTCCTCTGTTCGGGCATATTGGCAATCGTAAGTTTTATCAGAAGTTCACTTTCCTTGGCATAAAGTTGATCGTGAATGTCAGTTTCGGATATAGCCGGCTCCTCTTTTGTGCATTGCTCCTGATAGGTCTGCCGGATTGATTTATGTTTTAGAAAGTTATAGATATGGTTGCGGACCATAGTATATATGTAGCTGTTCCAAGTTTCCTGATTTTCCCAAATCTCAGGATTAGTCCATAGTTTTGCGAATATATCCTGGGCTATATCCTCTGCATCTTCTTCTGACTTCAACAATTTCCATGCAAACGCTTTGACTTTGGGATAAGTCATAATGAAAAACTGCTCAAATTTCTTCTTCTTATTAGACTCGTTATTTAAAATCATTTAGTAGAATATAAGGCTGATTGTGATTTTTTCAAAAATAAGGCTTTGGTTTTTAAAATTCCAAAAGTAAATGGTTTAAAACAAACAAGCAAATTTTTAATAGATTAAAAAAAGAGACCTCTTTTTAGTTTTATGAAAGATTGAAACGATTGTTTTTATTTTTGTGATGCCGGCAACTTCTTTTATAGCAAACTGATAAGGCATCTGTTTGAACCGCCTGTTAATATTATTTTTTGTGACTGAACGGTTGGCGGAATATCGGCGGGAACTGAATGGGGAGACATATTCCGGTGTCGTTGAGAGTACCGGACGGAGGTCGGTAAAATGGTGGACGCGTGAAGGGAATTAAAAAAGCACTACTGGCTCTTCAATATAGTTGGTAATGCCTGTCAAGCCGTTTTCTATTCGTATTTTCGTATGGTTGCAACCAGATGAGGGATAGTTGTACTCGCAACGCCGGATGGCTCTGCCTGATTGGTTGCGGAGGTATGAAAGGAGGGGGACATATGTGTGAAAGCTGTTCGATAGGGAGATTTTCGAACCGGAGGTTATTGTAAAGAAGTAGTGTGGATTGTTTAAAATGAAAGCCCGTCCTCCTTTTAGGAGAAACGGGCTTTCTTTTACTATGACATTATTGGATTCTTTGCTGATTATACGATTCCTTGTGCCATCATTGCTTTGGCTACTTTCATGAATCCGGCAACGTTAGCACCCTTCACATAGTTTACGTATCCGTCCGGTTCGGTACCGTATTGTACGCAAGCTTCGTGAATGTTCTTCATGATGCTCTTCAGTTTTTCGTCCACCTCTTCCGAACTCCAGCTCAGTTTGATAGAGTTTTGAGTCATTTCCAATCCTGACACAGATACACCGCCTGCATTGGCTGCTTTACCCGGAGCGTACAGGATCTTAGCATCCTGGAACACTTTGATGGCTTCAGGTGTAGAAGGCATGTTAGCACCTTCCGATACGGCTATCACCCCGTTGGCAACCAACTTGCGTGCATCGTCGCCGTTAAGTTCGTTCTGAGTGGCTGAAGGCAGTGCGATATCACCCTTTTCACCCCAGGGACGGGCTCCTTCAACATATTTACAACCATAAGTTTCGGCATATTCGCGGATACGTCCACGATAGAGGTTCTTCAACTCCATGATGTAATCCAGTTTGGCACGGTCGATTCCGTCCGGATCGTAGATGTAACCATCGGAGTCGGACATGGTAACTACTTTACCACCGAGTTCCAATACTTTTTCGGCAGTGTACTGAGCCACGTTACCCGAACCGGAGATCAGGCATACTTTACCTTTCAGGTCGGTTCCTTTGGTCTTCAGCATTTCCATCAGGAAGTAGATGTTACCGTAACCTGTAGCTTCCGGACGGATCAGTGAACCGCCGAATTCGCGTCCCTTGCCGGTGAATGTTCCGGTAAATTCGTGAGATAACTTCTTGTACATACCGAACATGAAGCCTACTTCGCGGCCACCTACACCGATGTCACCGGCCGGTACGTCGGTTTCAGGACCGATGTGGCGCCACAGTTCGAGCATGAAGGCTTGAGTGAAACGCATTACTTCGGCATTTGACTTTCCGCGTGGAGAGAAGTCCGATCCACCTTTACCGCCACCCATAGGCAATGTGGTCAGCGAGTTTTTAAATGTTTGTTCGAAAGCAAGGAATTTCAGAATACCAAGGTTTACAGAAGCATGGAAGCGGATACCCCCCTTATACGGGCCGATGGCGTTGTTGTGCTGAACACGGTAACCCATGTTGGTCTGCACGTTGCCTTTATCGTCTACCCAAGTTACACGGAACTGGTATACTCTGTCTGGAATGCAAAGACGTTCAATCAGATTGGCCTTGTCGAATTCAGGATGTTTGTTGTATTCTTCTTCAATGGTAGAAAGAACTTCTTCTACTGCCTGATGATACTCCGGTTCGTTGGGGAACCTTCTCTTCAAATCTTCTAATACCTTAGCTGCATTCATAATTCTTTTTTCTTTTTAATATGATTGTTTTTAAATTCTATCGTCTCTGTTGATGACGTTGCAAAAGTAAACATAAAAATCGAACTAGCAAGCATTTTATAAAGAAAAACGGCATAAAACATCAAAATTGATATTTTATGCCGCAAAAAAGGAATAAAAAGATATTATTTATTCTTTTTAAGTGATTTATAGACGGGAATAAACACTAATGCTGCCGAAATGATAAGCATAAGTATGGTAGGACCGTCAATACGTTCGGCGTATACCAATACTATGTAACAAAGCGCCACCCAAAGCAGAATGATACAAACTATTTGTGATTTGGATAATGGCCGTTTCATTTATTAGCTTTTTTCTTTTCTACAATAGCGTCGATCACAGCCACGGCTGTGATGTTTACGATGTCGCGTACCGAGCTTTCTATATCCGTAAAGTGGATAGGTTTGTTCAGTCCCATCTGGATCGGGCCGATGAATTCGGTATCCGGATCCATGGCTTGCAGCAGCTGATATCCTGCGTTGGCAGAACTCAGGTTGGGGAATACCAATGTATTGACATCCTTGCCGTTGAGGCGGGTGAAAGGGTACTTAGAGTCACGGAGTTCGCGGTTCATGGCGAAGTTCACCTGCATTTCACCGTCAATTGCCAGTTTGGGATATTCCTGTTGCATATAGGCCACTGCCTCGTGTACCTTCAGCGGGCTTCCTGCCTGGTCGGAACCGAAGTTGGAATAGCTCAGCATGGAGATCACCGGAGTATGATTGAAGAATCTGACAGTTTGATCGGCCAGTTTGGCTATATCTATCAAAGTGGAAGTATCCGGATGACGGTTGATCAAAGTGTCAGCCAGGAAGTAAGTTCCCTTTTTGGAGTTCAGGATGTGCATGGTTCCGAAATGTTTGTATTCCGGACGGATGCCGATAACTTCTTTCGCTACTTTGATGGTATTGCTGTATTTGGTGTACAGTCCGGTGATGAAAGCGTCTGCGTCTCCGGTTTCAACCATCATCATACCGAAGTAGTTGCGCTCGAACATCTTGTCGTTGGCCTCTTCGTATGTAGCACCTTCGCGGGCACGCTTCTGAGAGAGGATGTGTGCATAGCGCTCACGGCGTTCCGCTTCACGGTCGTGGCGGAGGTTGATGATTTCGATTCCGTCCAGGCTCAGGTCGAGTTCTTTGGCCAGTTTCTCGATGCGCTCTTCGTTACCTAATATAATAGGATGGCAGATTCCTTCCGATTTGGCTTCGACAGCAGCTTTCAACATGTTGGGGTGTCCGCCTTCGGCAAATACCACACGTTGCGGATTGCGACGGGCCGTGTCGTAGAGTTGGCGGGTCAGCTGAGATTCCTGTCCCATCAATTCGCGGAGATGTGTTTTATAATCATCCCAGTTCTCTATATTCTTACGGGCAACACCACTCTCCATAGCGGCACGGGCCACGGCGATGGATACTTCCGTGATCAGGCGGGGATCTACCGGTTTCGGAATAAAATATTCCGGACCGAAGGTGAAGTTGTTCACATGGTAGGCTTCGTTCACTACATCGGGTACGGGCTGTTTGGCCAGATTGGCAATGGCGTGTACAGCGGCAATTTTCATCTCTTCATTGATCGCTTTCGCTTGCGTGTCGAGAGCTCCGCGGAAGATATACGGGAAACCGATTACATTATTAATCTGATTGGGATAATCCGAACGTCCGGTTGCCATCAATACGTCCGGACGGGCTGCCATGGCGTCTTCGTAAGAGATTTCCGGGGTCGGGTTTGCCAGGGCAAAGACGATAGGCATCGGAGCCATGCTGCGCACCATATCCTGCGACAAAGTGTTTCCTTTGGAGAGTCCTAAGAATACGTCGGCATCTTTGATGGCTTCGGCCAGTGTGTGAATATCGGTACGGTCGGTTGCGAAATAACGCTTCTGTTCGTTCAGGTCGGTGCGTGCCTTGCTGATAACACCTTTGCTATCGAGCATGACAATGTTTTCAAGGCGTGCGCCCAATGATACATAAAGCTTCGTACACGATACGGCCGAAGCACCTGCACCGTTAACTACGATTTTTACATCTTCAATCTTTTTACCGGCTACTTGCAAGGCATTGACCAATCCCGCACTGGAGATGATGGCCGTTCCGTGCTGGTCGTCATGCATTACGGGAATGTCGAGTTCCTCTTTCAGGCGGCGTTCTATTTCAAAACATTCGGGTGCTTTGATATCTTCCAGGTTGATACCCCCGAAAGTAGGGGCGATGGCTTTGACGGCTTCGATAAATTTGTCGGGGTCTTTTTCATTGACTTCGATATCGAATACATCGATTCCTGCATAGATTTTGAAAAGCAAACCTTTACCTTCCATTACCGGTTTGCCGCTAAGAGCGCCGATATCACCCAATCCCAGAACAGCTGTACCGTTTGAGATAACAGCTACCAGATTGCCTTTGGCTGTATATTTATAAGCATCTTGTGGGTTCTTTTCTATTTCGAGGCATGGTTCTGCCACGCCGGGAGAGTAAGCGAGAGATAAGTCGGTTTGTGTACTGTAGGGTTTGGTAGGTACCACCTCAATTTTACCGGGTTTGCCCTGTGAATGATAGAGCAATGCGGCTTCTTTGGTTATTTTAGCCATGATTATGCGTTTTAATAAAGGTTATCATTTGCCCGCAAATGTAGGAATAAAAGTTCGAAATCGTAGTCTATCTGATATAAATTCTATTAAATTAATAACAAAAAGCCACAAAAAGATGAAAATGTATCCGGTTTTTTGCGCTCTTATTGCATATTTATAACAAATCGGTTGTCGATTTTGGATAATTGTGCTTGTAGCGGGCTTTTATATAATTAGGAGTCGGGGGAGGTAAAGGAAGTCCCCCGGATAACTATTTTCACTATAAATGACTATTTTCCGCCGAAAAGTTTTTGTAATATCAGAGTTAATCGTATTTTTGTGTACAATTTTGGTGTAGTGATGACAGAAGAAGAAAAGAAGCTATTAAGTACCTTTGAAGCAAGGCTGCGGCATTTAATCTATCTGCACGATGAATTAAAGCGCGAAAATGCTGAGTTAAAGCAACTTCTCGAAGATGAGAAGTCCGAACTCGAAAAGGCGAGAGCTGAATACAAAGCGTTAGAATCAAGCTACACAGACCTAAAAACAGCTACGACAATCAGCCTTAACGGCAGCGACGTAAAAGAGACGAAGCTGCGATTGTCCAAATTAGTGCGTGAAGTCGATAAATGCATCGCTTTGTTGAATGAATAACATAAAAAAGGATGTATGAACGATAAAATAAAAATAAACCTGCAAATAGCGGATTCTTATTATCCTCTCACCATTAACCGTGATGAGGAAGAGACCGTAAGAGAAGCGGCAAAGCAGGTAAATATCAGGCTCAATGCGTATCGGGAGCACTACAGGAACGTGGCTCCGGAGAAGATTATAGCTATGGTGGCATATCAGTTTTCACTGGAGAAACTACAGTTGCTGCAACGTAATGATACCCAACCGTATACGGCCAAGATAGAAGAACTTACGGAAATGCTGGAAGAGTATTTCAGGAACGAGGAATAACTGTTTCCATTTTTATAAAGAAAATCCACGCACTGCTAAAGATGCCCGAAAGAGGAAGCTCTCGGGTATTTGGCAGTGCGTTTTTATTTATATTTAAATTAAATTACAATGTTAGTAACAATAGTAGCATCCATTGCATGCTTCATCGTAGGAGGAATCTTATCGTACGTATTGTTTAAATACGGACTAAAGGCCAAATATGATAATGTCCTGAAAGAAGCAGAGACAGAAGCGGAAGTGATTAAGAAAAACAAACTGCTGGAAGTAAAAGAGAAGTTTCTCAATAAGAAAGCAGATTTGGAGAAAGAGGTAGCTCTACGTAACCAAAAGATCCAACAGGCCGAAAATAAGTTGAAGCAACGTGAAATGGTGCTTAGCCAGCGCCAGGAAGAGATTCAGCGTAAAAGAGCCGAGGCTGATGCGGTCAGAGAAAATCTGGAAGCTCAATTGGGTATTGTAGACAAGAAGAAAGAAGAACTGGACAAACTCCAGCATCAGGAGATTGAGAAGCTGGAAGCACTTTCCGGTTTGTCGGCCGATGAAGCCAAAGAACGTCTGGTAGAGTCACTGAAAGAAGAAGCGAAAACCCAGGCACAGTCTTATATCAATGATATCATGGATGATGCCAAGTTGACCGCAAGTAAAGAGGCTAAACGCATCGTGATACAGTCTATACAGCGTGTGGCTACAGAAACAGCTATTGAAAACTCAGTAACTGTATTCCACATTGAATCGGACGAAATCAAGGGACGCATCATCGGACGCGAAGGCCGCAATATCCGTGCTCTCGAAGCTGCTACCGGTGTTGAAATCGTAGTAGACGATACCCCCGAGGCTATCGTTCTTTCTGCGTTCGACCCTGTTCGCCGTGAAATAGCCCGTCTAGCATTGCACCAGTTGGTTACTGACGGACGTATCCACCCGGCACGCATCGAAGAGGTGGTTGCCAAAGTGCGTAAGCAAGTGGAAGAAGAGATTATCGAGACAGGTAAACGCACCACTATCGACCTTGGTATACACGGATTACATCCGGAGTTGATTCGTATCATCGGTAAAATGAAATATCGTTCGTCTTACGGACAGAACCTGTTGCAACATGCTCGCGAAACGGCTAATCTTTGTGCTGTGATGGCATCCGAACTGGGACTGAATCCGAAAAAGGCAAAACGTGCCGGATTGCTGCACGATATTGGTAAGGTGCCCGATGAAGAACCGGAATTGCCACATGCTTTGTTAGGTATGAAGCTTGCTGAGAAGTTTAAGGAAAAACCGGATATTTGCAACGCTATCGGTGCTCACCATGATGAAATAGAAATGACCAGTCTGCTTGCACCTATCGTACAGGTGTGTGATGCTATTTCAGGAGCACGTCCGGGTGCACGCCGTGAAATTGTTGAAGCTTATATCAAGCGTCTGAACGATCTGGAACAATTGGCTATGTCTTATCCGGGTGTGACCAAGACTTATGCCATTCAGGCAGGACGTGAACTTCGCGTCATTGTCGGAGCGGATAAGATAGACGATAAGCAGACGGAGAATCTGTCGGGTGAAATTGCGAAGAAGATTCAGGATGAGATGACCTACCCGGGACAGGTGAAGATAACCGTTATCCGCGAAACACGTGCGGTGAGCTTTGCAAAGTAAAGATTGAAAAAGAAAATGTTTAGGATAAGGGCGAAGCAATTCGCCCTTTTTTAATTCTCCGTTCAACAGTTGTTTTAATATGGATAAAATATGAAGAATTACTTATTTGAGATTTGTGCCAACTCTGTAGAGAGTTGCATTGCTGCACAGGAAGGTGGAGCAAACCGTGTGGAACTTTGTGCCGGTATCCCCGAAGGCGGAACTACTCCGTCGTATGGCGAGATAGCAATGGCACGTGAGGTACTGACGACCACCCGGCTGCATGTCATCATACGTCCGCGCGGCGGCGATTTTCTTTATTCTCCTGTCGAGGTAAAGACCATGCTGAAGGATATAGAAATGGCTCGTCAACTTGGAGCCGACGGGGTGGTGTTTGGCTGCCTGACTACAAATGGCGGGATAGACGTACCGGTGATGAAACAATTGATGGAGGCCTCGAAAGGCTTATCTGTCACTTTCCATCGGGCATTTGATGTCTGCCGTGATGCGTCTGAAGCTTTGGAACAGATAATTGATCTGGGATGCGACCGTATCCTGACTTCGGGGCAACAGGCAACGGCGGAACTTGGAATACCTTTGTTGAAGGAACTCCGTGAAAGGGCGAACGGTAGAATTACTCTCCTTGCAGGTTGTGGGGTGAACGAAAAGAATATCTGCCGGATTGCAAAAGAGACCGGTATTCAGGAATTCCATTTCTCGGCTCGTGAAAGCATTAAGAGCGGAATGGAGTATAAGAATGAGGCGGTATCCATGGGAGGAACTGTCCACATCAGTGAGTATGAGCGGAACGTGACGACAGTGAAACGCGTGAAAGATACGATTGAGAGTATTACTTCTTCTCTTTAAAAGAGTATTTGAGCCGGTTCGAATGGGTGTCGGCCGTTTTTTCGAAACAAACCATCCCTGCAAACTGTTAGTTAGCGAAAAGTATTCACCCGATTAAAATGCTTTAGCTATGATAAAATTGAGATTCAGCTTGTTGATGGCTTTGTTGGTAGTGGCTGTGTCGGTTTTTGCGGATAATGCACCTGCCAAAGTGCAGACAGCCCTGAAAAAAATGTATCCCAAGGCTGATGGAATCGCCTGGTCGCAGGACGGTGGTTACTATTGTGCCGATTTTATGATGAATGGTTATGAAAAGAATGTCTGGTTCAATGCACAGGGACAATGGCAGATGACGCAGACAGAGTGGGGAGATACCGATGAACTTTCTGCCACGGTATATAATGCGTATGCTTCCGGACCCTATTCCGGCTGGCAGGTAGAGGACGTCACTTACGTAGAATTTCCGAAATGGCAACCGATTATTGTCATTAAGGTGGGACAGCAAAATGTAGACATCCAGTATCAACTGTTCTATAGTCCGAATGGGACATTGCTGCGTACTCGCAATGTGAGCTATATGGATGATATATTGGGCCCCGGTACTTTTTTGTAGCTTTCTTCATATTATGGATTTACGGGTGGATGGAAGGAATCCGAATATCTTTCCATTCACCCGTAAATGCTTGTTCTTTATCCCATAAACCAAACGGCTTTTCGTGGCATCAGCTTATAAATTAGTGCAGTAAATGCCCAACTGCAAAGGAATATGCAGATAGCCATCAGTGGAACCTGCAAAGGGATGGGCAATGACGAAGGTCCTATTAAAAGGAAGAAGGGACCTACGACAAAATAGTGTACCATATAGATGCCGAAACCACACTGGGTCATATTGGCCAATACTTTAATGACAGTAGAGTTGGTGATGACAACCTTTTGTAATAGTAAGAAGGTAGCCAAAGTCATTAGTAGCACATTGGGGCTGCAGAAGGTAAAGAAGAGTTCCATCTCTGTTTCCGTCGCATTGGGATTTGACGCTGTGGTGCTGAACCCTGTATAAGTGATATAATATCCGACGGCAAACATGAGTATGCAGAGTATGAATGTTTTCATAAGGCTCCAGTCATTTCCTTTTTTGACATAATGCCCCAGTAATAAATAGCCGTTGAATCCGGCAAAGTAATAGAAGAGCCCGAATTCATTCCACGTGTCCGTGCCGAATACATATCCGCTTCTTTCGAACAAACAATTGGCAACATACTCTTTCAAATAAGGGATGAAGAGTGAGATAATCCATATCAGGAGAAAAGCTCGTTTGGTCTTTCGGTCGGCATTTTCTATCCATGCCGAGAAGAATGGCATGTAGAGATACAGACCGATAAGTAGATAGATATACCACATGTGGTTCTCTTTATGGCTGAAGTTGAATGGAATCATTGCCACATCTTTAAGAGAGTCTATCAGGCTTTGTGATTCCTGCCCTTGTGTATAGCAAAAGAAGTCACCGATGATCTCTTTCGGTAGTCCGAGTACGCCTGTAACCCAAGGAAACATGCTATACAACACCGACCATATAAGAAAAGGGAACAAAACACGGTAAATGCGCTTTTTGTAGAATTTACCCAGTGGTTGTTTTTTTACGGGGAGCAGAAGCAGTCCCGTCATCATAACAAACAGAGGTACCGACGGACGGAGCAGTGAACCATAGATCGCTGCCCAATGCGTGTATTCCGGAATAGCCCGCATTGTGGGCGAAATGTAAAAAGGGTCGATACAATGAACGCCTATGACCATTATCATTGCAACACAGCGGATGACGTCGAGCCAGACGATACGATTGTCGGAGATAGAGTTTTGAATCATGATATTTGTGCTTTAAGTTTCGGGCAAAGATAGGATGAAAAGGAGCCGGGTATATGTAGATTCTGACCAATTAAAGATAATATCTGGTCAATTTGGCTTTAATTGATTACTTTTGCAGCGATATAAATGTATGAAATTCAAAAAAAGTAATCATGTTAAAGATATTGGTGACTTATGCCGTACAAGGCGAATTTACAGAAATCAAGTGGCCCGACGTGGAGGTATATTATGTGCGGACCGGTATTGGAAAAGTGAAATCGGCTTTTCATTTGTCCGAGGCTATCCAGCAAGTGAAGCCCGATATTGTGATCAATCAGGGAACAGCCGGAACTATTAATCATCAGGTAGGGGACGTTTTTGTCTGCCGTCATTTTGTCGATCGGGATATGCATAAGATGACCGGATTGGGAATGGAATACCGTATTGACTCGTCGGAATTGCTTGCTGCCAGGGGCTTTTGCCAACACTGGACCGAATCGGCAACCTGCAATACCGGTGATAGCTTCCTGACCGAGCTGACGGATATTGAGGGAGATGTGGTTGATATGGAGGCTTATGCGCAGGCTTTTGTATGCAGAGCCAAGGAAATTCCTTTTATTTCGGTTAAGTATGTTTCGGATGTGATTGGACAGAATTCTGTGAAGCACTGGGAAGACCGTTTGGAAGATGCCCGTGCAGGCTTATCTCACTTTTTCAATGTTTTAAAAGAAAGTATATGATAAGTTACGCCTGCGGCTATCAGGAAGAGGAGTATCTTGACCCAGACCAACGGGATCAGGAAGAAAATGCAATAAAGCATTGTGCCCCACATGAGCAGCAGTGAGATGATTTTGGCGCGTAACGGGATCGCTTTATTTTCCCGAAAGTTGCGTATATAAGTACCAAAGTATTTGTGATTCAGAAGCCACTGGTATAACCGGGGAGATCCCTTGAAATAGAGGGCGGCAGTGAGTAGCAGAAACGGGGTAGTGGGCAATAATGGCAGAAAAATGCCAAGAATGCCGAGCCCCAGCGAAATGGTACCTAATATAATACAGATAGTTTTCATTCGGCAAAAATAGGAAAAATAACTTTTCTCGCTGAATGAAAACTATCTTTTGTATTATCTTTGTGCCCGCACCGAGGTGACATTAGGTGCAGTAACCATTAATAATATCTACAACAATGTTTACAGTAATCAAAAGAATGGAGATATCGGCTGCACATAAGCTGATTCTTCCGTACCGGAGCAAATGCGCCAGTCTTCATGGTCACAACTGGATTATCACTGTCTACTGCCGTTCTGAGCGGCTCAATGCAGATGGAATGGTAGTGGATTTCACCCAGATTAAGCAGGCTGTTAAGGAGAAACTGGATCACAGGAATCTGAATGAGGTACTTCCTTTTAATCCCACGGCAGAAAATATTGCCCGTTGGGTATGCAAGCAAATACCTCAATGTTATAAGGTCGAAGTGCAGGAATCGGAAGCAAATACGGTGATTTATGAGAAAGATTAACGAAATTTTTTATAGTTTACAGGGAGAGGGGTATCATACGGGTACCCCTGCTGTTTTTATACGTTTCTCGGGCTGTAATCTGAAATGTGACTTCTGTGATACCCGACACGAAGAGGGTGAAATGATGACAGACGAAGATATTGTCAATGAAATCGGGAAGTATCCGGCTGTCATGGTGATTCTTACCGGAGGAGAGCCTTCTTTGTGGATTGACGATGCTTTTATAGACCTTTTGCACCGTGCAGGCAAGTATGTATGTATCGAAACCAATGGTACGAAACCCTTGCCCGTTGCTATCGATTGGGTGACCTGCTCTCCCAAGCAGGGTGTCAATTTAGCTTTAAACCGGATGGATGAAGTTAAAGTTGTTTACGAAGGACAAAATATTGACGTTTATGAACAACTTCCCGCCGAACATTTTTTCCTTCAGCCTTGTTCTTGTAATAACACCGCAGAAACGGTGGATTGCGTGATGCGACATCCTAAATGGAGACTTAGCCTGCAAACGCACAAACTGATAAATATTCTATGAGCTGTGGGATCTGATTCGGGCTATATGTGATAAGCTGCAAGATATAGGCAGCCGTATTGTGTCTTGTGTGTTATTGATCGTTTGTGACTCGTAGCTTGTGACTCGTGACTTGTAACTAATTAATGATATATTATGAAAGTAGGTTTATTTATCCCCTGTTATATCAATGCCATTTATCCGCAGGTAGGGGTGGCATCATATAAATTACTGAAGAACTTAGGGGTGGATGTTGATTATCCTCTTGACCAGACCTGTTGCGGACAGCCCATGGCGAACGCCGGTTTTCAAGATGAATCTTTAAAAATGGCTATTCGTTTCGATGATTTATTCCGGAAGTACGATTACATTGTCGGTCCCTCTGCCAGTTGTGTGGCTTTTGTGAAAGAGAATCATCCCGGCATTCTGGCCAAAGAAGGCCATCAGTGCCAAAGCGCAGGTAAGATATATGACCTTTGCGCTTTCATTCACGATGTGATAAAACCTACGAAAATTCCTGCCCGCTTTCCCCATAAAGTCAGCATCCATAACAGTTGTCACGGTGTACGTGAACTTTTCCTGTCAGCTCCGAGCGAACTGAATATACCTTATTTTAATAAATTGCGTGATTTACTTCAGATGGTCGAAGGAATTGAAGTTTTTGAGCCCTCCCATGTGGACGAATGTTGTGGTTTCGGAGGTATGTTTGCAGTCGAGGAGCAGGCTGTTTCAGTCTGTATGGGACGCGATAAGATACGGCATCACATGGAGACCGGTGCCGAATACATCACCGGAGCGGATAGCTCCTGCCTGATGCATATGCAGGGTATCATCGAACGTGAGCACCTGCCTATCCGAATGATTCATGTTGTAGAAATATTAGCATCACAATTATGAGTACCAAGCATGCAAAAGCTGCCGAAAAATTCCTGGAAAATCCGGTGATGGCAGCATGGCACAACGAGACCCTTTGGATGGTTCGTGCCAAGAGAGACAAGATGAGCAAGGAAGTACCCGAGTGGGAAGAATTGCGTGATAAGGCATGTGCGTTGAAACTTTACTCCAACAGCCACCTTGAGGAACTCTTGCTGGAGTTTGAGAAGAATGCCACAGCCAATGGAGCCATCGTTCACTGGGCAAAAGATGCGGAAGAGTATCGTGCCATCGTTTATGAAATATTGAGCAGTCACGGAGTAAAGCATTTTGTGAAAAGCAAATCGATGTTGGCAGAAGAGTGCGAACTGAACCCGTTTCTGATAGAGAAAGGAATCGATGTGGTGGAATCCGATCTCGGTGAGCGTATCCTGCAATTGATGAATCTGGCACCGAGTCATATTGTACTTCCGGCTATCCACATCAAGCGTGAGCAGGTAGGAGAACTTTTTGAGAAAGAAATGGGAACGGAGAAAGGGAATTTTGATCCCACTTATCTGACCCATGCCGCCCGAAAGAACTTACGAAATATCTTTCTGAATGCAGAAGCCGCTATGACGGGAGCCAACTTTGCTGTGGCGTCTACCGGAGATATTGTGGTTTGTACCAATGAAGGAAATGCCGATATGGGTACATCGTGCCCGACACTGAATATTGCTGCTTTCGGCATGGAAAAGATTGTACCGGACATGGAGGCTCTGGGAGTGTTTACCCGTCTGTTGGCACGTTCGGCAACGGGACAGCCGATCACTACTTATACCTCTCAATACCGGAATCCCCGTGAAGGAGGTGAATATCATATTATTATTGTAGATAATGGACGGAGTGCCCTGCTGGCCCATCCCGACCATATCAAGACTTTGAACTGTATCCGATGTGGTGCCTGCATGAATACGTGTCCGGTGTATCGTCGGAGTGGAGGATATTCTTACACTTACTTTATTCCCGGACCTATCGGTATCAATCTGGGAATGGCACATGATCCGGAAAAGTATTACGATAATCTGTCAGCCTGTTCTCTCTGTATGTCTTGTTCGGATGTTTGTCCGGCAAAGGTGGACTTGGCCGAACAGATTTATAAATGGAGGCAGGATCTGGATAAGATTGGAAAAGCTAATACGGGTAAGAAAATAATGTCCGGTGGCATGAAGGTGTTGATGGATCATCCTACGCTTTTCAATGCGGCGCTTTGGGCTGCTCCGGTAGTTAACCATTTGCCACGTTTTATGAAGTATAACGATTTGGATGCGTGGGGAAAAGGACGAGAACTTCCTAAATTCGCGGGCGAATCGTTTAACGAGATGTGGAAGAAAAATAAAGTGCAGGGAAAGGAGGAAAACAAATGAGTAGTAAAGAAGACATATTAGCGAGTATCCGTAAAAATACGAAGAACCGCTACGAATATCCCGATTGGCAGATCAATGCAACTGTTTATCCGGACGTGGTTGCCAAATTCTGTGAAATGAGTTTTGCCGTCGGTGGTGAGGCTATTGTGCTCGGTGAGGGAGAAGATATCAATGCTGTCATTCGCCGTACTTACCCTGATGCCGGCAGCATTGCTTCCGATTTGGAGGAAATCACGTGTGCTACGTTCAATCCTGATTTGTTAGGTCGTGCGCAGGATCTGAACGGAACCGATATAGCCGTTGTCAAAGGTGAAATCGGAGTAGCCGAGAATGCGGCTGTCTGGATTCCTCAGACAGTGAAATACAAGGCACTCTATTTTATTGCCGAGAAGCTGGTGATTGTTCTGGACAAAAATCGTATTGTGAGCAATATGCATCAGGCTTACGAACGGATAAAAGATGAAAAATATAAATTCGGTACATTTATCTCGGGACCCTCAAAGACTGCCGACATTGAACAGGCATTGGTGATGGGAGCTCATGGAGCGAGAGATGTATTGGTAATATTAAAGTAACGAAGCAGTGTCAGAGGAGATGCGACTGCGGGTTGCTTGGATGAATATTGGTTTTGATTGATATAAGTGTATGTTTGCAAATAAAGTAAAGAAGGTGGCGGCCATTCACGATCTTTCCGGTATGGGAAGGGTCTCTCTGACGGTCGTCATTCCCATTCTGTCATCGATGGGGTTTCAGGTATGTCCGTTGCCTACGGCTATCCTGTCTAACCACACGCAGTATCCTGATTTTACTTTTCTTGATCTGACGGACGAGATGCCTCGTATCATTGCTGAGTGGAAACGGTTGGAAGTGGAGTTTGATGCTATTTATACCGGTTATCTGGGATCGCCCCGACAGATTCAGATTGTATCTGATTTTATTCGTGATTTTCGCAGAAAAGATAGTCTGACTGTAATAGATCCCGTTTTGGGAGACAATGGTAAGCTCTATTCCAATTTCAATGAATCGATGGTGGTGGAAATGCAGCATTTAGTCACACATGCCGATGTGATCACCCCCAATCTGACGGAACTTTTCTATCTGCTCGACCGGCCGTATAAAGAGAGTAATACCGATCAGGAACTAAAAGAGTATTTGCGTTGTTTGTCGGACAAAGGGCCGGAAGTGGTCATTATCACCAGTGTACCGGTGTTGGACGAACCCCACAAAACTTCTGTTTATGCTTACAATCGGACAGGAAACCGTTACTGGAAAATCACATGTCCCTATTTGCCCGCCCATTATCCGGGTACGGGAGATACGTTTACGAGTGTCATTACCGGAGCTTTATTGCAGGGAGACAGTCTTCCCATTGCTCTGGACCGTGCTACGCAGTTTATTTTGCAGGGCATTCGTGCTACTTTCGGTTACGAGTACGACAATCGTGAGGGTATTCTGTTGGAGAAGGTACTTCACAATCTCGATATGCCCATCCAGAGCAGCAGCTACGAGTTGATTTAAGTAGTGACTCTGAATTTTGTTCCGGAAGTCGGTTGCTTATATTTATTGTCCCTATCATTCGTTGCCGGACAGGAGGAGGCCAGTCAATAGATGATAAGAGGCAAATAAACTGTAATGGTAAGTCCACATTCCTCCATAAATGGGAAAAGCACTGCTCCCCTGATTGGAAACAGTGCTTTTCGCCCTTTAAACGTGCACTTTTATTTTACTTCTTCCCCTTTTTCGTTCAATACCACAGTCACGTCTGTTCCGTCTTTCTGAGTAACGACTACTTTGTAAAGTTTACCTTCTTCTTTAGTTGTTACCGATGCTTCCTTGATGGTTGATTCAGGATAAGCTTTTCCGAGAGCTTCGGTTACTGCTGCGGGCAGATCCTTTACTTCAATCTTTGTATACTCGTCTTGCGGAGCTTGTGCGGTTGCTACCACTGCGTTAGCGTTTTCTGCGTTCTGTGCGAATGCTACTGAGCTACCTAATCCCATAACCAATGCTACTGCTACTAATACCTTTTTCATAATTGTAAGTTTTAAGTTAATAAATGAAGTTTGTTTTTCTGTAAGCCACTTGCTTACGATAATAATATTGCAAGCCTCGTGCCAGAACGAAGGTGGATGTGCTATAGTGTTAGTATATAGCTGTTTATGAACGATGACCTAAAGTTCAAACTGTGGAAAACGGGACTTTGGAGTGTGGATACCGTGGAAAACTTCCACAATCTCAGAGACTTTTGGCAGTTTCTGCAAGCCGTATGAATTCTCTTTTGTATCCTTTTTCATCATTTTCTAATCCGGTTTTTGCCAAAGAGATCACTTTGTCATAAGTGGCGTTTCCTTTGAATTCCGAGTCTCTCAGTAGTTGTCCGAACATGGCTACTGCGGCTGCAAAGCGGAAATCGGCAGAGACCCGGTTGCTTTTATGGTCAATCAACGGCAATTCTATCTTCTTGCTGGTGTTACTGTCCGGAGCTTTGTAACGTAGCTTAATGGTTAATAACTCGTCAGATTCATTGAGAGGCGTAGATGGTTTTTGTTTTTTCTGATATTTGAGATCGTCTATTTTTCCTGCAAAATCACTCTTTACTCCCGTGGGAATTACTTCATAGAAAGCTGTCACTGTATGTCCGGCTCCCATTTCTCCGGCATCTTTTGTATCGTTATTAAAATCCTCGTCTGCAAGCAAACGGCTCTCGTAACCTATCAGTCGGTAGGCCTGCACTTGTGCCGGATTGAACTCTACCTGTAACTTTACGTCTTTGGCAACAGTGTGTAAAGTTGCTCCGAATTCGTTTACCAATACCCGGTTGGCTTCTTGTAAGTTATCGATGTAGGCATGGTTTCCGTTGCCTTTTTCGGCGAGAGTCTGCATCTTGCTGTCTTTGTAGTTGCCCATTCCATATCCCAATACGGTGAGGAATATACCGCTTTTACGCTTTTGTTCAATCAGCTTTTCAAGTTCCTTGTCCGATGATACGCCCACATTGAAATCACCATCGGTGCAGAGTATGATACGATTGTTGCCTCCTGATATAAAGTTCTTTTGGGCTATTTTATAAGCCAGCATGATCCCTTCACCTCCTGCGGTAGAACCACTTGCTTCCAGCTCGTCAATGGCTTCACGTATCTTTTGTTTGTCGCTTCCCGGAGTTGCTTCCAGTTTCACACCGGCATTGCCTGCATAAGTCACGATAGTTACTTTATCTTTATCACGTAAGTTGTTTACCAATAGTTTAAGAGAGGATTTCACTAAATCCAACCGGTTCGCTCCCCACATAGAGCCAGAGACGTCGATCAGAAAGACAAGATTGGATGCAGGCAGATTGTCCGTCGGGATTTCTTTAGCCTTCAGTCCGATACGGATAAGACGGTGATCTGCGTTCCAAGGGCAGGTTCCGGCTTCCATCGTAATCTTCACAGGATCACTTCCCGTCGGTTTCGGATAATCATAGGAAAAGTAGTTCACTAATTCTTCCGTACGGATTGCATCGACTGGAGGCAGTTTACCTTTATTGATAAAACGACGCATATTGCTGTAAGAAGCGGCATCCACGTCAATAGAAAAAGTAGAAAGTGGAGCATCCGACACATTCTTGAAACCATTTTCCTGAATCTCGCCATATTCTTCCGCATTTACAGCATTATACATGATTCCCGATGCGGGACATACTGCCATATAAGCAGTAGACATTGATTTAGTGGCCCTTAGTTCGTGTCCGTATCCTACAACCACACATTCTTCCAATACAAGTTCGTCAGCTTTCATCTTCACATCCAGTGTGGACGATTTTACCACCCTTTTCTCTTGCTTATAGCCGATATACTGAAACAACAACGTCTCTCCTTTCTTAGACTGAATCGTGTATTGACCGTTCATGTTCGTCACCGTACCTTTCGTAGTACCCTTTATCTGTACCGAACAGCCGACAAGCGGAGTTCCATCTTTTGCATCTGTTACAGTACCCGACACAGTAATAGCTTGTGCACTCACTGTAGCCAAAGAGATAACTGCCATTAGCAGTGCGAGCACCATCGCTCTGAATTGATTTGTTTTCATAACTTCATTATTTTAAAATGTTACTATTAGTTCGCTTTTACTATAGAGATGCAGATTCCACACAGATTCCATAAACAACCCAAACTTTTTTTATTTTGCTGCAAAAGAGGTTCATTTCAAAATTCTCACTCATTCCTTTGCAACTCATCAGATGATGTGTATATTTGCGAATCATAAACATATCACAAATATGAAAAATGAAGTTGATGGAAGGCGGGAAATAGCCTCACGAAACACGGCCTGGGCTAATATCATTGCCCGTAAACTTACTCATTGGGGTGTCACACCCAACCAAATTTCCATGATGAGTGTATTCTTCGCTATGGTGGGATGTCTCCTGCTGATTGGCACAGTCATTTATCCCGGCTTCAATAAATATGTAGCCTATATTCTGTTTATCGTTTGTATGCAGTCGCGATTACTCTGCAATCTGTTCGACGGGATGGTAGCCATTGAAGGAGGAAAGAAAAGTGCCAATGGAGATCTTTATAACGATATGCCCGACCGCTTTGCCGATGCTCTGTTCATCATTCCCGTGGGGTATGTAGCTGGTGGATTCGGCATTGAATTGGGATGGCTGGCTGCTCTTCTCGCTGTTATGACTGCCTATTTCCGCTGGATAGGGGCATACAAGACACACCAGCATTTCTTTAACGGCCCGATGGCCAAGCAGCACCGTATGGCATTATTGACTCTTACCTTCGTGGTCGCCACTTGCACTATTTATTCAGGATACGACCGGATGGTATGTTTCATAGCTCTAATCATTATCAACATCGGTCTTATCGCAACACTGATACACCGCTTGTACCTCATATCACACACTACAAACACTGAAATAAAATGAAAGACCTACTGGATAAAATATTCCCCACATTAAGCGATGAACTGATTATTGTCATCTCGCTTATCATCGGACTACTTGTTACGGCAAGCCTTATTCTCTTTCTCGTAAAGAAGATATTTCCGAAAACAAATATCAGCGAACTCGCTGCACGCACACGCTCATGGTGGATCATGGCGGGCATGTTTATCGGTGCCGTATTTATCAGCTATAACATCTCTTATTTCTTCCTTGCATTTCTCTCTTTTATCGCCTTCAGAGAACTTTATTCGGTACTGGGATTCAGAGAAGCGGATCGCGGAGCATTGTTCTGGGGCATACTAGCCATTCCCATTCAATATTACCTTGCCTACCTGGCCTGGTATGGAGCCTTTATCATATTCATTCCGGTAGTCATGTTCCTTGTATTGCCTTTACGACTGGTTTTAAAGGGAGACACGCATGGAATTACCAAGTCGATGGCCCTGTTGCAATGGATTCTGATGCTTTCGGTATTCGGTATCAGTCACCTTGCTTATCTCCTGTCGCTTCCCGAACTACCGGGATTCAGTTCAGGAGGACGAGGTCTGCTGTTGTTCCTTGTATTCCTTACCGAAATAAATGATGTCATGCAGTTCATTTGGGGTAAACTCTTGGGACGGCATAAGATACTTCCGAAAATAAGTCCGAACAAAACATGGGAAGGTTTTCTGGGTGGTGTAATCAGTACCACTGTGATTGGTTACTTTCTCGGTTTCCTGACTCCCCTCTCCGCTCCTAATGTCATCCTGGTAAGTGCCCTTATCGCAATTGCCGGATTCTCGGGAGATGTAGTCATCTCCGCGATCAAGAGAGACAAAGGAATCAAAGATATGGGAAACAGTATTCCCGGTCATGGAGGGGTGTTCGACCGGATCGACTCTCTGGCCTACACTGCCCCCGTATTTTTTCATTTAGTTTATTATATTGCTTATTAAGAGGAAAAGATGGAAAAAAGATTCATGCAATCTGTTGCCATGCGGATTATATATAAAGGTGTTTTCCACTGGTTCCTGAAATTAATCGTAGGGGTTCAGTTCACCGATTGCCAGTTCCTCAAAAAGGAGAAGCAGTTTATCATCCTTGCCAATCATAACAGCCACTTGGATACCCTCAGTTTGCTATCTTCTTTGCCCGGTAACCTTTTATGGAAAGTCAAACCTGTAGCGGCAGAAGATTATTTCGGGAAAACTCGCTTTCAGGCTTCGATAAGTAACTTTTTCATCAATACTCTTTTAATCAGGAGAAAAGGGGAAAAAGATTCGGAACATGATCCGATTCGCAAGATGCTCGAAGCCATTGATGCCGGATATTCACTGATTCTTTTTCCGGAAGGAACCAGAGGAAAGTCGGAACAAATGGGAAAAATAAAATCCGGTATAGCCCGTATCCTGTCTCTGCGACCTGAAGTGAAATATATTCCCGTGTTCATGACCGGCATGGGACGTTCACTGCCTAAAGGCAAAATGATACTGCTACCCTACAAAGCATCCGTCTATTACGGTATACCCACATTGGTAAAGAGTACAGATACACATGAAATATTAGACCAGATTACAGGTGATTTTGAAGTAATGAAAGAAAAATATCAAGTCGTTATCGACGAAGAAGAGGAATAGATGTTGTTTTTCAAAAGAAACATATCGAGACTATCGGACGAGGAATTACTGATACACTATACGAAGTCTGGCGATACGGAATATTTCGGCGAATTATATAACCGATATATACCGTTACTGTATGGACTTTGCCTGAAATACCTGCATGATGAAGACCGGGCACAGGAAGCAGTCATGCAACTATTTGAAGATTTACTACCTAAGTTGGGAAATTATGAGATAAAAGTGTTCAAGCCATGGCTCTACCGGGTAGCGAAGAATCATTGCCTGCAACTTTTACGGAAGGAAAATAAAGAAATTCCGTTAGATTATACGGTTAATATTGTGGAATCTGACGAATTTCTGCATCTGTTATGTGAAGAGGAAAGTTCGGAGGAACAACTGAAGGCATTACATCACTGTCTCGAAAAGTTGCCCGAAGAACAACGGACCAGGCGTGATCCTTTTTTGGCCGATGCGTTGGAAGGGTATAGCCGGGTGGAGAGTGGAGCCGATGAGCAAATAGAGTTGTTGCGTCGCCGGGTGAATATGCGCGTAACGCAAAAACGCAGGCATACCATTGTCTGGAGTGTGGCTGCCAGCCTTCTGATCGGAGTTTGTATCGGTTCTTATTTCCTGCTTCAGGAGAATACTTTACCGGATGAAGCACGGATAGCGATGGAAGAAGTATCTCAGTTGGAACCTTTGTCTGTACAAAAGGAAGAAAAGAAAGAGGATTTGGTGGCGACGGTGAGAAAAGATTCCGCAACTATTCAGAAGGGATTGATAACCGGGAATAGAGAGAAAAAAGTTGTTGTATCTCCCCACACAGAGGTGCCTCAGGCCATGACACAGGAATGGATTGATGAGGCATTGGAAACCACTATTGCCGAAGAACCTTTGGCTGCTACCACAAGTTCGGCTATGAAATCTATTCCGGCTAATGACAGCAGCCTTACTGCTCAGGTAGCGGTTGGGGGTAAAGTACATGGCAGAGTGACAGACTCCAGCGGTTATCCTATTGTCGGTGCTACCGTTAAGCTGAAAGGGACTAATCAGGGAACTATCTCCGACGTAAATGGTAATTTTGTATTGAAGACAGGTGGAAATCGGGAACTTGCAGTCGATTATATTGGTTATGAATCCGTTACACTTCCGGCTGATACGACTAAAAGCTTATTAATAGCGATGAACGAAGATCAAGCTACGCTTGATGAGGTGGTAGTGGTAGGGTATGGTTCGCAGTCGAAAGGGAGTATAACGGGAGCTGTAGCGAGTCTGAAAATGTCCGGTACTCCCCAACCTACCATAGGTAGAAAGGCATTTCGGAAGTATCTGAAAGAGAGTCTGGTTCATCCGTCTGATAAAGACTGTGCGCGTGCCAAGGGAAAAGTTATTCTTACTTTTCGGGTAGATAAGGAAGGACGTCCACAAGACATTACTGTTAAAAAGGGACTTTGTGCTTCGGCTGATGAGGAAGCCATTCGCTTGATCGAGGAAGGACCTGACTGGACAATGGGTGAGGAACCGGTAGAAATCAGTATCCGTTTTTGATTAATGAAAAATCCCGCCTAAGTCATGTGACCTAAGCGGGATTTTTTCTGCACGGGAGGAGAGGCTCGAACTCCCGACACCCGGTTTTGGAGACCGGTGCTCTACCAACTGAGCTACTCCCGTGTCTTTATATACTACACCACTGGTGTTGAAAAACTTCTTAACGGGTAGTCCGCTTAGTGGAATCCAGGCTTTCAATTCTTCTACTGTGGGATTATCGTCCACAATAAGGCGGTTAGTATACTCAATGTTGTTTTCTGTCAGCCACTTTTTAGCTTTCTGGCAAGTGCTGCATGCGGGATATTGCAAAAAGAGAGTTTTCATATTTATTCTATATTAAGCATTTGTAAATCCTGATACATGGTGCGGTATGCTGCCGCTTTTTTGTCGAGTGCCAACGGATAGGCTCGTGAAGAAGAAGGCATGCGGTATAAGCGCACCGGGCGTCCATCAAAGACGAACTCAGAGAAATCGCCCACCTTGGGTTCTTCCACTTCGAATTGTGCCCGGAGTGTATCTGTTGCCTTTTGCCCTGTTGTGACGATGGCTTTGCATTCCGGGAGTTGTCCGAGAAGTCGGCTTATATCAGTGGGCTGCACCACTTCCAGGAACTTGTCTGAGGCATTGTCCTGTAGGCGTCGGATGGCCGAAGCGGTATCGAATAAAGCTATTCCTTTATCGTTGAGAAAGCTGATAATGCGTTCGCGGCAGAAAGCTTTCCGGGTTTCGTTAAGGAAGTAGTCTTTGTTGTTAAAGAACAGCAATCCCACGATTCTCCACATATCATTGTTCAGGTTCGGATAGTAAAAATCCATCGACCATCGTTTCTTTTGAGGTGGAAAACTTCCCAGCATCAGCAATCGGGCATTGGCGGGGAGAAAGGGCTCTAACGGATGATTTTCTATTTCTATGTCCATTGTTTACTATTTGATCGGGAGCAAAAATAGTGATAATATCTATTTGATAGAAACGTACTCCCACGATTTTTAATTACTTTTGCGCCTTAATAAAAAAACATTCAACATGAGAAGGACTGCTATTGCTCTTTTTTGCCTGTTTTTGTTATCTGTTGGCATCGGATTAAGGGCACAAAACATTCAGTTGCACTATGATTTCGGACGTTCTTTGTATGATAAAGATTTAAAGGACCGTCCTGTATTAACCTCTACCGTAGAGAAGTTTCATCCTGATAAGTGGGGTAGTACTTATTTCTTTGTGGACATGGACTATACTTCTGACGGAGTAGCGGCTGCTTATTGGGAAATAGCCCGTGAATTGAAATTCTGGAAGAATCCGTTCTCGGTACATGTGGAGTATAATGGAGGTCTTGCCAAAGGTTTTTCTTATCAGAACGCTTATTTGGGGGGAGTTACCTATACTTATAATAATACTGCTTTCTCGCGTGGCTTTTCATTGTCGGCCATGTATAAGTATATTCAGAAACACCATTCTCCCAATAACTTTCAGCTGACCGGAACCTGGTATATGAATTTCAGCAATAACTTGCTCACTTTTTCCGGCTTTGCTGACTGGTGGCGTGAGGAGACTGCTTATGGGAAGACTATTTTTCTTACCGAGCCCCAGTTTTGGGTGAATCTGAACCGTATAAAAGGTATCAGTGATAAATTTAAGTTGAGTGTGGGCTCAGAAGTTGAGCTGAGTAATAATTTTGGTGGACGCGATGGTTTTTATGTCATCCCTACACTGGCACTGAAATGGACAATAAACTAAAAACTGATGAAAACAGACTTGATATACGGTATTGAAGACCGTCCGCCTTTTAAAGATGCATTATTTGCGGCATTGCAGCATCTGCTTGCTATTTTTGTAGCTATTATTACTCCGCCGTTGATTATCGCCAGTGCCTTGAAACTGGATGTGGAGAAAACCGGTTTCTTGGTTTCGATGTCTCTCTTTGCTTCGGGGGTATCTACTTTTATCCAGTGTCGCCGTTTTGGACCTATAGGGGCAAAGTTGCTTTGTATTCAGGGAACAAGTTTTTCGTTTATCGGTCCTATCATTGCTACGGGACTTGTCGGTGGACTTCCTCTTATTTTTGGTGTCTGTATGGCGGCTGCTCCCATTGAAATGATCATCAGCCGCACTTTCAAATATATGCGTAATATTATTACTCCGTTGGTTTCGGGTATCGTGGTGTTGCTTATCGGGTTAAGTTTGATAAAAGTAGGTATTATCTCTTGTGGAGGTGGTTATACTGCGATGGATAATGGTACGTTTGCTTCTTGGGAGAATCTTTCGATTGCAGGTGCGGTTTTGCTCAGCGTGCTGTTTTTTAACCGTTGCAAGAATAAGTATTTGCGCATGAGTTCCATTGTGTTGGGACTCTGTTTGGGATACGGCCTTGCTTTTGTTTTGGGAAAAGTAGATATGAGTGCTTTGAATGTAGAGATGCTGATGAGTTTCAATATTCCCCAGCCTTTTAAATACGGACTCGATTTTAATGTGTCTTCTTTCATTGCCATCGGGCTCGTATATATGATTACAGCTATCGAAGCGACCGGAGACGTAACGGCCAATTCGATGATTTCTGGTTTGAAGATCGAGGGTGACGACTATCTCAAACGAGTTTCGGGAGGTGTGATGGCCGATGGTTTTAACTCTTTTCTGGCAGGTATATTTAACTCTTTCCCTAATTCTATTTTTGCTCAGAACAATGGAATCATTCAATTGACAGGAGTGGCCAGTCGGTATGTGGGTTACTATATAGCTGCAATGTTGATTCTTTTGGGGCTATTTCCGATTGTGGGAGCTGTTTTCTCACTGATGCCGGACCCTGTGTTAGGCGGAGCTACTTTGTTAATGTTCGGAACTGTCGCAGCAGCCGGAATCCGCATTGTTGCATCACAAAATATCGGACGGAAGGAAACATTGGTATTGGCTGTCAGTCTTTCATTGGGACTTGGAGTAGAATTGATGCCCGATGTGTTAAGCCAGGCTCCGGAAGCTATTCGTAGTATCTTTTCGTCTGGCATCACGACCGGTGGTTTGACTGCTATCATAGCGAATATCGTAATTCGGGTGAAAGAGGAAAACGAGGAATAACGGACGCTCGGCAAAGAGTGATGAACAGTGAATAATAAACAGGATACGCATTATATATTAGGAGGCTGTTTATTGTTCACTGTTTGTTGTTTATAATACTTCCAGATTGCTCATCCGTTCTGTTGTGTGGAATTCAAATTCAGGGTATTCATACAACTTGAAGCGAGGTTCTGTTTCTCCTTCCGTATAGCTCCAAATGCTGGCATAATCTTCCGGATCTTCCCCCATTTTGCTTAATTGCCTTAGATAAGCTGCGAGTGATTTATTTTCTACGATATATATTTTTCCCAGTTTGTCAATGATAGAGCTATGACGGCGGGTGCTGTCATGGTCGAAACGAAGGATACGTCTGCCTTCCTCTGTTATTCCCACTAGGTTGAATGTCATGCTCTTGCCGATAGCGGGCAGATTAAGTACACTTCGGTCTGTTGCCATGAAGGGTAAATGATGTTTCTTCATGAAATGACGTATTCGAGTAGCGATGTCCTCACCTGTTTCAAGAAGAGAGTACAGTTCGTCAGCCTGTTCCTGCGTCAACTTGCCAAATGCTTTTTCTTCATGTTGCTCCTGCATCGATCGGCTGTTGGGAGTGAATACGGCATAATTTTCATTGAATCCTTTGACGGAGAAGGTATAATAACAAACTACTCCCAGCGAATTGAGTACTTGTCTCAGTCTTGTGGTGTGTCCCCGTCGGGATGCAGCTACGGTATATACCAGCTGATTCGTAATCAGCCATCCGGCAGAAAGGATTTTCCGGATAGCTTCCCGGGTGTAGGGAGTAACCTCTAAAGGACTTTGGAAGTGAGTTTGAATAATAAATTGTTTCACTCCGATGGCAGAAGCCTTTTCTTTAAATTCTCTTAGGATCTCTATCAATTCATCGTTAATACGCATAGGTAGGTAAGCTAATAATCTTGATCCCAGACGGACACGTTGCAATTCTGCGTATTTTTCTCCTTCCGGGCGTTCCTGATTTGCTTTTCTTTTACGTGCGGCCATGCGGTAAACAGCCTCAAGAATATTTTTCAGGGTTTTGTTCTGACTCATCAGAGCATCTCCTCCGGTAATCAATATATCTCGTAATTGGGTATCTTCTTCAAAATAAGACATTAATCTGCGTAGCTTTTTGTCCCAGCTTTCTTTAGGACGAAGTGCGTCGAACTCGAAATTCAATCGTTCGCTCTGGAAGTCGTACATGCGTTGACATGAAGCGCACAATCCTCCACAAGCCCGTCCCATTGTATCGGGGATCAAGATAGCTACTTCCGGATAACGACGGTGGATGTTATGTCCATCCGGCAATAACCATCCGGCGGCGTTCGGTTTACCGGCTTCTACAATGTCTTCACGTTCCCAGGCACGAATGTTACCATAGGTTTCTACCAGACGGGGGGAGTAAAGAATGTAGCTGCGGATGGCTTCATCGTTATACCCTTCTCCACTGGTATTGAGTAAAGAAAGATAGTAAGGAGTGGCAAAAAAAGGCATTCCTTTTTTGCGGGCCCGTGACAACAAATACATTGTTTCGCTGGAAAGGGAGTTCCCGAGAAAGCGGTTCAACTCGGTAGGAGTTTTGATGGCCATTGAAAGATGGAAGCGAAAGTCGTTCCACCACTGACAGACCTGTTGATATTTCTCTTCATAACTCATTCCTTCTTCAAAGTGAAAACGTGAAGATGGTTTGGATTTCCGGTTTTCTATTTTTTGTATCAGTAGATGCAGCATCCGTTCCTGATTCTCGGAACGTAACTCTATCACATCTTCGTCCAGTCCGGTGGCCCAGCGTTCGGTTCGGTTTTTAATTCGTTGTGGAGAGGGGAGTGGGGATTCCGGCTCTTCCAGTCTTTTAAAGAGATAGTATAGGTCCAGGAACAAGTCAGTAGGTATTTCTGCATTTTCCAAATTCCCGGTCAAGAAGCGTCGGAGAAGAGATAAGGTCTGTATTTGCATATCCTGTTCGTTAGACAGCTCATGAACAGTCTTTCCGTTGTAGCTGATAAGGAGTCGAATTTGCTCACCCGCTTTGTTCCCTCCGGATATGTAAGGAGTGAGGAACTCTTGCAGGTGGTTTTTAAAGTCGGTGTCGTCAAGACTTTGTTGAGCCATTGCTGTGAGTTCAGGTAACTCCTGACAGTATAGTTGCCGTATTTGGGAAAGTGTGAGTGAAAGCATTTTCTTTTGTTTCATACGCGATTGTTTTTAGATTGTTAAAATTGAAATATTTGCATAAATATAACAAAAAAAGCGGAGGTAGAAAACCTCCGCTTTGCTATTCGTGCTATTCTTTACGATTCTTTTTTGTTTAATAACATTCCGCTTTTCATTTTGCTTTCGCTTCTTCGTCCTTATGTTTCGGCTCTTTTTTAGCCAGTAAAACAATGTTGTATACGTACTCTGACATCCATTGTTCCGAAAATCCGAGACGTTCTTTGTACTGGCGTACTGCGGCAGCCGTTTTGTGTACGTCATCAGCTTTCCATACTGTTTTGGTACATACATCGTGCACAGTTTTTTCTGTCATGGAGCGCAAGGCTTTTTTGAATATCGCCGGCATACGGAACTTCCATTGCATCAGGTTACCCATCAGCATCATCAGGTCACTTGAGAATCCCTGGTACATGAAAAGATATGCCTGTACATCATTTTGTGTGCGGCAGTTTTTCTTGATAGAGGTGTCTATCTCTTTAAAAAACGATTCACTGATGCCGTAATCCTGCATCAACATCTTGCGGGAAGCTGATTTCTCGGCAAGTCCTAATTTGCCACCTTGTGTGGCTACTTTGAATAAACGTTTGAAGTTGGCTACATCCGGCAGAAAACGGATATTCGTGATACCTAAATTTACTGCGATTACAGATTGAAAATATACACGTGTCAGTGATACGAAATCTTCTACATTGCCTACTACTTTTGCGTCAGCGTCGGCCTGTTTTTTAAATAAGTTAGCGAATATGCTCATAAGTCATTTTGTCAATTATAGATTGAGGTTGCAAATTTACTAAATAAGTTGTTAAATTACTACAGATTATACGGATAACATCTATTCTTTTTGAGGCTCTTTACCAACACTCAATATCTTTTTCAATATCCTTCATCTTGTTTTTGGTGAATACCGGGCTTTTGATGCCTGACTTTTTCTGTTCACGATAGTCCTGCAGCAATCGGAAAGCATATTTTCCCAGAAAGGCGATCGCTATCAGGTTGCAGATGGCCATTAACCCCATGGTGATATCTGCCAGTCCCCATACAAAATCGAGAGTGGACATGGCTCCCACCCATACCATCCCTCCTACCAATAGACGGTAAAGGTAAACTATCCATCGTTTGTGGGTGAGGTATCGGATATTTGCTTCTCCATAATAGTAATTGCCGATGATGCTGCTAAACGCAAAAAAGAAAAGGGCAACTGCCACAAATATACCTCCTATGCTTCCTATTTCGTTGTTCAACGCATGTTGAGTGAGTTGTACTCCGTTGGTCGAACCATCGAGCGGAGCACCACTGAAAAGAATGATGAATGCTGTGCATGAACAGATAATAAGAGTATCTGTGAAAACTCCTAAGGTCTGAATCAGTCCTTGTTTCACCGGGTGTGATACGAATGCGGTTGCAGCTACGTTCGGTGCCGAACCCATACCGGCTTCATTGCTGAACAGCCCACGTTTGATGCCTTGCATCAATGCAGCTGCTACACCTCCTCCTAAAGCCTGTTGCCAACCAAAAGCATGGCTGACAATGGTTCCGATAACATCCGGCAGATGTGTGATATTGATGAGTACAATGACCAATGCCAATCCTACATATCCCAGTGCCATGACAGGGACGATGATGCTGCTTACTTTAGCAATGCGTTGGATACCTCCGAAAATAATCAATAGAGTCAGTCCGGTCAGGATGATGCCCATAGGCACATGGCTGATGCCAAACGCATGTTCTACAGCTGCACAAATGGTATTGCTTTGTACTGAGTTGAAGGCAAATCCGAAAGTGACAGTAATCAGTATGGCAAACAGAATTCCCATCCATGGTTTTTTTAACCCTTTCTTCATGTAGTAGGCAGGGCCTCCGATAAAAGATTCCTTCCCTTTTTCCTTATATAATTGTGCGAGGGTAGATTCTACAAAAGCACTCGATGCTCCTAATAGAGCAATGATCCACATCCAAAATATGGCACCCGGTCCGCCGATGGCAATTGCCGTAGCTACGCCAGCCAGATTTCCTGTACCGACACGGCTTGCCAGTGATATGGCAAAGGCCTGGAACGAAGAAATATGTTTCTCTCCATGTTCTCCTTTTCCGGCAGAGTCTTTCAACAGACGTAGCATTTCGCCGATCATGCGGAATTGCACGAAACGGGTTTTAATCGTGAACCAAATGGCGCATCCCAACAGCATTGCAATCAGGATGTAGGTCCATAATATATTGTTAATTAGATTCATATCTATTAATTAATTGGTATCAGGGGCAAATTCTTTTATTTTAGCCTGAAGTAGAATTTATGGTTCTCGAATATCGGTTCCACGATATCAAACCGGATAAATTTAGCCAGTAAATGCTCTGCAGCCCGTCGGGAAATACCTGCTTGCCGGCAATAGCGGTTAAGAGAAAGCGAAGTATTTTCTTCCAGTAAGTCCAGCAACAGTTGTTCCCGTTCGGTATAGCGGATCAATTCTCCTGCCGGACTGCCGCTTTGCTGCCAGACGCGCAAATGTACCGGAGTAGCCAGGATATTTTCATCTTTGATCCGAATATATGCCAGTGATTTACCGTTTTCGTCTTTTGCAAAAACGGGCTTGTGTTCACTTTCATCTATTTGTACGACTAATACAGAACGTCCTTCAACGTGAAATGTTTGCATGGAATAATCAACTTCCGGCCGGCAATAAAGTTGGGCAGCTGCTTCTATCATATATTTTTCTTCATCCGAACGTACACCGGCTATTTTTCCATTGTCTTTAACGCCGATCAACAGCCGTCCTCCATCGGTATTGGCAAAAGCTGACAGTGTTTTGGCGATTTTACGGGCATCGGATATTTCAAATTTAAAGTCTTGCTGTTGATGCTCCCCTTCGGCTATCAATGCGTGTATGTAATCAGTATCTGTAAGCGGTTTCATGCCTGCAAAAGTAGATAAAAAAGACTAAACCTTATTTTTTTGCTGATTTTTAGCTGATAATTTCAAAAAAAATATCGTTTTTATGCGTTTATTTCGGGAAAGGATGTATTTTTGCCCATCATTATTAACGAAGAAATAAATAAGGATTATGAAAGAATTAGTAGAAAAGATTGCTACTTTGGTAGCTGAGTTCAACAAAGATGCAAATGCTCAGATTGAAAATGGTAACAAAGCTGCAGGAACTCGTGCCCGTAAAGCTTCATTGGAAATCGAAAAAGCAATGAAAGAATTCCGTAAAGTATCTTTGGAAGAATCAAAGAAGTAATCTTACGAATAGAAAAAATGGAAAAGTCGGTCTCAATTTTGAAACCGGCTTTTTTGTTTTACAGAATTTTAATCCGTCTATATTTCAGAAACGATAATCTTGTGGATATCCTCTTTTTGTGTACACTGGGATTCCGACAATGATTTTGATATCTGTTGGTGACTTATTTTTGAGGCAGAAGTTTCAAGTACTCTCCATATCCTTCTTCTTTCATTTTCTCTTTTGGAATGAAGCGTAAGGATGCACTGTTGATGCAATAACGTAATCCTCCTTTTTCTTTAGGGCCATCCGTGAAGACATGTCCTAAATGTGCATCTCCCGTTTTACTCCGTACTTCTGTGCGTATCATTCCGTGTGATGTATCCATCTTCTCTTTTATCACTTCTTTTTCTATCGGTTTGGTGAAACTGGGCCAGCCACAGCCGGAATCAAACTTATCTGTTGATATAAAAAGAGGCTCACCGGTAGTGATATCTACGTAGATGCCATCTCGTTTTTCATCCCAGTATTCGTTATGAAAAGCTGGTTCGGTTGCGTTCTTTTGTGTGACCACATATTGCTCGGGCGTCAATTTACTACGAAGTGTGGCGTCATCCGGTTTTTTGTAATTTGTCTGGGGCTGCTCAGCCTGTGCATTTGCTTTTTTTGCCAACTCGAATAGTGCAGGGTTAATATGGCAGTATCCTCCGGGATTCTTATCCAGATAATCCTGATGATATTCCTCGGCTTTGTAGAAATTGGATAAGGGTTTCACTTCTATGACTATAGGTTTGGAATACTCTTTAGCCAATTCGTCGATGGCTGTCCGGATAGTCGGCAAGTCAACTTCATCAGTATAATAAATACCGGTGCGATATTGCGAACCTTTGTCATTGCCTTGTCGATTCAGACTTGTAGGATCTATTGTCTTAAAAAAAAGGTCGATCAATAGTTTTAGGGGAACTTCTTGTGGATTATACTCCACCTTAACGGTTTCTGCAAAATTGGTTTTTCCTGTACACACCTGTTGGTAAGTCGGATTAGCAATGTTTCCGTTGGCATATCCGACCTGAGTCGATTTTACTCCTCTGATCTGTTTCAGGAAATGGTCTGTTCCCCAGAAACAACCGCCTGCAAAATATATTTCACTCAGATTCTTCATGTTTTTTTTCTCCTGTTTTTGTTGATAAATCCATTGTACGCCTTGTGCATGGCCAGTGTAAATGATACCGGCCAATAGCACGACAAATATAGTAAACTTCTTCTTCATAATTTTCAGTCTCTTTTATAAATAACAAACGAAGATCGTTTTCGGATTATTAAGAACTGTTGTATCCTGCAATGAAGTGGTTAAAAAGAGATTATCTTTTGATCTTTTGGAGGATTGTGCTTATTTTTGGCATAAACATTTCCTTGCTTTGCAGCAGAAATCAAGTTTAGTATGGCAAAACAACAATTCAATAAACTAATCTGGCTGGTGGATACTATCTTCCGGAATGCTCCTGTGACATTTGCCGAAATCAATCGTCGTTGGAGAGCGGGAGATGATAATCGTTCTGATATACCTTTGCGGACTTTCCATAACCATCGACAGGCCATTGAAGAAATGTTCGACATAAACATTGAATGTGATAAACGGAACAATACCTATTATATAGCAGACGCCGAAGGAATGTTGGGTGATAAGTTGAAGATGTGGTTACTGAATAGTTTTTCGTTGAACAATGTATTGCAGGAAAATGTGGATATGAAGAACCGGATTGTATTTGAGGAAGTACCTTCGGGAGTGCAATTCATGGATCTTGTTATTGATGCTATGCGTAGCGGACGCGTGCTTGCTATGGAATATCAGGCGTACAACTGGGAACACTCCAAAGATGTGCTACTTGAGCCTTATTTCGTGAAATTATTCCGTCATCGCTGGTATTTGATAGGAATAAACCGGGAATATAAAGCTTTTCGTTCTTATTCTCTCGATCGGATCAAAAGAATCGCTCTTTCGGAAGAGACATTCAATTTCCCACGTAAGTTTACTCCTCAGGATCATTTCAGAGATAGTTTTGGTATTATTCGTGATGAAAATCTACTTCCTCAGCACACTGTCCTCAGGACCACTATTTCACAGGCTCCATACCTGAGAAATCTTCCTTTACATTCCAGTCAAAAGGAGATTGCCGTTACAGAGAGTTATGTTGATTTTGAACTTTATATTTCGCATACTTATGATTTTATTCAGGAGTTATTATCCAAAGGAGCGGCAGTGGAGGTTTTGAAGCCCCAGTCGCTGCGGGATAAGATAAAAGCCGAGATACAAAACATGCAAACTCTTTACCGCTTATGAATGCAAATGTTCTCGAAAAATTGAAGATACTGGCAGAATCGGCCAAGTACGATGTTTCCTGCGCCTCAAGTGGCACGGTGCGTGCCAACAAGCCCGGTACATTAGGTAATACGGTGGGTGGATGGGGTATTTGCCATAGTTTTGCGGAAGACGGACGTTGCATTTCGTTACTGAAAGTGATGCTTACCAATTATTGCATATACGATTGTGCCTATTGTATTAACCGGAGAAGTAATGACTTGCCCAGGGCTACGTTATCTGTGTCCGAACTGGTAGACTTGACGATTGAGTTTTATCGTCGAAATTACATTGAAGGGTTGTTTTTGAGTTCCGGTGTGGTGCGAAATCCCGATTATACAATGGAGCGTTTGGTACGTGTGGCGAAAGATCTGCGTGAAGTGCACCGCTTTAACGGGTACATTCATTTGAAAAGTATTCCGGGAGCCAGCCGGGAATTGGTGAACGAAGCCGGGCGTTATGCTGACCGGCTTAGTGTGAACGTGGAGATCCCCAAAGAAGAGAACTTGAAACTGCTGGCTCCTGAAAAAGATCATAAAAGTGTATTTGCACCGATGCTTTATATTCAACAGGGCATACTGGAAAGTAGTGAAGAACGAAAAAAGTTCCGCTATGCGCCCCGCTTTGCTCCTGCGGGTCAGAGTACACAGATGATTGTCGGTGCTACGGCTGAAAGTGATAAGGATATTCTCTTTCTTTCTTCCGCCCTTTACCAGCGTCCCACGATGAAGCGTGTCTATTATTCCGGTTACGTATCAGTAAATACATACGATACTCGTTTACCTGCACTTAAGCAGCCTCCTTTGGTACGTGAGAATCGTCTTTATCAGGCAGATTGGCTGATGCGGTTCTATCAGTTTAAAGTCAATGAAATTGTGGATGACACCTATCCTGATCTTGATCTGGAAATAGATCCCAAGTTGTCGTGGGCGTTACGTCATCCCGAGCAGTTTCCTGTTGATATCAACAAGGCGGATTATGAAATGATACTTCGTATTCCGGGAATTGGGGTAAAGTCGGCAAAATTAATTATAGCTTCCCGTCGTTATTCGAAGTTGGGATATTATCAACTTAAAAAAATAGGTGTGGTTATGAAAAAAGCACAATATTTTATTACTTGCAGCGAATTACCCATGCGGACTGTAAATGAAATGACTCCACAGACCGTACGTAGCTTGTTACTGCCCAAATCTGCTAAGAAAAAGACGGATGAAAATCAGTTATCATTTGTTTTTAACGATTGAGATTGTTATGATTCTTTTTATCTACGATAAAACACTTGATGGCTTGCTGACAGCACTATTCGATGCTTATAACCGCAAGACCTTTCCTGATGTCTTACTCTCGAAAGGAGATACTTTACCACTTTTCTATGATGACATTTTTACGGTTATCACTGATGAAGAGAAGGCAGGACGTGTCTGGCGGGGATTGCAGAAGAAGATATCGGCATCGGCCCTTTCAGCTATCACCTGGTGTTGGCTTTCAGAGTTACCGGAAGTAGGTATGCTTTTGTTCCGATACATCCGAAAGGCCATTGACTCTCCCGTCTCCATTGAGACTAATTTCGGTGATCCGGATGTTCTCGCTCTTTCCAAAATATGGAAGCGGGTAGATTGGGAGCGTTTGCGTATGTTGCAGTTCGTACGTTTTCAGAAAGCGGTGGATGGTACCTTTTTCGCTGCTTTTGAACCACAGCACAATGCTTTACCTTTGACGGTAGGTCACTTTAAAGATCGTTTTGCCGATCAGCGGTGGCTGATTTATGACATGAAGCGCCGTTATGGTTTTTATTATGATCTACACACGGTAGAGGAGGTGACATTTGATGATGATGGTCAAGCAGCACATCTGATTACCGGAATGCTGGACGAAAGTTTGATGGATAAGGACGAAAAACTTTTCCAACAACTTTGGAAGACTTATTTTAAATCTATCACAATTAAAGAAAGACTGAATCCTCGTAAACATAAACAGGATATGCCGGTGCGTTATTGGAAGTATATCACCGAAAAACAGAAATAATCTTATTCAATTCGTTCTACTGTCACTTCAGGAAATTCTTGTATTAAAGATAGCAAATGTCCTTCGTCATTGTTCCGTTTGGATTTGATGATCATTGTTACTTGATAGGTTTCTATGCTTCCGTGCTTCTGTGTATCCATCTGATACGACACTATGAGGTAATCTTTGGAATTAAATCGGTCAGCCACTCCTTTCAGTACTTCTTTGTTATCGGTCGAAAAAGTTATCATTGAGCTTTTCATTCCTATGCTTTTAAACAGGTAACTTAGCACTTCAAGACCAATCAGGGTCAGTACCATGGCAGCAATACCTATGACGTACATGCCCGCGCCTACTGCCAAGCCTATTCCGGCTGTCGCCCAGATCCCTGCCGCTGTAGTCAGTCCTCTGACTATCTGTTTTTGAAAGATAATCGTTCCGGCACCGATAAAACCAATCCCACTGACTACTTGTGCCGCTACACGGCTTGGATCGAGTGTAACACTATTTTCTTTTATGATTTCTTGAAAGCCGTATTGAGAAACGATCATAATCAGTGCACTACCCAATGACACCAGAAAGTGTGTGCGATAGCCCGCTTCTTTGGCACGATATTCCCTGTCCAAGCCAATGATGGCACCTAAGATTCCGGCGACTAACAGTCTTAATACAAAGTCGAAGTTCAACATCATACGTAAATTTCCTTTCTATCTTTATTTCAATCATTTATTCATTACCTAAAGATACAATAGTTTTTTAGAAATAACGTATATTCGCAGTCAAAAGATTATTTCTATCGGAAATACTGACATCATAAAGTTGATATAATACATAAAGTTTTTAATAGTATTGATAAACAACAATCGAACTTTGTATTCTCAGTATATCCTGTGAAAGATAAAATTCGAAAGACACCATGAATAAAAGTTTTTTCTATGCGATATGTTTTGTCGTAATACTGGTAGTTGAGATTATTATTGGTATATATGTTCGTGATAACTTTGTACGTCCTTATATGGGTGACGCACTGGTTGTTGTGTTGATTTATTGTTTTATACGGATTTTTATTCCGAACGGTTTGTCACAATTACCTTTGTATGTGCTTGCTTTTGCCTGTTTCATAGAGATACTTCAATATTTTCAGTTGGTGGATGTGTTGGGAATATCGAATCGTATACTCCGTATAGCCCTTGGTTCTACTTTCGATTTGAAAGATATGGTCAGTTATGCCGGCGGATATGTATTTATTCTACTGGCAGAATATTTTTTAGATAAGAAAAGAAAATAATACATATATTTCTGCTTGTTTTGTAAATTCTTTAAATTAAAGAGGTCTCCTTTATAAATAAATATGTAATTTTGCCACATGTTATTGTTTGAATGTGAATTAATTAATCTCGTTTATCATGAGTCAAGAGAATCCTTCTTCACAATTGGATGTGGAATTTATTTATTTGCCTGTTATCAATTATTCCATGCAGCAAAACCGGATACCTGTTGTCCGGTTACTTTCTATTAAAAATAATACAGAACATCCGCTTGCGGATTTAAAGGTATTTCTAACTCTGGAGCCTGAATTTGCATCAGTTTCACCGGTAATGGTAGAAAAATTAGCTTCCGGTGAGATTATTACAATAACCGGATTAAATCTGATGCTGGACCCTTCTTTTTTTATTCAGCAAACCGAACGCCTGTCCGGTACTATCGTTCTGGTAGTTTCTGATGAGGAAAACGTATTTTTTCAAGAGAAGTATCCTGTTGATATCCTGGCTTTTGATCAATGGGGAGGCATTCAGGTATTGCCTGAACTTTTGTCTGCATTTGTGGTTCCTAATCATCCGGTACTTACAGGAGTTCTTTCGCGGGCGTCATCTATCCTGAAAGAGTGGTCCGGTAATTCTTCATTGGATGCTTATCAGAGTTGTAATCCCAATCGGGTGAAGTTACAGTTGGCGGCTCTGTACGAGGCTATTAAAGAGCAGCATATTGCATACTGCACGCCTCCGTCCAGTTTTGGTGATGCCGGTCAGCGAGTCAGGCTTTCGGATAATGTACTTTCCGGTAAATTAGGGACTTGTTTGGATCTGTCACTGTTGTATGCTTCATGTGCCGAAGCCATGGGGTTGCATCCGTTGTTGGTGATCATTCAGGGACATGCTTTTGTGGGATGCTGGTTGATTGACGGGACATTTCCTGATGCGGTGAACGATGACCCTTCGTTATTGACCAAACGAACGGCGGACGGTATCAACGAAGTTATTTTGCTGGAAGCCACTTGTATGACCGATGGAAACAATGTGACTTTCGATACCGCAGTCGGGCTGGCTAATGACAAAATGTTGGCTGTGAATGACTTTACTTGTTTTATAGATGTTGCTCGCAGCCGTTTTGCTCATATTTTGCCTTTACCTCAACGGGTTATGCATGGGAAAGCATGGACTGTGAGTCCGGAGGTAGCTCAGATTCCTAAAGGCGGGTTGTACATTAGTCCTGTTAGTGCTCCGGAAGAGATTAAGCAATATGATTTGGATAATCAGGATAGTTATGTGGAATTCACCAAACAACTTTTGTGGGAACGAAAGTTACTTGACCTGAGTCTACGTAATAATTTTCTGAACCTGCGTATTACCCGTAATGCCCTTCAAGTGATCTCTGCGGATATAGATAAGATGGAAGATGCTTTTTCGGACGGAACAGAATTTCAGATTTTGGGTAAGCCCTCTGATTGGGATAATCCGTTGTATGACTTCGGGCTTTATGGCACTTTAACGGAATCGGATCCGATGATTGGTTTGATTAAGCAGGAGCTGACTCAAAAAAGATTGAGAACCTATCTTACCGAACAGGATCTGAAGAAATCGCTTACTTATTTATATCGTTCTTCCAGAATAGCATTGGAAGAAAATGGTGCAAATACTTTATATCTTGCCTTGGGGCTGTTGAGGTGGTATGAAACCGAACATAGTGAGCGTCCTCGCTATGCCCCGATATTGTTACTTCCTGTTGAGATGATCCGTAAGTCGGTATCCAAAGGATATATTATCCGTGCCCGTGAAGAAGAGAGTATGCTTAACATTACCTTGTTGGAGATGTTGAGACAAAACTTTGGCATCACTATTTCTGGGCTCGATTCATTGCCGAAAGATGAAAATGGAACCGATGTGAAACGTATTTTCTCAATCTTTCGGAAAGCTGTGATGAACGAAAAGCGTTGGGACGTAGAAGAACAGGCTATTTTGGGTACTTTTTCATTCAGTAAGTTCATCATGTGGAATGACATTCACTCGAATGCCGAAGAGTTGAGTAAAAATAAGATTGTCGGCAGTTTGATGAGTGGTAAAATGGAATGGGAGGTTGCAGAAGTCGATGCCAATGCCATAGAACTGGATCATGCTTTAACCCCTGCTGATATTGCGTTGCCTGTCAGTGCCGATTCTTCGCAGCTTGAAGCGGTTTATGAAGCTGTAAATGAGAAAAGCTTTATTTTACATGGACCTCCGGGAACTGGCAAGTCACAAACCATTACGAATATTATAGCCAATGCACTGTATCAGGGTAAACGGGTATTGTTTGTGGCCGAAAAAATGGCTGCACTCTCCGTAGTTCAGAAAAGGCTTATGAATATAGGTTTAGCTCCGTTCTGCCTGGAACTGCATTCTAATAAAGCACGAAAGACAGATGTACTGAGTCAGCTGAAAGAATCAACTGAGATCTTTCGTTATAAGGAACCGGAAGAGTTTAAGGAAGAGTCGGAAAGGCTGTTTAAAATGCGTCAGCAGATTAATGGATATGTAGAGGCATTACACCGAATATATCCTTGTGGCATATCTGTCTATGAGGCTATCACCCGTTATAGCTCCATTGACGAAACAGAAGAAATAATGATACCCACTTCTTTGCTTGCTTCGTTGACTAAGGAGCAATTCAATGAATGGAATCATGCTGTGGAAGAGTTGATCGGAGTTGGAAAAGTAAGTGGACATTCCCATCAGCATCCTCTCACAGGAATCAATATAATGGAGTACTCTTCTCAACTGAAAGAAGAAGCGGATAAACTTCTGAAAGACTATATGATTCTGTTGCAGAAGATGGAAGAGAAGATGAATAGATGCTTCTCAAATTATGGAATAGGGAATAAATGCACAGAGAAGCTATTGGATAACTTTGTTCGGTTCATCCGAATCCTAATGCAACTTCCTGGTATGACCGGTAACTTGATGTTGTTAACCGATCTTGACGAGAATGTTGATAAGATAGGCCGGATCATTGAACATGGACGAAAAAGAGATGAATTTTGCAATCTGCTAAAACAATCATTTGAAGACACTTTTCTCACTTTACCGGTGCAGCAAAAGATCTCGGAATGGAAAGATATTACACAGAGTTGGTTTCTGCCTCGCTTGTTAAAACAACGGAAGTTTTGTAAGGAGCTGTCTCTCTTTTCGCTTCAGGGCCGTGTCAATAAAGAACAAGTTCTTCCCGCTTTGCAACAATTGCTCTTTTATCAGCAGCAAAAACAGGAAGTAGATAGCAGTAGTCGTTGGTTTGAGGACTTATTTGGGAATAAATCCCATCCCGGTGAAGAGCAATGGGACGATATAGAAGTGATGAGCAAGGCTATACTCCAATTGAACAGGCTTCTGGTGGAGGTAGTGGATGATCCTATGTCTATACGGCGAGTTAAGGAGAAGCTGGCGGAACAACTCTCTGAGGGTTATTCTTTGTTCCGGCAAATGAATCGGGAGTTGTTGGAAGGTTTGGTATACGACTGGGAGTGTATAAAGCAATTGGAAAAATCGATGTTGCAATTATTGGGCGTTTCCAAAGAGGTGCTTCATGCTTGTGAAGACGACTGGCTGGCAGGAGCGTCACGACAATGTGAGATTTGGGCAAGAAACACGGATAAGCTGAAAGATTGGTATCGTTGGTTGAATGTATCTCGTCGGTTCGAGGCTTGTGGCTTGACTTCTGTATTTGCAGCATATACGGAACGTAACTTGCCTGCCGAACGGATGATGAATATTTATTTGAAAGGGCTTTATCATAGTTTTATTGAATATGCCATCGGGAAGGAGCAGGTTCTGCAATTTTTTAACGGGGAGCTGTTCAATGACAGTATCCGGCGTTTTCGTGAATTGAATACGGAGTATCAGGAATTAATAAAAAAGGAACTTTATACAAAACTGGCTTCTAATATCCCATCATTTGTACTTGCGGCTGCCCAAAGTTCGGAGGTTGGTATTTTGCAGAAATGTATTCGCAGTAACGGACGTGGAATGTCTATTCGTAAGTTGTTCGATTCGATTTCCAACTTATTGTCACGTATGTGTCCGTGTATGCTGATGAGTCCAATGTCAGTAGCGCAGTATATCAATGTGAACCACGATAAGTTTGATTTGGTTGTATTTGATGAGGCTTCACAGATGCCTACTTGTGAAGCCGTAGGTGCTATTGCCCGTGGAAATCATGTAGTCGTTGTAGGTGATCCGAAACAAATGCCCCCGACTAATTTCTTTACCAGTAATTCAGTTGATGAAGAACATATAGAGATAGAAGATCTGGAAAGTATCCTGGATGATTGCCTGGCTTTGTCTATGCCTTCTAAATATTTGTTATGGCATTATCGCAGTAAACATGAAAGCCTGATTGCTTTCAGCAATTCTCAGTATTATGATAATAAGTTGCTGACTTTTCCATCTCCGGATGATCTGGCTGCCAAAGTTACTTTAGTACCCATCGAGGGATATTACGATAAGGGTAAAAGTCGTCAGAATCAGGCTGAGGCACAGGCGGTAGTAGACGAGATTGTTCGCAGACTTTCCGATCCGGAATTGAGAAATCAGAGTATAGGTGTTGTAACTTTTAGTTCCGTACAGCAGACTTTAATAGAAGACATGTTATCGGATGTTGTTTTACAGAACGCAGAATTAGAGAATCTTGCATTCAATCGTGAAGAACCTGTTTTTATTAAGAATCTGGAAAATGTGCAAGGGGATGAACGGGACGTTATTCTTTTTTCTGTAGGTTATGGTCCAGATGTCAACGGAAGGGTGAGTCTCAATTTCGGACCGTTGAATAGGGATGGTGGCGAACGTCGTTTGAATGTGGCAGTGTCACGTGCCCGATATGAGATGAAAGTCTTCTCTACATTAAGAGCCGACCAGATTGATCTGAAAAAGACATCTTCTATAGGAGTGGCAGGTTTGAAATATTTCCTTGAATATGCAGGTAAGGGTACCGGAGTTTTGAATCATTCTTATGCAGCGGTATCCGAAGAGGTCGAAATGGGTGAGCTGATTGCTGCGGCACTTCGTGAAAAAGGACATCAGGTGAAAACCAAAATCGGATGTTCCGGATTCAAAGTAGATGTAGGTATTATCGATCCTAATGATACCTCCCGTTATATGCTCGGGATTTTGTGTGATGGCGAGAATTATCGGGCTGCAAAAACAGCTCGGGATAGGGAGATTGTGCAAGACAGTGTACTGAAAATGTTGGGATGGAACATTTGTAAAGTATGGACTCTGGATTGGTGGGAAGACTCACAGAAAGTTATTGACCATATAGAGGTGGAATTGAAAAGAGCAGAGTGCGGAAAATCGCAACGATCCGTTCCGGTGATTTCTTTGGCTTCAGGATCGGGAGAAGTGCAAAAAGAGGGTTTACTATGCCATGCACAACATTGTTTAGTGAAGTTGCCGGAGCTAGTAATTCGGGAAGAAGTGAAAACTGCGTCACCGGAGATCTATGAAAAAACTCTTCTAAACTCTGTAAATGTATCTGCTTGGGAATTGATGATGCCACGCCGGGAGCCCCGTATCAGAAAACAATTGAATGAGATCATGCGTACGGAGGCTCCGATTAGCCGTTCATTGTTAAGCAGCAGAATCTTTAATGCTTATGGTATTCTTCGGAAGACAGCTCGCCTGATTGAATGGATGGATGGTATACTGGATAAAACTCCTTATTACAAGCAGGAAATTGATGGATTGGTTTTCTACTGGAATACCAAGGAAGAAGCAGACTCGTATACCGGATTCCGCATAGACTCCAAGCGTGAAGCCGTAGATTTACCTCCTCGTGAGGTAGCCAATGCGGCTCGGAATATACTGGAACAGCAGGTCGCTTTACCTTTGGTTGACTTAATGCGGGTAACCGCCCAGTTGTTGGGGTATGCACGTTTCGGATTGAATGTGGAGACTGCCATGCGCAGGGGAGTGCAAATACTGTTGGACGGAGAAGAGGTAAAGATCGAAGGGGGTAAGATACTTATGAAGTAGTCCGATCCGGATCAGTTGCCGTGTTTTCTTGCCGGTAAATTTCATCATTTTTCAATTTATGTCCGCAGTATTTACAATAAGTGGCATTCTCTTCGTGCCCCGTTTTATGACAGTTGGGACATTGTAAGTCTTTTAATTTTTTGTATTCTTTCATCATGGATGCAGAGACGATACCTGTAGGGACAGCAATAATTGTGTAACCGATCAGCATCACGCAGGCAGAAAGAAATTTGCCAAGAGCGGTAGCAGGAGTGATGTCTCCATAGCCTACGGTGGTCATGGTGACAATGGCCCAATAGATACTATTCGGAATGTTATTAAATTGTGTATTGGGTTGAGTCCCTTCAATCATGTACATTAAAGTGCCGATGGCAACGACGAGGATGACAACAAAGAGGAAAAAGACGGCGATCTTTTTGCTGCTTTCCCGCAGGGAAGTGAGTAGACGTTCACCTTCGAGCCAGAAGTTGAACAACTTGAATATTCGGAATACCCGGATAATCCGGAAAGCACGTATAATCAGCAGATAGCGTGCTCCGGGCAGGAAGAAGGCAAGGTAGAGTGGCAATGTAGCCAGAAGATCGACAATACCGAAAAAACTGAAAATATATTTCCGTGGATTGGGTGAGCAATAGATGCGGGTGACATATTCAAAGGTAAAAAAAACTGTGAAAAGATATTCAAGCACGATAAAGGGAGTGGAAAGCCAGGAAGGCAGACCTTGAAGGCTTTCGATTATAGCAAGCAGGATACTCAGCAGAATACATATGATAAGGGTTACGTCGAATGCTTTCCCTGCGGGTGTATCGGATTCGAAGATAATGACATACAGCTTATGCTTTAGCGGCTGATTATGCAAAAAACGATGGAGCCAAGAATCACTTTTCAATGTGCCAATATATTAATATACCAATGTACTTGTTTGATTAACCATTAGTCAATCACCCATTTATGTTCGTGAGGAACTGTTTTACGAGGATCATAATTCATACCCTCTTGCGTGGGTATATGTAAAACGTATTTCTTCCCGGTTTTGTTTTTTAGTGATGAACCTCGAAGCCAGGGGTTGGCATCGCGAAGTTGTGCATAGGTGATGCCTTGTTTCTGTGCAAAGTTGCTCAAGTCACTGATTTCTGTATCTACCGCCACTTCTTTGTAGGGAATGGCAGGGTAGAGATGTTCCCGCTTCAGCAGAAAACCGAAACGTTGAGGATTGCCGAATACCTCTTTTACAGCCAGTAGGCGGAACATGTAGCGTGAGGTTTCTTCTGTCAGCCAGAGGTCCATGGCATGATCCGCCAATTGTTTGTCTAGTTGAGAGGAAATACGTCCTTGTCCGGCATTGTAAGAGGCAGATACAGCCATCCAGTCGCCATATTTGGCATAAGCCTGCTTGAAATAACGGCAGGCGGCTGCGGTAGCTTTCTCAATATGATAGCGTTCGTCTACGTTATCATTTACTTCAAGACCGAATTCACGGGCAGTGACAGGCATAAATTGCCATAAACCGGCGGCACCGGCCGGTGAACGTGCTATCGGGTTGAGATTGCTTTCTATTACCATCAAATATTTGAAGTCGTCCGGAATACCGTTGGCTTTCAGTAATGGTTCAATGACAGGGAAGTAGCGGTTGGCCCGTTTAATCATTTGCATGGTGCTGGAGTGCATGTAAGTGAAGGACATCAGTTCGCGGTCCATACGTTCACGGCGGTCATAACGACGCAGGTCGATTGTGTCACCATCAAACACAGCTTGTTCGGGGACAGTGGGAGGAGTGACGCAATAAGGAACTTCGGATTGTACAGAGTGTTGTTCGCTGAGGCAAGTGCTGCCTATAAGGACAGGGATGCTGATGCCGATACCTAAAGCAAGTGCAGTAGTTAGAATATAGTTAATAGATATATGTTTCATGACAATTATTATGTTAATTAGTGGGGTAAAGATAACCAAAAGGATTAAACCAAAAAGGATGTTCATACGTTAATTATATGTAACGGGTATCGGTAGTATCGGTGTCGATACTTATTTTCGCAGCCTCAAAATGCACATGAAGAAGTTTATATTAATCACCTTGACGTTGCTTTATGCCGTTGTTTCATCAGGCATAACGATTAATTTCCATTACTGCATGGGCCGTCTGGCGGATGTAGAGTGGGGAAGTGCGTCCGTTTGTGCATCGTGTGGAGAGAAGAAGATGACCTCACATTGTTGTAAAGACGAGGCGCATTACGTCAAACTGGCGGTAGATCAGGATGTGAACCACGTACCGGTAACTAATCTATTACCGGCAGTGACAGAACTGTTACCTGTGATGTATAGTGCTTTTATACCATTGGAGGCAGAAAGTCTGCGTCGAAGTGTTGCTTCTTTCAATTTCCCACCTTGGCAAACAGATATTCCGCTGTTTGTTCATCATTGTACTTATCTGATTTAGTTTTCACATAGCTTCTCTTTCGGCCAGAAAAGAAGAGAAAATTAGACCTTACTGATTTTAAAGTGAGGTAGGAGTCGTCATACCCATGTATCGATGGGGATTTGGCTTCCTACTTTCTATTTTATTATCACTTTACTGATCCTTTTTGGCATTGCCAAGTGTTTACTAATTTAAAATAAATAATCTATCTGTATGATTAATAAAATAATTCGTTATTTCCTTGAAAATAGGGTGATAACTATTCTTCTGCTGACACTTGTCGTGGTTTGGGGAATTTCTACTGCGCCCTTTAACTGGCATGGGGGGATTGTGCCGCGAAACCCGATTCCTGTGGATGCTATCCCCGATATCGGTGACAACCAGCAGATTGTGGCTACGGAATGGATGGGACGTTCGCCTAAGGACATCCAAGATCAGATTACCTATCCGCTGACCACTTCATTGTTGGGTATACCGGGGGTGAAGACCATCCGCAGTTCGTCTATGTTCGGTATGTCGTTTATCTACATTATTTTTGAGGATGATATTGAGTTCTATTGGAGTCGTTCGCGCATTTTAGAGAAACTCAACTCGTTGCCTCCGGGCACTTTGCCCGAAAATGTGCAGCCTACGCTGGGGCCGGATGCTACAGCATTGGGACAAATCTATTGGTATACGCTGGAAGGGCGTGATCCTAAAACCGGGAAACCTGCCGGCGGCTGGAACGCTGAGGAATTGCGTACTATTCAGGACTTTTATGTCAAGTACTCTTTGTCTGCTGCCGAAGGTGTGTCCGAAGTAGCTTCAGCAGGAGGTTTTATCAAGGAGTATCAGATCGAGTTGAATCCGGATGCGATGTACTCGTTCAATGTGTCGGTGATGGATGTGATGAATGCTGTGAAGAAGAGTAACCTTGATATTGGTGCCGAAACAATGGAGGTGAATAAAGTGGAATACTTGATTCGTGGTCTTGGGTATGTGAAAAATGTGGCAGATATAGAGAATACGGTTGTTACCGTCCGTGAAGGGGTACCCGTACGTATTTCCGATATTGCCTTTGTGAATATCGGGCCGGGGACGAGACGTGGCGGTCTGGACAAGGAAGGAGTAGAGGCTGTGGGGGGCGTGGTGATTGCCCGTTATGGCTCCAATCCTCTGGAAGTAATTAATAATGTGAAAGAAAAGATACATGAGATGGATGCCGGAATGCCGCAGAAAACATTGGCTGACGGGACGGTGTCGAAAGTGACTGTCGTCCCTTTCTACGACCGGACGGGATTGATAAAGGAGACCATCGGTACATTGGAGACGAGCCTTTCGCACGAGATATTGATCTGTATTATTGTCATCATTGTGTTGGTACTTAACTTGCGGGCATCGGTTGTAATAGCAAGTATGCTGCCTATTGCCGTATTGGCTACATTTATATTGATGCGATATACCGGTATCGAAGCAAATATCGTGGCGCTGTCCGGTATCGCGATTGCCATCGGGGTGATGGTAGATGTGGGTGTGGTATTTGTCGAGAGTATTATCCGGTACATGGAGATGCCGGAGAATAAGGGTATCACGTGGGGTAAACCATTTGTCGGACTGATCTATAAAGCTGTAAGCGAGGTGTCGGGAGCTATTGCTACGGCAATGATTACGACTATTGTCAGTTTCTTACCCGTATTTGCCATGCAGGCGCAAGAGGGGAAAATGTTCTCTCCACTGGCATATACAAAAACTTATGCATTGGCATCAGCTTTTGTGTTGGGATTAATTTTGCTGCCTACATTGGCTTATATCCTTTTTTCGGTGCGGATTGACTCGAGGTTGATCCGGCGCGTAATGAACTGTGTGCTTATAGCAGCGGGTATTGTTTTGTTCGCCGTATACGATAGTGTCCCTGCATTGGGACTGACGGCGGTTGGAATCAATAACTTGCTTGCATATCGTTGGAAGAATCCTAAGACAGGCAATTATGTTAATATCGGTATTGCCCTGTTGGTAGCTGTTTTCTATCTGTCCGAAGAGTGGCTGCCGATGGGACCGCAACGGGGACTGTCGGTAAATGTGCTGTTTGTAGCCGGTTGCGTTGCCATCATTCTGGCTTTACTTTGGATACTGGTCATTTTCTACGAGCGTATTTTGCGTTGGTGTCTGGCCAATCGTTGGAAGTTTATGATGATTCCTGCAGCAACCGTCGTTTGTGGTTTCCTCATCTGGCGGAGTATCGGGCAGGAATTTATGCCCAGCCTGAACGAAGGCTCTTTTCTATTGATGCCTACCAGTATGCCTCATACGGGTATTGAACAGAATCTAGATTATGTGGAGAAACTCGATAAGCGGCTGGCGGCCATTCCAGAAGTAGAAACTGCCATCGGTAAGTGGGGACGTGTAAATTCCGCTCTCGATCCGGCACCGGTCCAGATGTTTGAGAATACCATTAATTATCGTCCCGAATATATCATCGGAGAAGACGGAAAGCGTGCCCGTTTCCGTGTGAATTATGATGGTGCATTCCTGCTGAAAGGTGGAGGTACATATAATCCTGCCAATGGTTTCCGGCTTATCCCTGCCGATAGTCTGGTGCCTGATTCGCGTGGCGACTATTTCCGCCAGTGGCGTCCGGAGATTAAGAATGCAAATGATATCTGGCAACAGATTGTCAATGTTACCCATTTGCCGGGACTGACCTCTGCACCGAAACTGCAACCTATTGAGGCACGGCTCGTAATGCTTTCAACCGGTATGCGTGCACCGATGGGGGTGAAGGTATACGGTCCTACACTGGAGGATATAGAGCAGGGAGGTAAGGCGATTGAGCAGGCATTAAAGTCTGTACCGTCTGTCATTCCCTCGTCTGTGTTCTACGACCGGGCGGTAGGTGCTCCGTATCTTGAAATAAAGCTGAATCGTGAGTCAATGGCACGTTATGGCGTGGCGGTGGGCGATCTGCAGGAAGTGCTCAGTGCTGCTGTTGGTGGCATGGCGTTGACCCGTACTGTAGAGGGGCGCGAGCGCTTCCCCATCCGGTTACGTTATGCACGTGAGTTGCGTGATAGTCCGGAGGCTCTTTCCATGCTACTTGTACCTACTGCTACCGGAATACAGGTACCTCTTAAAGAGTTGGCGGACATCGAATATTCCCGTGGTGCACAAATGATCCAGAGTGAGAACACTTTCCTGGTAGGTTATGTCATCTTCGATAAACTTTCAGGCCGTGCCGAAGTGGATGTGGTGAAGGAGGCGAGTAATCTGCTTGAGGCTAAAGTAAAAAGCGGTGAACTGGTTCTCCCCAAAGGTGTTTCTTATAAGTTTGCCGGTAATTATGAACAACAGCAACGTGCTACGGACCGGTTGATGATTGTTGTTCCGTTGGCTTTGCTCATTGTCCTGCTAGTACTCTATTTCCAGTTTCGTACGGTGACGGCCTCGCTGATTCATTTTTCGGGTGTATTCGTAGCTTTCGCTGGCGGTTTTATTCTCTTGTGGCTCTATGGGCAACCGTGGTTTATGAATTTCAGCATTGCGGGTGAAAACATGCGCGACCTCTTCCAGATGCATCCCATCAACCTGAGTGTAGCGGTCTGGGTAGGGTTCATTGCTCTCTTCGGTGTGGCCACGGATGATGGAGTATTGATGGGAACGTATATTCACCATGTTTTTCTGGAACGCGATCCCCGTACGAAATATGACATCCGTGAGGCGGTAGTAGAAGCCGGGCTGAAGCGTGTCCGTCCTGCTGCAATGACAACGGCGACAACACTGATCGCTCTGCTTCCCGTACTTACATCTACCGGAAAGGGAGCGGATATCATGGTACCGATGGCTATACCCACGTTTGGAGGAATGCTGATACAATCAATGACCATGTTTGTCGTCCCGGTATTACAATGCTGGTGGCGTGAGACTGTGGAGAGGAGACGTGAGAAGAAAAACGGAAGTGAAGTTTCTGAGCCGGTTACAGGCTCTCCCGGTATCTGATCTTCAGATGGGCATCCGGCATACTCCCTGATGGCTATCCGGGACATTCCCGGATATTTGGAATGTCCCCTCTGCCGGTCGTATGGGGCTGAAACCGTACTCATCATTATAAAGAATAACAGAATCAGAATCCGACAGTCTTCGATTCGTCTATCGGATTCACATAAAAACAATCAGATATGATAAACAAGAAACATATATCTTTACTCACCTTGGCGATATTCCTTTCGCTGAGTCATTTTGCCGTTTCGGCTTCGGCGCAGCCATCCGTTGTGGAGGTGCCTTCTGTTTCGGTGCAACCCTCTGTCGACAGCTTGTCCCACTATCTGGAACAGGCGGCACGCAGTAATCCGCAAGTCAATGCCGACTTCATGCTCTATAAAGCCTCTTTGGAGAAGATCCCTCAGGCCGGTGCTTTTGCCGATCCCGAATTGGAAATCGGTTTTTTCGTTAAACCTATGGAGACGCTGATGGGAAAGCAGATAGCCGACTTTACGTTGATGCAGATGTTTCCTTGGTTCGGCACTCGCAAGGCCGCCCGCAGTGAAGCTTCTGAGATGGCACGTATGGCTTACGAACAATTTCGTGATACACGTAATAATCTCTGGTACGAGGTTAAGGCCCAGTGGTATCAGCTTAGTAGCCTCAACGAGCAATATCACATTACGGAAGCTAATATCCGTCTTCTTTATCAACTCGAGCAGTTGGCACTGAACCGCTTTTCCGCTTCGTCGGCACAGGCAGCTCCCTCGTCGACTTCTGTAACGTCAGTTGCTTCGATGCCGTCTGCACTTTCTTCGGGAAGTGGCATGTCCGGTATGGGAGGAATGGGCAGCCCGGCGCCTGCGGGTACTCCAGGTGTCTCTGCCGGCAGCTCTTCCGGTAGAGGCATGTCCGGCATGGGAGGCGGATCAATGGGAAACGTTGCTGTTGGTGGTATGTCCGATGTTCTCCGCATTCAAATGGAGCGTGCCGGATTGGAGGATAACCTTGCCAGTTTACTTTCTGCCCGGCTGACCGTTCAAGCCCGGTTTAACGCCCTGCTCAACCGTCCGTCCGATGCTTCTGTCTGTGTACCCGATTCTCTGACACAACGCTTCTACCGGATAGACGGACAGCTCCTGCTCGACAGCATCTTCACCCGTAATCCCATGCTTGCCATGCTCGAGGCGGAGGGAGAAGCCTATCGTGCCAAGGCAAAGATGGACCGTCGCATGAGTTATCCTATGATCGGTATCGGTCTTCAATACTCTGTGGTCAATAAAGTGGCCGATCCGATGGGAATGCCCGATATGAACGGCAAGGACATGGTGATGCCGATGGTCAAGGTAAGTCTTCCGCTGTTCCGCCGGAAATACAATGCCCGGCAGCGGGAGAGCCATAACTACCGGATGGCAAGCGAACTGAAACGTGACAATGTACAGAACCAGTTGCAGGCTGAATACATTAACGTTCGCCAGCAGCTCGACGATGCCGCCCGTAAGGTGTCACTTTACGAACGGCAGTATGCCCTCTCTCTTTCTACCTGGCAGTTGATGGTGCGTGAATTTACCGCCGGGCGTCAATCGCTGACCGATGTGATTCAGGTGGAGCGTCAGATGCTCGATTATAAACTGAAAAAGAGTGAGGCCGTAGCCGCTTATAATACTACGGTGGCAGCCATAGAAAAGCTGATAGCCGACTGAAAATAAATAGAACCACTAAAATAGTAATTGTATGAAAAAGATATCAGATATTCTTCGTAAGAAGCAAGTACTTTATCCCCTGATTGCCCTTGCCGGCTTTGTGCTGGGATGGCTTTTGTTCAGCCCTTCATCTTCTCCGGAGTCTGCCGGGGGAACACATGCTGAAGCTCATAACCATGATATGCATGGAACGTCTCATGATCTGGTGCAGGACGAATCCGGTGTCTGGACCTGCTCCATGCATCCGCAGATTCGTCAGGACAAACCCGGCAAATGCCCTATCTGCGGTATGGACCTGATCCCTCTTAAGAAGAACGTTATTTCTGGAGGTGATGCTGTTTCCGATCCCGATGCCATCCGGCTCTCTGATGAGGCCATGGCTCTCGCCGATGTTCAGACTACCCGTGTCAGCCGCAGTAACCCCGTGAAGCAAGTCCGGCTGTACGGTAAGATTATTCCGGACGAACGTAGTCTGCAGTCGCAGACAGCTTATGTCGGCGGACGTATTGAACGGCTTGACATCGAGTTCACCGGCGAGACCGTACGTGCCGGGCAGACACTTGCTACTCTTTATTCTCCTGAACTTTTCACCGCCCAGCAGGAATTGCTCGAAGCGGTCCGTATGCAGCAACCCGCTCTTGTGCAGGCTGCCCGCGAGAAACTCCGCCTTTGGAACTTGACGGATGCCCAGATCGACGCTATCCAATATTCCGGCCAGGCGTCTCCTATGGTAGAGATTAAATCCAACACGAATGGGATCGTCATTGCCAAGCGGGTTAACCGGGGCGACTATGTTTCACAGGGGAGCATTCTTTTCGATATTGCCAACCTCTCCCGTGTGTGGGCCATGTTCGACGCTTTTGAGGTGGATTTACCTTTTCTTGCCAAAGGCGACCGGGTGGAGTTTACTCTTTCTGCCTTTCCCGGAAAGACGTATTCCGGGCGTATTTCATTCATCGATCCCATTCTTAATGCCACTACGCGCACGGCCCGGGTCCGCGTGGATGTAGCCAATCCCACTCTGGAGATGAAGCCCGAAATGTATGCTACTGCCCAGGTTGCTGCCCCTCTAAAGGGGTATAAAGACCGGATTGTTGTTCCGCAAACGGCTGTCCTCTGGACCGGCAAGCGTGCTGTGGTCTATGTGCGCCTGCCCGATACGGATACTCCCACCTTCCGGATGCGTGAAGTCACCCTTGGCCCCGCTCTTGGCGGAGCCTATGTGGTTCTCGACGGACTTTCCGATGGTGAGGAGATTGTGACCAACGGAGTCTTCTCCATCGATGCCAGTGCGCAACTCGAAGGCAAACGCTCAATGATGAACGAAAATGCTCCGGGAACTGCTCCCATGACCGGACACCAAGGACACAGCATGTCCGGTATGTCTGGCAGTCATGCTGTCTCTCAGGAAAGTGAACACGTACTGTTTGCCGTCCGTGGTTCTTGCGATATGTGCAAGGAACGCATCGAAACAGCCGCTAAAGGTGTCTCCGGTGTCCGGTTCGCTCATTGGGACCGGGAGAAACAAATGATCCACTTGCAACTCGACCCGTCAGAAACATCGGCCGACGCCGTTGCCAAAGCTATTGCCGCAGCGGGTCATGATACGGATAAGTACAAGGCCGTCAAAGCAGTTTACGATGCTCTGCCCGGCTGCTGCAAATATCGGGATGAGTAACGCTGTCACAGCGTAGGATAGAAGATAGGGGGATGTGTCAAAATTCACCACAGAGCAACACTGAGTTCTGCAGAGCGAACTTAATCTATTGATAACTAATGATGTTTATCTGTGTCAATCGGTGCAATCAGTGGTGAGCAGGAGTCTTGACACATCCTCTTTTTAGCAGCCTGCTCCTCATCCGGAAAGTAGAGGACCGCTACCGAACCTTTTCTTTTCCCGATTGTTGTACTTCAACAAACATCTTTCGGATGTGTACTATGCAATTGGATAGACAATGGACTTATAAAATAGATTTAACTGTAAAACAACTCAGGACCATCTAAGTATTCATAATCATTACAGAATGGCTAAAAAACATCGTAAAGAGAGCCTTGATGCCCTTTTCAGGGAAAAGGTATTGCTGGAAATGCTGAAAATAGCAGGAGTTGGTATGTGGACATACAGTACCGAAACGGGAAGATTACGTTACATTGGATTCGCCGATACCATCCATCGGCACGACGAATTGCAGTATGTCGATCCAGCGGATTATCTGAAATTGATGAACGGTGAAGATCTGCAGACCGTCACTCAATTTATGGCCGACATTCATGCCGGGCGTCCTCCCCAGGAAGGAATCCGTTATAAGATTCATGGTAACGGAGAGGACTTTTATCTTGAAAATCATGTTGTGACCTGCCAACCGCTGGGCAATGGATTCTATTATCTGAAAGGATACGTCAAGAATATAACCGCACAGGTGATGGAAGCCAACCGTCTGTGTATAGAGAAGGAGCGCACCGAACAGGCGGACCGGTTGCGCTCAGCCTTTTTTGCCCACGTCAGCAGGGAGCTGCGGGGACCTCTCAACCGAATAGAAGAACTTGCGTCGCAGATGGTACATGCCGAAAGTGTAGAGGAGCGGGAAGAGTGTTTCCACCGGATACAGGAGAACAGGCGGATGGCGATGAAAATAGCAGATGCCCTGCATGCGGTGTCGCAACTTCCGGTCAGCACATACGAGCCTTACCACTCACCCATGCAGCTTTGCCTGATATACCGTGACTTGTTGATGGAGAACGGCTACAGCCATAATCCGGAAGACGGAGAGCAGGAGGAGAATGCAAACTTCCTGTCGTTACTCTTTTCCTGATCAGAGACTGATCGTATAAATTACCCCCGGTTGGAAATTACCCGAAGTGGGTTTCACCAGATATGTCCTTTTCAACAGCGAAAGCAGCAGAACGACTTCTACCTTATAACTTGCTACTCCGGCAGGAACCATTACGGTATTGGTAACCGAACCTAGAAGGGGAACGGTCAATGTGATATCCGTCGTGGAACTGTCGTAGGTGACATTTCCGTTGCCAATGTCGAGCGTACCTTTATTGTACACACCCAGCAGCTTGATGCTGGACAGTGCGCCCAATAGAGAAGTGTTCAGTTGGAGTTGGGTCAACACATGGTTGAATGTCAGGCTGACGGGCATGGTGCTGGTACTTCCTGTGGGAGTGCCTGCGGCATACATGATGTCTTCTGTTCCCGTCAGCGTGAAATGATAGGCAGGGGCGACACCGTTGCCCGGAGCCGTGATGTAATTGCTGCCGCTTGTGGCTGTCGTGCGCGGATAATAACTGTAGAAAATGACCCGTTTCCCCCCCAATGGATAATAGAGTTTGGGGTTGAAAGAGAGCTGGCTGCCGCTGATGCCGCTCGGTACCAGATTCAGGGCGAAAGGAGTGGATGTCCAGGGATATTGCCCGGCTATGCTCCCTTCGCTGACTGCGTAAATGCCGACATTCGACAGATTGCTTGCATCGATCGTTGTGACAGGTGCCCGCGTGGAGAGCTTTCCTTCTGCAATCGCCATCCGTATGGGTACAGGTTCTTCGGGTGGGAGGCAGTCGTCGCCCACACCATAGCTGCATCCTTGCGAGAGCAGCATCCAGCCCAATAAGATGAGGATAGTCCGTTTCATCGCCCCTTTCTTTCTTGATGTGACAGATTGCGCGGATATCGCTGTCGCCATCTCCTGCACAACCTGCGTGTTATGAGAACGTTTATTGTAATGTGGACGATCCGGTCCCTCCTGTCTGCCAGGCTGTCACACTGATAGAGGACGTGATTTCCTTCGGCGTAAAGGTAAGGGTGATTAAATGTGATTTTCCGACTTCGGTAGTGACCGAGATGGTAGATTCGGGATAAGTCACTCCGTCACTTGTGGTGACTGCCACCGTGAGGGCTTCGCCGCTTTTCACCATCGGATAGTTGTTGATTGTACTTCCGGCCGTTAGGATGGGGAATGTACCCGAAAGGGTAAGGTCTTTGGTGGTATACGTCAGGCTGGATGTATTCAGGTCCAGTGTGGCAGGTGTCTTTTGTTGCTTGATGACAAGACTGGTCACGTTGACACCCGATGCCGGATATCCTGCACCGGCCACAAGTTTGAATTGCAATTGCGTCAGCAGATGGTTGAAGACAAACGACAGTGCTCCTGCAGTCGCTTTCGTCCCTGAGGCTTGAGCGGTGAGCATCACGTCTTCTGTCCCATCGCCAGCCAGCGTAACTGTTTTGCCGGAAAGTGTCCCTGCCGGGTAGTAACCTCTGATATAGATGGGAGAATTATCCACCGGATAATACCGTGCCGGGCTGAAAGAGAGTGCGGCTGTCGGTGTGGGCGATGCCACAAACGTCACGGTGGAACTCCATGCATTCGTCGTATAGTCTCCGGTGGTGGCGGAGGCCACAAACGGAGCCGTTATATTGTCATTGGTCGATACCGGGCTGCGGGTTGCCACTCCTTGGATACCGGCACTTAATTTGATTTCCGTCACATCTCCCGCAGGTTCGGGATTGGTAGCACAGTCATCCTCCGAAGAGCAGCCCGAAAGGCCCATCGCGCAAGCTATTACAGCAAACATTAACTTTTTCATACTTCTGTTGTTTTAGGTTATCATACATTGATTTTATTGTTTGAAAATTGAACATCTCTGATTATGCGGTAATAACAAAAGCCGTATGTGTTGGTTCTTGAATCCGGAAAAGAACTTAATTTTATTTACCGGATGCAGGCTGCTTTCATTTTATAAGCGTATTTTTGCAGGAATCAAAAGAGAGAGACATGCAGCAAATTAAAGTGATCGCATTCGATGCGGACGATACATTATGGGATAATCAGGTGTTTTACGACAAGGTTGAGAGTGAATTTTGCCATTTACTTGCCGGGTATGGAACGGCGGAAGAAATCTCGTCCCGCCTATTCGCCATAGAGATGGAGAATATGGATATCTATAAATACGGGGCTAAGCCGTTCACGCTCTCCATGGTGGAGGCTGCCGTGAAGATTAGCCGGAACCGGGTGCCTGCCGAAGTGATCGGACGCATCGTGGAGATGGGAAAAGAACTGTTGGAGATGCCTATCCGTCTGCTCGGCGGGGTGACGGAAGCGCTTGAGACACTGAAGGATGACTATAAACTGGTTGTAGCGACCAAAGGCGACCTGCTGGATCAGGAACGTAAACTGCAACGTTCGGGAATCTCCCATTATTTTGATCATACGGAGATCATGACCGACAAGGCACCGCAGGATTATCAGCGGCTGATCTCTTCACTGGACGTTGCTCCACAATCTTTTTTAATGGTGGGTAACTCGCTGAAATCGGACGTGCTTCCGGTATTGTCATTGGGTGGGCATGCCATTCATGTGCCGGCCGAAGCTATGTGGAAACACGAGGTGATCTCCGGGACGGAGCGAGAGTATTTGATGATTCATTCGTTGGCGGAATTGCCGGCAGTGCTGAGAGGATAAAGCAGAAAACGAGGTTGCACAAGAGAATGGCTTTGAAGAGTAGGCGGTGTACTTCCAAAGCAGTAACCACATTTCCAAAGTTTCCGTCAACGGAACCGTATGTTACAGATTACTCCTCTCTATCCGTGCGACACCATCTTCAATCCGATAATCGAACCGATTAACATCACTATAAAGAAGAGCCTCCAGAAGCCGGCAGGTTCTTTGAATACCAGAATACCTACAAGTACCGTACCCACGGCACCTATCCCCGTCCATACGGCATAGGCTGTGCCGATGGGAAGATTGTGTGTTGCTTTCACCAGTAACAGCATGCTGATCAGGGTTGCAATCAGGAATCCGGTAAACCATAAGTACATTTCTGTTCCGGTTGTTTCTTTCACTTTTCCCATGCAGAAAGTGAACAGTACTTCAAAGCATCCGGCAATCGTTAGGATAATCCAGTTCATATCATTTATTGTTTAGGGCCGTAAAGATAGGGATAAAAGTAAAGGAGACAAATAGATCGGATAAAGGAATCCGGCATTTTCCTTTTAAACTTTCTATTTCTAAAAGATGTGCAAAGATAACGTAAGCATGCTAAAAAACAAGTAGTTGTTTTCAAAGAACAGCTTGAATCGCATGAGGAAAAGATAGGTAAAGGAAAAGCGGAAGACATCTGTTGTGAACCGGTTGCCGACTACAAAAGTCTTTTGCCTTTTCATGAAAACCCGAAAGAACATTGAAGATGTAGCTATTGGTGAACTTGAAAAGCCGTTCATTGAGGACTGTTACACATGGATGCCTGGAACAGCAGGAAATGCAAATACCACAGCCTTGGGGCGCATCAACACCCTGACATGGTTATTGTGCATCGCGCAGGAAAGGAGAGGGTTTCATAACTCACCACACAGGATTGCACAGATTTACACTAAACGATTTTTTTATCTGCTGATAACCAATACTGCTTATCTGTATACATCCGTGTAACCTGTGGTGAATACGAGTCTTGACACATCTCCTCATTTTGACCTTATAACAGGCAGGCGCAATAGAGATCGTTTTTATTCCTTTTTCAAGACGCTTGCCGGATTCAGGTGCATTACTTTATAAATCTTGTATGCCGTAACCAAAAAGATCAAAAGAGCCATCGTGAAGAACAACAGGACTCCCCAGCTCCAACTATATATGCTTTGCAGATTGCTTTTTTGTGTGATGCTTATCAACACCAATCGTACCAGCGGATAGATAATGACGAAGACAGAAAGATAAATAATCAAATAGATTTTGCCGAATAACAGGGCAATCACTCTCGGGGTGGCTCCGTTTATTTTTCGGATGGCCACTTCTTTTTGCCGATTTATCACATCCATGGAGATTCCGGAATAAATACTTAATATCAACAGGAGGATACTGACTATCGCCAACAACAGGGATGCTGCCTGCAAGAGTGCTACAGTTCCCATGACGGACTGTTTGGAATCACCCGTATTACGAATGTTAAGAGGCAATGTCTCGGGTACATAACGCCGGCAGATCTCCGTTATCTTTTCCAGGGCGACCGGAGTAATATCGGAATGGAGAGTTTTGAAGTAATAGGTGTAGGCTTGCGGGTTAACTAGAAAGACAGAACCGACTGAACTGCTCTGAGTATCTTCCCTGTTCAGTGCACGGTAAGTCCCGGCAATCCGGTATTCTTTGCCATCCAACGTGACACTACCTGTTATACTATCCCTTTGCAATTGTTCTTTAAACTGTTCGCTTATATAAACAAAGCCTTGAGCATCCTTATCTACTAATTTTCCGGAGAACGGGATCTTGAAGAACTCAAAATAATGAGGCTCTGCTTGGATCATCATCACATTTCCTCTCGGCTTTCCGTCTTTCATATAGGTCATGTAAGTATAAACATCGGCATCGAAGGTATTGAAGGCGGATGTCCGATCGGTTATCTCGGACAAAGACTGGATATCCGAAAGAATGGCATCCATGTTTTTCTGCATGCATATGGTATTGACCGATATTGAAATCACCCGGTTCTCTTCTTCCGTGCTCAAAGGACGGTACATTCCTTCAAACATCTCATTGAACAAAAGCGTTATGCCGAATACACCGCCTGTGAAAAGGATGGAGATCGCCAATTGTAGAGCAATCATGAAATTGCGGAACACGTGTCGCTTCTGTCTCTGCACGACCGAATGGAGGACACTCAACCGGCGTAACCGATAGATAGGATAAAGAATGGCGAGCATGCAGATCAACAACAAAGCGAGGTATAAACCTAACTGTGAACCATACAAGTCTACCAGGGAGAATGAGATCATGTCTTCCGGACGGATGTACGTATATATCAGAGAGAGCGTGATTTCCGTCACGGCCAAGGACAGAAGGAAAGCAACAGATAGCATCCAGAAGATTTCGGCGAAAAGCAAGGCAAACAATCCTTTGATGTCCGAACCGATACATTTGCGAAGCACCAGTTCTCGTTGCCGGTTATAGAACATCTGGATAATGAACTTCAGAAAATTGATCAAACCAGACAATAAAATCAGCGAAGCTATAAACCGGGCGAGCAGAATGCTTATCGTTCTTTGAACACTGCTATTCTGTTCCGACTCCAGGGAGGCATATAAATAGATATCCTGGTCTCCATGCTTCCAGGTCAGGCCTTTTAACTGTTTATTCAGGCTTTCGGTCGTGGTTTGTCCGGTGAGACGTGATCTGATGCAGAGTGGAGTACGGGATTTTGCGGACAAGGGAAAATAACAATCGATCGTTTTCCCATGAGAATCTTTTTCTTCTGTCAAAGCAACATTGACAATTTTATACACCATAAGATCAGACGGGTTGGCAGCCTCTGTTTCCTGACGGATGACCTGGCCTATCGGATTCTCTTCTCCAAATGCTTTCCGGGCAAACGATCGGGAGACGATCACCTCGTCGGGAGCTGTTATCTCTTGATTGCCATACTTCAATTGGAGCGAATTATAGGTGAAATAATTGGATGATACATTTTGGAACGACACCAAAAACGGCAGTTCCCGTTGTTTTTTGTCGATGGCCGTAATCTCTTTTCCATTGCTATAAGAGGAAGAAGCCACAAGGGTATCTATGCCCGCTATCGGCAACTCTTTCAGATAATCAAAATCCTCCTTAAACAAATAGATATCGGCGGCTGTCTGGGAAGATGCTCCGGACAACCGGATGCTGTATTTATTATTATCGGACAGTTCTACTTTACCAGTTATGGCATCAATAAAATAATTCATCATACTGAAGCAGGTGATACCTATCGCTAAACAAATAGCCGAAATAAGACTATGAACTTTAAAGTTCATCAAATTGCGTAATGCTACTTTCAAGTAATGCTTGATCATGGTTCTATTACTGTTTTTTCTTTATGCTTGCAAGAATCATGCCATATCGCTAAATGGCTATTATATAATACAATATATTCCTGAACACTCTTTTGCTATTGTGCGGACACGCACAAAGGCAGTTCACTATCGCACAATTACATCCGGCTACCCTTGGATATTGAATCGGAGCTTCTGTAAAAAACGGTACATTCGCAATCTTATTTTGAATATAGAATCCGATAAGTTTATTGGAAGAATTCAGTGGAAGAATCCGGTAGATGGAGATGTATTTATTCCTTTCTCTATTGTTTCACTTTGTGTCGTGCAGGTGAAAAACTTTTTTCTCTCGGGCGACAAAAAGTTGTCGCCTAGAAGTAAAGATTGTGACACTTTAGTGGAAGATTTCTCTTCATTTAAATGATGATTTGCCATGGAAGCAATATCTGTTTGTCATCGGTTAAATGTCTGTTTTTCTGTGGTGAAGCAACTGTTTTTGGGTGGTGAAGCAGCTCTTTTTCTGTGGTGAGGCAACTGCTTTTCTATGACAGATCGATTATTTTTCTTTGAAGAGGGCACTATTCCCCTTTTGTTGAAGTGATTGTTTCTTTTGTTGAAGTGATTGCTCCCTTTCAGATAGTAGGTTTTTTCTCTTCGGCAGGCTGACTGCCTTCTTTGGAGCGTGCGATTTTTCCTTTGGGAGAGGTCTGCCATTCCCTTTCAACAAGGCGTTTTCTCCCCTTTGACAAAGCATTCGTTTCTCTTTTATGAAGCAATCCTTTCCCTTTACCGAAGTTGCCGGTTTCTTTATAAATGCTTGTGCTACCAGTCGTACTTTTCTATGTATTCATCATATACCGGTAGTTCTTTGATCCCTTTACTGACAAATAATTTACGGATGTATTCCTGTTCGGAAGGATCGAGCATCCGTTCTTTGCGGCGGCAACGATAATAAGTGGCCTGCTTGAAGTGTGCCAGCATTTGTCTTTTGATGCTGACTGCGTCACTGTAAGGCACATGATCCAGCAAATGGGTGATGCCTAAGGCATACCGCACTTTCTTGTCGGGCATGAAGAAAGGGCACACGTTGTCGATGGTGGCGGCGTAAACGGGATTGATTATTCTTATGGTCTGGCAAGCTGCCGGAATATGAGTGTACAATCGGTTGCGCAGGCACGTGGAGGCTTGCTTACATGATTTGTTGAGGCAATAGTTGAATCCGAAAGGCACTTCACTGTAATCGAAATCTGGAGTCATGTTATATGGATTGATATTAGGTTGGAAACGTTGTATTCCAACAAAGGTAGTGTTTATCCGACGAATATCATCCCGGCATGAAAGAATATTTTCATACCGGTTACAAATAAGTCCCGTTCGTTTTCAGAAGGGCAGACACCGTCCGTAGTCCTGAGCATTCTCTTTTATCGTTTCACCGATGCGGCCGTACGCAGCCAAGGGTATGTCTTTGTGTTCATAATCGGTTGAATAAAGGTATGAGGAGGTGAACGGTAACAGATGTGGAACCGATGGTTCTCTAAAGCGGGGACAGTGCTACAATATCCACCAGAGTATGAGTGCTAGTATGGCTGTCACGGTCAGGAAGATCAGCGTGGCGCGCAGATAATATTGTGTTTCCGCTTTTTCCTTTTCACGGGTGGCCTTTTCTATCTTCTCCAGCTCTTCCAGGGTTACATTCGGATTTTGAAGCGTCCCTTTCCGGTACATTTTACCTTGAAGGTCCTTCATCCGTTCCCGGCGCAGAGTAAGCAGGTCTCTGTTCTCCTTATTGCGCCTGATCATATCAAAAACGAATCCTGAGAAACTCATATACAACAGTTTTTATAAAGTGAGGGGGTATATGGGTACAAAAGTAGGAAATAATCCGGGAATCTTTCTTCGTGCGCCTGCCTTATTGCTTTTATTTCCGGTTATTTCTCCGCCCACTCCAGGATGGCGGGGCTTTTTACGTTCACTCCCAGCAGATGTGCTTTGGCCAGGATGTTGCGTGCCAACTGCGCTTTATACTCTTCGGGCGCATACCTGAAGTAGGCTTCTGCCGCGCGTACATGGGCGGCGTCGTGGATGGGGAACTCTCTTAATTGGGGTATGCCGAACTCGGAGGTATCCAGTTCTTTACGTTCACTTGCCGTCAGTTTGTCGGACGGTTTGGGGTTGAAATCGGACATGGTCATAAGAATTTGATGTTACACTTGGTGTAGTAACAAATCCGGGACGGTTATGATCAGACGATCGTCGAATTTTTACGGTTAAATTTCCATCCGGTAGCCATTCGGGAGGGATGCCTCCTGATAAATGACTATCTTTGCGGATCTTTATTGGACTTCATGATGGACAAAACGAAAAAAGTCAGATATGTATTCTCTGTTTTCATGGTGATGCTGATGGTGGGCATAGCCGAATGGACAGGCGAGAAAGAGATTATCTTTCCGGAGATGGCGGCGCTCGCCGTCGGCTTGTGGGTGATCGATAAGCGGGTTTGGAAAGTCGGGCGTTGGCAGCTGATCGGGCTGATGACAGCAGGGGCTGTTGCCGGAGTTTGTATCGTGCGCTACTCCACGCTGCCGTTGCTCTGCAATTTATGCCTGGCATTTGCCTTTGCTGCCTGTTGCCTGCTGTTCAGCCGGGCTACTCTGATTCCGCTGATTTCGGCTTGTATGCTGCCGGTGCTGCTGCACACTGAAACCTGGATCTATCCGTCGGCCGTTTTCCTGCTTTCCGCCGTGCTTGTTGCCGGACAGAGGCTGATGGAAAAAGGAGGTTTGCGCCGGGAGACGGATTACGTCCTGCCCGGGCGTGAGTGGAAAAAGGAGATTTTCCGTTGGGCGGCTCTGCTCTTTTGGGTTTCACTGGTAGCTGCCCTTTCTATCTCCTGCGGATGCAGTTATTTCATTATTCCTCCGTTGATCGTGACATTCACGGAGATTGTCAATTCGAAAGCCGGATTCAGAAACCGCCCCATGCAGGTGTTTCTGTTTTTGGTTACCGGAGCTGCCTTGGGGACCGCTTTTCAGATCATCGGGCATACCTTTTTGCATTTGCCCGAAACGGTGGTCGCCTTGCTCATCATCTGCTGCTTGTTTGCTGTCTTCGAGTGGACCGGAAAGTACTTTGCTCCCGCCGGAGCATTGGCGTTGATTCCTCTGATAGTCCCGCAAGAGGGTGTGCATTGGCTGCCTCTGCAAGCTGCTGCGGGCGCTGCCCTGTTCATCGCTATCGGTATGCTTGTGTTCCAGCAATGCTACAAGTGGAGTAAAGCCCAGTTAATTTTCTGCTTTACTCCCACATTGTTGCGCAGATATCTGAACCGCAGGAGGAAGGAGTGAGAGTTTGCATTGCCGGCACGGGCGGTCCCGTTTACCGGAGCAGACAGTTACCACGCTTTATTGTCACGGCGGTAAGCCAGCATCTCTGCGAAACGGTGCATGTGCTGTTGGTTGGTTCCGCAACAGCCTCCGCAGATTTTTAACGGAAAGTCCCACAGCAGTGTCATCAGTCTGTCTGCCAGTTCTTCCGGTGAAGAAGAAATCAGATGATCGCATCCGTCCAGTTCCTCCGGGCTGAGGTTGGCGGCATTGGCCTGAATACCCTGAAAGCGCTGGCGCACCAAAGGCGTATCGTTCCGGGGATGCAGCAGCGCCTGGTGCAACACATCGGGATGTACGCAGTTGGCCATATAGCACAGTGGACGGGTGGAAGTTTCCTTTTCGATGGCATCGATGGCGTCATGAATGAAAGTACCGTCTATCAGGCGTCCGTCACGACATATCATGAAGCTGATGATGTAAGGCAGTCCTGTTGCAGCCATGGCATTGGCCATTCCGATGGCTTCTGTCAGTTGCGGCATGATGCCGGCAAACAGATAGTCCGCCCCCGACTGTGCCAGCGTGCGGACTGTCGGGAAATGAAACTCCATGGCTTCTTCTACCGACAGATAGTAGCGGCCGTCGTACGCATTGCCGCGGCATCCGGCCAGTCCGCCGATATATACGGGAGTGGAAGCTTCGTCACGGAAGCGGGAGAGAAAGGCCATAGTATCCGCCAGTACATTTTTATGCCGGTAATCGGACGCGGCTATTTGCTCGATGTTCGCTCTGCGGGTGGGAGTCATCAGCATCAGTGGCAGGCGGAACTCAGTGGCTATCTGCAGGTATTGCCGGTAGATGGATGCCAGAATCTCACGATGGGAGTCATCGTAGATCAGTGCGGCATGTGCAATGTGTTTGTCCGGTGAAATGTGAAACTCGTGACGCAAACGTTCTACGATAGCGCCTTCGGTGAGAATGAAAGGAGAAGTCCGGAATGATTCTATAAAAGATAACTGTTCCATAAAAATGACTTTAAAAGTTTTACTTTACATCCGGCAACAAATATAGGATTTATCGGCTCACTCCGGTCATCTGCTCTCAGTACATTCACATCCTTTTGTAATCTTTCAGAAAAACAAGAGGTTCTGTTTATTTATAGTCTTTTATAAACCCTTCCATTAACCATTTGGCGAGTGCCTGCCGGTTGGAGGGGATCACCAGGCGACGCTGGTCGAAGGTATTCTGGATGTTGCCCAACTCGACAAAAACAGAGGCGGGCGTGGTGTGGGCCAGAACATAGAGGTTGCGTCCGCTTACGGTGCCCGAAAACCCCCGGTTAGGTTGATGCTTGCCGTATTTGGACTCGAAGGTTTCCTTCATGTTTTTGGCGAGGCGCTTACTCTCGGCTTTGCGGTTGGAGTGGTAAAAGAAGACGTCGGTCTGGGTACCTTTGCTGCGACTGTCCACATGAATGAAGATGGCGCGGCAGTATTTATACTTCTTGCGGTCTTTACGATAAAGGGCATTGATTTTGTCGCAACGCTGCTGAAGGCGCTGTACCTGGTTCAGCGGGATGGGAGAGCCCATGCAGGTTTCACGTTTACTGTTCGAGAGATAAGCCTCGTCACGGATGCCGTCTTTGGCATCTTGAATGATGATACGGACTTCGGCACCCTCCTGCATCAGGTTGCGGGCAAGGCGAAGGGCGATGTCGTAGGCATATTCGTCTTCGTGGAGCTCGTGTTTGCCAACGCGTCCGATGGCGCCCGGATCGGGACCGCCATGTCCGCTGACAACATAGAAGCAGGTACCGGCAAGGCGATTGGAAGTGACCTTGACATTTGAAAGCCACTTCCCGAAGAGCGGCTCGTTGACTTCCGTACGGCGCGGGTGATGTGCGGATGTCTTTTCGGCTGCTGCCTCCGTCGTTTTTCCGGAAGTGGCGGCCGACGCTTTCTTGACAGGGGGAATCAGGTAAGTGACACCCATTTTAAGAGTTCTGCTCTTCCCTAGTTTGGCTTTGTTGAGTTCGATGAAATCATTGTAGTATTTCTTCGGGGCGCGGTTGTGGCGCAGGAGGAAGGTAGAGATACCTTCACCGGATCTGGGAGTGGCTTTCTGCTGTGCCCGCAAAGCCGGGGCAGTCAATAAAAGACAGAAGAACAGGAGAAGACAGAGTTTTCTTTTCATATCGCTACGTATAAAAGATGCAGGCTCGGGCTGCTGTGCTATTGTTTGACTTCTAAGGTGAATTTTTGCTTTTTCGCTCGCAAAGATAGCCTTTTAAACCAATAATTTTCTCTACTTTTGCGTCGATATAACTTTTTTAAGGCAATATAATCGTAAACTCAATATCATTATGGCAAAACAATTCAAGCCCGAAACCCTGTGCGTACAAGCAGGATGGACTCCGAAAAAGGGCGAGCCGCGCGTGCTGCCCATCTATCAAAGTACTACTTTTAAATACGAAACCAGTGAGCAGATGGCCCGCTTGTTCGATCTTGAAGACAGCGGTTACTTTTATACCCGTCTGCAAAATCCGACGAACGACGCTGTAGCCGCCAAGATTGCCGCTCTCGAAGGAGGTGTGGGAGCTATGTTGACTTCCAGTGGACAGGCTGCCAATTTCTATGCCATATTCAACATTTGCCAGGCGGGCGATCATTTTGTTTGTTCGTCGGCCATCTACGGCGGAACGTTTAACCTCTTTGGCGTGACGATGAAGAAATTGGGTATCGATGTCACTTTCGTCAGCCCCGATGCCGGTGAAGAAGAGATTTCGGCGGCTTTCCGTCCGAATACGAAAGCACTGTTCGGCGAGACCATCTCCAATCCGTCGCTTGAAGTGCTCGACATTGAGAAATTCGCCCGCATTGCCCATAGTCACGGTGTGCCTTTGATTGTTGATAATACATTTCCGACACCGATCAACTGTCGTCCGTTTGAGTGGGGAGCCGATATCGTGGTTCACTCCACTACTAAATACATGGACGGGCATGCCACCAGTGTAGGCGGCTGCATCGTAGACAGCGGAAACTTCGATTGGGAAGCCCATGCGGACAAGTTCCCGGGACTCTGCACACCGGATGAATCGTATCACGGACTGACCTATACCAAGGCTTTCGGCAAGGGCGCTTATATGACAAAGGCAACCGCGCAATTGATGCGTGACCTGGGCAGTATTCAAAGTCCGCAAAATGCTTTCTTGCTGAATCTGGGCTTGGAGACGTTGCATTTGCGCATGCCTCAGCACTGTGGCAATGCACAGAAGGTAGCCGAATATCTTGCGCAGAACGACAAGGTGGCATGGGTAAACTATTGCGGTCTGCCGGGCAACAAATACTACGAACTGGCGCAGAAGTATATGCCGAATGGCTCGTGCGGTGTGATCTCTTTCGGCTTGAAAGGCGGTCGTGAGTTGTCCATCAAATTTATGGATTCGCTGAAGCTGGCGGCCATCGTTACCCATGTAGCCGATGCACGCACATGTGTGCTTCATCCCGCCAGTCATACGCATCGCCAGCTGACAGACGAACAATTGATAGAAGCCGGTGTTCGTCCGGATCTGATCCGCTTGTCGGTGGGAATCGAAAATGCAGATGATATTATCGCGGACATCGAACAGGCGCTGAACGCATAAGATACCGTTTAAAACAGGAAAGCCCGTACATCCTTTTTGTTAGAGAAGAGGTAGTACGGGCTTTTTCTGTGCAGCCCGGTACACAAGGTACCGGACAGACAGTCGTCATCATTTAAGAAAGGTTGAAAAGTTAGGCTGTATTCTTCTGTTAAGAATTTCTTTCTCCGGAGGCAGTTTCCCTGCCTCCTCCCAATGCCTGATACAAGGTGATGACTCCCTGGATTTCGGTAAAGCGGTTGGCCACCTGGGAGAGTTGCGCATTAAGCAGTGTCTGCTGTGCGGTGAGCACTTCCAGGTAAGTCGTGTTACCATGCTTCATCAGTAGTTGCGTGCTGCGTGCAGCATTCTCCAGAGAGGCTACCTGACGGTTGAAATAGGCCGATTTGTCTCGTGCCGTCTGATATTGTACCAGAGCATTGTTGACTTCACTTCCGGCATTGAGTAAGGTCTGCTCAAAGCTGAGGCGTGCCTCTTCCTGCTGCGCCTTGGCTATGCGGAGTTGGGCGATGTTTGCTCCGCGGTTAAACAAGGGCTGGGTAAGAGAGGCTACTGCTGTGGCAAGAAACTTACCGGGGTTGACAATCATGGCACCTGCCGAATTGGTCCATCCCGCACTGCCACTCAGTGTGATCGAGGGGTAAAAGGCGGAACGGGCGGCATTGGTAGTGTAGAATGCCTGTGCCAGCGACTGTTCGGCACTGCGTACGTCGGGCCGGTTGGAGAGTATCTGCAGGGGTACGCCTACCGATAGATTCTCCGGGAGCTGTTGGTCGGCCAGACGTCCGCGGGGGATACGGTGGGGGACATCCGCCAGCAGCAAAGAAAGGGCGTTCTCGGCTTGGTTGAGCTGTTCTTGCAGATCGAGCAGAGTTGTACATATATTATAATAGGTAGCTTCGGTTTGCGACAAGGCAGCTTCGGTCACCATTCCCGCTGCTTTCATGGCACGGGTGGTGGCGACGCTCTCTTTCCAGGCAGCTTCCGTAGCGGTGGAGATTTCGATCTGGGCGTCGAGCATCAACAAGGTAAAATAGTTGTTGGCCACGGCGGCAATCAGTTGGGTCTGCACCGCCTGTTCATAATCTCGGCTTTGGGCCACGACAGCTTGGGCACGACGTTTGGCATTGGTCAGCCGGCCAAAGATATCGATCTCCCAACTGGCACTGACGGGCAGTGAATAGGTCTGAGTAGCTTTTCCGCCATCGAAGCTGCTTGCCGTACCTTGCGGAGAAAGTGAAAAAGCCGGCAGATAGGAGAGGCGTGCGGAAAGCAAGGTAGCTTCAGCCTCTTTCACCCGTAAGTGGGCAGTGCGCAGATCGGTGTTGCGCACGAGGGCAGAGTCGATCAGTACGCGCAGATACGGGTCGGTGAAAACCTCCCGCCAGCTGAGGTTGCCGAAGTTGGCGGCAGTATCACTTCGTTGGATTTCCGGATCGGCGGAAGTCAACCCTGAGGTGTCTGTTCCTCCGTGTCCGTAAAGTCCGTCGGGAATCTCCGTGACGGGTTTGTATTTGGAGTAGATGCCGCAACTGCTTAGGGCGAGGATAGCGGCAAGGGATATGATTAACTTTTTCATGCTTGTTTATTTATTTTAGAGGGCGATTCTTAGCTTCTTCTTTTTCGTGTTCACTCACTTCCTGCTCTGTCTGAATCTGCCAGTCATGACTTGGTTCTATCTGTACGGGACGTATCCGTTCCTGTAGCCATTGGAAGGCAATGAACAGCGACGGTACGATGAACAGCAGTGCCAGTGTACCGATGACCATGCCACCTACAGCACCTGTTCCCAGCGAGCGGTTACCGTTTGCACCTACGCCGCTGGCTACCATCAGCGGGAGCAGACCGAAGATCATGGTCAATGCCGTCATTAATATCGGGCGCAGGCGGGCTTTGGCGGCACTCAATGCAGAAGCAATCAGTCCCATGCCTGCCTTACGGCGTTCGGCGGCATATTCCGTCAGCAAGATGGCGGTTTTGGCAAGCAATCCAATGAGCATGATCAGTCCGGTTTGCAGGTAGATGTTATTCTCCAGCCCGAACATGCGTGCGAAGAGGAATGAACCCATCAGGCCGCAGGGTACGCTCAGGAGGACGGCGAACGGGATCAGGAAGCTTTCGTAGAGTGCACTCAGGATCAGGTAGATCATCAGAAAACAGATGCCGAAGATGATGGCCGTCGTACCGCTTTGCTGATTCTCTTCGCGGGTGATGCCTCCGTAATCGTATCCATAACCTTTGGGCAGGGAAGTGGAAGCTGTCTCCTGAACGGCACGGATGGCGTCACCCGTACTGTAGCCATCGGCCGGCATGGCATTTACGGCAATAGAGTTGTACATATTGAAACGGCTCAGTGATTCGGCGCCATACGTACGGGTCAGTGTGAGGAATTGGCTGAGGGGAGCCATCTCTCCGTTAGACATGCGTACGAATGTATTGTTCAGTGACGCTTCGTCAAGCCGGTACTGCGGGTCGGACTGGATCATCACCTTGTACACCTTTGAGAATCGGTTGAAGTTGGACACATACTGTCCGCCATAGTATCCGGAAAGAGTACTCAATACCTGGTCCGGTGTGATACCGGCACGCTTGCATTTCGACGGATCGACTTCGACCAGCCACTGCGGATAGCGCACGTCGAATGTAGAGTAGGCCATGGCGATTTCCGGACGTTGGTTGAGGGCTCCCAGATACTGCTGTGTGGTCTGGAAGAATTCATTGACGTCTCCTCCGGTCTTATCCTGCATGTGAAGTTCAAGTGCGTTACCCATTCCGTAGCCCGGAATCATACCCGGTGAGATGGCGAATACACTGGCATCCTTGATGTCTGCCGTCCGTCCGTACACTTGTCCGATCACTGCCTGCACATCATCTTCTTTTCCGGGGCGTTCGTCCCATGGTTTCAGTTTCAAGATCAGCATACCGAAGGAGCTTCCTTGTCCGGCCAGCAATCCGTATCCTGCCACCTTTTGCACATGCTTCACTTGTGGAATCTGTTCCATGCGTTCCTCGATACGTTTCATTACATCGTCTGTCGTCCGTAGCGAACTGCCTGCGGCCGTACTGACGTTGACGAATACGACGCCCTGGTCTTCATCGGGCACAAGACTGGTTTTTGTTGTATTCATCAGTACTACCAGTAAGGCGATGGAAGCTATCAGGAGTGATCCTGTCAGCCACCGGCGCTTGATGAAGAAGAGAACGATGCCTTTGTATTTTTCTACCACAACATCGAAAGCTGCATTGAATGCTTTACGGAAACGGGCGGCGAAGTTCTGTTTCTGGGTACCGTCTTCATTGATGTACGGTTTCAGTAGCAGGGCGCAAAGTGCCGGACTCAGTGTCAGGGCGTTTACTGCCGAGATACCTACCGCAACGGCCATTGTCAGTCCGAATTGAGTATAGAACGTACCCGATGTGCCGGACATGAACGATACGGGGATAAAAACTGCCATGAACACCAATGAGGAGGTGATGACGGCATTACTGATTCCTTTCATGGCATCGACACTTGCCATATAGGATGATTTGTATCCCACGTCAAACCGTGCTTGCACGGCTTCGACCACCACAATGGCATCGTCCACTACCGTACCGATGACCAGTACCAGGGCAAACAACGTAATCAGGTTGATACTGAATCCGGCTATCGCCATGAAAGCGAACGTACCGATAAGTGATACAATGATCCCCACCAGTGGAATCAGTGTCGAGCGGATATCCTGCAAAAAGACATACACGACAAGGATAACCAACAGAATGGCTTCCAACAGTGTCTTCACCACTTCGTGGATGGAGGCATACAGGAAGTCGTTGGACGACATCAGTTGTGTCAGTTCCACTCCTTGGGGAAGTTCTTTCCTTGCCTCTTCAAGGAATCGGTTGATTTGGTTGTTCACCTCTGTGGCATTGGAGCCGGCTGTCTGGAAGAGCATACACGAGACACCGTTATGCCCGTCCGTCGTACCACTGTAAGCATAACTTTCCTGTCCCAGTTCGATTGTGGCGATATCTTTTAGTTTCAGCACCTGTCCGTCGTCGGTGGAACGGATCACGATCTCACCGAATTCTTCCGGTGTGATTCGGCGTCCTTTGTATTTCATGGTATATTGATACGTTTCATCGGAATTTTCACCGAACGATCCGGTGGCCGACTCAATGTTCTGTTCCGCCAGGACAGTCGATACGTCCGAAGGGATCAGCCGGTATTGTGCCATTACGTCCGGTTTCATCCAGATACGCAAGCTATAATCTCCTCCCATAATCATCATGTCTCCGACGCCCGAGATACGGAGAATCTCAGGTTTGAGGTTGATGCTGATATAGTTGGCCAGGAAGGCTTCGTCGTACGAGTCGTCCGGGCTGTGGAGCGAGAACATTTGCAGGATACTCGTCTGCCGCTTCGAAGTGGTGACACCTACTTGGTTTACCTCCGAGGGGAGCTGTCCGGTAGCTTTGGAAACTCGGTTCTGTACATTCACCGCCGCCATGTCCGGGTCAGTCCCCTGTTTAAAGTAGACGGTGATAGAGACTGTTCCGGCATTGGTAGCGCTGGAGGTCATGTAGGTCATGTCTTCCACACCGTTGATGGCCTCTTCGAGTGGTGCGATAACACTCTTTTGCAGAGTTTCTGCGCTGGCACCGAAGTAACTGGTGCTCACCATGATGGTGGGCGGGGCAATGTCCGGATATTGTTCTACGGGTAGCGTAAACAATCCGATAATCCCGACCACGACAATGGTTATGGATATAACAGCCGATAGGACAGGCCGTTCAATGAAAGTTCGTAAATTCATAATATTCTTGTTAGTAATACGTTTAATAAGTGGATATTAAAAGCCGGCTTACTTGGATGGGCGGCTGTGGCAGTTCGGTTCATCATTCACCATTTATTGTTTTTATCTCTGTTCCTTCGCGAAGCAATCCTACACCTTCTGCCACAATCACGTCGCCGGGCTGCAAACCGCTCTCCACAATGTACTCCTGCCCGCCGTTCACACGTGTCACTTGTACCGGAGCGGATTGCGCTTTTCCGTCCACAACCTTATATGCAAATACTTTATCCTGTACCTCAAATGTGGCGGCTTGCGGAATGACCAATGCACCCGCTTTTTCTGTCGGTACAATCACATTGCCCGCGCCGCCGCTGTGCAACAATCCTTCCCGGTTGGGAAATACTGCCCGCAGGCTGACTGTTCCGGTGTTCCGGTCTATCACTCCGCTGATTGTCTCGATTCGTCCTTGTTGCGGATAGTCCGATCGGTCATTCAGTTGGAGGCCGATTTCCGGCATTTGTTTCAGTGCTTCTTCCTTCGATCCGTAGCGTCGGATCAGTCCTAAGAGTTGGTTTTCCGTCATCGAGAAGTAGACGTACATGTCCGAGTTGTCCGAAACGGTAGTCAGCGGTTCAGGCAGACTGGCACTCACCAACGTTCCTACCCGATAGGGCAGTGTTCCCACCACTCCGTCCGCCGGACTTTTTACCAATGTGTACGATAAGTTGTTCCGGGCGTTCACCTCCTGAGCCTTCATCTGTGCCAATTGCGCTTGTGCTGCCAAAAGAGAGTTTTTGGTCGTACTCAGGTCGAAGGCCGAAACCACATTCTGCTTATATAATTCCTGTTTGCTGTCATACGTCAGTTGTGCTGTAGCCAGTGAGGCTTTGGCTGCTTCCACGTTTGCTAATGCTGTCTGCAGGGCAGCTTCGTAAGGCACTTGGTCGATGATGAACAACGACTGTCCCCGTTTTACCCGTTCTCCTTCGCTGACACACACCTGTGTCAGTGTACCGCTCACTTGCGGATAGATTTCGATGTCTTGGCGTCCGCGTATTGTTGCCGAGTACGTACTCGATAGCGTCCGGTCGGTAGGCGCAAGGGTTATTACTTTGTATCCCGATTCTACAGTTGCCTGCGGTGCTTGCTTGCATCCGGTGGCGGCCAAACAGCAGGCGAATAATATAGCCTGCTTTACTTTACTAACCTTTTCAATCATAATTCCTATTTAATTTTGTCGTGGCAAAGGTAGAGCGTTTTCACTGTCGACTGCTTTTCATACCCGCCCCAGTATTGTTCATTATCGGAACAGTATGCGGGCTAATTCACTAAAAAGACCTACTTTTGTAGGCAAAATAAAGAACATGATATGGAAAAAAGAAACCCGCTTACCCTCACGCTCGACCAGCCGTTTGTGGCAGGGACCGATGATTTTTCTCCCTTTTACAACCGTTTGCATAAACTCAATTGTGCCATTATCCTTTATTGCCGTGCCGGCCGTGGTACAATGGCCATCGATCTGAAGAAATACGAGATAACGGTAAATACCCAGGTTGTACTCCTTCCGGGGGCTGTTATCAGCCTTGATGAGAAGAGCGATGATTTTCGGGTCTCCTTTTTCGCTTCACATATTGAAATGTTTCGTGAGGCTTGTATCCGTTTTGAACCCTCCTTTTTTCATTTTATAAAAGAGAAGCCCTGTTATACACTTCCTTCCGAATTTACCGCCCCCATTAACGGTCTCCTGCATGCTACGTCTACTATTTATGCCGATACCGATCATCGTTTCCGCAACCAGATAGCGCGCAATCACCTGCAAAGTTTCCTGCTTGATGTATACGACAAAGTACACCGCCTTTTCACCCATAAAGAGATTGAGGGCGGCAGTCGTCCGAACGAACTTTTTCATAAGTTCGTTGCTCTGGTGCACGAATATTGCTGTTCGCAACGGGATGTCGTTTTCTATGCAGGCAAACTCTGTATTTCTACTAAGTACCTGACGAGCATCTGTCGTTCGCTGACAGGTCATTCGGCCAAAAAAGTGATTGATGATTTTACGGCACTTGAAATAAAGGTACTCCTCCAATCGACCGATCTCAGTATTCAGGAGATAGCAGACAGGCTGAATTTTCCCGACCAGTCGTATCTGGGTAGGTATTTTAAGCGACACGAAGGGGTTTCGCCGATGGAGTACAGGGCGGAATTGGCAGGATAAGGTTTCTGTCAGGTCAAGCTGGCATTATGTGTACCATATCTCGTTAAACACGGGTCTTTTCAGAGACTCTTTCGATGTTGTTTTCCAAGCATGCGGAGTGGTTTCCCCACATCCTTTTTCCACGAATGACTGCTCTAACAGAGTCGATTCCAAGATAACCTTCCGGTCCGGTGCGCTGTTGATAATAACTTCGGAATGGTTGAAGTTGAGTTTCTGTGAAGCTTTCATTCCTGGGAATGCTTTCATTTCTTGTGACATAGGCGGTTGTTTTTTGTATGTTGATGTATAACACCGGAGGTATGAAAGTGTTTGCCAAGTAGTGTTGTTTCCTGTTAATTTAAAAGAAATGTTCCGGATTCAGATTAAATTTATAAGAAAAGCCTAACGTAGGCCGATTTGTGTTACCTTTGCGGGAGAACTAAAATAAATCGGGTCATGTTCGTATTAATATTGACTTATAAAGCACCTATCGAAAAGGTGATCGAATTGCTGGAAGCACACTGTTGCTATCTGGATAAGTATTATGCTGCCGGAATCTTTCTTGCTTCCGGGCCGCAGGTGCCCCGGACGGGGGGAGTTATTCTTTGCCGTGCTCAGAGCCGTGCAGAAGTAGAAAAGATAATCGGTGAGGACCCTTTTAATGCTGTGGCAGACTATCGGGTGATAGAGTTTGAACCGAATAAGTCGGTAGAAGGATTCAAGGAACTTTTAAAAATAGGTTGATATGAAGATTGTGTTCAATAATATCCGTAGTTGAATGGACAGACATCAGGAGAATGTGATATTGTAAGAAGGTGGTTTACATGGCGTGCTTTCAGGAGTGAGTCTCCTCTTTATTGCCCCGATGTGATTAAAAACAAGCTTTTGAGAGGATTATTGAAAAAATCTCCCTTCCCCAGTCACATAATTAAAAAGAAAGATGTAATTTTGCATGCCAAAAAATAACTTATCTTATGGCAGTTTACGTAGAAGAAGTTTCAAGAACTTTCGGTGAATATCTACTTATTCCCGGTCTTACCACCAAACAGTGTGTACCCTCCAATGTCTCTTTGCGCACCCCGCTGGTGAAACATGCGGCAGGCACACAAGCAGCAATCGAATTGAACATCCCTTTCGTTTCGGCAATCATGCAATCGGTTTCCGGTCCCGAACTGGCCATCGAGTTGGCGCGTAACGGAGGACTCTCGTTTATCTTCGGTTCGCAACCCATCGCCAGTCAGGCGGAAATGGTGCGGAAAGTGAAGAAATTTAAAGCCGGTTTTGTGACCAGTGATTCGAATCTGACTCCGGAACATACGTTGGAAGACGTACTCCGCCTGTTGCGCCAGACCGGTCACTCTACTATCGGAATAACGGATGACGGTTCGCCAAACGGACATCTTCTGGGATTGGTAACCAGCCGTGACTATCGTATCTCCAGAGACCCGCTGGATAAAAAGATCAAAGACTTCATGACTCCTTTTGAGAAGCTGATTGTGGGTGAAGTGGGATTGACACTGAGCGAGGCCAACCAGATTATCTGGGATCATAAACTCAATACACTTCCTATTATCGACAAAGAAGGACGTCTGGCTTACTTTGTTTTCCGCAAGGACTACGACAGCCACAAGGAGAATCCGAACGAGGTGTCGAGTCCCGACAAGAAATTGTTGGTAGGTGCCGGTATCAATACCCGTGACTATCAGGAGCGTGTCCCTGCCTTGGTAGAAGCCGGAGTAGATGTGCTCTGTATCGATTCTTCGGATGGTTATTCGGAATGGCAGTATGAGACCCTGCAATGGATCAAACAACAATATGGAGATAAAGTGCTGGTAGGTGCCGGCAATGTGGTAGATAAAGAAGGTTTCCTCTATCTGGCAGAGGCTGGTGCCGACTTTGTGAAGGTGGGTATCGGAGGTGGATCTATCTGTATCACCCGTGAGCAGAAAGGTATCGGACGCGGACAGGCGACTGCCCTGCAAGATGTGGCTCGTGCCCGCGACGAATATCAGGCACGGACAGGTATTTATGTACCTATTTGTAGTGATGGCGGATTGGTGCACGACTATCACATGGTGCTCGCCCTTGCCATGGGAGCCGATTTCCTGATGATGGGTCGTTATTTCGCACGTTTTGACGAATCGCCTACCAAGAAGCTCTGCATCAAGAACAACTACGTGAAAGAGTATTGGGGTGAAGGTTCAAATCGTGCCCAGAACTGGCAACGGTACGATATGGGTGGAACTGAATCGCTTAAGTTTGAAGAAGGTGTAGACAGTTACGTGCCTTATGCCGGCAAGATGAAAGACAACCTGGCGGCCACTCTGAGTAAGATCAAGGCTACGATGTGCAGTTGCGGTGCTGTTACCATTCCCGATTTGCAACAAAATGCCAAGATCACGCTGGTTTCATCCACAAGTATCGTAGAGGGTGGTGCACACGATGTGATCCTGAAAGAAAAAGGATAATGACGGTCATTCCGTTTCTCGCAATAGCGAGTTAAGAATACGGATATACAGATAAATGTAGAACAGGCGGACTGATGCGGATTCCAGGTGGGGTACATACCCTCCGGAGGTCCGTTTCAGTCCGCCTGTTCCGTATCAGATGTTCACTGAACGCAAAATGTCGGTTGTTTTATTTCTCAACGATTGTTCCCGGAAGACAAAAATATTATCTTTTCGGATAAACAAACCTACTCAAAAGAATGAAACCTATTTTGCATGCCTGAGTACAGTAAAAAAATACGGGAGAAGTCATGCTGCGTTGTTCTATAGCCGCTTGTGACTTTTCCCGTGTGTTTCCTCCAAATATTTTATAAATAATTTTGGGTAATCGAAAGTTGGTTTGCATAGCACTACTTTTCAATAAGTTATATCTTCGTTATGATGTTACTCCCTTGAATAAGGTTTTCACAACTTAGCACCATTTGACACTAGTTTGTATCTTGGGTACGATTTCTAAATGTAAAGATAGTGTGTCTCTTTATATTTCTTTGGTTGAGATTGCTTATTGGTAAAACTATTTACTTAGTATGTCTATGCATCTATTTAACATGACTTCATTGTTAATTATTACGATATGCAATTTTTTCCTAGTTCTAGTGATTATTTGATATAACATTTGTCTTTGTGAATAATAAGTATTATCAGCAATTAGATCTCCTTGGGAGTTGTACTTGAAAGATTCGTCTATGACTACTACAACATTATTGAATTCTTGACCAACTACAGAATGTGCGCTTTCTGTATCATTAGATAAATATGCTTCATAGTGGAAAAAAGAGCGTGTTCCTGGGGTATAATTAGGTGTTTTCCAACCTCTTTCCAATAATTCTTGCAATAATAACTTTGCTGAGTAACAATCTTTACAATATGTAAGCTCAATATTGGTATAGTCTATATTGGGTATATTCTTTTTGATATTGAAAAGTTGTCTTATAAAATATGCAATTTCTTTATTTGTTCTAATTTTATCTGTTAGCTTATAGGGAGTGCATAATAATTCTTTTTCAATCCTTTCTTTGGTATGATATTGTTTCTCATTGTCACGTAAATATTGTTTTTCATCGTATGAGAAGATACACTTTTTATTGAGAGTACGTACTTCTTTTATATATTTATCAAATTGATATGGATACATTCGTTGAGCTTCATCAATTATGATTAAGTCGAAATCTATCGTATTGGGAGCATACTTAGGCATATATATACTCCAATTATATTCGTCCATTAAAATTTGGTGGCCACTATTTAGTGGGGCACAATGTAGAATGAGTACTTTTTTACCTCTCTGGATAGTTTCTTTAGCTATGTGATAAGTTAATAATGTTTTACCTGTTCCTGCGCCCCCTGTTAAGGCTATGAAATTTGTTGCGGTGTCAGATAACTTTGTTTGAATTTCCTTATATATTTGTTCCTGCTGAACTGTCAGGAAATAGCCCTCTGACATAAATTTTTCCGGAGAATTGAAAGGAGAAACTAAATAATCAGATGGATTAAATAAATCATCGATATTATTAAATGTCACTACTTCTTGAGACATCAATATATTGCATAATTCATTAAAGGTTATTTCTTCTATTTCATCCCCATTATTTCTGATTACAAGTTTATACAGTTTATTTTCATTTGAAATGAAGGTATAAATATGAAGTGGCTTATCCAAAAAACTGAGGTAGTATTTATTCTTTTGTTGTTGTTTTAATATCTTCTCTATTGAACTCTCTGTTTTAATTTCTATATTGATAATATAGTTATGGCCAAACCTTAGTAAGTCAAATTCTTTTCCAATTTGTGGTATTGAATAACCTAAATAATATCTGTTAACAATAGAAATGTTATTATTTGCTTTTAGCAATTCATCCACAAAGGATTCTATACCATTAAGTTCGTAATTCTTTATTCCACTAGTTATTCCGTAACTATTCATAAGTTTTTGGAATAGAGTATTACTTAGTTTTCGATAAGCTTCTATGATAGATAGAATATTGATATTCCTCATAGTACGAATTTATAAAGATTAATTTTTACCTGATGTTTCATTATTTTTGTTGTTCCAATAATATCCACCATTTCTTTGAGCACCTTTGAATTCTATTAATTCCAATCTAACCAAAGAATTTAAATAGCGTTTAGCAGTAGGTACACTTTTCCCTATTAATTCTGCTATCTTAGACGAATTAAGTCCCGGATATTGCTTGATGATGTTTAGAACCTCCTGCTCTTTTGAGTTTACAGTATCATTTACGGTATCATTTACGGTATCATGATTGATACTGATACCCCTTTTGAATACTGCTGTAAATATCCCTTCCGTATGAAATTCTGGTTCGGGCAGATTAGCTTTCCGCATAGCTTCCCGCATACGAGGAATGCCGGATGCAACTCTTTCAACCAAGTGCATACGGGTAAATAAACCGAAAATTAACGGATTACGTGTCATGCTTTTATGCCCGAAATCTTTAGCTACAACGGGTAAAAGTCCTCCGGGATTGGAGATTTCTACTCTGTCATCAAACATTTCTATCATAATACTTGCGCCTTGTTCATAATAGTCACGATGTGACAGGGCGTTTATAATGGCTTCTTTAAATACGGTTAGAGGTATTTCCCAAATTTCCTCTCTCGGTCCTGCTCCCTCTATTTTATAGGCTACTTGCAGTTTACTTTCCAGCCAAGCCATAGCATATAAATATTGCTGGTATAGTGAACCTCCGAATGTTTTATCATCTATAATATAGACTTTGTTTGTTCCCTTGAAGAGAACACATCTTGTGACAGCGTGTGGAAACTTCCGTTCAGGTTGTTTGCCGAAGAACATTGCTGCACCGTTCTTTGCCGTTCCATTTTCAGTAAATAATTCCAAGTTCTCAAATATTTGTTTGCCGGGTGTGGACGGACTTAGTTTGGCTTCTGTTCGGAAATCCTTTATCATCTGTTCATCTGCATCCGTGTAGATATTGAACCAATAGCAGGGAATATGGTCGAAAAAGATTTTGTTACACTCCTGAAAGAAACTGCGCATTTCTTCGACTGTGCGGAGTTTCTGTGAGTTTGCTCCCTCACGTACATAGATAGAACCGGAAAATATATAAGGTTTATCCTTGCCGGACGGAACATCAATCACCCAAACTGTTTTATCTTCTATGCTTACCGGACACAATTCGCAATGAAGTGCCGGAGATATTTCGCTAATAGAGCCTTGAATGGCGGAACGCTTGTCGTTTTCTAAATTTGTACCTACGACTTGCCCATTGTCATCCACACCAATAAGCAAATATCCTCCATCTGCATTGGCGAAAGCACATATTTCTTCTGTCAGCTCGCGAACTTTAGAAGGAACACGAACCTTAAATTCCACATTGTAGCCCTCTCCACTATCAATGAGTGATTGTATATTTTCTGTATTCAGCATGAACTTTTGTAATAGTGGTACAAAAATAGTTATTTGTTGCGATTTTAAGTTGTTGGTTTTGCAATATATTTTGTCTATGGCTGTGGAATATCCACTCGAAGTCCTTCCCCTTAATTCACTGCATTTACTCTCTGTTAAATTTTTCCATTCTTCCATCCTGACAATTCCTATTTTCTTTCTATTCTCCCTATCAGTTATATCAGGTTCTACATTAAATTTCATTTATAAATATAACAATTCTTTTTTGTTTTTATATTTCCACAACGGCTCTTCGAAGAGACCAATGCGTATAGCCTGATGTATGATGCTGACCAGAACGGCATGAATTACTACTGTATAAGGGATTGTCTATGATAAATCTCTTGAAAATCTTTCAAAAAAGGAATAAAAGTTGCCGTATCTCCGGCTTGCCTATAAGTTTCCGGATTTGTAACGAACTGCTTCTCTGTAGTAATCTGTATTTATAGGTGGGTTTCAATTGGCCGTTTTTCATATGATCCTTTTTCATATGTATGAAGGTGACTCTTCTGATAAACGAGCCGGAAAAGGTACATTTTGATTGGAAGTTAACTCTTTAAATACTATCTTGGCCATTGCTATTCAGTTTTTTGCAATGGTAAGATAAGGCTTTTTACCGAAATAGACGATAGTACAAGGGGTTATCCCAAAAGTCGGATAGCCCCTTGTATCGTTTTTCTTTCTTTAAAAGTGATGTCTATAGGAAAAGCGTTTATCCCTACAGCAGGAAGTTAGTATACGCTTGCCCCTTTAATTACGATTTTCTCCAGCAGTTCTTGCATCTTTCCGATTACCGGTTCGGCTTCCAGCCCGTATTCGGCCGCCATCGTCCTCATCTGTGGGAAAGTGGCCCATACGCTTCCGTTCTTGTCCTCCCAAACGGAGATCTTCAGCGGCAGTTCGATCGAGATACTCGGGTTGTCCTGCATCAGTTTTGTGCCAACTTTCGGTGAACCGAAAACGATGACCTGGTTGGGGCGGAGTTGTAATCCCACTTCTTCGGCGTTTTTCCCGTGATCGAACTTGGCAAAGACGGGAACGCCCATCGTGTGGAGGGTCTGCTCGATGCGCGTCATGGTTTCGGGCACGCTGAACTGGCTTTCATAAGTATAGAGCAGGTTGTCGTTGGCTCCCGTACCCATCTTATCACTGTCGAAAGCGGCTGCGATACGGCGTCCCAGATTTGTCAGGTCTACCCCCTCTTTATTGGCCAGTAGGGTAACGCACACTAGTTCCGAGGCGTCCGTAAATCGACTCAGGAAAGCCGAATGGCCCGATACGTTGCCTTTGATGTCCATCAGGCCGTTGTGGTTATAGAACTGCCATCCTGCCATGGCAGGTACTACCTTGCCGTTGGCCAGCCGGGTTGGCTTGTACACCATGTCACGGTTTTCGGGCTTTTCGATCAATGCACTTCCCGCCAGTCCGATGTCCCAGTGGCTCACATTCTCGGCTGATGCCCAGATGTCGGAGAATCCTTTCAGTGCCGTCGGGCTGACAGCCGGTGCGGAGACAAGGCGACCCTCTTTTTCCACATATCCGGTAGTCGTTTCCGAGGGATTGATGTAGTCTTTATCTTTTTTGAATGTCTGATGCACGTTGTTGGTGAGGGTCACGTCCTCCTGTTTTACTTTCGCCAGGTCTTCGCCGAAGAATGTCTGTTTCAGTCCCAGGTAGTCGATCTGATACTTTTTCACAAAGTCGTGATACGGCATCTTGCCGGTCTTTTCGATGATAGAAGTCAGTAGCAGAAAGTTTGTGGCGCTCTGTTTCACGTCTGTCCCCGGTTCGAAGGCGAGCGGAATGGCGGCTACCGTTTCGATCAGTTGTTCCGGGCGATAATCGGCCGATACATCGAATCCCTTTTCATTACGATAGTCCGCAATGCCCGAACTGTGTTGCATCAACTGAAGGATACTGATCGGTTTCCAGTTTTCGGGTATATCTTTCAGGTACTTGCCGATCGGGTCGTTCAGGTCTAGTTTTCCTTTTTCGTAGAGCTGCATCACTGCCACGGCTGCATATCCTTGTGAGATGGGACCGATGGGCCAAAGAGTCTTGGCAGCGGCAAGGTTTCCTTTTTCAAGGTCCGTCACTCCGTAGCCTGCTACACGCGGAATATAAGGTGCCTGTACGATGGCAAGTGTCATGCCCGGTATTCCCTGTTCTTCCATAAAATCGTAAATCATTTGGTCGATGGCTTTGCCTTGGTAGGCAACATGCACGTTTCCTCTGCCGGCTTGCGGTAGTTGGTTCTCATACTTCTTCATAATGGTTCCTCCGTTCTGTGCCGATATCGTTGCCGATGTCAGCAGTGCGACTAAAATTAATAAATTCTTTTTCATAACGTTTTGGGTCTTCTTTTAGTTGTCTCAATCTGATGTTGCAAAGATAGGCGGCTTTTAGTTCACGGGAAATAGCGATATCACATATTGAATAGGCAATTATTCCCGAATACAAAAAAGAACTCTCGGGAGTTACTGTCTAATGGTTTATAACATAGGTGTTTTATATATAAATAGGTGTTCCTGCTCCGGCTTCCTTCCTATATCGGTCCCTTTCCGGGATGAAAATAGATGTTTTTGTGTAATCGGGAAGAATTGCCAAATTATCCGGTTGAATGGCCATTTCCCGTACCGTACCGAATACCGACCTTTGCAAAGTCGAAAAAACGGAGGCTGCCCGATATGGCAGCACCCGGGTTGAAAAAGAATATAAACATCTAAAAACAGAAAAAGATTATGGAAGGTATCAATACCCCGTTCGTTATTGACGAACATACAGCGATTGTAATGACAGATCCACAAAACGATTTCCTGAGTGAGAACGGTTTAGGTTGGGGAGCTTTTGGAGAGAATATACAGAAGAACGGTACGGTAGAGAACCTCCGCCGCATCTTTGAGGTAGCGGCAGCGAAAGGTATGCTGGTATTCATCTCCCCACACTATTATTACAAACACGATCACCAATGGCTTTTTGAGGGGCCTATCGAGAAACTGATGCATGACACGGGTATGTTTGAGCGCCGGGGACAACTGACCGGTGAGGGATTTGAAGGTTCGGGTGCCGACTGGCTGGATCTCTACAAGCCTTATATCAACGAAGGCACGAACATCATCGTTACAGCTCCGCACAAACTTTACGGTCCGGAAAACAATGATCTGATTCTGCAACTCCGTAAGCGCGGGGTCAATAAAGTAGTGGTGTGCGGCATGTCCGGCAATCTCTGTGCAGAATCCCATTTGCGCGAGTTGCAGGAACGGGGATTTGAGGCAGCGGTGGTGTTTGATGCTACGGCTTCTGCCAAGCTTCCGGGTATGGATGCCGATACGGCAGCGTTTATCAACTTCACGTTGTTGGCGGAAAAGGTGTATACAACGGATGAATTTGTAAACGAGATGCGGCAGCGATAAGTGAAAGCGTTTTTTTAAAGTAGTCAGGTTAAAAAGAGAGAGAGGAGGTGTTGAAACTGGTATTCACCCTCCTCTCTCTTATGATTACTCCATCCGCCAACTGTTTAAAGCGGCATGTTTCCGTGCTTCTTGGGCGGATTGGTCTGCATCTTGTTCTCTGTCATCTCCAATGCCTGTATCAGGCGTTTGCGGGTCTGCTTCGGCAGGATGATTTCGTCAATGAATCCCAGTTCGGCAGCCTGATAGGGGGTGGCAAACTTCTCTTTGTAGGCATTCAGCTCTTGGGCTTTCGTCTCTGCGTCCGCCTTGCGGAACAGAATGTTCACCGCACCTTCGGCACCCATTACAGCGATCTCTGCACTCGGATAGGCAAAGTTCACGTCTGCCCCCGTCTGTTTGGAGTTCATTACGATGTAAGCACCGCCGTAAGCCTTCCGGGTGATTACGGTCAACTTGGGTACTGTTGCTTCAGCAAAAGCATACACAATTTTGGCTCCGTGGCGGATGATGCCGTTGTTCTCTTGGGTGTAACCCGGCAGGAAACCCGGTACGTCTTCGAATGTAATCAGCGGAATGTTGAAGCAGTCGCAGAAGCGGATGAAGCGGCTTGCTTTATCGCTGGCGTCGATGTCGAGCACTCCGGCCAGATAAGCCGGTTGGTTAGCTACGATGCCTACCGAGCGTCCGCCCATGCGTGCAAAACCGATAATAATGTTCTTGGCAAAGTTCTGCATCACCTCAAAGAAATAGCCTCCATCGACTACTCTTTCGATGATCTCCTTCATGTCATACGGTACGTTGGGGTCGGCAGGGACAATGCTGTTCAGTGAGGCGTCTTCACGGTTGACGTCGTCGGTGCAATTCTGCTTGCGTGCCTCGTCCATGTTGTTTTGCGGGAGGAATGAGAGGAGCTCGCGGATCGACATCAACAGCTCTTCTTCGGTGTTGGCCATGAAGTGTGTCACACCGCTCTTGCTGCTGTGTGTCATGGCGCCGCCCAGCTCTTCTTTGCTGACTTCTTCGTGGATCACCGTTTTCACGACGTCCGGCCCGGTAACGAACATGTGGCTTTTCTCTTTCACCATAAAGATGAAATCCGTCAGTGCGGGAGAGTAGCAGGCTCCTCCGGCACAAGGACCCAGAATGGCCGAGATCTGGGGAATCACTCCGCTTGCCATCGTATTCTGGTAGAAGATGTCAGCGTAACCCGACAAGCTTTCGATTCCCTCCTGGATACGTGCACCGCCCGAATCGTTCAGTGCAATGATCGGAGCACCGTTCTTTAAAGCCAGTTGCTGCACCTTGACTATCTTCTTGGCATTCGATGCCGATAGCGAACCGCCGTAAACGGTGAAGTCATAGGCATAGACAAATACTTGCCGTCCGTCGATCTTTCCGTAACCCGACACGACGCCGTCTCCCGGAATCTTGTTCCGGTCCATGCCGTAGTTGGTGCAACGGTGCACCATCAGCTTGTCCAGCTCTACAAATGTACCCTTATCCAGCAACATGTCGATGCGTTCGCGGGCGGTCATTTTTCCGCTTTCGTGCTGTATATCAATCTTGGCTGCGCCTCCACCCAGAGAAGCGATGCGGTCACGTTCGGCGAACGTGGCATAAGCTTTATTTATATCTTCCATTGTTATTCTTGCTTTAATTTTATTCTAACGTTATCAGCGTCTGCTCTCCGGCAATGTTATCGCCCTCCTGCACCAAAATCTCTTTAATCCGGCAGTCCGAAGTCACCTTGTAGTTGCTCTGCATCTTCATGGCTTCGATGACGATGACCGTTTCTCCGGCCTTCATCTCTTGTCCCACACTGACGGGGATTTTCACCACCTTGCCCGGCATGGGCGAAGTGATACGGTCGTTCTGCTCCTCTTCACCTTTCTTGCGCATGCGCAGGTATTTCGCCTGGCTGTCTATAATCTCGACATTGAAGCTGCTGTAGTGTGTATTCACTTTGTAGCTCTTTCCGTTCTCTTTGCGAATCAGTTGGGCGTTGGAGCTGCGTCCGTCCATCAGGATGTTGCAATTCCCGTTCTCTGCCATGACAACGTCCGCTTCGAACGTTTTTCCGTCGATGGTGAGAACCACTTTGTTGTCTTCCTTGCTGACCAATTCTATTTCGGCCACGCGATTTCCTATATGTATTTCCATACTTTTATATTCTTAATACCCCTTTGTGCAATCCAAATTCTTTCCACTTGCTGATCGGGCGGTTATCCGCTGCCAGTCCGCTGTTGTTTTCTTCCAGGTTCATCAGGTAGTCCATGTAGGCGGCAATCAGCGCAATGTTTTCCGCACGCTCACTGGTGCGCGTGATGCATTGCTGAAGCACTTCACCGTTTTTGGCGATGAAGCCTGTGTCATAGTGTCCTTCCACAAAGTCGGGTGTATCCATGATGGCGCGCAGGTAACTGATGTTGTTCTTTACGCCCGTCAACTTATATTCGTGAAGCACGCGGCGCATCCGTTCGATGGCATATTCCCGTGTGGTGGCCCACACGATCAGTTTGCCGATCATCGGATCGTAATAAATCGGAATCTCGTATCCTTCGTATACATAGCTGTCGATGCGTACTCCGATACCGTTGGGTTCTGTGATTTGCTTGATGACACCCGGGCTGGGCATGAAGTTCATTTCCGTATCTTCCGCACAGATGCGGCATTCGATGGCGTGTCCCCGTTGCTGGATGTCCTCTTGTCTCAGTTGCAGTACCTGTCCGTCGGCTACCTTAATTTGTTCTTTTACCAGATCTACGCCGACTACTTCTTCTGTGATGGGATGTTCCACTTGCAGGCGGGTGTTCATTTCCAGAAAGTAATAATTGCGGTGCTTGTCCACCAGGAATTCAATGGTTCCCGCACCGATGTAGTTCACGGCCTTGGCAGCGGCTACTGCCTTTTCGCCCATATCCCGGCGCAGTTCCGGTGTGATAAAAACCGAAGGGCTCTCTTCTACGATCTTTTGGTTGCGGCGCTGCACCGAGCATTCACGTTCGCACAAGTGAATTACGTTGCCATGCTTGTCGCCCAGTATCTGGAACTCGATGTGATGGGGTTCTTCCACAAACTTTTCCAGATAGACCGTGTCGTCTCCGAACGAGGAAAGCGATTCACTCTTGGCTGTTGTATAGGCTTCGGCCACTTCGTCTGCATGATGAATCAGTCGCATTCCTTTTCCGCCACCGCCCATCGAGGCTTTCAGCATTACCGGATAGCCGATTTGGTTGCAGAGTTCTACGGCTTCCTCAACACTTTTCAGGTTGTCTTGAGTGCCCGGAACTACCGGTACCCCGGCTTCGATCATCTTGATGCGTGCCGAGATTTTATCTCCCATGGCTTCCATTGTTTCCGGGTCAGGACCGATAAAGGTGATGCCTTCTTCCCGGCAACGGCGGGCAAAGGTTGCATTTTCCGATAAGAACCCGTATCCCGGGTGAATGGCGTCTGCGTGGCATGACTTTGCCACTTCAATGATTTTTTCTATATTCAGATAACTCTCTTTCGATGCTGCCGGTCCGATGCAATAAGCTTCATCGGCGTAAAGCACATGTTTCGCTGTTCGGTCCGCTTCCGAGAAAACGGCAATGCTCGTTATTTCCATCTCCCGACAGGAGCGCATCACCCTCACGGCAATTTCACCGCGGTTGGCGACTAAGATTCTTTTAATCATATTCATTTCTCAATTAAATGCATATACATATTCGCGCTTTTCCACCCTGCGGACATACGTCCACCCGATGAAAACACAGTATTTCTACGATTTGGGGCTTAACAACGATGCTTTCTTTCCTAACCCACGAGGAGAGAATGCTCTTATTCACGAATGGCAGGTCTTCTGACTGACTCTACATCTTACCGGGACCTTCCCGACAGAGTTCGCTTTTTCTGTCAGTGGTACGAAATTGGCTGATTGATAAGATGCTATACAGAGTTTCACAGCAGCGGGACTGTCCGGGATTTACACCCGATTCCCTTTTAATCTTCGTCCGTTGACCACGGATTCCGAACCAATTCGGCGACAAATATAGAGAAATATTGAATAGGATGGATACTTTTTGCACGAAAAGTTCAGTTTTGTGCAATGCCCCCGCAGCTTTTTTTCAAAATAAATGTCATATATACGGAACACAAACGGACTACCGATTGTTCTTTGGGTACAATAAACGAGCATAAAACGGAATGAAGTACTAACGAAATATACATACCATACTATGTCACATTTACCTACCTTGATTGCTGACCTTGCCTTAATACTGATGTCCGCAAGTATCATTACTCTTTTATTTAAATGGCTGAAGCAACCCCTGGTCCTGGGATATATCGTTGCCGGATTGCTGGCCGGGCCTTATGTCCGCATCTTCCCGACTGTTGGCGATATGGAGAACATCAATACCTGGGCTGAGATAGGAGTTGTCTTTTTGCTTTTTGCTCTCGGACTCGAGTTTAGCTTTAAAAAATTGATGAATGTCGGATCGGCAGCGTTTATTACGGCAACAACCGAAGTGATCAGTATGTTACTGATCGGTTTTATGGTGGGGCATCTGTTGGGGTGGAGTACGATGAATTCTGTGTTTCTGGGTGGAATGTTGTCCATGTCGTCTACCACGATTATTATTAAAGCCTTTGATGATCTTGGTTTGCGCAGCCAACGGTTTACAGGCATTGTGTTCGGAACCTTGGTGGTCGAAGACCTGATCGCTATCCTGATGATGGTCATCCTTTCTACTATGGCGGTGAGCAAAGAGTTTGTGGGTGAGGAACTCTTGATGAGTGTCCTGAAAGTTGCCTTTTTCCTGATTTTGTGGTTTCTGGTCGGTATATTCATCCTTCCGTTCTTCCTGAAAAAAGCAAAGCGGTTGATGAATAATGAAACTCTGTTGATTGTCTCTCTCGGGCTTTGCCTGGCAATGGTCGTGCTGGCTACCCGTACCGGTTTTTCGGCTGCGCTGGGTGCTTTCATTATGGGATCTATTCTTGCTGAGACGGTTGAGGCCGAACATATAGAACACATCATACAGCCGGTGAAAGATCTTTTCGGAGCTATTTTCTTTGTATCCGTCGGTATGCTGGTCAATCCGTCTGTCCTGCTTCAGTATGCCTGGCCGGTGGTTATCATTACATTGGTGACTCTTGTGGGTAAATCGATTTTCTCTTCATTGGGAGTCTTGCTATCCGGCGAACCACTGAAGGTTTCCGTCAAGTCCGGGTTCAGTCTGGCCCAGATAGGAGAGTTTGCTTTTATTATCGCGGGATTGGGAGCCTCGCTCAAGGTGCTGGACCCGTTTGTTCCCCCGATTATCGTTGCGGTATCCGTTATCACTACCTTTACCACTCCCTATTTTATCCGGTTGGCAAATCCGTTTTCCGAATGGCTTTATAAAGTACTTTCCCCTCGGACCCGTGAATTCCTGGACCGTTACGCTTCCGGCAAGAAGACCGTCAATCATGATAGTGACTGGAAACGGTTACTGAAAACGATTGTCGGAAGAGTGATTATTTACAGTGTCCTCCTTACTGCTATTTGGCTGTTGTCCGTTCAGACCGTATACCCGACGATAAACGGAATGTTTGATTCCTCGGGACGATGGCTGAGTGTAGTGATGTGCCTGCTCACCCTTTTGCTGATGACTCCTTTCTTGTGGGCTCTTGTTTCAGATAAGTACAATTCTCCGGACGTGTTTCTGAAGTTGTGGAATGACGACAATTACAATCACGGGAGGCTGGTAGCGTTGATTCTGTTCCGTGTTTCGGTGGCTGTTTTTTTCATAGCGGGAGTTGTCATCAGTTATTTTAGTCTTAATTACGGGATAGGTATTGTCATAGCTGTTGCCGTGTTGGGACTGATACTTCTTCTCAGGGAGAACCTCACCCAATATTCGCATTTGGAGAACCACTTCCTGACCAATCTGAACGGAAGGGAGGAAGCAGCCCGGAATCGCTATCCGCTGAAGAGCCGTTTCAACAGTGAGTTTAGTGATAAAGATATCGAGTTGACCTCCGTTTGGGTATCTCCTTATTCATCTTATATAGGGAAGTCGCTGGAGGAACTTCCTTTCAGGCGTGAGTTTGGTGTCAATGTAGTGGGGATTGTCAGGGGAGAACGGAGGATATACATTCCGCAAAGTGACGAGTGCATTTATCCGCAGGATAAGTTGATCGTGGTCGGTACAGACGGCCAGTTACAGAAGTTTCGTTCGGAACTCGACATCCGGCAGGATTTTCCGGACGAAAAGAATGTGCGACAAGAGGTGACGCTTCACTCTTTCACGGTAGATGAAGAATCTCCGCTCCTGAATAAAAGTATTGCCCAGTCACGGTTGGGAAAACAGTATGACAGCCTTATCGTTGCCATTGAGCGGGAAGACGAGTTGATTTCCATGAATCAAAGTACGGTTTTCCGTTTGGGAGATCTGGTATGGATAGTGGGTGACAGGGAGAAGATCAGACAACTCCTGATGCGGAAAAAGCATGTGTAAGTAAAGAGAGGAGGAAAGACAAACGATTCAGATGAAAATTTTCATTTTGACAGAAGCACGTCGAACTGTCATTCTGTATTTTTAATACGGGCTGTATTCATTTCTTTCCGGGCTTCTTTGCGATTGCTCCCGAAAAAGCTGTTGTTTTGCCATTAGTCAAAATTAAAATGATGTGATTGGGGCTCTTTATCTGATATTATGGATTGATAATCTTCCGGTATAGAAGCATTCTGTTGATGTAACTCAATTCCGTTCTCTAAAATGATAGTTGGTAAATGCTCCCTCTGAGGTCTCTGATAACTTCAGAAAGCATGTATTTTACCTCTTCTTTTGCTTTATTAATTTCTTCCGGACAAAAGACTAACTTCTTCTGAAGAAAAGACTAACTTCTTACCGGGAAAACATTAACTTCTTTTTCGGAAAGAGTTAAGTCTTTGGGTACGTAAAATGGTATATTTACTCAATATAATGTAGATTTCTGTATGTAAATGTCATATCTATGCGTTGTATCCTTCTATTACATAAGTTTTGAATAGACGGTGTGTTATTAAAAAGAGAGAAATCGTTTCTTTCTGATCTTAAAATAGGAATATCTTCGTCTATTTGTGTTCGGGCCATTAAAGTGTCTCTTTTCTATGAAAAGTTAGTAGATATTATAATATTATTATTAAGTATAAAAGTTGGGATACCGCTTGTCGATTTCTGTTTTCATTGGCTATATTTGCGTGTATCTAAAATATAAAATACTATGAAGTCCATTTTGTTATCTGTTATTTCATTCTTGTTAGTCATGAATGTCTGTGGTAAGAATGATGTGGATATGAGAACTTATTTGAAAAAAGTTCTCGGTAATCTTGGTAAGATAGAATCAGCTTCCTATCATGAGCAATCTCAGTCCTGGCAACCCGGCGATACCGTTGCCATTACCAATTTTCATCGTTTTATTAAAGAATACACCAATCCTTCTGATTCAACCATCGGCGCGAGCTATGTGTGTCTTGACGCCAAGGATACGACGCGATTTGAATTTGGTTATGATGGAAACGTGAGGATGATAAGTTATCATGAGCATAAAGGGATTATGATCGATGATTTCACGACCAGATCCCTTCCTTTCAGGTTGGTGGCTCCTCCGTTTTTTTGTTATACCCGGAATATCATCGGATATGCTTTGAGTACGGGAGATAGCATCACCACCGAATGGAAGGATTTAGGAGAAGCGTATTACTTCAAGTTGGTGATACATGAAGACAGGCAGGTTGAATTTTTTGGAAAAGCGTACTACATACCGAAGCCTCCTTTTGATTTGGGAGACCCGACCTCGATTTACGAATTGTGGATTAGCAAAGCGGACGGTCTGCCTTATAAAATGCGCAGGGAAATGTCGCATCAGATTTCTGCTACTACTTGTTCGGATGTAGTCTTGAATCAATTGTCGATAGCCGGTTTAAACTTATATGATTATGTGCCCCAAGACTATGAGATCCGCAAGTATGGCGAGCAAAAAAAGGTCACTCAGCCTGCGGCGACAGATCTTATAGGACAGAAAGCTCCCGACTGGATGTTGAAAGATATGTATGAGAAACCGGTGGCGTTATCCGAATTTAAAAGTAAAGTGCTATTGGTGAACCTCACCGGTATCGGTTGTGGTGCTTGCCATGCATCCATTCCTTTTCTGAACGGATTGAAAGGGAAGTTCAATGCCGGTGAATTTGAAGTGGTTTCTATAGAAACCTGGGGACGTGAACCCCATTCGCTGCGAACTTATGCGGATAAGAATCAAATAAATTATAGTTTTTTGTGCGGTGATGAAGGTATTGTCAAGTCATACCGGACTTATGGTGCGGCACCTTTATTCTTTATATTAGATCAGGATCGGGTGATCAGAAAGGTCATCCGGGGGTATCGAATGGGGCGGACCGATGAAGAAATCACAGATGCCATTAAAGCACTGTTATGATAAAATGTATTTGCGGTTGGAGGTTACTCCAACCGCAAGTCGTATAGACAGGCACGCACCTCTTCCGGGCTGCCGATATGTTTCCCTATGTCGTCTGATAATTTCACACATTCGCGCCACTCCTGGTTCATGTTCATCTTGCATTGCGATAGCTTCATGACAATGTTCGATGGCTTGAATCCCGTATCGTTGGTCAGGTTTGTCCCGATGCCGAAAGAGCAACGGATCTTTCCCTGGCAATACTCCTGGATATCTAGTGCTTTGTCAAAGTCGAGTGCGTTACTGAATACGATTGTCTTGGTGGTCGGGTCGATGCCCAACTCTTTATAACGTGCGGTCAGCTGATCGATGAACCGGAATTCATCACCGGAATCACACCTCACGCCATCAAACAACTTAGCCTGTTTGCGGCTTAGATTGCTTAGAAAGATGGCAGATGTATAAGTGTCGGACAAGGCGATGCCAAGGTCGCCATCGTATACATTTACCCAATTTTCAAGGGCCATATAGTTGGCATGTTTATAGCCGAATTGCGCTCCGTGAAACATGAACCATTCATGGGGATGCGTACCCATGGGCTTCATGCCGTATTTCATGGCGAAATGGCAATTGGAAGTGCCGATACAGTAATGGGCTGTCTGTTTCAGGTGCCCGATGACTTGATTCTGCACATCGAACGAAAAGCGCCTTCGGGTTCCGAATTCAGAGAAAAGTAGCTGATGCTTATTGGACAGTTCTGTCTTTTCGGACAGTTTGTACAGGATGTCTTCCAGGTTGGCAACATTGCCGGACGATTGGTTCTTTATCTCCGAAACGATGGCGAGTAGAGGTACTTCATAAAGCGTTGCTTTGTAAAGATAGTCGTTCACTTCGATGTGAAGCTGCCGATTCTCGTCCAGACGGATTTCTATTTTCTCGGGTTGGAAACGGAAAGAAGAGAGCCACTCCCAATAGACCCTGGGCAGGAAGCGGCAGTTCTTTATCATATATTCCAGTTCTTTTTCGGTCAGTGCCACGTGTGATAGCTGATTGATTTCCGTTCTCAATCTTTCCATAAACTCGTCGCTATATTCAGTCCCGTCCCTGTCTTTGAAGCTGAAAGTGCCTATTGCGTACGGGAATAGTTTGATATAAGCATACGAAGTAGTGAATTTATAAAGGTCTGTATCGAGTATGGTACGAATGATCATTGGGTTCTTTTTTCTCTGTTATTCTCGTCAAAGATACAAAATATTCTATAGTAATCCATTCCGTATCGGTTCATATGGCAAAATCATCATTCCGAAGATAAAGTATTTTCTTTATACACGGTGTTCATTTCAATGATGATAGCTGATATTAAAAACAAAAAAAGATCTTATAAGTTGGTGCTTTTCTATCTTTTTATTAGTTTTAAAACTTAATCGCATACAAACAATCATGCAAAAATTAAACCAACAACCGGATATTTGTCCTTATTTCTCTCCGGAATTTAAAGTGATACCTCAGTATATTATAATGAAAGAGGGAGAGTGCATGGAATTGAATAATAGAACTACCAGTTTTTTTATTTTTATTCTTTCAGGTGAAATTACAATTAGTTTTGAGCAGTACACTAATCGGTCCGTGTTGGAAAATGAAATGTTTTTTCTGCCTAAAAACAACTGTTTTAAATGGAAAGCTGTTACGCAAACAGTGTTGATTCTTACAGGATACAACGCCACCATTTTCCCATGTACGAGTGTCAGGGCAAGAATTTTATATAAAATAAAGGCCGGCGTGAAGTTCGATTGCCGTGGAGTAGTGATGAAGGACGAAGTCAAAGTAGTAGTGAATCAAATGAAGCATTATCTTGAGTCCGGAATAAACTGTCATCATATGTACATTTTGAAACATAAAGAACTGTATCTCATGTTCAAGCACTTCTATACGTATGAGGAGATAATACAGATATTTTATCTTATATTAGGCAGCAATCCGCTCTTTAACGAACGGGTGTTGGATAATTATTTAAAAGTGAAAACCGTTAAAGAGTTAGCCGGTCTTTTAGGGTATGGCATAAAGACGTTTGAAAAGCTTTTCAGAGAGAATTTTGATGAATCTCCTTATAAATGGATGCAGAAACGGAAGGCTTTGCAGATACAACAAAGATTGATGAATCCCGCTATCTCATTGAAGCAGATCATGTATGAATTTAAATTTGCAACCTCTTCGCATTTTAATTTTTATTGTAAGCAACATTTGGGTGCCGCTCCGATGCAAATAAGAAACAGCAATAAGGATGATAATATGAGTACCTTGCCTTAATTGGTAGATTTTATACGCAAATTGGTAATAAGCTTCTTCTTTTTATTGCATAATTTTGTATTCAAGAAATAAGAAGACATAACCTGCACTCATATTCAGTATTTATGGTAATGAAGAAAAGAGAATTAATAAAGACGCAGATCTTATATGATAGGCATTAGGACAAGTAGCACACACATAGTTCTGTCGCTGGATTATGCAGTATAACTTCTTAAAAAAATGAATTTAAAGCACACAAATAAAATAACTGCGAAAGTCACTTGACGTCCGGTATACTGTAGCCTCCTGATGTAAACAGGAGGCTCGTTAACAAAATTATTTCGGAATACAAAAGTTCAATAAAGGATTTGGTATCGATCTTTTGCGCAATTGCTGGAGGAATCTTTTATTTGCAACCCGAAAAGATAATTTTGTTATATTAAATTAAAACTTATGACATCAGTAAAATTAAAATTGAACAAGACCCGTGCATTGAAAGATGGGAATTATCCGGTGGTATTCCAGCTAATCCACCAAAAGCGCAAAAAAATAATTTATACGAAATACCGTATGAAAGAAGAGGACTTTATAATTATTGCCGGAAATGTTGTTTCGGGTTGCCATACCGGTTGCAAAATCAGTCGCGAATTGTTGAGGATCTATAAGCAACTGACCGCACGAGTTCGCAGACTGGAAAGCCGTGGTGAGGAATATACAATAAATGATATCACTACTGTCATGTTTTCAAAAGCGACCGGGAAATTCTTATTACTGCCTTACATTGATACACAAATAGAATGGAAAAAGTCAATAATGAAAAACGGAACCGCCGCTGCTTATCAAAGTACCTATGCTTCACTTGCCAAATATATCGGTAAGAAAGAGGTGAAAATATCGCAAGTGAACCACCGCTTTGTAACTTGCTACAGAGACTTTTTATCCAAAAATGGGGCTACGGAAAATACGATCGGATACTATTTAAGGAACTTCAGGGCATTGTATAATCTCGCGGTAAAGGACGGCTTGGTTCCTCCATGCGATTATCCGTTCAAGGAAATATGTACCAAGCCCTGTAAAACAGTAAAACGTGCATTAGATCGGGAACAGATGGTTAAATTGGCTTGTCTGTCATTGCATTCCGATGCAGAGTTAAAACGTTCATTGGATCTTTTTCTTTTTGGTTTCTATGCCCAGGGAATGGCTTTTGTTGACATTGCATATCTGAAGTGGAAAAATATAAGTGGTAATCGGATTATCTATAGAAGACATAAATCAAAACAATTGATACAAATAGTCATTACACCCCAGATCAAATCCATTATAGACGAGCATGGGAATAATACGAACAATGCAGAAGAGTATGTATTCTCGGTTATCAAAAATAATGCAAATGAATATACTCAGTATCGTACAGCTTTAGGACGTACCAACAGGCACTTAAAAATAATCTCTGCGAAACTGAAGATTGATCCTCCGTTGACTACGTACACCGCGCGCCATACATGGGCAACACTGGCCAGAGAATACGGGGCCCCGGTTTCGGCAATCAGTGCGGGATTAGGGCATACCAAAGAAGAAATGACACTTGTCTATCTTAAGGAATTGGATTTGGCTCCTCTTCACCGGATCAATAAGATGGTAAATAATCTTCTGGAGAGAAAATGAGTTCCTCTGTATTTCTCTATTCTATAATAGAGATTAATACTTCATATTTTTCATCAATCTATCTTTCTCGCTACAAAAGTACGACATTGTCAGTTTGCCATTATTGCCAAAAAGAACAATAATTTTGATATTTCGTACAAAACTTCACAAAGTAGTTAAAAACTACTGATTTACAACCTGATATTTCATAATCAACTCCCGTGGTGTACAATTAAAATGCTGCTTGCAATAGTGGGTGAAATGAGCTTGTGACTCAAATCTAAACTCCTCCATCAACTCTCCGACTGTAGTCTCTGAGGTCATCACTTTATTTAATATATGTGTGTTCCGTTGTTTCAGCAACCATTGCTTGGCCGTCATTCCGAATACTTCTTTAAATTTACAGTAAAAGCTGCTTTTACACATATTGGAGAGGGAGATGAGATCATTTACATTGCTTACTTTAAAATAATTGCCAATGACAAAATCTTTGAAAGTTAATTCTGCTGAGATGATCGGGTGGAACAATAAGGCTAATTCTTCTTTCAGATAAAAACCCCGGAGTAAAAAAAATAATTCCTGTTGCAACAAAGTGTGAAAATGTCCGCAATCCATCTTATTGGTCAGGCAATACGTAACAATCTCCAAATAAGGAGGAAGGGGATAACGGATAGCGAGTGACTGGAAATTATAATCCAGTTTCCTGCATAGTCCTGTTAACGATTGTAATATGAACTTATCACATACGTTTAAGGGAACATCAAAGGATAAGGAGAGTAACCGGGTACCGGCTATGACTTTAATTTCAACCATAGCCGTTTTGGGGAGTAGCACCATACAGTTAGCCTGAAACAAACGTTCTCTAAACTGATTACAATTGATGACACATTCTCCTTCGAGAACAAATAAAAGATAGTTCCATGAAATTTCTTTTTCCAGAATAACTTCTTCATGTGAGAATTCAATATATTTGAATCCGTTTTCTACCTTTTCCAGGTAATTTCTGCATGAACGATGCTCTTGTATATAGAGCAAATTGTTAAGTGAAGATTTCTTATTCATATCATATTGAGTTTGGTGGCTTATTCATTTTACTTCAGTATTATTTCAGTATCTTGTTCTGATAGCTTTTCGTATTGTACTAAAATACTGTGAATTAAACCTTAGCTTATTATATTAATTGTTCTTTTCATAAGGTATTATGTCGGTTGTGTGATACTAATTTGTTGATAACTAGAGTTTTATGATTTGCTTACTCTCCTTTCAATCTCTATTATAGAATAGAGATGCAGTAAAAAACAATATTTAAGCTTGAAACAAATAAACATTATCAATTTTATTCATTAAAAAAATCACAGAATGAAAGTTAAAAAAATCTTATTATCAATGTGTGCGATAGCGGCATTGGCAAGTTGTTCGCAGAATGATGACGTGGCTGTTCCTACGGACAGTGCCCCGCCGGCTAAAGTGACCATCCGTTTTGCAGGAAGCGAAGGCATGACAAGAGCTATCGGAAGTGACGATGCAGTGGTTAATAACCTGACTGCGTTTTTCTTTAACACGGCAGGTGCACTTATCAAGACCCCGATGCCTGTGGCTGGGAACGACTTAAAGCCTAAAATAACGCTTGCCACCACTACGGATGCCTCTCAGGTGGTTTTGGTTGCCAATGTACCGGCCGGTACTAAATTCGACGCTGTAACTAGTCTTTCTAAGTTGAAAGAATTTGTGGTTTCTTCTCTGGGTACGGAGGCGAGTGGCAATTTTCCGATCAACCAGACAAAAACTAACCTGACGATGAGCGGTTGGGGAGCTATTAATATGAATGCTGATGATAATACAGGCACTGCCAACGTAAAATTGCATTTTATGGCTGCAAAGATCGAAACGCTGAAAGTTACTATCGGTGGCAAGAACGTAGGGCACTATGCAGACACTGAAGATGGAGTTACAGATGACAAATGGTTTACTATCAAACAGGCTTACCTGATGATGGCACAGACCAATTCTGTTCTTTTACCCGCTACCGACCTTGGTGCATGGACAGGTGCATTCACTCCTGCAACCTTCGCTTATGCCGGCGGTTTGGCATGGGGCACGAGGCCATGGGAGAATCCTCCTGTAAACCCTGATCCTGTCAAGGCAACCGATTATTTGCAAACCACTATCCCTGCCGGTGCTACAAGCAATGTCATAGATAATATTCTTGTATCCGCCCCTTGGTATGTGTTTGAAAATGCTTCTCCAAATGCAACCGGAGTAGTCCTTGAAGTTGTATGTAATGTCAGAAAAGATAATAATACTCTGGAGAAAGAATCCAGATACTTTACAATGTATTTTGGAGAGAAGAAAACCGGAGACTCAGGGAATCAGCCTATTCTCAACGCAGGACAGAGGTATTCTATCAACATAGCCCTGAATGGCAGTTTCGATCCGGGAGACGGAACCGGTGGTGGTGGTACGACAGATCCGACCAAGCCCAGTGTAGATGCCAATGTTGAAATAACCGTAGCTCCTGCCGAATGGACAGCTGTTGCTGTAATCAATAAAGAATTCAACTAACTTCATCATTTCAGAGAATCTTTTCCTCTAAACGGGAAAGATAAATTTTAGAAAACGGAGGGTGTCCGTTTGCCGGTTCGCTTGCGACGGTCCCCCCTTTTTTTAATCAAAGATCCAAAATAAGAAAGAATATCCATTATGACAGGTGACTACAAATTCCGGTTTATGCCGGGGATATTATCCTTGATATTCACAGCAGTGCTGTTATCCGGGTGCATAGCCGAGAATACCGATGATTGTTTCAAGGGAGTTTCCCTTCAGGTGAAGCTGCCTGCCGATGTCTCCGGAGAAACAATGAAGGATATAAACCTCTACGTGTTCGATGATAAAGACCTGTTGTTAGACATCCTGCCTATAAGTCGCTCGGAATCTGTTGTATTAGATTATCCGGGTATTCCCGTACTTCATTGTATCACTTGGTGTAATACCGGGGATGGTGCTGTGTCCGCCAGTTCACTGAAAAAAGGCGATCCGCTCTCTGCCGGTTTCATCTCTTTGAAACCTTCTGCTGCTACAAGAGCACAGATGAGTCTCTTCAACCCTCCTGCGGATTTGTTTTACGGAGAACTTATTTTAGAAAATACTTCGACGTCTAATCATATGGAAGAGCAGGAACTGTCTGTCTCCCGGATGGTTGCGTCAATGAATATAACAATCCGCGGATTGGAGCTTTTGGGAGAAAGCAACCGGGGTGTTTACTCGTTCGTTGTGCATGAAACCGCCAGCCGTCTGGATTTTGAAGGCCGTTATGGAGGCGATCCCGCTTCCTATGCATTCACTCCCTCTTTCGAGGTGGGAAAAGATTGTACGATGCCTACCTTTAACCTATTTCCTGTTATGGGGAGCGGCGGTATAATCATTGATATCTACCATGACGGTAAGTTATTGAGAAGCGTAAGTACGGATAGCGGTAATCGCCCTCTTGTTCCCGTAGTGGGTAAAACCCTGAACGTGCTGTTGAACTTCAAGCTCGATGTCGATGTGCAGGTAGAGATAACCGGTTGGGGAGAGAAATATATCTGGAAAGAGTATAACTGATTTCCATAGAGAGTATAGAACTATAGAATGAAGATAAAATTAGAGAATATGACGAATAACCCTATATCGAAGTTACTTCGGTTGGTAATGCTCCTTGCGGTGGTGCTGTTATTGTCTTCCTGCCGTCAGGACGATGATTCATATAGTAGTCACCCGGGCCCCACCACCCTTGTAAGTCTGTCTGTGTCCGCTTCCAACAGTGGTGCGGTAGCGGCTTCCGATGATCCGGCTTCATCCATCAGAGACCTTTGTATTCTCCAATTTAATGTAAACGGCACAGGTTTCGGCAATTTGCGTCATGTGGCCAAGGGCTCACCGGCAAGTGCGGGGACTTTCAATGCTACATTGTTGCAGAGTGTAAATCCGGATGACAAGTATAAACTTGTGTTGCTTGCCAACCTGCCCGATTACGGTTTCCTGAACAGTCTGTCGGGGAAATCTTATGACCAGGTGCAAAAGACATTGCTGAGCGAAGAGCTTAGTGGGGTGAACAATATTCTGTCTTTCGATGGATCCCGTCCCTTCCCGATGTTCGGAGTAGCCAATTCTGGAAATTCAATAGAGATCACTGCAAACATGAGTCTGTCCGATGTGTCCCTGATACGCGGAGTGGCGCGTGTGGATATCGGCATTGGTATAAAAAATGCAGATGATACATGGAATAAAAACGGGGTGAAATTTAACATGACCCAGATTCAGATCTGGAAAGCGGGCAAGCAATATGCGTACATGCCTTCTGAAAATAATTTTTCCTCCACAGGACGAGTGGATGGAGTGACTATAACAGGTCCTTCTCCCGTGGGGACTACGGGAACGAAGGTTTATGACATTACACATATTACAAACAATACTTATTGTTCTGGAAAGATCTATCTTCCTGAAGCCGATTTGAACTGGGGAGATGTATATGATGCTAACCACACAGATCGCGTGGCAGTTATTGTAGGGGGTAAATATAACGGTTCGCAAACAGAAACATTTTACCGCGTGGATTTCAAAAATGATGTTTCGGGTGAAAAAATGGACATATTGCGTAACCATGTTTATCGGTTTACCGTAACGAAGGTAACGGATGACGGTTATGATACAGCCGAACTGGCCTATAAAAGTATACCGAAAGATATAAGCTTTACTGCCGAGCTTACTCCATGGACATTCCCTCCTGCGGTTTCCGTGCCTTCCATAATCGGTTACCGTATGGTGTACCAAAACACGAATGGTGGCATGTTGTTGTGGAATACAGCAACCGGACTTACTATTCCTAAAAAGAGAGATACCTGGAAGGGGACTAAAATGAACTTTAACTATAACGGATTTTATGACGAAACAAATAACGCTTATGCTATAACCTATCCGATAGAACCTCGAAACGGATCGCTATATCACACCATAGAGGTGGCTTTTGATTATGAGGGAGTATACCCCTCCCTTATGGTATCGGCCGATGATGTCACTGACGTGACGGGTGGAGATACCAATCCGTGGAAAACGGGTAAAACCCTTACGGCTTTTGACATTTGCCGCAACTATGAAGGAGACGGATTTGGCGACTGGAGGCTTCCGCGGCTTTCCGAGCTGGCTTTGCTCTATTTAAACAGAGGGAGCCTGGAGGCAATGAGAGGGTTTGCTCCACTAAGCGGAACTTACTGGAGCGGTTCGGAATATCTGGTAAGTGATTCGAAGGTAGATAAAAGACACTCCGAACAGGCTTGGGGAATCAACTTTGATGCTACGAATCCGGGCAATGCGGCACCCTATGACAAAACAACGAAAAAATTTAAAATCCGGTGTGTACGACAAACGCAGTAAATGAAAAAATATCATATACAATAAATATGGATACTCAAAAGAAACATAATTTATCCGGGACAATCATCCTTGTATCGTGCTTTTTATTACTGGCAGGAGCCTGTGATAATAGTGACCGGATCGAGACAGAGACTCAGGCAAACGGTGTGCTCCTGAATTTCAATGCGTCGACGATTGATGCAACCACTACTGAAACAAGAAGTTTTGTTCCCATTGAAGGTTTTGCCAAAAACGAATATATTTTTGGCATGTCTGTCACCAAAGATAATGCATCACGGGGTGAGATTTTTGAAGGATCCCGTAATCTGAAAGCAACCATGAGTAGACCTTCGGGCGATGCGCCTTGGAACTGGGAATTCAGCAATAACGCTAATGGTACAGTGGTAACTCCCCGGGGACCGGAAGGAAAGCCGCTAAGGGTAATCGCTTATTATCCTGCCATTGCCGGAACCGAGAACTTCACTGATGGAATTCCGTTTGATTTTACACAGACCAGTAACCCCCAACAGAAGGAAATACTCTACAATACCAACACTTCATATACGATACCTTCATCCGGTGGCTCAGACAAGGTGACTATTCCTCTGAAGTTTCAGCATGCCTACTCCTGGATAAGTATCAAGGTAACGAAATCTGTTGATAAAGGAAGTCACAAGCTGAGCGGCGTATCCATAGACAACCTATCGGGAGGATGGATTAAAAACAAAGGAAAGATCAATCCGGCAACGGGTATGGCAATGCAGGGAGCTATTCAGGGACCGATAGGAGAAGTGAGGACTGCAGAGGTACTGGATCCCTCCGGAGATACAGCAACTCCTATAATATACGACTTTCTGGTTCCTGCATTTATGGATAAAAATGTTAAAGACGACGACCTTGTTTTCACATTGATAATTGACGGAAAGAAAGAAATCTTTTCTCTCGGAAGAGAGCACCTGAACAATGACGGAGACACATATGGTTTCAAGCAGGGTTATGCCAATACTTATAACGTTGAATTCAATAATTCGTCTCTGAATATGCGGCTTTTAAACTGGACATCAACACGTATTGATGGAGATTTTGGTCAAAATGTAACTAATCCTACAAATTATCAAGAGATGAGTTTCTACTATGCCGAGGATAATGGTGGTTGGACGAGGGCTAATGGCAAAGTATTTCCTCCAAAATACAAAGACTTGCCAGCTGGTGACCGTCGGTATTATAATTACCTTACTACTGTGAAGTATGGTGGCAACGGAGAATATGTGCCGGCCAAACCGGTGACGGATCCGCCTCCTCCCAAAGGTATAATCATAGAGGATGATGCTAATGTTGCTACCCAGGAACCGGCTTGCAGGCTATTTCAGATGACTACAAAAGATGTTTCCATTGAACCGGTGCCGTGGGAAGATGAAATGGGACAGTTGGTTGCAAAAGAACTTTGCAGGAAATATAACGGGGGGGGCTTTAAAGACTGGAGGCTTCCAAGGGCATCCGAGCTCAGGGCACTATTGGTATATGCAATATATGGTGCCGGTACTAAACAATTTATAAATTTGAAACTAACGAATGATGTAAACCGGGAGAAACTTTACTGGACAGGAACCGAAGAAAGTGAGGACAAAGCTTGGGCTATGCTCTATTATGATGATAACACTCTTGTTGGTAGAGGCCCTAACATATCCGCTCAAGACAAAAGCACAAGACTCTCTGTACGTTGTATCCGGCAACTTCAATAACGACATCATATAATTTCATGAATGAATAATATTCTTATGATTAGAAAATTAATATTCTCAATATGCATGATATGCCCGTTGTTGGCGGGGTGTACGGATGACGACATGATGCCTTCATCCCAAACGCCTGTATCCTCGGAGACCGTTCCCGTCAGGTTGAATTTCAGCACCGAGGCTTTTAATACCCCCTTTCAGGGCGACACGCGTTCGGGAGAAGAAAGTACCGTTTTGTCCGTTTCCAATCAGGATATGAACATCGAATTGGTGAAAACACCCGTTACAAGAGATGCTGTCGCAGCCATTGATAAAGAAAACGCCGTCTATAACTATACCGTATTACAGTTCGCCGGAATAACGGAAACTGCCACTTTACTCGGTAAAGCTACCTATCCTTGTAAGGATGGGGTAATCACAACAGCGGATGTAGAGCTTCAGGCAACTACAACAGGGCCCGGCGGGACTGTCGTTAAACATCGGTTCGTGGTTATAGCGAACGTTGATGGGACAGATTTTAATACTTTGCAGGAAAATACTTCCACATATTCGGATTTGCAGAATATGCATATTTCGCAAGCAGGAAACCAAGACTTCCCTTTGCATAAAGTTACAGTAAACGGAGTGAAGAAAGATGCAATAATCATGTGTGGTTCGGTTGATGCCACCATAAATGTCGGTGAAGCCAAACAGCTATCCATAGCTCTGAAACGGACAGTAGCGAAGGTCACCTTTAATATTAAGACAGATAATCCGGCGTTTGGTAAATTGGAGAATTGGGACCTGATATTAACAAGTATTCCCAATAAAAGTTACTTTAATACATTGGGGCGATTCGCCGTTTTCCCCGCTGTAGACCGCCTGAGTCAGTTTTCGGCTTATTGGTTCAAGCCACTTACCGTCCCAAAAGGCGAGGCTCTTCCTCTGAATGGGAAGTTTTCCTATCTCCCTGTCAATCTCCAGCGGTCGGTAACAACCTCCACTTCGGGCACCCGGCGTGATAACGCGCCAATCGGAGGTACTTATCTTCAAATTTTGGGTAGAGAAATGTCTCCTGAGGGAGTGGGCTCAGGTTCTGTAGTAAAAGATTTCGTTCTTTATCAGCTTTATCTGGGAAAGAACCTGACTACTGATTTCAGTGTGTACCCCAATTATAACCTGACCTACAATATCACCCTGAAGGGAAGGTCGGACGACGACACCAATGTCATAAGGTTTATTCCCGGCTATTTCTCCGGAGAGCTTAAAGCGTATGATGCAAATGACAACGCCTTGGCTTCAAAAACCGATCCGTCTGCTGTTAAATGGGAATATTCCAAAAGGCTGGAGGCTTTCTTTCAGGATAGCAAGTATACGGGACAACAGGCGGGGGGTGAGGACAACGGCAGACAGGATGTGAGATGGCAGGCTATAGGTTCGTATAATAATCGTGGAGCCACCTCCCCGACAGACGGTCATGGCAATACCCGAAAACTGGAGGCAGATGATAGTTTTTATCTGCATTATCCGGCGGCGCAGGCCTGTTATGGAGGATTGAATGGTCTGGTTAATGGGGGTGAAACATCATTTTCATGGTATCTTCCTTCCGTCTCGGAACTGATCGGAACATGGATTTCTTCTGCAAGTACGGCAAGTCAGTTGAGTGCCAGCTACTGGTCATCTACTGCCCTTGCTACTCCTAATGCTTTTATCATCACGAATAAAGGAGAAGTGAAAACCGCACCTGTCAATAGTGATAATGATCGTCACTATGTACGGGGCTTTCGGGATCCGGATGCAGTTAACACCATTCATTAAAATATAACCCATTGAAAAGTGAAAATTATGAGTTTTAAATATTATATCCTCCTGCCGATTGTTTGGGTATGCCTCTGTTTCCCTTCAGATGCTTTCGGGCAGTATATCAAAAAAGAGACTGTCAACAGCCAGGTTTATGCCGTGATTTATGCGGAAGGATTGGCAGGGTCCGCCCAATGGATCTCCGGGTTCAAAATGATGAAAAACGACGCAACCATCCGTCACCAGGTATCCCGTGGAAATGGTGGGAATCCGATTGTCAATGACAGGATTCCGATGCGTTTCATTATAGCTCCTACCGATGTAGCTAATGTCACCTGGATGCAGGCAGAAGGTGCAGGCGATGGAAATGGAAATCTGAATGCAGATTTTAGATCAACTGCTGCCACGGGCTGCCGTAGTTACAAAATAGCCGGTGACCCAAACCGTAAATGGCGTGTTCCTACCCAGCGCGAGCTGCAATTGATGTGGCTGTTTCGTGAGCCTGTGGGAATTATCTATCCGGCAGCACAGATGGAAAATGTATCGTCAAAAATATATTGGGCTGCCACAGAGGAAGATGCTGCCAATGCATGGTATTTCGATTTCAAACAGGGGGTGCCTCAGTGTTCCTGGCAGCTTAAAACTACTTCAAGCAATGTGAGATGCGTAAGTGATTATTAACCAATAATAAAATGTAATATGGAAATTCCGGTATTAGCAAAAACGATGGAACTTGACAATCTGTATCACATCTATCTTTTTTATGTTGATGATAGGTGGTGTGCATTTGGCTGTTCTGCGTATTACTTGAGTATCATGTATCCTGAGTTGGATGACTTTGCCGAGGCATTTTTTACGAGTGATGGAGACTGTCTGCCTTTCCTTCCCGTTACCGAACCCTGTTTGTTAAACCTCTCAGATTATTACAATACCCTGGTCTCGGATACCCATATACAGGTTAGCGTTCCACCTACGGTCTATAGCTATCGAAATGGCTATGACAAATGGTGCACTAAACTATTTGTTGACAAAAATAAACTTCATATATTGAAACATCAATGAGACGAATCATACGATATTGTTTATTATTCTTTTTTCTATTGTTTGCAGGTAGTCTTACGAGTAATCTGCAGGCACAGTTTTATTCAGTACAGACCAATACGCTTAAATTGGCTACCACTACTTTTAATGCCGAGGGCAGTATGCTTTTGAGTACCCATTGGACGTTGAATCTTGGTTTTTCTTATAATCCGTGGAACTTCAGCGATACACGTAAGATAAAACACTTTCTGATAGAACCCGGTGCACGGTACTGGTTCTGGCAAACCTATGCAGGTAGTTTTATCAGTATGTATGCCATGGGGGCCCGTTACAATGTGGCTTGGGATGGTCTGTTGGGTGGTGACTACCGTTATCAGGGATGGGGGTATGGTGCCGGAATGACTTACGGACGTTCCTGGTTGCTGAGTAAACGCTGGAATATGGAAGTGGAGGCAGGATTGGGATTGCTTGTGGCTCCGTACACAAAATACCGTTGCGAACATTGTGGAGATAAGGTAAAATCGGGAACTTACTTTTTACCGACTCCTAAATTGGCATTTAATCTTGTTTATTTATTCTGAGGTTGATTTTTTATTCGACCCACGAGTGTATGAAGAATACTAAAAGTTTCTATATTATATTTCTGATAATGGTTATTACTGCATGTACGCCATTCGGTCTTCTCCATAAAGAGCAGCCCAGAGTGACACTGGCATTGCCGGCCAGGCAGGAAACGGGACCGATGAATGTGGTAAAGCGTGATTCTGTTAGCTTGCTTCCGGTTTCAAATTTTACATTTGTCAATTCTAAAGGAGATTCTATTCCTGTGGGTATGTCTGTAGAATGGGATAGTATCCATAAAGAGAACCTGACTACGCTGGCTCTGGATGAGGTTGTGGTGTCGGCCCGTTCTACCCGTAACACGGCGGAGCGCAACGGGATGGTTAACATAGAATTTGTAGTAACGGTGCCGCAAGCCCTGCAGAAGGATAACTGGATGCTTAATATCCGCCCGGTATTAATGCGGGGGGATACGCCCGATTCATTAAAAGAATTGCGTTTCACGGGCCAACGTTTTCGGGAGGCGCAAGAGCGGGATTATCGGCATTATGACCGTTTTGTCGAAAAAATCATCCCGGATTCTGTCAATTTTTACCGGACTTATGTAAACTATCACTCTTTCGAGCGCTATCTGGAGCGTTTGAAGTGGTATAAACGCGGGTTAGAGAAACGTTGGGCAATACAGGATGCCAGGAAACGTCGTCCGGACTCTTTGCTGTTGCGTTTTGATATGTTCAACCGTCAGGTAGGCAGGCGGGACAGCCTGATGAAAAGTCGTATGTTGGATAACTCTCAACGAATGATTACCCGGCAGTGGTGGCGATACGGTCGTGCATGGGAGCGGATGAATGACACCTTACAGTTTCAAAGTAGGCATCTGCTGGAACGTTTCCGCTTCTTCAACAATAAATGGGCCGATAATGCCACTTTCCAATCCGATGGACTGATAGCCCGCAAGAATTATTTTCGCGACAAAGCACTGAGTACCCCTATGTGGCAGGCAAAGCGCGCACTCTATAAAGCGGACCCGGATGCTGCGATACGAATATATGCTTCTCGCTTTGGCTATTTTAATGATAAAATGGAACGGCTGGATGCTATCCTTTACCGATATTATCGTACTAAAGGCGCGCGTGCTGAAAGTAGGGAAGGAGTAAGATTTCTGCGAGCTTTTATGGTGGGACGTGATACTACTTCGTCGTACCTGAACCGCAACCAATTAACGGAGAAATATATTCGTCGCTACGAGAAGGTGAAAAATTTTTTCCCGATGTTTCATTTCCGTCGTCCGGATCCGGATACGTTATCTCCTTTGTGGGAGACGAGGACACGGATAGATACAATGCAGACACGGCATACATTGCTGTCGAAGTTTTCAAAAGAAGATATATACGAATATTATGTCCGGCAGCAACAAGGGGTATCTGATAGGGGAATGATAGGACCTTTTCGTGGTCTTCTGCCTCTATATACCTATCATCGTGATTTGCCCGATTCTATAGTATCGCGTGTCCCGGGACGTAAAACACGGCGGGATTTTGAACTCAGCCGGTTTGATTCGGCTACTACGGTTAATCGTTATATCGGTCGTTACGAGTTCCTGCGGTCAACTTATCCGCAATACCGTTTGATACGTAAATTGTATAACATACATCCGCCTGCTCTGCGGCATGCGGCTCGGCAGGCGAGCTATGAAGAGCGACTGGCACGTATCAATTCTCTTGATTCGACCAGTCTGATAAAGATGTTCTATAATACACAGAAAATTGCCCGTAATGAGGCGCGTAAGGCGATGAAAGATACAAAATACCGTGATATCGTTCGTTTTCCGTTCAATCCTGAAGCGCAACTCGATACGGTGATTTATGCTACTGATCAGGTACATTTCCTCTACTCGCAGAAAGTACCGGCAGATGAAAATTCGGCACGTATGAAGGTATATGTAGTTGGTGATGTGCTGAATAGTAATGGAAGCAGGTTTTCCCTTCCGTACTCGGATACGCTGACTTATCTGGTGAGTTCGATGACTAAGTTTGTTGACAGGACGCCACGCTTTGTTCGAAAAATAGTTACACGTGATGCGGAAGCAAATGCTAGTGTAAACTTTTATTTTCCAAAAAACAGTTTTCGTATGGATGAAACTATTGACATAAACCGGCAGGGAGTGAAGCAGGTACATAACCTTACTCTGGCATTAATGACCGATCCGGTATATATCATAGACAGTCTGACACTTTTGGCTACCTCGTCACCCGAAGGTAACTGGCACGTTAATGGAGAAATAGCCCGAAAACGTGCGGAATCAATCCGTAATATCTTGGTGGAGGACTTCAAACAGCTTTATGATTCATTGGCTATCGGTGCTGCTATCGAGATGGATGAGGCGGGCAACATCATCCGGCAGGAGATGAAGGACGGGATTCCGAACTTGCCGGAGTTGATAAAGATACGTACCGTACCTGAGGGGTGGGAGAAACTGCGCCGTCTGATTGTAAATGATAAAAATTTTCAAGGCAATAAAGGTGCAATCTTGAGAATTATTGATCGTGAACAGGAGCCCGATCGGCGCGAATGGCTGATTAAAAGTCAGTATAAGACAGAATATGCCTATATGCTTGACAAACTCTATCCGGCAGTACGTAGGGTGGATTTCCTTTTCAGTCTCTCCCGTCGGGGTATGCGGCAGGACACACTCTATACCAATGAACCGGATACAATGTATGCCCGAGCTGTGGATTATCTGGAGAAACGTAAATATGAGCAAGCTTTGGAAATTCTGCGTCCGTACGAGGATGTAAATACTGCAATTGCCTATATGTCTTTGGGATATGATAAGGCTGCCTTACGAATACTTGAACAATCGTCGCAGACTGCCGAAACCCAATATATGCAGGCTATTCTGAATGCTCGTCTGGGTAATGAGCAGCGGGCTGTATCGTTGTTGCTCAGTGCGGCGGAAGTGGATGACCGGATAAGATTCCGAGCCAATCTAGATCCGGAATTATCTCTATTAGTGAAGAAATATGGCTTGTTTAAAGAGGATGATTTGTGGTAATTTTGAGCGGGAGATATTGGGGAACTGTGTAGATGTCTTTACAAAAGAACAGGAATATAACAGATATAGTAAGTGGTCAATTAATTTTCTTTGATTTGCTTTTGTATAAAAACTGTCTATTCACGTTTTGAAACGAGCTTAGTTTATGTTTTTAGTTAGAATACTTTTTGGTTCGGTAGAATAGGAAAGTGTCATTGTATTTTTATCTCATGAAGATAAATAAGATTGTTTGTTTTATTCAGATGTGCTCGCTTCTAGAGAGAAGGAGCACATTTTGTTAAAATAATATTCGCTGTATGATTTGTGATTAAAAATACCTTTGTCGGAAGCGACGGATGCATTATCGGGATTTATAAGCTATTCTCGATTTTGATATAACCTCAGTAACTTGATAAGATTCTTTTTATACTAAGTTTATTGTCGGATTGTGTATTGTCAATCCGCCATCTACTACTATGGTCTGTCCGGTAATGTAACGTGCATCTTCGGAGGCTAAAAAAGCGATGGTCGCGGCAACATCTTGCGGTTCACCTAAATAGGGTGTCGCACATTGCCCGAGAAATATTTTGCGTACCTCTTCATTAAGATTATTCAGTGCGGCCGGGGTCAGGATCAATCCCGGTGCTACTGCATTGCAACGGATGTTTTTCTTTCCCGTTTGGGTGGCAATGTATTTGGTCAGATTGATGACTCCTGCTTTGCTGGCTCCATAAAGAGTACCATTCGAATCGGCCGTGATTCCACTTATTGAGGCTACGTTTACAATATTTCCACTACCTTGTGCGCTCATAATGGGGATAACCAGTTGGGACAAATACATGGTACAAGATAAATTCAGATGGAAGGCTTCGTCAAAATAATCCATATCCAGAGTTTCGATGTTTGTGTCCCGTCTGGGATTTGTACCTCCTACATTGTTTACCAGTACATCGATCTGCCCGTATTCCTTCATTGTAAAGGTGATTAGTTCTTTGCAGCTTTTCAATTCTGTAGCAGAAAAATAAACCGGACGTACATCTGCTCCCGAATTACTAAGCTCGGCAGCAAATTGGTCTGCTTTTTCTCTTGAATAGTCAGCAATAACTACTTTGCCGCCTTCAGATACAATGCGGCGTGTGGTTGATGCGCCGATTCCACCGGCAGCTCCCGTGATAATGATTATCTTATTTTCAAATCTGTTCATAATAGGATGGTTTTGAGGATTGATACTTACATAAACAGTCTGTTTCAGAATTTGTTATTCGAATAAACCCTCTTTAGCACCATTTCCCTGACTTTTGCATCTGTATATCTTTTGTTTCGCCAAATCTTTATAAATCCGTTAAATGTTAACGAAAGAAAGCCTAAATGTTAACAGGTCGGTCGTTCTATTAAACCATGTTATAAGATGGTCCGTTTCGCTTGGTAAATTTGCAAAGTTGATAAAAGTCCGTATCTTTGCAATGTGTTTTTCATAGTATTAGATTTAAGGTTAACAAAAGATTGGCTGTCTGGGATAGATAGGTTTGGGATAGATTAGCCTTCTTTATATCTGTTGAGGTAAAAAAGAACTTGTTAATTGTTAACAGTATAAATGTGAAATGTTAATAAGTTGCCGACAACATTAAACCATGTTATATTATGACTGGATATGGCTTGTAAATTTGCTAATTAGTTGGAAATCGGTATTTTTGTATTGTGTTTTTTCATAAGTATTAGATTTAAGGTTAACAAAAGATTGGTTGCTCGGGATGAGTAGCCATTTTTTGTTTTATATGGTTATATAGTTTCCCTATATTAATCTTTATTCTTCCATCCGATTGGTTTCCTTTATAATTTATAGATGATTTTGAAAGCAAAATGATTTTTATATTGTTATTAGTGCAATATCAACGTTCTATAAGCTTGTTCTATTTATTAATTATTAAAGGAAACATTATGAAAAAAAATCTATTGTTAGTTGGAGCACTTGTAAGTGCTTTCCTGTTGGCTTCTTGCTCAGGCGGGGATAAGAGTAAAGCTCCTGTTGTCAGTACGGCAGATATTGAAAATGCGGCAGAAGTAATCAAGTATTATAATACTTCGCTTGGGGTGTTGAAAGATATGGTGAAGGAAAAAGATGTAAATGCTGTATTGGATTATATGGAACAAAAAGGAAAAGCCCCGGCTCTTTCTGCCATTGTTCCTCCGGCCGTTGTTTCAAAAGACTCGGCAATAGTGTTGAATCCGGGTAACTGTTTCAACGAGGAGACCCGCCAGAATCTGAAACAGAACTATACCGGATTGTTTCAGGCAAGGACAGAATTTTATGCCAACTTTGATACTTATCTTTCTTATTTGAAAAAGAAAGATGTAACGAATGCGAAGAAATTGTTGGATGTGAATTATCAGTTAAGCACGCAGATGTCCGAATATAAACAGAATATTTTTGATATTCTGAGTCCGTTCACCGAACAGGCCGAGCTGGTACTTTTGGTGGATAATCCGTTAAAAGCACAAATTATGTCTGTCCGAAAAATGTCTTCCACGATGCAGAGTATTCTGAATCTTTATGCACGTAAACATAGGATGGACGGTCCACGTATTGATCTGAAGGTAGCCGAGCTAACCCAACAACTGGATGCGGCGAAAAAACTTCCTGTTGTGAATGGTCATGAAGGCGAAATGAAGTCTTATCAGGCTTTCCTTTCACAAGTGGAAACATTTATAAAACAGGTGAAGAAAGTAAGGGAAAAAGGAGAATACAGCGACGCTGATTATGATATGCTGACCAGTGCATTCGAGACTTCCATCATTTAGAATATTAGAATGAATGTTATACTTTTCGATGGTATATGTAACCTTTGCAATGGTGCGGTTACATTTGTTGTAAAGAGGGATAGAAAAGGCTTGTTTCGTTTTGTTTCATTACAGTCCGAAACGGGGAAATCCCTCTTGAAACGATATGCTGTTGAAAGTACTAATAAAACTCTTTATTATTTTCGGAATAATCGTTGTTATTCCAAATCTACAGCTATACTCTATATTTTAAAAGATTTGGGGGGATTCTGGCAGTGTCTTTATCCATTAATTCTTATTCCGGCTAAGCTGAGGGATGCGATTTATTTATTGGTTTCGAAATATCGGTATAGAATATTTGGGAAAGCAGATTCATGTATAAAACCGTTTGGTTTTTCTTCGGAAGAATCTAAAAGATCAGATTAATTTTAACTTATCTAAAAAAAATATATCTTTGTGGCAAAGATGTACATTTTTAAATAAAGAAATATGGATAAAGTGATTATTAATTCTTATGAAGATTTTGAGAAGTTGATAGGTCAGCAGATTGGAGTCTCTGACTATCTGGAAGTTTCTCAGGAACGTATCAATCTTTTTGCTGATGCAACATTGGATCATCAATGGATTCATGTGGATACGGAACGTGCTAAAGTGGAGAGTCCTTATCATAGCACTATTGTTCACGGATATTTGACATTGTCATTGCTTCCTCATTTATGGAATCAGATTATTGAGGTCAATAATTTAAAAATGATGATCAATTATGGTATGGACAAGATGAAGTTTGGACAAGCTGTATTGTCAGGCCAAAGTGTACGTTTGAAAGCAAGTCTCCATTCTTTGACTAATCTGCGTGGTGTGGCTAAAGCCGAGATTAAATTTGCGATTGAGATTAAAGATCAGCTAAAGAAAGCCCTTGAAGGTATCGCTATCTTCTTGTATTATTTTAATTGAGAGTAGTACTGAAGGTGTGTCATAACTCACTACAGAGTAACACAGGGTTCCACAAAGTGAACTTAATCTATTGATAACTAACGATGCTGATCTGTGGCGTATCCGGGTTTTGACACATCCTCATTTGGTGTACTCGCTCTATTTATTTAAAAAACGAAAGAAAATCCATCCTGTAACATTGGTTACAAATTATTTGTATCTCATTTCCGACCTTTGCCCACTGAATAATAAAAGATGAAAGTTATGAAAGATTATAAACTAATGGCGGTTGGACAAATTGTAGCCGATTGTTTTGATTATGCAAAGGTCTTCAATAAGTATGGTATTGATTTTTGCTGTAATGGAGATGTTTCCCTGGCTGATGCTTGCGGGAAAATGGGGATAGACGCAGATTGTTTGCTTGAAGAATTGAAGCAAATAAAATCGGAACAGTCCTTAACTCTTGACTTTAAAAGTTGGCCTATAGATTTATTAGTAGATTACATTTTGAAGTTCCATCATCGTAATATCCGTTATCAGGGACCGCAAATTCTCCAGTTGCTTGATAGGGTTTGTGAAGCACATGCCGGAAAGCACCCGGAACTTTATGAAGTGCGTGAACTGTTTCAGGAATCCTGGATAGATTTGAACAATCATCTTACTAAGGAGGAGATGGTTTTGTTTCCTTATATATATGATTTATTTGATGCGGTGGCTCAACATCGTCCTATTCCGGCTTTCCATTGTGGAAGTGTGAGTAGCCCTATTTCGGTAATGATGAGCGAACATGATGCCGAAGGAGAACGTTTTCGCAGGATTTCCGGGTTAACTCATGGATATCTGGTACCTGGTGATGCTTGTAGTAGTTATAGGTTGCTACTTGAGATGTTGAGGACGTTTGAAGATAATTTGCACCATCATATTCATTTGGAGAACAATATTGTTTTCCCAAAGGCTATAGAGTTACAAGAGAATTGTGAACGAATGTGTTAATTGTTAACGTTTTTAATGCGAAGTATTAACAAAATAGGCGTGAATATTAAACGGTGTTATAATACGGAATATTTTTGATCTGATATTTGCTAATTGATTGAAATTCGGTATATTTGTATTGTGTTTTTTTCATAAGTATTAGATTTAAGGTTAACAAAAGATTGGTTGCTCGGGATGAGTAGCCATTTTTTGTATAAGACACTTTGGTTGCTTATTCTACAATTAAAATAGGAGGATCAGAATCTGTATCCTAAACCTATTCTTAAACCCGGATAAACGGCAGAAGTTCCATTTGAGGATCCGATATAGCCGACTCCACCCGATAGATCGAATAGAAAATGCTTCCATACGCGACGGAATCCCCAATAGGGGGTGATAACATATATGTGGGCTGCTTTCACTCCACTGGTAATGGTTATTGGAAAAGAATATCCGAAATTAACAGATAAATACCCGCCGGAATTGCCCCAAGTACGTTTGCCATTGCGATGTCTTTTCTTCAGGTTATAATAAAAACGTGGTTCTATGGCTAAATCTCCGGTTACTAAATGATAGTCTTTGGTGTCGATATGAAATTCGCGGAGTGATTCCATTTTGAGCTGTAGTATTCTTCCAAAAGCATAAGAAGATCCTGCGCTAAAAATAATAGTCCCTTTGGGGGCAAAAGCATATTCATAACTATAGGCTAGTCCGATGCCATTTAAACTGATGCTGTGACCGGAGACGGTTTGGAATTGGGCAGATACATCGGGCCTTTTTCGAGGATTGTGTTCGGCACGGATAGAAAGAGCGAATAATGTAAGTAGGATTGTGGTGATAAAGAGTACTTTCTGCATATGTTTTCTGTTTTTGGTTTTATAATTGATTTCTTGATTATAAAGACAGAAAAAATAAGAAGATTCCCTATTCGGATGATAAGAATAATTTTACGATAAAATATAAAATCTAAAGTTTAGGTAGATCGCTATCACCGTTACTGACCTAAACTTTAGATTCTGTATGCTATGCAAAATGCTTGTTATTTACGGATACATCTGATAGAAAGAGCTCTGTCTGTTATATTACCATCTTTTATTTCATTTGTGGTATGCAGCAAATAGATTGCTCTGTTTGTTTGATTTCCAGATGAATTGGTAGACCAGTATACCACCGTATATAAGCCGTTGGTATATCCGTTCTTACTTTTTAGAATATATCCTTCTGGTACTCCATTGAATCCCGTAATGTTTAGTATGGGAAGCTTGTCACCATTTTCATCGCTCGACCATGGTCCGAATTTCAGTTTAGAAGCATCGTTGTTTATATATTGCTTTAATAGTTCCCACTCGGTTTCGGTAGGAATACTCCATCCTTGAGGTGATAGCTTGCCTGAAATAACAGCTTCTGAATTGTAAAAGTAAAAGTCTTGAGGTGCATCTTTAAATTTGCCGGTGTAATAGCCTGCTGTTGTTGTAAAATCTTTTTTTAAAGTAATTGCTTTACCGTCAGTATAGTGTGTCGCTTCTAGACTACGTCCCATCCAATATTGGATTCCTATTTTGACTATAGGGTAAGTTTGGGTTTCCGTATTTCGTATATCTGTCAAGACCTCTTCTTGTAATCGCACCGGTAGAGGGTTTTCCGGCTTAGAAATTGATATTGAGTTGTCTTGGGTTATATAGAAGTCGCTGATGATGCTTTGATTGCCTGGCGTGTAGTCTAATGCGTTATTAACTTTGTTCCAAGAGACTTTACCTCCATGAATGGATGCTGGTTCGTCAAGTAAACAAATTACTGTTCCGTTATTCAGATCTGTTGCTCCGTTTAGAACGGGATAGACGACAATGGCTTGTGCGTCGATGTTATCAGCTAAAAGATACTCTTTACATATTTCAGCTACCTGAGTTCCTTCATTAATTGCCTTATAAACGTTACTTTTACTGAATTTTAGAGCTGAGAGATGAATTACGCCTGATGTTTCCTGGGCTGTCGTTTCACCGGAATCCCCTTCTGTCCAGTCTGTAATGCTATGATCGAAATTGTTGATTTGGATACCTTCGGATGATTTATAGATAATGGCTATAGAACAATTTTTTTCACTGGCTAATTGAAAATTATCAGGAAATGGACAACTATAGCTTTTACCGTTTATATCTATATTTATATAGTGATTGTCAGATTCTATTTTTTCGGGTATTAATATGACTTCTTTGCCTGTCAGAGCGTTATTCTCTATTTTCCATTCTCCATGAGGTGTGACACTAATTGTTTGTCCCGATGGCTCGAATCGATCTGTGAGAAAATCATATGATGCGTCCGAATGGAATCCATTTAATGATAGAGATGGATTGTCATTTAAAAGTTCATCTATATCTTCTCCCGGAGCTGGTTTTATAGTGATTTTCAGTTTGCAGAGTTTATGTTTATATTCCATAGATACCATATTTTGACTGGGGGTAATATCACTGTTTGTAGCGATCATAAAGTCGGAGAGCGAGTGTTTGCTTACAGAACTTTGGTCGGTATGTATTTGGACTTGCATTATACTTTGGTCTTGGTTAATACCTGTTTCTTGAAAAGGGTAATAACTTATAAAATCACATTTACCGTCTCCCTTGGGATAATAGATTGTTTCTTCTGGTTCGAAACCGGTTGCTTGGGAACATGTGAAACGCATATTGTCAATGTATCGTTTCTGGTTGATGGTTGATAATTGTGTCAATACATACAGACCGATGGCATCTTTTTCCTGAAATTCGTTATTGATAGCACGTGTGTGGTTACATAAAATTTGTGTGGAAAGACGGATGGGTATCTCTCCGGGAATATCTACAGGATCTTCTGAAATTTCATTTACACATGAGATTGTAAAGAGTAGAGGCATCATTACGATTTTTATCATAAAAGATGCAATTGACTTGTTTTTCATGATTTAGTTTTGGGGTTATTTATTTGTCTTTTTAGTCGTTTGGTTTATGTGATAACAAAACTAGTGTTATTAATATAATTATTACTATGAATTACGATAATATTTTGAATTTATATAATAATTGTTTAATTGGATACGATGCTTACATTTAAATTATATAAGAGAAAGGGTAGTTGGGGGAGAGATTAGTATGTATTATTTGTATTGAATATATTTATTGCAGTAGTACCAATAGGCCGGCAAGAGGAGAAAATGCCTTGCCTGCCTATATTCTTTTGAAGATTTACCGGATTGGAATGTAGATTTCGGTTAATAACTCTTCGGGAGGAGTACATGATGGATCATTAAGATACCTTTCAGCACTTGGTTCATCGCTTAGTGTACACTCCATTTCAGGTAGATATTTGCCGTAAATTGTGTCATACACGGCTTGCAACTGATCGTATGAACCCTTGTATAGGAAGGTTGCATAACGTCCGGCAGGCAATTGCTTGAATCCTACATTTCCTTTCGGCCTTGCATTTGATGGTAACAACATACATACGTCAGTACGAAGTTTATCGGTTGGGGTTACTTTGGGGTCATCATGGTAGATACAGAGTGGAGAAGGGTCTCCCATCGGGAGATTTTGTTCTTTCACAAACTGAATGAGGTGCATCCATGTGCCTGCATAGTCATTTAGTTTATAATCACCAAAGAGGCGGATATAAATTACATTTCGTTGGGGGAGTTCTCTGATTTCCTTTTTCAATTCCAGATCCGGTTTAATAATTGCTGGTTTCATAATTACATAGTTTTTATTATTACGATATTCTGTTGGAGAGATACCATACATTTGTTTGAATATTTTGGAAAAAGACGATGGAGAAGCATATCCGATCCGATAGGCAATATCGGATATGGAAGTTGATGAATAACGTAATAGGCGTGCCGCTGCTTCAGTTCGTGTCCGGACAATAAAGGTACCGATGGGTTCACCCAAAAACGCTTTCATAATGCGGTGAAAGTAGAAGGGGGAGAAATGGGAAATCCTGGCCAATGATTTCAGGTCAATTTCTTCACCCAAGTGGAGATTAATATAATCTACTACTGCATTTACACACTTCTGATATTCTTCTTGCGTTGTCTTTTTTCCTTCCATGATTCAATTGGTATTTCAATGTTGCAAAGATAGGGTGAAAAGAAAGAGAGCACTTGTCCGATGTTGCTGAATGCAAATAAAAATGCTACCAGTCAATTTCTTCTATGCCTCTGCTTCGTAAAAAGGTATTGGCTTTACTGAAATGTTTGCAACCGAAAAATCCATAATCGGCGGATCGGGGAGAAGGGTGTACGGCGGTTAATATTAAATGTTTATCGGTATCGATTAGTGATGCTTTTTCTTTGGCATATGATCCCCATAACATGAATACCAGGTTTTCACGTTCTTCACTTAATTTTTTGATGACTGCGTCGGTGAAAGTTTCCCATCCTATATTACGGTGTGAACCTGTTTCGTGAGCTCGTACGGTAAGTACGGAATTCATGGGGAATACTCCTTGTTTGACCCACCTATCCAGATTACCCGAATTGGGAAGCGGCTTGCCTAGATCCTGATGTATCTCTTTAAAAATGTTGGAAAGTGAACCGGGAATAGCGACACCGTCCGGTACGGAAAAACATATACCATAATATTGTCCCGGATTAGGATATGGATCTTGACCTAAAATGACTACCTTTACATTCTGAAAAGGACATGAATTGAATACATGAAAAATTTGATGTCCGGGTGGAAGTATATGTGCCTTCCCGTATTCATTCTTGACAAAGTTCACTAATTTTTCGAAATAGGGTTTATCGAACTCTTCTTGCAGGCGCTGTTGCCAGCTACTTTCTATTTTGACATTCATCGTATTGAGGTAAGATTTGATTTCAACAAAGATATTAAAAAAATCAAGAATAAACTTACCTAATACATTATTCTTCTATCTCAATCCAGAATGTTGTATCAGAGGATTCTACTCTTTAATCATTGTCAGTAACATTTTAAATCTTTCAATAGCTGTCAATGCATGCGGCGCATTAGCCGGAAATACAATACTTTCTCCTGCATTTACCGTAAAAACTTGTCCATTTACAACAATATTCGCAGATCCTTCCAATACCTGTACTAAAGCATCGAATGGAGCACTGTGTTCGCTAAGTCCTTCGCCTTTGTCGAATGAGAATAAAGTAATGTTTCCGGCAGGGCTTTTGATTAACTGCTTACTGATAATTCCACCTTCAGAATATTCTACTAATGAGGCTAGATGGAGTACAATTCCCTTTTTGAATGACTGTTCCATATTCTTATTTGTTTTTTCATTCTATGTGAGAATAAAACGTTTGAGGGAGAAAATTGTTTATCCGCTTCTTTTTTATACTTTTGTTCCGTATTCATCATTAAGTCATTAATCTCCTACATGAAACTTTGTATATAGCTAAGCTCGACGAATAATTTTTTCTAAATAAAATTATTCAGCTATAGGATAGATGCCCCGGCTTCTCTCCCTGAGTTTCATATCTATTTATTTATCAGTTATGTACATGTTGATACCGTTGGGTAGGATATCTTCCTTGTGTCATAAATGTGCAGTATTCATAAAGTTGAGCAATGAATTATACTTATCGACAAATTTGGCTTATCAACTATCCTGTGATGTTGAGCATTCTGATGGAACAATTAATCAATATAACCGATGCTGTTTTTCTAGGGCATGTTGGTGAGGTGGAACTTGGCGCTTCCGCTCTTGGCAGTATTTATTATCTTGCTATTTATATGTTAGGATTTGGTTTTAGCTTGGGAGTACAAGTGATGGTTGGACAGTACAATGGAAAGGGACATTATACCGGAACAGGCAGAACTTTCTTTCAGGGGTTAGTCTTTCTATGTGTACTTGCTATCTTGCTTAGCCTCTCTTCTTATTTTTTTTCTCCGTTTCTTTTGAGATATTTTGTGCACTCTTCTGAGATATATTGTGCCGTGATTGATTATCTGGATTGGAGATGTTTCGGTTTGCTTTTTTCTTTTCCCTTTCTGGCATTTCGTTCTTTTTATATTGGTATTGTCCGAACCAATGCTTTGTCATGGGCGGCACTGGCAGCCGTTCTAATAAATATTCCCTGTAATTATTGGTTTGTTTTTGTTCTTGATAGAGGAATAGCGGGTGCAGCGATAGCTTCTTCTTTGTCCGAAGCTGCTTCTCTTCTGATTATTATGGTTTATACTTGGCTGAAAATCGATAGAACAGACTTTGGACTAAAATTTATATTTGACAAATGTTTGTTAGTGGAGCTATGGCACCTCTCCGTATGGAGTATGCTCCATGCCTTTATCAGTGTTGCTCCGTGGTTTCTTTTTTTCGTGGTTATTGAACGACTGGGAGAAGCTCAGCTTGCTGTTTCTAATATTATTCGAAGTGTCTCTACAATCTTCTTTGTGATTGTCAATTCGTTTGCTGCCACTACGGGAGCATTAGTCAGTAATTTGATCGGAGCAGGAGAGAGGCAATACCTGTTTCCGCTTTGTAGGAAAATTTTAAAGTTGGGCTATGCAATTGGGCTTCCCCTGGTAGTATTAGCTATGGTCTTTCGTCGGCAGATTACTGGATTCTATACGGACAGTTCTCAACTTATTAATATTTCAAGTATCCCTTTTGCAGTGATGTTGCTGAATTATGTGTTTGCTTTGCCTGGATATGTGTATATTAATGCGGTGACGGGTACGGGTAAAACCCGTATTGCCTTTTGGTTCCAGTTGATAACGATTGTTATTTATTTGTTCTATTTGTATCTGCTAAGTCATTATACCGCCTCTCTGGCAGTATATCTGACAGCGGAATATCTTTTTGTGATTTTGTTGGCTGTTCAGTCCGTACTCTATTTGCGGATATCATCGTAAGATCTTTTTAGTCCATGGGCACTCTTCCTTTTTTCTGATAAAAGCATAAATGGTCGTATACATGTCCGTCATAAGTCATTTCTGCTTCATGGAGTATACCTTCGTATACAAATCCGTTCCGTTCCAATAAAAGTCGGGAACGGGTGTTATGCGGATAACAGTTCGCTGAAATCAAATGCAATCCCAGTACGTTAAATCCATAATCCAATATGGTTCGTGTCGCTTCCGAGGCCATACCTTTTCCCCAATGGCACTCTTTCAGCCAGTATCCCAGCATACGTGTCCGGGTATTTTCCCGTTTGGGGTCAGTAATAATACCGATAGAACCCACCAGTGAATTATCTTCTTTGAGAATTATGGCAAAAACTCCTTCATTTCCCATAAATACAGTATGTAAGACCTCTTTGGAATCTTCGATATTTTTATGTGGTTCCCAGCCGGCGTTATTTCCTAAGTTTGGGTTTTGGCAACATTCAAAGAGCTCTTGCAGATCCGTTTCCCGGAAAGGACGAAGAAGGAGACGTTCGGTTTCTAAAATGGTGGTATGCATGGGATTTGATAATTTGTTTTAGGTAAAATGAATATAATATTGTGCAAATATGGCATTTTATTTCCAATGGGTGATATTTATTCATTTTTTATTATCTGCTTAATCATATTTGAGGCAAAAAAACAGGAATCGATGTAATAAATCCCCGTTACCAAAGAAGAAATGCGATCAAAATAACATGAATTGCTTTCGGATCTTAATTATACTACCGGGGGAAGAGATAAAGTGATGCTCTACCAATCGTCAAAGTTTGACCGGAATTGTACTTTGGTTGTTGATGGATAATATATAATTTTCTCTTTCCTTCTTCATAAATCATCTTTTTTTCTCTTTTCTCACTTTTTCTTATACGATTTCGGGACATAATTATCCAAATTTATGTCATAAGATACAGCTATACTTTTATGTCATGGATTTATAAAGCACCTTTCAGTGTATCTTATACTTTTGCAGGCAGATTTCAGTAGTTATTAGAGAAATTGATTAGGTGAAAGAGGTTTTATAAACAAAGGAAAAGAGGATATCTTAAAAATATCCTCTTTAAAAGAAAGTAATGATACACAATAATAATCTAACAGAGCGACAATGAACTCAAAAAAAGTACTTTTCATCATCTTCATTTGTGCATTGACTGTGACCGGATGCGATACACAAGAACAAACTACTATAGATAGTGGCTTAACTCTGATACGGGCTACACAAACACTTGATTCTTTATATGCAAATTATTCTGTATCAGGAACCTGTCTGTTAAGAGAGAATTATCCTTCTAATGTAGGAAATTACACAGCCACGTATCTGGCTTCTGAAGAACAAAAAGAAATCCCCAATCAATATTCTTACTTATGGCCTTATTCCGGGACATTTTCTGCTGTAAATGCACTATGTGCAGCAACCGGGGATGAGAGCTATAAGACATTACTCGATAACAAGGTATTGCGGGGACTTGAAAAATATTTAGATATCAGCAGAAGCCCTGCCGGTTATGCCTCGTACATAAACACGGCTTCCCAATCCGACCGCTTCTACGATGATAATATCTGGTTGGGTATTGACTTCACAGATGCTTATCTAAATACAAAAGAAGAAAAATACCTGAAGAAAGCCCAGCTTATCTGGAAATTTATAGAGAGTGGAGCAGATGACAAATTAGGCGGAGGTATCTATTGGTGTGAGCAAAAGAAAGTATCTAAAAATACATGTTCTAACGCACCGGCATCAGTGTTCGCATTAAAAATGTTCAAAGCTATCCGAGATAGTTCTTACCTGATAAAAGGGCAGGAACTATATGAGTGGACTAAAAAAAGACTGCAAGATTCGACCGATTATTTATACTTTGACAATATCTCTTTGGATGGAAAAATTGATAAGTCTAAATATGCCTACAATAGTGGGCAAATGATGCAGGCTGCCACTTTATTATATCAACTTACCGGCCGTAGCCATTTTTTGAAGGATGCTCAAAATATAGCAAAAGCGTGTTATAACTATTTTTTTATAAATTTTATACCTGAAGAAGGGGAACCTTTCAAACTCCTTAAAAAGGGGGATGTATGGTTTACTGCCGTTATGCTGAGAGGGTTCATTGAACTCTACCAAACTGACCATAATAAAACATATATCAACTCTTTCAATCAAAACATGGATTATGCATGGGAACATGTGCGTGATGAGAAGGGGCTTTTTGATATCGATTTCAGTGGAAGAACCCATGATGACCGTAAGTGGCTGTTAACGCAAGCTGCTGTGGTAGAGATGTATGCTCGGTTAGCAGTAACTAAATAAATATAAACACTTATTAAAAAAGAATTGGTATGACAAAAGAAAACTCTTCCTAGCTCATTCTTCCTGTTTACATAAACAAGGAACTATCAGATGTTGAAAAATAAATGTCTTTTTAATCAAAGTTAGTATTATGAAAATAAAAAAACACATTCTAATACCTCTAATGGTATTGCTACTTTTTGGAAGTATGGACGCGATGGCCGCCATAGAGCAGGCTATACAAGTAAAAGGTAAGGTTGTAGACAATATTGGCGAACCTGTAATTGGTGCTAATGTAGTTGTAAAAGGGACCACGACCGGAGTGATTACTAGCATAGACGGTAGTTTTGCCATCGACGCTGTAAAAGGTTCTACTATTGTGGTATCTTTTATCGGTTATTTATCTCAGGAAGTAAAAGTAACTGGTAATTTTCTAAATATTACATTAGAGAACAATACGGAATTGTTAGACGAAGTAGTGGTAGTGGGCTACGGTGTACAAAAGAAAGCCAACCTTACGGGTGCTATCGCCACAGTGGGGGCGAAGGAACTTGAGGACCGTCCTGTAACTAATGCTGCCGCAGCACTTCAGGGTAAGGTAGCCAACTTGAATATCTCCAATGGAGACGGTGGTCCAGGTAAGAAGGCATCGTTCAATATCCGAGGTTATGCCGGACTGGACGCAACCTACAGTCCATTGGTTATCATAGACGGTGTAACCGGTTATTTCGATGATTTGAATCCCAATGACATTGAGACGTTGACTGTATTGAAAGATGCTGCTGCAAGTGCTATCTATGGAGCACAAGCTGCCTACGGTGTGATATTGGTTACCACTAAGTCAGGTAAGAAGAATGAAAAGACTGTCATCAATTATAACAATAATTTTTCGTTCAACAGTCCGACCGTACTACCCAAAACTGCCGGTTCATTGGAGTTTTCCAGACTTTTTAGAGAAGCTGACATCAATGGAGGCGGTAGTGGTATTATTGACCTGGAGACGATGGAGCGTATTGAAAAATATTACTATGATCCGACCAGTATTCCCAACAACGTGCCGCAACGAGATAATCCGGACCGTTGGGCTGATTGGGGAGACGGACGTTCAAATGCCAACGAAGACTGGCAAAAAGCTATGTTTAAGAATAACCAGCTGAACCAACAACACAACATCTCAATTCGGGGTGGTAGCGACAAGACTACATACGTCATGTCTCTGGGATATCTGAAAGACGAAGGCAAACTGAGATATTACGATGATCATTATCAACGTTACAATGCGTTGGCCAAAATTACGACTGACGTGACGAAGTGGCTGACCGTGGGCTTGAATGTACGTTATTCACACGAAAAGAGTGTATCTCCCGCTTACGGCATGAATCCGGGTGGCAGTGTCAACGATATGATTGGTTGGACACAAGTAGTGTGGCCTACTATTCCTGTGCGTGATCCCAATGGACATTTCTCTCCGGCCGGACGTATGGTATTCATTGCCGATGCCAATCCTCAGACCTCATACACCGATAACTTCTGGGGCACTGCTAACGTAGTCATCAAGCCACTGAAAGGTTGGACTATTAATGCCGACTTTACCTACAACAAATGGATGAACAAACGTAGTTACTCCAAAGGTCTCATTTATTCCTACTCGGTGAGCAACGAGCCTTACCTTGAAGGTGGATTTGGAACTGAAGATACGCGTGTATGGCAGGAATCTAACAATGATGACTTCACATCAATGAATGCATATACTACGTATGAAAAAGAGTTCAAGGGACACAATTTCAAGATAATGGCCGGTATGCAGTCGGAATATAAGAAGAACTTCGGTCTTTATGCTAATAAAATGGGGATGGTATTACCGGGCCAACCGTCCATTTCTACCAGTACAGGAAAGATAGAGGCCTGGGATTCTCTGGATCATTATGCTACTCTCGGTTTCTTCGGTCGTTTCAACTATGACTACAAGAGTCGCTATCTCTTTGAGTTCGACCTGCGCAGAGACGGTTCTTCCCGTTATGCCAAAGGACACCAGTGGGGAACTTTCCCAGCTTTTTCCGCCGGTTGGAATGTGGCTAAGGAAGCTTTCTTCGAACCTTATACTTCGATACTTTCCGAATTACGTTTAAGAGGATCTTGGGGAGAATTGGGCAATATGCGGGGAAAAAATTACCAATATATCTCTACCGTACCTTATAACGCTACGACCGATTATATTATGGGTGACAAACGAATCAGTGCCTTTGGTGCTCCTAATATGATTGCCTATAATACATGGGAGAAGAATCGTACTTTGGACTTTGGTGTTGACATCGCCGCACTGAACAATCGGCTTACTATGTCGTTCGACTGGTACAGAAGAGATATTATCGGACTTATTACAAAGGGTGTCACTTTGCCTGCCGTGCTGGGTGTAAACTCTCCTGATACGAACAATGCCGATATACGTAATGAGGGTTGGGAACTGACACTCGGATGGAGAGACCAGTTCTCGCTGGCATCTAAATCATTCAACTACAGTGTATCGTTCAATCTTTCAGATTACCAAGGAACTGTTTTGAAATATTCAAATCCCAAGGGGCTGATATATGACTACTACGTAGGTAAGAAGATGGGGACCATATGGGGATATACCACCGATCATATAATGACCGATCCTGCTGAAGCGAAAGCCATTAACGATTCTGGCGTACAGAACAAGTTTGGTGGTGACTGGGTTGTAGGTGACATCAAGTATGTGAATCTGGATGATGATCCTAACATTAACGATGGAAATCAGACGCTGGAAGACCATGGAGACCTCTCTATCATTGGTAATGATACTCCCCGCTATAATTTTGGTTTTGGCTTCAATGCAGACTGGAACGGTATCGACTTTTCGATGTTCTTACAAGGAACCATGAAACGTGACTTATGGCTGGAAGGTCCTGTTGCCTTTGGACTCGGAGGTGGGCAATGGGGTTCCAATGTATGGAAAAACACACTGGACTGCTGGCGTGAGGATGGAAGTAATCCGGATCCATGGTTACCAAGACTCTATTTGTGGAGCACCAGTAAGAATTTGCAGAAACAGACCCGTTACATGGATACTGGTGCTTATTGCCGCCTGAAGAACATTCAGTTGGGATATTCGTTACCGGGAGCTATTATTAATAAGGTAGGGCTGGAAAAAGTACGCATTTACTTCAGTGGAGATAACCTGCTGACTTTCTCCGGTATTAACGAGAACTTTGATCCCGAAGCTCCGTGGGGCGGTGCATATCCCATCTCCAAGTCAATTTCCTTTGGTGTTAACGTTACATTCTAAAACTCTAAAAATACAAAAAGATGAAAAAGTTAATCTATACACTTTGCCTATTTACCGGCATGGCAATCTCTTCTTGTGAAGACTGGTTGGCAAGAGACCCACTGGATCAGATTGCGGATGTGAATCTGACCTATACGGCAGATGAATGCAAACTGTACGTAAATCAGTTTTATACCTCATTTTGGGGCTCGCCTAACAACTATATTTATCATATTGACCGAGGTTCGGATAACCTGCTTAGTGACAATTATCAAGATAACAAAGACTTGATTGAAGGTTTGCACCAGATTCCTTCCAGTGGCGAAGGCTGGGGAACTACTGAATGGGGAAAAATACGCAGTGTCAACTTTTTGTTGGATAACTGTGACAAGTCTCCCGAACCGGAAAAAGCCCGCAAATACATTGGTGAAGCTTACTTCTTTAGAGCTATGCTCTACTATGAACAGTTTCTGCGGAAGTTTGGCGGTGCTCCCTGGATTGATAAAACACTGGATCTTGAATCAGGAGAATTGTACGGCCCTCGCCTGAAGCGGCACGAGTTAGCTGATAAGATTCTGAATGACATGGATGATGCCATAGACAGATTACCGACATATAGTCAGCAGGAGACCGGACGTGTCTCAAAAGAGGCAGCTATGCTATACAAAGCACGAATTGCCCTGTTCGAAGCCACTTGGGAAAAGTATCATGCCGGTACGCCTTTCGCCGGAGAGGGAAATGTACAGGCTTATATGGAAGAAGCGGCCAGAATGGCGAAGTTGGTCATTGACAGCCAGTTGTTTGACTTGGACAACATGGGCGTGGAAGACGGCTATCACACACTGTTCAACCGTTGGGACTATTCAAGCAGCAAGGAGATTATGCTATGGAAGAAATTTGATCGCTCACTGGGATTTTGGCACAATGATAACCGTAATCCCGGACGTAATGGTGCCGGTGTAGGATTGACCAGGGCATTGGTTGATTCCTATCTCTGCATCAGTGAAGACGGTACACAGGCATTGCCGATAAGCCTGGCCGAAAATTATGCAGGGGATACTAATTTATTGAATGTGGTTGCCAACCGTGACCCACGCTTGGCACAAACAATGTTTACTCCCGGACGTCCGAGAACTATCAACGGGAAGGATACAACGGTTGTGTTCATAAAGCCGAATATTACCCTTTCCGGTGTAGAGAAGTGTTCCACAGGATATGAACTGGCCAAAGGTGCTGATCCCGATGCCAACGAACAGGAGACCATTTCGGGAAGTATCAAAGGAAGTATCATTTTTCGCTATGCTGAAGCACTGCTGATTTATGCAGAGGCAAGAGCCGAACTGGGTAACATCACACAGAATGATTTAGACATTACCATTAATAAACTGCGTGATAGGGTAGGTATGCCACATCTCACACTTTCCGTAGGTTATACCGATCCGAAGGGAGACTTTACGGCAGCAAGAGGTTATGAGGGGGTACCGGTTTCCAATCTGCTACAGGAGATTCGACGTGAACGCCGTATAGAATTAGCATGTGAAGGTTACCGCCACGATGACTTAAAGCGTTGGCGTGCCCACCACTTATGGAATCACGATAGAATACAGGGGGCAAACGCTGCTCAGTTTGAAAACCTGGATTGGTTAGTGAAGTATTTCCAAAACGACTTCCACATTCCCGCCGCAATCAATAAGGCAGATTTCATGGAAAAGGTGGGGCATTGGAGTCCCGAACGTAATCAGGACAACTACTGGGTGGACAGTGAAGGTTATTTTGAACCTTATCAACGCCACATTCCGGACGGACATTTTCATTTCGACCCAACAAAAGCGTATCTTCAGCCGATTCCTACTGAACAATTGGTGTTGAATCCTGACTTGAAACAGAATCCCGGCTGGGAAAAATAGTAATAGTTAAAGTTAAAAATTTAATGTAATATCCATACCTTTGTTTTTCCCTGTCTGTAGGGAGGGGGAAAAGCAAAGGTAAAAAACAGAAAATGAACATGAAGAAAAATGTAATTCAGACATTGATTAGCCTTACCGTCATCATCGGAATTTGTAGTTGCACTACCTCCCCAAAGAAAACAACACAAAAAGAGGAGGCCACAGGAAAATGGGTAAAATATGAAAATAATCCTGTCTTGGGTGGTGGCGATTTAGGTACGGTATTCGATATTTGTGTACTGAAAGATAGTGACTCTTATAAGATGTACAGTTCTTGGCGCCCCCAAAAAAGTATTGCATTGTCCACAAGTAAAGATGGAAAAAATTGGAGTGCGCCGCAAATAGTTTTGCCACCTGTTGAAGGCAGTAGTTGGGAGGCTGATATGAATCGTCCGGTTGTTGTTTACAAAGACGGACTGTATCACATGTGGTATACGGGACAAAATGACGGTAAGTCATGGATTGGATATGCTATAAGTAAAGACGGCTATAACTTTGAACGGCAAAGCAAAGAACCGGTCTTGTCAGCGGAACAGCCTTGGGAGAAAGTTGCGGTCATGTGTCCTCATGTAATTTGGGATAAACACGAGAATATTTTTAAAATGTGGTATTCCGGAGGAGAACAATATGAACCCGATGCTATCGGTTATGCAACGAGTAAAGACGGGTTACATTGGACTAAATGGGACAAAAATCCGATATTTAAAGCCGATCCTGCACAAAGTTGGGAACAGCATAAGGTTACCGCATGTCAGGTGATAGAACGCGAAAATGATTATTTAATGTTTTATATCGGTTTCTATGACATTAATTTTGCGCAGATAGGAATGGCACGTTCCAAAGACGGAATCAATGATTGGGAAAGATACTCCGAAAACCCGATCATTTCTCCTACGGAAGGTGGGTGGGATGCCAGTGCCACTTACAAGCCATTTGCCATTCAAGAGAAAGACTGCTGGATGCTTTGGTACAATGGGCGGAATGAACATTTGGAACAGATTGGTTTGGCTATTTATGACAATCATGACTTAAATTTCTAAGCTATATGCAAATAAAGAAGTTATTTATAGCTTTAGGTATAGTTTTGCCCCTGCACATGCAGGGGCAAAACTTCCTCATTAAAGATGCTCCGGAAGTAATCGAGTCTTACGTCAATCAATTCAATCGTGAAGATAATGAATTGTATAAACAAGATATCCCTAACTGTGGTGCATCTGATTTTTTAAGAAAGAATATTCCATTTTTTGAGTGTCCGGATAAGGAGTTGGAGAAAACATATTATTTTCGATGGTGGACCTATAGAAAGCATATAAAGAAGACTCCTGACGGGTTCGTTATTACTGAATTCTTGCCGGATGTTCCTTGGGCCGGAAAGTATAATACCATCAGTTGTGCGGCTAACCATCATTTCTACGAGGGCCGGTGGCTGAGAAACGCTGAAATTTTATCTGATTATGCTTCTTTCTGGTTTTCTGGTAGCGGGAATCCGAGGCTATACAGCTTTGGGGCTGCAGACGCTATCTACAATTACTATTTAATTCACAATGATAAAATGCTACTGGCCGATTTGTATCCCAAGCTAAAAGATAACTTTGCAAAGTGGGAAGAAGAAAAGCGGGATTCGACTGGAATGTTCTGGCAGGTTGACGACAGGGATGGAATGGAGATGTCTGTTTCCGGACATTTGTCAGAAGGTGGACGTGGTTATCGTCCTACCATTAACAGCTATATGTACGGTGAGGCTGTTGCGTTGGCAAAAATAGCTTCAATAGTAGATCGTGACATGGAAGCCCGGACCTATCAGAAGAAGGCTGATAAGTTAAAAGGAATAATAAACCGGAGGCTATGGGATAAACAGGCTGATTTCTATAAGGTTATACCTCTAAATGGCAAGATGGAATTCTCTTATGCACGTGAACTTCTTGGATACATTCCCTGGTTCTATAATATACCGCCGGATAACTATTCCATAGCATGGAAACAACTATTTGATTCCAAGGGATTTGAAGCAGCCTATGGCCCAACTACTGTAGAACAGCGTTGCCCTGATTTCAAGATTTCATACGAAGGACACGAATGTCAATGGAATGGTCCCAGCTGGCCCTATTTGACTTCCATGACACTGGCAGCAATGGCTAACTATTTCAATAGTTATGATTCTCCCATCATCACTAAAAAAGATTATTTAAGTCTTTTGAACATATACAGTAATAGTCATCGTATTTTATCAGTCAATAACGATACGATTTGTTGGATTGATGAAAATATCAATCCCTATACGGGAGACTGGATATCGAGGACTCGCCTGAAATCATGGAAAAACGGAACTTGGGATGATTCTAAAGGTGGTGTAGAAAGAGGGAAAGATTATAACCACTCTTCTTTTTGTAATTTGATTATTTCAGGATTAATGGGAGTTCGTCCGCAGGAAGATGGAAGTATTATCATAAACCCTCTTGTTCCTGATGGATGTTGGGACTATTTTTGTTTGGATAATGTATATTGCCAAGGCAAAACCATTACCATTATTTTTGATAAGAAAGGGAAAAAATATGGTAGGGGAAAAGGTTTTATAGTTTACGTGGACGATAAATGTTTATCCCATACGACAAGGGTGCAGAAAGTAGTAATCCGGTAATTTATTTATGTAACATTCAGGATACCCTTGGAGACCATATATCAGCATTTACAAAATACCCTCATACCTTTCGTTTAACAGTGACAAAGGATGAGGGTATTTTATGAGAACAATTAATCCTTTTGTGTAATTCCTCTCCAGTCATCTGTTCGGAAAGGTGAAGCCGGAAGTCCTGCTCCATTATACAAATTGCAGACCGGATTATTGGCCCAAGCATATCGCACAGCAACCGGATAAGGTACCGCTTCAGGTGCACTGACTATAATTTTGTCTCCGTCTATCTCAGCTTTGGCCCAATGGAATTCATGATTGCGCCCGGCTATAGCAAAGCCTTTCAACTCCTTGCCATCGCTACTTTTCAATCCACCATCGGTATGATCAAAAGAAAGAATTATCTTATTTCCTACAATCTGATGGGAGCGATAGATCGGGCCGGAATAAGGCAGTTTTTCCCCATATGTTTTGGCACGGGCAATCAAAGCCAGTCGATGTCCTACGGTTTGTTTATCTTTAGGGTGAATGTCGTTGGCGTCACCTCTGTCTATTATTACAGCCATACCGGTATTGCCTACTGCCAATGCACGCATTTGTGCTTCACGAAGCTCTGCCCACTCTGATTCTGCCGGTTGGGAAACTTCATGCATAAAATTGGCCAGTTGCACAAAATAGAATGGAAAATCCTGTTTCCAATCCCGGCGCCAATTCTCTATTACCAATGGGAAAAGTTCCCGATACTGATAGGCTCTGGAAGAATTATTCTCACCCTGATACCAAATTGCTCCTCGAATACCATAAGATATCAGTGGATGAATCATTGCATTATAAAGGGAAGTCGGTAAATTGGGATCTACGGATCTGTCTACCGGAAGTGCCCCTACCTTATGAGTATCCGCAGCAACCTGATATTTCCAATTACCGGACAGACTAATCTGTTCATCATTTGTAGAGCGAAGATAAAGGTCTCCCCAAATGCCACAGTTACCACCTGTATCCAAGACTCGAATGGCTAATATTGCTTTTCCAGCCTTTACCATTTTTTCCGGAATGATGTATTTGCGTTGAAGAGTCGGCCCATCTGTACGGCCTATTTCTATTCCATTCCAATAAGTAATATCATTATCATCAATAGCCCCCAGGGATAGTTGTACATCTTTACCTGCCCAACTAGCGGGAATTTCGATTTCTTTTCTAACCCACATAACTCCATCAAAGCCGGCCAATTGTGGACCCACTTCACCCGGGAAATTCATACTTTCCCAATCTTTGTCATCTAATGATGCAGCAGCTCTTACCGGTTTTCCTTCAGCAAAACCTTCGTCCACACGGTTATTCCAGGCAGTGAGCTCCTTTAAATATTCTGCTTTGAGTATTTTCTTATCACCCGGCATCTTCTGAATGGACTCCACTGTTTTCACAAATTCCGGCATCTCCTTCAAGACTTCTCCACTTATCCAGGATTCAACGTTTGTGCCTCCCCAAGAAGTATGTATCAAGCCAACCGGAACATTTTGTTTCTCTGAGATTTCTCTGCCAAAGAAATAAGCTGTAGCAGAAAACTCAGGGATGGTTATCGGTGAACAAACCTGCCAACTGTCATTGCGGACTTTTATATTCGTTTCCGGTTGGGTACTGTTGATTTGTTCTATTTGCAGAAGTCGTATATTAGAGTGTCCGGCTTCTGCAATTTCTTTCTGGTAATTTGTAATCTTTCCCCATCCCCCTAATGGCATTTCCATATTCGATTGTCCCGAACATATCCATACTTCGCCAATCATCACATTTTTTAAACTTACTTTCTTACCATCTGTCAAGGCAATCTCGTATGGTCCTCCGGCAACAGGCGTGTGAACAGTTACTTTCCATTTTCCTGCTTTATCAGCCTGAACCGCATACGTCTTCCCATCCCATGAGGTGGTTACTTTTACAGTTTTCATAGGCTGCGCTTCACCCCAAATGGGAGCATTGGTTTGTTGCTGCAACACCATATTATCAGAGAAAATAGGTGGCAGCACAATTTTTGCAAATGCTGTACCTGACAAGATCAGTAAAATTACAACTAGCATACATTTGTTTTTCATACCCTTTAGTTTTTACTTTGATATACACATTATTTTAGTTTTATTCATTTGTACAAAGATAGAAATCTATACTTAAAAACGCACCCAAATACATGACATTAAAGTATATAGAACCCATAATGACATAAATGGATACATATATGTCACAAATGCAGAACAGAATGTTCTATTTATGTGCTAATTTTGCAAATAATAAAACTTTAAAACACATCATTTAGTATGAAAAAACAATTACTGCTGCTATTAATTTTTAGTATTTCTTTGTATATTCAGGGACAGAACATACACAAGCTGGCTTCGCCGGATGGGAATATTCAGATTTCAGTGAATCTCTCAGATAAAATCTACTACGATGTCATTTGCCGGAATGAGACATTGTTAAAGCAGTGTCACCTTGCAATGGAAATCGGTGACCAGGAATTGGGAACGAATCCTAAAATGACTAAAGTAAGCCATAAGAATATAGACGAGTCTTTAAAGCCTGTTATTCCATTGAAATTTTCGTCTGTAAGTAATCGGTACAACCAACTTCTTCTAGACTTCAAAGGAGGTTATTCCGTAGAGTTTCGTGCCTTCAATGACGGAATTGCCTACCGTTTTATAACCAATAAGAAAGGAATGATCAATGTGAAGAATGAGACCCTCCAAGTGAACTTCCCTGATAATTATTTGCTACACATGCAACAGTCCGGAAGTTTTAAAACGGCTTATGAAGAAGAATATACCCATTTGTATAGCAAAGAATGGAAATCATCTGCCTCAATGGCTTTATTACCAATTCTGATTGATACTCAAAAAGGAAGTAAGGTATTAATCAGTGAAACATCACTAACCGATTATCCGGCTGTTTTTCTGAAAAGTAATGGCAGCAATGGTATGGTTTCTGTATTTCCCAGAGTACCTCTTGAATTTGGAGAAGACGGTGATCGGAGTGTCAAAATACTGAAAGAAGCCGACTATATAGCACAAACCAGTGGAAAGCGTAATTTCCCTTGGCGCTATTTTGTCATTAGTACAGAAGATAGCCAACTCATTGAGAATACGATGTCTTATAGATTGGCCGAAAAGAACACATTGGAAGATACTTCCTGGATTAAGCCCGGATTGGCAAGCTGGGAATGGTGGAACGGTGCTACTCCCTACGGACCGGATGTTAATTTTGTAGCAGGATGCAATCTCGATACTTACAAATATTTTATTGATTTTGCTGCTAATTATGGTATACCATATATTATTATGGACGAGGGCTGGGCTATGAGTACCCGTGATCCCTATACACCAAATCCTGCGGTAGATGTGCATGAACTCATTCGTTATGGCAAAGAAAAAAATGTAGGCATTGTGCTTTGGTTGACATGGCTCACTGTAGAAAACAATTTCGGGCTGTTTGAGACTTTCGAGAAATGGGGTGTGAAGGGAGTCAAAATCGACTTCATGGACAGAAGTGACCAGTGGATGGTGAATTATTATGAAAGAGTAGCCCGAGAGGCTGCCAAGCACCATCTGTTTGTCGATTTTCATGGGGCATTTAAGCCTGCCGGATTGGAATATAAGTATCCGAATGTATTGTCTTATGAGGGCGTAAGAGGAATGGAACAAATGGGTGGATGTCGACCGGACAACAGCATATATCTGCCTTTTATGAGAAATGCGGTTGGTGCAATGGACTATACGCCGGGTGCCATGCTTAGTATGCAACCGGAAATTTATTGTTCCGAACGTCCTAATTCAGCCAGTATAGGTACACGAGCTTACCAAATGGCTTTATTTGTTATTTTCGAAAGTGGGTTGCAGATGATGGCGGACAATCCTACACTTTACTATCGCAATGACGAATGTACCCGATATATTACTCAAGTCCCGCAGACATGGGATGAAACCATTGCTTTGAAAGCTAAGGCTGGGGAATATGTGATTGTGGCAAAACGTAAAGGAGATAAGTGGTATATCGGTGGCATGACTAACAACCGACAGCAAGAGAGAACCTTTGAATTGGATTTTGACTTCCTGAAAGAAGGACAATCTTATCGGATGACTTCTTTTGAGGATGGGGTTAATGCTAACCGACAAGCTATGGATTACAGAAAAAAAGAATATACTCTTAAAAAAGGAGATAAAATAATAGTGCGTCTGGCACGTAACGGAGGATTTGCCTCTGTCATTGAGTGATAATCCTATCTCGATCTTTATCCAATCCGGACTGGTTGCATCATTTCTCTCCTTTTATATTGCTTTGCAGGGAGAAGTTGTGGAGCAAGTCCGGATTCGGATACTATTTTGATAGAAATGGCAATCTCTTCGGGAGAAAACATTTATCATGCACTTGAGAATTATTTGTCCGGCATGTATTATCTTTGTGAACCCACTAATGCATTATATCTAACATGAAATACATTTATCGAACATACTTGTCACTACTGTATTTTCTTTGCTTACTATTTTGCCTGCCTTTGAAGGTTCATGCATACAGTTTGAGACAATTTTCCAATAGAGATGGTCTTTCAAATAGTGCTATTCTCTCTCTTTATCAGGATGATCGGGGCATCATTTGGATCGGCTCTTGCGATGGCATGAATATCTTTGATGGAACCGACATACATTTGTATACCCCAATAAACTCTTCCAAAACCTTACTTTCCGGAAACTTGATAAATCAAATCATCGAATCGGAGAAGGATATATTATGGGTGCAGACTAATTATGGATTGAATCGCTTAGATACCAAGCAACAGACCAGTCAGAGTTTCACTGAATTCAAAGGGCAATACTTTATGGCTAACAATAAGGATGACATGCTTTTTATTCTGAAAGATGATGGCTATCTTTATTATTATCAGCGAGAAGCACAATCTTTCAATAGATTGGAAATTCCCAATCTTGAATTTAGCCATGTACTCTCTATGACTGTAGATTCAAACGATATTTTATGGATATTTACCTCCAATGAAGAGACTCAAAGTTATCGTATTGAGAATACAAAACAGGGGCTGACATTAACCCGTAAGAATCTTTTTACGCATTCGTGTAAATTATACCATGCCTTTGCCGAGAAAGATATGGCTTACTTTATTGACGAAACCTACGCTCTTTACGAATATGATTTTAATAACCGGCAAGCATACTATATAGCTGATCTAAGAAGTCAAATTGAAGTGCATGGGGAAGTATCTTCCATCATCAAGCAAAAAAACGATTACTACATCGGTTTCAAAAACAGTGGTCTCATTGTTCTAAAATATATGTCCTCTCAAAAGATGAAATATCAGATACAGAAAACAGAAATACATTCCGGTATTTTCTGTCTGATGAAAGATAAATTTCAAGATATTGTATGGATAGGAACAGACGGACAAGGTGTATACATGTATTATAATGACACCTTTTCTATTACCAATACTCTTTTAGACACTCCTGTATATCAAATAAGTAATCCGGTTAGGGCTCTTTACTACGATCAGGAGCAAACGCTTTGGATAGGAACCAAAGGAAGTGGGATACTCCGCATTAAAAAGTATACTCCGGATAACAGTATGCCTATGTCGTCTGATCGGATTACACCATATAATAGTGCGCTGGCAGATAATTCCGTCTATTGTTTTGCTCCCGGATACAAAGATAAATTGTGGATCGGAACCGAAAATGGAATTAATTATTATTCGTACTTAAGCAGGCAATTAAAAGAACTGCCTATCATTGCCAATGGAGAAAAAGTGAAGTATGTGCATTCTATAAAACAACCGAATGATACGACCTTATGGGTATCTACGGTAGGTGAAGGCATTGTAAAAGTTATCTTTGATGCTTCTACTGCTACTCCTACTGTAAAATCTGCTTCCCGTACTGTTATTGATAACGGGCGTATGGCTTCGAACTATTTCTTTACTTCTTACCAGGAAAACGACTCCATACTTTGGTTTGGCAATCGTGGTTGCGGTGCATACCGCATGAATGTAGAGACAGGGGAAATGATTCCGCATCGTTTTGACAGTATTGTAAGCAGTCAGACAGCTAACGACATTTTTGCTATTTACAAAAACGCAAAAGGTTATTGGTTAGGAACTAGCTCGGGGTTGTTGCATCTTGAACAAGATGATTCCTTATATACGAAAGCGGACTTATTTTTAAATAACACTGTACACGGAGTTTTAGAGGACCACCAAGGCGATCTTTGGTTGAGTACCAACCAGGGATTGATACGCTTCAACCCCGAGACTCGTACAGGGCAAACCTATAACAGTGGAAATGGATTGGAAATCACCGAGTTCAGTGATGGTGCTTTCTATAAAGATGTCGTTTCGGAAACACTGTTTTTTGGAGGTACAAATGGTTTTATTTCCATTCAGACAAATGACTGTATCACCGAAGAGTATATGCCGCAAATCACCCTGAAAGGACTGTCTATCTTTGGCAAAGAACACAATATTCATAAGTTTCTTTATGAAAAGGAGGGTAAAACAATCCTTCAACTGGATTACAGTCAAAACTTCTTTCAGCTAAATTTTATGGCTATTGATTACATCAATGGCAACAACTATTCTTTTTATTATAAGCTTGAAGAAATGAGCAACCAATGGATAGAAAACGGAACATCCACCAGCGCTATTTTCTCTAATCTTGCTCCGGGTGAATATTCTTTATTAGTAAAATACAAAAACAATATAAACGGGCAAGAAAGCCAAACACAATCCGTCATTATCCGTATCACTCCGCCGTGGTATCTCAGTCCGCTGGCCTATATGGTATATTTCATTCTATTTGCACTGTTGTGCACTGCAGGGATATATAGGCTCATTTATATATACCGTCGCAAACAACACCGTATGTTGGACAAGATGAACCGGGAGAAGAAAGAAGAAATCTACGAATCAAAATTGCGTTTTTTCACTAATATCACTCATGAATTCTGTACGCCACTGACCTTGATTTATGGTCCTTGTGAGAAGATACTTGCCAATCCGGAGATTGACGCATACACTCAGAAGTATGCAAAGATGATACAACAAAATACTGAAAAACTGAATAATCTGATTTTAGAGTTACTTGAATTTCGCAGATTGGAAACCGGCAATAAAGTACTTTCTATTCAACAGTTATCCGTGTCGGAAAAGGTTAGAAGCATAGCGGAATCTTTCGAAGAACTGGCTGAAAATAAAGAAATGAATTATCAGTTACATATTTCTCCGGGCATTGAATGGAATACGGATATCAGCTGCTTCAATAAGATTGTCGGCAATTTAATATCCAACGCTTTTAAGTACACGCCCGACAAAGGAATTATCACAATAGAGTTGAAAGTGGAAAACCAGTCGTTAATTTTTTGTATATCCAACTCTGGAAAAGGGATAGCCAAAGAAAATTTATCCAAAATATTCGATCGTTATAAAATATTGGATTCTGTTGAGATGAACGGTAAGAATTCTCGGACAGGACTTGGATTAGCTATTTGTAAGAGCATGATTACGCAGTTGAATGGGGAAATCAGCGTAAATAGTGTTCTCTATGAAATGACAACATTCACCGTTACCTTGCCCAATCTTCCCATAACTGAACGGGACACTACACAAACTACTTATGAAACCGGACTATTACATACGGCTACGGAGGAACCTATTGTTTTAGAAAAGACTGCCATAGAGTTTGATACGGGTAAACGGACCATCATGGTTATTGATGATGATAATTCCATGTTATGGTTCGTTTCAGAACTTTTTGCAGACAAATACAATGTGCGCTCTTTTGATAATGCAAAAGATGCATTGAGCAGTCTGGAGCAGAAGCAACCCGACTTAATTATTTCAGACGTCATGATGCCCGGTATCGATGGACTGTCGTTTGCTCAGAAGATAAAGCAACACAAATTATGGAGTCACATTCCACTGATTCTCCTTTCCGCCCTACATCACGAAGACGATCAGGTAAAGGGCATCGAGTCAGGAGCAGAAGCCTATGTTACCAAACCTTTTAACGTGAAGTATCTGGAGAAAATCGTTTATCGTCTCATCAAACGGGAGGCAGACTTGAAAGAATATTATAGCTCTATTTTCAGTTCCTTCACTATGGAACATGGTAATTGTATACATAAAGAAGATCAGGAGTTCCTGGATAAAATGCTCGAGATTATAGAGAAGAATATTGCAAATCCCGATTTACAAGTGGAATTGCTAAGTAGTGAGATGGGGTATAGTACCCGCCAGTTCTACCGGAAACTAAAACCGATAACCGAACAGTCTCCTGCTGATATCATTAAGGAATACCGTCTAACAATGGCAGAACGACTGTTAATAGCCAAGAATCTTACTATTGAAGAGATTATGGACCAGACCGGATTCAACAACCGCGGAACATTCTATAAACTGTTCTCGAAAAGGTATGGCATGCCTCCGCGACAGTATAGAGAGCAACAAAAGGAAAATGTAAAGAAGGAGAAGATATCGGGCATATCAGACGAATAGGGCGTCTGAAACTTGTATAACTTATTATTGGGGCTATACTGCATTATTCTTTCTGAAATTTGTGGGGCTGCAACCTCTGTATTTTTTAAATAGTTTATTTAAATGGCTTTCATCGGTGAAACCTAATTCTGCTACAATCTCACTGATTCTCATTTCACTATGCAATAATCTGTTTTCTACCAGTTTCAGTTTATAATTCAGTATGTACTGTTGCATTGTTTCGTTTGTGTGTTTTTTAAAGTAACGTCCCAAATAATTCTCTGAAATGCCGAAATGTTGACTGATAGCTTTCGTTTTGATTTTCTCGGATTGATAAATATAGGTCTGGATATATTGCAGTATACCGAGTGATTTCTCTTCGGAGCATTCATTGACTTGTTCAGGCAGAAACATGGCGATATTGCGTGCAACGACTATTATTATGGTGTTTATCAGTTGCGTTATGATTTCTTTGCTATATAAGTTTCTATTGACGTATTCCCTGATGATGGCTTCAATCATAGGTTTTACGAGTAGTTTGTCTGTTCGATTTCGTAAAATACAGCCAGGTTGGTGGTTGGCATGCTGTAAGATAAATTCTAATCGTTTTATGTTTTCTGTACCGAAAACAGCGGAATGAATGTAGATATCATTGAACTTAATATTGATAAACTTAGTAGTGGAATGTATTTCAAATGAATGTGAGTCTCCGGGAGTTATCATAAATAGGTGTCCGTCGTGATAAGAAAATTTATTATTGTTAATCCATTGGATACCTGTACCCGATAAGATGTAGACCAACTCAAAAAAAGTATGGTCGTGTTCTTTTAGCATTGACTCGTCAAACTCACTGAAACTAATCTCAAACGGTTGATGTAAGTTTTCTCTTTTCATAAGACAAATATAGTCTAAAAAACGTAATTTTACCGATATAACGAAAAGTAATACATAATAATAGATCTGGAAATGGTATAACTTTGCTTTAAATATAAAAAATTGATAGGATATGAACTTTTTAGAACTTACAAAAAAACGTTTCTCGGTGAGAAATTATAAGTCAGACAGGGTCGAACAGGATAAAATCGACTATATCATTGAATGTGCCCGTTTAGCTCCTTCTGCAGTTAATTATCAGCCTTGGCATTTCATGGTGGTAGCCAGTGAAGAACAAAAACAGAATTTACGGCAATGTTATAATAGAGAATGGTTCGCACGGGCACCGGTATACATTGTTGTTTGTGCCGATAAATCGATAGCATGGGTACGTAAATCCGATAACAAAAATCATACGGATATCGATGCTGCTATTGCTACAGAGCATATCTGTTTAGCCGCAGCCGAAATAGGGCTGGGAAGTTGTTGGGTGTGCAACTTTGATCCGGAATTGTTTAAAGCTAATTTCGGGCTGTCGTCCGAAAGATATCCGGTAGCTATTGTATCATTGGGATATATCCAAGAGCAACCTGATCACTTTACTACCCGAAAGGACAAGGATGAAATTGTTACTTTCTTATAAATCCGCATGGGAGGGAACGAATGAAAACAGAGATGGAGAAATGCTTGGCTGGTGAATGGTATGATTGCCATGCTCCGGTTTTTCTAGAACTAAAAGGAAAAACTCACCGTTTGTTGATGAGATACAATTCACTGTCTTATGAACAAAAAGAAGAAAAATATGCGATTCTGAAAGAAATGTTCGGTAGTATCGGAACAGAGGTTTCCGTAGGACATTCTTTTCTCTGCGATTATGGATGTAATATTCATATTGGTGATAATGTTACGGTAAATATAGGCTGTGTGTTTGTCGATTGCAATAAGATTACAGTTGGTAATAATGTACTGATTGCTCCTAATGTCCAGATTTATACGGCAACGCATCCCATTGATTTGAATGAACGGTTAACACCTGTTGAGGCACCGGAGGGAGTTCGATATGTCCGTCATACATTTGCCCTTCCAGTCACTGTTGAAGATGGTTGCTGGATCGGTGGTGGAGTTATTATATTGCCCGGGGTTACTATTGGTAAGGGAAGTGTTATTGGTGCCGGAAGTGTTGTTACCAAAAATGTTCCTGCAAACAGTCTGGCTGTTGGAAACCCATGTAGGGTGATTCGTCAAATCAATAAATCTGAAAAATATGATCCGGCTGGTAGCTTTTGATCTGGATGGTACGATAGGAGATACTATTCCGCTATGTTTAGCAGCATTCAGAGAGGCGACTACTCCTTATGTAGATCATGAATTATCAGATGACGAGATAGCGCGGACCTTCGGATTAAATGAAGAAGGTATGATCAATCAAGTGGTTTCCGGTAATAGTCGGGAGAAGGCATTAAATGATTTCTATGTAATTTATGAAGAAATGCATGCCATTTTATGTCCCAAGCCATTTGAAGGGATGAAAACATTGATCGGGCAATTACATGAAAGAAATGTAATAGTAGTTCTTATTACGGGGAAAGGTATAAGAAGTTGTGATATTACATTGAAACAATTTGGTATGGATGGGTGTTTTGACCGAATAGAAACCGGCTCTTCTGAAAAGAACAGAAAATCAGAAGCAATGAAGGCCATATCATTATATTATGGCTTTAAGTCGAATGAAATGATATATGTAGGAGATGCGGTTTCTGATATCGAGGCATGCTATTCCGTAAAGATACAGTGTTTGTCAGCGGCATGGGCTGCATCGACAGACTGTGAGCAGTTAGAAAAATATAATTCAGGTTATGTCTTTAGTTCAGTTCGGTTATTACGGGATTTTCTACTTTGTTGAAGTACTAGTTTGAACCATAAAAAGGTTACCAATATAGTTTGTGGAGATAAATAAAAAACGTTGCGAAAGATGATTCACAACGTTTTTTATTTTGAAGTGGTGCCACCAGCAAGAGAACTATTATCTTCTCTCTGTTGATTATCACCGTTTTATAGTTTCTTCCATTTGGAAATCCACATGATTTAGCACACGATTATGTTTTATCGTTTTGCTTGCTATTAAGCGATACAAATATATAAATTTAGATTTATAAAGGCAAACTTGTGGCAGGTTTATAAACATACGTATTGTATTTTTGTTATAAACAAGGAGACCAACAGTGATTGTAATATGCTGTTTATCAGTTATGAAATCCTTTTTATTGGTAAGACTAGAGGTTTTTCCACAAAAAAATGTAACTTTGTAACCACAAGAAAGTTTGTTTGTATGATAGAGAATGATAAAAATAGAACTATTATATGCAATTCCTTAAAAGGAATCGCACGGTTGCAGAATCAAGATGATATTTGGTTTATGCATACTGATACTTATAGTCTTTTCATTCTATTTGATGGCGTTAGTTCACTGAAAAAGAGTATCGACTATATTCAGTATTGTAAATATTACTTGGATAAAAATTATAATTTATATATTAATTCTGAGGTTAAATTAGATCGATTAATATATGATATGCATTTATCTTCTTTATCTTCTTCCATAGATGGAAAAACTACGTGTAGTGCGTTATTACTTCATTCTAATTTACATAAAGCTTTTATTGTTAATGTTGGAGATTCTAGAATTTATTCCTTTTCAAATTATTTCTTGGAGCCATTGACTGTAGATGATAATTTGTCTGGAAATAGTCGTATACTAACTAAATATATAGGTTTAGAAGAATTGATGTTAGATGATATAACTCAAAAAGAGATAGATATAACTCAAAATTTTTTAATATGCTCTGATGGGTTTTACAGCCTTATGGAAGAGGATATAAAAAAGTATTTTATGATTTTCCAATATAAGCGTAATAAGAACATTGTAAATGCTATTAACAGATTACAAACAAATAAAAACAGAGACGATTCAACGTATATAATAATAAGGAGAAATGGGCTTTAGTACAGAACAAGAGTTAGTAGATTTATTTAAAATATCTTTTTCTAGCAAATTTAATATTGCCAATAAAAGAGTTTTAGAGGAAGTTAGCTTAGGTTTTGGCATTGCAGATTTAGTTGTTACAGAACTTAAAGATTCAGCAGAGATAGTCCAGAGAGAAAGGCTGACTTCTATTGATATAAATGTATATCAAATTGTAAAAAACAAGAAAAAGGTTTCTTTGGATATTGTTAAAACTATAACAGGAATTAAGAAGCAAGAAATTGCTAAATCTTTAGAAAAACTTATTGAATATAGTTTTATAAAGAGAATGGATTCATATTATGTATTTAGTAATAAATACGAGTTGTCTTTTAAAAAGAATATAGCATTTGAAGCTAAGTTAAGACATTGGAAAAAAGCACTGATGCAAGCTTATAGATATAAATGGTTTGCGGATTACTCATATGTTGTATTGGATGAGGCTCATTCTAAAGCTGCTATAGAAAATTTACCACTATTTGAGAAATTAAATGTTGGGTTATTGACTATATCCATAGATGGGGTAATAAAAAAATATTATCACCCCAAAAAACAAAAGCCACTTGATCCAACTATGCAAATGCTATTGTCGGAAGTTGTTATGTTTCAATGATTTTCTTTATATTTTCTATATATGGTATAAAATTCATCAGGTTTCATTTGGATTGTTTTTAGTAAATACATTAACCAAGTATTTAGATGGTAGTTTCTACCTTCACTTTGTAGTACTACATAATTATCATCAAGATGTTGGTAATTATCGATAGCTTCCTGAATTAAAAATAGAACATATATTATCCTATCTTTTATATTGTGTACCGTGGAAATTTTCTTTAATAGAGAAGATATTGATAAAAGATAGTTTTTGTTCACATCTGGTTTGTGTATATTCCAAATGTAGTTTTCTTTTAATATCATATCCGAGAATATATTATACTCATTTTTAATTGTATCTAGCATACCATTAGCGCGAATGTTTATTAAATCTTTTGCCCGTATCATATTCAGAAGTTTTTCGGAAAAATAATATCCTTCAGAAGCGCCTCCTGAAATATCCTCTGTGAATCTTTTTATGGAAAAATTTCTCAAATTTTCATAAGTGCCAATTGTGATATAATCAATATCTGTTTGAGCTAGAAAGAATATTGCATCCCAATTAGCATATCCATATATGGTTTTAAATCCTTGATATTTCAATACTCTTAAAACTTTAGATAAATTTGTTATAAGTTTTATATCGTTTGAGATTTTGTGACCTTGTTCTGGCTTATTCTCACAAACAACAAAATAACCGTCAAAAATAATACTCATGTCAGTTAACTCCAATAACAAATCCTCAACATTGTCCTGATTGCGAATAATATCATAAGCTAATGGGAGAGTCATAAAATATTCTATCCCATCTTGTTTATTACTTTTGAGGTATTTATTTGCAAATTTTATAGTAGAAATAATTCCAGCTATATAATTATCTTCATAATAATGGGGGATTATTACTTTCTTGAAGCCTAATGATACTTGATATTCAATAGCTTTTTCTATGCAACTATTAATTCGTATATTCGTAGCCTCATCGTCATTTAAGAATCTTGCAGGATGGAAATCGAAATCTGACAATTTCCCTTTTGATAAATGTCCACTATTTTTTTGACCATAAAACTGAAGATCTAACATTGATTTATCCAATATGGGAGCAACTCTCTTATTGTTTACAAACTTATTTCCAAAAGAGATTGCTGTGATAAGAAATTCATCTCCAATACCCTGTTGAGTGAAGGCTTCAACATTCCAATTTGGATTGTGTCCCAATATCTGTACTATTTTCATACACTTAGTAATTTAATAAATTGTTCAACGGTTCTTGGTCGCTCTGCAACACTATATTTTAAAACTGCATTCAAAAATATATTCATTTCTTCATTATGTACATCATAAATTTTTTGTGGCTGCATAAAACTTTCAGCTACGGCAGATCTTGACCTTCCAAATGGTAGATTACCTGTATATAAGTAATATGCAATAATCCCTAAACAGAAAAAATCAGTTCGATATGAAATTTGATCTTTTCTAAAAAAATATTGTTCTGGACTTCCGAAAGTCCAAGTAAAAGGTTGGAAACCTGTTGGAGTTATAGTTTCATCGTCTAAGTCTCTAGCGATACCGAAATCTAGTACAACTGGATGACCATCATTTTTGATGATGATATTCTGTGGTTTTAAATCTCTATGAATACATCTATTATTCCATACAGGAGCTAATATGTGAGCTATATCAGCAATTAAATATCGTGTCTTATTAGAATTGTTTATATACTGTGAAGCTATGTGGCTTAAATCATCTCCTTCAATAAATTCTTCAATGACAACAAGCTCATCTCCATATGTTTGCACATTGATAACATTCGGTATTCCAGAGTTATCCTTGAAACGTTCATAAATATTCAATTCTCTCGTTATTCTTTCATCTGCTGTAGGTATAATTTTAAGGGCGAAAATAGAGCCATCTATTTCCACAATATATACCTGCTTCTGACCAGATTTAGGTTTTTCTTCAATTATCTTATGTATGTTGAAGGTTTTAATAAACTCTTCTGCTAATTTAGTAGTTCTCATGATATTGTACTTATAACCACAAAGATAAAAAAAAATGAAATAATACGCTTTATATATAAATAAAAATGTAGAAAGCATAAGATTTAGTTTCATTTTCTATGGGATTTCTTTTTTTTCTTTTTGTTTTTGGTTGGTAAGTTCTCTGATATATAATTAGGCGCATTGTTTATCCCTGATGGAGCAAAAGAAATAAATGAACCGAATGTTTGGTTGTCTCCCTGATTAAAAGATGGATTGAAAAATGCATTGTTTTCTCCTTTAGTGACTATATTAATAGCTATATTGGAAACTTGGTTGTTTGCTTTCATGTTTTCTGGATTGATGACAAGCCAGTTTTCATGATTACAATCTTGATTAATTTCTTTTTTTCTTTTACTATATTGAATTTCTAGTTCCTGTAGTTTAATCTGTTTAGATACAGAACTGTTTTTCATAATATTCTGGTAATCAAATGATTCTTTTCGTTGTCGATTATAGTTAAATAGTTTATCAAATCCTTGTTCTACTTGTCGGAACAAGTTTACACGGTCGAAACCGCCTTTGATAATTCCATTATTGGTATTCTTATGGTTAGTAAGTGGAGATAGCTTTTTCTTATTAGATTGGTCTTTGCGGCTCACAATCAAATGACAGTGCATATTCAGTTCATTATCTGAACGACTGCGGTCAAAATGAATTTTGCCATAGAACTTTATATTCGATGTAGATAGTTCTTTGTTGAAGTTCTTGGCATATTCAGGAATAAACACTTCACGGATATATCGCTTCATTGCTTCGGCTTGTTCCTGTTCCGTATTACCCATCGCTCGGAGTTCTTTTTCCGATGGACTGACATGAATAGCATAAAACTTAGCATCCGTTTTTAGGAGTTGTCCGATGTTACTATCTATATCTTTTATAACCTTTGATTTATAGATGTTATCCTCTGTCAGATTGAAAAAGCCTTCAGTATAAATACCCTTTCCCATCCGTTCTAAATCTTCATGTTCGAGGTAATTAGCTAACTGACGGCAACTTCCAGCATTATTATATGTTCCGTTTGATGGCGGGGCAAAGTCTATGTGCATAATCTTATGCACTTATCAGATTGTTGATTTCTGCTTTCAGGCTCTCTTTTCTTTTGCTATCCATCACGCCACAAGCGGAAAGTTCTGAATAGAGTTGTATCAGGTGGAGTAGTTTTTTATAGTCCCGTTGGTGTATTTGATAAAGTGCATTTATCTGTTTGGACTGATTGTTTATCACATCAGCATGATTACAGAACTGTTCACTTAACTTTTTGAGTACGACTGTTTGTCTCTCCTGACTGGCTTCCAGTTGAGAGAGAATAAGAGTTTCCAAAGTTTTGCCGATAGCATCGAAGCGCAAAGCAATAGAATTTGTAGCTCGTATCATGGGATTCAGTTGTTCTTCCTCGTAGTGACGGATGAACCGGATAATATCATCCTGTCTCTTATTTATTTTCGCTCGCAGAGCAAGAGGGAAGAACAGGACTTGTCCAGTTCCCTCTTGCTCAATTTAACGAAACGAGCAAAGCCGAAAGGCGTAGCTGTTTCTGCTAAATTGGGGTGATAGTACAAGGAAGGAGCAGTAATGCTTCATTCCTAAATTTGCTACCTTTTGCTTTCACGGCTGATTCTCTAATTGATTAGCTTTTTCAAACTGTTTGTAGGTTTGAGAATCGGCACGTTCACGAACAAAAGATCGAATATCACCAGCACGGTAATAAGTTTTCTTTCCGATGGTAAAGAAAGGTAGTAGCCCGCTTACCCTATAACGTTGAAGAGTTCGGAAAGATACTTTCAGAAGAAAGGCTAAATCCTGATTATCGAGTATCTTTTCATTATCATCTAATACTTTATCGGTATTGATTAGGGATTTTAAGTCTTTCCCTATTTCAGTGAGTTTCTTGGATAGCTTCTCCATCCATTTCTCAAAGTTTTCGTTGTCTATATACATTTTGCTTCATTTTTTGGTGATACATTATGAATGTCAATCGATTGATGATGCAAAAATCGGCAGAATGGAGAATCAGAAAAAGAGGAGTAGTTACCTACTCCCCTGAAAATAGAATTCAAATAGTTGTAAATGAGAGAATTATAAAACCATTTTGCTTAATGTTTATTAGTTCGTTTACGGGCTTCTTTGTTAATTGCATTCTTTAAAGCATCTAATGTTTTGGTCAGATTGAATGGTTTACGCATAAAAATAGCATCCAGTTTATCGTATATACTTCCAAATTTTAAATTGAAAAGGACTTCAAAACCGTGAGCTAAACGAACTAATGGGACGGGCTTTCCGTCTTTTCCGACTACTTCGCCTAAAAAAGATAACCCTATTACTATTTCAGCAATACCAATAATCCCCAAGTCCTTTGACTTAGGGATTACGTATAGATCTGATTCGGATGTTGGTGAGATAGGTGAAACAAATGATTCAGGATGCTTAATTTTTAGACTTAATAGTTCTAATTCTACATTGATAATAGCTAGCACTTTATGCAGATAAGAATTTTTAAGCGCATTTTTCCCCCTGCTCGCACTGATATAGCTCTTTTAAGGGTGCTATCTCAATACGAGTGAGATTCAGCATCCGAAAGATGTTGGAGTTATCTTTTGAATTGCCAATTGTTGCTATGCACCTGATAAATTCGTCATAAGCGTCTTGCATTTCTGTGTCAGTTACTTTTTGTGAGGAATCAGTCAATAAGATGATAATCCTCGTTTTTGATAAATCATTCATAAGCATGAAGTGTTTAATAATTAATGAGTATTAATAATCAGACTAAAGTCTGTTACATGTTGCTGAATGATTTCTGTATATCTTTAAAACATGAATCCAATCTTTATTGAAATAGCATTATGGCTTAGCTTCTCTGCAAACTCGGCTGTAAACAATGATTGCTTTTGCGTTTTCAGTCGTTCAAGTTTCTGGGATTCATATCCTAAAGCCAAGAATAACTTCTTACTTTTACAAATAGAATATTCTACCCCAGCAGACGGATTCAGATAAAAACCTCCATTAGCATTTTTATTCGGTGCAAAACTATATCCAACGCCACATTCTATATAAGGAGTGAACTTTCTAGGTTTTATGATTAAAAATTTTGCATCGGCAAATAACGGGATCAGAACTTTCTCATAAATAGATAATCCTGTCCCGACACCGACAGAGAACCGTTTGTTGATGGCATAATAACCCAGAACCTGTAATGAAAAAGGAGTAGCTGCTGGCTCGCTCATGTCAATACCTGTTCCTACACTTGTTGCAAAAGTGAAGTGTTCTTTCTTTTGGGCTGTCGCCATCGCAACAGTACAGCTTGCTATAATTAGTAGAATAATCTTTTTCATTGGATCGTTACAGTTATGCGTTTTACAATGTGTAAAGCTGTTGTAAGCCCGGATGTATCTTCATTAATCTCTCCCGAACTTCCATCTGGACTACTATGCCCGATCAAATTTGCTTCAAATGATTTTTCTCCTGATAATAAATCGACATTGGCAGTATATACAATCGCTGGTTGTCCACTTCCTTCTTTACCACCAGAATAGTTGGTTTCTCCTTCTTTTGCTAATTTGGGAAAGGCTTCATTGAAATCGGTAGAGTGATTGATTTCTATTTTTACCACAAATTTCTTTAGTGCTGTTGTCGGACTTAATTTGATATCAAAACTTCCATGTGGGGTTGCCCCTGATATGCCATCTGTTAATGGTTCTTTCTTTGTGGGCAAATAAAGTCCATCATCGTATTTTATCCCACGTGAATAACACCAATGAGGCAGAGCTTCTTTCCGTCGGTTTCCTCCCGATGCTTGCCATGATTGGGTCGCAATCTTGTGAGTTACATAAACTGTTGAAAGATAATTCCCTTGTGTATCTTCCAACCAGACAGCAATTTGAGGTGGGTTCTTTTTGTTGATACCTAAGAATAAAGGAAAGTCATGCAGCCATTGTTCACCCTGTTCCATGCATACTTTCACGTCTCCTTTCTCATACTCAATCAATTCCTGTTGGCAGGAACAAAGGCTGACAAGCCATAAATAAATTAATGTCAATCCCATTTTCTTCATGTTAGTTTTATTAAATTGTTATTTTACTATTGTTACTAATCGGGAACATGATAAGCAAAAAAATATTAGACTAGTAATGTTTCAATCTTTTTACGGGGAGAATAAGGGATTTGCTTTGCATAACCAATTCTCATTATTAATGTTGGGTGTTCCTTATTGACAGGTAATTTCTCTCGTAAGTCAAAAGCTAATGCCGCAACTTCGCACGGCTGATTCAAAAAAGCATAAGAAATCCCGATCTCAGTTACTTTTAACAGAAAGCGTTGGAGTGTTCGCCCCAAGTTAATCCACTCTTCGATTGTATCTCGTTGTGTGGTGCATACAACAAAATGCGAGGAAGAATCTATTTTCTTTCTATCCGATTTGTTTTGTGCATTAGGTTTTAAGAATAAGCTAACTATGGGACGTGCTAATATTCTAGGAAGTGGTGGATTTCCGAAAACCAAATAACTTAGCCCGTTATGTGTAGCCTCAACTTGTTTTTTATTAAACCTCATCCACGAAAGCAATTCATTCTTGAAAGCAATATCAGCCATTTGAATTTCATTCCCTTTCATTATGTATTGGGTTATTGTATTTGCAAATGGCGTATTTATTTCAGTAAAGTAGAATTGAATACCATTTTCTTTTGGAATGGATTGAAGTTGTTGCAGAATTCCATCTGATATTTTATTGCCATTATAGATATTGCGGTTTGTCTGTCGTTTCTCAATTTGATGGAATAGGGGATCTTTAATTGTGAGGTCATTTTTCGTTAATCCAAGAATAATCGCTTCTATACTATATTCTATTATATGGGTAGTGTAACCAAAATAGCTGGCAGCGATGCATAAGTTTTCAACAGCACAGCCTAAGCTAATAAATAACTCACGATTGTTTCTATCAACGACAGGTAACGCTACCTCTAAGTTGGGGAGAACCGTAATAGTACCGTCCGTAATGTGAAACTTCCAAGGCTGTGTGTTATGTCCCGAAGGAGCCTTAGAAGCATAACTGGCTATTTGTATGAAATCAGTTTTCATCTTGAAATACCTTATTTATTAAAATTTCAATTCCTTGGTTTATCTGTTCCCATCCTGAATTCTCATTCAGAGGAATACCATTGTAAACCGGACAAAAATCTTCCAGCATCACCAGATAAGTAATTGATGCTGTCAGTATAGAGGCTATTGCTGCAATTTCCTTTTGGGGATGTCCTGTTAGTTCGCTTACTTTCTTTACAAGGTCTATTCCTACTTTTTCCCGTTGCTCTCTTAGCTTTACAATCATATCATTATTGCAAGATAATTCCCAGCGATAAAGCCTTTTCAAAGTAGGATTATTCCTTAATTGCTCAATCTGTCCTTGAAACATACTTTTCACGAATGCAGGTAGTTCTTCACGGCTGGGATATTCAAGAGGGAAATTGATCCAAAAATCATGTTGCCGTATGTAAGCAGCCATAAGTCCCTCTACCGAACCAAAATAACGGTATATCAATATCTTTGAAACACCTGATTGGGTAGCTATAGCGTTAATGCCGATTTTCTCGAAGCCATCTTCGGCAATCATTTTACCGATAGTATCTAGCAACCGCTTTTCGGTAGCTTCCCGATCTCTTTCTCCTGTTATGCTTTTTCCTTTCATTTTACGCATTGTTACTATTCGGGAACAAATATATGTTACTTATCGGAAACATGCAAATAATATGCTTGGTAAATTTGCAGTGGTAGAAAGTTTTTTGCTATCAAGCCAATGCTGAACTTACTATGCCATCCTTAGACAGTTTAGAAAACGGCTCTTGATTCTTCTTTCATTTGCTGGTGAAATAGAATCAACACGTTTTATAAACCATTTAAAATTAAAAGTATGGAAGTAGTAACCATTGAAAAAAGAACATTCTCGTTTGTCTGCGAGAGGTTCACGGAGTTTGCCAAACGGATAGAAAGTTTATGCAGCACTCATACTCAAAAAGTAGAAAACTGGCTGGATAGTCAGGAAGTGTGCCTGTTGTTAGGCTTTAGTAAACGAACGCTGCAATATTATCGGAGTAGTGGACGGCTGGCTTATTCCCAAATTGGGAGCAAGATTTATTATAAGTCTTCCGATATTGAAAGAATTATTGCGGACAGTGAAACACAAAATCAATCACCCGTGAAAGATGTGCTAAACCTTTCATCACTGGGTGACTATATGCGTAACTAATCAATCAACCAGCTAATCATCTAACTGATTAGCCATCCAGCAATCTTGAAATCAATATTTCAATAAAACAATCTTTCAATCATGGAATTAATAAATAAAGATGCACCACAAGTCAAAGAGTTTATTTCTTCGCTCGATTCAATGCTGAACGGTATTGAATCAATTGTAAAGCACTATAAACCCCACCTAAACGGAGAACGTTTTCTTTCCAATCATGAGGTTTCTAAAAAACTGAATGTCAGTCTACGGACTTTGCAAGAATGGCGAAATACGGGATTAATTTCCTTCATCCAGATAAAAGGTAAAATCATCTATCGGCAAAGTGATATTGACAAACTACTGCAAAAGCACTATTTTGAAAGCTGGAAGGAATAACCTAATCTGCCACCTTCGAAAACATTGTTTTTCGGAATTTAATTTGAATCATTGACTTTTCCAGTGAAGTATTTAGTCTGTGCAAGTCTTTAGATAAAAATACGCTCGAATGCAATGAGAGGAAGATTTTTATCTAAACCGAAGGCTTGGACTTGAACAGGCTAAATACGGAACTTACCTTTGTCAATGCTTCATATTGAGTTCTGGAAAACTTACTTTAAAAGAAAATGAATTTTGAAAAGTAATTTATATATGGATATAGTAGCAATAGAAAGAGTTTCCTTCGATTCTTTTAGAAAGAAGTTGGAACAGATTATATCATTGGCAGATAATACTTCTTTATCTCCCTCTAATATGCGTATTGAGAAAGAATGGATAGAGGGTAGGACATTGGCAGCTTCCTTAAATATTCCTTTACGAACATTACAGTCTTTACGTGAAAGTGGCAAACTTTCTTTTTCGACTGTTGGCAAGAAGGTATATTATAAGGTTGCCGAAGTACAAAAACTATTGGATTCAGGTAGAATAAAAGTAACCACTAAAGAATAATTGCTTATGGACTTATATACGAATGAGGATAGCCAAGAATTATTACAATCGTTAGATAGGGCTTTACCTTATATAGAATATGCATTGAAGAATAATAAGCCTATGTTTGAGGGTGAACAGTATTTAATAAGTGAAGAACTTTGTTCTATCCTCAAAATCAGCCGTAGAACTTTGCAGTATTATCGGGATGATGGCATTTTCCCTTTTATTCAACTTCCGGGCAAAGTGCTATTCCGTGAATCGGATATTAGAAAGGCTTTGGAAGATAGGCTTCGTTCAGCCTATAATATAGAAGATTATCCTCTTTAGTTTTTAATAGAATGAAGATAGAGAAACGGCTACCGTCCTAATGGATTAGGTAGCCGTTTTCATCTTTAGGTGGTTTTAGTAGAGAAGCTCTCCCGTACATTCTGCATATCTCGAAGAATACTTTGGTCTAATACTTTTGCGTATCGCTGCGTCATTTTTGTATTGGTATGACCGAGCATTTTTGCTACATTTTCCAATGATACATTGTTAGCTAAAGCGACAACGGTCGAAAATGTATGTCGTCCGGTGTGCGTGGTTAGATTCTTCTTGATACCGCATAAATCAGCAATTTCTTTCAAGTAACTGTTTAGCTTTTGGTTGCATGGAACAGGTAACAATGTTCCTTTCTTTTTCGCCAGTGGATGCCCATCGTATTTCTCCAATATGGCTAAAGGTATATCCAAAAGAGGGATGTTGCACATGACTTTAGTTTTCTGTCTTGCTTTCCTAATCCATAAATTCCCCTGATTATCAGATACGAGATGTTCTGCTTTTAATTCTGATACATCTATGAAAGCTAACCCCGTGAAGCATTGGAATAGAAAAATATCACGTACTAAATCTAAACGAGGAATATCAAAAACTTTGTTTTGCATAGTTTCTAATTCTTCTTTGGTTAGAAACTCTTTGTGTACTTCCTGCTCGTGGAAACGGATATTGATAAACGGGTCTTTCTCCATCCAATCATTAGCCAATGCCATGTTGGTGATTTTCTTCACTACCTTCATATAACGGATTACCGTATTTTCTTGCAAGTCCTTTTGAACTTTCAGGAAATGAATATAATCCTGAATAATGGCATGACTTATTTCTTTCATGGGTATATCCTTTAGATGGTACTTTTTCAAAGCCATCTCTTTGAAATACCGTAAACAAGTATCAAATCGGGAGATAGTTACTTTGGCATAATCCTTGCCAATCAGTTCACGGCATTTGTCGTTATGTTCCTGAAAAACTTCAAAGAACATTAGGTGCTTTTCATCCAGCCCAAGAAATCTACGTTTTACTTCCATCGGATTGATAAATTTTCCTGCATCTTCCATTTCCCTATGAATGTCTAACAATCGAAGTTTAACTGATTCGAGATAACGGTTAATCTCCATTGATGTAGCATCCTTACCGGTACAGCGTTCTTTCGCTTGATTCCATTGTGTAGGCATTACATCCCGTTTGAGTTGTAATTCGGTGAGTTGCCCCTCAATTGTAATGCGCAACATGATGGGCGTTTCACCTGATTTCTTTAATTTGGTCTTCCTAATAAAGAAAAGCACATTAAAAGTCTGTCGTTTCATACTCTAAAAATTAATGTTTAAAGTTACTGAATCGTGCAGAATAGCAAGAATCAAACGATAAGACAATCAGTGACTTATGATACAATTCGTGGTCAATTTCTTCAAGACCTAAATTGGTCACGATTTAGACCAACGGAACTGCATAATTTTGCTAAAAATGTGGGAGTTTTAGGAAAAAGAAAATCCCTGAAATGTTTAATTTTCAGGGATTTACCAAATTTGAAGTCTTTTAAAAGTGGTGCCACCAGGAATCGAACCGGGGACACAAGGATTTTCAGTCCTTTGCTCTACCAACTGAGCTATGGCGCACAGGTGGTGAGGTTCATATTGAACTCTTCTGCCATAACTGCAGTTTGATAATCGATAGGGATATGCTCTTCGTAGACACGGCAACCTGCTTTACTTTGAGTACATATATGCAATAGCTCCGAAGAAAGTCCGTCAGAGATATCCATCATAGAAGTCGGAACGATGTTTGCGGCGGACAGTTTCTCAATAATGTCTTTGCGGGCTTCCGGTTTGAGCTGTCGTTCCAACAAATACTCTTTTCCGGAGAAATCCGGCTGAGCATCCTGTTCGCCTTTAAAGACTGCTTTTTCGCGTTCTAACAGTTGCAGCCCCATATAGGCGGCACCTAAGTCGCCACTGACACAGATCAAGTCGGTATCTTTGGCGCCATTACGGTAAACTACTTTATCTTTGTCGGCTTCACCAATACAAGTGATACTGATGGCAAACCCTGTCAAAGAAGAGGTGGTGTCACCACCTACAATATCGACTTTATATTGTTGGCATGCCAGACGGAGTCCGGAGTAAAATTCATCCATATCTTCCACACTGAAGCGTTTGGAGAGAGCAAGTGAAACTGTAATCTGTTTGGGCGTTCCATTCATCGCATAGATGTCGGAGAAGTTAACCACAGCAGATTTGTATCCCAAATGCTTTAACGGCGTGTAGGTTAGGTCGAAATGTACACCTTCCATCAAGAGGTCGGTAGTCACCAACACTTGCTTGTCGGCAGGATAGGAGAGGACGGCTGCATCGTCGCCTACTCCATATTTGCTGGATTCATTTTCTAATTTAATTCCTTCGGTGAGATGCTTGATCAGTCCGAATTCACCTAAGGTTGCTATCTCTGTTCTCATATATCTTATTTTATGATAAGGAAGTATTTATGCACGGTTTATCAGTTCGCGCATGATGGTGGTCATCTTCGGTTGGGCAGCATCGGCTGCTTTCTGAACTTCTTCGTGTGATACTTCTACAATCTTTCCTTCTACCCCAAGATCTGTTACGACGGAAATGCCGAAAACTTTGATGCCGCAGTGGTTGGCTACAATCACTTCGGGGACAGTAGACATTCCTACCGCATCAGCTCCTAAGATATGGAACAGTTTGTATTCTGCAGGTGTTTCGAATGTGGGTCCCTGTGTACCGATGTATATTCCGTGCTGTACTTTAATGCCTTTTTCTGCTGCAATGGCATCTGCCTTGCGGATCAGTTCCTTATCGTATGCCTCGCTCATATCCGGGAAACGGGGGCCGTACGGGATATTTTTACCACGTAACGGATGTTCGGGGAAATAGTTGATATGATCAGTGATAATCATCAGATCACCGATTTCGAATTCAGGATTGGTGCCGCCACTGGCATTGGACACAAACAATGTTTTGATACCCAGTTCACGCATCACGCGTACCGGGAAAGTCACTTCTTTCATAGAATAACCTTCGTAGTAATGGAAGCGTCCCTGCATTGCCATAATCTCTTTATTACCCAATTTACCGAAAATAAGCTTACCGCTGTGCCCTTCTACGGTAGACACAGGAAAGTTGGGGATATCTTCGTACTTTATTTCATACTTTTCGGTAATTTCGTTTGCCAGACTGCCAAGTCCGGTTCCCAGAATGATTGCTGTTTCAGGACTTGTGTGCATCTTTCCTTTCAGGAAGGCTGCCGTTTCTTGTATTTTCTCTAACATAGCCAATAATGTGTTGGTTAAAATTATCTTGTTGATTTTGTAATATTTCTACTTCAATGGGTAGGGCATAAATAAATGGTTTCAGCCCATCATCCAATTCCTGATGGCATATCAGGCGTGTCGCGTCTTTTTCGGTTGTGACAATCAGGCGTTGCCCTTTTCTTAATTTACCGAATCTCTCTTTTATTTGCGCCAAGTCTCGCTGGCTGAAATTATGATGATCACTAAAAGCGAGTAAGTCGATGTTCCGTGTATGTATTTCCAATTCACGGATGATCGTATCGGGAGATGCAATGCCGGTAATTAGTAGTATCTGTTCCTCTGTCTGTAAAGAGGATAATTTTCTCTCTTGTACAGTGGCACAATCGGGAAAGACTGCCCGCAGGTTTCCGTATCGGAAAGACGAGAAATATAACTGCTGGTAGGGGAACAGATTCAACCTTTTCGTAATAATATTGTAGTCAATAGGTTTGATATCCGGCGGACATTTGGTTACGATGACTATCTGTGCCCGATTTTTGCCTTGTGCAGACTCCCGCAAGCGTCCCGCAGGCATCAAGGTGTCATCGCAGAACAGACGGTGATAATCTGTCAGAAGAATATTTAGTCCTGCTTTCACGTATCGATGTTGAAACGCATCGTCCAACAAGATAACTTCGACCGGAGGCTCTTTAAGTGTGAGTAACCTTTCGATGCCATGGCAGCGGTCTTCGTCAACTGCTACCCGGATATCGGAGAATTTCGATTGTATTTGATAAGGTTCGTCGCCAATACTGCGGGCGTCACTTTCTGCTGTTGATAGTACGAATCCTTTGGTATGGCGCTTGTACCCCCGGCTTAATACAGCCACTTGGAATTCATCATGAAGCAATTTTATCAGATACTCTGTGTGCGGCGTTTTACCCGTACCGCCCACTGCGATGTTCCCGATACAAATAATAGGAACATTAAAACTCTTTGACTGAAGTTTCCCCCAGTCAAAGAGTTTATTTCGTAATGCTACTCCTGCTCCATATAACCATGAAGCCGGATATAGCCATTTATGTATCTTGATAGAGTTTTCTTCCATGCAGTTTGCTATTTCACATTCAGTTCAAACGGAACGCGTGCTTGAATCATGGCGCGTTCTTTTATATTTTTCAGCAGGCTGAAATCTTTATAATAATCTCCCAGTTGACTTTTCAGCACTTGGGATTCTACATAATTACCGGGTTGGACATCAAGCAACGTAGACAGAATATCCTTTTTGGCAGGATAGGATATAATGGTGTATCCTTTTAAATCGGCTTTTTGTGCAGCTATTTCCAGTGCTTTACCTATTCCACCCAATTCGTCTACCAATCCGATTTTTTTAGCCATCTCTCCGGTCCATACACGTCCTTCAGCTATTTTCTCAATTTTATCTTTAGACATATGGCGTCCCTCGGCACAACGGCTTACAAATAAATCATATCCTTGGCCGATCATCATCTGTAGCAAAGCTCTTTCATCGCTGTTTACCGGGCGCATCAGATTGCCGAAGTCTGAGAATTGATTGGTTTTTACTACGTCATATGTCAATCCGATTTTTTCGGTTAATCCTTTAACGTTCGGAATCATGCCGAAGATTCCAATAGAACCCGTCAGAGTGGTTGGCTCGGCTATGATACTGTCGGCAGCACAAGAGATATAATATCCACCGGATGCGGCATAGTCGCCCATTGAGACGATGACCGGTTTCTTAGCCTTCAGCTCTTTTACGGCATGCCAGATCTGTTCGGACGCAAAAGCACTTCCTCCCGGAGAGTTTACGCGTAATACAACAGCTTTTACATCGTCATCTTCTTTCAGTTTACGCAGGTCACGAATCATTTTGCTACCTATAATACCTTCATCAGACGCTGCTGATCCGGCATAATCGGTTATCTCACCGGAAGCATAATAAACAGCCAGAATATTCCCGCTCTTGTCTTTAGGAACATTCTTTTTAATGTTAACCATCTCTTCGAGTCCTAAGATGGGCAGGCGATCGTCCTCGTCGATTTTCACAAGTGTTTTCAAATAGTCGCGTACGTCATTTTGATAAATCAGCGTGTCGGCCAGTCCGCATTTTACGCTTTCGTCTGACGGATAGAACATCAGCATGTGGTCAGCATACATATTCAGTGAATCTTTTCCTATTTTACGTGAAGCGGAAACACCATCCAATATTTGATTCCAGATAGAACCGATGAAAGCTGTAACCTGCTCCCGGTTGGCTGGAGACATCTCTGTGGCGGTGAAAGGCTCCACTGCCGACTTGTAAGTACCTACCTTGAATACCTGCATCTCAATTCCCAGTTTCTGTAATAGATCTTTATAGAAAATAGGTGCTGAAGCGAGTCCGCGCCATTCGATCATGCCTTTGGGGTTGAGCATCACCTTGTCGGCAACACTCGAAAGATAATAAAGTCCTTGCGTATAATTGTCGCTATATGCTACGACAAATTTGCCACTCTCCTTAAAGTCATCCAATGCTTTACGTATCGCCTGTAGCGAAGCGTACGAAGCATTCAGCCATGAGGCTTGTATATAAATGCCCTTGATGTTATCATTTACTTTAGCTTTCTTGATTGAAGCCAGTATATCGTCCAGTCCGTATGTATCGGCTGTTTCACCGGTAAATTTACCCAGTAAACCTTCTAAACTCTCCTGAGTGCGCTCAACCAGTGTACCTTTTAAGTCGAGCATCATCACAGAATTCTTCTTTACCACAGTTTCTGTATCCGATGACGAAATGATTCCGACAAGCGTTACGACTCCGATAATGAATAAAACAATGCCCGATAACACGATGCCGGTCACTGTAGCAAGCGTAAATTTAAAGAAATCTTTCATTGTACATATTGTTTTTATGCCAGCTCTTTTAAAGCTAACAAAGATAAATAATTGAGTTGAAATTCATCCCATAAGTCGCATAGTTTTTTGTTTTGTCACGGTTGCGAAATATAAAATGTGAATATTTGAGTATAACCGGGGAGTAAAGGAGAAGTTATTGTATGGAGATAAACAATAAAAAGAGGAAACAGCCTCAGGTGGGGTATTTCCTCTTTCTATTTCTGAAGAAACTAATATTTATTTCTTAAGAAACGATTCTTTCATTCTGGCAATGTCAGTCAGATAATCCTGTAGGTCTTGTTCATGCTCTTCTTCTTCAGCTAAAATATGCTTTGCGATGTCGCATGTAGTATAGTCTTTACCGTTTGTAAAGTTAGCAATCTCCTGATAACGGAGAATAGCGCAACGTTCGGAAGAGACGTTCTGATTTAACAGGCTGACAGAATCGAATGCTGTTGGAGAATCGTATTTACAACGAGCCAGTTCAAACCATTTTTTCGGATCGAGTACCGGAACTCCTTCCAATTCTATGATTCGGTCAGCAATCAATTGTGCGTGATGACGCTCCTCTTCAGCATGTTCTTCGAATTCCCCTTGTACATCAGCGCGCATAGCACCTTCCACTACCAATGCACCTACCCAATATTGATAGTATGCCAACCATTCTTCAGATAATGCAGCATTCAGCTGATCAATCAAACTTTTTACATCGAGCTTTCCTTGCAGGATTTTTACACTTTCTTTAGCCATAATTCTTTTGGTTTAGGTTATAAAAATTAAGTTGGTTATGTAACATGGGGTAGGGGATTTTGTTTTCTGAAAGGGTGATTTTAACAGGAAGACATTTGCTTTAGGAGCCGGTTTCGGGAGCGGGTGGGGTACTGTGCTCCGGCTGTTTCCTTTTAGTTTCAAACCAAGGTCCTTTACCTTTTAAATCAACGCCCTCTTGGTTTCAAACCAACATGTCTTTGGTTTGAAAGGTAGCCTTCTTCCGTTTCCGCCCCGAACTTCGCTGATGAAAATATTGTGCAACTTAGCTTCCCGGACTGCAAATGCGTTCTTTCGGATTGCCCCTATACTTGCCCTAACCGCAACTATCCCTTTCGGTCCGGCACTTATCCTTTTTTTTGGCAGATACTCCCTCGTTTCTCTATCGTCTTCATCTTCAACCCTTTTCCTCCTCTTGTTTCCTCTCTTCCTATTACTTGATTTAACACACTGTTAAATCAAGTCTTTTGTTTTCAAAGAACAAGTCTTTTGGAAGCAAAAGCTTTGTTCTTTCCATCCCTGAAATAAAAGTCTTTCCCACCGCATTAACAATGTTAACGCAGGATTCCGTTCCATTCTTGTTTGATTTGGGTTTGATTCCTGTCTGATCCCTGCTCAATTTTCATTCAATTCCCGTTCAGCCCTCGTTTGATTTCCGTTCAGTCCTCGTCTGATTTCCCCTCCAAATCCCAATTCCTTCCGCGATTTTCTTCCTCGAAACATCCCTTTTCCTCCCCGAAATGTCCCTTTCCCCTCCCTTTTTCGGCAAATACCCTTTTCCCTCTCCCCGATAAATTCCCCCTATATAATATAATAAGGTGTACATTTCCTTTTCCGGCTTTTCCCTTTTTCCTGATCGATTATCAGAACCTTCCTATCCCTCAGCCCTTTACGCTTCCATGCAAAATTTATTCAAAAAAATACTCTTTTATATTTGGCTCGTATCACATAATCCCGTACTTTTGCATCCGCTTTCCAAGAGACGGAAAGTCTTTAGATTTTGA